>OCLR01000007.1_pt1:0-582500 | contig 584215 bp, 572 predicted proteins | sample 1496001 | NCBI WGS metagenome assembly OCLR01 (sample SAMN04168690, study PRJEB22393) | synthetic metagenome | isolation source: purchased from BEI Resources HM-276D | reverse complement strand
TTGTTGTGTATTAATCTTTCATGGAGAGGGTAGTTATGCTTACGAATTTTATCGAAAAGGATATTAAGAGAAAATGTTTGATTTGTGATTTTATACTTAAGAATAAGCATACAAATTTAGATGAAATTGCGGAATATATGGGGACTTCTCGGGTGACGGTGCGGTCGGATATTCATGCGTTGAATGAGGAATTGGATGGCTTAATTCTTATTCAGATGAAAGAATGTGCGGATAATTGGGTGTATCAATGTCAGTTACAAAACGGAGTAACTGAGCGGAAAGTTTTGTATAAGTTATATGATAACTCAATGTTTTTGAAATGTGTGGCGTTTTTTGTTACGAATGTGGAGGAGAACAAGTTTACAGATTTTATGGATACTTATTTTATTTCTCATTCGCATGCGTATCGCCTGAAGCATAAGGTGGAAGAGTTTCTTCGAGAGATTGATTTGAAGCTTGATAATAATCGAATTACTGGAAAGGAGTACCGGGTTCGGTATTTGATTGCATTGCTTCAAGCCGAATATGGTGTGCTTATTTATCCGCTTTTGGATGAGGAGAAGCAAATGATTGATAACTTTATGGCGACGTTGAATTTGCTGATTAATATTGATACATTGGCGCATAATGCGGAGGGCCATGCATATTTTCGGTCGTTGATTTCGATGGTATTTAAAAGGGATATTCCAACGAGTGCGATTATTTTGGATGAACAGTGTCAGAAATATATTGAGTCTTCAAGATTTCTTGATATAGTTCAGAAAAGTAGTAAGGAAACACTAGAAAAAGAGCTTGGTCAGGAATTTTCGTATAATGATTATTTGTATTTGATGTTGATTTATTATTCGACTAATTTTAGTATTATTGATGCTTCCATGAAAAAGGTGGAGCTGGAGCAATTTGATGAGTTGATAATGAAAAATGCAGATTTGCAGTCGCTGGTTGATTTATTTGAAGAATATTTTGGCGCGGAAGTTGTTAATCACTCGCTTTTTCGGGCAGCACTTTGTTACTTTTTGAAGAAGACGTTGTTTAATTTGCAGGGACTTATTCCGAGTAATGAGCGGTTGCTGGATAAAAAGTATCAGCCACTTTACTTGGTTGTGAAAAATGTGCTAAAACGCTGGAATGAGAATAGTGGACGGCGAGTATAATTAATTGATTCGCATATTAATTATTTGACGATTCATTTGTATCCACTTATTTATAAATGGAATAATCCGGTGCAAATTTGTATTTTCTCGTTCAATTTAATTAATTTTGAGTCTTGTAAATTTCAGGTGGAACAGGAGCTTGGGCGGAAGGTGAAGGTGCATGAGAAAATGTTTAATTCGGTGGAGGATTTAAACAGGTTACTAGAAGAATCGGATGAGCCAACGATTGTACTCTGTAATCCTAACTGCGAATTGGAATTGAAGGAAGCGGTAGAAGGTACTATTATTCCGATTTCATTGGCGTTTTTTGATAGGGATTTGGAAGATGTAGAAGAAGTGATTCAGTCTCTTAGAATAAAAGAACATGAAAAAAGGCTAGCCTATTTGAGAGGCTAGCCTTTTTATTAATGTGTGAAGCCGTGGACGCCGGATTGTTGGGTATCGTGGAAAAGGATGTGGGCGTTGTTTAGTTCTTGAATAGAGGCTTGGAAATCTTGGATGAATTCTTCTGCCATGTTGAAACCAAGGTCAGCGCGGCAGACGTAACGTTGAATAATAATGTTTTCCAAGCTTTTTGGTAGTGGATATGCGGGAACTTGCCAGCCGCGCATTTGGAGGCGGTCCGCTAAATCGTATAATGTCCAATTTACATTGGCGTCGTCTTTTAATTTATAGCAGACGATTGGTAAGTGGGAGCCATCGTTAAAAATGTCAAAGTAGCCAGTTTGTTCGACTGCATGGGCAAGGTATTGTGCTACATCGCTTGTTTTTTGGTGAATGGTGCGGTAGCCTTCGAAGCCGTAGCGTAAGAAATTGTAGTATTGACCGATGATGTGGCTCGCACTGCGGGAGAAATTGATTTGCATGGTTGGCATTTCTCCGCCAAGGTAGCTGACTTTAAAGATGAGTTCTTCTGGTAGATAGCTTTCATCTTTCCAAAGGACCCAACCGATGCCTGGGTAAACGAGGCCATATTTATGACCGGAAGTGTTAATCGAGATAACGTTTTTCAAGCGGAAGTCCCAGATAATGTCAGGTTCGACAAATGGAGTGAAGAAACCTCCACTAGCTGCATCGACGTGAATGTAGACTTTATAATCGGTTTTGCTATTGTATTCTTCAAGTTTTTCATTTAGCGCGTAGATGTCATCATAGCGGCCTGTGTAAGTGATACCGAGGATGCCGACCACACCGATTGTATATTCATCGACGTAATCAAGGACTTGATCGGTATTGAGTTGCATGTGCTCTTTATCCATTGGAACAACGCGCATATCGATATCCCAGTAAACACAGAATTTTTCCCAACATACTTGGTAGCCAGAGGAGATAACGAGATTTGGTTTTTTTGCATAAATATCTAGGCCAAGTTTTTCGGCACGTTTTCTCCAAGCAAATTTCATTGCCATTCCGCCAAGCATACACGCTTCACTAGAGCCGATTGTGGAAGTTCCCATAAATTTTTGGTCCTTAGGTGCATGCCATAAGTCAGCGATAATATTGACGCAACGATTTTCAAGTTCAGCTGTTCTTGGGTATTCAGATTTATCGATTGCATTTTTTTCTAGTGTTTCGGACATTAATTTGGTTGCTTCGTCTTCCATATATGTTTGGCAAAAAGTAGCTAGGTTTTGGCGGGCGGAACCTTCATCTAAAAGTTCGTCTTTCACTAAACGGTAAGCAATCCGAGGTTCGAGTGGTTCTTTTCCGAGGGTGTATTTAGGAATATCACGATCCTCTGCACTTGATCCGAAAACTGGTTCTAAATAACTTTCTTTATTTTCTTTACTATATAACATGATTTTTTCCTCCTATAATTTGTCTTGATTCATAATATGTTTTTCGTCGGGGTTAATAATGTGTTCACCGCGAGCTCTTGGGTGGGTGAATTTATTGATGTCGCTTGAGTCTAAATGCGTAATATCTTTCGGTGTGATGTCTTTTTTATCGTGCACGGCGTAGATGATAAATGGGATTAACACAGTGACGATAAAGCTGATTGATAAGATAACCATGTATGTCGTGTCGCTTTTTGCGGCGATTGATGCTGGTGGAACAAAAGAGATACACAAAGCAAAAATGGATGTTACTAAGCCGATTAGCGCTACAATCACTTTAACAATTTTGCCACCAGGGATTTGATAGGTGCGTTTTAAGCTCGATTTTTTGAAAATAAGTACTAAGTAGCCGATGAAAAAGAGTAAATAGCCGACTAAATAAATGACTACGGTTAAGGAAATGGCAGTTAGGAATGATAAATTATTTCCGCCGCCGCCGAATGTGAGAATAGCTGCCCAAATGGTAACTACGACGCCTTGAACCATAATAAGTGGTACAGGGACTCCGTGTTTATTTACTTTTTTCATTTTTTCGGGAAGTAAGCCTTGTTCTGCAGCAGTGTACATGCCGCGTGATGGACCGACTACCCAAGCACTGACTTCACCCATGACACCTAGCGCAATCATTATCGCGATTAGTTTTACTGCCCAACCTAAGCCGGAACCAAAATGTAAAATTAGTGCTTGGAATGTTTGCACGACGCCGGAGCTGAGGGATAAATCTTTTAAAGGTAACACAGCAGAGATAGTTAAGCCACCGATTGTATTCAGTGCGATGGCTAAAATAACGAGCATAATCATTGCTAGTGGATAATCGCGTTTTGGGTTGGTCATTTCATTGACATGGCTCGCGGAAGCTTCAACACCCATGTAAGCGAGTATAAATGACACGAAGATGACTAATGTTGAAGCTTTTGAGAAATCCGGGATAAACGCCTCTTTGGAAAAAGTGACATGAAGTGGATTTCCGCCAGCAACGTAAGCAATACCTAAAATAAATAAAATAATTGCTGGGATGAGAATACCGATAATAAAACCAAATTTTGCGATTTTAGCCGTGTTTTTCGTACCACCTAATTGGGAAAAAGTAAGTCCCCAAAAAATAACTAACACACCAATAAATTTAATAAAAGGATTCGATTCGAGTGCGGGAAAATCAAATACATAGGATAGCGCACCGAGAATAAAGTAAATCATTGTCACGAATCCGACCGTTATTTGAAACCACTGAAAGAAGATTGCGGCAAAACCAAAACGTTCCCCGAGTGTATTTCCCACCCAAGAAAAAATACCGCCTTCTTGCCAACCATCCACCGTCGCCATTTCTGCTGCACATAAAGCTACAGGCAAAAACCATAAAAATCCACCAAGAAGTAGGAAAAAAACTAGATGAAAGCCGGAAGTGGCAAATGTTGGATATTCATAAACGGTCATAACCATGGAAGCCGTGATGGCGAAAAATCCGAATAAGGTTAAAGACTTTGCTTGTTTAGACATTGTATGTTACCTCCCAATTTTTTGTTTGCGAAAATACAACTAAACGAAGCTATAAGTAATTAGAATGATGCTTAATTAATGGTAAATGTGATTTTTTTGGAACATCATCAGTTAACACGAGAAAAGCACCTCCTAAGTAATTGTTTGTTGGAACATGTATAAGATTAGCACGTTTGTTTTCGAAAATTATTCCAGTTTTTTTCTTAGCCAGGAAAAATTTTTGAGACAATGCTTATAGTTGTTCTATTCGCAGCAAACGCATTCATTAAATTTTTTTCCATTTTTAGTAAAAAACTCTTGCACTTTAAAAAAAATGGGTGTATTGTATATAGATGTTAAATGTCCATTAAGGATATTGAAAGGTAATAATGGGAAGAGGGAGGATTTAATGATGAAGTTGAGCAAAAGTATGGACCAGGTTTTTTGTATTATGACGATGTTGTACACCCAGAAGGTAGATGTTCCCATTTCTTCCGTAACTATTCATCACCGTTTGCGTGATTCGTCGCCGTCTTATATTAGTAAAATTTTGAGGAAGCTAGTCGTTAGCGGGCTGATTAATTCAGTTTCGGGTAATAACGGTGGTTTCACGCTTGCTAAAGACCCTGAAGAAATTAATTTGCTGGATATCGTAGAAGCAGTGGAAGGAAAAATCGATACATACCCAGATTCTGACTTAATCCACACTGTTTTCTCGGACTATCATGAATTTGCAGAATCCGGTATTCACACCATTACAAGTGCTTTTAGAAACGCTGATAAAGAATACGCTAATTATTTATACTCACAAAAATTATCTGTTTTAGTAGAGCAAGTGATTGGGAAAGAACGAACCACTATCATAGATTGGAACGAAGCGTAATAAATCTTTAAAAGAAAGAAGTGCGGTAAAAAATGGATATGGTAAAAAATGAGTGGAAAAAATTATTTAAAAACAAAATACTACTTTTATCATTTGTAGTTATTCTGTTTATTCCACTTTTATATGCAAGCTTTTTCTTAAAATCCGTCTGGGATCCGTACGGCAAAACAGGGGATTTACCAGTAGCGGTAGTTAACAATGACAAACCGGTTGATTATAACGGTCAAACAATGGATGTTGGCGATCAGTTAGTCACAAAACTGAAAAGCAACAAAGAACTCGATTGGAATTTCCTTTCCAAAGAAGAGGCTGAACAAGGTTTAAAAGATGGCAAATATTATATGATTGTCACGATTCCAAAAGATTTCTCTAAAAATGCAGCATCCGTTTTAGATAAAGATCCGAAAAAAATGGAATTATCCTATAAAACAAACGGCTCGCTGAACTATTTAGGTCAAGTCGTGAGTGAACAAGGTGCCAAACAACTGAAGAGCGAGGTTTCCGCTGAAGTAACAAAATCATACGCAGAAGCAATTTTTGATAAAATTAAAGAGTCTGGTGACGGGTTCGCCCAAGCCGCTGATGGCTCTGGAAAAATTAAAGATGGTCTTGTGAAATCACAAGAAGGTAATAAAACCATTTCTACTAACTTAAAAACGCTCGCAGATAGCTCTTTGACGTTCAAAGATGGCGCTAATACGTTAGAAGTTGGTTTGAAAACTTACACAGATGGTGTGAACACTGCGGCCGCTGGTGGCGATAAACTAAATGCTGGTGTTTCAACGCTTGCTGCTGGTGTAGGACCACTTAAAGACGGTGTGGCTGCACTTGACGGCGGGGCAACGAAATTAGCTAGCGGAGTTTCTACCTATACATCTGGTGTAGATACACTAGCAGGTGGAATTAACCAAGCTTACACTGGTTCTACTGCACTTTCAGATGGATTAAATAAGATGAATGGCAGTGTACCAACCCTAGCATCAGGCATTACACAACTAAACAATGGTCAAAAAAGCTTAGCAACTGGCCTAGATTCACTAGTCGATGGAAGTAACAAACTTTCAGCAGGACTTAAAGAATTAGACGGAAATTTAACTGATAAACAAGGCAAAATTGCACAATTAAAACAAGGTATGAACGATTTACAACAAGGTATTGATCAATTAAACCAAAGTGTGAACGGAGAAGATGCAGCACTTGCAAAACAACTCGCTACACTACAAAAAAGTTTAAGCGACCTACAAAATGGCTTAACATTTATTAAATCTAATGCGAACTTCGATGCTGAAGCAATTAAATCAAAAATTAATGCGACAGCTGGCGTGAGTGCAGAAGATAAACAAAAAATTATTGATGCTATTCAAGCCGATTTAGATAAAGAAACACAAAAATCCGCTACACAAGTAGCAACAGTAGAACAACTACAAAGCGGCTTATCAGGTCTTGATTTAGCGGCAATTCAAACGCAAGTAACAGAATTGCAAACTGGCGTAGCGAAAATTTCCGCTGGTTATCAAGCAGTTCACGGTGGAACAAACGAAGCATTTAACAGTATTCACCAAGCAATTAATGGCTCAGGTAGTCAAACTTTACTTGGCGGTGCGAACCAACTAACTGCTGGACTCAAATCAGCACAAGCCGGAAGTGCTAAATTAGTTGCTGGAACAAACCAACTTAACAGCCAAGTACCAACACTAACTTCTGGCGTCGGACAACTCGCTGCGGGTAGTGCAAGTATGGAAAACGGATTGAGCAAGTTAAATGATGGTGGTAACAAACTTGCAAGTAATTCCGGCGCATTACGCTCAGGAGCAACAGAGTTACAAGGCGGAACAAACCAATTAGCTGCAAAAGTTCCAACACTTGCAGGTGGTGTTAATCAACTACAAGCAGGTTCAAACCAATTAGCAGGCGGTCTAAACCAACTATCAGCTAACTCACCAAAACTAGTTTCAGGCGTAGGACAACTCGCAGATGGCTCTTCCAAAATTGCCGATGGTTCTTCTAAACTAGCGAATGGTTCCTTCCAATTAGGAGATGGACTTACTAAATTAACAGACGGCAGCACAGAATTAACAGACAAACTAGCAGACGGAGCACAGCAAGTCAAAGATACAAAAGCGACAGATAAAACATTCAACATGATTGCAGCTCCAACAAAACTTGCACATAATGAATATACGCACGTAAGTAATTACGGTCACGCATTAGCACCATATGTGTTGTCACTTGCTCTATATGTTGGTGCACTTGTATTTAACTTCATTATGCCAATTAGACGTGTTTCAATGGAAGGTCAACCAGCTTATAAATGGTGGTTAAGTAAATTATCACTAGGTTTTGTCGCAGCTGTTGCGATGGCACTTCTTGAAGGTGGCATCATGATAGCACTAGGATTAAGACCGGATAGCATCGTTGAATTCTTCGGAACGGCGATTATTACAGCTCTTGCTTATATGTTCCTTATCATGCTCCTTGCTATGACATTTGATAATCCAGGTCGTTTTATCGCGATGGTATTACTCATTGTTCAATTAGCGGGATCAGGTGGAACATTCCCAATGCCACTTACAGGATGGTTCTTCAACTTAATCCATCCGTTCTTACCAATGACTTACTCGATTTATGCCTTTAGAGAGTCACTGGCAGCCGGTATGGGACCAAATGTATACAGTATGTCGATGCTCATTCTTACAATCATCATGGTCGCATGTGTTGGCTTACTATATCTATCCATGAGCCACTTGAAAAAACGTCACGATGCACATGAATCAGCTCTTGACGATAATCAAAAATTAATGGCTTTAGAAAACTAAACAAATTAAAAGCAAGGTTTCCTGAAAATGGGAATCTTGCTTTTTTGTTACGCAATTGGGCGCCTTCCCTGCAAAGAAATGCTATAATTAAACTATTAACATACGAAAAGAGGTATTGCATGACGAAAAAAATAGTATTTGTAGATGTAGATGGTACGCTTGTAAATGATGATGGGCTTGTTCCAGAATCCGCAAGAACTGCAATAATAAAAGCACGCAACAACGGACATCAAGTGTACTTGTGCACGGGACGTTCTAAACCGGAATTATATGAATCCATTATATCAATCGGATTTGATGGCATTATCGGTGCTGGCGGCGGCTATATCGAAGTAGACGATGAAATCATTTACCATAAAAAAGTAGCGAATGAAGATGTCGTTCATATGGTGGATTTCTTTACAGAAAAACAATTGGATTTTTATTTAGAATCAAATGGTGGACTATTTGCTAGCCCGAATCTTGAATCCCATTTAGATAGATTAGTATATGGTGATGTGGAAAATGATCCTATCGCACGTGAGAAAAAAGCAAATAATCCACATCCTTTTATGGAAAGTCTTACTTACGGTGAAACCAATTTGTATCGTACAGATGTGAATAAAGCTTGTTTCTTAGAAAATAAAGCCGTACCTTTTGAAGAAATTAAAAAAGAATTTAGTGGCAAGTTTGAAGTAATGCATTGTACTGTGCCAGTTTTTGGTGATGATAGTGGGGAATTAATGGTTCCTGATATCCATAAGGCGACGGCAATTGAGTTCTTGCTCAAACATACTGGTGGTGAAAAAAAAGCCACCATTGGTATTGGTGACGGTATGAATGACGCAGAAATGCTCACCTACTGCAAGACTGGTATTGCTATGGGGAACGCAAAAGAAGAATTAAAAAAACTTGCCGATGATGTTACTAAATCAGTAGATGAAGACGGCTTATATGCCAGTTTTCTAAAGCATGGTTTGCTTTAGAAAAAATAGTTGGGGTAATGAAAGCATATAGAGGAGGATTTTTATGAAATTAATCAGAACAAAAACATACAAAGAAATGTCACAAGAAGCGCTCGAAGTAGTTGAACAAGTCATTAACGAAAATGATAACCCGGTAATAAATACAACTACAGGAGCAAGTTTCGATGGAATGTTCGAGGGGCTTGTAAAAGGAATTAATGCCGGTGAAATTCCAATCGAAAAAGTATTTTTAATGAATTTGGATGAGTATGTGGCTAAGCGCGATGCTTCCTTCACTGTTTACACGTATATGCACCAAAAATTCTATGATTTAATTAACAAAATGCCAAAAAGAGTAGAATTATTGGACGGCAGCCTAGCTGACTTTACAGACGAAATTGCTCGTTATAAGAAAATTTTGGCTGAAAATGAACGTGATTTACAAATTCTAGGCTTAGGAGTAAATGGACATCTTGGAGCTAATGAACCAGGAACGCCATTTGATGCGCGATTGTTTTTGGCAGATAGCGATGAATCTACTATTAAAAGCACCATCATGTACAACAATTTAAAAGAAGACGAAGCGCCGTCCCAAATGCTTACTCTTGGATTAGCTGATATGATGGATGCAAAACAAATCTTAGTCACTGCTTCCGGTGAACGAAAAGCAGAGGCTGTTAAAGGTTTACTTGAAGGCCCAATTGATGAAAACTGTCCAGCGTCGATTTTACGTAACCATCCGAATGTCGTATTTATTATTGATGAAGCGGCAGGATCATTACTTACTAACCACTAAAAAAGGGGGCAGAACCATGAGAAAATTATACACTTATTTTGTTTTAATACTTGGTGTGGCGATGATTGGTCTTGGTATTTATTTAATGTTTAATCCAAGTACATCACTGCAAGCACTAACTATTTTTATTGGGATTATTTTAGTTTTAAATGGGATTAATGAAGTGATTTCTTATTTTGGAGAACATAAATATTGGAGTATTTCCAAATGGATAATGCTTGATGGGATTCTATCAATCCTTATTGGTGGATTTGCTATTTTCGAGTCAAATATGGCGGAACGTGTTTTCATTATTATATTCGCGATTTGGATATTAGCTTCAGCGATATTACGTATTTTAACGGCGTTTGCTGTAAAAGGTTTTCCAGGATGGACATTACTACTTATCATGGGAATTATAGGATTGATTATTGCTATTATTTCCTTGTTCACGAACATGCTAGTAGCAATTGCGATTGGGATTATACTTGGAATATTTTTCATTTTCCAAGGTATTACATGTCTTTCTCTTTGGTGGGTTATTCGAAAAGGTGAATCTCGGAAATAACGATAATTTTTTATATTGTTTTTCATTAAAATGTTAAAAAAATAACATTAATAAAACTGGAAAAGTGATTTTGTCACAAAATGGACATAAGAAGCGAGAAGATGGTTCTTTAAGAACTCTTTGCTCGCTTTTTTTTTATTATGATAAAGAGAGATGAATTGATGTGAGGATTTTGAGGAGGCGGGATAAATGGAGGAAAGGTTTACTACGGAATTAATGTTTACATTAACTAATAATCCAAAGTTTCAAGAAGTAGCAGAATTGGTATATTGGAACGAGGAAGAAATTGTTCATTGTCCAGAAAACAATGAGTATGTGTATGCAATTGACGAGGGAAGTGTAACGCAATGTGCTGCAAGAAACAGTTCTTGGGGAAAAGGAAGCATTCTCGGTTTTACTCGAGAAGAGACAAAAATCCAACCCCTTTCTAAAACGGTAGCCTGGAAAATTCCTTTAACATATGTAAAGGATATCTTGAAAAGTATGGGTAAGGTTAAGGTTGCTGATTTGACAGTGATAGAAAAGAATTTTTTAGATCGAAATGAAATTGATTGCATTCAGTGGTTCATTCAAGAAATGCCTTTGAGATTACATACAACTTCCTGGAAAGTAGCGCTAGATTTTTTTAGACAAGAGATGATGCAAGCTGTGCCTAAAGAATTATGTGCTTTTCAAGTAAAAGAATTGAAGCAGCAGCATATTCTATATGAATTAGGCTATTACCTTGAAATAGATGTATTACAATTTCATAATTATTTGAGAGATTTAGCCTATAATAAAGTTTTACAAAAAAATAATTGAAATATTTCTTAATTTAGCACAGACAAAAATCAGAATTCATAGTACACTTATAAGTAACCATGATAGGGATTTATCGCCAGTCCCTTATTAGCCACCAGCAAATTTTGCTAGGTGGTTTTTTGATGAAGTTTTTCTTTTCGAATGTGGATGGTTGTGATAACCTAAAAAAGGTGAGTTTTAATGAAGGGAAAGTGTAGGAAATGACAAAATGGTTACCAAAGGATTTATGGATTGTTATTATTGGGATGGTGTTACTATATACAGGGCTCTCGTTTATTTGGCCTTTCAATATGATTTACATGACGCAAGAGTTAGGGATGTCGACAACGGACGCCTCATTAGTGTTGTTGATAAATTCAGGAGTGGGGATTGTTTCTAGTATTATCGGCGGAATTATTTTTGACCGGTTTTCTGGTTTTATTTCACTTACGATTGGAACGATTATCTTAGTACTATCGACGGCTTCGTTGTGCTTTTTCCATGGATTTCCATTTTTTATTTGGAATTTATGGGCGGTCGGTATCGCGATGGGGATGGTATTCTCTGGATTATACGCAGCAGCAGGATTAACGCATCCGACTGGCGGCAGAACTGGGTTTAATGCGATTTACGTGGCACAAAATATTGGCGTAGCTGTTGGTCCCTTGCTTGCAGGACTTCTGGCAAAACAAGGTATGAGTCACGTATACATTGGTTCTTTTGTATTTGCGATTGCTTTCGCGGGATATTTTTTCTTCTTTTTCCACAAAATTGACTGGAAATCGGAGCGGGTAAGTGCCGAAACAAAACATCGTAAAAAAGGAGCTAAACGTGAATTTCCGACTAAGCTAGCTCTATGTTCTTTTATTCTATTATTATTGACGTACTTGCTTTGCCAATTACCACATGTGCAGTGGCAGTCGAATTTATCTACTTACATGACAGAAATAAAAGGCGTGACATCTAGTGAATATGGGAACTTATGGAGTTTGAATGGTGCGCTTATTGTTCTTGGTCAGCTCGTTCTAATCCCCGTTGTAAATAGATTTAAAAAATACTTACTTGTACAAATTTATATCGGTATTTTCTTATTTATTTTATCTTTTGTTGTGGCAATGAATGCAAGTGTCTATAGTGGCTTTGTACTCGGAATGATTTTCTTAACGCTCGGGGAAATGTTTGCTTGGCCAGCGATTCCAACGATTGCTTATCAACTCGCACCAAAAGGAGCGGCTGGCTTGTATCAAGGACTTGTGAACGGGATGGCAACAGCGGCGCGTATGCTTGCACCGTTTATAGGAGCAATTGTCGTTCAAAATCTCGGTGGTATCAAAGCTTTATTCATTGGTGCGTTTATTTTACTTGGCTGCGCATTAATTAGTATTACACTACAACAAATTTTACAGAAAAAGGACCAACAAGAAAAAGCTGCTTTGAAAATTTCCGTCAATCAGGGGGAATGAAAAATGAAATTATGGAAAAATGCTACCTTTTATCAAATGACAGCTGAAGGGGATCAGGTTTCTGCGGTATTAACAGAAAACGGTCAAATTTGTGCGGTCGGTGAAGCAATGGACTTAGAAAAACAATATGTAGCTAACATCACTGAAACGATTGATTTAGAAGGGAAAGTGGTATTTCCTGGATTTGTTGATGCTCATATTCATTTGCTATGGTATGGACAAGCTTTAGAGCGGCTTAATTTAAACCAAACCACTACTAAAAAAGAGGCACTAGCGCTGATTGCTGAAAGAACAAAGCAAATTGCTAGTGATGAATGGTTGTTTGTGGAAGGTTATGATGAAAATAAGTGGTCAGATGAACAAACGTTGATTTCTTTGGCCGATTTAGATGAAGTAAGCCAAACGAATCCGATTTTAGTTCGGCGCATTGATTATCATAGTGTTTCTATTAATTCTGCATTACAAGAGAAGATTGCGGATTTTTCGGAAACTGGTTTTGATGGTGGTGGTGAAATTGTTCGGGATAAAACGGGTGAGTTCATAGGAGTTTTAAGGGATAATGCAACGACTATGGCGATAGATTCCTTCCCTGCAGCAACGCCTTCTGAACTAAGCGCATGGCTTGAAATCGCGATAACTGATTTATGGTCGAAAGGCATAACGGGTGCACACTCGGAAGATTTACACTATTTTACGGGGTTCGCTTCGACCCTAGCAGCTTTTCGAAATACTATTGGGTCTAATAAAATGCCGTTTCGTGCGCATTTGCTAGTTCACCACGCAGAACTAGCTGCTTTTTCGGCTTCTAATGAAAGTTTCGTAAGTGGGGATGCCTTTTTAGAATTAGGGGCGATGAAAATTTTCTATGATGGAACAGTTGGCTCGCGAACGGCGTTGATGAGTGCGGGATATGCGGACAACCCTAGTGAAAAAGGACTGCAAATTCATTCTGATCAAGCGTTTGAAGATTTGGTTAAAGCAGCGCGAAAAGCAGGATTACCTGTTGCTATTCATATTTTAGGGGATCAAGCTTTTGCTAATGTCATTCGAACGTTACGTGCCAATCCGCCTAAAGAAGGGCAATACGACAGACTAATCCACACACCTTGGCTTACAGAAGCTCTAATAGAAGAAGCAACTGGGTTGCCGGTATTATTTGATATCCAGCCGCAATTCATGGCGAGTGATCTTCCGTGGGCGCTAGAAGTACTTGGAGATAATCATCCGCCGTTAGCTTTTGCTTGGAAAACGCTTCTACAGGCTGGTTTCCCATTAGCTGGTGGAAGCGATGCGCCGATTGAAGTACCGAATCCGTTTTGGGGTATCCATGCGGCTGTTACTAGAACGGCGAATGCAGATTTGGATGGAGTGGGATATTGGCCAGAGCAGGCACTCACTGTATTTGAAGCTATTCAACTATATACAAAAGGCGCGGCATTTGCGAGCTACAAAACAACTACACGCGGACAAATTGCACCAGGCTTCGTTGCTGATTTTACGATTTTGGCAGAAGATCCTTTTCAAATGAAACAAGCTGAACTTCGTCAAGTGAGCGTTGTGATGACGGTTGTAAATGAACAAATTGTCTATCAGAAAAAGTGAGCATACGTAGGAAACTCCATACAGAGACGGATGTTTTCGAAAAGTTTTTTTGCTAATATGGGAACGGAAGAAATGCCACGCTTCTGGCTCAGGGGGATGGTGTTGATACGGGAACGAGGGATGTATTAATGGAAATATTTGAACTGATTTTATTAATGTTGAGTGCGGTGTTTTTATCTAATGTACTAAGCCGATTTTTGCCAAGTATTGCGGTACCTTTAATTCAAGTAGTGCTGGGGATTATTTTAGCGATTCCACTTGGAGATCATACGATGGATTTGAATCCGGAATTGTTTTTGTTACTATTTATGGCGCCGATTCTATTTAATGATGGGGCGAGTACGGATAAGAAATCTTTATGGAAAAATCGAAAAGCTATTTTGTCATTATCGATTGGACTAGTGTTTGTGACAGTAGGAGTTTTGGGTGCTTTTATTCACTACTTAATTCCTGCGATACCTTTTGCAGCGGCGTTTGCACTTGCGGCTGCTCTGGCGCCTACAGATGCTGTTGCGGTGGGTGCGCTTGCTGAAAAAGTAAGAGTACCCCATAAAATTATGCATATTTTGGAAGGCGAATCGCTTATTAATGATGCTTCCGGACTTGTTTCGTTCCAATTTGCTGTGTTGGCGCTTGTAACGGGAACATTTTCTTTTATGTCAGCTGGAACAAGCTTTTTGCTTCTTTCATTAGGCGGGATTGCCCTGGGTGCTATACTTAGTTTACTGAAAATCATGTTGATGCGTGGTTTACGTCAGCTAGGAATCGAAAATATGACTTCTTTTATGCTGATGGAAATTTTGTTACCATTTTTAATTTTTATGGTAGCAGAAAAAGTCGGAGTGAACGGGATTTTAGCGGTAGTTAGTGGTGGAATGGTGCATTCATTTAGTTACAAGGGACTAAATCCTGAAATTGCGCAATTGAACTTGCTTTCAAAAAACACGTGGTCTGTTATTATTTTTAGTTTGAATGGTTTGGTATTTATCTTACTAGGGACACAATTACCGCAAATTTTGATGACGATTTGGCAAGACGCCAATATTCAAAAAGGTATGCTATTCGTGTATATAATAGGAATCACTTTCTTACTGCTCGGACTAAGATTTTTATGGATCTTGTTTTTCCGCAATTACGAGGAAAATCCGAAAGTGGATTTAGTTAGCAGATTGAAAAATACTTTTCTTTATACTGTGGCTGGTGTTCGCGGGACAATTACGTTAGTCAGTGCGCTTTCGTTACCTTTTGTTCTTGGTAATGGCAATGCGTTTCCTGAGCGTGATTTACTTATTTTTATTGCTGCTGGAGTTATTATTACGACGCTACTTTTGGCCAACTTCACTTTACCACTTTTTGCAGATAAGAAAGATAAAGTTACGGCGGATCATACGACAGATATTGTGCTACTTCGCGATATTGTGCAGCAATTACAGGCGTATAAAACAGATGAAAATGCAGTAGAAATGAATAAAGTGTTGAATATGTATAATAATCGGATTTTCTCTTTAATGGAGCATAAGGAAGTAAATGCTACTGAAAAAGAATTGCGGCGCTTAACGCAAGAATGGCAACTTGAAAATACGAGAAGATTAGTATTTGAACGAAAAATTGATACTGGTGTGGGGCTGTCGCATATGATGCGTCTTGGAAAACGACTATATGTCCAAACACGAGCAGAGAAGTACCGAGCGAGAATGCGGTATCGCCAATTGTTAAGTCATCGTTTTCGAGACTTCCGATTTGTTCCTCTTACTTTTGAAGAACGTAGAAAAGAAATTGCCAAACTACAAAATGAAAACAATCTATTTGTCATGCAAAAGCTACAGGATCTGGATTCAAATGAGTATAACCCAGAAATCATTTCGCTTTATTTGATGAATTTTGAGCGAGCATTAGGTCGTGGGAAAAATAAAAAAGAAAGCAATGATGAAGCGCTACAAACAACAATCGACCTGGCTTCACAAATTGAGCGCGAGACAATTCAACGCTACTTTGAAAAAGGCACGATTACGCGGAAAGAAATGAAAGTGTATCGTGATAATTTGCTAGCGATAGAGGCGAATATGCAATTAGAATTTTAATAAAAAAAGACAGTTAAGCTAATTTTTTAGCCTAGCTGTCTTTTTTTATCATCAAAATAATAAATAATCCGGTCGATAAGTTCTTTCGTTGTGCTATCAAAATCTTTTTCTTTTTGGTTGGTTAAAAGTCCAATTGGCGGTGATATTGGTAAATTTTCAATCGGAATGCGGACCGTGCCATCAAGTAGTTCTGAGTGCGCGGTGCTAGTAAAAATAGATACACCAACGTTTTCACGGACAAAATACTTATGAGACATACTGCTTGTGAGCTCCATTTTCTTATAATCACTACCAATAGCGCGTTTTAAATGCTGTTCGATTTGGATGCGGATGGGGCAATTTGCCGGTGTGAAGATAAAGCATTCATCGCGTAAATCACGTAACTCCACAGAAGTACGTGAAGCTAACGGATGGCTTTCTGAGACGATTAAATCTAACGTATCATGGAAAAACGGAAAATAGAAGTTCTCCAAAATCAGCTCTGGTTCTCCGCAAATCGCAAAATCAATTTCCCCATCAATGAGTTTTTGGCTACAAGTATTCGCATCATCCACCGATACATTCACCATTAATTTCGGGAAATCCGCTAGAAACGTTTTTAAAATTTTCGGAAAAACGAGACTGGCGCTAGGCTCCGAAATTCCGACTTTGATAAGGCCGGCGTTGCCATTTTTTAAGTCGAATATCGTGTGGTCGAGTACTTCATATTGAGCGATAAGTTGGCCCGCCCTTTCGTAAAATAATCTGCCTGCGTGCGTTAGTTTTAAAGTTTTGCCACGTTCGAATAACTGAACATCTAAGTCTTGTTCCAATTGCTTTATTCGCATCGAAATAGTCGGTTGCGAATAATTTAATACTTCTGCTGCGCGTTGAAAACTTCCCGTATTAACCACCGTATAAAAAGTTTTAATGGTTCGAAATTCCAATATAATTCCCCCTTCATATTGGAGTTTTTTGATATTTCTAACAGTATACACCGTAAAAATAGGAGAAGCAATTTATTAATCTGATAAAATTCATAGGAATAATGCGGATTGAGGCAGAAGTATTAGTATTACTGTGGTTAGCTATTAGTTTTTTTGATTAGCCAAACCCAATCTTTTACTTTATAGTATAGCTAATATCCAAAAACCAAGTAAGTTTATAGGGATTGAAAAGGGGCGATTTGATGGGGAAAGTGACAATTATTGCTGGGGGAATCAAAACAGAATCCAGGCTTACAGGATTAACTCAACTAGCGGCAAATGAATTAGTAACGAATGGCTTAGAAGTGAACATCATCGAAGTGCATAAAATAAACGCAGAAGCATTAGTCACCGCGGATTTCGCGCATTCAGATATTCAATTGGCAAATAGTGAAATTGAATCAAGTTCGGGCGTTATTATTGCTACCCCGATTTTCAAAGCAGCCTATTCAGGAGTGTTAAAAGCCTATTTGGATCTTTTGCCACTCAAAGCATTGAAAGGGAAAGTCGTTTTGCCACTTGGGCTTGGTGGGTCAAATGGACATTTGCTCGCACTGCAATACGCACTTGATCCTGTGTTGAAGGAACTTGGAGCGGAAACGATATTAAAAGGGCAATTTACGGTAGATAAACAAATTGAACGGCTCGGGGATGGGCTGTATGAAATTGAATCTTCAGCGAAAGAACGGTTAGACATTGCTTTAGGCCAATTTATTTCGTTATTAAATCAGCAGTCAGTAGAAGTTTAAGGAGGAGAGTGGGAAATGACAGAAGATATTTTTAGAGTAGCGACTGTGGATGATGCGCCGGAATTTTTGGAATTGTTGTCGAGTGCTTTTCAATCGGTGAAAGAATTAGGAATTGATTGGCCGTCAACGAATGCGGATTTGGCGATGGTGACAGAAAATATTGTTAATTCTTCTGCTTTTGTTTTGGAACGAAACGGCAAATTAATTTCTACGATTACCGTTCGTTTTCCGTGGGAGAGCAGCTCACCTCCTTCTAAATATCCATTTGTTTGGTGGTTTGCAACGGCACCGGAACTCGCAGGACAGGGGATTGGCGATAAATTATTAACATATGTAGAAGAACGAGTACTTCGTGACACGCTAAAAGCACCGGCACTGACACTTGGAACTTCTGCCAGAAAACATCCATGGTTGCTGGATATGTATCTGCGCCGCGGTTATGAGGTCTATTTTGAACATGAGGAAGACGGCGATGTGGGTGTTATGATGCGGAAAATCTTAATTCCGGAAAAATTCGATGCCGCACTACTTGGAATACCTAGCTGGACATAAAAAAGGGGGAAAAAAGATGAAAAAGAAATATGGGATTTTGGCGCTTGCTCTTACAGCTGCATTAACATTAAGCGCATGTGGTGGAAAAGAGGAGCCAGAAGCAGCGAATCAAAAAGTACAAACAATCACGGTTGGAACAGGAACGCAATTTCCAAATGTCTGCTTTTTAGATGAAAATGGGAAATTAACTGGTTATGATGTCGAACTAGTAAAAGAAATCGACAAACGTTTGCCCGGCTATAAATTTAAATTTAAAACGATGGATTTTTCTAACTTACTCGTTAGCCTTGGTGCTGGAAAAGTAGATATTGTCGCGCATCAAATGGAAAAAAGTAAAGAACGCGAGAAGAAATTTTTATTTAATGATGTAGCGTACAATAATTTCCCATTACAATTGACGGTATTAGACAGTAATAACAGCATAAACAGCACAAAAGATTTAGCTGGAAAACGCGTTATCACAAGCGCAACATCGAATGGGGCACTCGTGTTGAAAAAAATCAATGAAGAACAAGGCAATAATTTTGAAATTGCTTATGAAGGTCAAGGGTCAAATGATACAGCGAACCAACTGAAAACTGGCCGCGCTGATGCAACGATTTCTACACCATTCGCGGTAGATTTCCAAAATAAAACAAGCGCTATCAAAGAAAAAGTAGTTGGCGATGTTCTATCTAATGCGAAAGTATACTTCATGCTTGGAAAAGATGAAACGAAACTAAGCAAAAAGGTAGATGAGGCGCTTCAATCTATTATTGATGATGGAACACTTAAAAAATTAAGTGAAAAATGGCTTGGCGCAGATTATTCAAAAGAACAATATTAAAAGAGAGGGAGTGCTATCAAAATGGATAAAGCGTTCGATGTAAAAATGATTGCAGATTTTATTCCGACGTTAGCTGGTTATTTACCCATAACGTTGTATATTTTAGCACTCTCGCTTATTTTTGGTTTTATATTAGGAGTACTGCTGTCTTTACCACGAATTTATAAGGTTCCAATTTTAGATCAATTTGCCAGAGTGTATATTTCGTTTTTTCGTGGGACGCCGATTATGGTTCAATTATTCATTGTTTTTTACGGAATTCCGGCACTTTCAAGCGTATTTGGCATTGACTTATCACAAATGGATCCGCTGTATGCTGCGATTGCGACTTATGCATTAAGCAGTGCGGCGACAATTGCGGAAGTGATTCGCGCAGGGGTGAATAGCGTGGATGCCGGACAAGCAGAGGCGGCTTATAGTATTGGTCTGAGTAGTCGCCAAACGTTTTTACGAATCATTTTGCCACAAGCACTCTATCAAGCTCTACCGAATTTTGGCAATTTAGTCATTGGTTATTTGAAAGATACATCGCTCGCTTTTTCGATTGGTGTAATGGATATGTCAGGAAGAGGTCAGACGCTCATAACACTAAGTAATCACGCTTTAGAGGTCTATATTTCTTTATCAATCATTTACTATTTGACGGCCGTCTTACTGGAATATTCCTTCAAATGGATTGAAAAACGAGTTAAAAAAGAAAACACCAGATTCACGAGTATTTTCGATATCGAGTTATAAAGGAGAGATAATGATGCCGCTAGATGTGCCTTTTATTGGAACTGCTGTAATGGCAATGTTAAAAACGATTCCGTTAACACTTGCAATGACCTTCTTTCCGATATTATTCGGTTTCATTATCGCAATTGGTCTGACGCTTATTCGGATGTACCACGTTCGCTTTTTAGAACCGATTGCTAAATTTTACGTTTCTTTTTTTCGAAGCACCCCAGCAATTTTGCATATTATGCTGATTTACTTAGGCATTCCCCTATTGGTGGATTTTTTGAGCAAGTCATTCGGCTTAGGCATTTCTGCAAATAAAATACCGGTCGTTGTTTTTGTCATTATCGCACTGTCTTTCACGGCGGGGGCATACTTAACCGAGATTTTGCGCTCCGGTATTATTGCGGTTGATATCGGACAAATGGAAGCAGCTTACTCGGTGGGATACACGCATGGTCAAGCGATTCGGAAAGTATTGTTACCACAGGCCTTCATGATTGCCTTACCGAATTTCACGAATTTGTGTATCGGATTTCTACATACCACATCCATTGCCGCCATCGTCGCAGTCCCAGAAATCACTGGAATGGCAACGATTGTAGCATCAGACAATTACGCATTTCTCGAAGCATTTATCGGTGCCGCACTCATTTATTGGTTTTTAACTATTTTGATTGAAGCAATTAATTACATTTTGGAAAAGAATATCGCTAAATATCGAGGAGGGACAGTATGATTACAATTAAAAATATTCAAAAAAGCTTTGGCGAAAACAAAGTTTTAAAAGGAATTGATTTAACGGTGAAAAAGGGTGAAGTAGTAACAATACTTGGTCCAAGTGGCTCAGGGAAAACAACCTTTTTACGTTGCCTAAACTTACTGGAAAGACCTGAAAATGGCGAAATTTCAATGCATGACCAAATAATTAACTGCAAGAAACCATCCAAAAAAGAAGTTTTGCAACTGCGGAAAAATACAGCAATGGTTTTTCAACAATATAATCTCTTTTCTCACAAAACGGTTATCCAAAATGTGATGGAGGGTCTTACGGTAGCAAGGAAAATACCGAAAAAAATTGCACACGAAATTGCGGAACGGGAGCTCACAAAAGTCGGTTTGGCGGACAAACTCAGTGCCTACCCTTCCCAACTTTCCGGCGGACAAAAACAGCGCGTTGGAATCGCACGAGCACTCGCAATTAATCCAGACGTCATTTTATTTGATGAACCAACCGCCGCACTTGATCCCGAACTTGTAGGGGAAGTATTGGAAGTGATGCTGGAGATTGCGCGTGCGGGTGCGACGATGATTGTCGTTACGCATGAAATGGAGTTCGCCAAACGAGTCGCAGATCAAGTCGTCTTTATGGATGGTGGACTAATTGTCGAACAAGGTACTCCTGATGAAGTGTTTAATCATACAAAAGAAGAAAGAACAAAACGCTTTTTACACCGAGTTTCAGCGGATTATTTATATGAAATCAAAGAAGTGAAAAAGGAGCGTGTCATATGACGATTCGATTTAGTATTTTGGACCAAAGTATTATTAATCCGGGCGAGCAACCAAGTGAAGCCTTGCGAAATACAGTAGAACTTGCGCAACTCGCAGAACAACTCGGCTATCATCGTTTCTGGGTTGCCGAGCATCATAATTCAGACGAAATAGCTGGCGCAGCTCCGGAGGTTCTTTTAGGGTATATTGCTGCAAAAACGAGCACAATCAAGCTTGCGTCTGGCGGAATAATGCTACAACACTATAGTCCATATAAAGTTGCTGAACAATTTCATGTGCTTGAAAACTTAGCGCCAGGTCGGATTTCACTTGGCGTCGGAAAAGCGCCAGGTGGATTTCAGCCAGCAACCGATGCCCTTCAAAAAGACTTCGTTAAACCTACTCGTACATTTGATGCTAAATTGGAAGAACTAGTCGATTTTGTCACCCGTCATTCAGATACAACTATTGCAGCAAAACCACTTCCAGAAAACAAACCAGAGATATTTTTGCTTGGAGGAAGTGCATCGAGCGCGAAACAAGCTGCCAAACTAGGGATTTCCTTTGTATTTGCTTATTTTATTAACGGAGAAGAAGCTGTTTTAAAAGAAGCACGCGAGCTATTTGAACAGTACCAAATAAACACAAAAGCTAGTTTTCAACTAGCACCAATTGTTGTAGTAGCTGAGACTAAAATCGCAGCAGACCGACATATTCCAGAGCGAGAGTCAATCAAAGTCGAGCTTGCAGACGGACGTAGAGTTAATGTCGGATCGCGCGAACAAGCCGAAGCCTACGTAAAAGATATCGACCAAACATACCGGTTTATTACCCAACGAATTGGTGCGATAACAGGAACCAAACAAGAAGTCGGAGTAGAGATTAAACGCCTTTCAAAAGAATATAATATCCAAGATTTTGTTGTTTTAACTCCAGTCAAATCTGCTGAAATTAAACGTTATTCCTATCAACTATTAAGTGAATCGATAAAGGAGGAAGTTGTCCATGGCTAATGTCGTCGTTTGGAGTAAAGAAGGGTGTCATTATTGTAAAGATGTCAAAGATTTTTTAATCGAGCAAAAAATTGTTTTTCAAGATATCGACGTCACCGACCATGATTATTTGCGAGAAGTTCTCCAAGCCAAATACGGCATCTGCCACGTACCAGTCGTAGAAATTGGCAACATTGAAAATGGGACCTACCAAGCTGTTACAGAAATCGGATTGGAACATTTGGAAAAAGCATTGTTTGAAAAGGGGGAAGTAAAATGACTAGAAAAGAAACAATTCAGTTTGGTGCAATTATTCACGGTGTTGGCGGAACAACAGACGGTTGGCGACATCCGGACATCAACCCCGCAGCAAGTACGGATTTAGATTTTTATAAGACGCGCGCCAAAATTGCCGAACAAGGGTTATTTAGTTTTGTATTTATTGCAGACGGCCTTTTTATTTCCGAAAAATCGATTCCGCATTTTCTTAATCGTTTTGAACCAATTACGATTTTATCGGCATTAGCTGAGTCTACGGAAAACATCGGACTTGTCGGAACTTTCTCGACCTCTTTTACAGAACCATTTACACTTGCAAGACAGCTATCTTCCCTTGATCACATTAGTAGCGGCCGAGCGGGTTGGAATCTAGTCACTTCTCCGCAAGAAGGTGCCGCGCGAAATCATAGCAAGAAAAATCTCCCAACCCACAGCGATCGTTACACTATTGCGGCAGAACATTTAAAAGTGGTTCGCGGACTCTGGAATTCTTGGGAAGAGGATGCGTTCACTTATAATAAAGAAACCGGTGAATTCTTTAACCCCGAAAAATTACATCACTTAAATCATCAAGGCGAGTATTTTCAAGTCGAGGGGCCGTTAAATATCGGGCGCTCCAAACAAGGCGAGCCAGTCGTTTTCCAAGCCGGCGCATCTAGTACAGGACGGGATTTCGCTGCTCAAAATGCAGAAGCCATTTTTACTCATTCAGATTCGTTGGAAGAAGCTGTTGAATTCTATCGAGATGTAAAATCCCGCGCTGAAAAAGCTGGTAGAAATGCAGATGAAGTCCGAATTTTCCCAGGAATTAGCCCAATTGTAGCGGATACGTTGGAAGAAGCAGAAGCCAAATATACTGAATTTGCTAGCCTAATTCCAATCGAAAATGCGGTAACTTACCTAGCACGTTACTTCGACGACTATGATTTAAGTCAATTTGATTTAGATGCTCCATTCCCAGACCTTGGAGATATTGGCAAAAATGCTTTTCAAAGCACAACGGATCGAATCAAAAAAGAAGCTAAAGAGCGTCATTTGACCCTTCGCCAAGTCGCGACCGAAGCAGCAACACCAAAAACGCCTTTCATCGGAACAAAAGAACAAGTAGCCGATTTAATCGAAGTTTGGTTCCAAAATGAGGCCGCAGATGGCTTTATTATCGCATCCGACATTCCCGGAACATTTGAAACTTTCGTCGAACAAGTTATTCCACTTTTACAAAGTCGCGGCTTGTACCGAAACGAATACCCAGCGACAACACTAAGAGGTAATCTCGGTTTAACAATACCTCAAAATAAACAAGCCGTCGAAACTAAATAATAGAAAGAAAACGGAGCGCCTTTGAGGAAGCTTCGTTTTTTTGTTACAATAAAAGAAAAAAGGAGCTAAACCATGCGCTTAGATAAATTATTGTCCCATACAGGTTTCGGGAGTCGAAAAGAAGTGAAACCACTGCTTAAATCAGGGGCAGTTGTCGTCAATGGCACAATCCAGAAAGATAGTAAAACCCAAGTAAATCCCGACAAAGATCAAATAACCGTCCACGGAACCCCAGTCGTTTACCAAGAATTCGTCTATTTCATGCTCCACAAACCACAAAATGTTGTGAGCGCAACCGAGGATAATGTGTCAGAAACCGTCATCGATTTGCTCGCTCAAGAAGACACGCTTACGGATCCGTTCCCAGTTGGCAGGTTAGACAAAGATACAGAAGGTTTGCTGATTATAACGAACGATGGCACCCTCGCGCACAATTTACTCTCACCTAAAAAGCATATAGATAAAACATACTATGCTAAAATTGATGGCGATGTTACGGCCGAGGATGTAGAAGCTTTCGCAGCGGGAATTGAACTCGATGATGGCTACACTTGCAAACCGGCTCGCTTAGAAATTATTACACCAAACGAAATAAAAGTAACTATCCAAGAAGGCAAATTCCACCAAGTAAAAAGAATGTTTGCCGCTCGGGGAAAATCTGTCAGCTATTTAAAACGAATTTCGATGGGCAATTTACAATTAGATGAGTCACTTGCACTTGGTGAATACCGCCCATTAACCGAAGCAGAACTAGCTATCCTCCAAAATAAATAAACCTAAACGAAAATTTTCTTCCTAAAAAGAAGCGGATTTTCGTTTTTTAATTTGCAAAAGAAAGCATTTACATATATAATAAACATGTGTTTGAAAATAAAACAAAAGTTTGGAATGGAGGTGCATTATATCGTGGAGAATAATAAAGCGAAAATGAACGAAAAGGAAGAGATAATTTTCAATTCCATCCGTAAAAATCCTTACATTTCTCAACAAGAACTTGCTGATATACTTGATTTATCAAGACCGACAGTCGCAAACCTTATTTCCGGCCTTATTAAGAAGGGTCGCATTTTAGGAAAAGCCTATATTTTAAATGAAGCAAAACAAATTGTTTGTATAGGTGGAGCGAACGTCGATCGGAAGTTTTATATTAAAGACAAGGCCCAACTAGCCACATCAAACCCAGTGCGCTCAACACAAAGTGCTGGCGGAGTTGCTAGAAACGTAGGCGAAAACCTCGGACGCCTTGGAAAAGAAGTTATATTACTCACTGCTTGTGGAACAGACTCCGACTGGGAAGCTGTCAAAAATGCTAGTAATACATATATGAACTTAGATTATGTCACAGCATTTCCGAGCATCGCAACTGGTTCTTATACAGCAGTACTCGAAAACAATGGAGATTTACTCGTTGCACTAGCGGACATGGATGCATATGATCACTTAACTCCAGATGTACTCGCAAAAAATGAAGGCTTGCTGAGTCAGGCGAGCGCAATCATTGCTGATTTAAACTGTCCGAAAGAAACACTAGAATATCTTGGCAGCTTTGCCGAAATCAATTCAATACCATTAGTACTCGTTCCCGTATCTTCGCCAAAAATGTCTCATTTACCAGAACGCTTGGATCACGTGACTTGGCTAATTTGCAATCGAGACGAATCTGAAACGCACCTAGATATGACGATTGAAAACGATGAGGACTGGCGCTTAGCTGCACAAAAATGGCTAGACCTAGGCGTGAAAAATGTTATCGTTACAAATGGTAGCAAAGGCGCAGTAGCAGCAAACAAAGCAGAAGGCACTATTTTTGAACCAGCGATTGTGATTGAAGATATTGTCGACGTGACAGGAGCAGGAGATGCATTTTGCTCCGCGGTTATCTACGCATGGTTAGAAGGAAAAACATTGCAAGAAATTTTAAAAGCAGGAAGCGTAAATGCTGCGCGAACACTGGAATCTGAGTATACCGTTCGCCAAAATTTATCGACATCCCAACTACAAAAAGACCTGGAGGAATTCAAATGAAAAATTATCTATCATTATCCGAAGAAGTAAAACAAGCAAAAGCAGAAGGAAAAGCAATTGTTGCGCTAGAATCTACTATTATCTCTCACGGTATGCCATACCCGCAAAATGTTGAAATGGCGCGTGATGTGGAACAAATTATTCGTGATAACGGTGCCGTACCAGCAACAATCGCTTTAATCGACGGAAAAATTAAAATCGGTCTTTCTGATGAAGAACTAGAACTATTTGCTAAAAGTAGCAATGTAGCAAAAGTTTCTCGTCGTGATATCGGTTACCTTATTGCAACAAAACAACTTGGAGCAACAACTGTAGCAGCTACAATGATTTGTGCTGAACTCGCAGAAATTGGAATCTTCGTAACTGGCGGAATTGGTGGTGTTCACCGTGGTGCCGAAACAACAATGGACGTTTCAGCTGACTTAGAAGAATTAGCGAAAACAAATGTTGCTGTCGTTTGTGCCGGAGCAAAATCAATCCTAGACCTAAACTTAACAATGGAATACCTAGAAACAAAAGGGGTTCCAGTTATTGGTTACCAAACCGATGTATTGCCAGCATTTTACACACGTTCAAGTGATGTAGAATTAACATTGCGTGCAGACACTCCGGAAGTTATCGCAGAATCGCTTAAAGCGAAATGGGACCTTCAAATCGAAGGCGGCGCAGTAATTACTAACCCAATCCCAGAAGAATTCGCTATGGACGAAAAAGTAATTAACGATGTAATCCAAACAGCGCTTAAAGAAGCAGAAGAAAACCATATCCACGGAAAAGACGTTACTCCATTCCTACTTGGAAAAGTAAAAGAACTAACAGATGGTAAGAGCCTTGAAGCAAACATCGAACTTGTAAAACACAATGCTTTAATCGGTACACAAATCGCCGTAGCATACCAAAACATCTAATAAATACTGAGCTGTCGCCTATAAGTGGTGGCAGCTTTTTATGTTAAAATAAAAAATAAAGGAGGGAAAATAAATGATTGCAGTAAGTGCTTGTCTAGCTGGAATAGCCTGTAGATATGATGGGAAAGATAAAGAAATAACCAAAATAAAACAAATGGTGGAAAACGGAGAAGCAATTCCTTTTTGCCCCGAAGTAGCTGGTGGACTGCCCACACCAAGAAACCCTGCAGAAATAATAGGCGGCGATGGCAAAGATGTCTGGCTAGGTCATGCAAAAGTGGTTGATAGCAAAGGAACAGATGTGACAGAAGAATATAAATACGGAGCGAAACTTACTTTAGCCAAAATGCAAGATCTCGGTATTACAAAAATAATTATGAAGGAAAAAAGCCCTTCTTGTGGTAGCTGTGCTATTTACGACGGTACCTTCTCGGGGAAGATAAAAGATGGTACCGGCGTAGCAGCAGCCCTTTTTCAAATGAACGGAATAAAAATCATTTCAGAATTTGTGTTTTAAAGTGCTAGCGAACCCATTGGATCCCATGGTTTTAACGCAATCGGTTCTTGATTAAAAGCTTCAATCAATTCCTTAGATAGATATTTTTTATGCACCACTACTTGGAATGTAAACTCATCCATCCAAGCATCACTAGCAACAAAATACCCATTATTTCCAATTTTTTCTCCCCAGCTATTTTCCACTTTCCAACGATTTACTTCTCCATTAGCAACATTCACTCCAGTTAAAACCATCGCATGTGTAAGCATACTGTGTTTATAATCAAGACGCTCTGCTTTTGTCATTGCTGTTTTAAAGCCAAAGGTCTGATTAAGCAAGAAAATATCGGTATCCATAATACCAGTAGTTTTTTCCGAAAGCTGACCAACATCACAACCAAACCAAACAGTTTCCCCGTCTTTGATTTGATCAGTGGCGGCTTTTTTTAATACATCCATTTCCACATTCAAATACTTAATAGGCGTCCCATTCACAATATTTCCTAAATAATCCACTGTGAAAGCTTGATTAAAAGGTTTATCTTTGGTCGGTGCATTAATAAGTGGAATATAATTTTTCAAATCCATATCTACATAGCGTTCATAAAAATCTTTAGGTGTAATTTGTAACTCTTGTTTAAATTCATTGTCTTTATTTCGATACTCAAAATCAAATACTTTAGGAGGCTCGCCAAGCGTCATAACCAAAAGTTGATAAATCTCAGCAAGCATTTCTTCTTTCAAACCTGCAGTATCTTTCTTTTCTGTGAAAGCTTTTCTCAAAATAACCGCATCTGTACGAAGTCTTTCATTTAAAAGATGGTTTAAATCAGCAGACTTGCCACTTTGAAATGTTTCAGGCATAGCGGACTTCGGAACCACTCCATATTTTTCAATAATTGAAACTAACATATCCCACTGACCACCATCTTGTTGTGGTGTATCAAGCAACCACGAAACTAATCGGCTATCCTCATCCTCACTTGCTGTTTCAATAATATTCTCTAAAAAGTAATTCGCTTTCTCAAGTTTGTCCCAAAAATTAGTATAATTCTGTGATAACTCAAAATCCTTCAAACCAAGCGTTCCGTTTAATTTATGGCGAAACGTATTTAATGCTGCAAACATCCAGCATCTTCCACTTTGTTGTTGATTAGAAACTTTATCTGTAGCAACTTCGTGGGAAAAGACAGGTTGAATGCTAACTTTTGATGTAGGATTCTCAGTTGCTGCTTTAATCCCATTTTTCATAATACTAGCTTGAAATACCAATTTATCTGGATTTTCACGCCATTTTCGAGAAAAATTTTCTAATTGTTCAAATGTTAATTCTGTTTGCATGAATAACTCCTCCTAAAAAAATTATCTTCTAACCAAGTATACTGCTAAAAATTAGAACTGTATAAGAAAAATGATAAATGAAGATTTATGAAGGTTTATGGCGATATACATGTTATAATATGAATGGATTTGAAAACATGTGATTGTTTTTGAATGAAAACGGTTGATTTTGAAAGAAAAAGATGATAAACTAACTTTGGATGGAGGAGTAATAATGTTAAATGCAGAGCGTAAACAACTTATTATGGAGAGTATTGAGAAACTTGGTGTAATTAAATTACAAGAACTAGTTGAAGGTCTTGCTACCTCAGAGTCAACCATTCGCCGCGATTTAATCGAATTAGAAGAACAAGGATTAATCCAACGTGTACACGGCGGGGCGAAACTTGTAAAACTTCACAACCAAGAACCAAGTATGAATGAGAAATCATTCAAAAACATTCAAAGTAAAAAAGTAATTGCTGCATATTGTGCAAGTCTAGTGGAAGAAAATGATTGTATCTATTTAGATGCAGGATCCACCACATTAGAATTAATTACTCATTTAGCAAATCGAAATATCACAGTAGTGACAAATGGTTTAACCCATATTGAAGAGCTTGTTCGTCAAAATATTGATGCTTATCTTTTAGGTGGCAAAATGAAAGTGCATACAAAAGCAATTATTGGTGCAGTTGCCTTAGATAATATTAAAAATTACCATTTCGATAAAGCTTTCATTGGTACTAATGCGATGCATCCGGAGCATGGCTATACAACACCCGATATGGAAGAAGCATTTGTAAAACGTGCTGCAAAAGAACGTGCTGATCGCGTTTTTGTTGTAGCTGACCATACTAAATTTAATGAAGTTAATTTTTCAAAAATGTTTTCAATAGAAGAAGCAACTATTGTAACAGACTATATTCCTTCTGCAGTAAAAGAATCCTTTATCCAAAAAACTAAAATAATCGAGGTAGAAAAATGATTTATACAATTACTTTAAACCCATCAATTGATTATATTGTACAAATCGATCAACTAAACCTTGGCGGCCTTAATCGTATGAAGCAAGATTATAAATTGCCTGGTGGCAAAGGAATTAATGTCAGCAGAGTTTTAAATCAATTGAATGTACCAAGTCTCGCTACAGGTTTTTTAGGTGGATTTACAGGCAGTTTTATCAAAGATTGGCTACAAAACGAAGGTGTGAAAACTGGCTTTGTAACGGTGAAAGATGACACTCGTATTAATATCAAACTAAAGCACGGAGAAGAAACAGAAATCAATGGTCTAGGGCCAGCTATTTCTGAGAAGGAAATTAATGAATTTTTGAAAGTGATGGATAAAGTAACTGCTAACGATATTGTTATTTTATCTGGTAGTGTGCCTCCTTCACTTGGAAATGATTTTTACAATAAAATAATTCAGATTTGCAAAGAAAAAAAAGCTGAATTTATGATTGATACAACTGGTCAAGAACTGCTAGATGCATTACCAAATCGCCCGATTCTAATTAAACCAAATCACCACGAACTAGCAGACCTATTTGGCGTGAAACTTGGTAGCGTAGAAGAACTTATCCCATACGGGAAAAAATGTTTAGAATTAGGCGCGCAACATGTAATCGTATCCATGGCGGGTGACGGAGCACTTCTATTTACAGGAGAAGATGTTTACTTCGCCGATGCATTAAAAGGGGAACTGAAAAATTCCGTAGGTGCTGGAGACTCAATGATTGCAGGCTTTGTTGGGACTTTTGATAAAACGAGAGATCCCGTTAAAGCGTTTGCTGCAGGAGTTGCAACAGGTGGAGCCACTGCATTCTCAACAGATTTAGCCCAAAAAGAACTAATAGATGAACTATTACCGCAAGTGAAGATAACCAAAATAACAGGGAGGAACTAAAATGAGAATCACTGATTTATTAAGCAAAGATGTTATGATTATGTCATTACAGGCAACGACAAAAGAAGCTGCTATCGATGAAATGATTGCTTCGTTAAAGAGCAACGGGAAAATTAATGATGAGGTGCTATTTAAAAAAGCTATAATGAACCGTGAAGCACAGAGTTCTACTGGTGTAGGTGAAGGAATTGCAATGCCTCACGCGAAAACAAAAGCAGTAAATGAACCAACTGTTGTTTTTGCTAAGAGTGAGAAGGGATTGGACTATGATGCTTTAGATGGTCAGCCAGCACACTTATTCTTTATGATTGCTGCCCCAGATGGCGCTAATGCAACTCATTTAGAAACTTTAGCAGCGCTTTCTAGACTATTGGTTCATCCAGCATTTGTTCAATCGTTAAGAGATGCTAAAACTCCAGAGGAAGTAATCAATTTATTCAACAATGAACAAGAAGACTCAGAAGAAACAGTTGTTGCTCCAACCTCAACCAATGATACTGGTAAATCAGTCGTAGCAGTTACAGCATGTCCAACAGGAATTGCACATACTTATATGGCTGCAGAAAAATTACAAGAAACTGCTAATAAATTAGGTGTACGAATCAAAGTTGAGACAAATGGTTCTAGAGGCGTTGAAAACCGTTTAACAGATAAAGAAATTGCAGAAGCTGATGGGGTTATTATTGCAGCTGATGTACAAGTAGATATGCCTCGTTTTGACGGGAAGCATTTAATTGCTAAACCGGTTGCAGCGGGAATTCATAAACCAGAAGAGCTAATTAAAGAAGCAATTTCAGGCAATGCTCCAATTTATAAAGCAGAGGAAGGTAGTCAAGCTACGGAGAGCGCAGACGGACTTTCTATCGGTCAACAAATTTATAAACATTTAATGAGCGGTGTTTCTCACATGTTGCCGTTTGTAATTGGTGGAGGTATCGCTATCGCCATCGCGTTTATGCTCGATCAAATGTTAGGTGTTCCTCAAGATCAACTCGCAAAACTTGGTTCATATAACGAAATCCCAGCACTATTAAAACAAATCGGTGATGTTGCATTCGGCTTCATGCTTCCAGTATTCGCTGGATATATTGCCTACAGTATATCGGATAGACCAGGACTTGTAGCAGGTTTTGTAGCAGGTGGAGTAGCATCTGTTGGTGGTGCAGGCTTCCTTGGAGCACTTGTTGGTGGTTTCCTTGCAGGTTATGCAGTAGAATTAATTAAACTAGCACTTAAAAAGTTACCAAAAACATTAGACGGTATCAAAGTAGTTTTATTCTATCCAGTTTTATCGGTGTTAATTGTCGGACTTTTAATGTTGCTATTAAATGTACCAATGAGCGCATTGAACACTTGGTTGAATGACTTCTTGAATAGTTTAAGCGGAACGAACGCAGTTATTTTAGGATTACTGTTAGGTGCAATGATGGCAGCGGATTTAGGTGGACCAATTAATAAAGCTGCTTATATATTTGCAACGGGTACACTCGCAGCTAGTGTAGCAACAGGCGGTAGTGCAATCATGGCAGCAACAATGGCTGCTGGTATGGTACCACCACTAGCAACATTTGTAGCAACTCTTATTTTTAGAAATAAATTTACAGCTCAAGAACGTGATGCAGGCTTAACTAACTCTATTTTGGGTGCTTCATTCATTACTGAAGGAGCTATACCATTTGCAGCCGCAGATCCACTTCGAATGATTCCGAGTTTTATTGCCGGAAGTGCCATCACAGGTGCAATAGTAATGTTCTTAAACATTAAAGTATTAGCACCTCACGGAGGAGTTTTTGTTATCTTCCTTGTATCCCAACCGTGGTTCTATATTATTGCAATTATTATTGGAACATTAATCAGCGCAGGATTAATTGGTGTTCTACGTAAGAAACCAACTGTATAAAATACGGAAATCGTCTTTTGAAACTTAAAAGGCGATTTCTTTTTAGTAATTTCTCGAATTCTTTCCGAAAAATTGCTATACTGGAAGTGAAGTGAGGTGGGCGTATTGGAATTTGGAGAAAAATTAATTCATTTACGAAAGAAAAATAGGTTAACACAAAAACAACTGGCGGCGAAAATCGGGACAACTGCATCCACAATAAGCAAGTATGAAAATGATAACCACCGACCGCCAATTTTTATTTTGGCTAAATTAGCAGAAATTCTTGGAACAACAACCGATTTCTTATTAGATGATGTAGCTGGTTTGCGAGAAAAGAATTCGGTAAACGCCTTTCCTTTAATTGGAAATCCTGAACTCGAGAAATGGTATTTAGAACTACCTTATACATACTCAGAGGATGAGTTATTAATGTTAAAACGAATTGCAGATGCGATTGAGAATAAAAAATGATTTTAAGGAAAAGCCAGCTACTATTACGTAGCTGGCTTTTATTTAGTTTTAAATTTATTGCTCGGGATCTTGAGGATCATTAGGTTCTTCGTTATTTGGAAGCATGGTGCTGTAATAACGTCTAGGTTCAGCAGCAAGAGTGGTTGGTGGGAAAAACCTATTCATTGAAGGGAAATTACTCTCCATAATACGCATTTTTTGAGAAAATTTCATATGTAACATGGAGGTTCTGGCAATCTGATTATTAAAAGATGCTAAAGACATATCAATCTCAAAGGTTTCCATATTAGAAAATGTTATTAAAGTGTGGTTAAATCCAATTGCATGATAATCTTTAATATGTTGTGGGAAAATCCAAATGCATTCTGTTGAACTTGGTGCTACAGTTGGAAATACATAAGTAGAAGTGACTGGGTCAATGATAATGGGTGGCTTATGGGTAACACCAATTAAGTGTTTAGTTCCCTCTTTGCGTCCAACGAGAGGAAACGAGGAACTAAACAATCTAAATAAACAAGCTACTAGAGCCATTCAATAGTAACTTGTTCACCGTCAATATAAATTTTATTAATTAGTGATTTTAAATAAAGTTGCTTTTCTCGGAACTCTAAAGAGTCAAAATCAACTGTTGCTAAATCAGCTAAATTTTCTTGTATCTTTTTATTTTTCTTCAATTCTTCGTTAGCTTCTATTTGTGCTTCATAATAATTAATTTGAGCATCGATATCAGCCATCATAGCATCAAGTTCTGAAACTTCGTAAGAACCACTGATATATAAATCAAACAGCCGCTTCTTTTTTGTGTGTTCTGTTTTAAGTTTTTCATTTAAGTTATCTAATTCGTCTTCTTTATCTACATTCCTAGAAGCGAAACTATAGTTATTCACGCGATCAATAATTAATTCCTCGAGTTTGTCAGCTCTCCAAATTTTATTTCCACATTTTTCTAGTTCATGAGTATGTTTGTAAGTCTTGCAACTATAATATCTATAATGATATTTCTTTCCGCGGGAAACAGTATCTTTTCTCCGATGAACAAACCCTAATCCGCATTTACTACACACTACCAAATTATTTAGCAAGGATGCTGAATCTCTATTCATATTTGGATTTTTACCCATGCGCGAAAATATTTCTTGAACTCTATAAAATTGTTCCTCTGAAATAATAGGCTCATGAACACCTTTTGTATGCACTTTATCCGCATAAGATACATAACCACAGTATAAATCATTAGTTAGCCAATTATTGTAACTACTATATGATTTGACTTTGAACCCTAATTTTTTTAGTCGTTTCTGTAAAGATGTAATGCTTTTTTCTTCCTCAAAAATATCATAAATCATTTGTAATTGTTTTGCTTCTTCTTCATTAATATACAATTTAGTATCTATAACATCATAGCCGAACGTTCTACCTTTTGCGGTCGTTAAAGGAAGACCTGCTTCAATACGCTTAATTTTCCCCATCACCATTCGATCTCGTATAGTTTCGCGCTCTAATTGAGCGAATACGGACAATATACCAATCATTGCACGACCGAAGGGTGAACTAGTATCAAGCGTTTCAGACAGACTAACAAATTCTACATTGTTTTTTAAGAAGTATTCTTCAATAAGCGTTATCGTATCTCTTTGTGAGCGGGATAGTCTGTCTAATCGATATACGACTACAGCATCAATTTCATGTAATTTACTTAGCATTTCATTTAGCGCAGGGCGATTCATGTTTGAACCGCTGTATCCGCCGTCAATGAAAATATCGTATACGTCCCAGTCCTTCGAGCGGCACAAGGCTGTTAGCTTTTCAGTTTGAGCTTGTATAGAGTAATTCTCTATTTGTTCTTGAGTAGATACGCGTATATAAATAGCTGCCTTCATTTCCGTTCTCCTTTCGCACATACGTTCTTTTTTCGGTAAAAAGAAAAGCCCTGAGGCTCTCTTTTATTTAAATTCAATATTGATAGTCATCGATTTAGTAATTTCGTCATACGTTTCACTGTTATAGACTGGTGATGTTTTTATAGTTACTTTATTTATTTTATCCACGTTGTCTTTTTTTAATATACAAATAACATATTCATCTTCAACTATGACATCTGGTTGTACAGTGAAGACGCCATTTATACCAATGTTGTCAGTCATAACATCAATTTGTTGTTTTTGGTCTGTGATGATATAATCAATTCCATTAAAATTTAGCACATTTTTTCCAGTGTTTTCTAAATCATATTTAACTTGTATTGTGTAGTAAGGATCTGTGACAGGGACTTTTCCACCGCTAAATTCCTCTTTTTCTGCGTCACTGACATTCTCTCGTTTAAAGATTTTTACATCCTTAATTAACATATTTAAGTCGCCTAAACCTACTTTTATTTTTGGAGTTGCAATCTTTTCAAGAGTCACTTTAGTATCGTAATCTTTATCTTTAGTCCATTCTCCCACTTTCAATAAAAGACCATCTTCTACATATTCATCTGATGTATTATTATCTTTTTTATTTTTCACTTCGGCACTGCCATCAGAATGATTTTCTTTTCTTGTATTATCTGTTCCGCCACATCCTGTTAAAAAAATACTAAAAGCTAACATAAATCCCGCTAATAAAGCTATCCCTTTTTTCATATTCATTCTCCCTTTATATTTTATTTTCCTGTGAGCTTCATATTAGTTTTATCAAAAGCACTACTTCCAGCCATCTTTGTCTCGTCTTCATATCTTAGCTCAACCATGGGCCTATGATTGCTATCTCCCCCAAAAAGAGTACCAAGAGCGCGTTGTTGTATTTCATTCCCTAAATAATCAGCATTTTTTTGTTTGATTGTTTCATCTTGATATTTTAAGTCTTGAGTTACATATGCAATTAACATATCATATTCATTTTCGAATGGAACAACTTTTATAAGTATTCCATTTGATTCAGAAATTAATCGATTAATGGATTCATTAAAAGACTCTATACCTTCTTGGGTGACTGTATATGCCGCAGAAGCGTCTGCTTGATCCGTTTCTTCTGTTTCTTCTACTTCATCTGTTTCGGCATCTTCTTTAGTATCTTTTTTTTGGTTATCTATTGTTACATTTTCCTCTGGGTTCTCCACAATATAATTATAAAGTTGAACTGTTCTTATTAAAGAAAAAGTAAGAAGCAAGACTGTTGTCGCTATAATGATTAACGTATATTTTCGACGATTTTCATTTTTAATAACTTTTATTATAGCAAATGTCAAAGTCGCTAGAGTAGCGAAAAATAAAAGAACCCATATACCATTAAACAAACTTAATATAATTAATAATAAAAGAATCCAAAACCACCATTTTTTTAGTAGGTAACTATACTTGCTCATCCCGCTTTCTCCCTTTTATATGTACCAACCCGCGGCCGCGAACTGGTTACATAGTTATATTTTATTCAAAAGCCTTGCGATGTCTTCCAATTTTTCGCTTCGACTTAATCTACTATCAATAACTATGAAAATTTCTTTTTTTAAAGTGAATGAACAAGAAGTAAATTCGTGTTCTAGTATCACTATATCATGTTTTACGTTCAGTTCATCTAAAGTTTTCATGTATTTATACCCCGTTGTTTTTTTATTGCAACGTTGCACTTATATTATACATAATTTTTATAAGAAATATCACGTTTTCACAGAATGTTAATAATCAATAGTAATAACAAGTAAATAAATTACAAGTCAAGTAGTTCAAGAATAAATATATTATTAAACTAGTTGTTTTTTTGTTGCTCGTAAAATTCAATGAATGATTTAACAGCTTTTACTGCTTCCGCGTCGCTCATTATGCGTGCTGCAACTGCTTTAAAATCCTCATTTTCGTCAACAAATTCATTTACCTCTTTATCACCTTTTGAAGCCGCATCAGTAATATTTATTTCTTCTTCATTTACATGTTCTTTTCTTTTTTCTTCTATATAAGCGAGTATCTCTTTTATATCTTCTTCTGATGCATTTGAATCAATGTGAGCTGCGATCGTGTCGGCAATATTATTTTTACCTCTTCCATGCAAATAATCTAAGGAGACATCGAAATAGTCAGCTATTTTAATTTGTATTTCCGCGTCAGGCATTCTTCTGTTTTGTTCATATGAAGAATAGGTTGTTCTTGCTACACCAAGAATCTTGGCTATATCGCTTTGGGTTAGATTTTTGTTTTTACGTAATTTCATTAATATGTCTCCAAACATGCTATCACCTCTCATAAAATTATACTACACATTAAGCGTAGTTTGTTGGCATTAAATAAAATGTGTCAAAAAGAGTATTAATTTATTGACATGTGTCAAAAAGCGTAGTAATATAAAAGTACGCAATACGACACAATTAGAGAAAGGAGATATTTATGAGGATTTGGTTGAAAAAAATAAGAGAAGAAAATGGCCTAACTCAACAAGATGTAGCAGAATTAGCGGATGTGGAAAGAACAACTTACGCATCAATCGAACAAGGGAGAAGAAATCCTTCTGTTGTAAATGCTATGCGTATTGCATCAGTTTTAGATTTCGAATGGACTATTTTTTTTGATGATAAAGTACGCGAAAAGAGTCATTTTTATTTAAATGAAAAACAGGAGGCTAGAAAATGAGGAAAATTGCATTTACAAACTCTTTCCTAACTAAGAGAAATAGAAAAGAGTCAGTACTCACCATTGAATTAAGTATAACCGGAGAAGATTTTAGTGATTTAAGTATTTTGCCGGAACTTTATTCAGAAATTAATTCATTAGTTAATAGATTATCGGAAAAAACTAACGGCGATTTAGGCAAAAGAAAATAGGAGGCTAGAAAATGAACAGAAGATATCTGAGCAACAAAAGAAGTGAACAGAAAGATTGTGTTTTTAAAACCAAAGACATACCACCAGAAAACTTAAAATCATTAAATATTAAGATGCAAGGAGATAGAAACTGTTGTTATGGAGTATTAGAAATCAATGGAAAACAATTAAGAAAAGGAATTACAGCGGTCAAGTTAGATTTAAAAGCAGGATCATTACCAGTTGTACAAGTGGAATATCACCCATTCACGATCAGCGAAGAAATGCAAAGACTAATATGGTCTGGAAAATACTAAAAATCATAATTTAGGAGGAAGAAAAATGAATAACATCAAACAAGCAATTATTAAACTAGAAACAATTTTAGAAAATGGTAATGCGATAGAGAGCGGCTCATTCGTTAAATACAGCGTTATAAAAAATATTTTAAGTTTACTTGAAAAAGATCAAGAGCTAAAAATTATCGAAATGAAAGTAGAGCTGAATGGAGTAGAGGATTCCATAGAAAACGCCACTTTGTTAGAAAAGAGATTAATTGAAGCCAAATCTTTGGTGGAAGACTTGGCTAGCACTATAAACTCGTTAGAAATTAAGGTGAAGTGATTTACTTGATTTTTACAGTAAATTCATTCCCGCAATCGGGACATGTGTTTACTCCAGGTTTAACTGTAAATACATGCGAACATTCGGGACAGCTCCCTTCCGTTCCATTTTTAATAATATCTTGCTTTGCGATTTTTAGGCTTTGTTCTTTAATTTGTCTCTCTAATTTTTTTGAATCAAATTTAATTTTAACTCCCATTTTACCCACCTCCCTTCACAAAAACTATAGCACTGTGAAAGGGCGAACAGAAAGGAGAACAAAATGTCAAATTTACAAGTAATTGCAAATGAAATGTTGCCAGTTTTAGAAAATGAACAAGGCGAAAAATTTGTTGATGCCCGGATGCTTCATGAAAAGCTTTTAGTAAATACAAGATTTAATGATTGGATATATAGAATGATTGGAAATTATGGTTATGAGAATGGTTTAGACTTTTACTCAACTTTGAGTAAAACCAATGGGCGACCATCAACAAATTATTTTTTGACTTTAGATACTGCTAAAGAATTAGCAATGGTGCAAAACAACGAAATGGGTCGAGCAATTAGAAAATACTTCATTGAAGTAGAAAAACAAGCGAGGAAATTAGCAACTGAATATCCCGCATTTTCATACATGATAGAAGATCCAGTCGCTAGAGCTAAAAAATGGATAGAGGAACAACAAGAAAAGCAAGAGGTGTTAAAAAAACTTGAGGAACAAAAGCCGAAAGTAGTTTTTGCGGAAGCTGTGCAAACGAGTGAGAACACAATTTTAGTAAAAGATTTAGCTACTATTCTAAAACAAAAAGGATTAGATATAGGACAAAACAGGCTTTTTGAATGGCTGAGAGGAAGCGGTTATTTGCTAAGTAAAGGTGCTTATTACAACAAACCGTCGCAAAAGGCGATGAACTTAGGATTGTTTGAACAAAAAACACATATTCATACAGATAGAAACGGCTTAATGAAAACCACTTATACTCCACAAGTAACAGGAAAAGGACAAGTATATCTATTAAACAAGTTATTAGAAGAACACAATCAAGTCATAATTTAAGCGCCGCCTACCACAACGACGCTTATACAGACAACTTAGTCACTGGGGAGCGACTAACAATAGTATATAACGATAAGTTGTTAATTAGTCGCTAAAAAATAAACAAAAAGGATTGAGATATTATGTTTCAAAAATCAACATCAGCAACAGCCGCGATGCAAGTTTTAGCAGAAACTCGCACGCAAAAAGAGCTAGCGATAGATAGTTATGTAACGCCAGCGTTAATAAGTAATCAGATAAAAGGAAAACGTACTGTTTCACTAGAGCAAGCAGAACAGCTAATTGATAGTTACAACGAACCGCGAAGTACTTACTTGTTTGCACATGAATTCAGCAACGGAATGATACCACCGCTTTTTGACGGTTTAGACAACCATCACGCTTCTTTAACTAACAGATTTGAACTAGAAGTTGAAGAAGCGATGAACACGCTAAAAAACGGCTTAGAGACGATGACGTTCAATTTAAGAAAAGGTGACATGTTACAACGAGAAGCAGCTAAACAAGCTATTTCAGAAATAACAGATGTAGTTGCATCTGCTTTAACTCTGAATGCAAGTATTGCGATAGCTTTCAACATAGATTTACAACAAGTTTTAAACAAACGCGATCTATATTATCAAAAATCTGGATTAGTAAGGAGTTGCGGAAAATGAGCGAAGTTTTAGTATCGGCTAGTTACGAAGGTTACGAGTCGAAGAGTATTAATTTCACAGAAATAAACAACATTGTAAAAGAGCGATTTAAAAAGATTGATGAAGTTGAGCGCAAAAAAAGAGCTGAAACATTTAATAAAAAGTATGAAGTCACAAAAGAGCTTGTAGATGGACATCTACGCGAAATTATTATACCGAGGCGCACACTATGAAAGGTCAAATATTATTCAGCATCTTAGTCATAATAGCGGCTGCATTAGCGTTAATAAACTTATGTAATTTGATTTTAATTCTAATTTTAATTTAGGAGGCTACAACAATGGCAGAGCGAATTTTTCGTAAGCAAACGATTTTTGGAAATAGCGAGATTTTCATAGACGACAGAACGAAAATGATAGCTAACCCGGCTTTCAGACAAAAGATAGCTTTAATTGAAACAGGTTGCGAGAAAATGACGGACTATATCGAAGAACTGAAACTAAAGGGTTATGAGGAGGTCACAAGATAATGGATGTTTTTGCAGTAATGATTTTCGTGTCGTTTATGTCTGTAATCGCAGGCTACTGGCTGAGAGGAAGTGATAAAAAACATGGTTGAGAATCCGATGGTTGTTGATGCTTGTTGGTCCAGTTTTGAAAGAATAAGCCAAATTTGGCATAACGAATATTTAGAGGAATTAGAGCGTACTAATGAGGACGAGGCGGAAAATGAGGAATAAAAAAAGACCCACATAGCAGTGTGGGTCCGGGATTTGAGATATTACCTTAAAGAAATTATACCTTAAATCCGAAATTTAATCAATGGAGGGATAACATGGATAATTTTAAAACGATTCATTATGGCTTTAAAGTCGTGATACATGATTATGACGATGAATTAACACCGCTTTATAACTTACTAAAGAAGCAATCAACTAACTTAGAAGGATCTAAACTATTTGATGAATTAATTGATATACATGAAAAACTAGCTAAAAAAATTGAGCAGAGAGAAGGCGTGCAAGCATGAAATTATACGAATTGACTCAAGCATACAATCAAGTTTTAGAAATGGCGGAGGAATTAGACACAGAAACGCTACAAGACACTTTAGATAGCATTAGAGAGCCGATAGAAGAAAAGGCAGAGAATATTATAAAAATGGTAAAAAGCATTGATGCTGAGGCTGAGGGATTAGCTAAGGAAGTAGAGAGGTTAACGAAGCGTAAAACAGCGTTAGATGCAAAAGCTAAAAACATGAAAGAGTATTTAGAGAGCGAAATGTTAAAAGTGGATATCCGTAAAATTAAAAGCTCACTATTTACTATTAGCATTCAGAAGAACCCTCCTAGCTTGCGTTTAGAGGACGAAGAAAAACTATTCATGTTTTTAGTAGAGCAACCTAAAAAATTAGATAAGAAAGCTATTACAAGCGCTCTAAAAGAAGGAAGAGACGTACCGGGCGCTAAATTAGTACAAACCGAATCATTGAGGGTGAGGTAATTAGAATGAAAAAATCTGAAAGTATTGGGGCTATAGCGAAAGCCATGGCGGCTATTCAAAAAGAAGTAAAGCCGTTAGAAAAATCTGCGGCTAATCCTTTTACAGATAGCAAATATACACCACTCGATAAGATTGTGGAAGCAATATTTAAAGTTGCTCCTGGTCATGGAGTCTCCTTTACACAATGGCCCATTAGTGGTGATAACGGAACGATAGGTATTGGAACAATGTTAATGCATGAATCTGGTGAATGGATTGAATACGATCCACTATACATGACAGTAATTACCAATAAGAAAATGAGTAGCGCGCAAGAAGCTGGTGGGACCATCACATATGCAAAACGTTATGTTATAGCAGCTGTTTTTGGGATTGTGTCTGATGAAGATAAAGATGGAAATATTCAAAGTTCCCCTAGCAAATACCCAAAGAATAACAGTTATAAATCTAATAATTACAATCAAAATAGTAATAGTCAGCAACAAACAAAACAATCACAACAAAATGATAATTTAGCATCACCGGCACAAAGGAAGGCAATATTTGCGAAAGCGAGCGTTATAGGTGAACCGTTCGGGCATGATGGCACGTTTGTACTAGAAAGCTATAAAATTACGGACACAAAATCAATGAGTAAAGGTGAAGCTTCTGCACTAATTAAAAAACTAGATGCAGAAATAGAGGCGCAAAAACAAGTTAATTAAAACAGGAGGAGCGAGTATGTCGGGGATTCAATGGATAAAGTTATCCGTCAATATGTTTGATGATGAAAAGATTAAGTTGCTCGAAAAAATGCCAGAGGGTAACCAAATGCTTATTGTATGGATTAGGCTTCTAGCTTTAGCTGGAAAAACTAACGACAAAGGACGCATTTATTTAAACGAAAATGTACCGTATACGGAAGACATGCTCGCGACCCTTTTCAACCGTGATGTTGGGATTATACGTGTAACGTTACATACGTTACAGAGCTTCGGAATGATTCAAAAAACAGAAAATGGATTGATTGAAATAGAAAATTGGGAAAAACATCAAAACGTTGATGGTATGGAAAGGGTTCGTGAGCAAACAAGGAAAAGAGTGGAAAAACATCGAGAAGCTATGCGGCAGAACAGAATAGCGAGTGGTGACAGTAAAGGAAATAAAGAGTGTAACGTTACAAGTAGCGTTACTGTTACGCAAAGTAACGCAATAGATATAGATAAAGAATTAGATAAAGATATTAACAACAACAACAGCGATTTAAATTTCAAGGATTTTTGGGAACAAAACGGATTCGGAATGATGCTTCCAGTTGAACTAGAAAAATTACTTGCTTGGGTAGATGATTTTGCAGGTAATCGAGAAATTGTCATGAAGGCTTTGGAAGTTACATCAGAGCAAGGAGCTAACAAACGTAATTACGCTTACGTTAATAAGATTCTTAAAAACTGGGAAAGCAGAGGATTTAAAACAATAGCTGATGTTGATGCAGCGGAAAAACAACGACAGATAGAGTTAGAGCAAAAATATAACAAGCCCACTTACAACAAATATAACAAACCAGTTAAAGAAGAAGTATTGCCGGACTGGTTCGACAAAGACCAGAAACAAACAAAACAAGAAACTTCAACAACAGGATCAAGCGAAGACTTAGAAAAACAAGTCGCTGAAATTAAAGCGCAGTTAGCGGCTAGGAATGAGGTGCAGGCGTGAAACGAATACTTAATTATCCCGGCAGTAAATGGGGTTTGGCAGATTTAATAATTGAAAATATGCCGGAGCATAAAAGTTATTTAGAACCATTCTGCGGATCATGTGCAGTCTTTATGAACAAGCAAAAAGCTACTTTAGAGACGATAAACGATTTAGACGGTCGACTAGTTAATCTTTTTAAAGCAATGCGTGATAATCCAGAAAAACTGCAGTATTTAATCATGCACACGCTGTATTCTCGTGAAGAGTATATGCTTTCTCAAGAAATAACAAGCGATTCATTAGAGGATGCCAGACGAATGGCCGTGAGACTCTGGTTTGCCGTCGGAGGCAAGACTAATGCAAATGTTGGATTTAGAAAAAACGTGTCTTGGAATGGTCCTTACAACGCATATGAGTGGAATGACATGTATAACCGCATCGGAATAGCTGCAGCAAGACTGAAAGACGCTCAAATCGAAAATGTAGATGCAATTAAACTGATTGAACAGCATAACGATAAAGATACACTGATATATTGTGACCCGCCATATGTTGCAACTTCTTTAGCAAGTTCACATTATCAGCATGACTTTAGTTTAGAGCAACACAAAGAGTTACTAAAAGTGCTTAAAAATCATGATGGCAAAGTAATGTTAAGCGGTTACGAATCAGAGCTATATAAACAGGAGTTATCAGACTGGCCAGTGCTTAAAACGATGACAAAAGTAGGAATAACATCAGAAAAGAAATCTGATAGGCAAGAAATTATTTGGTGTAATTTTGAGCCACCAATGCAATTAAACCTTTTTAAGGAGGAAAAAGCATGAGATTTAAAGAAGGCGATAAAGTGCAATTTATAGAAAATAATGAACTTATCATTGGCACAATAAAACGTGTTAACAACGATGTTGGTTGGGTAGACCTGAAAGTTTCAGATTTAAGTTGGTTTTTCCGGAAATTAGAGGATGTCGTTAAGGTAAAAGAGCCGGAATTGATAGCCGTTCCTCGGTTTGCCGCGGATTGGATAAAACACTGTAAACAAAGAGAATACGATTTAGCTTGTTTGTTAGACTATGAAGATTCTGATATGTCTGCTGAAATGTACGAATGGTTAATTTCATCAGCTGATAATCAAGAACTACTCGCCCGCGCTTGGCTTGACGGCTACGAAGTCGAGAAAGAACCGCTTTATTATGTAAGGTTGCCGCTTTCAACATGGAACGATGACGCAGCCGAATTAGAAGTGATTAATATGTATGTTTTGTTAAATGTACAATCTGATGAAACATCTATTACTGGATCAATTATCAATGAAAATAAGGAATGGAGAACCAAATTAACAGAAGCGGAAATTAAAGGCATACCTGGAGGCGAAATATATTGGCAGTTTGCTGTTCTTGTTGAGGAAGCGGAGGCGTAAATATGGAATTATATGCAATAGTTGACGAGGATTTACAGGTTGCTAAACATCGTAGTAAAGGAACTCTAGCAGTGTTTAAAGACTTAGAAATGTTAAAAAAACATGCTTGGAGATATAAAGAGAGTGGAAAATTGTACAAAATTGCGGAGTTAGAACCTATTAACTTCTTTTCTTTTGAGGAAGCGGAGGGTGAAGCATGAGAGCGATTGGATTTAGAGCGTTTGTAAAAAGAAAAAAGAAAATGCTTCCTGTTACGGATTTGTGCTTTAACGAAACAGAAGCTGTAGGTGTGAGCGGTTGTGGTAATGCGAAATGTACGCTGTGCGTCGACTGGTACAGCTTTGATGATGTCGTGCTTATGCAATACACAGGTTTAAAAGACAAAAACGGCAAGAAGATTTTCGAAGGGGATGTTGTAACGGCATTTTCAAATATCAATAAATACACAGATTCATTTGCGGGAGATGTTGAGCCAACATTCTGTTTTACATCCATCGTTTATGACGGAGCATGTTTTAAAACAACATACAAGGGCGAGCCTAGTTATGTGTTGAACCAAAATGGCAGTTCGTTAGTAAAGCATATGGAAGTTATCGGCAACATACACGAAAATCCGGAATTATTGGAGGGAACGGAATGAAACAAGAAGAGTTAGACATCATATTAGAGAATCATGGGAAATGGCTGTTCAACGAAGGTGGCGATAGAGCGGATTTAAGTAATGCAGACTTAAAAAACACAAATTTAAGATTTGCAAATTTAAGACTTGCAGATTTAAGGGGTGCAGATTTAAGTTATGCAAATTTAAGATTTGCAAATTTAAGTAATGCAGATTTAAGTTATGCAAATTTAAGTAATGTAAATTTAAATTGGGTAAACTGGCAACATGTAGAAGGCTTGACAGTAATCTGCGTACAAGTAGATACGACACGTAAAAACAATCAAATAGCATATATCAAAGAATTAGACATATGGATAACAGGTTGTTTCCAAGGAACATTAGATGAACTTAAAGCGTCTGTTGAACAAACGCATGGAGATAACGAAAAGCTTAGAAAGAGATATTACAGAGTGATTGATTTTATTTTGAAAGAGGTGGCGGAATGAAACACGGACAATGGATGTTAAATGGTACAGATGGTGAAAGATGGGGTGCTTTTGAACGATTTGACACAAAAGAAGAAGCAATAATTTATGGAGTTGAGTTATTAACTGAATACAATAGTTTAGATGATGATGAACGCAGAGATTATGATTTATCTGATGGATTAAATATGCGACCTTTGGATTATGAAAACATTTATACATTTTTCGTTGGTCAAATAGAAGAAGTCGAATTTCCTACAGAAGTAGATACTTTGCTTGAAAATATAGCTCAATGCGTTTATGACGAAGTTGGAGAGTGCGGGGAGGAATATTTGAATGACGTAACTCAAGAACATAAAGAACAATTATCAGATTTGATATATGAATGGGCTAAACAACGAGATTATTTGCCAGCGTGTTTTAAGATTGAAATGGTGGAAGAAATTGATATTAGAAGTTTTGAAGAGGTGGCGGAATGAAACATAAAATAGTTCAGGTAGGTTTTCTTGCAGATAAAGGAGAAGAACTTATTAAGCTTCTTGATGACGGATGGAAAATCCTGACAGCTACTTATGTGGGAGATAATATTGAGCAGATGGGTGGGCTTGTACAATACGTACTTCGGAAAGAGGCGGAGGAATGAAGTACCGACAACATGAAACATATTCCTTTCAGTCAAGGCGTTTAAAACGATCTGTAAGAGTGTTACTACTTAAAATATTAAAATGTTTGAAAGAGGTGGCGGAATGAAGTATAAAATCACATATTTATCTCAAGAAGTGTACGAAGTTGAAGCTGAGAACGAGGAAGAGGCGATACGAATAGCAGAGTTCAATCCCATGTATCGACCAGATGCACATATAAAATTAATTGAAGATGAAAATTTGCTTGATTGCGAATTGATGAAAGAGAGGGAAGACGAATGATGAATCGTGTAGTACTTGTAGGACGATTAACAAAAGATCCGGATTTACGTTACACTCCAGCAGGCGTAGCAGTCGCGACTTTTACATTAGCAGTAAATCGTACATTCACTAATCAAAACGGAGAACGAGAAGCAGATTTCATTAATTGTGTTGTTTGGCGCAAACCAGCAGAAAACGTTGCTAATTTCTTGAAGAAAGGAAGCATGGCGGGCGTTGATGGACGTGTTCAAACTCGTAATTATGAGGATAACGACGGTAAACGTGTTTTCGTTACTGAGGTAGTTGCTGAATCAGTTCAATTCTTAGAACCTAAAAATAACAACGTAGAAGGTGCTACATCGAATAATTACCAAAACAAGGCTAATTATTCAAATAACAATCAAACAAGCTCATATCGAGCGGATACGAGTCAGAAGAGCGATTCATTTGCAAGTGAAGGTAAGCCGATTGATATTAATGAAGATGATTTGCCATTTTGAGGGAAAGGGTGAATAAAAATGACAGCAGACACAGCAATAAAAAAGTTGAGAAATAGATCAATGAGCATCAGACAAATGGCTAATGCGATTGCAGAAGTCACAAACTACCAAATTAGCGAAATCGAAAGTATGGGGGACGAAGAGATTGAGGCAAAGTATACCGCGTTCGTCATTAACGAGGCGAACGAGTACGCGAAGTAAATATAATGCGAAAAAAGTTGTTATTGACAATATAAAGTTCGATAGCAAAGCAGAAGCAGCTTATTATCAGCAATTGAAACTATTAAAAATGAGCGGGGAAGTAGTGAGTTTCGATTTACAGCCAGAGTTTGTGCTACAAGAAAGCTTTCGGAAAAACGGGAAGCTATATCGAGCGATTAAATATAAAGCTGATTTTCTCGTTCGTTACAGTGATGGACATGAGGAATTAATCGACATCAAAGGAATGTTAACAAAAGAGTTTCGAATCAAACAAAAACTTTTCGAACTGCGTTATATGCAATCAATTAAGTGTTTGAAACTGAAAGGTCGAAATTTCGTGGAGGTGTGACAAATGACAGTAATGGAGATAACGAAGAGTAAAGCGAGGCAGCGGGAAATTATTAGTTATATAGCAAATAACGATGTAGAACTAGACGAATTACTAAAGTTGCAAAAAGAACTCAATCAACTAATGAACGAGAATACAATAGAAAAGCAAAAAACTTACTGGACCAAAACGTTCGATCGCATCGTGAAAAAGAAAAAATGGGCGGAAATTACAATTCGTGAATTCGCTGATTTACGTAACGCAGGGCTAACATGTTACGCAATTGCTGAGCATTTCAAAGTGTCGAAGGCTGTAGTTTTCAATTACACACAAAGAAACAAAAAAGAATACTATCAGATTTTTGACATGAACGAATATCAAAAAAATAAGGAGATTTGGAATGATTGATAAAGTAGCGAAATTTATTGGAGCTGTTACTATTTACACTCTGTGGGTCCTAGTGCTGATTTTTGTACTAGGATTAGCGGTTAAAGGGATTTTATGGATTTGGGGAAATATGTTTTAGGAGGATGAAAATGCAAATTGAAAAGTTAAATGTATTTACAAGAGAAACAATTTGTGACGGAAAGGACGTAGAAATCGCTAATTATAATATTGAATTTGAAGCAATTAGTGAAGAATCTTTTATTGATACAGCTGAAAAGGTTGAGAAAATAAGGGAGTTTATCGAAAATTTATAAAGTGATGGGGGCGACTTTATGGGACAACTATTCAATCTACCACAAGTTGAAGATATTAACTACATTCAGACAGTCAGAGCAGTAAGAAAGTTCTTTAAAGACTATTTAATGCTGCGTGTAATGGCAGGAAGTCGTAAATTGCCAACAATGACGACAACATACAAATTAACGCCACCGAATTTCAGTAATGAATTTCATTCAAAAGTAGAAGATGCTGCAATTCATAATGTCGATAACGTTCATGCAGCACAAGAAGCGGTTAAAAAATACGATGCTATTTTGAATCAGCTTGAGCACATTCATAGAAAGATACTGTTTGAGAAGTTCATTCATAACTTACAAGATATAACTATTATGCTTGATATTCCTTACGAAGAAAGGCAATACAAAAGAGAGAAAAGGAAGGCTGTTATTGAATTAGCAACAACACTTGGGATTGAAGTGCTAAATTGAAAATGGCACTTTTCTGGCACTTTTTGAGCAAAAAAAGGTGATAAAATGTTATTAGTGAGAAGTGAAGATGATTACAAAAATAAAATCTTATATTGAGTCTGCGCTCCACTTCTCATTTATAATCTTATGATGATATAGCAGGAGATTGCTATGTTGCCCGGCAGAGGCTTTGTATCTGGGCACTAGTCTCAACAGATGACGACACTTCTGTTCAATCTCATATCCTATCCATACTGGATGTAAAACACGCATGTGGCGCTGACTGGTGCGTTAACCAGTTTTTTAAATATATAGCCCTTTCCATCTGTTGAAAATTGAGCAGGTGGTTTTTATTTGGTATAGTGAAAAATAAAAGGGTGTTGCAAATGAGTTTTATACTAGAGGTTGGGAGTTTAGCTGACTGGGTAAGTGGGTTAGCGACAGTAGGAGCATTGTTTTGGGCTATAAAATTAAATAGTAACGAAAATAGAAAAAGGCTAACCATATTATTTAGACATTCATTTGTTAGCAAAAAGAACGGTATAATTATAAGTGATGGAAAACCGAAAGTTTTTATAATTACTCCTGTAAATAATAGTAAATTTAGCTTGGAAATTAATTTTAGACAAATATTATTAGTGCCAAGTTTGATGGATAGATTATTATTTAGAGCAGAACCCAAAAAATTATCAAACATAGAAGCTCTTTTAAAACAGTTGGAGAATAAAGCGAATTGGCAAATTATTAAACCTAATTTATCCGGCGAACCAATAATGTTTGATTATGAATTTATTGTTAAACAAATTAAAAAATATGCAGATGGCAAGAGATTTAATTTTGCAATCGAAATACAATTTATAGATTCAACATCAAAAATATTTAAACATAAAGAGAAACTTGAGTTAAGAAAAATAAAGGGCCTGTGATGGTCCTTTTTATTTTATCAAAATAAGGGAGTGTGGTGATATGTAGTGAAAACGGAAGAGAAATATAAAATCTTTGCTAAAACCTATGTAATGAATGGGTTTAACGGTAAAGAAGCTGCCATATCAGCAGGTTACAGTACTAAGACAGCAGAGCAACAAGCTTCTAGGTTGTTAAGGAATGTTAAGGTGCTGGAACTTATAGATGAAGAAATGAAACTACTTTCAAAACGTATGCAGGATGACGCTTCGAAAATATATGCTGAATTATGGAAACAGGTTAGAATGATTGACGATAAAATGGCGAAGCATGAAGAAGCATCTCGCAAGTTAAGTATTACCGATGCTCGTAAAATAACTGCGATAGCTGATATTAATAATTTAAAGGCGAAAATAAGGCGAACTGAATCCAAAATTAAAAAAATGGATGGAAGGAAAGCTGATGAAGGAAAATTTAAAAAAGAGTTATTGGAAGAATATGACGAACTAAAAATTCAACTAGAAGAGCTTGAGGATAGTGTAAGTGAAATTTATGAAGAGAACAGTACATCGAAGCGGGATTTATTGTGGCATAAAGATTGGAAAGAAATACTATCTTTAAGAGCGCAAATACTTCAAGACTTATTCGATAGATCGGGCTATAAAGAAACAAAAGACATGCAGGATAGGCGTGTAGCTCTTCTTGATGCACAGATTAATAAGCTTGAATTAGAAGCCAAAAAAGATTGTAAGGATTCTGGCTTTGCAACAATTATCATGTCAAATGTTGACGAAATGCAAGCCTACCTTGATAAAAAGGCAGGTGGCACCGATGAACGCGACGATACACAAACAACTAATTGATTACCAGGTTATCAATGTAACAGATATGATTAATCCTGCTTTTTATGACTTGTGGCTATCTAAACATAATCACATCATAGCTAAGGGCGGACGTTCTTCTATGAAGTCGTCTGTTATCAGTTTAAAGCTCGTAGAAAAGAAAATGGCTAATCCACAATCTAACATGGTGTGTCTTCGTAAAGTAGCTAATACGCTCTATAAATCAGTGTATCAGCAAATCAAATGGGCTTTGTATGAAATGGGCGTTGCTGACCAATTTAAGTTTGGTAAGTCACCAATGGAAATCATCCATAAAGAATGGGGAACGGGTTTTTATTTTTCTGGTTGTGATGATCCCGCTAAACTAAAATCGATGAAAATTCCGGTGGGTTATGTTAGCGATTTGTGGTTTGAGGAATTGGCGGAATTTTCCGGTGTGACTGACATTGATGTCGTAGAAGATACGTTCATTCGTGAAGATTTGCCGGATGGGCAAGAAGTTACAATATACATGTCATTTAACCCGCCGCGCAATCCATATGAATGGGTGAATGAATATGTAGATAGTAAGCGAAGTGACGATGATTATTTAATACATCACACTACTTATTTGGATGATGAAAAAGGATTTTTATCTAAGCAAATCATTAAGAAGATTGAGAAATACAAAAAGAATGACCTTGACTACTACCGCTGGATGTATCTAGGCGAGGTAATAGGCCTTGGTGATAATGTTTATAACATGAACCTGTTTCAGCCGCTTAAAGCTATTCCTGCGGATGACAGGCTTATTTTAATTGACTTTGCTATCGATACGGGGCATCAAGTGTCAGCTACAACATATCTAAGTTTTGGTCTCACTGCAAAAAGAAATGTTATTTTGCTTAACACATACTATTATAGTCCTGCTAATCAAGTTGTTAAAAAAGCACCTAGCGAGTATTCAAAGGAGTTGCGAGATTTTATGACTAAAGTAGTTGGAAACTACAATACAAATGTTGATATGCAAACAGTAGATAGCGCAGAGGGAGGGCTTCGCAATCAATATTATAAAGATTACGGCGTTAGCTTACACCCCGTCGCAAAAGGTAAAAAAGTGGATATGATTGACTTTGTGTGTGATTTACTCGCGCAAGGTCGTTTTTATTATCTTGATATTCCAGAAAATCAAATATTCATCGAGGAACACCGGAAATATCAATGGGATGTCAAAACAGTTAATACAGATAAGCCTGAAGTCATCAAAGAAGACGATCATACGTGTGATGCTTTTCAGTACTATGTAAAAGACAATCTAAGGAAGTTAGGGCTCAAATACTAGGGGGGGGAAACCTTGATTAACCAAATAATCGCAAGCGTGAAAGGAGTGATGCGGAGAATGGGACTATTGAAAGCACTGAAAGATGTAAAAGACCATAAAAAAGTAAATGCTAATGATGAAGATTATAAGTATATTGACATGTGGAAACGATTGTACCAAGGCCATTACGCTGAATGGCATAATCTAAATTACGAACACAATGGCAATCCGGTTAACAGACGTCAATTATCTATGAATTTGCCGAAGGTTACGGCTAAATACATGTCTAAGCTTCTTTTTAATGAGAAAGTGAAAATCAATATTGATGATAAAGCCGCTGAGGAATTCGTGCTTAATGTATTGAAAACAAACGGTTTTACGAAGAACATGGAGCGTTACATCGAATACGGCGAAGCGATGGGCGGTTTTGTGATAAAAGTGTATCACGACGGAAAAAAGAACGTCAAAGTTTCATTCGCGACAGCTGATTGCATGTATCCTCTATCAAATGACAGTGAGAACGTAGACGAATGTGTTATCGCTAATAGTTTTCATAAAAACGATAAATATTATACGTTGCTCGAATGGAATGAATGGCAAGACGATATATACACAGTCACAACAGAGCTATATCAATCTGACGACCCGGACGAACTTGGTGGAAAAGTAAGCTTAAAATTGTTGTTTAATGATATTGAGCCAGTTGTACCATTGCCGAAGTTTACACGTCCAACATTTATTTATATCAAACCTAACATTGCGAATAACAAGAACTTAACTTCACCTTTAGGCATTTCCGTTTATGCTAACGCATTAGACACATTAAAAACGCTTGACTTGATGTTTGATTCATTCTATCAAGAATTTAAATTGGGTAAAAAGAAAGTGTTAGTGCCTTCAAGTTTCGTTAAAACAGCCATTGGATTAGACGGCTCAACCACACAGTATTTCGATTCAACCGATGAAGCATTTTTCCTATATCAAGGTGACCAGGATGCGGACGGTAAATCAGTAAAAGATATATCTGTAGAGATTCGCTCAACTGAGTTTATCGAGTCTATAAACGCAATGCTACGCATTTATGCGATGCAGGTTGGGTTAAGCGCTGGCACATTCACTTTCGATGAAAACGGCTTAAAAACAGCTACAGAGGTCGTAAGCGAGAAGTCAGAAACTTATCAAACTAAAAACAGTCATTCGCAACTAATCGAACAAGGCATAAAAGAAATGATTGTGAGCATTCTCGAGGTCGGGAAATTTATTGAAGCTTATAGCGGCGAAGTAGTAGAGCTAGATACTATTACAGTCGATTTTGACGATTCTATAGCACAAGATGAAGATACAACAATCAATCGTTATACTACTGCTAAAAACCAAGGTATGATACCGCTAAAAATTGCTTTACAGCGTGCTTGGAATATTACCGATGCAGAAGCAGAAGCGTGGAAAGAAGAGATAGAAAAAGATGTACAAGCAGAAATTCCGGGAAATGATTTATCTGGATTGTTAGGCGATATCGAGCTGCCAGATGAAAATGCGAACGGGACATTAGAAGCTAGTGCTGTCGCAGGCGAAACTATTCAAGAGGTGTCATTAAACGGCGCTCAAATAACTTCATTAGTTAATATAGTTCAATCGGTTGCTAAAGGAGAACTTCCTTATAATTCCGCACTTGAAATGATCGTTGCAGCGTTTCCGTTTGACGAAGAAAAAGCGAGAAAAATCTTAGCTGATGCAGGGAATGGGTTTGTTATTACAGAGAAGGAAAAGACCTCTAAAAAGGAAGTGGATTAGATGGCACTGACTCCGCGGCAACTCGACTTATTTGTGCAGCCGGTCGTTGATGTTTATACAGGTTTAGAAAATGAATTGTTCACTCTTATTGTTCGGCGATTGAAAACAAAGAAAAATATCAGTGCTGACAATGTGCTGGCTTGGCAAATAGAAAAACTTAATCAAGTTCACGCATTAGATCAGCAAATGCTAAATAAAATTTCCAAAGCTTCCGGTGTATCAGCTAAGAAGCTTTTTTCTATTGTCAAAGATGCGGGATACAGCGATTTAAAACAAGTAGATAACTATTTCAGCAAATTAGCTGAAGCGGGTGCTGTGTTGCCGCTCGTGGGTGACGGGCAAACGATAGTCGATAAAGTAATGAGAAGTTATTTTAAGTTAGCAGAAAGTAACTATAATCGCGTCAATCAAACGATGTTATCGCAAGCAAGACAAATCTATTCAGATATCATTCACGAAACCACACAGAGCGTTCTGGCTGGTTTAAAAACACATAGACAAGCATTAGCTGAAACAGTAACTAAATTCGCTGAAAATGGTGTTCCTGCACTTGTAGACAAGGCAAATAAAAGGTGGACACCTGAAGCTTACGTCCGGACTGTTACAAGGACAACGGTTAACAGTGTTTATAACAGCGTTGAAGATGAGCGAATGAATGAATATGATGTTGATTTAGTGCGTATTTCGCAACATGTAGGCGCACGTCCAACATGTTCACTTGTTCAAGGTAAAGTTATCTGTTTGTTATCTGTTGAAGAAACAAAAACGAAATACGGCAATAAATACATGTCTATTTATTCACCGGAACTCAGATATGGATACGGCGATGGTGTTTTCGGCTGTAATTGCCGTCATCATCGTTTCCCGTTCGTTGAGGGCATTAACGTAGCGCCAGAAGATAGTGAGTTAATAGACGAAGAAGAAAACAAACGCGTTTACATGTTGAGTCAGCAACAACGTTTAATGGAACGAGACATAAGAGCGTCTAAACGCAAATTATCAGCTGCCGAAGAGCTCGGCGATGAACTGGCAGTTAAAAAAGCGAAACAGGCTGTTAGAACGAAACAAAGCAAGCTAAGAGCATTTGTAAACACACATAAATTAACAAGGCAATACAGCAGAGAACAAGTATATGCCTAATATTCGACCTGTTCGGAAGTCGTAAAAAGACGGCTCTCGCGGTCGTTGCCGCGTAAAAATATCGAAGGAGGAACGAAAATGCAAAGAGAATATCTAAAAGGTTTGGGCTTGGAGGATGAAGTCATTAATAAAGTGATGGCTGAAAATGGTAAAGATGTTACAGCTGCTAAGCAACAATTATCTGAGGTGGAAGCAGAGAGAGACGGCTTAAAAAGTCAGCTGACACAACGGGACAAGGATATTGACGATTTGAAAAAGAATTCTGGTACTGGCGAAGAATTGAAAAAACAAATCGAGGACTTACAGCAAAAAAACAAAGATTTAGAGTCTGATTACCAGTCTGAAATTGCCGAAACAAAGAAAAATTCAGCTATTGAGCTAGCGCTTGCTGGTGCAAAAGCGAGAAATCCAAAGGCGGTAAAAGCGCTTTTAGATAACGACAAACTAGAACTAACAGACGAAGGTCTGAAAGGCCTTGATGAACAGCTGGGAGCATTGCAGGAAAGCGATGCTTATTTATTTGCTCAAGAAAGTGAAAAGGTTCCAAAATTCGGATTTAGTGGTAATCCGAAGGCGCCAGCTGGTTACGACGGTTCATTAAAAGAAAATTTAAAATCAGATTCATTTAATTTAACAAAATTTTTAACGGAAAAAGGAGAGAGTGAATAATGGGAAATGAAATCACAAAATTATTAGACGTTGTAACACCAGAGGTTTTTAATGCGTACATGGATAACTTCACATCTGAAAAATCAGCAATTATCCAATCAGGAATTGCAGTTGCTGACCCAAGCGTTGCACAAAATATCACAGCGGGCGGATTACTTGTTAATATGCCGTTTTGGAACGATTTAGATGGTGAAGACGAAACTTTAGGTGACGGTGAAAAAGGACTAGAAACAGGGAAAATCACGGCTAGCGCTGACATTGCAGCTGTAATGTATCGTGGTCGTGGCTGGTCAGTCAATGAACTTGCGGCGGTCATCTCGGGAGACGACCCTTTGAATGCTTTAATGGGGAAAATCGCTTCTTGGTGGATGCGTCGTGAGCAAACTGTACTAATTTCCGTGTTAAATGGACTATTTGCTAAAAACGGTGCATTAGCGAGCTCTCACTTGCTATCAAAACCAACATCTGCAATTTCGGGGAATTTGGTATTAGATGCAAAACAATTACTCGGGGATTCTGCAGATCGTTTAAACTTAATGGTTATGCATTCAGCAGTGTATACAGCATTGCAAAAACAAAACTTAATTGCATTTATCCCAAATGCTCGGGGAGAAGTTAATATCCCGACTTATTTAGGATACCGTGTAGTTGTAGATGATGGAGTACCTTCCACAGGAACAGGCGCAGCAAAAGTATATACATCGTATTTATTCGCAACTGGTTCTATCGGAAGAAACACAGGTAACCCAGCTAAGTTAACAACTTTCGAAACGGCTCGTGATGCATCCAAAGGTAATGACCAAGTATTTACTCGACGTGCTTTCACCATGCATCCATATGGAGTTAAATTTAAAAATGCTGTTCGTGATGCTAACGAAATCACTCCGACGAATGCAGACTTAGCGAAAGCTGGAAACTGGGAAAAAGTTTACGAAGATAAACAAATCGGTATTGTTGGTATTCAACATTTAGTTGAAGAATTGCCAGCTGGCGGGGCTTGATAAAAGGGGGCGAATATTATGCCTTACACAACACTGGAATTTTATACTAATGAATACGCTGGGGAGCATTTGGAACAGGATGAATTTGACAAATTGTTAAAACACGCTGAAAGAAAAATCGATTCAGTGACATTTTATCGAATTCGAAAAAGCGGAATTGAGTCATTCAGTGAATTTATTCAGCATCAAATACAGTTAGCTACTTGCAACCAAATCGAGTATTTCAAAGAGGCGGGCGGAACAAGTGAGCTAGCTGTATCTAAGCCGGATAATGTGAGCATCGGAAGAACTTCTATTAGTGATAGTAACTTTGCATCAACTGCAACATCACTCAATAGCGGGCTGATTGGAAGCGACGTGAGGACGTATTTAGCTCCCACAGGCTTGCTTTATAGCGGGGTAGGTGTTCGCTAATGAAAGTAGCAAAACCGATAACAAATGCCCCTCCGTTACCTCTTGACTGGCTAATTCATAACATTAGCTATGAAGCGTACAAAGAAGAAGATAGACATAATCAAGTCGTTTATGAAAAAGGCATTGAGATTGAACATGTTCGTGTTGATTTCTCAAAATCAAATCAAATCGCGGGATTGTCTGATAGTGATAGATATGATGCGGTTATTTTTATTGATGCGGTGAACAGCATGAACATGCCAAACGATTTTATAAGTAGATCGAGAATTTTTTTCTCTGGAAAAGCTTATAAGATTGTTAAAGTTATACCTTGCTATGCGACTTCTAATAGCGTGTATCATTGGGAAATCGAGGTGGTTTGATGCCGATTAAAGTACGTGTGGACCTCTCAAAAGCAAAAGGGAGCGTAAAAAAGGCGAAAGAAAGAGGTCAGTTTGCTTTAATTAATCAAGCGGCCGCTGATATTGCACCTTATGTCCCCTTTTTGGAGGGTGATTTATCAAATCAATACGTTATTATGAACGACAAAGAAATAATGTGGACATCTATTTATGCGCGGAGACTCTACAACGGAATAAACTTCAATTTCACACTCACACATCATCCGTTAGCTGGTCCTAAATGGGACCAACGTGCAAAAGTAGATAAGCTAGAAAGTTGGATAGAAGTAGCGCAAAAAGCGGTTGAGGAGGGATTATAATGTCATTAGATTTTTTGGACAGTGTCATGGATGCTATCGAAAACAACGTCGATTTAAAAGATATGAAATTAAGAACAGCGATATTAAAACCCGAGTCAATCGCTTTGCTGCTGACTCCAAATAACGATAAACAAGGTTATCAAGACGGCTCTTATGAGCGGTCTTTTTCTTTTAACCTAAACGGCTCTAGCAAGCAAGAAATGAAAGTTTTAAATGTGTTGAATGCTATTACTGCTTATTTTGATAACACAGAATTAGAAAGCATTCAGAGCTTAAATAACAGCTTTGTGCTAGAAGACAAAGAAACAACTAGTGTGCCGAACCTCGTTTCTGCTAGTGACGATGGAACGTTTATTTATAGCGCTAGTTTCAAAATCAAATTATATATTGAAAGTGAGGAAAAATAAAGATGAGAATTAAAAACGCAAAAACGAAATATTCTGTTGCTGAAATTGTTACTGGTGCAGGTGAACCGGATTGGAAACGACTATCCAAATGGATTACAAACGTGTCTGACGATGGTTCGGACAACACGGAAGAGCAAGGCGACTATGACGGTGATGGCAACGAAAAAACGGTTGTGCTAGGTTACTCAGAAGCTTACACATTTGAAGGGACACACGATCGTGAAGATGATGCACAAAACTTAATTGTCGCTAAACGTAGAACGCCAGAAAATCGCGGGATTATGTTTAAAATCGAAATTCCAGATACCGAAACAGCTATCGGTAAAGCGACTGTTTCGGAAATTAAAGGCTCCGCGGGTGGCGGCGATGCTACAGAATTCCCAGCGTTTGGTTGCCGCATCGCTTATGATGAAACACCTACGGTTACAAAACCCTGAGGAGAGCCCGTCCAGCGTCGAAGTGGACCACAATACAATTACCGTTAAAGTAGGAGAAACATTTACTATTAATGCTTCTGTATTGCCAGTGGGAGCTAGTCAAGAAGTAACTTACACTTCATCTAATCCACCGAAGGCAAAAATCAATAGCGTGGGTACAGGTGAAGGCGTAGCAGAAGGAACAGCAAACATAACAGTTGCATCTAAAGAAAGTACTTCTATCAACAAAGTAGTACAAGTAACAGTAGAAGCAGCAGATTAATAAATGAAGCCCTTACGTTTATAGTAGGGGCTTTTAAATTGGAGGAAATCATACATGGCACAAAATAATGTAATCAATATTCAATTAGAAGAATCATATCAAGAGTTTCAACTTGGCACGGAACTGTTTAGAGTCGGTTTAGGTGATGAAATGCGCCGCAAATGGATTGAAGCAGATGAGAAGTACAAGAAGAAACTGGAAAAGTTAAATAAATACAACATTGATAATACAGACGAAATGAGTTCAGAAGATTATTTTGCTTTAGAAGAAGATGTTAAAGAAGCTTTAACTGAAGCGTATGCAGTTTTATTAGACGACGAAGAAGCATTCTCTAAATGTTACAAGCAATGCAAAGATATTTTAAAAATGTATCAAGTATACGATCAAGTTGCAGAAAGTATCGTTGGTTCAGTAGAAAAACAACAAAATGAAATTCAAAAGAAATATAAAGCAAAAATGACAAAAAAAGCGAAGTGATTTAAATGCTTTCGCTCGCTTTTGGAGTTAATGATATTTACGAATACGAAGGGAAAGAATATAAGCTCGATTTAGCTTTTGACAACGTTCTAAGAGTGATTGATTTAACGGAAGATAATAGTTTGTCTGATGTGTTCAGAGCTAACCTCGCAATTGATGTGCTTTTTGCTGATGATATGCCTTGGCCACGTTCAAATGAGGAAGACGAATACGCGAATATTGAAGAAAAATCACTGGTACTTATTGATATTTTCACTAATTATATTGTTAAAGAAAATGATGATGGTCTGCTTTATGATATCGACGGAAACAAGATGCCAAGCGCTACAAACAACAATGACGATGCGGAAGAAATTGCTTCATATTCGTTAACGCAAGATGCGGATTATATCTACGCTTCTTTTTTACAAGACTACAATATTGATTTATTAGATAGTCGAGGGAAAATGCACTGGTATAAGTTTAGAGCATTGTTAGAAAGTTTGCGTGATGATACAACAATTAAAACGATAATCGGCATTAGGCAAGCGGAATTACCTTCTGGGAAAGGAACAGAAAAAGAACGAAACGAATTAATTAAACTGAAAAACAGATATAAGTTAAAAGATTAGAGGTGAGAACATGAGCGATGGATCAGTAGTAATTGAGATTAGTTTAGACGATAAAAAAGCAGATAAACAACTTGATGCGTTTGAAAAAGATTTGGCAAAAGCAGGAACAAACGCTGGGGCGGCATTAGATAAAGCATACAGAGAAGCAGTGTCTGATATTGCTAGTCAATCAAAACGATTAAAAGACACATTTGTTAATGCGTTTAAAAGCATGGGAAACGCAGGCTCAAATGCTTTAAAAGCTAGTTTAAACTTTATACGTGAGTTACCTTCTAATGTACAAGCGGCACTATCTAAACTTGCATCCACTGTAAAAACTGGATTCGTAAACGCTGCTAAAGCATCTATTACAGCGGTTAAAAATCTTGGAACGAGTATCAAAAACACAGCAGTTAATATCAAAAACGGCTTCTTTTCAATTGCTAAGACAGTACAAAGTAGTATTGTGTCAGCTGTTAAAATATCAATTAATGTCATTAAATCCATCCCCGGCGCAATTAAAAGCGCTGGAATCAGTATTAAATCCGCATTAGTAAGTAGTTTACAAGCAGCTAAATCGGCTGCTATTTCTTTTGCTCAAACTACTGTAAAAGTTATTAAAAGTATTCCAGGAGCTGCTAAAACAGCGGCTACAGCAGTGAAAAACAGTTTCGTAGTAGCTTACAAAGCGGTGGTAGTTGCTGCTTATATGAGCGTAAAAGGAACTATTAGCGCTGTGAAAGCTATTCCTAGTGCTACAAAATCAGCAGCGTTAGCAGTAAGTAGCGCAATGAAAACAGCTTTTAGCGCTGTAGCAAGCGCGGCGAAAACGACAGGAACAACAGTGAAATCAGCATTAAAAACAGGCTTTAGCGCTGTGAAATCCGGAGCTAAAGCGGCTGGCCAAGCTGGTATTTCAGCATTAAAAGGCCTAGGGAATATTGCAAAAAGCACTGGTTCGTTAATTAAAAGTGGATTAGTAAGCGGATTTAACGCAGCGAAAGCGGCGGCGAAAGGTGCAGGCGCCGGAATGCGTGAAGCGCTTAAAAATTCAGTTGAAAAGCCCGCCGAACAAGCTCGCTTTAGTATTCTCAGATTAGCAGCAGCGTTCGGATTAATTGCAGCAACTAAAAATGTTGTGGGTAGCGCTATTGGTCGAGTTGATACGATTGATACTGCAACTAAATCGTTAACAGTCCTTACTGGTTCAGCAAAAGATGCGCAACTAGTTATGACAGACCTTACAGCGGCTATCGATGGTACACCAATTGCGCTCGATGCCGTCGCTTTAGGCGCTAAAAAAATGGTTGCGGCAGGCATGAAAGCGGCGAATGTAAAACCTGTATTCACCGCTATTGCTGACGCTGCCTATGGTGTCGGAAATGGTTCAGAATCAATTGACCAGATGACAGATGCTATCTCAGCATTACAAGCGTCTGGTGTTGCTTATGCAGACGATATTAACCGCTTAGTTGACGCGGGTGTTCCTGCTTGGCAAATTTTAGCGAATTCGACTGGTAAATCTGTTGGAGAAATGAAGAAATATGTTTCCGAGGGATCATTAGAATCAACTAGAGCTATTGCAATGCTAACAAAAGGTATCGAAGAAGGAACAACAGGAATGGCTGGGAACACGGCTAAAATGGCAGGTCTAGCAAAAACAGCAGGTAACACTATCAGCGGTTCATTTGCGAACATGAAAACGGCAGCTGTTAAGAGTCTTGCGAATATCGTAGAAAACCTAAAAGGTCCGATAATTCAGGCGTTAGACGTTGCTAAAAACGCATTCAAACAGTTTGCGGCAGTAACAGCAAGCCCAGAATTCCAGAAAAAACTTTCTGATTTAATTCAGAAAATAAAAGAGTTTATACCTGTTTTGATTGAGTGGGCACCACTATTGGCAAAAGTTGCCGCAGGATTTGTAGCTTTTAATATTATTAGTAGCGTATTTTCAAAAGTAGCTAAACTAGCAGGAGCGATAAAAAGTTTGACGTCTAGCGGGTCACTACTTTCAGTTGTAGCTAATACAATTAAAGGGTCATTCGTTAAATTAGTAGGAACACTCGGCTCAACAACTGCTGCTTTTGGCGTTGTTGTTGCGGCGGTTGGCGCAGTAATAGCTGTTATCTATGGAATGTATACCGCTTTTAAGGAAAACACGGCGGGGATAAAAAGCTTTCTATCTGGCATGTGGGAAGCGGTGAAAAACTCATTCGGCAAGATAATAGATGTTTTCAAACAAATAGTATCAGCCCTAAAACCCGTCGGAAGCGGGTTTAAAGGCATATTGAAATATATCGGCGTGAGGGCGTGGGTTGTACTTGGTTTTGCTTTAGCTGCTGTAGTTGATGTTATTCAAGTGCTAGCACGAATAGTGTTAGTAGCTATTAAAGCGTTACAGGGACTTTACTATGCTATTAAAGCGGCATTTCAAGTGCTACAAGGTGATTTAAAAGGTGCTAAGAAAAGCTTAGAACAGTCCAAAGATGCCTTTGTCGATGCTGGCTCAGCTATTAAAGATGCTTTTAATAAAGATAATTATGCATTAACTGGTACTGTTGAAGCCTTCAAACAAATGGGTGGAGAAGCCGAAAAAACAGCGAAGAAAACAGAAACATCAGGTAAAAAAATAAAAGACACATTAAAACTAGTTGAATCTACTGCTAAGCAAACAGAAACAACAGTTTCGAAGTCAAATCAAGCAATAGATACGATGTTAAGCGGTGGAGTAGATCAGTACGGCAATAAACTTAGCGAGAAAACTAAGTCGTTCTTGAATTCTGCTAAAGAGCTATACAGTCAGTATCAAGAATCAGCTAAAAAGTCACAAGATGCTTATACTGCTGCTATGGAAAAGGCGCAAAGCCTAGAAGGAGATAAGCGTAAAAAAGCTATAGCAGATGCAAATAAGACTTTAGTAGACGAAACAACAAAGAATAATAGCACATTACTAACTTTGCAAAGTGATTATTCAAATATGCTAAAAACAAATCGTTGGGCCGATGGGCAAGAGTTAACAGCTCAGCAGAAGAAGTTTTTACAACAACAAACTACTGATATTCAAACAGAATTAGCGAAACAAAATCAGCTATATGTTGAAGCAAATTTACTACGACTAGAACAAGGTAAAAGCTTAAATGAAAAGGAAAGAAATACGAGCTTAGAAGTTCAAAAGAGCTTATATGAAGAAAAGAAAAAAGCTGTTGAAACTGGCGAGAAATCGCTTGCTGATTTGAAAAAGAAAAAAGCGGACGCTTCAACTGAAACCGAAAAAGCGAACTATCAAATCCAAATCGACGAACAAACAAAGAAAAATCAAACATTGTCTACTAACCTTAAAAATTGGGCATCTGAAATGAACTCAATTATTGCGAATGGCGGAACTTTAAACGCACAAACATTCGCAAACGGTTTGTCTCAGCTTGGAAATATTAGTGATGAACAGTTATCCGCTTTATGGCAAAACTTTGTTTCTACAAGCACATCAATTGATAATACGTTAGCAGGATTAGCTGGCATAATGGGTCAGCGTGGCGGAGAAGGAGTACAAGCTTTTGTCACAGCGCTTCAAAGCGGTGATTATACTACAGCAGCTTTAAATATTAATAATGATGTTCTAAGTACTATTTCTAGCTTGCCAAACGGTATGTTTTTGAATGGAGAAAGTGGGAAAAATCAATTTTTAACAGCTATCAAATCTGGTGACTTTCAGGGAGCTGGCAAATATTTAGTTGATGGCGTAAAAATGGGCACTGACTCTATTGACTCGGAAATGAAAACAAAAGGTCAAACTGGCGGACAGAACTTTGCGGACGGTGTAAAAGGTAAGGAAGGCGCTGCTAAATCAGCTGGTTCAGCAGTTAAAAATAAAGCAAAAGAAGGCGCGACAGACCCGAACGCATTCAAAGCAGTTGGTTCAAAAGACAGCGCAGGCTTTAACAATGGAGTTATGGGAGGAAAAGGCGGCGCTTATTCAGCTGGGTCAAGCGTGGGGAATTCTGCTAAATCTGGTGCTGGTTCGGTTGATTCTAGTGGAGTTGGTTCTGATTTTGCTTCTGGATACGTAAACGGCATTTTGAGTGGTATGGGCGCGGTTGGTAGAGCGGCTGCTTCTTTGGCAAATAAAGCACTAGCGGCAGTTCAGAAAAAACAAGACTCGCATTCACCTTCGAAAGAGTCGAAAAAACTAGGTGGAGACTTCGGAACTGGTTATTCTCTAGGTATCGCAGACAAAAATAAAGCAGTGACGAAAGCGGCAAATAATCTTGTAGCAAGCGCGCTAGGAACTGAATCGCAAATCAAGAAGCTGTCTAGTACGCTGAAAGACAAAATATCCTCAGCGATTGACGCGGGATTGCATTCTAAGAATAAGAGCAGTGGCCAACTCAAACAAGCTAAGGCCCTGAATAGTATTGAAGGTTACATTGTTCAACAAACAAACAGATTAGCAGCGACAGCTAAGAAACGTGATAAAGTAGTCGCTCAATTAAAAGCTGCTAATACTAAAATGGCGGACTTGACGAAGCAGAGTAAAGAGTATGCAGCTTCAATTACTGAAAAAATGCAAAGTTATGGATCTATTAGCAATGTAGACCCAGAAAATCCAAAATCAATCCAAGCAGAAATGCAGAAACGCTTAAAAGAAATTAAAGCTTTTCAAGCAAATGTTGAAAAATTGCGTAAAAAAGGTGTTAGCAAAGACATTATAAACGACATTTTGGAATCGGGAGTAGAGAATGGTTCATCTTATGCGCAAGCTCTTGCTAAGTCTGACGCTAAGACTATCAAAGCGATTAACAGCACGCAGAATCAAATCAATTCAGCATCTAAGGCGATGGGAAATACAGCGGCTAATGCAATGTATTCTGCTGGTATTAACGCAGCAAAAGGTTTAATAAACGGACTAAACAGTCAGAAAAAACAACTTGAAAAAGCAGCTAAGAGCATTGCTAACACAATCACTAATTCAGTGAAAAAGGCGCTTAAAATTCATTCTCCTTCACGTGTGGCCATCGAACTCGGAAAATTCTTCACGGGAGGCCTTGGAAATGGAGTCTTAGCTGGCGCTAAAGGCGCTGTTCAATCAACTAACAAAATGGTTGATAAAGTAGTAAACGCCGCTTCTAATATGACCGTTCCGACTATTAATCTGCCGAAAATTTCAGCCGAAAAAGCGCTGGGCCTAAAAAGCGTTGATTTAAACAGAACTATTACAGTTAAGACGATTATTGACAACAAGACAAAAGAGTCAAGCAACGCTGATTTAATCAAAGCCATTCAGCAATCTGGCGATAGACCTATTATTTTTAATGTCGATGGAAAAGATATTGCAGATAATACAAACAATCACTTAGGAAGTTCTACATCACTAGCATTTTACGGAAAGGGGCTATAACATGGCTACATCGCTGGCATTAGTAATTGAAGGTAAAACATATATGCTTAATGAATTATTCGATTTAGAGGTAGGAGAAGTGAGCAGAGAACCGCCGCAAATAGTTAATAATTATACTGAATTCGCTGGTTCTGACGGCGCTAGAACGACAGATAGTAACTTTAGCATGTTTCCTATCTCGATTTTGTGCCATTTTAGAACAGAATCAGCAGACTTATATCACGTTAAACTAGATGAGTTATTGGAACTTATTTATCAGAGAAAAGAATACTTTTTAGTTCATTCTAAAACGCCTGGCAAAAAATATAGAGTACATCCGAGTGGCGTTGGTATTGACCGCAAAGCGCCGGGATACGCAGATTTGACACTTGAATTCGATGTGTTTCGAGGTTATTCAGAATCGCTAAGTTCTACGCTTAGCGATTCTGAAATTGATTGCGATAAATGGCAGTTCGGGCAAGGTCTAGCAATGGAGGATTATAGATATACTCACACTAAAAGTCGTTTCATCATTTATAATGGCGGTAGTTTTGACATAGACCCGCGCGAACATTATTTAGCAATTACTTTGCGTGGTCAGAATGAAGGAGAATTAACAATTAATAATATTACGACAGGCGATAGATTTATCTATTATCCATCGTTAAGTACAACAGACACATTAATTATTGATTGCGCTACACCTAGAATAAACGGAAATCCCTGCGGTCGTAACACGAATCACGGGTTAATAAGTTTGAAAAAAGGAGAGAATCTTATCGAGATTAGCAATACTAGTCATTTAGATACGAAGTGGGATTTCTCCTTTTTGTACAAGTAGGTGAATATATGAATAGTGATATTATAGTTGCTGATTTTTGGAAGAATAACGAAGAAATATTAACAGATTTCGATAAAGATAGTTTTTGCGAAAGTTGGACAGAAAACGAGATGTGGAGCATTGAGTTTAAGGTAGCGCAAACTCCCAAAAACGCTCACTGCTACTCTTTTTTAGATTATGAAAGCTCTGTTTATTTTAGAGGTCAAGAGTTTGTTGTAAAACAATTAAGTCATGACGCCGTTGGAAAAACGCTATCGAAGGATATTAGAGCGCCTCACATTTATTATACATGTCAGGATGGACGGCAAGACGACGCTATAACAGGTTCTTTTACTTTAGAACAATGCTTAACTCATATCTTTAAAACTGATAACAGAGGCTTTTCATGGGAGATAATAGACCCTTCCAATATACTAGAAAAAGTTCAACAAGAAAACTTTGGAAATAACAACTACTTAACACTTATTGATCAATTATTGGATGATTATGGAGTAGTCGTTATTCCAGATAACCGACACTTAGTATTTAAACCACGTGAAATTTATGGTGCTAAGACGGAAAATTTTATCAGATATAAATACAATACAGACGAAGCAAGTTTTGATATTGATACTCTTTCGTTAAAAACGAAGATTAAAGGATATGGAAAAGTTGATAGTAACGGAAATAACTATTTTTCCCCAATCACATACACTAGCCCGGAAGTAGAAAAATGGGGCATTCGTTGGCAAGAACCCGTTTCAGATGAACGATATACTGTTGCAGGTAACATGCAAAGGCGCTTAAAGCTTGAATTACAAGACTATCCAGCAACAACGGGAAGCGTGATATTGAAGAATGATTATGAGTGTGAAAAAGGTGATTATGTTCTATTTATTTATGAACCGCTTGGCATTGATTATGATGTGCAGATAGTTGCATATAAAAAATACCCATTCACAATAAAAGCGCCAGAAATTACACTTTCAAATAATAAAAAGTCGATAGTATCAATAATGGCCCAATTAGCAAAAGTATTGAAAGGAGCGAAATAGATGTTAAATCTTGATAAATGGGGAAATACACTTTTTGATTCTAATAAGTATCAGCAGTTTAATGCTAATATGGAAAAATTAGAAAAAGATTCATTAGCAAAAGATGTAGATATAAATGCAACTAATAACAGAATTGATAATGTTGTTTTAGAAGCTGGCGGAAATAATATTACTGAAGTAGTAGATGCTAGAACTAGCAAAAACGGTCAAGTCTACAGCACTTTAAACTCGCGGCTAAATGGTGACTATTCAGCAATTGCAAGTGATTTAGCTGAATCAAATGCGCTACTTCAAACAGTAAACGAAGAAAATAAAGTATTAAAAAGTAAACTAGATGAATTGTACGGTAATTCTGCATCAAATATTGAGTATTATGTTAGTTCAACAAACGGAAATGATGTAACAGGAACAGGAGCTATTGATGCACCATTCAAGACGATTCAAAAAGCTGTAAATATGGTTCCGAAAGTAAAAGTAGGAGGCTTTATTTATATCTTTTGTGAGCCGGGGCAATATAACGAAGATGTAGTAGTACAGTCGTTCAGCGGCGCAGAATGCTTTTATATCCAGCCTACAAATTTAGCAACAATCGACCCGACAACTGGACAAACAGGTTTTTTTGTTAAAAGTATTCTGTTTTCTGGCATCATGTTTCAGTGCGTGGTACAAGGACTTAATTCTATGAGTACGGCAGTGAATAATAATTCTACGGTAATTCAGTTTGCAAGGTGCTGGTACGGCACAGTTACTAAATGCCGATTTGACACTAATTTGAAAGCAACTAATATTACAACTGTGCAATACAATCAATCTCGAGGTAACTGTTATAGCAACTATTTTAAAAATCAAAACATTATTATGTCGTCCGAGTACATGGGACATGCTTTATTTGCATCAACAAATACATGCGAAGCAACTTCGAATGTCGGCTTAAAAGCTGCTAGCGGAGGCATTTTGGTTAAGTCTGGTACGCCAGTTTTAAACGCTACTACCGCAGAATTGAAACAAGCGGGAGGTCAGATATTCTAATGACAAATCAAATCTTTAAATCAGCTATTCTTGATTTTTCTGTTAGTGCACAGAACGCTAAAGCTAATGTTCCTCAGATAAGGTTTAGTACGCAAGACTCAGGAGGGACTGCGCGATTAAAGTTTACTGCAAAAAAAGATGATAACAATTTACCACTTTCAAGCGCGGCAGAGGTAACGCTTGCTATGGTATTGTCTGTTGGCAAAAAATACGAAAGTAGCTACATTGTTAATCCAGAAATAATTAACAGAACAGGAGGCGTTTTTGAATACTCATTGACTGATGAGCAAATAAGTCACGACGGACAAGCTAATGCAGAATTGTACGTTAAATATCCAAATCAAACAATGCAAATCAATCGTTTTAGTTTTGTTATTGAAAAAGCGATGATTGATGATAATTTTTTGCCCGTTGCTACCTATTATGTTGAAAAATGGGATGATTACGAGAAAATATTTAACGAAAAAGTGGAAATTCTTCAAAATGAAATTGATGATTTGCAAGGACAAGCTACTGAATTAAAAAACACATTCGATAGTCTTAATCCAGACCAATTTCCCCAAAAAGCAGATTTTGAAAATCATATAAACAACACAAACATTCATGTGACGATGACTGATAAAACGAATTGGAATACAAAAGAAAATACCGCGGGATCACAAGCAAAAGCGGATAGTGCATTAAACTCTGCAAAAGCATATACAGATAGCAAGATGGATAGTTACGGAGCGTGGATAAATGTACCCCTTGCCGCTGGTTACTCAACTGGTGACAGTAATACACCTCAATATCGACTTGTAGCAAAACAAACTTCTACCGGTTTGAAAACTTTTGCTGAATTTAGAGGTGCTATAGCTGGAACGTTTTCCAGTACCGCAAATAGTACGGTTGGGACAATGCCAGCGGGAACAAGAACCGTGGTCACTGAATATTTTGCTGTCGCATCAAACAATGGTAACGGAGGACGTATTGCTATTCCCGTTGACGGAAAAATGTTACAAGTATCATCAACGGATAATGCTAATCCTAGCTATATAAGTCTTTCTGGTATTAGCTATGAAGTCGGGAACTAGGAGGAGTAAACATGAACTATAAACAGTTTTACACATATGATGAAAATGGCGATTATCTCGAAACAATACTTGTGTTTGAAGATGAAAAAGGTTTAATCAATCAACCGAAAAATTCTACAAATATTGAACCTTCAATAATCGAAAACGGCATAGCAAGAGCAATGTATTATCCAAGCTGGGATGGAAGTATTTGGAAAGAAGACAAGAAAAGATGGGAATCAGAAAATCCAATCATACCAGCAGAAAAAACTGAAATAGAAAAATTAAGAGAGGAATTACTACTCACCCAAGAGGCTTTAGCCGCACTATTTGAAAGTAATTTAGGGTGATGACATGGCTTATATGATACCAATTTATGTGAATTTAGTGATGAATAATCGAAAAACTATTGAAGAAGTTCCTGCGAATTTGCGAGGTCAGGTAAAAGCAAAAGTGGATGAGTTAAAACAAGAACAACAACAAATACAGTCAGAAGAAATAGAAGCCGAATAGGCTTATTTTTTTTATGGGGGATGATGAAAATGTATGATGGGCTAACAAAAGTTTTTGATTATGCTTTAGCGAAAGAAATGTTTTTCGCGGCGCTCTTTGTAGCGCTTTTTATAATCTTACTAATTATCACAAAAAGAATTTGGGATGATTCAAAAATTGTAAGAATAGAAATGAAAGAAGAACGCGAAAAAGTGGAGGAAGAACGAGAGAAGCGTAATAAGGAATCGAAAGAAGAGAGAGATAAATTTATAAGTACGATGAACGAACAACAGCGATTGATGGATAGGCAAAATGACATGATGAAACAGCAACAACAATCAATTGACAGCCTGTCAAAATCCGTTGGTAAGTTAGCGCATAAGGTAGATTTGCTAGAACACAAAATTACGAAGTAAAGGATGATAGAAATGGAGTTTGGAAAAGAGTTACTAGTTTACATGACATTTTTAGTAGTTGTAACACCTGTTTTTGTTCAGGCGATTAAGAAAACGGAGTTAGTCCCGCCTAAGTGGCTTCCGACTGTTAGCATACTTATTGGTGCTATTCTGGGCGCATTAGCAACGTTTTTGGACGGCTCTGGATCGCTTGCAACGATGATTTGGGCAGGCGCATTAGCAGGAGCTGGCGGTACTGGATTATTTGAACAATTTACTAATCGAAGCAAAAAATATGGAGAGGATGATAAATAATGACAAGTTATTATTATAGTAGAAGTTTGGCAAATGTAAATAAGTTAGCAGACAATACGAAAGCGGCAGCTAGAAAATTGCTAGATTGGTCTGAAAGCAACGGGATTGAAGTGTTAATCTACGAAACAATTAGAACGAAAGAACAACAAGCCGCAAATGTTGCTAGCGGAGCGTCTCAAACAATGCGCTCTTATCATTTAGTAGGACAAGCGCTAGATTTCGTCATGGCGAAAGGTAAAACGGTCGATTGGGGTGCTTATCGTTCAGACAAAGGCAAGAAATTTGTGGCAAAGGCAAAATCTTTAGGTTTTGAGTGGGGTGGTGATTGGTCTGGATTTGTAGACAATCCGCACCTTCAATTTAATTTTAAAGGTTATGGAACTGATACTTTTGGAAAAGGAGCTAGTACTAGTAATTCTTCTAAACCGAGCGCAAATGCGAACACGAACAGTCTAGGATTAGTAGATTATATGAATTTAAACAAACTAGATTCAAGCTTTGCGAATCGCAAAAAACTAGCGACAAGTTACGGAATTAAAAATTACAGTGGAACAGCAACGCAGAACACAACATTATTAGCGAAGTTAAAAGCAGGAAAACCACACACACCAGCAAGCAAAAACACATACTACACAAAAAATCCGCGAAAAGTTAAAACACTAGTACAATGTGATCTATACAATTCAGTAGACTTCACTGAAAAGCATAAAACCGGTGGCACATATCCGCCAGGCACAGTCTTCACGATTTCAGGGATGGGGAAAACTAAAGGCGGGACACCTCGCTTGAAAACGAAATCTGGTTACTATCTCACTGCTAACACGAAGTTTGTTAAAAAGATTTAGTTTAAAGCCCTCGCTTTCGCGGGGGCTTTTTAAACTGCTACATTCATTTCAAAGAAGTGTTTTTAAGCAATAATTAACTCATATTGTGTGACATAAACACAATATATAGAATTTGGAAGTTCAATCTCCTTGTACTTAAGCTGATTCGTTTTTTATTAAACTATATGTTGTGTATTATAGTGTCGAATGTAACACTATTTGTTTAGCTTTGTGCAAAGTTATTTACTTTGGTTGTGTGATTGGTTATGATAATTAGGAAGATAGGCTTTATTTATGTCTCTTGCCTTGTCTTCCCATATTTAATATTCTTTTCGTAGGGTCATTTAATCGTGTTCGCACGACGTATAGTAGCAGGGTGCTATATGCCCCAGGAAGTGGGTTTATAACTTACCGTTGGTCCCGATGGGAGACGCATCCCAATCCATCCCTTATTTTATTATGCTCCGTTTTATGACGGAGCACTTTATTTTTATACAGACGGGATGAGTGCTTAGTGGATGAAGCATCAGCGGAATATAGATTTGAGTTATTAACACTATTAAACGATTTTACTGAGAAATTTCATGGTAAAAGCATTATTCTTACAACAAAAGGAATAGGGCAAATAGTTATCTCATTATATGATGATAATTTGCCTCATTTATTAGGTATTAACAAAGTAGTAAAAAGAAAAACCGCAACCGCAATCCTCACAGAAATTAGAAATAATAAAATTACGTTAAATAGTATTATGGTACATAAAGATTATGAAAAGATATCAGATAGGGTGAAAAGTTATTATTTTTTACATGACGTTTTCATCCACAAAAGCATACAAATATGTGTAAAGGTAAACCCTATTGATAATCAAGGGGATTATATGAAACTAGATTTAGTTTTTTACCGAAAAGATCGAGACAAGTGCATTGTCTTGGGAGCGCAGAAAACACGAAATAATAATACATATAGACTTTGTACATTACATGTAAAAAAAACTACCAAAGAGCCATACATTCTCTCAAAAAGAGGTAAGATTGTAGATATAATTATATCGGATACGATATAAAGCCCTATTATATAAACATTAGGGCTTTTTTTATGCAAAAAAACACGCTAAACATAAGCTTAGCGTAATTGTTATATCAATTCATTTTATCTAAAATCGGTTTAAAGTATTTATCTTCCGCATCTCTACGTGCTTTTATGGCATCATCTTTCTTTTCAAATCTGCCTAAAAAATGTAATTTTTTTTGAAAGGTAATAGAAGCTTCCCATTTATTTCTTTTCTCATCCCAACGCACGCCTTTTATCCCACTCTTGTTTCTTGCTGATAGTCTTCTAGTTAAAGCTGATTTCATAGTGCCATCGACTGCGTCTACTTCTAGTTTTCTTTTAAGGGCGTTTTTCTGTGCTGTTTCTGTCCTTAAATTTTTTTCAGCATATTCACGCCCATTTTCTTTAGCTAAACAACCGCAAGATTGAACATGACCTCGTTTTAAATGTTGAGCTAATACTTCTTTTTCATTGCCGCATACACAAACACATTCCCAAACCGCATTCCCATTTTCAGAACGAACAAACTCTTTAACTGTTAATCTTCCAAATTTCTTATTTGTCAAATCTATAACATGATTGTTCACTAGTGTCACTTCCTTTTAAACTTATCAAAGTAACTCATTTTTCTTCTCTTTTAACACGGTGATAGCATTTTCTAACGCTTTACAAACATCTTTTTCTATATTTACATGTTCTTCGTTTTCAAATCTATTGAACGTAAAAGGAAGTACTTCAATATTAGCAGACTCAAACTCTTTGATTAAGCAGTATAATTCGAATTCTTGTGCAGGAAATGAGAGTTTGTACTTGTCTAACAGGTGTTTAAATCCTGCAAGATCGTCAGAATTTTTTTCTATGTCTTCTAATTCAAACAAAACATCTGATACAGATAAACCCGAAATCAACGATAGCGAGCGTAGTATTGAAACAGTATATTTATTTAACGGTTTTTCGTTCTGGTCTTTTAAAGTGTTTTGTGAGATACCAGTCAGTTTGCTTAACTGATACCTCGTTTTATTGTGTTTTTTTAAGAATTCATCTAATAGTTTTATCGACATATTTTTAGTTCAACCCACTTTTTATAATTACTTCTTGTTTATCGTGTTTTTCCTTATCTTCATCTGTAGCTAGTTTAAAATCATCTTCATTAGTTACTACAAAGTTAATATAATAAGTTTCATCTTCAATATCTAAACGTGTCGAGTGAACTAAAGTTTCATCTAAATATAGCTTGTCATCATCGAGCAGGCAAAGTGCTACTGCATACGCTTCATTTTTTGTAACAGCTAAGTAGTCAGAGTCATTAAGTAAATCCTGCGAAAATTCTGGTGTTTGTTCTAATTCTTTACTGGTAATTGCTTCAAATTCATTCATCGCGTCATAATATCTTTTTTGCGCTGTTGTTAGTGTCATTTTAATCACATTCCTTTTCTATAATATAATTTTAAGCTGCCGTTTGTGGAAACAAGTCATTGTGTAGTTTAACTGCTTTCATTGCACAAGCCCAAACATTTAAATCGAAATTCATTTTAGTTTCATCTTTTACACTAGTAAATTTTTCATCATCTGAAATATTAAAACGTAATCCTAGTTTTATTTCAGCCCAGTTCCAAGCTTTCAACTCTTCGCTTTTAGCAATATGTTTGCTTTCTTTTTTAGATTCTTCAACTTCTTCTTTCGCTTTAGACCAAGCAGCTTTTAAACAAACGGAGAAAGATTTTTCTTTGTCTGTGTAACTTACCCATTCGATATCGCTTAACCAAATGTTGCTATCGTTGAACCAATTCCAAGCTTGTTTCATAATTTCAGCCTTGTTATACATTGTATTTTCCTCCCGTTCCTTTACTATATACATATTATACTACGAATAATCGTAGTAGTCAATAGTTTTATTAAATTTATTTTAAAATAAAAACCCCGAAATTTTTCATTCAGGGCTATTGTCTAATGAAATTATTTCAGTTTTTCTTTGCTTTATTGCAATTTCTAGTTCTTCCAAGTCTTCTAAAGTGGCTTTTTTCTTAATAAAAGATCGCGCAGCTGAACGACTTTTTAAATAATTTGCATGTTCTTTGTTTTTATCTTGCCATGCCTTATTTGCTTTCAACTGCGCGTCAGAGGTCGTTTTTTTCGTCATAATTAATCACTTCCTATTTTTTATTAAATACACTAAACAAGCTAATGTAGTCAGTATAGCAATGATAGTTAATGCTGTGTTCTGAAAGTAACTAGCCAACCCATTTACAGCAATAACAATTAATATAATCCAGATATATTTATTCATAATTTGTGAAAGGCATGTTATAATTTATTAGAGGGAGGGGAATTCCACCCCTCTGAATTTACTTGTCCTTGTTTTTATCTTTCTTGCGTAATGTTATCAGCGCTACTGCAAGAGTGATAATTTCGAGGACTGTTTTTATTTCCTCTAAAACATCCTTCACTGTCTCAACTCCTTTCTATACTTATATTATAATACATGTATTATACAAAGTCAAACATTATTTTATTTTAATCCTATTTACCGCTTGATTTCAAGAACGTTTGTTCGTATAATGTGTACAAGAGGTGACGGAAATGTATAATTTAATTGATGATATTTTAGAACATTCAATAGTATTAGCAGATGCGTTAAAAAGAAATTGGTCAATAGAAGTACTGTTTTTAAAGAACAATCATCATGTACGCTATAAGTATGTAGTTCCTGTATACATTGACAACAAAAAACACATTGTATCACTTGAACGCTTTGACGAGCGAATAATTGACATTAATATAGAAGATATTATTTTTTGCGAGGTTATGACGTGAGATTATATAGCTTTAATGATTTTAGATACATCTGCTACGTAGAAGGAAAAGATAAAGCTATAGAAAAGCTGTTTGCCGAATTATATGAAACAAGAAAGTTAAAAGCCTTGCAAAGGCGTATAAAAAAGAATGAAATGGATTTAAAGAGTATCTATGACGAGTATTTACAACATCAATCTATTGTTAATAATTAGTCACATAAATAATGTTTCTTCTATATAATAGTAAAAATAAAGACATCCTTTTGAGAGGATGTTCTTTTTTGGTATCTCGTTTATTCTTCTTCCCTCATAGCTTGATCCGAAAAAGTTACAGCTGGTTTTAATTAGCTCAAACGGGGTAAATTTAGAAGTATAATGAGAATCAACTTCATAAATTTCTGAATAGACTATACTTCCAGATTTTTTTGGAAAAATAATCATTGTGTGCGGGTTTACTTCATAAAACTGAGTACTGATTTGTTCTTTTTTCATTTCATTCAACTCCTCTATGTTTGTATTTATGTCTAAGAAGAAACCTAGAGTTATTGCCTAATAAGCAAAACTTCTAAGTAACGACTAAGCATCAAAGTTAGTTATGAGTTATTTTTTGTCATTATAGCACATGGTAATTTGCAAGTCATTAGATATTAGTAAAGTTGTATTTTCAAGCTGTTTTCTGTTTTTTCTTGGCATATTACAATTTTTTAAGATTGTAATAAATATGAGTGAAGGAGTGGTAGTCGTGGAAATGCGTGATTTTTCTAATTCGTTGATGAATCAGGTGGGTGTCCTTAAGGGTGAAAAAGAATTAACAAACGTTTTTATCGAATGCTTCCTGACGATGCTCCTAGAAGAGAGAAAATTAGAACAACTTAGAGCTGAAATTGATAAAGCTCTCGATAATAGGAACAAAGCGGAATTTATGAAACTTACAGAAAAAATGAATAAAATTCAACAGGAAATGCTAGCTTTTGAGTAGAATATATGAAAAACTAAGATAGTAAGAGCTATCTTAGTTTTTTTGAGCTGTTTTATAAATTTTCAAACAAAAAATGCCTCGAAAAAAATTCTGGACAGATTGCTCAAATATGGTAAACTAAATAAAAACATATGTTCGGTGGTGAGGATATGACACTTCAAATAATTGCAGGTAGATCAGGCACAGGCAAAACAACTCATTTAATGGATGAGGTTGGAGAGAAAATTAAACAAAATTCTAAAACGTATATCTTTATTGTCCCAGATCAAATGACGTTTCAGATGGAGACAAGCTTTTTAAATAAGGAAAATTTAGCAGGTATGCTTGGGACACAAATATTTAGTTTTAGCCGTTTAGCGTGGAAAATTCTTCAAGAAACAGGTGGATTATCTAAAACTTTCTTAAGTCAGACAGGTATAGAAATGGTTATCAGAAAAGCAGCCCTTGATCAAAAAGATAAATTAAAAATCTTTTCAAGAGCTACTTCTAGAAAGGGTTTTTATTCAGAGTTAGCGAATTTATTTAAAGAAATGAAACAAGAAGAGGTTTCCATTGAAGACATGGTCAAGAGCGCTACGAATCTGTCTACAAGTGTGAATAATAAAGTGCATGATATCTCGCTAATCTATCAAAAGTATGAGGAATTATTAGCGGATAAATTCCTTGAAAATGAAGACTATTTGAGATTGCTTGCAGAAAAAATTGCCGATAGTGATTATTTAAATCAGACTGAAATAGTCATTGATGGTTTTACTTCTTTCTCAAAACAAGAGCTGACAGTCATTGGAGAATTAATGCGGAAATGTGATAAAGTAACGATTTCTTTGACGCTTAATGTTCCTGAAATTCAGCATGGACTAGATGAATACAGTATGTTCAAAGCAAGTACAGAAGCGTATTATGCTCTATTAGAGTTGGCTAAATTAAATGGCACTCAAGTCGAGGAAAACAAGTTCTTCTTAGAGAATAAGCGAGCAAAAACAGAATCACTAGCCTTTTTAGCTAATACTTGGGGGCATAACAAATTTATGTCTTTCAAAAACGAACCTCAAAATTTAAAAATCCATCAAGCGAATAACAGACGTGCAGAAATAGAAGGGATTGCTCGTGAGATTCGTCAACAAGCATTAAATGGATATAGATACCGCGACATAGCTATTTTGACAAGAAATCTTGGAGATTATGACGTTTTATGTGAAACGGTGATGGAAGCATATAACATTCCTACCTTTATTGATAAAAAGAGAGCTATGGCTAAACACCCTTTTATCGAGTTTATTCGTTCTAGCTTAGATGCTATTCTATTTAACTGGAAGTACGAACCAATCTTTCAAGCAGTTAAGACAGAGTTTTTCTTTGATATTACCGAAAAATCAAGCCTTAACAGACGTAAAGCAGATATTCTTGAAAACTATGTATTAGAAAATGGTATTCAAAATAAATGGAAATGGGAAAAAGAAGGAGATTGGATTTACCGGAAAATCCGCGGACTATCCACCAATGTATTGCCTCAAACAGATGAGGAGATTCATATGCAATCTATCATTAATGAGATGAGGAATCTTATAGTGAATCCACTTTCTACTTTAGAATTAAATCTAAGGAAGGCAAAAACAGGGATGGAGTTTGCTTTAGCTCTTTATCATTATTTGGAGCAAGTAAATGCTGTAGAACGATTGGAGTCATGGAGACAAAGAGCAGAAGAGCAAGGCTATTTAGAACTTGCACGAGAACATGAACAAGCATGGAGCTCCATTTCCGCACTTTTGGATGAATTTGTAGAAGTTTTAGGAGAGGAAACGTTAGATCTAGACAGTTTTACTGAAATTATTGGAACGGGTCTTGATGCACTTGAATTTTCGCTTTTGCCACCTTCCTTAGACCAAGTAGTTTTATCTGATATGGAGAATGCGAAATTGCTAGATATGAAAGTGATTTTTGCTATTGGGATGAATGACGGTGTTATGCCGCTACGTCAAAAGGATAAAGGGATTTTTTCGGATCAGGATAGAGATGCATTGCGTGCTGAAGACAGTAAATTGAAACCATCTGCTAAAAATAATATTGGTGAAGAAGACTTATTAGCATATAAAATAATAAGTCTCCCTAGTGACAAATTATTTCTTAGTTATCCTGCCGCTGATGAAGAAGGAAAAGTATTAAGCGAATCCAATTATTTAAGGAAAATAAAAGGACAGTTTAATGAACTAAATGAATCAGTTTATTTAACAGACCCGAGCTTATTAAGTGATGCTGAACAAAGTAGTTACATTCGCTCTAAGCAAGCAACATTAGGATTGTTGACAAGTCAATTACAAATGTATAAACGAGGTTACACGCTGTCTAGTGTATGGTGGGATGCCTACAATAGTTATTTTGAAAATGAAAAAGAATCAATAATGGCTAAGCAAGTGCTATCGAGTCTATATTATGAAAATAAAACAAAACCATTACAAGAAACAACTGCTAAAAACTTATTTGGAGAAACTATTCATGCAAGTGTTTCAAGAATGGAGAAATTTTTCAGTTGTGAGTTCCAACATTATGCTCAATATGGCTTGAAATTAGAAGAGCGAGGGCATTTTCAGTTGCAAGCCGTTGATATGGGAGAGATTTTCCATGGAGCAATGGAATGGATCTCAGCAGAATTAAAAAGAAATAATCTGGATTGGGGTAATTTAACAGAAGAAGAATGTAAGCAAATGGCGAAACTTGCAATGACATTCCTAGCTCCTAAAATCCAGCATGAAATTTTGCTTAGCTCTAAAAGAATGGAATATATTCAGTATAAATTACTCCAAATCATAACGAGGGCAACAACTGTTTTAAATGAACAAGCAAAAAGCAGTGCGTTTCGTCCTGTTGGGTTAGAAGTTGATTTTGGTTTGAAAGGAGATATTCCGCCATTAAAAATACCTCTTCAATCAGATAGCGAACTTCTTTTGCAGGGGCGAATTGATAGAATTGATATGGCAGAACAAGATGATCGAACGTTCCTACGCATTATAGATTATAAATCAAGTTCGCATGATTTGGCGCTCACAGAAGTCTATTATGGTTTAGCGCTTCAAATGCTTACCTACCTGGATATTGTAGTAACAAATGCACAAAAAATGATTGGCAAAACTGCCGAACCAGCTGGGGTGCTGTATTTCCATATGCACAATCAATATGTACAAGCAGAGAAAGAGTTAAGTGATGAGGCTATCGCAAAAGAATTACAAAAAAGCTCCAAAATGAAGGGATTGATTTTATCCGATCCCGTGGCTGTTTCATTAATGGATATGACCCTTGAAAAAGGAAAAGCATCTACTATTATTCCGGCAGAAATAAAACAAAATGGAGAGTTGAGTGCGAGATCAAGAACTGCGACAAGAGCAGAATTTGATAAAATGCGACAATTTGTCCGTCATAAATATCAAGAAGCTGGGAATAAAATACTTGATGGAGCAGTTTCAATTAATCCATATAAACTAAAAGAAAGAACGCCTTGTCAATTTTGCAGTTTCCGTTCATTTTGCGGATTTGATCCATCTTTAACAAGTAATCAATATAGACATTTAGCTAATGAAAAAGCAGAAACAATTTTAACAAAAATGGATATTGAAGGAGGGACGCAGTAGCATGAGTTTAAATATACCGCCAAAACCAGAAGAGTCATTATGGACAGACGACCAATGGAAAGCCATTCAAGCTAAAGGCAATAATGTACTTGTTGCTGCTGCTGCTGGTTCTGGGAAAACAGCTGTCCTAGTCACTAGAATCATTGAAAAGTTAATAGATGAGTCAGCAAACTTAAATGTAGACGAGTTACTAATTGTAACTTTTACGAATGCTTCGGCTGCTGAAATGAAGTTTAGAATAGGAAAAGGACTGGAAGAAGCTCTGGGACAAAATCCAGATTCAGCACATCTAAAAAGACAAGTAGCATTACTTAACTATGCTTCTATTTCAACTCTCCATTCTTTTTGTTTAGAAATTATTCGAAAATACTATTTTGAGGCAGATATTGATCCAAGTTTTCGCTTAATTGAGCCAATTGAAAGTAGTATGATTCGCGATGAGGTTTTAGAAGGTTTGCTGGAACAAGAATATGGTATTGAAAATAATGAAGCTTTTTTTCATTTGGTAGAATCTTTTACAGGAGATCGTTCGGATGCAGAATTGCACTCATTAATATCTAAGCTATATGATTTCTCAAGGGCCAACCCAGATCCAAACGCTTGGTTAGAAGCAATGGTGAACTTTTATAATACAGAAGAGATTACTTCGATTACAGAGTTACCTTATTTTCCAATTATTAAAGAAGATATTGAATTAAGAGTAAATCAAGCTAAAAACTATTTACTAAACGCAATAAATTATGCAAATGAAAATAACGGGCCAGCACCTTATTTAGCTACATTAGAAAATGATTTAGTCCAAATTCAAGCATTGTCAGAGTTGAACTGGAGCAGTTGGACCCATCTGAAAACATCTATTGAAAACATAGATTTCAAGCGTATTCCGACACTTAAAAATAAAAGTGATTACGATGAAGTATATGTGGAGGAAGCGAAGAAATTTCGAGATGCAGCTAAAAAAGAAATGAAAAATATCGCAACTGACTGGTTTTCGAGGGAAGAAGTAAATTGCTTATCTGACTTAGAAAAAATGAAACCAGATATTCAAACTTTGAGTGAATTGGTCAAAAAATTTTCTGCAAATTTCTTTGAAGAAAAACAACAAAGAGGGGTATTAGACTTTAACGATTTAGAACATTTAGCATTAAAAATTTTATTAAATGATGATAAAGCTTCAGAAGTTGCTCAAAATTATCAAAAACAATTTAAAGAAGTATTAATCGATGAGTATCAAGATACCAATATGGTGCAAGAAACTATTCTACGCCTTGTAACGAACCCTAGTGAAGCGCAGGGGAATCTATTCATGGTTGGAGATGTGAAACAGTCTATCTATCGCTTTCGTTTAGCAGAGCCAACATTATTTATGACAAAGTACCAAACATTCCAACAAGATGGTAGTGGAAACGGGATACGCATTGATTTGTCACAGAACTTTAGGAGTAGGAAAGAAGTTTTAGATGCTACCAATTTTATATTTCGTCAATTGATGGATAAACACATTGCTGAAATTGATTATGATACCGCCGCAGAATTGACTTTAGGTGCAAATTTCCCTGAAACAAACGCTATGGAAACGGAACTTTTACTAATTGATATGAAAACTGAGGATACCGAAACAGAAGATGAATTATCGCCTCAAGAATTGCAAAAAAATCAAGTAGAATCACGTGCGATTGCAATGAAAATCAGAGAAATGATAGACAATAAGTTTCCTATTTATGATAAAAAACTTAAACAAAATAGACCTATTCAATACAGAGATATCATTATTTTATCAAGGGCAATGACGAGCGCTCCGGATATGGAAGAAGCAATGAAAGTTCAAGATATCCCTTTTTATGCGAATAATAACTCAGGTTATTTTGAAACAACAGAAGTAGCTACAATGATTGCACTTATGAAAGTAGTAGATAACCCTTACCAAGATATTCCGCTTGCTGCGGTTTTACGTTCACCCATAATTGGCTTAAATGAAGAAGAGTTGGGGCAAATTCGTATGGCGAAGAAGAAGGGTTATTTCTATGACGCATTGCTAACCTATAAGGACATAACCGTTTCGGAAACAGCGAATAAAATTAGTGATTTTGTTCAACAATTAAACAATTGGCGTGAATTGTCCATTCGAGAAAATTTAACGTCATTGATATGGCAAATCTATCAAGAAACTAACTTTTATGAATTTGTGGGTGGCTTACCAGGTGGCAAACAACGCCAAGCGAATTTACGAGCATTATACGACCGGGCCAACCAATATGAAAAAACATCTTTCCGTGGTCTGTTCCGTTTTGTTCGTTTTGTTGAACGGTTAGAAATTCGAGGCGATGATTTAGGTACCGCAAAAACACTTGGTGAAAAAGAAGATGTTGTTCGCATGATGACAATCCATGCGAGTAAAGGATTAGAATTTCCTGTAGTTATTGTTTCTGGGCTAAGTCGAAAATTTAATATGCGGGATATTTATAGCAAAACGTTGTTAGATAAAGATTATGGCTTTGCATCTAGTTATCGAGATGTTGAGAAAATGATTGTTTACCCAACAATTATGCAGCAAGCAATAAAGCAAAAGAAATCTCGTGAAATGATTGCGGAAGAGATGCGCGTGTTGTATGTTGCGCTTACTCGTGCAGAAGAAAAGTTGATTTTAGTAGCAACAGTACCGGATTTTGAAAAAACAAGTAAAAACTGGCTGCAAGTCGCAAAAGAAAAAGAAACTATTTTACCTGCAGCCACAAGAGCGAAAGCGAAATGCTATTTGGATTGGATAGGAAACGCAACGATTAGGCATCCTGCTTTTAAAGAATTGTTGTGTGAAGAAATAATCCAAACACTTGCGACGGAGATGAAACTACAAATTGAAATAAAAACAAAAGAAATGTTTCTAACTAATGAGCTAGAAAGGGCTGAATCAGATAATTGGCTGGAAAATATAAAAGAACATCAGCCAGTACCTATTCAAAGCCCATATAAGGACGAAATTCAGCGATATATGGAGTATGAGTACCAAAATGAAGCGGCGACTGAAATACGTGCTAAACAGTCTGTAACAGAGCTTAAGCGCCAATTTTCTTTGCAAGATAGCTGGAGTGATACTACACTGTTAAAAGAATTCCAAAAAGTATCACTGGATAGACCTAAATTTTTACAAAAAAATAAACTCTCTGCAACAGAAATTGGTACGGCAATGCATACGCTTATGCAAGCAGTTTCGTTAGATTATAAACCGACAAAGGAAGATTTGGAACAGCTTTTACACACAATGCGAGAAAAAGATATCTTAACAGATGTGCAAATTAAAGCAATTAATATCAAACAAATATTAGATTTCTTTGAATCTCCATTAGGGGAAACAATGCTGCAGAAAAAAGATTTAGTAAAACGTGAAGTGCCATTTAGTTATTTGCTTCCTGTGTCAGAGTTATATGAAAAAGTTGATTTAGACGAACGAGTACTCATTCAAGGTGTTGTGGATAGTATGATAGAAGAGGAAGAAACGATTACTTTAATTGATTATAAAACAGATAAAATAGAAGGAAGATATGCTGATTGGAACGCTGCTGAAAAAGTAATGAAAGAACGATATCATATTCAAATCAAGCTTTATGCAGAAGCGATTCAAGCGATTAGCGGTAAAAAAGTCGCTGCGGCTTATTTATATTTCTTCGATGGACAACATATATGCCAAATAAACACAAAGGAAGGTCTTTAAATGAAATGGTTGAGTTATCTGTATGAAGGAGATTTGGCTTATGGTATTTTAACACCTGAAAATAAAATCATCCCTGCTGGAACGATTTTTTCGAATCCGCCAGCTACCCTTTTAGATTTTATTAAAGAAAAACCGCTTGTTCCAGAATTAACAGGAATTGACGGGCATATCGATTTAGCCGAAGTGGAAATTCAAGTACCTTTTGTTCCGCCAAATAACATTATTGCAATTGGAAAAAACTATTATAATCATGTGCTAGAGATGGGAAGCAAGGAAGACGTCCCAGAGCATATTCTTGTATTTACAAAGAGTGCTAATAGTCTATTACCGCATAACGGCAACATTGAGTTACATCAAAATATAACGGGCCAATTAGATTATGAGGGAGAACTTGCTGTTATTATTGGTGAGAAAGTAAGAGACATATCTGAACAAGAGGCTTTATCTGCCATCTTTGGATTTACTATTTTAAATGATATTACAGCTCGCGATCTTCAGAAAAAACATAAACAGTTTTATTTAGGGAAAAGCCTTGATGCAAGTTGCCCGATTGGTCCATTCGTGTTGGAAAATAACGCAAACAAAGAACCTGTTTTTCACATTGAAACCAAGGTTAATGGCGAAGTAAGACAGTCTGACTCTACCGATAAATTTATATTTGGCTTAGCAAGAATTATTTCTGATTTATCCAAAGGGCATACGTTGCTTCCAGGGGATATAATTGCTACAGGGACCCCAAGTGGTGTGGGAAATGGTATGACACCTCCGACTTTTCTACAAGATGGGGACATTATCGAAATTACTATTGATAAAATTGGGACACTGACTAACAAAGTAAGAAAATCTTAATAAGAATGAGGGATGGTATTATGTGGGGTTATATTCATTTGATTTCATGGGTGGCTATTGTTGTACTAACGATTACAGCTCTACTCATTTATTCGAAATCGACAAAAAGTTTTACAATGTTACAAATGATTAATCGAGTTTTTTATATTTTGGTTATTTTGAGTGGAATTATGATGGTCAAATACAGCATAGAACAAAGCTGGATTCTGGCGATATTTAAGATTCTGATGGGAATCATTGTAATTGGTGTTGTGGAGATGCTACTTAGTTACAGGAAACAACAAAAACCAACAGGAATGTTTTTGATGATTTTTGTTATTGTAGTAGTAATTACCATCTCATTAGGCTTTTATCTATCAGGCGGATATCCTTTGTTTAATTAAAAATCAAAAAAATAATGAAAAAGACTTCTCTTTTCTCTGGAAAGTTGGTATGTTATGTTAGGGCCAAAAAAGGAGAGAAGAAAATGAGTTCAAAAATAGTATATAAAGAGTATGCTAAAAAAACCGCCATTGCAATAATAGCAGCACTTTTAAACGCAATAGGCATGAACTTCTTTTTAATACCAGCACAAGTTTATGCAGCTGGATTAAATGGGGTTGCACAACTAGGTTCAGACATGTTACGTGATTCAATGAATATTTCTATTTCAACAGGGCTACTCGTTCTGTTATTAAATATTCCAGTGGCAATTTTAGGTTGGTTAAAAGTTGGGAAATCATTTACTGTTTTCAGCTTTTTGACAGTTGCTTTTATGTCCTTCTTCTTAATTGTTATTCCGGAGGTACAAGTATCTAATGATATTTTGCTTAATGCCATTTTTGGGGCATTAATTGCATCTGTAGGTATTGGTCTGGCTCTAAAATTCGGTATTTCTACTGGCGGGCTAGATATAGTAGCAATGTATATCACTATTAAAACAGGACGTTCTTTCGGGAAATACTTCTTGCTTTTAAATGGAGTTATTATTATTGTAGCAGGCTTTGCATATGATTGGACATTTGCGCTGTATACGCTCATTTCTTTATATGTTCAAAGTAGAGTCATCGATATTATTCATACAAGACATCAGAAATTGACAGTGATGATTATGACGCAACATTCCGAAACAGTAATTAAAGCAATCCATGAAAATATGGTACGTGGAATTACGGTAGTTGACGCAATGGGCGGCTATTCAAAAGAAGATGTAGCAATGCTTATTATGGTGATTACGCGTTATGAACTATATGATATTACGCACATTGTTGGCGAGTTTGACTCTAAAGCATTTATTAATGTTATGGAGACCTCAAGCGTATTTGGTGATTTTCGTTCAGAAGCAGATCAAAAATTAGCAATGGCGATGTATAAAAATAAAATGATGTAAAAAAGCTGCAAAGTAATGGCTCTTGAATCAAAAATTAGCATTCCTAACTTTTGTAAGACATTACTTGCAGCTTTTTATTATAAGTTTAAGTTTTCTTCTAAATAGACTGCGATCCCATCATCTTGGTTAGATGCTGTTACCACGTTGGCAACATTTTTCACGGACTCAGCGGCATTTCCCATAGCAACACCAACGCCGGCATAATCAAGCATTTGTAAATCATTCGTTTCATCTCCAAATGCAATGATATCTTTACGGTCAAAACCAAGTGTTTTAGCTGCGGCTTGCACGCCAATGGCTTTATGAATACCAAATTTAATAATTTCTACAGCTGGCCAAGCAGATGCACCCCATGTGTGATGAGAAATAACGCCAGAAAGAGATTCATCCAAGTGCTTGCTAATTAAATCGAGTTGGTCCAGTTTTCCGAAAAACAATAATGAAGTAGCATCTGATTTAATCGCATCACGGATGTTTCCGAATACAATATTTTCAGTGCCTAAATGGAATGTTTCGGGAACGCTGTTGTTTCGTTCTTTTAAGAAGACGTTATCCTGTACTTCTGCTGCGATATTATCTAATGAAAAGCCATTGGAAAAATCAAGTAACTCGTGAACAACTTGTAGATCAATGGCATGGTGATAGCCTTCCGCAAATGTAGTGAGTCTAGGATGATGATACACGGCACCATTGAAATTTACAATCGGTGTTGTTAATCCTAGCTCATGGTAATAAGAACCACTGATTCGATATGGGCGTCCGGTTGCAATCATTACTTCATGACCGGCCATGCGCGCCTTTTCTAAAGTGTTTTTTGTATGCGAAGAGATAGTTAAATCATCTCTAAGTGTTGTGCCATCAAGGTCTAGTACGATTAGTTTTTTAGACATAGTTTGCTCCTTTAATTCATATGTTTGGTTCAAAGCTGCCCCTTCATGCTAAAATAAGGGCACACATCAATGATAGACGTTTATCACCATTTTGTAAATGATTCCGACCTTTACAATAGCTTAATAAACCTAATAGAAATGAGGCTTCACAATGATTCAAGTGGAAAATGAACAAATTGCGGGAATACCAGTTTTACATATTAGTAATAGCGAAAATGCAGATAAAATGTTACCAACGATTATCTTCTATCATGGCTTTACATCTCAAAAAGAATTATATTTACATTATGGCTATTTACTTGCGCAACGTGGCTTCCGCGTGATTTTGCCAGATGCGAAGTTACATGGCGAGCGCCTACAAGGAGCAAATCCGGAAGACCAGGCTACATTCTTTTGGGATGTGATTGAAACGAATATTACGGAGTTCCCGCTGATTACAGATGAGCTAATTAAAGCTGGGAAAACAGATGCGAATCGTATCGGTGTTGGCGGAGTTTCCATGGGAGCTATTACTTCGCTTGGCCTTCTTGGGCTATATGAAAATATTAAAGTAGCCGTTAGTTTAATGGGAAGTGCCTATTATGTTGATTTTGCTAAAGAGCTATCCAAATATGCGTTGGCGCAAGGGTTAACTTTTCCGTTTGATGTGGATGAACGGATTTTAGCGCTACAAAAATATGATTTAACTCAAAATATCACCAAAATAAATAACCGACCATTGTTACTTTGGCATGGCAAAAAAGACGATGTGGTACCTTTTGCGTACAGCGAAAAGTTATACCAAACATTAGTAGAAGAAAGCTTGGCAGATAATGTGCAATTTATCATTGATGATAATGCAAAACACAAAGTTTCCGTTGAAGGAATGCTACAAGGGGTCAGCTTTTTTGAGAAATTCTTATAATGAAAATCATTCTCATATATGATACAATAAATGTACAAAATGGCAAAAAGGAGGCATATGCTTCATGGATGAGCAACTGAAAGAAAATCTAATGGGCGCACTAGAACAAGTTATCGATCCAGAACTTGGAATTGATATTGTGAATATTGGGCTTGTATACGATGTTGAATTAGATGATGACGGACTTTGCACAGTATCAATGACGCTTACAACAATGGGATGTCCGCTTGCTGGTATTTTGACTGAGCAAGTACAGATGGCGCTTAGTGATATTCCAGAAGTGAAGGATACAAATGTAAATCTTGTTTGGAATCCACCTTGGACTAAAGATCGTATGTCACGCTATGCAAAAATAGCGCTTGGAATACGTTAAATTAAATAAAAATGAGCAGGTAGGACGTATTTCGCGTTGTACCTGTTATTTTTATACGAAGGAATAGAGGATTAGAACGATGAATTATGAAATGATAAGTGATTATAAAGATAATAAAATGTATCGTGATAGTTTTAATAGGCTTGCTGAAAGTACATTTGATATTAATTTTGAAGAATGGTACAGGGACGGCTTTTGGAATGATAAGTATATTTGCTATTCATATATTGATGATAACAAGGTAATCGCGAATGTCTCTATCAATAAGATGAATCTAATTTACCAAGGGGAAGATTACCGCGCCTTGCAAATTGGGACAGTAATGACGCATCCGGATTATCGGGGGCAGGGGCTTGCTAAGAAATTATTAGAGCATGTAATAGCCAAATACGAAGACCAGTATGATTTTCTTTATCTATTTGCGAATGATACTGTACTGGATTTTTACCCGAAATTTGGATTTGAGCGTGTGGAGGAAAGCAGTTTTACTGTAGATGCTTGCAGTTTGAAAAGAGAATCTAGTAATTTAAAAAAGCTGAATCCCGGTAATAAAACGGATTTTCAGCTAATAAGTCGTATTGTATCCGAAAAAACGCCACTTTCTAATATTCTAGATGTTCGAGAAAGTGAAGATTTACTGATGTTTTATGTATTGATTGCCTTGAAAAATGAGCTTTATTATATAGAAGAATTAGATGTAATTGTATTAATGGAGCAAGAAGATGCTGATTTATATGTGCTAGATATACTTAGTACGAAAAAACTAGATGTGGTGGAAGTTCTAAGGTATCTACCTATCAAAAAAATCGAAACAATTCATCTTCTTTTCACACCGGAAAAAAGCAAATACATTGATGCCGCGCATATTATTGAAACGGAAGATATGTTGTTTGTGCGCCCGAATATACTTACGAATGAGAATTATTTCTTATTCCCAGCTACATCTCATGCTTGATTTTCAAGTTTAGTAAGTCGTTCTTCTAAGCGTTGTTGATGTTTATATTGTTCAATGATTCTTTTGGCAAGTTGCAATTCTGCTTGTGCGGTCATTAAGTGATCCTGCCCATGAATAAGTAAAAAGGAAGGATGAGCTACCGTTTCTGAGTCGCGAATGGATACTAATTTCGTTTGCCAAATATGACCTTCTTGGAATTGATCCTGTGCGATTTGCAGATGTTTATCGGCTTCATCGAATTGATACTTTTCTGCAAAATCAATTGCTTTGTATGCTTCTTTTCGTGTGTTTCCGCCATGCAAAATGAGTTTTACAACAGCTTCTTCTACTTGAATTTCCATTTTTCCACCCCAACAGTTGATAGTTTTCTTTCATTGTAGCAAATGCCTGAACGGTATGACAATAAATTAGCAATAAATCAGCCTATGGAACGATGCATTTCATAGTGCTTGGCGTATAATAGGCAATAGAAAAGGTGTGGAGGGATTAAAATGGAAGAACGTTTATACGAACTTGAAGATAAAGTACAGGACCTCGAGCTTGAAGTGCATGACTTGCGCGATAGAATTCAACTACTCGAAGATAAACCAGATGTTCGCTCTAGCTTACTTGGTCATAATGTATGGGTCTTAATTCCATTAGTCGCTATTATTTCTTGGATGGTTGTAGAAATTTTTAGTTGAAGGGGACCTTTAATGGTTTCCTTTTTATTTGTAATATAGTAATTTTTATACAGAAAACGACAATAATAGTGAGGCAATTCTCATCTTTCTTATCTTCGTCACAAAAAATCTATATTTATTTACTTGCTTTTTTCAAGAACAATAGTAAAATAAGTTATAGGATAGAGTTTTACCTCGATGAAAGTTTCATTTTTACTAATGTGATTTTCATGGGGATAAGACCCTATCATGGTTATAATGACTTTTGGTGTATCCATCTTCCAATAGAATGGCAACTAGTCAGACATCTGTTTAGACACCAAAATCATTATTTGTTTTCATTCATCTCATTGGCCGTGTAGTTCATGTCTATGCCTCATCCCGTTATGCATAGGCGCCCGAACATGATGGCAACGCTGGAAATGTTTATTTCGAGCGTCTTTTTTTGTCTTCTTTTATAGGCGGAATAATTTAATAACAATCTGGTTATTGTTATACTGTAGAAGAGGATAGGAGGAGATTTATATGACTTTAAAAGGTAAAAAAGTTATTGCCCTTGTAAGTGAAGACTTTGAGGATTTAGAACTTTGGTATCCAGTGCTTAGATTACGCGAGGCAGGAGCTTCTGTGCATTTAGTTGCAGAGGAAGCAAAAAAGGTTTATCACGGTAAGTACGGAGTCCCTGTTACTTCTGATTATGATTTTGATTCTGTTCGCGCAGAAGATTATGATGGGATTTTAGTTCCAGGTGGCTGGTCCCCAGACAAATTACGCCGTTTTGATAGCGTACTAAATTTGGTTCGTGCGTTTGATAAGGCGAAAAAACCAATCGGACAAATTTGCCATGCTGGATGGGTACTTGTTTCGGCCGGTATTTTAGAAGGTGTGAATGTCACAAGTACGCCGGGAATTAAAGACGATATGACGAATGCGGGAGCTATTTGGCATAACGAGCCTGTTGTAACAGACGGTCACATTATTTCAAGCCGTCGCCCACCAGATTTACCAGAATATTTACCAGCGTTCATTTCTGCATTAGAAGATTAAAAAAGAAGCATTCCTCAAATGGGGAATGCTTCTTTTTAGTTTAAAAGTAAAAAGTAACGATAAAGCCGATAAAACTAGGAATTGCTGCCACTAAAAGCAGGATACTCCAGCGTAATTGGCTTTTTCGACTAGGGTTTCCACTACGACCACCAAAGGATACGAATGCGGATAGAATAATGGATGCAAAGACAATGATAGTCGTTACAATGGAATATAAAGTGGATACGGTGTAGTCAGGCATCAAAAAGCTTGCTAGAAAAACAACAACAGCAAGTGCGACACCGGCGAGCAGTGATTTTAAAAACACGACAAGTTCAACTCATTTCTAATTAGTTTCTCTCTTCTTTATAGCAAAAGAGCGGGTTTTTGTCCAATAAAAAAGCGCCTACCTGTATTCAGATAGGCGCTACTATTTATTAATGTGGTAAAAATGCTACGAGAATGAAGAATAATACGGCAATAACGATTAGGAACCAGTTAAGTTCACGCCATTTACCAGTGAATACTTTTAATACTGGGTAAGAAATAAATCCGAATGCTAAGCCGATTGCGATGCTTGAAGTAAGTGGCATAGCTAGAATAACTAAGAAAGCAGGGAATGCTTCATCTAATGTATCCCAGTCGATTTCTTTAACAGCACCAATCATCATACTACCAACAACGATAAGTGCTGGTGCAGTAATAGCAGAAATTCCAGAGACAGCACCAACAAGTGGTGCGAAGAATGCTGATACCATGAACAAGATAGCTACTGTAAGGGTAGTAAGCCCCGTACGTCCACCAGTTGCAACACCAGCTGATGATTCGATATAAGCACTTGTTGGCGTTGTACCAAACATCGAACCAACACTTGTTGCAACTGCATCCGCCATTAAAGCTTGTTTGGCGTTTGGCAGTGATTCGCCTTTCATCAAGCCAGCTTTTTTAGCGACACCAATCATTGTTCCAGTTGTATCAAAAATCGTTATGAGTAAGAAGGACAAGACGACGGCATAGAGCCCGTAACTCATCACATCACCGAAAGCGTGAATGGGATTAGTAAAGACAAATTCTGGCATTGGCGGAAGTTTGACGATACCATCTGTAAATTTCAGTTCACCAGTGATAAAAGCAATAATACCAGTAGCAATCATCCCAATGAATAATGCCCCTTTTACGTTTAAAGCAAGCAAGATTAAAGTGATTAAAAGCCCAACAATAGCTAAAATAGCTTCTTTGGAATGTAAGTCACCTAAACCTACTAAGTTGGAATCATTAGAAACGATAATACCTGTCATACGGAAGCCAAGGAAAGCGATAAATAAACCAATACCAGCTGTGATCCCGGCTTTTAAATTATGTGGAATGGCTTCAATGATTTTTTCACGAAGCGGTGTTAAAGATAGTAATAAGAAAATAATACCTGCTACAAAGACCGCAGCGAATGCGACCGAATAATCTAGTTTTTGTGTTGTAACGACTGTAACGAAGTAAGCGTTCATACCAAGTCCTGGCGCAATCGCGATTGGATAGTTAGCGAAAATCGCCATCCATAATGTACCGATAACTGCTGAAATGATTGTTGCCATGAATACAGTATTGAATGGAACACCTGCTGCGGAAAGAATTGCTGGGTTAACTACTACGATATATACCATCGTTAGGAATGTAGTAAAACCAGAGATAACTTCAGTTTTAACATCTGTACCGTTTGCCTTTAATTGAAACATGCGTGTGTTTCACTCCTTTTTTAAAATCATGCTTAATGGTAAATGACGAACATTAAAAACCACAAATACAATATTATTCGTTTTTTGCTAAAAAAGCAACCCTTTTTCGAAGATTTCTTAAATAGTTTATCTATGTTACAATAAAAGCATCACTTATACTAGGAGGATGCATGTGAAGGCGGTTGTTTTTGATTTTGATGGAACTATGCTTGATACGGAAAATTTATGGTATACGGAGACAATGAACTATTTGAAAGAGACGTACGGTATTGATTTGCCAGATGAAGTTTATCAACAAATTATCGGGACAAGTGAAGAACCAATTATTCGCTATATGATGGAAGCAACGAACGGGGCTTTTGATAAGGAAGCATTTTTAACTACTGTGGCAGAAGCTTGTCATCTTGGTCAACAATCACTTGGCTTTCGTGATGGTTTTAAAGAGTTTTTTGAACAAGTAAAAGCGAATGATTACAAAATAGGTCTTGCAACAAGTTCGGGATTTGACTGGATTGAGCCTACGCTGAATCGTCTGGGTATTTTAGCTGATTTTGAGACAATACAAACGGCAGACCATGTGGATGAAATTAAGCCACATCCGGCACTTTACTTACAAGCAGTGGAAGCACTTGGGGTTAAACCAGAAGAAGCCGTTGCGATAGAAGATTCCAAAAATGGTGCGCTGTCAGCAATGCAGGCTGGGTTAAAAGTGTATATCGTACCGAATGAAGCTACAAAAAACATCACTTTTCCAAAAGAGGCGACGGTTGTTTCTTCTTTTGCAGAAATCAATTTAAAATAAAAAAAGAGCAAACTTGCCTATGAAGCGAGTTTGCTCTTTTGATTAAAATGTTAATTTGGCTAGGCGATTGAACGCTTCTTCTAGCACGCTGATGTCTTGGGTTGCAGCTAGGCGAACATAATTATCACCAGATTCACCAAAAGCTAGCCCAGGAATTACGAGGACTTGCGTTTCTTTTAACACATATTCTGTAAATGAAACGGAATCCATGTTTGTTTTAGAAATGTTGATAAAGGCGTAAATCGAACCTTTAAGTGGATGTAAAGAAAGATATGGAATTTTTTCGACCCGTTTTGCGATGTATTCTAGGCGTTTTTGGAAGGTTTCTGCTACTAAAGGAATTAGTGTCTCAGAATGATTTAACGCGTAAATAGCAGCTCTTTGAGACGGTGTAGGAGCTGAATAAGTAATTCCTTCATTAATAATCTTCGCAGCTTCGTTTAAATAAGTAGGGGCAATCATATATCCTAAGCGCCAACCGGTCATTGCGAAGTTTTTAGACATACTACCGAATGTAATCGTATGGTCCGGTGCGAATTTGGCCATTGGTACGAAGTCTTCATAAAAACTAAAACCATCATATACTTCATCCGATAAAATAAAGAAATCATATTTTTTCGCTAGATTAGCAATTTTTTCAAAGGTTTCTGGTGAAAAAACAGCACCGGTGGGATTATTAGGTGAATTTAAAATTAAAGCTTTTGTTTTATCAGTAATGGCTGCTTCTAAAATATCAACATTAATCGCAAAATCATCTTTTTCGTAGGTTGGAATAATGATTGGTGTACCACCAGAATTCAATACTTGATCTTTATAAGGCGAGAAGTAAGGTTCATGAATAATAACTTCATCGCCGTCGTCAAGAATGGTTTGCAAAGTTAAATACATACCATGAAGCGCGCCGACTGTTGCACGGATTTGGCTACGTTCAAAAGAAAGATCGTAATTACGGCTAAAATAACCACGAATAGCATCAATGAGTTCCACGTCGCCACCGGATTCGGTATATTTTGTATGACCAGCACGAACGTCTTCAAAAGCAGCATTAATAATCGATTCATCCGTAATTAAATCAGGATCACCGATGGATAAATCGAGAATATCAGGCATTGTTTTTGCAAGTGTGCCAATATCAGCGAGAATGTTCACAGGCATTTGTTGATGTTTTTTAGCAATCTTTGAGTGATTCATCATGTATAATTAGCTCCTTTTTTCTATAAGTGCAGATAAACGCCTCGCCTAAAATAGGCAAGACGTAATCTTTGTTTATGCTAAAACTTTTCCTAAAAAGTCTTTTGTACGATCGTTTTGCGGGTTTCCGAATACTTCTTCGGGAGTGCCTTGTTCTTGAATCACGCCAGCATCCATGAAGACAACACGGTCGGCAACTTCTCTTGCGAACCCCATTTCGTGCGTTACGACAACCATTGTCATACCTTCTTTAGCAAGTGACTTCATAACACTTAATACTTCACCAACCATTTCGGGGTCGAGTGCGGAAGTTGGTTCATCGAATAGCATTACGTCAGGATTCATTGCGAGTGCTCGGGCAATGGCTACCCGTTGTTGTTGTCCACCAGAAAGTTGGGAAGGATAGCTAGTTGCTTTATCAGCTAGACCGACTTTTTCAAGGAGAGAAAGGGCGTGTTTTTTCGCAGCTGCACTATCTTCATTTTTCACTTTCATAGGCGCTAACATTAGGTTTTCAAGAACGTTTTTATGTGGAAACAAGTTGAAATTTTGGAAAACCATGCCCATTTTTTGACGAAGTTCGTTGACGTTGGTTTGTTTCGCCATTAGGTCTTTGTTTTCGAAAAGAATCGTACCAGTTGTTGGTTGTTCTAATAAGTTCAGGCAACGTAAGAAAGTACTTTTTCCACTTCCGGAAGGGCCGATAACTACGACCACTTCTCCAGATGCGATTTCAAGGTCAATACCTTTTAAGACTTCTAATTTGCCAAAATGTTTGTGTAAATTTTTAATATTAATCACTTGTTCTCATTCTCCTTTCAGCAACACCTAGTAGTCTCGACAGGCTAAATGTTAGTACAAAGTAAATTAACGATGTAATGATTAGCGGAATAAATGGCTTGAAGCTTGCGCCTTGGACTACGCCAGTCATAAACATTAGCTCTGTTACACCGATAACGGATACGATGGAAGATTCTTTAATAACAGTAACGAATTCATTACCAAGTGCAGGAAGAATATTTTTCACGGCTTGCGGTAAGATGATGTAACGCATGCTAGCTCCTTGTGTCATACCAAGGGAACGAGCTGCTTCCATTTGACCTTTGTTGACAGCAGAAATACCTGCGCGGATAATTTCAGCAACGTAAGCAGCACTGTTTAGCGATAGGGCGATACAACCGGAAACAAAGGCGGATACGTCCATACCGATAATTTGTGTTCCGAAAAAGACGATGAAAATTTGAATAAGAAGTGGCGTACCACGGACAAATTCAATATAACATGCTGCTGGCCAGCGTAACCATCTTGTTTTCGCTAGTTTCATGAGAGCGAGTAATGAGCCAAGAATGGCGCCACATAACACGCCGATAGCGGCAAGGGCAATGGTAATTAATGTACCAGTGACAAAGTAATTACCATATTTTTCGTAAAAGCTACCATCTTGGAACATTAGTTTGTTAGCTTCTTTTTGATATTCTTTTAGTAAGCCGGTATCTTGTATATCTTTAATAGAGGCGTTGACTTTTTCTTGTAAAGCAGTGGAACCTTTCGGCATTGCGATGGCTGTTTCTTTGCTACCATTAGAAAATTTGATATCCGCCATAGCGAGTGTCTTATCTTGACTAATATATGCTTCAGCAACAGGGCCTTCTAAAACAACGGCATCTACTTTGTTGCTTTTAAGGTTAAGAATAAGGTCCGGTACTTTTTGAAGGGAAACTACTTCTGAACCAACTAGTTCGTTTTGAGCTAATTCTTCTTGTGTCGTTTGTTTTTGGGCACCAACTTTTACGCCGCTAAAATCATTCACGCTTGTAAATTTATCTTTATCCGTTTTTCTAATCACAACGCGTTGCTGAACGAACATGTATGGATCTGAGAAATCTACTTCTTTTTGGCGTTCGGGCGTCGGGGACATCCCCGAAATAATCATATCAATTTTGCCGGTTTTTAGTGAACCAAGTAAGCTATCAAAGTTCATTTCTTTAATATCTAATTTAACATCTAAATCTTTGGCAATTTTTTCCGCAATACTTACGTCAAAACCAACGACTTTATCTTTACCGTCGATTGTTTGATGAAATTCATACGGTGGATAGTCAGCGGAAAGGCCAACCGTCAAAACGCCTTTTTCTTGAATTTTAGCTAAAGTTTGATCTTCAGTATCAGCGGCGAACACGGATGTGAAGCCAGAAAATACAACTATAAAAACAAGTAAAATTGCTGCAAACTTTTGTAATAAATGCTTCTGCATAAGTACAACTCCCTTTAGTATTTGAGTAATTTATAATCAATGAATCGTTATTATCGATGCTTATTATAATACATCAAAATGATTAAATATGCAATATATTTTTAAAATAATCTTGCTTTATACTAATATTTATTCATTTTATTCAAAAATATGTATAAAAAGAGCCCCGCATAAGCAAGGCTCTAACAGTTATTAAAGAATGAATCTTAGCACATAGAAGATAAGTGCTGCAATCGTTGCGGAAATAGGAAGTGTGATAACCCATGTAATAATCATGCGCTGAGCAGTATCCCATTTGACACCTTTAACACGGTGAGCTGTTCCAACACCTAGGATAGAAGAGCTGATTACGTGTGTTGTACTAACTGGTAAATGAATGAAAGTGGCACCAAAAATAATGATAACGGAACTTAAATCAGCTGCTACACCATTAACTGGTTTGATTTTCATGATTTTACCACCGACAGTTTTGATGATTTTCCAACCACCAATACTCGTACCAATCGCCATAGCAATCGCACAGGATACTTGAACCCATAATTGCACATCATCCGTTGTTTGGAAACCACTAGCAATTAATGCCATTGTGATAATCCCCATTGATTTTTGGGCATCATTGGTTCCGTGTGTGTAAGATTGTAGTGCGGCAGTTCCGACTTGAATCATCCGGAAGCGCCGATTGGTCGTGGCTAAGTTTAAGTTCTTCAAGAAAACCTTGAAGAGTGAATATATCGTGTAACCGACTACGAAAGCAAGTACAGGGGATACTAATAAACCAATGATGATTTTAGTAAATCCGCTGTATTCAATTGCTGCAAATCCAGCTGATGCAATTGCTGCACCGGCGATGGAACCAATCAAGGCATGAGAGGAACTACTAGGAATTCCGAAATACCAAGTGATTAAATTCCAAGCAATAGCTGAAAGTAATGCTGCTAAAATAACAAGTTCCCCGTGATCTAAGTCAAATGGGTTAACAATGTCTTTTGTAATTGTTTTAGCAACCCCTGTGAATGATATAGCACCCACAAAGTTCATTACGGCAGCGAGGATAATCGCATGTCGTGGTTTTAAGGCTTTTGTAGAGACACTAGTCGCAATTGCGTTAGCTGTATCATGAAACCCGTTGATTAGGTCAAATGCTAGCGCGGCAAGTACGATGACGAGGGTGATGAGAAACATTCCTTCCATCTATCTAGGCCCCTTACGCATTTTTCATGACAATTGATTCAAGCGTATTCGCAACGCTTTGACAACTATCAGCAATGTCTTCTAATTTTTCATAAACTTCTCTTAGACGAATTAGTTTAATTGGATCTTTTTCGTTTTGGAAAAGTTGGATTAGTGATTCGCGGTAAACATCATCACATTGAGATTCATAATCTTTAATTTGAATCGCAAGTTTACGAACATCTTTTAGTTTTTTATCAAAAACAAGATCAACTGCTTTTTCAATTTCAACAGTGCTTGCTTGAATAGCTTGGATAAATTTAGTCATGTATTCATCATAATGAGTGATTTGGCAGATTTCGAGTGAGAAAGCTGTTTCATCAAGTGCGTCCATTACGTCGTCTAAGCGGTTAGTAAGTTCTAACATGTCCTCACGTTCGATTGGTGTAATGAAAGCGTCGTTTAATTCCATAATCATTTTGTGAACCATGGAGTCTCCAGCTGTTTCATATTCTTTGATTTTATTCGAGAAAGTATGTAAATCCTCCACCGAATTAATGTTGTAAGTTGCAAAGAAATTTGCACCTTCATGTAAATTTACTGCAATGTCATGCAACAACGAAGCAAAACGGTCTTTTTTATTTTTAAAAGCCATTTTCTTAATTCCCCCGATCATTTTTGGTCATTAATAATCAGCTCGCTTTTACTTTGAAAAGGGAGCTTTTTTCTTAACGATAAGTTAACGAAAACAAATAAAAAACTTGATAGATCTTTACCACAAATTAATACTAACATAGGATGGGAATAAATAGGAAACTTTTTTTTGATAGTTGCGTAAATAAACGTTCTGACAGCGTTTCCAATGGCTGTTTTTAGGTATTTCACTAAATGAATAAAAAAAGTAGATTTTTTGTGGCTTTTTATTAGGAGAGTAAGGCTCATTTCGGTATACTGGTTTTAAAATATAAATTTGCGAAAATAGTGTATAATTCATTTAAGAGAAAAAGTTCACAAAACAGTTTTCGTGAGGAGGGTTTCGTTTTGACAAAAACATTACAAGACAGAATGATACTACCGGGGAATGGGACAATTCCTTATATTGGACTTGGTGTATTTCAAGTAACAGAACAAGAATTTATCGCTGGTGCTGTAGAGAAGGCAATTGAAGTAGGTTATCGTTTGTTTGATACAGCAGCAGTTTATAATAATGAAGCAATTGTTGGTCAGGCGATTGCAAGTAGTGCGGTCTCGCGCGAAGAATTATTTATTAGTTCAAAAGTGTGGAACGGGGACCTTGGTTACGATGAAACGTTATTTGCGTTTGAGCGGACACTTCGGAATTTGAAGTTGGATTATTTGGATTTGTATTTAATTCATTGGCCCGTTGCCGGGAAATATCGCGATTCATGGCGAGCGATGGAGCGGCTTCATGACGAAAAATTGATTAAATCAATTGGAGTTGCGAATTTCAAGCAACATCATTTAAGTGATTTATTGGTTGCTGCAAATGAAAAACCGGTTTTAAATCAAGTGGAAACGCATCCACTGTTACCGCAAAATGATCTTCGTAAGTATTTGGTGGAACAGAATATTGCGCATGCTGCATGGTCGCCGCTTGCAAAAGGGATCTTAATGCAAAATCCAGTTATTACAGAAATTGCGAAAAAACATCAAGCATCTGTAGATCAAGTGATTTTACAATGGCACTTGAACCGCAATACGATTATTTTTCCGAAGTCAATTACTTCTAGTCGGATTGAGGAGAATTCACGTTTGTCTTATTTCCAACTAGATGCCAGTGATATGGAAAAAATTGATCGCTTAGAAACGGGGAAGCGTGTTGGGCCAGACCCAGATGATTTAGAATACTTTTTAAGTAGTATTGAGAGAGAACGCGCTTATTTAGCAAGTGAGAACGAGGAATGACAGATATTCAAACGTTATTCCGAACGAATCGTTCTTTAACAGATGCTCCGCCAATGGAAGCATACATGAAGAACCAATTTACTTTTTTAGGGATTAGAGCTGGGGAACGGAAAAAATTAGTAGCTGCATATTTGAAAGAAAATGGGGCGCCGCAAGACTTGCTTGAATTTACGATAGCATTATTTGCGGAAGAAGAACGTGAATTTCAGTATGTGGCGATTGATTTATTAAGCCGTTACGGTAAAAAACAGCCCAGTGAAGCGATAAAAGTATATGAGCAATTAATTGTAACGAAATCTTGGTGGGATACTGTGGACGGCCTAGCAGGAACTGTAGTAAGTAATCATTTTAAACTATATCCTGAGTTGATTCCTACCTATAATGAAGCGTGGATAAACGGAGATAATATTTGGCTCGCTCGAACGGCGATTTTATTTCAATTGAAGTACAAAGAAAAAACCGATGTAGATTTACTTTTTTTCAATTGCGAAAAATGGCTTGCGTCCAAAGAATTCTTTATTCAAAAAGCGATTGGATGGGCGCTAAGACAATATGCGAAAGTGGATAGCGGGGCAGTTCGTCAGTTTGTAAATAGCCACTCGCTTGCGCCGCTAAGTCGAAGAGAAGCGCTTAAACATATCGGGGAGGCGTAATATGTTACATCATGTGGAAATTTATGTAGCTGATTTAGAAGAGAGTCGCTTGTTTTGGTCATGGCTGTTAGAAGAACTTTCTTATGAATTCTATCAGTCTTGGAATGAAGGTTTTAGTTATAAATACGCAGATACGTATTTAGTATTTGTACAAACGGAGGAACCATTTATTTCTGAAGGCTACCACCGCAAACGAGTTGGGCTCAATCATTTAGCTTTTCATGGTGGTACAAAAGAACGCGTGGATGATTTTCGAGTTAAATTAAAAGCAAAAGGAATCAAACTTCTATATGAAGAAAGATATCCTTTTGCTGGCGGTAAAAATCATTATGCTGTATTTTTTGAAGATCCTAATGGAATAAAAGTAGAAATTTGTACAGAAGTCACAACATAATGTTGTGGCTTTTTAAAATACCCAATCATCTCCAGCTGGAGCAGAAAAATTCATTTCTTTACCTTTGAAAGGATGATTTAAATGTAATTTCTCGGCATGTAGCATGATGCGATTAGCACGAGGAGAACCACCATAAAGCGTATCGCCAATAATTGGATGGCCAATTCCGCTTAAATGAACGCGAATTTGGTGCGTCCGACCAGTTTCGATTTGGCATTCTACAAGAGAGGTGTTTTTTTCATTATCATTTTCTAATACTTTAACATGTGTTACTGCTGGCTGGCCGTATGGGCTAATTTGGCGTCTCGATCCGTGGTGACGATCTTCACCGATTGGTTTGTTGATAGTCTGCATCACGAGTCCCCAAGTGCCATCAACAGCCGCAAGATAAGTCCTGTGAATCGCTCTGTTTTCCATTTGCCAAGATAAACCGGCGATAGCTAATTTGTTTTTAGCAAACAGAACTAAACCGGAAGTAGTTTGATCAAGACGGTGAACTGCTAAGGCATTCGCATCTTGGCCAGTTTTTTCTAAGTAATATTGCACGGCATTCGCGCAAGTATCTGTTTCATAACTATCATTTGGGTGAGTTTTCATATCAACTGGTTTATTCACTACTAGTAAAAAATCATCTTCATAAATAATTTCTAAGTCATACTCATAAACAGGGATTTTGTCATGTAAAAAAATTGGTAAAGAAAGACTCGCTCCAACGAAAAGTGGCGTATTCCAATCGTCCAGGGGCTTATTGTTCAGTAAAACATTTTGAGACATGCGAATTTCATGTCGCGCTTTTTTACCGAGATGGAATTTTTCTTGCAAAATAGTAGTTAGTGAAAGGCCTTCCCAATCTTCTAAAATGGGTAATGTTACATGTGTCATATTCATATCATCCGTTCTAATTTAGTTTTTTTATTATTGTTTTTCGAAATTGGTTTGGTGACAAACCGGTATGCCTTTTAAATGTAGTAGAAAAATGAGAGGGGTTTGGAAAGCCAGCCATTTTTCCAATAGTTTCAATGGATTGGTTGGTCGTGGTTAGCTGCATTTTTGCATAATTAATCCGGACGTTCTCAAGGTAAGTAATGGGTGTAATCATCGTGATTCGCTTAAACGTTCGGTGTAAATGATACGGGCTTCCGTGGCAATCATCCGCAATGATTTTTAAAGTGAGCGCCTTGGCAAAATTTTCTTTAATATACATTTCGATATTATTTACCCACTCCGTATCAGGCAGAGCACTACCACCAGATTTACATCGTTTACAAGCGCGGTAGCCATGCGAAAAAGCTTCCTCCGCACTATGGAAAATAACGATGTTTTCTTTTTTAGGTAATCTTGATTTACATGAAGGATAGCAAAAAATCTTCGTAGATGTGACGCCATAGAAAAATGCACCATCAGCAGTCTTGTCATTTGTTGAAATTGCTTGCCATCTTTTTTTGGTTAAGTAATAATCCGACAATGTTATCACCTCAACTTCTTATTAATCATAAACGTTATGAAGGCAAATTGCGAGAAAAACTTTTCTAATCTTGCTCTTATAGTGAAACTGGTTAGGAATGTTATTCAATTTGGCGTATAATTAATATTAGAAAGAGGTGAAGGAAATGACAGATTTATATTATGATACGCTCCATTTTTCAGACACAGAACTTTATTTCGCAGCGACAAAAATGGGGTTAGTTTACGTTGGAACAAAGGCGGAAAAGCTTCAATCAGCAAAGCGAAGCCCAGAAAAAATGAACATATATAAAGAAGAATTAGCTGCTTATTTGCACGGGGAACTTACGAATTTTACTGTTCCAATTGATTTGTCCGCTACTCCTCTACAAATTGAAGTATTTCATGCATTAAAAACTATTCCTTATGGAGAAACTAGAACATATACAGAAATCGCAGAACTGATAAATCGCCCCAAAGCCGTTCGCGCAGTTGGAACAACAATCGGCAGAAACCCACTACTTTTCATTATTCCATGCCACAGAGTAATTGGTAAAAATGGTAATTTAACAGGTTATAGTGGGGGAATAGGGATGAAAGAATCACTCTTAAAACTTGAAAAAGCAAACTTAAATCAATTTTCTTTTTAATAAGAGAATTGATTTATTTTTTTATCTACTGTACTATAGTAACTAGTACAATTAGTTCTCTATAGTAGAATTCATGAAAGCGGGGGGAGAGATGTTTACGATTAACACAAAAAGTCAACTACCGATTTATGAACAGATCGTCCAAAAAATTAAAGAACAAGTTGTCAAAGGGGTACTTCAAGAAGGCGAAAAGATATTATCTATACGTGAATTTGCTAGTAGAATCGGAGTAAACCCAAACACTGTGAGTAAAGCGTACCAAGAATTAGAACGACAAGAAGTAATCATTACAGTAAAAGGAAAAGGGACCTTCATAGCGAACCAAACAGATAAATTGAGCTCGCCCAAAAAGTTAGCAGAAACAAGGACCAAATTAAAAGAAACCATTCTCGATTTAGTTTACCTTGGAGTTAACATAGAGGAAATACATAAATTAGCAGACGAATATAGTCAAGACATCATTGGAGGTGACGTGGTTGAAGGTTGATTCTCTTAGCAAAAAAATTGACGGAAAACTCTTGCTGGATAAAATAACTTTTGAAGTAAAACCTGGAGAAATTATTGGTATAGTGGGACGAAATGGCGTAGGTAAAACAACGCTTTTTCGAACCATCATGGGCTTTTATATCCCTGATGCAGGGGATGTGTATCTGGATGAGCCATTAAGCAAAAATCATCAACTAAAGCAAAAACTATTTATGCTTCAAGATAATTTAAATTGTTGGGATGGTTATAAAATCCCGACAATAAAAAAATTCTATCAAAAAACGTACCCACTATTTGATGGAGACAAATTTGATAATTTAATGAAGCAAGTCAACCTAGCAAAAGACGTAAAGTTTCAAAATTATTCAAAGGGAATGAAAGGGCTTTTTGGCCTCGTTCTTGCTCTTTCCATAGGAGCCGAATTTATTCTGCTTGATGAGCCAATGGAGGGACTTGATATAATTGCTCAAAAGAAAATTATGGGCATATTATTAGAAGAAGTGGAGAAGCGGAAATTAGGCATTATTATTTCTTCCCATCGTTTAGCTGATTTAGATCCGATTGCTGACTATATTCATATTTTACAAGATAATCATATTGAAGAGTCTTACCACCTTGAATCACTGCGGGAACAAGCAGTTAAAATTCAAATCGCTTTTGAAAACAAAAAAATCCCACACTTTTTACTGGAAAATGGCAAGGTAATTAATAAGTATGGCCGTGTTTACACCATTTTATTCCGAGATATGAACACAGAATTATACGCAGCAATAAAAAAAGAAAAACCTATTTTCATGGATGAACTCGCAGTCACATTAGAAGACTTGTTTATTTATCATCTAGAAGAACAAGGAGGCGAGAAATTATGAGTACAGGGCTTCTTTGGAAAGAATGGCGTCAGAATGCGTGGGTATTTATATTTATCGTAATCGCTTTTATAGGTTCTGAAGCTACGACTGCAACTAATACGGTTAGTATGTTTAATGATAACTATAAATATTATCAGTCTGAAGAATTTCAAAAAAATAATACAGCAGATCAACAAATGACGGGTAATGAAATAAAAAATGATTTAAGTTTAACTCCTTATGATTTTGAAGGGAATTTAGGGCTTTTCTTCTATGTGTTTCTGTTTTTAGGATTAAAGTTAACTGTTTTTGAGAAAAATAAGCAAATGGATTATTTTACTTTTGGATTGCCATACTCCAAAAAGCAAATTTTTTGGCATAAGATGCTTATTCCATTGCTTTTAATTTTCGTACTAGTACCAATCATCATTTTCTGTAGGTTTTGGTATATTTATCAGCAAATACCGGGGTTGTATTTACCCAGTGTAAGTGATTCATTTATGTATATTAGTTCCTTTTTGTTATTGTATTTGTTCTCTTACACGTTAGCAATGGCAGTTGGGAATTTGGTTGGAGAAATAATTACAGCCGGAATTATAGCAATTGGGTCCATTGTTAGCTTTTTATACATGTTTCCAGGCGCATTGACTAATTTAATCATTGGTTTTAAAGCTTTCTTTACTGGAAAAACAATAGTGGATATTGACGGTGGAGCGGTTATGCTGTATAACGCAATACCAACACCAATTTTACAAGGAACTACGGCGTTAAGTGAATTTGGCGTATTAATTATTTTATCAATAGGAATGTTAACCATTAGCTGGTATGCAATGAAAACAGCTTCTTTGGAAAACAATGGTAGATTTTTGATGAATAATAAATTCCGGCTCCCCATACTTATCATTGGCTCTCTTTATGTGACTATTTGTTTAAGTGGTCATTATGCAAGTTTTAATTACGATCAATTAATTCCGACAGGACAAGTTATAAGTTTAATAATTAAAATCATACTAATTTTAGTTGCCTCTGTCATTGCTTTTTGGATGCTCATGTACAAATGGAAAACGTTACGGAAACATTAAAAAAGACCGAGAATTGACGAATCAATTCTCGGTCTTTTTAAATATGATCTCGAGCAAATTTTTTCTTTCTTGTAAATACAATCATTAAGAGAGCGAGACCGAAAAGCGCAATACCAGCATTTAGTAAAAAGATAGCGGCAATATCAATTCGGGAAATAGCAGCAGCAATCAAGGGGATAATAAATACAGCTATCCCTTCTGCAATAGTATAAAGACTAGTGACAAAACCTTTTCCTCGAGCAGAAACCTCCGCAAGTAGTGTTAGACCTAATTGGATAATTCCTCCAGCAGAGAAATAGCCCAATAAGAAAGCCCCGACAATACATACGATTTCGCTTGGGAAAGCAAACAGTGTAAAGGAGATAAGCATCGTCATGGTTACATAAGTAATTAAGATATGGAGCGTTCGTACGCCGCGGTTTCCTAAAACAAACGTCACACACACACAAATAATCGCTCCAACACTGGCATAACTTACAAGTAGTCTAGAAGCATCGTCTGTCATATGAATAACTTCTGAACCATACTTAGCAATCCATTGGCTCATAATATAGAGAAGAGTTTGAGCTACAAAACCAAATAAAATCAAACAAATTTCATCTATACTAAAATGAAACTTCTGCTTTTTCTCTTCGGCAAGTTCTGCTACATCTAGTGGTTTTCCAACAGTCATCGGTGGGAAAGTACGCGTCAAAGTATATAGTAAGTTAATTAGTAAAATAACGATTAATACAATAAAACTCCAGCCATACCATAAGTTATTTGCCAAAATAAATGCAATCATAAACGGTAAAAGGAATTGACCAGATTGTACAAATGCTTTAACAATGATATTGGCAGAAGCGGCTTTTTTTGGATAAGCTTCCATGAGCGCAGGATAGGTACCAGTATCTAGGAATGAATTAGCTATCCCCGCAGAAATACCAAACATATAAGCAATAATCGTGTTTGGACTGAGTAATATACCTCCTAAAAAGACAATGTAGAAAAACACGCCGAGAATAACAGACAACTTTCTACCGAATTTATCGGATAGTCTTCCCGAAATAAATACAGCTAATAATTTACCAATCCCAAAGGAAGATACAACGCCGGCAGCACCAGCTAAATCTGTATGCCATTTTTGAGATAAAAAATCAATGTTTTGTGCAATGATGATTAACGCCATACCATGAACAAAGTAGTTCATATAAAGACCAAGTGATGTAGATAAATATTTGTTTTTCATAGTCTGCTCTCCTTTATGTAATGACTTATGAGGACTTTTTATTAAAAATACCCTCTTTTTCAGTGAGTTCATATAGATAAAATACATAAGTTTGTGCTTTACTTCACAAATGATATGTAAGTTCAACTGAGCATCATAAATGCTCAGTTGAAAAATAAATTATTTAGTAGCAATTTTAGATTCGTTTTTGTAACGCATATTAACAAAAATTGCTAATAGGATACCAATAACAGTTATCGCTACATTGAATAATAACACATATTTTGGACCTTCGATACCACCAGCTTTAGTAATATAACTTGCAACGTTTAAAACGATATAGTTTGCTAGGCTGGAAGAAATCATGACAATCGAAGTGATTTTCCCTTTGTTCGTTGGGAAAAATTCATTGGCCGTAGATACAGCTAGTTGTAGAACTCCACCTGCAGCAGCGTACCCGATAACAAATCCACCAATTAAGCAAATAGTAGGTGTTTGTACGATATAAATAATCAGTAGCATTAATGTAGCAATCGCTGGATAAAGAATTAGAATACGTACTGGCAAAATAAATTTCTTCACGAGAACAGCGGTAATTAAAATTGCGCACATTGTTCCTAATGAATAAAATGATTGAATTTTACTCGGATCAGCCATGCCGTATAATTTTCCAAGTTCTTGGTTACAGTTTAGCCAGAGTTGGAAAGTGGAGGTACAAGTAAAACCAATACCGATAATAGCCCAACTAGTTGCATTGAATTTCATTTTTTCTGGTTTTGCTTTTTCGCCGCCAACATTATTGTTCATTGGAGGGAATGGCATAAATGCAATGATTAAGCCGTCAATAACGATTAAAGCCATTGTGATAACGAATAGTGTACGGAATGACATATTTGCCGCCGCAACCATACCGATTGCGAAAGGTAATACGAATTGTCCGATAGAAATTGAGAATTTAGTAAACATGTTGGCAATCGCGCCATTTTTTGTGAAAATTTCTAAAACAGATGGCGTTACAGCTGTGTCTAAGAATGAGTTTGCTGCTCCTCCGACAAAAGCGAAAGCGTAAGCGATATACATATTCGGTGCAAAGGCAAGACCGATGAAATAAACTGCGTATAACCCAACACCAATTAATGCGGAAGGTTTACGTCCAAATTTATCTGAAAAAGGCCCAGAAATTGGTAATGTCAGCAAGCGCCCTAAACCAAGTGCTGCGATAACGGCGATAACCATACTTACATCAAATGTACCGTCAGAAAGCTTATCTGCTCCCCATACTCCGGCGAAATCTTGTTTGTATTGGCCAAGAATGGATACCCCAATACCGTGAATAAAATAAGTAAAATAAAGTGCTATTGCTGTTGGATAAAATCTTTTTGCGTTCATTTTTTTCTCCTCTCGAAATCCTGATGAATTTATTAGTTGAAATATAGATCTTTTACTTCTGAAACTGGCATATCTTTACCAGTAAACAATTTGTATGCTTCAGCGCCTTGCCACAAAAGCATTCCTAACCCGCCTACAGTCTTACAACCAGCAGCTTCAGCATCTAGTAGAAGTTGCGTTTTTTTAGGATTATAAATAATATCTGCAACGATAAGTTCTTTTCTAAAAACGGATGTATCGCTAATAGGTGTTTCATGTTCATTCGGATGCATACCAACGAGTGTTGCATTAACAAGGATATCGCTAGTGGTAATTTCTGCATTTAGTTTTTCTGTATCGTTCAAATCATAAATATGTACGATGCAATTTGGGACTTCTTGTTTAATAGAAGCAACGGTTTGTTTCGCTTTGTCATAAAAAGCGTCTTTAATATTAAAAATGGTGATTTCCTTGGCCCCATCAAGTGCACACTGGACTTGGATTGCTGTAGCCGCGCCACCAGCACCAATTATAGTCATTTTTTTGCCGGCAACATCTACACTAGCATCTCGCAAATTTGCAATAAAACCAAGGCCGTCTGTGATATGCCCAGTTAGTTTCCCGTCTTCATTTACGATAGTGTTAACAGCGCCAATCATCCGTGCGGCAGGGGAAAGGTCATCCATGTGTTTTAAAACTTCACTTTTACAAGGCATGGTTACATTTGCACCACGAAGATTAAATGTCTTGATTGCCTTAATAGTATCTGCAACTTTTTGGATAGGTGTGTCAAAGGCTAGGTAAGCATAATCCAAACCCGCTTTTTGAAAACTGTAATTATACATGATTGGAGATTTTGAATGGTCTATGGGTGTCCCAATTAAGCCAAGAAGCCTAGTCGTTCCTGAAATTCTATTTTCCATTTTGTTTTCCTCCGAATGAATCCTACTCGCTACATATTAGAGCGAGTAGGACAATAAATTATAATTGTAATACAGCGTCAAGTGCTTCTTTCGTTGCGTCGAGTGCGCGGCGTGCGCGTACAGCATCACCGATAACATAGGTTTCCGGTACAATTGCCTTAATAGCTTCTTCTAGTGGATTATAGGCTCTTGATCCCATTGCTAGAACTACAGAGTCAAAACCATCGATTCGCTGTTCTTTGTTGTCAGCTAGGGAATAGGTTACTCCGTCTTCAAAGAAACTCGTTACTTTGGCATTAGTAACACTTTTGATTTTATATTCATCGAAATCATGCATAAGAAACTTACGGTGCTCAGAAATGACATCTGCCCCAACTTCATCGCGAAGCTCTACAACGGTAACATCATGACCAGCCTCACCTAAAAATGCAGCTGTTTCACTACCAACCATACCGCCACCTACAACAAGAACTTTTTGACCACATTTCTCTTTTCCATCCAGTAAGTCAACTGCATGAATCAATCCTGCGTCCTCGATACCTGGGATTGGTAAAACTAGTGGAGTGGCGCCAGTTGCAATAATGACAGCATCTGGTGCAACTTCTTGAATAAGTTCTAATGTTACGGGTGTGTTTGTTTTAATTTCGACATCAAACTGTTCGCATTTTTTAATGTAACTACGAACCATATTTGTTAAGTCGCCTTTACCAGGAGGATAGGCAGCTAATCGCATTTGACCACCAATCATATCTGATGCTTCATAAACTGTCACATCATGACCACGGGATCCAGCCATCCATCCGGCATAAAGTCCACCAACGCCGCCACCAACAACCACCACTTTTTTACTTGGAGTTTTTGGTAAGTAAGCTTCGGATTCACGTCCGAGTAATGGATTTACTAGACAAGTAATTGGTTTTCCGGCGTACATGTTAGCCACACAACCTTGAAGACAAGCAATACAAGGAAGTAACTCGTCTAGTTTTCCTGCTGCAGCTTTGTTTGGTGTCTCTGGATCTGCTAAAGACTGACGCCCGAAAGCAACCAAGTCAGCACGGCCTTCACGAACCATTAATTCCGCGTAATGCGGCTCTGTGAAACGACCCACAGTAATTACTGGGATAGAAACAGCGCGTTTAATTTGCGTTACAAGATCAGAGCTAAATCCAGCATGCAAGACGGTTGGCGCCCACATGTATTCATCGCGAATATGAACACTGCGAGAGACATGTAAACCATCCAAACCACAATCTTCCAAATAAGCTGCAACCGTCGCGCTGTCTTGAACACTTAATCCACCGTCGACACCGTCAGTACTATTAATTCGGCAAAGAATTGCAATAGAATGACCAACACGTTTACGAATACTTTCAATGATAAGTCGAGGTAATCGCATTCTATTTTCAAAACAGCCGCCGAATTCATCTACACGTTTGTTTGTCCGTGCCGATAAGAAACTACTTACTAAATAACCGTGTGCACAGTGAACTTCAACTGCATCAGCACCAGCTTTTTTTGCTCGTAAGGCAGCTTCTCCGTAAAGTTCAATCAACTCATAAAGTTCTTCTCGCGAAATGGCTTCTGGAGTATTTCGCCCTGCAGCCGAGGCAATCGCTGAGGCTGCTCTTAAAGGATAACCAGATACTTTGGAATTTCCTTCTGGTCCAGCGTGCTGTAACTGAACAGAAATTTTTGCTCCAGCATCGTGACATACATCAATCACTCGTTTAAAACTAGCAATTTGATGATCACTATATAGGCAAGCTTTATTTGCGCCACCTTTTGCGCGTACATCTACAACCGTTGCTTCAAAAGTAATAAGCCCGAACCCTCCAAGTGCTCGTTCTTTATAGTAAGCAAGGGAAGTGTCTGATAAAGTTCCATCTGTATTTGCATAGTTGTTGCACATTGGTGATACGACAAATCTGTTAGGCACTTTCATCGGCCCGATATCAATAGGTGAAAACATCGAATTAAATTTCAAAAATAACACATTCCTTTCACAGGGAGTCTTCCTACTACGTTATCATTTTCACATAACTAAGTAGGTGTTTAGCGTGGAGAAATCTCTGGCCATGCTTCGTCTAATACTTTTTTCGTGGCATTGTATACTTTAAGAGCGGCATACTCTAAACCAGTTGCTACCATAGAGTCTGAAATAACTTCAACTCCCATCACACGTGGATTTACACCATGCTCTTTTAAAATTTTTGCAAAACCGACCGTATCTCCGTATCCTTCTCCAGGAGCTAAACGATCATGAAGTGATTCTTCACGAAGTTCTTTGTAAGGTGTTTCGTGGACATCGCATAGTTGGATAGAAACAATCCGATCAGCGGGAACATTTTTGATAGATTCAGCTGTTTGATTTGCTCTAGCCCAGTGCCATGTGTCACAAATAAGTTGCGCGTTATCTCGTCCGCATGCTTCTGCTACTCGCCAAGCTGCTTGTAAGTCTGCTACACCGCTATATGGCATAAATTCTAAACCAATAATTAATTCTTCTGCGCGGTCACATAATTCACCAAGCGCGACAATGATTTGTTCCTCAGGGATTTTTTCAAGCAAACCACAATTAATATGTTTGACGCCAAATAATCGCGCCATGTGGAAAGTTGTTTGCTCTTTCTTTTGTTGTTCTGCTGTACGATCTTCGGCAGTTCCCCACTGGGTTATGTACTCCACTTCTGTTACTTTCATGTTATGCTCGTCTAAAATCCGCAACATGTCTTCATCGGTTAATCCGGCAGCTAGTGCATCTACATAATTTTCTGCACGCAAGCCAATTCCGTCAAAACCATTTTCCGCAGCGACTTTCACTCGTTTAGGAAAAGATACCTCCGTTCCTAGTGTGTAAGAGCTAATCGTGATGGGGCATTTTTTTAGATTGCCATTTGCATTTGTCATAAAAATTATCTCCTCTCCATAATAAAAATTACAAGAAACTTTGATAATATTTTCACAAACACCAGTAAAAAAATAAATTCCACTAAATTAAAAATCTCTGATGTGATAACGCCTTCAATAGTTAAAAATGGAACTGGACAGTTAACCTATTCTACCGTATATTGGTTTTTAAGGAATAGTTTGTTTCACTGGCGTAACTACAGTTTAATTGTATTATGACTATTCCATAAAAACAAATTGGTATTGTTCTATTAATTGATAGATAAATTGCATAGATAACTTTTTAGTTAGGAGAGAAGCATGAATTTACACCATTTACGATACTTCGTCACACTGGCGCACATGGAGCATTACACAAAAGCAGCTGAAAAATTGCTGATTACACAGCCTAGTTTAAGTCACGCAATTTCCTCATTAGAGCAAGAACTAGGTATCCCTTTATTTGAAAAAGAAGGGCGGAATATAGGTTTAAGTAAGGCTGGGAAAGTATTTCTTGATTATGTGGAAGAGTCTTTAGATATGATTGACGCGGGAGTTGCAACGACTAAGAAAGCGGCAAATGGGGAAGGGCAGATTGACTTGGCCTTCTTGCAAACACTTGGCACGTCTCTAATACCAAAGCTTGTTCAAGAATTTCTCCAAACCGAACCAGAAAAACAAATCGATTTTATTTTCCATACAGGTGTTTCGATTGATATCATTCAAGGCCTAAAAGAAAAGAAATTTGATATTGGTATTTGTTCTAAACTTGAAAATGAAAGAAATATTCACTTTACACCAATTGCCAAACAAGAATTAGTGCTCATCGTCCCTAAAAGCCATCCGCTTGCTGAGAAAGACTGGATTGATTTAATCGAAACGGTAGATTATCCGCATATCGCATTCTCGAAAAAAAGTGGTTTGCGTCCAATTATCGATGAGTTATTCAGAAAAATTGGCGCTGATTATCAAATCGCATATGAAATTGAAGTGGATCAAGTCATTGCCGGGATGGTCGCGCAAAACTTTGGGATTGCTGTAGTTCCGAACATGCCGATTTTAAATTATGTGGATGTCAAAGTCTTACCAATTAGAAGCCCAAACTGGGAGCGGTTCTTTTATCTTGCGGTCGCGAAAAACCAAACACTAACGCCTGCAGCTGAGAAGTTCAAGCAATTTATGTTAGCACATCGTATATAAAAAAGTAGCTACCCTATGAGAGGGATAGCTACTGTTTGATTAATCATTTGTTTTTTTGATGATTTCGATATATTCAATATGATGAGGTTCGCCTTGTTTTACGCGGAAAATGAATCCATCATAATCAATTTCGTCCCCAACTTCTACTTCATAATTTTGTGTTAAGAACCAACCGCCGATTGTGTCGACTTCTTCTTCCTCAATTTCAGTACCTAAAATGTTATTTACTTCATCAATCAGAAGTTTCGCATCTACAATATAGTGTCCATCTTTGATTTTGCGAATTTCTGGAATTTCATCGGCATCAAATTCATCGCGGATATCACCTACGATTTCCTCTACAATATCTTCAACCGTAACAAGTCCAGAAGTACCACCATATTCGTCAAGCAGAATAGCAATGTGGGAACGTTCACGCTGCATACGGAAAAGCAATTCTTTAATCGGAATCGTTTCAATCACACGAATAATTGGTTTTACGTAAGGATCAATGCTAAAACTTGGACTCGAGCCATGTTCGACATACGCTGATAAAATTTCTTTTAAATTAAGTACGCCGATAACGTGGTCTTTATCTCCATCAATAACTGGATATCGTGTATAACGTTCATTTTGCATAATGTCGGATAATTCCCCGATTGTAGATCCAGTATCAACGGTCACAATCTCTGTTCGCGGAATCATGACTTCTTTCGCCATACGTTCATCAAAATCAAAAATCTTATTCACATAACGGAATTCTGATTGGTTGATTTCACCACTCTTATAACTTTCACCAACGATTATTTTTAATTCGTCCTCGGTATGAGCGATTTCGTGCTCAGAAGCTGGCTCTAGACCAAAAAGACGCGCGATGAAAACTGCAGAACCATTTAAAATCCAAATGAACGGGAACATCACTTTATAAAAAATATGCAGTGGACGAGCTACCGCAAGTGCAACTGTCTCTGTTTTATCAATCGCCAAAGTTTTCGGTACAAGTTCCCCAACAACTACGTGCAAGAATGTGATAAATAGAAATGCAATTGTAAAGGATAGAATCGTAATAGCTGATTGCGGAAGTTCCATTAAGCTAAATAACGGATGTAACGCCGCTTCTACCGTAGATTCTCCCAACCAACCAAGTCCAAGGGAGCTAATCGTTATCCCAAGTTGGCAGGCTGATAAGTAAGCATTCAAATGATTGTAAATATGTCTAGCGAGGACCGCGCGTTTATCTTTCTCCGCAATTAATTGGTCTAAACGGCTCGGTCGCATTTTAACAATCGCAAATTCTGTTGCCACGAAAAATGCTGATATAGCAATAAGTAAAGCTATAATTAAAAATTTAATGGTTAATATCAATAAATCGCCTTGACAGAAATAGTTTCTGCTAAGGCAAACACCTCCTAGTTTAATATAAATAAGCTTATGATAAAACTATCTATATAGAAGAAAAAACGCCCTGGAAGAGAACTCCTCCAATGTGTTGCTGCATATTTTTCATTCTAGTTTGATAATTTATGTGAATTAGTTTCTCTGCCCCATCGAATATTCCCTCCCAGCAAATGATACTTTAATCTAAATTATAGTTGACTTTACGATTATTGACAATGAATATTATTCAAAAAATGGTTCAATATGAACTAAAGTGAATGCACCTTCGTATTCGTTGCGAATTTTTTGTTCAACAATTTCGGTAATTTCATGACTTTTAACTACATTTAATTCAGGATCCACAGCGATAGTTGCATCAATCCAAATCCTATTTCCGTTCATTCGTGCTTTAATGTCAATTACTTTTTTGACATCAGGTACAGAAGCAATTAAATCATGAATAGTTTCTAGCTTAGAAACATCGAAACCATCTGTCAATGTATGTGCAGCATCATAGAAAATTTTGATAGCAGTATAAACAATCAAAATACCGACCAAAAAGGCTGTCACGGAGTCAAGCCAAGGAACACCAAGAACCGCGCCGATAATCCCGATAAATGCACCAAAACTAACAAAGGCATCCGAACGATTATCATATGCAGCAGCTCGCACTGCTTGGCTATCAAGTTTTTTCGCAAGCTGATGATTATATAAATAAATAGCATACATAAATACACCAGAAAAAAGAGCGACAACAGCGGTTAACATTGAGGGTGTTGCAAATTCTTTTTCGATAATGTGAACAATCGAACTCCAAATAACTTGCACACCAACGAGAAACATAATGATAGATGCGATTAAAGAGCTGATAGTTTCTGTTCGTCGGTGTCCGTATGAATGATCTGCATCAGGCGGAATACGAGAAATTCTAAGGCCAATTAAAAGCGCAACAGAAGCAACAATATCAGTCGTATTATTCAAACCATCTGCAAGTAAGGCATCAGAGTTTCCTAATTGCCCAGCAACTATTTTTAAAACCGCTAGAAATAAATAGGCAAATATACTCAAAAATGCCGCTTTTTCAGCCTTTTTTAAATCGTTGTATCCATCCATTATGTATGTACTCCTTTCTCTTTTAACATAAAAGTCCCGCCTACAAATGGCGGGACAACGAAATCTAAGCCTCTATCAATACGTGCTCTAAATTTTTTACTGATAAGGCAATGTTATCACATACTTCTTGATAACTCGCCCATTTTTGGGGTAACGCTATTTCTTGTTCTGGATCATCAATGTCCCAATAAATAATTTTTTCTTGTATGTTAGCTGGAAATTTTGGTGCAGTTTCATGTGCAGAATCATAAATTGTTACAATGAGATCAGCATCTGCCAGTAATTCTGAACTAGGTGAATAAGACAAACTTTCAGGTGGCTCGATTGCAAACTCATTTAACGCTTCTGCAATAAACGGTGTTGATTTAGATTTATGCCAAGAACCGCTAATGAATTTGACATTGCTAAGTGAAAGTCTTTTCGCCCAAGCTTCAGCAATGGCACTTCGAATATGCGTTTGTGATAAAAAGTAGATCAGCTTTTGCGTCATATTCCAATTCCTTTCCGGCGTATTAATGGACCCATGTAAAACTTGCTGCCATTACTTGTTGTACACAGTATATAGATGATAATTATTACCAAAACACAAGTAATGGTAACAGTAATATCTACCCTTTTTAAATTACTAGAAACATTAAAATGAAGAAATTGTAAAAAAGAGGTTAATAAATATGTAGGAAATATGGATTATTACAAAATTATTACAAAAATCGGTCTAAAGTTGGTGGCGTAAAGTTGCTTTTTAACGTAAAATACGTGTATAACTGTGTGTATAGTTTATTTAATACCGTGTAGAAGATAGGAGAGTTACATGGACAAATTCAAACAGCAACTTATTAAATACTTAAAATTATTCTTTGGTTTTATAGGGAAATGGCTTAACAAAGGATGGCAAAAATTTAGACGCTTCTGGAAAAACAAACATATCGGAAAGATTTTTTTACTAGCTGGACTTGTATTTTTATTAAGTTTTATTATTTATCTTGTAATAGTAGCAAAGTCTGCCGACATAGACGCGCTTAAAAAAGGTTTAGAGTCAGCCACGATTATTTATGACAAAGATGGCGACAAGGCCGGGGAACTTTCTTCTACTGACGCAACATTTGTATCCATCGATAAAATATCTAAAAACTTACAAAATGCAGTAGTTTCCATTGAAGATAGAAAATTTTATGAACATAAAGGTTTTGACTTGAAAGGAATAGCTCGGGCTGGTGTTAATTTAGTCACTAGCGGAGGAATTTCTGGTGGCGGTAGTACGATTACGCAGCAACTCGCCAAAAATGCTCTGCTGACACAAGAACAAACCTTCACACGAAAAGCCAAAGAAATATTTATGGCTCGTGAAATCGAAAAAACCTACTCAAAAGACGAAATTATGGAAATGTACTTAAACCGTTCTTACTTTGGTAATGGGGAGTGGGGAGTAGAAAATGCCTCCTTAAAATATTTTGGTAAATCAGCAGCAGACTTAAACATACCAGAAGCTGCGACAATTGCTGGATTGCTTCAAGCTCCAAGTGCGTATGACCCTTACCAACATATCGACAAAGCGACTAATCGCCGCAACATGGTATTAAATGCAATGGTCGAAACAGGCACAATTTCAAAAGCAGAAGGCGATAAATACAAAGCTACAAAAATAGTTTTAAATGATCAATCAAAAGATCCGCTTGCGAATAAATACCCATGGTACGTTGATGCAGTTATTAATGAGGCTGTAAATGAAGCAGATATAACGCAAGATGAAATCATGCAAAAAGGATATAAAATCTATACGGAATTAGATCAAAATTATCAAACTTCCTTAGAAAATGTTTACAACAATGATGGGCTATTCCCTTCTAATGCAAATGATGGCACATTAGTTCAATCAGGAGCTGTTTTAATGGACCCAGCTACTGGTGGAATTAGAGCGCTTGTTGGTGGACGCGGAGAGCATGTTTTCCGTGGCTTTAACAGAGCGACACAGATGAAAGCACAACCAGGCTCCACGATGAAGCCACTCGCGGTATACACACCAGCGCTTCAATCAGGTTATGACGTGGATTCAATGCTAAAAGATGAAAAAATAACCTACAAAGGTAACTATACACCAACCAATGTTGGCGGCGTTTATAGTGGAGAAGTTCCAATGTATAAAGCTGTAGCCAACTCGATTAATGCCCCTGCCGTTTGGTTACTTGATCAAATTGGTATCGATAAAGGCGTAAAATCTGTCGAAAAATTTGGTATTACAGTTCCAGAAAAAGATAGAACGCTCGGGCTTGCACTCGGTGGTATGAGTAAAGGTGCTTCGCCAGTAGAAATGGCAACAGCGTATGCAACCTTTGCTAACAACGGTGCCAAACCAGAATCTCATATTATTACTAAAATTGTCGATCCATCAGGGAATACAGTATATGAAAATGTTCCAAAAACTAAACAAATCATTTCAGAAACAGTATCTAATGAAATGACTTCCATGCTTTTAGATGTTATCAATACAGGGACTGGTCAAAGTGCAGCTGTTTCCGGTCACGAAATGGCTGGAAAAACTGGTTCCACGCAAGTTCCATTTGATGATACAAGCGGTACAAAAGATCAATGGTTTGTAGGCTACACACCAAACCTAGTCGGAGCCGTTTGGATGGGATATGATAAAACTGACAAAGAGCATTATCTAACTACAACCAGTTCTGCTGGTGTTTCTAGTTTGGCTCACTACGTAATGAATAGTGGTTTGCAGTATCAGAAATCCGCAGACTTTAGTACGAAGAGTGCCGCACAAGAAACTGCAGCGAAAAAAGAAGAGGAAGAAAAAGAAAAGAACAGTGGTAGCGACTTTTGGAGTGGCGTGAAAGAAAAAGCCGATGAAGCTGGAGAAACAATCAAAAAAGGCGCCGATAAAGTAAAAGAATTCGGTGGAAAAGTTTCTGATGGTATTGGAAACTTAATCGATTCGATAGGTAATTAATTAAAAGCACATTTTACTATGATATCTCTAGTAAAATGTGCTTTTTTATATTGCATTAATATTATAACTGTTATACAATAAGTATAACAAAAGGATGAGGTGAGTAAATTGGATAAAACACAAATTGCATTAATTATACCCGTAATTCTTCTTTATTTAGCTTTATTATTAACTGCCATTATTGATTTAACAAAAAACTGGAATACACGAAAAAATCCTATTATTTGGCTAATTGTTATCATCGTTATTAATATTTTTGGACCGATTGCCTACTTTATTTTTGGCCGCAAAGAGGAAGTTAACTAATGAAAAAATTAGAAATTCAAGGGCTAAAGAAAAAATATAATGGCAAATGGGTCATTAAAGGGATTGACCTCACTATCAATGAAAAAGAATGTGTGGCACTTATTGGTCCTAATGGGGCTGGAAAATCAACGATGATTAATATGATTGTCCAAATCTTAACACAGGATGAAGGACAAATTACTTTAGATGGTGAAAGTGCAAAATTAGTTCGAGAGAAAATTGGTTTTTTACCGCAGTATCCAGAATTTTATGGTTGGATGAGTGCGACGGAATGCCTTCATTTTATGGGAAAGCTATCTAATATGGAAAAGACGGATCTAAAAGCTCGTATTAACGAGGTCTTATTATTGGTAGGGTTAGAAGAGAGTGCAAATAAAAAAATTAGTACGTATTCAGGTGGAATGCGACAACGACTCGGGATTGCTCAAGCCATTTTGCATCGACCAGAACTCCTTGTACTAGATGAACCAGTATCTGCACTTGATCCTATTGGTCGCCGCGAAATGATGCTGCTATTAGACAAACTAAAAAAAGAGATTACTATCTTATTTTCTACACATATTTTAAAAGATGCTGAAGAAATTTGTGACCGCATTGCCATTATCAAAAATGGCGAATTAGTTGCAGATAAAACCGTAGTGCAACTTATGGAAGAAGAAAGCTCTCCGGTGTTTGATGTCGAATTTAATGGAAATAGTGAAGCTTGGCAAACGTTACTGCTTCAAAATAAATACGTGGAAAAAATTGAAAAAGTTGGAATGGTCTATCAAGTTTACACAACTAATCAAAAAGCTGGATCAGAAGCTGTTTTGAGCTCTTTATTACAAATAGATGGTGAATTTATTCGTGTTGAAAATAGACACCAAAGTTTAGAGGAAATTTTTATGGAGAAGGTGGGCAAATGACACATTTTAATGCTTTATTAGCAAAAGAATGGCTGGAACAACGTCGAAGTTTAAAAATTATCTGGCTTCCGATTGTATTCGCACTTCTTGGGCTCACACAACCACTAATGATGTATTTTTTACCAGAAATTCTAAAAGCAGTTGGCACAGGGGCGGAAACGGAGCAGGTAGTTGCACTAATGGGGAATCAATCAGCTCAGGAAGTGATGGCACAAACACTAGGCTCCCAGTTTGATCAAATTGGTATTATCATTATCATCGTTGTTGCGATGGCTTGTATTCAAAATGACCGAACAAGAGGTATGTTGGCATTTATTATGACAAGGCCAGTGAGCGCTGTGGAATACGTGTTATCGAAATGGGTAATGCAATGTGTGGTGGGGTTAAGTTCGCTTTTAATCGGCTATGTCTTGGCTGCTTACTATACGTACTTTCTATTTGGAGAATTAGCGATTAATTCATTAGTTGAGGGATTTTTTGTGTATGCCGTTTGGTTTATTTTTGTTATTAGTTTGGTGGTTTTTGCGAGCTCAATTTTTGATAGTAATGCCGTTGTTGCAATGATTAGTGTCTTTATAGCGATTGTTTTAGGACTAATCAGTGGACTTGGTGGCTGGATTCAAATATTTAATCCGGCGTATTTAAGTAAAAATGCGACTATGCTTATTATGTCCGGTAAGACGATGGATTATTTTATTCCCACAATTTTGATTACTGCAGCCTGGATTATCTTACTTGTAGGCTTGACTGTTCTAATGATTAAAATAAAAGCACTTCCAAAAACGGAATAGCGAACATTTTCCATGTGTTTTGCGAAAACATCCGCTTTATACTAAAATAGAATAAAAAGGGGTGGCGAAATGGAACGAATAGAGCGAGATACGCTTGGAGAAATTTCTGTAGATGCGACGAAATATTGGGGAGCGCAAACAGAACGAAGTAAAAGGAATTTTGCTATTGGTGATAATCCTATGCCGATAGAAATTATATATGCTTTTGCTCAGTTAAAGAAAGCCACTGCAAAAGTGAACGCAGCAGAAGGAAAACTAGCCGAAGAAAAAGCGATAGCGATTGGCCAGGTTTGTGATCAAATCATTCAAGGAGAACTAGATGAGCATTTTCCTTTAGTCGTTTGGCAAACAGGAAGCGGAACGCAGAGCAACATGAATGTCAATGAAGTTATCGCACACGTTGCCAACTTAACTTTAGGCGAAGGACAAATTCATCCAAATGATGATGTTAACATGTCACAAAGCTCGAACGACACATTTCCAACAGCGATGCACATTGCCGCATACGGGGCTTTAGTAACAAAACTTTTACCAGAAATAACTAAAATGGAAGCTGTTTTGACAGAGAAGAAAAATAAATATATGCATCTCGTTAAAATTGGTAGAACGCATTTACAAGATGCAACTCCTTTAACACTTGGTCAAGAAATTAGTGGCTGGGAAGCATGTCTTACAAATAATAAAAACTATCTTGAAACAAGTATGAAAGCAATTTTGCCACTTGCAATTGGCGGGACTGCAGTTGGAACGGGCTTAAATGCCTCACGTGATTTTGGTGATAAGGTTGCCGAAGAATTGATGAAACAAACGGGATATCCTTTTACTTCTGATTCCAATAAGTATTTTGCTTTAACTAGTCATAGTCCGATTAATTTTGTTCATGGCGCCATTCGTAGCCTTGCTTCGGATCTAATGAAAATTGCTAATGATATCCGTTTATTAGCAAGTGGACCACGTAGCGGCATAGGTGAGCTAGAGATACCAGCTAATGAACCAGGAAGCTCTATTATGCCCGGGAAAGTAAACCCTACCCAATGTGAAGCAATTACGATGGTAGCGGCTCAAGTCATGGGAAATGATGTGACAATTAATGTTGCCGCAAGCCAAGGGAACTTTGAGTTAAATGTCTACAAGCCGGTTATCATTTTTAATTTCCTAGAATCTATCAAACTTCTTGCAGATAGCATGCGTTCGTTCCGAGTGCATTGTTTGGAAGGACTTACTGCGAATGAAAAAGTTATTGAAACAAAAGTAAATGACTCCCTAATGCTTGTTACAGCATTGAATCCGCATATCGGCTATGAAAAAGCTGCTAAAATTGCCAAACTGGCTTTTGATGAAAATACGACATTAAAAGAAGCGGCAATCAAAACCGGCTTTGTGACAGAAAAAGAATTTGATTTGTGGATAAATCCATTGAAAATGACTAATTTGTAATCTCATACTTTAGAATGAACTTCCCTAGAAACAATTGTTGTCTAGGGATTTTTCACGTATAATGAAACCACTTTTACTAGACAAATATTAGGAGATGCAAAACATGTCAGTGTTATTTACGATACTTTTAATGGCAGTGATTGGCGGATTTATTGGCGCAATGACGAATTATATAGCCATCCGAATGCTTTTTCGCCCCTACAAAGCCATTTACCTATTTAATAAACGTTTACCATTTACCCCAGGTTTAATCCCAAAACGACGTGATGAACTAGCCGAGCACATCGGAAAAGTAGTAGTGAGTCATTTGCTTACAGAAGACGCCATTCGTGCTCGTTTGCTAGATGAGAATTTACAAAAAGAAATAACTGATACCATTACGAAAATGTTCCATGAAAAAATGAAATTAGAAACAACACCTAATGAACTCCTACATCATTTTGGTTATGAAAATGCAGAAATCCGTTCTATGGCATGGATAGAAAAAACCTTAGAGAAAGAAATCAACCACTTTCTAAGTACTAAAAAAACGACAAAAATGAGCGATTTAATTCCAACAATGTTAGAGTCAGAACTAACAACTAAACTACCACATGTAACAGAAAGAATCACGAGCAAAATGACATTATTTGTAGCGAGTGAAGAAGGCAAAATCCAAATTAAACAAATGCTACAAAAATTCTTTGAAGAACACGGCAAAATGGGAAGCATGGCTAGAATGTTTATTAATATCGATAGCTTTTCTGAAAAAATTCAACAAGAAGGCTTAAAACTCATTGGTCAAGAAGACACCAAAAATCTAATTAACCAGCTTCTAACAACAGAATGGAAAAACTTCGAAGCAAAAGAATTACAAGAGCTTATCCCGACTGAAAAGCAAGCTCATTTAGCTGGACAACTTACTTCTGAACTTATCCAAACTTTACCTCATGAGAAATTATTTAATCAGCCCATTCAAGTGATACTACGTGGCTATGAGGCAGCTATTACAGAAAAAGTAATTCCATTTGCAGTAGAACGGATGCTTGATTTTGTAGCAACGCATAGCGCGGAAATAGTAGAGAGAATGGACTTAGCGAAACTAGTCGAAACACAAATTGCCACTTTTTCTTTACCTGAAATCGAAAAACTTGTTGTAGAGATTTCTGGAAGAGAATTGAAAATGATTACTTATTTAGGTGGGATTTTAGGAGGTTTTATTGGAATTATTCAAGGAATTCTCGCAATGTGGATTTAGTTCTTTTATACTGGAATAACCGGCGACTTTTTGTTATAGTGAAACAGAAGTGACAAATACAGATATTTGGAGGATTTATCAATGGCAGTTAATATTTATGATTTAGCACATGATTTAGACAAAGGAATTCGTGAAACACCTGAATTCATCAGCTTGCAAGATGCATACCGTGAAGTAAACGAAAATGCAGATGCAAAAGCAAAATTCGAACGTTTTCGCGATGTTCAAGTAACTATCCAAGAAAAACAAATGACTGGTCAAGAAATTGACGATGAAACAGTAGATGTAGCACAACAAGTAGCGCAAGAAGTTCAAGAAAACGAACTAATCGTTAAACTAATGGAAAAAGAGCAAGCGATGAGCACAATTATCAATGATCTAAATCGCATTATCATGACGCCATTACAAGATCTTTATAATGTAGCTAATGATTAATTTTCGTTAAACCAAGTGGCTCTATTATTTGTTATTTATTTAGCAGATAATAGGGTCATTTTTTTATTGGAAATGCTTGTACCTAACGCAATAGTACGATATAATAAGAACGTATATTCGGTTTTTATAGGAGGCGAAAGTCATGAAAGAAATCAAATTTTTACATATGGCTGATTTACATTTAGATAGTCCTTTCATCGGGCTTTCGACGCTACCACAGCCGCTTTTTTCTGCCATACAAGAAAGCACATTTCAATCATTAGAACGGATTACAACTGTGGCGATAAAAGAAGCAGTAGATTTCGTTTTAATTGCTGGAGATATATATGATAGTGAAGATCAAAGTGTCCGTGCTCAAGCGCGTTTTGCAAAAGAAATGAAACGGTTAGAAGTGGCGAACATCCCCGTGTTTATGATTCATGGAAATCATGATTTTATAGAAAAGCATAAAGAAAAACTCGCATTACCAAGCAATGTTCACGTTTTTTCAGAGCAAGTAGAAGTAATGTTGCATAAAACAGCCACCGGTGTGAGCGTTAATATTTATGGATTTAGTTACAATGAACGCCATATTCGCTCAAGCCGAATAGATGAATACAAGGTTCAAGGTGATGCTGATTTTCATATTGCGTTATTACATGGCTCAGAAGTATCTAGTAGCGAGGAACATGATGTCTACGCCCCATTTCGCGTGCAAGAAATTAGCAAAAAAGGTTTTGACTACTGGGCACTAGGTCATATTCATAAGCGACAATTGCTTGCAGAGTCTCCTAGCATTTATTACCCAGGAAATATTCAAGGGCGAAACCGCAAAGAATCAGGTGAAAAAGGCGCAAGTATCATCAACTTATCAGAAGCAAGTACAACAATTGATTTTATTGGTACAAGTCCGATTATTTGGGAAGAAATTATCATCCCGTTGCCGAAAAATAGTGAAATAAATGCCTTTTACCGAGAAATTACTAATGTTCTAGAAAGTTATCAAGGACGTAGCCATTCGTATTTTCTTCATATAATTATTCAAATGGCTAGTTCGCAAAAAATAAATACAAATGACTGGTTGCAAATGCTTCAAGAAGAAGTAGAGCTTTCAAACACTACTTTTGTGTGGGTCCACAAATTGACAACTGAGATAACGAATCGAAGTAATCTACAAACATGGTATGAATCGCATTTAGCAGGAGAAGAAATTAGGCGCTCATTTGAGCAACTACAAGATGAATCAGCTTTTTATCAATCAGTAGAAGCGCTGTATCTTGAAAGTGGTGCAAACAGATACTTGGATGATTTGTCGGAACAAGAGCGTGAGAGACTCTTGGAAAATGCTTTAATGGAACTAGGAATGACACTTGCAGAAGTGGAGGGTGATGAAAAATGAGAATAACATCCATTGATATCATTGGTTATGGGAAATGGTCCGATGCTCATTTTAATAACATCGCCAATTTTCAAGTTTTTTATGGTGAAAATGAAGCCGGAAAATCAACTATTATGGCTTTTATACATAGTATTTTGTTTGGTTTTCCAACGAAACAACAATCAATACCACGCATGGAGCCAAAAAACGGTGGACCATACGGCGGAAGATTAACGCTAGAAGACACCTCTTTTGGAAAAGTCATCATTGAACGTTTAAAAGGAAAAGCAACTGGAGATGTTCGAATATATTACGGTGATGGTCAAACTGCTGGAGAAGAAAAATTGCCAGAAATTATTGGCGAAATTGATCGAAACACCTATGAGGCTATCTTTTCTTTTGATATACACGGATTACAAAATATTCATCAATGGAAGAAGAAAGAGTTTGAACGCTATTTGTTAGCGACAGGAACAACTGGCTCGGATGCACTTTTAAAAACAGCAGAAACATTACAAAAAAAACTAGATAGTCTTTATAAACCAAGTGGGCGAAATCCATTAATCAATCAACAGCTTAAAAGAGTAAAAGAAGCCCAACAAGCTTTTCAAAATGCCAAAAAGCAAAATGCGCAATATGAAGAATTAATTAATGAGAAAGAGCAAGCGACAGCAAGACAAGCAGAGTTGCAAATAGAAAAAACAACTAAACGAGTAGAGTTAGATACATTAGAAACATTAGGGGATTTGTGGCCATTATACCAAGAATGGAAAGCACTAAGTAATAAGGCTTCCCAAAAAAAGGAAGCTACTTTTCCGCCAGATGGAATTATACGATTAGAACACCTACAGCTCCGAGAAAAAGAATGGCAAAATCAGCTTATTCAATTGGAAGAACGTAAAAAAAATCTAATTAGCAACAATGATTATGAACATAGCGCTTTTTTTGCCAAAAATGAAGCAGAAATAACATATTTAATCGAAACCTATGCAGCTTTTGGAGAGCGAGAAATCCAGTTAAAGAATTTAAAACAAGAAATTAATTTTCATCAAGTTGACTCAAAACAAACATTTAGAGTATGGACGAGCGAACTTGAACAAACAATGGCCCGTTTAAAAGAAAAAGAACAGTTCCACAAAGAGCAACAACATGAAATTCAGTTAAAATTAAAACTTACTAATGATACAGAAGAAAAACTCCAAAAGAAGATTGATCAAATAGAAATGGATATGTGGGATAATAGAACATTCCAACAAGCAAAAGAAAAAATGCAACAGAAGCCTAAAACATTTAGAACTAAGACTTTTGTTTCATTTGGCGTTTTTGCTGTAGCTTTATCACTGATGATTGTTTTCCAATCTATCTGGAGTGTAGCACTTGTTTTTGTATCTGCGCTTATTGTGGGTTATGCAATTATGACTACATGGAAAGCACTTCCAACAAACAATGAACAACTTTTAGTTTTTTTAGAACAAAAGAAAATAAGGCAAGAATGGCAACAGCTTCTCAACGAAATGGACATTATTGCATCACAAATAGCTGAACTAAGAGCAACCGAGAATAAACTAAACGAAACAATTTATCAACATACAATGGAATTAAAACAACTTTTTTCTGATTTAGGAATAAAACATAATCCCGATGCAAATTGGGCATATGAGCTTGCGGTTTATAAAAAAAATAGTGAAAAAGCTCAACTTGCAATGGAACTTATCTCAAAACTAGAACCATTAGCAGAGAAACAAGAAGTATATAAAGCAAGACTTGCAAACTTAGAATTGCCTGGAAAATATACGGATACAGAAGAAAAAATCACTTTTTTACGACAAGGCTTGCTCTATTATCGGAACCACTTAACTGAAAATGCAAAGCTTGCAGAAAAGTTGGAACAAGTAACGATGCAACTAGACTTAGTTAAGCAAGATTTATTGCTCATAAAGAAAGAAAAAGCAGATTTATTAGCGAGTGCTAATGCGAAGAATGAAGAAGAATTTCGTATGGCTGCAATTCGTGTAAAAGAAGAACAGAATTGGCGAGAACGATTAGTTCTAATAGAAGCCCAACTTGAACCAGAAAAGCGAATAGCTCTAAATCAATATGAAAACCAAGCAACTATCAAAGAAAAAGAGCTGCAATTGGAAGAAACACTTCGCCAAATAGAACTAGAACAAGAAAAAATCCATGCCTCACTCGCGGCACAAAACCACGCAATACACAAATTAGAAGAAGGCGGGACTTTCGCGGTATTGATGCAAGAATTCTATTCGGAAAAGAGCAAACTACAACAAATAGCAGCCGAATGGACAGAAACAAAACTGGCGCTTCAAATTTTACAAGATACAATGCAACGGTTACAAGAAGGAAAACTTCCTAAAACGTTAAAATTAGCAAGTGAATATTTCAACCACTTAACTAATGGTAACTATGACAAAGTATACTTACAAGATAATAGGCTTCAAGTAGAAAGTAAGAATGTTGTACCATTCTTCCCAGAAGAGCTAAGCCAAGCAACAAAAGAACAATTATATTTGGCTATTCGTTTTGCCTTAATTGATGTGATTCATAAAGATTTTCCACTACCAATCATTATTGATGATGGATTTGTGCATTTTGATTCTGCTAGGATGGGACAAATGATGCAACTGCTCCGAAAAAGAAAAAGTGAAAACCAAGTCATTTTTTTCACATGCCATCAAGAAACTCGCAAATATTTTTCCAGTGAGGACATACGCATGCTATAATGGGTGGAGAAACTTCTTACTACAGAAAGAAAGAAGGCGATAAAATGGAAAAAAGATTATTAGATTTTGAAGTTGGAGAAACAGTAGACCTATTCTTGCTAATTAAATCAAGTGTAAAAGGAACGGCTAGCAACGGAAAGCCATTCTTGAGTCTTGTTTTACAAGATAAATCGGGTGAATTAGAAGCAAAACTATGGGATGTTAAAGAAAGTGATGAAGCGAATTACGGGGTACAACAAATAGTTCACCTTATGGGTGATATTCAAAATTATCGTGGTCGAAAACAATTGAAAATCCGCCAAATTAGGCAAGCTACAGCACTGGACGGTGTTAGTGCTAGTGAATTTATGGAAACCGCGCCAATTAATAAAGAAGAAATGGCCGATGAAATCACACAATATATTTTCGAAATGAAAAATGCGAATTTGCAACGAATTACGCGCGCATTGCTTAAAAAATATCAAGATGATTTTTATGATTATCCGGCGGCAATGCGTCATCATCATGAATTTGTTTCCGGTTTGAGTTTTCATGTAGTTTCGATGTTACGACTTGCAAAATCAGTTGCCGATCTTTACCCATCTGTTAATCGAGACTTATTATACGCAGGTGTGATTTTACATGATTTAGGAAAAGTCATTGAACTTTCAGGCCCAGTATCAACGACGTATACACTAGAAGGTAATTTAATTGGCCATATTTCCATCGTAGTAGAAGAGGTGAGCAAAATTGCTGACGAACTTTCGATTGATGGTGAAGAAGTCGTGGTTTTAAAACACGTTCTTCTATCTCATCATGGTAAAGGTGAGTGGGGGAGTCCAAAACCACCGCTTGTGCGTGAAGCCGAGATTTTACACCAAATTGATTTAATGGACGCTTCCTTGAACATGATGGATAAAGTACTAAAACATACAAAACCGGGCGAATTCAGTGAACGAGTATTTGGATTAGATAATCGTTCGTTTTATAATCCTACATTTGAATAAAAAACACGCTTGGAAATTTCCAAGCGTGTTTTTTTAGTGCTTATTTAGATGAATCGCTATCACTGGATGAAGAACCATCAAAATCTTTAAAAGCATCTTTCAAGTCTTTGTCTTCCACTTTCACGTTAGCATCTTTGTATTCTTTTTTAAGTGTTTTTTGCATGTTCTCAGTAGTTAATTGAGACTCAAGGTAAGAAGCTTTTACAGCTTTTTTATCTTTTTCAAAAGTTGTTTTTGTTGCAGGTTTGTCCATTTGGATGATGTGGTATCCGTATTGTGTTTTTACTGGAGCACTGATGTCGCCTTTGTTTTTAAGGGCATAAGCTGCTTTTTCAAATGCTGGATCCATTTTACCAGGACCGAATGGAGCTAATTGTCCACCATTGTCTTTAGTAGCAGTATCTGTAGAATATTCTTTCGCTAAATCAGCAAATTTTTCGCCATCTTTCAGTTTTTGTTCAACTTCTTTGGCTTTGTTTTCATCAGCTACAAGAATATGGCTTACAGTAATATCTGGTTGCCAAGTTTCATAGTATTTTTTAAGTGTTTTGTCGCTAGTGTCAGTATTGGCTTCGGTAGCTTTTTGAACTAACAAGTTGTACTTAAGTTGGCTTTTGAAAGATTTCTCAGTTAAGCCACTTTGAGTTAAAACTGCAGAGAATTGATCTCCGTATTGTGATTTATACTCGTTGAATTTCTTGTCAACATCTTCGTCGCTTACTTTGTATTTATCGCCAAGAATTTTTTCGAAAGTCAGTTGTTGTACGAATTCAGAGCCATATTTATCTTTCATTGCGTCATAAAGTTCGTCTTTTGTTACATCGCCAGAGTCTGTCTTAACGACATCTCCGCCGCCACCGCACGCTGCTAGACTGAACAATGCCATCATCATGACAAGTCCAAGAATTAATTTCTTCTTCATTAAATAAAACACACTCCTTAGTTGTTGGAATAATTCCCGCTTAACACAATAACTATCATAACATAAATTAAAGGTAAAAAGAAAAGATGAAAGAAATTTAATGATATTCTTATGGTTTAGTCAGAAATTAAAACAGAAAATCCACGTTCTGCACTTTCGATAAAGCAATTCTTCGGCATTTTCCATAATTTTTTAATATGTGTAAAATCAGAAAAGCTCATTCCGAAATGGACAGATAGTAATAATAGGAACATACCGGAATGTCCGATTGGTGTGAAAAGCATTAATGCGACTAAAATAGTTGTTATAATCACAAATGGTAAAATTAACGAAAAAATGTAATGCCATTTTGGTATTATTCGCTTAATATTTAATTTGATACAAGGAAGGAAAAAGAAATGAATACGCCACTGAATAACAGTTCCTTCACGGTATTTAAAGCATCCAAGAATATGAAGTAATTTATGAATTGGGTAAATTAAAATAATACCTAAAAAGCTAGCAAGTTGATAATCATTTGTAAGTTGATCAGGATAGATCAAATGTTGTGTTAAAAAACAAATACATACGGCAGCTAGCCAGACAAGAATTCCTTTTAGGAAAAGTCGATTAAATTCGTCTCGTCGCTCTGTGTTGATTGATTTTAGGCAGCGCATTGTAAGCTTTCCTCCAGTTATAGCTAAAATAGTGCTCTTCCATCAGAAGGCACCATAGTATTGTATGCTCAAATGCTACAAAATTCAAGCTTTTTTTAGAGAAATTATTGTCTAATTATGACGGTTTTTTGAAAGGGATTTTAGACAAATAAAAAAACTGAGCAGTCGCCCAGTTTCTCTACTTATTTATTATCTTTTTTTAGCGTTTTTTCTAAGTCAGAAATTGTTTTTTGCATATCTTTGATTTCGTCTTTTAAGCGTTTCTTCTCCGGTTCCATTTCTTCATTCCATTTGGAAACAGATTCCATGATGTCAGAAGAAACATCTTTTAATAAAGTGGAACCTTCTGTGCCGAGAACTTGAACGGATTGGATAAGCTCATTTGCATTATATGCGAGTTCTTTCAAAATAACACTTGCTTCACCTGATTTAGCGACAATATCTTTTCGAAGCTCATTGCCGGATTTTGGAGCAAATAATACCGAGGCTGCGGCTCCAATTGCCCCACCAGCTAAAATACCGAAAATAAGTGATTTTTTATTCATTTATACTCCACTCCATCCATAAAGTCATTTTAGTCTACTTTTGCTGCAATAAGTTCAGCAATTTCTTGGTAACGTTCTTGTGTGTACCAGTCTGCGTTATCTTTCCATTTTAACCCAAAGTCGTCTGATTTGCTATACCTTGGTATTAAATGGATGTGACAATGAAAAACAGATTGGAAAGCAACTTCTTCATTATTATTTAAAATATTTAATCCTTGAATCGGTAAAGCTTCTTTTAATGCCCGCGCGATTTTTGGTACGCGGCGGAATAATTCAGCGGCCGTTTCATCGGGTAAATCGAATGTGTTCCTAGCATGTTTTTTGGGAATTACGAGTGTATGACCTTCTGTAACTTGGCCTAAATCGAGGAAAGCATATACTTCATCATCTTCATACACTTTGGCAGAAGGAATTTCACCACGAACTATTTTGCAGAAAATGCAATCGTCCATTAAGTATGACCACCTTTCATTACATATAATTATGTACTATTTTAATTTAACATAAAAAGCAGTGAAAAGCATGTGTTAGATAGTAGGTGGTGGATTATTTTGACAGTTCAAGGGACGAATATGCTATTATTAACTAAAGATTACGTAAGGAGGTATGGAAATGGCTTTAGTAGAAGTTGAACACCTGACGGGCGGGTATACCAAACGTCCAGTCTTAAAAGATATTTCATTTGCGATTGAAGAAAAACAAATTGTTGGCTTAATTGGGCTAAACGGGGCAGGGAAAAGTACGACGATTAAACATATAACCGGCCTAATGCATCCTAAACAAGGAACCATTAAAATCAATAATCACCAATTGGTTGAAGATACAGAAACATATAGAAAGCAATTTTCTTATATCCCGGAAACACCGGTATTGTATGAAGAATTAACCTTAAAAGAACATTTAGAATTAACAGGTATGGCTTATGGCATATCAGAAGAAGAGCTACATGCAAGAATGACTCCTCTTTTAAAAGAGTTTCGTTTAGAGAAAAAACTTAATTGGTTTCCAGCTCATTTTTCTAAAGGGATGAAACAAAAAGTAATGATTATGTCGGCTTTTTTAATTGAGCCTAAATTATATATTATCGATGAGCCCTTTGTTGGTTTAGATCCGCTTGGAATCCAGTCACTGCTTAATTGGATGGATGAAATGCGAAGTAAGGGTGCAAGTATTTTGATGTCAACGCACATACTTGCAACGGCTGAGAAATATTGCGATACGTTCATTATTATTCATCAAGGTGAAATTCGCGCAGAAGGAACATTAAAAGACTTGCAAACAAATTTCGAAATGCCAGGAGCTTCACTTGATGAAATTTACATTCAGTTGACAAAGGAAGAGGAAGCTGATGAAGATGATATTTGACAGCAAAGCGCTTTGGAAAGAACGTTTTAGTGCCTATACGACCGAAGTCATGCGCTATCTTCGTTATATGTTTAATGATCATTTGCTTTTTGTGCTTGTGATTGGACTTGGAGCGGGAATTTTTTATTACGCTGGTTGGGTGAAGACACTTGAGCCAACATTCCCCGTTATTCCGTTAATGGTTATTTTACTCACTGCTTCTATTGCCGTTAGTCCTGTTGCCACGTTGTTGAAAAAACCGGATATTGTTTATTTAATTGTACAGGAAAAAGCAATGGATACGTATTTTTCTCAAGCAAAAATAGCAAGTTTCTTCATGCAATTATATGTTTTTGTGATTGTGCTTGGGGTTTGTATGCCGATGTATGTGGAAGTGACAAAGGTTCCATATAGTCAGTTTTTCACTTTGTTTATTGTACTTAGTATGCTTAAAGCATGGAATATTTATTTTGGCTGGGAAAGCATGAAATTTGAAGAAGCGGACACAACATGGATGTTTATTCGTGTTATCCTTAACGCTATTTTAATTTATATTGCATTAATAGCAGCCCCTTACATTTCTATTCCTTTGGTTTTAGTAGTACTTGCGGCGAGTTACTACTGGCTTCGAACTAAAACTGCAAAAGTAACTTTACGCTGGGAATATTTAGTGGATAAAGAAGAAGCGCGGATGAATCGGTTCTATCGTTTAGTGAATCTATTTACGGATGTACCTCACTTACGAGGAACGGTTCGGAGACGGAGTTATCTCGATTTTCTTTATCAACCAATTCCTTATGCGAAAAGAAAAACATTTGCTTATTTGTTCAGTCGGACATTTATTAGAACAAATGAATATGCCGGTCTATACATTAGACTTACTGTGATTGCAGTTATTTTACTTGTGTTTGTTCAAGGTTTTTATTTAAGTATTATTTTTTCGCTACTATTTTTGTATTTAACTGGTTTTCAATTTATTCCGATGTTAAAACATTATGATGCGCAAATTATGCTACGACTTTACCCGATTAATGATCGTTATCGTCATCGCAGTTTTATCCATTTTCTACGGATTTTGTTACTCGCTCAAGCACTGCTCTTTAGCGTGATTGGTATTGCACAAAATGGAACCATCGGCGGGATGATTATTTTAGGAATTAATTTGGCTTTTGTAGTCATCTTCACGTTCCTTTATGCTCCAGTCAGAATGAAAAAAATGTACGAATGAAAAAAGCGATTTGGATGATTGGTCCAAATCGCTTTTTCCTATTTAGCATCATGGGAAAATTCTGGATAATGATAAATATCTTCATGTGAGAATCCAGATTGAGTATTATTTTTTCTCATGATATTTGTAATTTCTTTTGATAAAGGTGATTTTTTCCAGTCATGAAAGAATACTTCAGAATCCCAAAAGGAAATAATTAAAAATTTATTCATATTCATCGCTTTTGTGAGTTTTGTACTTTGCAAGCCAGGCGTTTCACTAAAATGAAGACTAGCTCGTTGATACATTTGCAAGAAAATAGGGATTTCTTCATCGCGGAGGTGGATATATTCAAAGACGACTACTCCAAAACCTTTTATGGAACCACTGCTTTGCAATACTCGATACTCAGCACCTTCTTGGAAAAGTTTTTCACCAGTCGACTCTTGATACAAAAGTGATTGGGAAAAGTTTTGCAGAAGTGTCACATTTCCGCCAGTATAATTCGCCATTAATTGACGAAGGTAGTGCTCCGTTCCTGTTGTGATAAATACTTTTTTCATAATAAGTCCTTCTTTCAGTTTTATTCCATTAAGAAAAATGATTACACCTTTATTTTCCACGTTTTTCATAATTGAAACAGCTGATAGGCAATTTGTTTGGTTTTATACAAATTTTCTAGTATCCTTTTATCTGGAGAAGTTATTTATTGTTCTGTTGCCTATTGTGTGTAAATGAACAAAGAAGGGAAGCGACTCGATGACAAAAATAACGAATGATTTATTTTTAAAAGCAGCGCGAAAAGAACAAGTTGACCGAATTCCGGTTTGGTACATGAGACAAGCAGGGAGATCTCAACCAGAATATCGCAAATTAAAAGAAAAATACTCTCTATTTGAGATTACTCATCAGCCAGAAATATGTGCTTATGTAACCAAATTACCAGTAGATCAATATGGTGTTGATGCAGCCATTTTATACAAAGATATTATGACACCACTTCCGGGGATGGGAGTAGACGTTGAAATCAAATCTGGTATTGGTCCAGTCATACATAATCCTATTAGATCTTTTCAAGATGTAGAGAAACTGACAATTTTCAAACCAGAAATAGAAGTTCCTTATGTGCTTGATACGATAAAATTATTAGCAGATGATATGTTAGATGTGCCTTTAATTGGCTTTGCAGGTGCACCGTTTACGTTAGCAAGCTATATGATAGAAGGTGGTCCATCGAAAAATTACCACCAAACAAAAAGCTTCATGTATCGCGAACCAGAAGTTTGGGCAATATTAATGGAAAAATTGGGACGAATGACTGCGAACTATTTGATTGCGCAAATTAATGCAGGGGCTTCTGCGGTGCAATTGTTTGATTCTTGGGTAGGAGCACTTAGTCGAGCTGACTATGCTGAATACATTCGACCAGTAATCGAAATGATTGTTAGAGAAGTGAAAGCAGTTCATCCAACAACCCCAATTATTATGCAAGCAGTTGGCGCAAGTCATCTTTTAGAAGAATGGGAAACAATGCCACTTGATGTCGTTGGCGTCGATTGGCGAGAAACCATCACAAGTGCTCGGAAAAAAGTTCCAACAAAAGCAATTCAAGGAAATCTGGATCCGTCCACACTTCTTGCACCAGAGAAATGTTTAAAAGAAGCAAATCGTATTTTGCAAGAAGGCGTACTAGAACCAGGTTATATTTTTAATTTAGGACATGGAGTTTTCCCAGAAGTACCACCAGAAATGTTGAAACAACTAACTAATTACATCCATGAACGTAGCGAAATTCTATTAAAAAAGGATGATATAAAATGACTAAAAAAGTAGGTCTACTTGTAATGGCATACGGAACACCGTATAAAGATGAAGATATCGAACGTTACTATACAGATATTCGTCATGGTCATAAGCCAAGTGAAGAAATGATTGCCGATTTACGCGGTAGATACCATGCAATCGGCGGACTATCCCCACTTGCAAAAATTACCGAAGCACAAGCCTATGGACTAGAAAAAGCGTTAAATGACTCGCAGGATGAAGTAGAATTCAAGGCATATATCGGTTTAAAACATATTGAACCTTTCATTGAAGATGCGGTAGAAGCTATGCATAAAGACGGAATAGAAGAAGCGATCTCGATTGTTTTAGCGCCACATTACTCTAGCTTTAGTGTCGAGGCTTACAACAAAAGAGCAAAAGAAGCAGCTGATAAACTAGGCGGACCTCGTATCAACGCAATCAATGATTGGTACAAACAACCCAAATTTATCCAAATGTGGGCTGATAGAATTAATGAAACAGCAAAACAAATTCCAGCAGATGAATTATTGGATACTGTTTTAATTGTTTCCGCACACAGTTTGCCAGAGAAAATTAAACAACATAACGATCCGTACCCAAATCAACTTCAAGAAACAGCAGATTTCATTTTCGAAAAAGTAGTAGTGCCTCATTATGCGCTAGGTTGGCAAAGCGAAGGGAAAACTGGGGAGCCGTGGCTTGGACCTGATGTACAAGATTTAACAAGAGAACTTTACGGTCGAGAAAAATATAAACACTTTATCTATACGCCAGTTGGATTTGTGGCAGAACATTTAGAGGTTTTATATGATAATGATTATGAATGTAAAGTAGTTACCGATGAAGTGGGCGCGGCTTATCACCGACCACCAATGCCAAACTCGGATCCAGAATTCTTAGAAGTATTAAGAACAGTTGTCTGGGAAAAATATAGCAATTAAATAAAAGTCTTGCCGGGATATTCGTTATTCCGGCATATTTTTTTGAAATAAAGAAAACGTTTTCAATATTTTTAGCTAAATACTATGAAGTTTTAATCAAATTCTCATCTTCACCGGGCATAATGATAAATATAGAAAGACAGGAGGTTCACCCAAATGAAAAACAAGGCAGAAAAACAAAGAATTGCCACTAATTTGTCACTTTATATGAAAATAAATGGATATACTCATAGAACATTCGCGCTTGCAGTCGGAATTTCCCAGAATACGCTAAAAGCATTAATGATAGGGAAGATGAGAAACGAAAATAAATTCCAAAAATACATATCGCAAATTACAGAAAGTTTGGCACTTGAAGAAAAATTCTTTGAACAACCGAAAGAAGCGATTACAGCAGCACCTATCACTTTTCAAGATACAAACAAAATGCATCTTGGAGATGAAAAATTCAATGCTATCAGCTTAATGTTGAAAATTGGCGAGATTCATTACGAATCATAAAAGCTTGGGACTAATTGTCCCGAGCTTTTTTATATGGCGCAAAATAGTAAGATTCAGGGCTTGACGAACCTACCTAACTCACGTAAAATGAAGACAATTTTCAAAATAGGAGTGTGGCACATGATTAGAAAACTAACTGTATCTGATAATGAAGAAGTAATGGCACTTTTAAAACCCGAAGCAACCCAAAATTTATTTATTATTGGGGACATCGAAAATTTTGGTTATGAGAGTGATGTGCAAGATCTTTGGGGTGAATTCGATTCAGTAGGCAAATTACATGCTTTGTTACTTCGATTCGATACGTTTTTCTTACCCTATTCAAAAGACGCTAATTTTAATGCAGAAGCGTTCTCAGAAATTATTGCTACACATGACAAATATGAAGTTAGCGGTATGTCCCGTGTCACAAAAGAACTAGAGGCATTTTTACCAGAACTTGCCGAAAAAAGACAAGACACTTATTTTTGCGAATGCGAACATGTAAACCGTATTCCAGTAAATCAAGATGTTATCGTCAGAACGGCAGTAGCGGAAGATGTGGGCCCAATTATTAAAATGCGCAAACACATTAAAGAATTTGGTTCACGCGACGAAAATGAAGAATTAATTATTCGCCAAATTGAAAAAGGCGTGAAACGAATTTATTATATTGAACAAGACCAAGAAGTAGTTGCCGTAGCAGAAACATCCGCAGAAAATTCCTTTTCAGCAATGATTACAGGTGTTGCGACAAGTGATGAATATAGACAACGCGGCTTTGCAAGTACACTTCTAAAAAAATTATGTTGCGATGTATTAGCTGAAGGAAAGAAACCATGTTTGTTTTACGATAATCCAGTCGCTGGTGAGATATATCACCGTCTTGGTTTTGAGCACACAGGAGATTTTGTTATGTACAAATAACCTTTACTTTGCATCCGTAAGATTGGTATGATGGATATATTATGTTAGTAAAGGATGAATAATGTGAAACCACGTGGAATTTGTTTTTTTGATATGGATGGAACACTGTTAAATAGTGAATCCAAAGTACTTGATACCTCGCTTCAAGCACTTGATAAACTTCGAGAAAATAATGTTATTCCTGTTATTGCTACTGGTCGGACGCTTATAGAAATCAGTCATCAAATGAAAATTACTGGCATTGAATCCGCAGTAATGATGAACGGACAAATGGCTATTTTTGAAGGTGAAAAAGTATATGAAGATGTGATTGATGCAGGTTTATTAGAACAGTTGACTGAAGAAGCAAAATCACAAAATGTCGAAGTTTGCTATTATAATGATAAAAGAATTGGCGCAACAGCTAGTACGCCAGTTGTAAAAGCACATTATGATTTTTTAGGCGAGCCGATGCCTGAAGTAAGACCTAATATGTATAAAGAAGAAACTATCAATATGGCACTTCTATTACTCGAAACTGGCGATGACTATTTCCCAGAACGTTTTCCAGAATTACAATTTGTTCGCAACACGCCATTTAGTAATGACGTCTTAAGAAAAGGCGGATCTAAAGCAGTTGGTATTTCGAAACTACTTGAAGTAATGGGCTATCAAGATGTTCCCACCTATGCTTTTGGAGATGGCATGAACGATTTAGAGATGTTTGGTGCAGTGGATTATGCGATTGCAATGGAAAACGCCGTACCTTTATTAAAAGAAAAAGCTACTTTTGTAACGAAAGATAACAATAGTGACGGCATTATGCTAGGCTTGAAACAATTTGATTTAATTTAAAGAAGTGCCTCGTGCGCTTCTTTTTTTGTGAAATTCCAACGCAAGACCGATAGAATTGTAATAATTCTTTTGATATAATAAAACTAATCAATTGGAAGAGGAGAAATGTTCATGAACGAAATCAATCACACATCCGAGCGAGTAAACACAGAGAAAAGAACAGAGAAACAAATTATTATGCAAAAAATACTTAATTGGTTTGTATTTTCTTTGCTACTTGCATCTATCGGTGCTGCGATTGGGAGTAAATTAAGTCCAGAACTTTATTTGCCTCTTGTCGTGTTAGAGGTCGCGTTACTTATCACAGCGATGGTAGTGCGTCGAAGTAAAACAATTAATAAAGTGGTAGGCTACCCAGTAGTACTAGCATTTGCGTTTGTCACAGGCTTAACACTTGGACCAACTTTGACATATTATTTTGGTGCAGGGCAAGGTGCCGCCGTTCTAATGGCATTTGTTACAGCAACCGTTACTTTCACAACGCTAGCTTTTATTGGTGCAAAAATGAAGAAAGACTTATCTTTCTTAAGCAGTGCTTTATTCGCTGCGATTATTATTCTCGTTATATTTAGCTTTGTAGGAGTCTTTCTACCATTAGGCTCTATGCTGTCAACTATTATTTCAGCAGGCGGAACGATTATTTTCTCACTATATATTTTGTACGACTTCAACCAAATCATGAAGCGCGATGTGGAACTAGCAGATGTACCAATGCTTGCGCTGAATTTATACCTTGATTTCCTTAACTTATTCATGTTCTTACTCCGCCTATTTACAGGTCGTGATTAAGAAATTCAGAAGATCTGCCAACCTAAAAATTGGTAGATCTTTTTCTATAAAAAAAGAAGGTTTTTGTTAGACAAAAGCAAGATAAAAAACTATAATAAAGTTAAGGTCAAAAAAGGTCAGACTTATCTTTTATAAGGAGGACGAATGAATGGATTTACAAAAATTTACACAACAAGTCCAGCAAACAATTGCGGACGCACAAAATCTAGCTATTGCATCAGAACATCAAGAAATTGACGTTGCACACGTTTTTAAAGTGTTATTAACAGAAAGCGACTTTGCAAAGCGAGTCTATGATGTAGCGGAAGTTGATACAGATGCACTTCAAAAAGTAATAGAGAATACTTTGGAAAAAATCCCAGTAGTTTCAGGAAGTGGCGTGAATTATGGCCAAGCAATGAGCCAAGCTCTTTTCCAACTAATGAGGGATGCAGAAAAAGAACAACAACAATTAGAAGATGATTTTGTCTCAACAGAACATCTTATCTTAGCTGTTATGGATCAAAAATCGAATCCAATTACAGCCGAGCTTAAAAATCAACATAAAGCTAAAAAACAAATTAAAGAAGCAATTTTAAAAATCAGAGGAGGGAAAAGAGTGACTTCTCAAAATGCAGAAGAAAACTATGAAGCTTTAACAAAATATGGTCGTGATTTAGTCGCGGAAGTTAGAAGCGGCAAACTCGATCCAGTAATCGGACGCGATGCAGAAATTCGTAACGTTATCCGAATTTTATCTAGAAAAACAAAAAACAATCCAGTTCTAATAGGTGAACCAGGTGTTGGTAAAACAGCCATTGTCGAAGGATTAGCGCAACGTATCGTTCGAAAAGACGTGCCAGAAGGACTGAAAGATAAAACGATTATCTCACTCGACATTGGTTCCCTTATTGCTGGAGCTAAGTACCGCGGTGAATTTGAAGAACGATTGAAAGCAGTACTCCAAGAAGTAAAACAAAGTGATGGTCAAATTTTACTCTTTATTGATGAAATTCATACGATTGTCGGCGCAGGTAAAACAGACGGCGCAATGGACGCAGGAAATATGTTAAAACCGATGCTTGCCCGCGGAGAACTGCACTGCATCGGTGCAACTACATTGGATGAATATCGCCAATATATCGAAAAAGATGCTGCACTAGAAAGACGTTTCCAAAAAGTGCTTGTCCCAGAACCAACAGTGGAAGATACGGTTTCCATTTTACGCGGGTTAAAAGAACGTTTTGAAATTCATCACGGGGTAAATATTCATGACAATGCTTTAGTTGCAGCTGCGAGTCTTTCTAATCGTTATATTACTGACCGCTTCTTGCCGGACAAAGCAATTGACTTAGTAGATGAAGCATGCGCAACTATTCGTGTCGAAATTGACTCGATGCCAAGTGAACTCGATGAAGTAACTAGAAAAGTAATGCAATTAGAAATTGAGGAAGCAGCACTAAAAGAAGAAAAAGATCCAGCGAGTGAACGCCGTTTAGAAATATTGCAACGCGAGCTGGCTGACTACAAAGAAGAAGCCAACCAAATGAAGTCCAAATGGGAATCCGAGAAAAACGAAATCAGTAAAATTCGTGAGGTCCGGGAGCAAATCGACCATTTACGCCATGAATTAGAAGAAGCAGAAAATAATTATGATTTAAACAAAGCAGCAGAATTACGCCACGGTAGAATCCCGGCTGTGGAAAAAGAATTGCTTGAGTTAGAAGCAGAAAATCGCGAAAAAACAGCACAAGAAGATCGGATTTTACAAGAAGAAGTAACAGAAAATGAAATTGCAGAAATCGTCGGACGTTGGACAGGGATTCCGGTGACTAAATTAGTAGAAGGAGAACGCGAAAAACTGCTTAAATTAGCAGATGTCCTTCATCAAAAAGTAATTGGTCAAGATGATGCCGTCCAATTAGTGAGTGATGCTGTCTTACGAGCTCGTGCAGGAATTAAAGATCCGAAACGCCCAATAGGCTCCTTTATTTTCTTAGGACCAACAGGTGTGGGTAAAACAGAACTTGCTAAAGCACTTGCATTTAATATGTTTGATTCCGAAGATCACATGATTCGAATTGATATGTCTGAATACATGGAGAAACATTCCGTATCAAGACTTGTCGGAGCTCCTCCAGGTTACATTGGTTATGAGGAAGGTGGTCAACTTACTGAAGCTGTAAGACGAAACCCTTATTCGATCGTCCTACTTGATGAAATCGAAAAAGCTCATCCAGATGTATTTAACATACTATTACAAGTACTTGACGATGGACGTATCACAGATTCACAAGGTCGATTAATTGATTTTAAAAATACAGTAATTATTATGACGTCAAATATTGGCTCTAATTTATTACTTGAAAGAACCGAAGAAGGCGAAATTTCACCGGAATTAGAATCAGATGTAATGCAAATTTTACAAAGTGAATTTAAACCAGAATTCTTAAACCGCGTAGATGATATTATTCTATTTAAACCACTAACACTTGCTGATATTAAAGGTATTGTGGAGAAATTAGTAGAAGAACTTCAAATCCGTTTAGCCGACCAAGAAATTACAATCACTATTTCCGATGATGCAAAAGCCTTTATTGCGGAGGAAGCTTATGATCCGGTATACGGAGCACGACCACTTAAACGCTATATTGTGCGTCATGTCGAAACACCACTTGCAAGAGAAATTGTCTCTGGTAAAATCATGCCACATTCATCCGTGGAAATTGATTTAGCAGATAAAGAATTTACTTTTAAAGTCACAGAATAACCTAAAAAAGGTTTGACACTTCACTTGAAAGGGAAAACTTTGGTTGGATTAGTCGTTTAGAAAATAGGCGAAAATGGAAGGATGAGGAAGATGAAATTAGTATTAATTCGTCATGGTCAAAGTGAATGGAACAAATTGAACCTATTTACAGGTTGGCATGATGTGGACTTGTCGCAAGAAGGCGTTGTGGAAGCAATGACAGCAGGAAAAAGAATTAAAGAGGCAGGCTTAGAATTCGATGTTGCCTTCACTTCTGTTTTAACACGAGCTATTAAAACACTTAATTATGTGTTAGAAGAATCTGACCAAATGTGGGTACCAGTTCATAAATCTTGGCGCTTGAACGAACGTCATTACGGCGCACTTCAAGGACTTAATAAACAAGAAACTGCTGAAAAATATGGTGCTGACCAAGTACAAAAATGGCGTAGAAGCTATGACACACTTCCACCATTACTAGAAGAAAACGACGAAAGACAAGCAAAAAATGATCGTCGTTATCAACTCCTTGATACACACGCTATTCCATCAGGTGAAAACTTGAAAGTAACATTAGAACGCGTTATTCCTTATTGGATGGACACAATTGCTCCAGAAATTAAAGAAGGACGACGAGTAGTCATCGCGGCGCATGGTAACAGTTTACGAGCATTAGTGAAATTCCTAGAAGGTATTAGTGATGATGAAATAATGGATTTAGAAATTCCAACAGGCGTACCGCTAGTATATGAATTAAACGCTGATTTAAAACCAGTAAATAAATATTACTTGGATAAATAAAAAAAGAAGCTCTTTCCATATATTGGAAAGAGCTTCTTTTTTTGAACTACTTCTGAAAAGTCAGTTCTCGCTATCAGAAAGTTGGATGTTTACTTAAAGTCATAAACTTCGCTATCTTTAGGCATCAAGAAAGTGATTAAAATAATGAAGAAGGATAACCCTACTGTTAAAATAATAGCCCGCGTCATATCAAATGATACATATAACATGGAAGAAAGAACGAATTCTGCCATTAAAGAAAGTAAGAATACCCAAAATACAGTCACCACGTAACGCATCCTTACACCCCATTTCATCTATTTCATTATACATTTTAGCACATAAAATTGGATTATCCAATCATATATCATTTGAAAATACGATTATCAAAAAAAGGAAGGAAATGAACTTTAAATGGAGAATAGTAGTGTAAAGGGGTAGATAAGCAATGACATAATATTGTCAAATGTAAACAGGTACACGAGAATCCCCTATACTAGCCATTCTGCTTACTTTATTATAAATCTTTCATCAAAAAATTAGTAGGCTCTCAGAATGAAAATGCTAGAATGAAGAAGGTTAACAGAGACAGAGCCATTTAAATTGGGGGAACTAACTAATTTGGATAGGAAGTGCCAACTGATAATGAAAAAGAAATTCACGCAGATTTTACTAGCAAGCGTCATCGTAAGTTCTACATTAGTACCTTTTGTTCAAGCAGAGGCAGCAGGAACAAACCAAACTACAGTAAGTCAAGCAGGAATGACTTTATCACAACAACAATTTATACAATCAATCGCAAATGATGCACAAGATCTACAAAAAGAAGAAAAAATATTGACAAGTGTCACTTTAGCGCAAGCCATTTTAGAATCCAATTGGGGTAAAAGTGGCTTATCAACTTCAGCTAATAACCTGTTTGGAATTAAAGGAAGCTATGAAGGAAGTTCCGTTTCGATGGGAACGCAAGAATTTAGCAGCGGGAAAGCCTACCACACACAAGCTGATTTCAGAAAGTATCCAGACAAAAAGGCATCTTTAGTCGATCATGCCCAACTTTTTGTTAACGGAGTATCTGGTAATGCAAATCTTTACTCAGCGGTCATCGGAGAAACAAACTATAAGGAAGCTGCATACGCAATTCAAGATGCAGGTTATGCAACTGACCCAGCATACGCAGAAAAACTCATTTCAACTATTGAAAATTACAATTTGGATCAATATGACCAAATTTACGATACAGTGACATCAACAGAAAACCAATTAGCATACGCAGAAATCAAAAATGCTAGCAATGAAACAATTTGGACAAAACCATATAATACAGAGGGCGCAGAAAAAACAGGTAGTGTCAAAGATTACAAAAATAAAAGCCTTCGAATTTCTCAAAAAGCTGTTACAGAAAAAGGAACATGGTATCAACTTCAAGATCAAGGCAAAACTATTGGATGGGTAAACAGTAATGCTGTAGAAGTTTTTTATACCCCGAAAAATGAAACAAATGTGAAACTAGATAAATATATCACCGATTCGGATCAAAAAATCTATGCTTACCCAGTAGAAGACAATTCAAAAGTAGTTACCAATCTTAATGATTATCTAGGGAAAGAATTAGACATTGACCGTCGTGCAGATGTGAAAAATGAATATTGGTACCGTATTAAGTCAGACGATGGAAAAGTAATTGGCTGGTCAAAAGCAGACGGTTTTGCTGAAAACAATCCTAATAAAGCGTTAGAAGTAAAATAAAAAAGTAGCAATCCAATTGCTTAATTGATAGTTCTCTGTTAAAATTAGCACCAGGTCATAAAAATAACCAGGAAAAAATTTATTTTTGCCCTGATGTAGTTTGATATGGAGGAGAACACATGAACGCAGGAATTTTAGGAGTAGGTAAATACGTACCTGAAAAAATAGTAACTAACTTTGATTTAGAAAAAATTATGGATACATCTGATGAGTGGATTCGAACTCGAACTGGTATCGAAGAAAGAAGAATTGCTCGTGATGACGAATATACGCATGATTTAGCATATGAAGCAGCAAAGGTAGCCATTAAGAATGCTGGTCTTACACCAGATGATATCGACTTGTTTATCGTTGCAACTGTTACACAAGAAGCGACATTTCCTTCAGTTGCTAATATTATCCAAGACCGTTTAGGAGCGAAAAATGCTGCCGGTATGGACGTTGAGGCAGCTTGTGCTGGTTTCACTTTTGGAGTAGTGACTGCAGCACAATTCATTAAAACAGGTGCATATAAAAATATCGTAGTTGTCGGTGCGGATAAATTATCTAAAATCACTAACTGGGATGATCGCACAACAGCCGTATTATTCGGTGATGGAGCAGGTGCTGTAGTTATGGGGCCAGTTTCTGATGATCATGGTTTACTTTCATTTGACTTAGGTTCAGATGGATCAGGTGGTAAATACTTGAATTTAGATGAAAATAAAAAGATTTATATGAATGGTCGTGAAGTGTTCCGTTTTGCAGTTCGCCAAATGGGAGAAGCTTCACTACGAGTACTTGAACGTGCTGGTCTTGAGAAAGAAGACTTGGACTTACTAATTCCTCACCAAGCAAATATTCGTATCATGGAAGCTTCTCGCGAGCGTTTGAATTTACCGGAAGAAAAACTGATGAAAACAGTACACAAATATGGTAATACTTCATCCTCTTCAATCGCACTTGCGCTAGTTGATGCAGTGGAAGAAGGACGTATTAAAGATAATGATAACGTTCTGCTTGTAGGCTTTGGCGGCGGACTAACATGGGGCGCCCTAATCATTCGTTGGGGTAAGTAAGCAACAAATTAAACAAGGAAAGTTGCCCTAACACTTATTTTAGTTAGGACAACTTTCCTTTATTTATGTTATAATGGAGCAGGCTTTTGGTTTATTTGTTTGTGCACTATTATTAATTTTAAATAAAGCCTTAACTTTATACTAGCTGCTGTCATTAGACAGAAGTTGTTTTTTATGAATTGAAAAATAAGGAGATGAGTAAATGGATAAGAGAAGAGTAGTTGTTACTGGTGTTGGAGCTGTTACACCTATTGGAAACGATGCGGAAACTTCTTGGGAAAACGCAAAAAAAGGTGTTAATGGTGTTGCAAAAATGACAAGACTTAATCCGGATGACTTTCCGGTTAAAATTGCAGCAGAGTTAAAAGATTTTGATGTAGAAAAATATCTAGAGAAAAAAGAAGCTCGTAAAATGGACCGTTTTACGCATTATGCAATTGCAAGTGCTGAAATGGCTGTACAAGACTCTGGTTTAGTTATTGATGATTCCAATGCAAACCGCGTTGGTGTTTGGATTGGTTCAGGAATTGGCGGAATGGAAACTTTCGAAACACAATATGAAATTTTCTTAAATCGTGGACATCGTCGAGTTAGTCCGTTTTTCGTACCTATGATGATTCCAGATATGGGTTCAGGCCAAGTTTCTATTCGTTTTGGAGCTAAAGGCATTAACTCTACAACAGTTACAGCTTGTGCAACAGCAACAAACTCAATCGGCGACGCGTTTAAAGTTATTGAGCGTGGGGATGCTGATGCAATGATTACTGGTGGAGCAGAAGCACCAATCACTAAAATGTCACTTGCAGGATTTACTGCTAATAAAGCTTTGTCATTAAATCCAGATCCAGAAACTGCTTGTCGTCCATTTGATAAAGACCGTGATGGTTTTATTATTGGCGAAGGAGCAGGTATCGTTATTTTAGAAGAATACGAACATGCAAAAGCACGTGGGGCAAAAATTTACGCTGAAATCGTTGGTTACGGTGCAACAGGAGATGCTTACCACATTACTGCTCCAGCACCAAACGGCGAAGGTGCTGCTCGCGCAATGAAAATGGCGATTGATGATGCTGGGCTTACTCCTGATAAAGTAGATTACATTAATGCCCACGGAACAAGTACACCATACAATGATGAATACGAAACACAAGCTATTAAAACTGTCTTTGGAGAGCATGCGAAAAAATTAGCGATTAGTTCTACTAAGTCAATGACAGGACATACTTTAGGTGCGTCTGGCGGGATAGAAGCTATTTTCGCGCTTTTGACTATTCGTGATAATATTATTGCACCAACGATTCATTTGAAAAACCAAGATGAAGTTTGTGACTTGGATTATGTTCCAAATGAAGCACGTGAAGCAAATGTAAATGTTGTAATTTCTAACTCTTTTGGCTTTGGTGGTCATAATGCGACTTTAGTATTTAAAAGAATAGAAGACTAAAATATAATCAAAAGCCTTACCTCCAAAAATGAGGTAAGGCTTTTTTTGAGCAAAAAACTAGCTTTCATTACTATAATTGGTTACAATTAAATTGCACGCAACTTAAAAGGAGGAGAACATGTTGGACACGAATACACGCATATTAGAAGAACAACTGTGTTTTTCTGTTTACAATGCATCCAAACAATTTACTAAACTTTATCGTGAAGCTTTAGAGCCGTTTCAATTAACCTATCCACAATATATTGCTTTGCTTGTTCTATGGGAAGTTGAAGAACAAACTGTATCAGAACTTGGAAAGAGGTTGGCTTTAGATAGTGGAACTTTAACACCAATGTTAAAACGAATGGAGCATTTAGGATATGTTACACGGAGTCGTCATCCGGAAGACGAGCGCCGCGTTTATATTCGCCTAACAGAAAAAGCAATAAAAATACAACCTGACGTATTAAAAAGCGTGGACAACTGCCTTCAATTACTCGATTTTGCAGAATTAGACTACACACAATTACTTACCAAAATACAATCGTTAACAAAACAATTAGGAGGAATAGAAAATGAAAAAATTATATGAAACAACAGTCATTAATACAGGTGGAAGAAGTGGTGAAGTTCATTCGCCAGACAACGTATTTTACTTTGATATTTCTGCGCCAACAGAACTTGGTGGAGACGGCGGCGGTGGAACAAACCCTGAACAACTATTTGCGGCTGGATACGGAGCTTGTTTCAATAGCGCGTTAGAATTAGTTCTAGGAAAAGCTGGGATTGAAGCAAAGAGCACAGTAACAGCAACTGTCAGCTTATATAGTGATCCAGAAGACAACGGATTTAAAATTGGTGTCGTATTAGAAGGAACTATCGAAGGCCAAGACAAAGAAAAAACAGAAGCTCTACTAAAAAAAGCACATGAAGTATGTCCATATTCTAAAGCAACTCGTGGTAACATCGATGTGGAAATTAAAGTAGGTTAATGATTAAATAAAAAAAGCCGATGACTTAGATTAACTAGGTCATTGGCTTTTTTTATATTATTTTCTGCGTTTACGGCCAAGCCCAACGCCATTTTCCATTTTCTTCAATGTTTTATTAGCCACGCGAGCTGCTTTTTCTGCTCCTGCATCTAATATAGTGTCCAGCTCCTCAGATTTGAGATAAGCATAGTATCTTTCTTGAATTGGCTCAAGTTCAGAAACAACTAATTCAGCTAAATCTGTTTTGAAATCACCATAGCCTTTTCCAACATATTTTTCTTCTATACTAGCAATTGTTTCGCCGGTAATAACCGAATAGATAGTTAGCAAATTAGATACGCCGGGCTTTTCTTCTTTATTATATTCAATAATACCACTAGAATCGGTCACAGCGCTTTTGATTTTTTTTCTAATAGTTGCTGGTGGATCAAGTAAAAAGATAGCATTTTTCAAATTGGCATCAGATTTACTCATTTTTTTCGTTGGATCTTGTAAGGACATTACTCGTGCGCCTTGTTTAGGAATGAATACTTCTGGCATCGTGAAAATATCTGCATGCTTTTTATTAAATCGTTCAGCTAAGTCGCGAGTTAATTCGATATGTTGTTTTTGATCCTCACCAACTGGAACTAAATCTGTTTGATAAAGTAAAATATCAGCAGCCATTAATGGTGGATAGGTTAATAGTCCGGCGCTCACTCCTGCTTTACCAGCTGATTTGTCTTTAAATTGTGTCATACGCTCCAATTCACCAATATAGACGTTACATTGTAAAATCCATGCCGCTTGCGCATGTGCCGCCACTTCAGATTGAATAAATAGAGTGGATTTTTCAGGATCCAGTCCAACTGCTAAATAAAGAGCTGCTAAACTTCTTGTTTGCTCGCGAAGTTTTAATCTATCTTGTGGAACCGTAATAGCATGTTCGTCAACGATACAATAAAAACATTCATATTCATCTTGAAACTGCCCAAACTGTTTTAAAGCCCCAATATAATTTCCTAAAGTTAATTGTCCACTAGGTTGAATTCCGGAAAATATTACTTTTTTCATGATTATTCCTCCAATTTTTTCACTGATTGCGAAAATAAAAAACCGTCCATCCCAACATATAAATGTTAGGGACGAACGGTTATCCGCGGTGCCACCCTAAGTACCTAAAAAGGCTCTTAGCAATAGAAAGTTTCTATTAAAGAAGTAACGGTCTTTAGCCGCTGTTCGCTACTCGCTTTCACAAACAGTCCTTAGAAGTCCATTCGATTTTGCGCTTTATCTGTTTCCACCAACCACAGACTCTCTATTATAAAGCAACAAAATGTACTAATCTTCCTATTAACGCATCAGTTATATTACTTTCATTCTATCAGTTTACAAAACGGCTTGTCAATCACAAAAACATACATAAAATACTAGTCAACATAACAAAAATGGAACTAAACAAAATTCCGGCGTATTGCAGGCCGACTAATTCAGATAAAGGCATATCTGAAAACTCATTTTCTTCTTCTCGTTTAATTTTGCGAGAAATACTTCGAAAACCATTATGAACCCGGTCTAAAAACCCACTTCTCATAATATAAACAAACAATCCAATTAGTAGTGAGATAAGCGCTACCATAAAGGAAATATCCACATAGTTGCTTAAACTAACAGTCTGATTTTTTCCGAAGAGTAAAATACCAAAAATAATAGCTTCTTGAATAAGTGTATAAATAGTAATTCGTAAAAACATTTCTTCACCTCTAATTAAAATTCATAATTCACTCTATCACAATTTGCATAGAAAGACTATATGATAGAAGGAAGCTATCATCCAATGTTAGAAATTTGTCCGTTTTTAGTAAAATATTCCGCCAAGTGTCTTTACAGATTATTAACAGAAAAATCCCTTTATATCAACGTTTTTCGAATTTATTACAAAATTTAATTAAATTTTTGATATTTTTATCTAGACAACAGCTCAAAAAAAGTATATAAATATAATAATCCTTTAAATTTTAAAGGGGTTCGATATTTTCTTTTATACAAAAAAGATAACTTCTTCCAGTTTTAACTTAATTGGCAAAGTTCATCGTAAATTTATCAATTTAAATGGTTATGTTTTCTGAAAACTTAATCAAAAGGTTTAGCAAAGTATACATAATTAATTCGATTTATTGCAAAATAGAGGATTGCGTAACACTTTCTGTTCAGAGTTTTCACGCAATTTCAATTTTGCCTTAATATTTTAATAACTTGTATCTTTCATCCTTGTTTTCATTTATCTTGTAAAAATAATTTACAAAGCCAGAATTCTTAGAGTATAATAGGTATCGAAACAATTTTTCAGAAAAATAAAAAAGGGAGGTCTACTTAGTGAAAAAATCTAAATTATTTCTTACACTTGGATTAACACTATTACTAAGCTTAGTCTTGGTAGCATGCGGAGGCGGATCAGATTCCAAATCCGACAAAAAAGGCTCAGATTCAGGAAAAGCTTCAGGAGAGCAAGTACTTAACTTGACAGAAAGCGCACTAATTCCTTCTGCAGACAGCACAAAAGCGGATGACCAAGTTGGTTTGAACGTTGTAAACCAAACAAACGAAGGTCTATATGCGCTTGACAAAGATGGTATTCCTGCCATTGCCGGTGCTGCTGAAGAGCCAAAAATTAGCGATGACAAAACAGTTTATACTATCAAACTTCGTGAAGATGCAAAATGGTCAAACGGAGACCCTGTAACTGCAAATGACTATGTTTACTCATGGCGTCGTGCAGTTGACCCTAACACTGCTGCAACATATTCTTACCTATTTGATGCAATCAAAAACGGTGGAGATATCGTAGCTGGCAAGAAAAAACCTGAAGAATTAGGAATTAAAGCAGTAGATGATTATACTTTAGAAGTTACTCTTTCTAAACCAACTGCTTACATTAACTCACTATTCGCATTCCCAACTTTCTTCCCACTTAACGAAAAATTCGTTACGGAAAAAGGCGAAAAATATGCACAAAATAGTGATAACATGTTATTCAATGGACCTTTCGAGTTGAAAGATTGGACTGGAACAAACAAAAAATGGACTTACGTAAAAAATGATAAATATTGGGATAAAGATAAAGTTAAGTTGAAACAAATCAACGTACAAGTTGTTCAAGACTCCGGTACTGGACTTAACTTATACAACACTGACAAAGTTGACCGTACTGTATTGAGTGCAGACTATGCTGCTCAAAACAAAAACAATAAAGACTATGTTACAGTGAATGATTCTTCTACTTTCTATATTAAATTTAACCAAAAACGTGCTGGCAAAGACACAGTATTTGCTAACAAAAACATCCGTAAAGCTATAGCTCTTGCGATTGACAAACAATCGTATACTGATACAGTTCTTAAAAACGGATCTAAACCTGCAAACAATCTTGTACCAGAAGGTTTCACTTTTGACCCAGGTAACAAAGAAGATTATACAAAAGAATCTGGCAAACATTTAGAATATGATGTAAAAGAAGCTCAAAAAGCATGGAAAGCTGGTTTGAAAGAATTAGGAGTTAACGAAATTACAGTTGAATTCACTAGTGATGATACTGAAAATGCGAGAAAATCTTCTGAATTCATTCAAGACCAACTACAAAAGAACTTAGATGGTCTTACAGTTAAACTTAAAAACGTACCATTCAAAGTTCGTTTACAAAATGACCAAAACCAAGATTACGATTTCTCTATGAGCGGCTGGGGTCCTGACTATCAAGATCCATCTACTTTCTTAGATCTATTCGTAACTGATGGTGCACAAAACAGAATGAGTTATTCTAACAAAGACTACGACAAGATTTTAAATGATGCTTCTGTAACTTATGCAGCTGACGATCAAAAACGTTGGGATGAAATGGTTAAAGCAGAAAAAATCCTTCTTACGGATGATGTAGCTATTCAACCACTTTATCAACGTTCTACTGCATACCTACAAAAAGACTACATTAAAAACTTGCAAAAAAATCCATTTGGTCCAGATTACACTTACAAAGAAACATACTTGACTAAATAAAATATTAGTCTTTAAGAAATGCTTGACGGAAAGAGAGAGTATATTTCGATATGCTCTCTCCTTTTGCTGATGATTTTCATGTGTTATAATTAAAAATTAAAGTATCCTTTTCTAGTCTTCTAGAAACCTAACATTCGAAAAATGAAGTTTTTTTCCTAACTAATTTGCACTAATGCAATAAAAGTTTAGAAATGTAGAAAAAGGCTCACTAAACTTGCGAATTTGGTTAGGAATAACTTTTTTTATATATTAATTAAAACTGGGAGGTGTAGAGATAGATGGTTAAATATACGTTAAAAAGAGTATTATATATGCTTATAACGTTATTCATCATTGCTTCGGTTACGTTTGTTCTTATGAAATTCTTACCTGGTACGCCTTACCGTAATCAGGAGAAACTATCTGACGAACAAATTCACATGATGAATGAAAAATATGGACTAAATGATTCAATTCCAGTCCAATACTTTAATTATATGACAGGTTTGGTAAAAGGTGACTTAGGTGTTTCCTTCCAACTTGATAATAGACCAGTGTCTGAGATTTTAAGTGCACTGATTGGTCCATCTGTCCAATTAGCACTCGAGGCAATGGCTTTTGGTGTTATTTTTGGTATTTTACTAGGGGTAATAGCGGCCATGTATCAGAATAGGTGGCCGGATTATACGAGTACATTTATAGCAATATTAGGTAAGTCAGTTCCATCTTTCGTATTTGCGACTGTTTTACAATACTGGCTTGGAGCAAAACTTCAAATTTTCCCAGTAGCAGGTTGGGGGACGTTTGCAGATACTATTCTGCCAGCATTCGCACTTGCGATGTTCCCACTTGCAACGGCAGCTCGTTTCATGAGAACAGAGTTAATTGATGTATTCGCATCTGACTATGTTCTACTTGCCAAAGCGAAAGGGAATAGTAGAACGGAAGTAGCAGTTAAACATGCGATTCGTAATGCACTTATTCCTTTAATTACAGTTTTAGGACCATTATCAGTCGCACTGATGACTGGTTCCCTAGTTATTGAAAATATTTATAGTATTCCTGGTATTGGTAGTCAATTCGTTTCTTCTATTCAAACAAATGACTATCCAGTTATTATGGGAACTACAATTTTATTTGCTGTCATGTTGGTATTTGTTATCTTGGTAGTGGATATTCTTTACGGATTGATTGATCCTCGAATCCGTGTGTCTGGAGGTAGAAAATAATGGCAGAACATAAAATTGCAAAAGAAAGATTTCAGCCAGCACACATTCTGGATGCGGAAGCAGAGAAAATTAATCGTCCAAGTTTAACTTTCTTGCAAGACTCTTGGCTTCGTATTCGTAAAAATAAAGCGGCTTTAGTTTCTCTAATTGTATTAGCACTTGTTATTATTATGGCAATTGTTGGCCCTTATTTATCACAAAATCTAGGACCAGAACATAATATTAACCGACAAATTACTGAAAATGCGAGTCTTCCTCCAAAAGTTCAAGGCTTTGAAAATATGCCTTTCTGGAATGGTCATCAATCTATTGGTGGAGAAGACGTTGATATTTATAAACAAAATAATATTAAAGAGGGTACTTACTATTGGTTAGGTAGTGATACGCTTGGACGTGACCAATTTGCTCGTATTTGGGCTGGTACACGTGTATCTCTTATTATTGCTGTTGTAGCAGCGCTTTGTGACCTTGTAATTGGGGTTGCTTATGGTTTGATTTCCGGTTATGTTGGAGGTCGTGTAGATAATTTCATGCAACGTGTATTAGAGGTTATTGGTGCAATTCCAAACTTAGTTGTGGTTATTTTAATGATGTTAATACTCGAACCAGGTATTGTATCTATTATCATAGCAATCGCAATGACGAGTTGGATAACGATGGCCCGGGTAGTCAGGGGACAAGTTTTAAAACTTAAAAATCAAGAATTTGTTATGGCTTCCATGACTTTAGGGGAATCTACTCCAAAAATTCTTATAAAACATTTAATACCAAATATTTCTGGGATTATTATCATTAACATCATGTTTAGTATTCCTAGTGCGATTTTCTTTGAAGCCTTTTTAAGCTTTATTGGGCTTGGTCTTCCAGCGCCAGCAGCGTCTCTTGGTGTCTTGGTAAATGATGGATATAAAACATTACAAGTATTGCCATATATGATTCTGTATCCATGTATTGTACTTTGTATCATCATGATTGCATTTAACTTAATTGCAGATGGCTTGCGTGATGCCTTTGATCCTAAAATGCGCGATTAAAAGAGAGGTGAGGAAAAATGGAAAAGCTATTAGAAGTTAAAGATTTAAATATTTCATTCCACACATATGCCGGAGAAGTAAAGGCGATTCGTGGAGTTAATTTTGACTTATATAAAGGGGAAACCTTAGCGATTGTTGGCGAATCTGGTTCAGGTAAATCAGTAACGACAAAATCGATTATGCGTTTACTTCCAGAAGGTAACTCAGAAATTAAAAGTGGCCAAATTTTATTTAACGGAATGGATATCGCTAAAGCTCACGAAAAACAAATGCAAAAAATTCGTGGGAAAGATATAGCTATGATTTTCCAAGATCCAATGACATCATTAAATCCTACGATGACAATTGGTAAACAAATTTCTGAACCACTTATTAAGCACCAAAAAATCAGTAAACATGAAGCACATAAAACAGCGCTTCGTTTGCTTCAATTAGTTGGTATTGCCAATGCAGAAGAACGAATTAAACAATATCCTCACCAATTTTCTGGTGGGATGCGTCAACGGGTTGTTATCGCGATTTCACTTGCATGTAACCCACAAATTCTTATTGCAGATGAGCCAACAACAGCGCTAGATGTAACCATCCAAGCGCAAATTTTAGATTTAATGAAGGACTTACAGAAAAAAATTGATACGTCGATTATCTTTATTACCCATGATCTTGGTGTTGTAGCAAACGTTGCAGACCGTGTAGCTGTTATGTACGGTGGTAAAATTGTTGAAATCGGGACAGTTGATGAAATTTTCTATAATCCACAACATCCTTATACATGGGGATTAATTAGTTCTATGCCTACTTTGGATACAGATGATGAAGAATTATTTGTTATTCCAGGTACGCCACCTGATTTACTTCATCCTCCAAAAGGGGACGCATTTGCTGCACGTAATAAATACGCAATGCAAATTGACCTTGAAGAAGAGCCACCACTATTTAAGGTGTCTGATACACATTATGCGGCTACATGGTTGCTTCATCCTGATGCACCTGAAGTAACGCCTCCTGATGCTGTATTACGTCGCCAAGAGCAGTTTGCGGAACTTCATCCTGGCATGCAAGCTGTCCATGCGAAAGGGGTAGAGGTAGAATGACTGAACAAAGAGAAAAATTATTAGAAATTCATAATCTAAAGCAATACTTTAACAAAGGTACTGCAAGTGAAGTACGTGCTGTTGATGATATTTCTTTTGATATTTATAAAGGTGAAACACTTGGTTTAGTAGGTGAATCTGGTTGTGGTAAATCTACAACTGGACGTACTATCATTCGTTTATACGATGCAACTGGTGGAGAAGTTATTTATAACGGTAAAGATGTGCACGCACGTAAAAGCCGTAAAGAAATGCTTGAATTCCGTCGTAAAATGCAAATGATTTTCCAAGATCCATACGCGTCTTTAAATCCACGTATGAAAGTTAAAGATATCATTGCTGAAGGTATTCGTATTCATGGCCTTGCTAAAACGCCTGAAGAAACGAATAAACAAGTATACGATTTGTTAGAAACAGTTGGATTAAGTAAAGAACATGCTGGTCGTTACCCACATGAGTTTTCCGGCGGTCAACGTCAACGTATTGGTATCGCTCGTGCGCTTGCTGTTCAACCAGAATTTATTATTGCCGATGAGCCTATTTCCGCTCTAGATGTATCTATCCAAGCGCAAGTAGTAAACTTATTACGTCAATTACAAAAAGAAAAAAATCTAACTTACCTATTCATTGCCCATGATTTATCAATGGTTAAGTACATTAGTGATCGTATTGGTGTAATGTACTTCGGTAAATTAGTAGAGTTAGCGCCTGCCAATGATTTATATCATGCACCGCTACACCCTTATACGGAATCACTTTTATCCGCGATTCCTTTGCCAGATCCAAATTATGAACGTACTCGTGTGCGTAAAACATATGATCCGACGTCTCATAACTATAAAGATGGCGATGAAATTAAAATGCGCGAGATTGCTCCTGGACATTTTGTTTATTGTTCAGAAGAAGAAGAAGTTATGTATAAAGAAAAGCATGCTAAGTTAACTGCTGAAGCTGCTGCGAAATAAAATGAAAACATCAATCAGAGTTAAATTTGGTTGATGTTTTTTCTTAAAATTAAAATTCTCATGAAATTCTCATAAAAAAGCTATTTTTTTCATGTGATTTTAGTTTAAACAAGTTATAGTAGGGGTATCATATACATAACGGCTTGCTAACAATGGTTTTACATATTTGGAAAGAAAATTTTTGAAAATAGTATATGGAATTTCACAAAATTAGTGTATAATGAAGTGTAAGTTCTTTAATGAATTTTCCAAATAGAGATATTGCTAGAATTTCGTTATATGAATGAAACAATACCCGATAAGGAGTGTGAATGTCTAATGGTAACGTTATACACTTCACCTAGTTGCACATCTTGCCGAAAAGCTCGTGCATGGTTGGAAGAACATGATATCCCTTATAAGGAAAGAAACATTTTTTCTGAGCCACTTAGTTTGGATGAAATTAAAGAAATTCTTCGTATGACTGAGGATGGTACAGATGAAATTATTTCCACTCGTTCAAAAACGTTCCAAAAGTTGAACGTGGATTTAGATAGTCTTCCTTTGCAACAACTATTTGAATTAATCCAGAAAAACCCTGGCTTATTAAGACGTCCTATCATTATTGATGAAAAACGTTTGCAAGTTGGGTACAATGAAGATGAAATTCGCCGTTTCTTACCGCGCCGTGTACGTACGTATCAACTACGTGAAGCGCAAAAAATGGTTAACTAAGATTGATAAAAGTGGTTGCCAAGGATTCCATTCAATTGGATTCTTGGCGCTTTTTTTGTAGTTTAAGTAAATGTTCTTGAAATTTTTTCGCTTTTCAGCTAAGATAAGATTCCACCTAGTAAATTGAAGGAAAAATGGTGGTACTATTTCTTAATATGAGCTACAATGAATTTAACCAATTAAGTTTTACCCTTCATTGTCAATGACTAAGAAGGAAGGGAGAGTGTGACGATGGAAATTGAACGAATTAATGAGGATACAATCAAGTTTTATATCTCTTATCTGGATTTGGAAGAGCGAGGTTTTAACCAAGAAGATGTTTGGTATGATCGCGAGAAAAGTGAAGAACTTTTCTGGGATATGATGGATGAGCTGAAATATGAAGAAGAGTTCTCTCCAGAAGGTCCGCTCTGGATACAAGTCCAAGCCTTAAAACATGGTTTAGAAGTATTCGTAACAAAAGCTACAATTGGTGGAAAAGGCGAAGATGGCTTCGATGTCACGCTTAGCTCGCCAGATGAGCTTGCAGAAGAAAAAATCGAAAAACTACTCGAAGAAAACTTCAATCCAGTGAAGAAAGAAGCACTTGGAGAAGATGATACGCTAGAGTTTATTTTAGAGTTCCGTGATTTTGAAGATGCTATTTCTCTTTCACGAGCAACAGGACTTGAAAATTTAGTAACTAAGCTATACTCGTATCAAGGAAAGTATTATTTGAATGTAGAATTTCCTGAGAATAAATATGATGAATCTAACATTGACAATGCCGTTAGTATTTTGCTTGAGTACGGTTTAGAGTCGAATTTAACTGGTTATATGCTAGCTGAGTACGGAAAAGTAATCTTTGACGTTCCTGCATTAAAGCAAATTAGAAAACACTTCTAAAACATTATTTTAAAGACCCGTATGTGCTGAAAAATAGCCAAACGGGTCTTTTTTGTGATTTTAAAAATAAGAAAGGAATTTGGATGCTCCTTGGCGAATAATAATATTAAAGAGCTAATAGGAGAGTGATAATTATTTTTACAGCCAGAAATAACATTGGAGAAACTTTTACTATTACTAAGATGAATGTGGAACGAATCAAGCAAGAAGAAAGACTGTTTTGTAAATCGTGTGCAAGCCCAGTAATGATAAAAGCAGGACAGATAAAAATACCGCACTTTGCCCACGAGAAGACAATGAAGTGTGCGTTTGCTTCTGAAGGAGAAAGTGAGGAACATTTAGCCGCTAAAAAGCAAATCATGGCCTGGTTTTGTTATCAGCGTATCCCTGTTGAAATAGAAAGTTACTTTCCGGAAATTAATCGACAAGCAGATATTTTTGTGAATGGAAAGACAGTAATTGAATTTCAGCGTTCTTCTATTTCAATTAGTGAAATGATTCAACGCACAATGGACTACTTATCAATTGGCTTGGAAGTTCACTGGATACTCGGGCAAGTAGTTAAGAAGGAGAAGGGGCGTATTTGTCTTTCTGCATTCCAACAAGCCTTTATTCAATCTGATAAGAAATTGGGTTATCATTTTTGGCACTATTCTGCTAAGCGTGAAATTTGCACGCTTTATTATCATCTAACATTTGAAAAAGGGAATCGTTTTTTCGCAAGCGAAATGAAGTTTTCTATGAAGTCGCCTTTGAGGGAATGGAATAAGAAGTTAGCTAGAATTATTTCGCGTCACGCCTACATTAAACGAGATAGGGAAATAGAAAGACAAAAAATTTGTTTTTACTATGCTAAATATAAAAAACATGGCCAGTTTATGCAAAAATTGTTTAATGCAGGCTATTATTTACACTATTTACCGAAAGAAATTGGGGTGGATGTAGAAGAACAATTTTTAGTTTTGACACCTGCTGTTGAATGGCAATTTGATTTGTGGGAAAAGTTTTTTAAAGGTCTAGAGAAGGGAGATACCTTTAGTGTGGAAAGTTTTTTAGAGAGTTTCAAATCAGTTGTAAGTCAGATATTAACTATTTGGTTATCTCCAAATGAAAGTTTGAAGTTAGGAAAGTCATATCTTTCTTATTTAATTGGTGAAGGGGTGTTATCTACCATACCAGATAATCGATATCGTGTGAAACGGAAAATGGCTTTTACTAATATTCGAGCAGCACATATATAATCATCTGTTTTGCTTTTTTAGTTATTTTGGCTCATAATAAAAACAAAATGACTATGGTTGGGGGTTTTAATATTGAGTAAAACAAATGCATTACCTTTAAGAGAAGAAGTACCAGAAAATCTAACTTGGGATTTGACTACGATTTATCCGAATGATGAAGCATGGGAAAAAGCATTTACGGATTTGCAAAAAATCACAGAGGAAAGCGACCAATTTAAAGGTCGTTTATCGGAAAGTAGCCAAACACTTTATGAAGCACTTCAATTTCGAGATAAAGCATATGATTTGATTAGTAACTTATATGTATATGCTCATTTGAAAATGGACCAAGATACAGCTAATGCGAAATATCAAGGTTTACATAGTCGTGCAGGAAGCCTAGTTACAAAGCTAATGTCTGCACTCTCTTACTATGACCCAGAAATTTTAGCTATGGATGAAAATGTTCTAAAACAATTTTTAGATGAGAATAAAGATTTACAATTATATGATCATTTGTTGGAAGAGTTAAATTTAAGTCGACCTTATATTTTGAGTGAGAAGGAAGAGGCTTTACTAGCTAATGCAGGTGAAGTGCTTGGAAGTTCGTCCAATACTTTTAATACCTTGAATAATGCTGATATGAAGTTTCCAACTATTAAAGATGAAAATGGGGAAGATATCGAAATTACTCATGGCCGTTTTGGGAAATTGTTAGAAAGTAATGATCCACGAGTGCGTCGTGATGCATTTCATGGTGTGTATTCAGTTTATGAAGGATTAAAAAACACATTAGCATCTACTTTAAATGGACAAGTGAAAAAATCTAATTTTTATGCTTCTACGCGAGGGTATACATCGGCTCGTGAAGCGGCTCTCTCTGGTAATCATATTCCTGAAACAGTATATGACTCATTGTTGAAATCAGTGAATGCTAATGCAAGTTTGCTTCATCGTTATGTGAAGTTACGTAAGGAATTACTTGGCTTAGAAGAATTGCATATGTATGACCTTTATACGCCACTTTCTGATGATGTTAATTTGGAGTTCACTTATGAGGAAGCAAAAGAACTCGTGCTTGAGGCGCTGAAACCACTTGGTGATGAATATCAAGCGATTTTAAAAGAGGCATTTGATAGTCGTTGGATTGATGTGATGGAAAATAAAGGGAAACGTAGTGGAGCCTATTCTTCTGGTTCATATAGTACGAATCCTTATATTTTACTCAATTGGCAAGATAATATTAATAATGTTTACACGCTTGCACATGAATTAGGACATAGTGTGCATAGTTATTATACAAGAAAAAATCAACCATTTGTTTATGGTGATTATTCGATTTTCTTAGCGGAGGTTGCTTCGACTACGAATGAAAATTTACTAACTGATTATCTGCTTAAGAAATATGATGATCCAAAAGTTCGTGCATACTTGTTGAATCACTATTTGGATGGATTCAAGGGTACTGTATTCCGTCAAACGCAATTTGCTGAATTTGAACATGCCATTCATCAAGCGGATCAACAAGGAGTGGCTTTGACTGCGGATTTCTTGACGGAAACATATTTTGATATTAACAAGAAATATTACGGAGAAGCGATGGTTTATGATGCTGAAATTGGTTATGAATGGTCTCGGATTCCGCATTTTTATATGAATTATTATGTGTTCCAATATGCGACTGGTTTTTCAGCAGCATCTGCATTAAGTGCGAAAATTTTAACAGAAGGTCAAGATGCTGTAACAGCCTATATTGATTTCTTGAAAGCAGGAAGTTCGGATTATCCTATCGATGTGTTGAAAAAAGCAGGTGTCGATATGGCGACCCCTAATCCCGTAGATGATGCATTAAAGGTATTTGAACAAAAATTGGATGAATTGGAAGAGCTGGTTAAATAACACATTGTGAAATTTACTAAAAAAAGACACAGTAGCAATAATGGCTGCGTGTCTTTTTTTTCGTATGAATAAGTGGTGTCAGTATTCATGGAATAAACAAATAAAAATAGGTATGTGAACTATTGAATTATAAGCGTTTATATGGTATATTATAACCGTGAAATAAATCACAAACAAATACCCCCTTTATTTGATTGTGTGAATTTCTCCTTTTGATTGCGCTGTAAGAAGCCGTGGCATTTTGCTACGGCTTTTTACGTTATTACGATACTAACTCAGAATTAAAGGAGGACTAAAGATGGAATTTGAAGATGAAAGATTACTACGAGAAGTTCTTCTTTTTGCCAGAAGTGTGGATACGAAAATTAATGATATGTCGCTTGAGGTCATTGATTTTGGGAATTTGCGGGACTATACAAAAAATGAAGTGTTATTAACTCTTTATTGGTTAGAGGAGAATGGTTTTTTAATTAGAAATAATAATATTGCAGAAAAACGATATACTTTAACGTTAAAAGGGGAACTATTATATGATCGCTTTTCTCAAATAGAAGAGTAATAGGAAATAATTATTATCCATGGATAGGAGTTGCTATTCATGGTTTTTTTGAGTATTTAATTAGTAAAAAAATAATCTGTTGTTGACAATGATAATCATTATCAATTAAAATGATAATTAACGTATACTTTTACATAAACTTTTACTCCACTTGTGTTTGTGGGGGTTTTTTATAAATAGTAGTTTTTATTAAAGAAGGGAGATTTAAGAATGAAGAAAGTTTTAGTTTTTGCTGCTTTTATCGTTTTATTCAGTTTTTCGTTTCTTTCTACTGGATTAACGGCACAAGCCGCACTTAAGGATGGAACCTATTCGGTTGATTATACGGTGATACAAGGGGATAGTGATTCCGCATCTATGGCGAATGACTATTTTGATAAACCTGCAACGGTAACAGTAAATGGGGGGAAATCAACTGTTAGCTTGCAAGTGAACCATAGTAAGTGGATTACGGGCCTATGGGTTGAAGGGAACGCGGTTAGTGTGACTTCGAAAAATGCATCAAGTGACACTAGAAAAGTTTCGTTTCCTGTGTCGACTTTAAGCAATCCTGTTAATGCGAAAATTAAAGTGGATATTGATGATGACGACTTGAATTATCATCATGAATATCAAATCAAGTTACGTTTCGATGAAGGATCTGCAAAAGCATTAGCTGGAGCGGTGAAATCTTCTGATAATAATACAACAACACCCGCAACAAAGAGTGATTCAAGTAATAAAGTAACAAATCCAAAGTCTAGTGATTCTAGCCAAATGTTTTTATACGGAATTATTTTTGTTGCAACTGGGGCAGGGTTAATTTTACTTAAAAGACGTGCGATTTTTAAATAAAAAGGGGGATTATAATGAAGAAATTATGGAAAAAAGGCTTAGTAGCTTTCTTAGCTTTGACACTTATTTTTCAATTGATACCTGGATTTGCCAGCGCGGCTGATTCTCGTCTGAAAGATGGCGGGGAATACCAAGTTCAAGTGAATTTTTATAAAGATAATACTGGTAAGACAACGAAAGAATCTTCAGAAGCAGATAAATATATTGACCATACAGCAACGATTAAAGTGGAAAATGGTCAACCTTATATGTACTTAACAATTACAAATAGTACTTGGTGGCAAACAATGGCGGTTTCAAAAAATGGAACTCGTCCTGAAAAACCCGCACAAGCGGATGTTTACCAAGACCGTTATGAAGATGTTCAAACAGTGAGCACTGATGCAGCAAAAGATACGCGTGTAGAGAAATTCAAGCTTAGTTCTTTAGATGATGTTATTTTCTCCTATATGCATATTAAGGTAGATGCAATTAGTTATGATCACTGGTATCAAGTGGATTTAACTATTGATCCAAGTACTTTCAAAGTCATCTCAGAACCTGCTGTTACAACACCTGTGACTCTTTCGGATGGAATTTATACGATTCCGTTTGTAGCGAAAAAAGCAAATGATGATAGCAATTCAAGCATGCAAAATTATTTTAACAATCCTGCTTGGTTGAAAGTGAAAAATGGTAAGAAAATGGTAGCAATGACAGTTAATGATAATAAAACAGTAACAGCTTTAAAAACAACTCTTGCTGGAACTTTACAAGATGTAAAAGTTGTTTCTGAAGATAAAGATGCTAATACACGTATTGTGGAGTTTGAAGTGGAGGACTTAAATCAACCACTTGCGGCTCATGTTAATTATGAAGCGCCTTTCAATGGTTCTGTATACAAAGGACAAGCAGACTTCCGTTATGTTTTTGACACAGCGAAAGCAACTGCAGCAAGTTCATACCCAGGTAGTGACGAAACGCCTCCTGTAGTAAATCCTGGTGAAACAAACCCACCAGTGACAAAGCCTGATCCAGGTACAACGAATCCACCTGTGACAACACCGCCAACAACACCAAGTAAACCGGCAGTAGTTGATCCGAAAAATCTACTGAACAACCATACGTACTCGATTGATTTTGATGTATTTAAAGATGGAACAACAGAAACTTCCATGATGGAAAGCTATGTGATGAAGCCAGCTTTAATCAAAGTTGAAAATAACCAACCCTATGTTTATTTAACTTTAACAAACAGTAGTTGGATTAAAACCTTCCAGTATAAAGTAAATGGTGTTTGGAAAGATATGGAAGTTGTTTCCGGAGATATCAACAAAAATACGAGAACCGTCAAGTATCCTGTGAAAGATGGTACGGCTAATACAGATGTAAAAACGCATGTATTAATTGAAGATATGCCAGGTTTTTCTTATGACCATGAGTATACTGTTCAAGTAAAACTAAATGCAGCAACGATTAAAGACATTACAGGGAAAGATGTAACGTTAAAGGAACCTGTGAAAAAAGATATTTTAAATACTGGTAATGTAGCGAGTAACAATAATGCTGGACCAAAATTGGCAAAACCGGATTTTGATGATACAAATTCTGTTCAAAAAACAGCAAGTAAGACAGAAAAAAATGCAAAGACGAATGATTCATCAAGTATGGTATGGTATATTACATTATTTGGAGCATCCTTCCTTTATTTAGCTTATCGATTAAAACGTAAAAGATTGAGTTAATAAAACTAGTAAAAGCGAGTTAGGTCGGGGTTATCCTTTGCTTAACTCGCTTTACCGATTTTATTTTATAAATGGGGGAATTAGTGATGAGGAAAATGGCTGTCATATCTTTAGTGTTATTGCTTTTTTTAGTTGGCTGCGGAAAGGAAGAAGCGGCTCAAAAGCCTGAACAAAAAACGGATAAAGAGCCAAAAATTGTGGCAACGACGGTTGCGATTACGGAAATTATGGATAAACTTGATTTGCCCCTCGTTGGAATTCCGTCTAGTTCAAAAAAACTTCCGAAACGTTATGCTGATGTAAAGGAAACTGGGTCGCCTATGGGGCCTGATTTGGAAATTATTCGGATGTTGAAGCCAGACATGGTCCTTTCAACAAAAACGCTAGAAGCGGACTTGAAGAGTGGTTTTGAAGGGGCAGATTTAGAAGCGGATTTTTTAGATTTTACGAGTATTGCTTCAATGCAAACGGAAATTAAAAATCTTGGGGCCAAATTTGATCGTATAGAAGAAGCAACTAAATTAAACAAAGATTTAACAAGTGATATTGATCAGGTGAAGTCGAATGTGGCGAAAAAGAAAAAGCCGACTGTACTCATTCTTATGGGGGTTCCGGGAAGTTACTTAGTTGTAACAGAACACGCGTACATTGGCGATTTGGTCAAACTTGCTGGGGGAGAAAATGTTATTAAGGACCAAAAAGTAGAATATTTAGCTTCTAATACAGAATACTTACAAAGCGCTAATCCAGATATTATTTTGCGAGCGGCTCATGGTATGCCTGCGGAAGTGGTTAAAATGTTTGACGAAGAATTTAAAACAAATGATATTTGGAAACATTTTGATGCGGTGAAAAATAACCGTGTGTATGATTTGGATGAAAATTTATTTGGTATGACAGCAAGTTTGAATGCGCCAGAAGCACTAAAGGAAATGGAAAAGATGCTTTATGACAATTAAGCAAAAAAGTTCTTTTGGCGCTGTGATTGTTTTATTGATTGGGACTATTTTGTGGGCAGTTCAAGCGGGGAGTTTGTCGATGTCCATCCCAGCTTTTTTAAGTGGGATATTTAGTGGTGGAAATGAAATGGTGGATGTCGTTATTGATTTGCGCTTTCCGCGAATTATTATTGCCCTTCTTGCTGGTGCGGCGCTTTCGGTTTCTGGTTTGTTGTTACAAGCTGTAATGCGGAATCCGCTTGCTGATGCTGGTGTGATTGGGATTTCAGCTGGAGCTAAATTTTTTAGTTTTGTCATCATTTTATTTTTACCAGAATTGTATTTTTGGTTGCCGCTTTTTTCTTTTATTGGTGGTGCGCTTGCTTGTTTTCTAGTCTTTTTGTTTAGTTATCGCTCTGATTTTAATCCGCTTCGTTTTATTATTATTGGTATTGCAATAAATGCAGTTTTTACAGGATTGAGTGATGCATTATCTTCGCAAGTGGCGCTTGTTTCTAGTCAATCTGCCAGTAGTGCAGCGAGTTTGGCAATGAAAAAATGGTCTGATGTGGAAACTTTATTAATATATGTAACGATTGGACTGATTTGTGCGCTCTTACTTGCTAAATGGTGCAATGTGTTAGGTCTTGAAAATAAAATGGCTAGAGGATTCGGTGTGCCAGTTAATAAAACGCGGATATGGCTAGCGTTGATTGCTGTACTCCTTGCATCGATTACCACGGCAGTAGTGGGTGTTATTGCTTTTGTTGGTTTACTTGTACCACATATTGCAAGAAAACTAGTTGGTGGAAATTATCAAATACTTGTGCCGTTTTCGATATTATTTGGGGCTTTATTGCTACTTTTCGCGGATACTATAGGCAGAACGTTATTTCAACAAATGGAAATCCCTGCGTCTGTGATTATGCTTATTATTGGTGGTCCGTTCTTAATCTTTTTAATGCGAAAGGGTGATTTTTATGGAAGTAAGGGACGTTAATTTTAGTTATAATGGAACCGATGCAATTTTGAAAAATGTCTCATTTACTATCCAGAAAAATAAAATCAATACGATTGTTGGGCCAAATGGTAGTGGAAAATCTACCTTATTAGAAATTTTGGCTAGACTCCTTTCACCTAATTCTGGGGATGTTTTACTGGAAGGAAAATCGATTTTTGAATGGAAAGCAAAAGAATTTGCGCAAAATGTGGCGATTGTTCATCAAAGTAATGTTCTTCCGAATGAACTAATGGTGAAGGAATTGCTTTACTTTGGTCGTCTACCTTATAAAAATTGGCGAATGACTCGGACGAAGGAGGATGATCTAGCTGTTGAGCGGGCTTTGATGCAAACGGAGCTAACTGAAAAAGCAGAGAAATTTGTTGATAGTCTTTCTGGAGGAGAGCGGCAACGTGTTTTTATAGCAACAGCATTAGTTCAGGATACACCTATTTTGCTGTTGGACGAGCCCACGACATTTCTAGACATGTATTTTCAACTAGAAATTTTAGAATTAGTGAAACGATTAAATCAAGAAGAAAATTTGACTATTGTAATGATTTTGCATGACTTAAACCAAGCACTGATGTATAGTGACCATTTGATTGTGATGAAAAATGGGGAAGTGGTTGCAAAAGGAGAACCAGAAGAATTACTAACAACAGATTTGATTGCTGAAACTTATGGTGTAGTTGCAGATGTTTTAAACGATGCGAACAACGGGAAATACATTGTTCCTCAAAGACGAAAGGAGTTTTAGAGAGTGAAAATAAAATCGTTTTTGGGGAAAAGTTTGACCTTGGTTGTGTTAGGGGTTTTTCTTTTTTCTGGATGGAAAATTGGTATGGAACTGTATGAAAATAAGCATAACCAGACGATTCTAGATGATGCGAAAGCTGTTTACACAAAGGATGCCGCTACTACAAATGTGAATGGTGAAGTACGAGATGAACTTAGAGATTTGCAAAAGTTAAATAAAGATATGGTTGGGTGGCTGACGATTATAGATACGGAAATAGATTATCCGATTTTGCAAAGTAAGGATAATGATTACTATTTACACCACAATTATAAAAATGAAAAGGCGCGCGCGGGCAGTATTTTTAAAGATTATCGGAATACGAATGAGTTTTTGGATAAAAATACGATTATTTATGGTCATAATATGAAGGACGGATCCATGTTTGCGGATTTACGTAAATACTTGGACAAAGATTTTTTGGTGGCACATCCAACGTTTTCCTATGAATCGGGCTTAACGAATTATGAAGTGGAAATCTTTGCTGTGTATGAAACGACGACGGATTTTTACTACATTGAAACAGAATTTCCGGAAACAACGGATTTTGAGGATTATTTGCAAAAAGTAAAACAACAATCTGTGTATACATCAAATGTAAAAGTCAGTGGAAAGGACCGAATTATAACACTTTCAACTTGCGATACAGAAAAAGATTATGAAAAAGGACGTATGGTTATTCAAGGAAAATTAGTAACAAAATGAGAAAGCACCAAAATATAATAGCTTTTGGCGCTTTTTCCTTTTTTGGAAAGGGTGCGAACGATGAAATTATATGAACTAACCGATAATTATTTAAAAGTACAAGAATTTTTGGAAGAAAATAATACTGATGCTGTGAAAGATACGTTAGATGCGCTTACTGATAGTTTTCATGATAAATCAGAGAATATTGTTAAAATTATTAAGTCTTTAGCTGCTGATGCTGAAATGGCAGGAATAGAAGCGAAACGACTTTTAAAACGAAAACAAGCGCTAGAAAATAATGTTCAAAATTTAAAAAACTATTTACAAACAGAGATGGAACGAATGGAAATTAGAAAAATAAACAGTACACTTTTTACAATTCAAATACAAAAGAATCCACCAAGTGTGGAAATAGTGGAAGAAGCTTTGCTAAAACCGTTCTTTTTACTACAAGAACCTAAAATTGATAAAAAGCGAATTGCAGAGATACTAAAATCTGGTGAGGAAGTAAAGGGTGCTAGATTAGTTGAAAGCGAATCGATTCGAATAAGATAAATAAAATAACCAAAATCGTTGAATTTATTTAATGATTTTGGTTATTTTTTGTTAATAATGGCATTTATGTGAATATAAACGTAAAATAGTTCACATTTCCGTAACAAACTGTCCTGTTTTTTGTACCTTGAGAACATTTAGCCACTTCCTCCTATGAAATAATTAATCTTGAGTAAACAAAGGAGGGGCGAATGTGAATCATTTGAAAAAATTAGTATCTATATTAATTTGTACTTTGCTGATAGTTTCACTTCTTCCATTTTCGGTTTGGGCAGATAGTCAAGAAAGGGATGGAACGGACGTAGAAGAAATAACTACGAAAGAAAAGGTTACGCAGGAAACGACTTCAAATGAGACTACTTCAGAGCCTTTAAAAGGGACCACAGTAAATAAAGCAATAAACGCAAAATCATTTCCAACTGGGAATTATTCAGGGGACTTCAGTATTAATTCTCAAAAAGACGTGATTGAATCTGGTCAGACGGTAAACTATAATATTTATTTAAAAATCACTGGACCAAACACAAGGTACCAAAATGCTAAATTGGTAATCAATTTACCAAAAAATGGGGAATTTAATCAATCACTAAATGAACTTAAGATTGCGGGAGCAACACCAAGTTATAACAAAACAACTCGTCAGCTCGTTTACACATATCAAACACTAAACAGTGGTGTAGTTGATAAAGTGATTCTCAAGATGACTACGAAAAATGGTTACACACCAAATGGAACGAAATTAGTAGTAACAGGTGAATTAAGCGCAGATAATTTATCTGAAAAAGTAACTGAACAAGCTGAAACAACTGTCAACGCAACAGCCACAACAGCTTTATCAAATGATTTTACTAAGGTAGAAAATAGCATCAATAATAATCCGAGTCAAGGTGACATCGGGATTTGGTCTTTCAACCTAAATATTCCGAAAAAGTCTACAGGAAGCCTTTTTATGGAAGAAGGTAAGAAAATTGTTATTGAGTATACATTAGCAGATAAGCTAGATTACTTAGGTGTAGCAGGAGATACACCAGAACCAACGAAGGTCGAAGGACAAAAACTAACTTGGGAAATTGCAGCACCTACATATTTGGAACAAGAAAAAGCAAACAGTTTACTTAACAAGACTTTCCAAATTAGAACGTTCTTCCAACCTACTATACCGAATTTTGCAACGGTGGAAAATAAAGCTGTTGCAACAACGAACTTTGTTACTTTGACTGATAGCATTGTAGATACATCCAAAGCATCTGTTTCAGTTTCAGCAAGTGATCCAGCGACAATCCCGCCAACTATTGGAAGTGTTTATGCTCCAGCACACAGAGGACCGGTGGATGCGAATTGGGGAATCGCTACTGTGACCGGAAATCCTGATATAAAAGTATATGATACTGCTAAATTAGGCTTTAGTTTGATGTTAAATTCGGCAATGAATGACTCACCTTGGTACGACTTCCTTTATTATGATGCTTACTACAATATTGATGATAATTTAAATTTGGATTACTTCCGGAGTGGCGATTTTTATTTTAAACCAAATGTTAATTACCCAGGTTGGGCTCAGTTGAAAAAATCCCCTAAATACAATTTACTCGTAAAATATGATGGGGATACTGACTGGACTACGTTAAAAGAAGATGTAGAACTGAGCAAAATGTATTCGAGAAAAGATCTTGGAATTCCAGATGATAAACATGTGAGTAAAGTATGGCTTCATTTCACGTATGCACCAGCTGGAATGTATGCTGCTGATCTATCTTTCTTTACAACAGTCAAAGAAGGTTATGTAGGCGAGGTTAGGAATAGTACACAAATCAACATGTACGGAGCGGATAGTCAAGACTATATCCATTATTATGACGATACCAATCCTTGGCCGGAAGCTTGGAAAAATTATGCAGGAGACCGAACAGCGCAAATCATTCCGCAACCTACTGGTAAAAATAAATTTGTACAAGGATCAGTTGTGTTTGATGATACCGATGGGAATTTAATCAACATAGGTGATAATTCTATTTCTGTTAATTTAGAAAGCAATAAAGCTTCTATTTCACGATTAAAAGGTCCTTTTGAAGCAATGGTTTTATTACCTTCTGGGGTCAAAATGAAAAACACGGAGCAAAATGGCTTTAAAGTAACTGTGTTGAACGAGAATTACCAAAACGCAGGACGTCAACTACTCAAAGTGAAATGGGATAAAAAGACGCTTTTACCAGCAGAAAAATTAACGGCAAAAATTAATGTGAGTGTAGCAAAAGACACACCAAGTAATATGACTGTTGAGATGTTTGGTTTCTTGCAGGACACGGATTTCAATGTGCCAGAAGTGAGTGGAACTCCAACAATTTCTGATACAAAAATGGAAATTGATTCAAATGACATTAATCAAAATGGGAATTCGGAAGAGTCTAGAATCACATCGGGAAATCATTACATTTTAAATACGAGTAATCATTTGAAAATTAGTAAAAAAGCTAAGGGTAATCGCGATAAAGAATACAGCGGACTGGCAAATGCCACAACAAATTCCATTGTTTCGTATCAATTGTCACTGGAAAATGATTCAGATGAAAAAATAGCTAATATGGTCTTAATGGATGTTTTACCAAGTGAAAATGATTTAGGAATTACAGATAACAGCGAACGTGGTAGTAAATTCAATCTTGCGTTAACGAAAGCTGTAGAAGTTCCGAAAGAATGGAAAGATAAAGTCGAAGTAACTTATAGTACTGCTAAAAATCCTAAGCGTGCAGGGATTCTTGATAAACACACGATTTACCCAATAGGAACGGAGCCTTTAGTCGATAACACAGAAGCAACACAAGCAGATTGGTTAACAGCGTCAGAAGTAAAAGATTGGTCAAATATTTACTCTTTTAAAATAGAACTTAAAGAAGGTATTGAGTGGATTCCTGGGAAATCCATGAAAATTCAATTTGATTTAAAAACACCAAAGAAAAACCAAATAGATAAGACTCTTTTAAAGCAACAAACGAAAAAAGAAGACAGAGCTGCATGGAATTCTTTTGCTGTTGCTGTAAATAATTCTCAAGTAATTGAGCCGGCCCAAGTAGGAGTGGCTTTAGATGATAGTGTTGCTCCAGTTACGGTGCAATATGTTGATCAAAACCACAAACAAATTGCAAGCCCAGAAACATTAACAGGAGCTTACGGAGAAAAATTTACTGCAAAACAGAAAAAAATTAACAATTACTCGCTTGTAAAAATACCTGCTAATGTAAGTGGAACATTTAACGAAAAAGCACAGACAATTACTTTTATTTATCAAAAAGTGACAGCAGGAAGAATCATTGTCAATTATGTTGATAAAAATGGCGAAAAAATAGCTGATTCGATTGTCTTAAACGGAAAATTAAATTCAAGTTATACAACTTCATCAAAAAAAATCTCAGGGTATAAATTATATCAGACTCCAAAAAATGCAACTGGAAAATTTTTGAATACCTCACAGACAGTAACTTATGTGTATGAAAGGACAAGCAATCTATCAATTTCGTCTTCTAATAAGGGAACTGAAAACGTGAAAAAGTTGGCAAAACTTCCACATACAGGAGACTCTACTACAACTAATTTATGGGTTATCATTGGACTTTTCATGCTTTCAGGTGCTTTTGTGATTATGAAGAAAAGGTGATTTATACAAGTTTTTTAATTGTTTATGAGTGCTTTTGATTACTTTTGGTCACAAAAAAGACACAAACCGTTTTTTATTTTCATGAAAAGTGATTTTTTAGTACGTTTATTTGTTACAATTCAACAAGTCTATTAGAGATTTAACAATAGTTAGAAATAGATTATAGGAGGACAAAACAAAGTGAAAAATATCAGACACTGGAAGAAGCTAGTTATTGCAATGGTTATAGGATTACTAGTATTCCAAAACGTTTCACCTGTACTAGCTACAATGACAGACGATGAAACAGCAAACACAACATTAAAAATAATCAAAGAAGATAAAGATACAAAAGAAAAAATCAATGGTTCTACCTTTGAGATAAAGAATAAAGAAACAAGTGAAACAAGTGATTTAACCATCAGTGCAAATGGTGAAGCGACTATGGATTCTCTTTTACCTGGTGATTATCTAGTTAAAGAAAAAGTTGCAGCAAAAGGCTACGCGCTAGATGAAAAAGAATATAGTGTAACTTTAACAGAAAAAGAAGAAGTGATTACTTCTGTTTCAGCGAAAGTGCAAGAAGAAACAACAAAAGAAGCAGCAACACCGGTTAAAAAAGCAACACAAAATGCAAATCTAAAAGCTGCTATTACAGACAATATTTTCAACAAAGTAACACTGAAAGACGGCAATGGCGATGAAATCAATACTTCGGACCGAATTCAAAATGGTAGCGGAGTTGTGCTTAACATGAACTTTGCATTTTCAGGGAAAAATTATAAAGCGGGAGATACATTTACTACCGTTTTACCAGATGCTTTCAACTTTGGAAATAAAAATTTAAGTGGGAACTTCTTGCCTTCAACAGAAGCAGAATGGTCACTTGATGTTACAACGCGTGAACTTACGATTACTTTCTTAAAAGATGGTATTCAAGAAGGCGATTATGATGTGAATATCAGTACCGCTTTTAAAGTATTTACATCAACAGAAGAAACGATACAAGAAGTTGTTTTCAAGACAGCTGGGAAAGATACTATTTATCAAATTGAAGTTGTACCAGTAGTTAACTATCCAACTACTGTAGCAATTACAGCAAATCCTGGGGTAGTGAATCCAACTAAAGGGCAAGTGGATGCCAAGTTCAACTTAACAAAAGAAAAAGATGCTAAAGGTGAGCTGAAACTTACTGATTATACTTCCGGTGGCACAACAACTATTGATAAAGATAGCATCAAAGTATATTCGAGTGATGTTAGTGCTGGGGGAACCTTCATTGGTACGAAAAAATTACTTGTAGAAGGCACGGACTATACGTTAACTTATTCCGCAACTTCTCTAACTGTTACGTTAAACGGTGGGCTTGCTGGGAAAGGCTACCAAGTAACATATGACCGTACAATCAATAAACCAAGTGATTCACTTTCTTACATGTCTACACAAGCTTACACAGTAGGCGATGCAGGGACATTATCAAGCAACTCTGCTTATGTTTACCTGACGATGACTAATTATAAGCATCTGGAGAAAAAAGCTACTTACAACGGCTCAACACAAAGTATTGATTGGAAAATTAACTTTAACTTTGATCAAGACGAAATATCTCCTTCAACAGTGCTTACCGATGTTTTAGCGGATAACGATGTCGAATATGTAGCAGATTCACTTAAAATTAAACGAGTAACTTTTAACGCAACTAACGGGTCGCCAATCGTTGGAAGTGACGCTTCAAGTGATTGGACAACCTCAGCAATCTCAGCAAATGGGAATTTTAATTTAACGTATAAAAACACTAATACCAACGCATATGAAATCACTTATTCTACGAAAATCACCGACTTTAGTGATCGTAAAATTAAAAATGAAATTACAGATGAAAATGGTGTTTCCGCTGACGCAACGATCGCGATTCAACCAGATTTACTGAAAAAAGAAGCTGGAACAATTGACTATTTTAATAACACGATGACATGGAAAATTACTGCTAACTCCGACAGAATTAAGATGGGGAATCTTAATATTACGGATGAATTTTCTACTGGGGTAAAAGCCCTCAAGAGTTACACTGTCCGCGCCTATACAGATAATACCAATAGCGTATTACTAACAGAAGGCAAAGATTATACGATTGATAAAGATGTGACGCCAGCTGGTTTTTATATCCAACTTATCGGCGATTATGCTTCGACAGACAAAAAAATTGTTGTTGATTTCGTCACAGATATTGACCTTTCTGATGTAACAAAAACAATTGATAATAAAGCATCCATTTCTTATTACGATGGCGGGATTATCAAGTATGTTGATGAGGTAACTGCTTCAATGACACCAGATCCAGGCATGATGACAAATGGTGGTAAGTACGGATCATACAATTCAACTACGGGGAATATCGATTGGATTGTATCTGTAAATGCTATGGCGAAAAACTACGACAACTTGATTTTTGACGATGCTATTCCAACTGGCTTAACATACGTAGAAGGTTCACTACAATATCGTAATGTGGCTTCCACAAGTGAGATGATGAATCTATATATCCCACTTAACTCTGTTGGAACAGTAGCCAAAACAGGTGACAAAAACTATCCAACAAAAGTCGATACAACTGGGAATAAATTACATTTAGAATTTGCTAACTTGGAGAATTCACGCGTATTTATTAAATACAGTACCAAACCAAACGAAAACTGGTATTTCTACTCCTACGTACAAAACACTGCGAAGGTGAGCGATAATGGAGTAGGCGAAAAATCATATAGTTACCAAGCATACGCAAGCAAACTTTTTAATGCGATGACCAAAACAGCTACGATCGATCCATCTTTTGATAATAAAGTTAACTGGATTGTAACACTTAACAACATCTCAGCAGATCGTCCTATTAACAACCCAACAATTACAGATACAATGAAAACAGGAACAACTGGAGCACAAGTAGTAAAAAGTAGCTTTAAAGTAATGAATGAAACGACAGGCGAAGATATTGACTCAAAATATTATGACATCACTTACACAGACAATAATTTCACTATCCAATTCAAAGACTATAAAGCAACTGCACCAATTAAAGTAACCTATAGTACAATCAGCTTAATGTCCGGGCTAGTTAGTAACACAGCGACAACTGCTTCTCCTGACTACGGTAGTTTACCAATGACGTATAAATCAAGAACAACAAGCATATCGCCAGCCTTCACTATTGGTAGTGGTAGCGGGACGGCGACAATTGGTTCACTTGAAATTACCAAAGTTGATAAAAAGGATAATTCAAAAAAACTAACAGGAGCCAAATTCCAGCTTTATACGCTTGAAGGAGACAAAGCAGGGCAAGAGGCAACAACAGATTCGGACGGGAAAATCGTTATGGATGGTCTTCAATCCGGAAAATATAAACTTGTTGAAACAGAAGCACCAACAGGATATACAATTAGTGATGAATACAAAGATGGTAAAGAAATCACGGTTACCGCCGATATAGCGACGAGTGTGACTATTGAAAACACAGAACAAACTGGTAGCGTAGTTCTTTTAAAAGAAGATAGCGCAACAAAAGATGCTATCGCAGGAGCAGAATTCGAATTGCAAAATGCAGACGGTACAAAAGTTGCTGATAACTTAGTATCTAATGCAGATGGTAAAATCGAAGTAACGGACTTAGCGCCAGGCGATTACCAATTTGTAGAAACAAAAGCGCCAACTGGCTATGTTTTGGATGGGGCGCCAACGAAATTTACGGTTGAATTTAACCAAGAAGCGGCTGTAATTGTTACAAAAGAAAACACAGCGAAAACGGGTAGTGTAGTTTTAACGAAAGAAGATAGTGTTTCAAAAGCTACTTTATCAGGAGCAGAATTTGAATTACAAAATGCCACTGGAACTAAAGTAAAAGATAATTTAACAACGAATGCGGATGGTAAGCTAGAAGTAACAGATTTAGCGCCAGGTGATTACAAGTTCGTTGAAACAAAAGCACCAACAGGCTATGAGTTGGACGCAACACCGGTTACCTTTACCATCGAATTTAACCAAGCAACTGCAGTAAATGTAACTAAAGAAAATGTTGCGAAAACTGGTAGTGTGGTCTTAACTAAGCTAGATAGTAAATCAAGAAGTAATTTAGCTGGTGCAGAATTTGAACTACAAACAAAACTTGGGGTAAGTTTGAAAGACAAAGTAGTGACAGAAGCAAATGGTCAACTGCAAATTGATAACTTGGCACCAGGTGATTATCAATTAGTAGAAACGAAAGCTCCAACAGGTTATGATTTAGATGCTACACCAGTTGAATTCACCATCGAGTTCAACCAAAAAGCACCAATTCAAGTGACAAAAACAAACACGATGTCTACTGGATCTGTTGTACTAACTAAAACAGATGGTGAGACGAAAGCACTTCTTGCAAATGCAACGTTCAAATTAGTAGATGAAGATAATAATGTTACAGAAAACTTAACTACGGATGCATCTGGGAAACTAGAAATAACTAATTTAGCACCTGGAGATTATCAATTGATTGAAACAAAAGCACCAGCAGGCTATGAATTAGATACAGTTCCTGTTGATGTGAAAATCACTTTCGATCAAAAAGAAACGTTGCAAGTAACAAAAACGAACCTAAAAACAGTTGTGAGCGGAAAAGTCATCGCAGAATTTGTTGACACAAAAGGCAATGTATTAGCAGAGAAAGAAATTCACACTGGCATCGTTGGCGATAAATATGCAACGAAAGCAAAAGATATCAAAGGTTATAAATTAACAAAACAACCTACGAACAAAGAGGGCGTATTCAAAGAAACGGAACAAAAAGTAACCTTTGTATACGAGAAAAACAAAGCGCCAATCGTGGTAAATCCAGATAAACCAGTCACACCGGTAAAACCAACTAAACCGGTAGACCCGGCGAAGAAACCTACAGTAAAAACAAGTCTTCCTTCAACAGGAGATGAGTCTCCATATGGAATAATCTTTACTGGATTATTCGCTAGCTTCATGGGACTATTCTTATTGAGAAAATCAAAAAAAATAAATGATTAAAAAAAGTGGCTATCCTACAAAGGATAGCCACTTTTTTGATTAAATCCAAATATCTTCTTCTGTTTTTTCACATAACATTTGAATGCCGCGAACAATGTTAAAAATAAATAGTCCGACAACAGCAACTAATGTAAATACAAACAAACTACCAGTAACAAATAGTGATACATTTGCGAGTAAGCCGCCACTTGTCGTAGCTGTAACAAAAATACTTGAGAAACAAAGGAATCCAGCGATAGTCGGAATAATATGAGTTAATAAAGCAACTTTAGCATGATGCGAAACTTCTTCTGATTTAGCAAATATCCAAATTAGCACCGGGACAATAATTGGTGCAAACAAGATACTAAAATAACTTAAAGCATTTAAAATTCGATGATCATTCATAATCAACACACCTTTCTAATATGCTTTCATTATAACAAGGGAAAACAGCTCACGCCCTCGATTCAAGTGACAAAGCTAGAAAGTAACATAACAAATATGTAAGGATTACACTTGTTGTGTTTTAGCATGAATAATATAAAGTAATTGCTCCGACATATATGCTGGCGAATGCGAAAAATCTTCTTCTGCCCAAAAAACAATCATTCCAAAAATCGCATGCGCTTGATAAGTGGCTAGTAGTTGGAGGTTAGCTTCTGAACTATCAGGGAAACTCGCAACATCATCTAATATAAGCTCTCGAATAACGTCACAAACCTGATTTTGAAAACTGGGCCGAATAGTCGATTTTATTACTTGGCGGTAAAAGGCTTGATGATGATACACATGATCAAATATTTTTATCATTGATGGTGTAAGTGTTTGAATAGAAAAATGACTTGTATGTAAATAAGGATCTTGATAGGCACTTTTTAAGTCCATCAGAATTTCTTCAATGATGCTATCTAACAGTTCTTCTTTATCACGATAGTGTTTATAAAAAGTCCCGCGATTCACATCTGCTTCTGTGACAATATCCGTAATCGTAATTTGCTGAAAGGGTTTTTGGTCAAGTAGTGTGAAGAGGGCTTGATTGAAGGCTTTTTTTGTTTTTTTAACCCGTCTATCCATGATTTAGAACCTCCCATTTGAGAAATTTTCTTATTACTATACATATAACGCAAAAGTGTTGCTTAATCAACAAAACAGGCTTTCTTTACATATTGAAAGCGTTTTATACCGGGATTATAATAAAAATAGAAAGGGAATGATTTCTTTTTCTAGCGGAACAAAAGTGAAGGAGGAAATAACAATGGGGAAATTAAATGGAAAAGTAGCCGTAGTAACTGGTGCGGCATCTGGAATGGGGCAACAAATTGCGATTCTTTTTGCTAAAGAAGGCGCAAAAGTAGTAGTGGCAGATTTGAATTTAGAGGCGGCGCAAAAAACAGTCGAACTAGTCGAAAAAGAACACGGAACTGGGCTTGCCGTCGTAGCTAATGTAACAAAGCAAGAGGATATTGAAAATATGATTAACCAAGCTATTGAGGCATTTGGAACATTAGATATTTTAGTCAACAATGCTGGAATTATGGATAATTTTGTACCAGCTGGTGAATTAACAGATGAACTTTGGGATAAAGTGTTTGCGATAAACACAACTGGTGTCATGCGCGCAACTCGAGAAGCACTCCATATCTTTGAAGAAAAAGGACAAGGTGTGATTGTTAACATTGCTTCTGCTGGCGGACTATTTGGTTCAAGAGCAGGAGCGGCTTATACTGCTTCCAAACATGCGGTCGTGGGCTTTACGAAAAATGTCGGATTCCAATATGCGAATAAAAACATTCGTTGTAATGCAATTGCGCCAGGAGCTGTAAATACAAACATTGGAACAACGATTTATGCGCCGGATGAATTCGGCCAAGAACGTGCCATGATTGGAATGGGGATTAACCCCCGAGCTGGCGATGCTTCTGAAATTGCCAAAGTCGCGCTATTTTTAGCTTCGGATGACTCTAGTTTTGTTAATGGTACAGTTATCACAGCCGATGCAGGTTGGACAGCTTACTAATAAAAATTTCGTCCACAAAGGAAATCATTTTCTTTTGTGGACTTTTTTTGAGAAAATAGAAGAATAAAGCTTTGGGACAGCGTCTATTTTTGCAGAGGTTGTTTCTTTATGCGTATGAATAGTTGTGAGCATATTGGGGTATTGAGTAACAAAGTGAGAGGCGGGGATGCTTTTTGGTCGAACAGTTGGTAAGTAATGCAGCGATATTGCTCGCAGGCTTTTATATTATTTCCTTAGTTTATAAAGAACCAATTACAAAAGAATTATCAACAAATAAAAAAATAGTAATCGGAATTTGGGCTGGACTTCTCGGTTTTGCGCTGATGGTTTTCGGGATTCCAATTTCGAATAATGTGATTGTCGATTTACGTCACATTCCAATAATAATGGTAGGCTTTTATGGTGGGCCGATTCCCGCGATTGTATCAGCTATTATCATTTCAGCATCGCGCTTTTTATTATCTGTGAATTCCGCAGCTATTATGGCGGCTGTTGTGATGATGTTAATCGGCATAATAACAGCAATTTTTGGCAAACGCATAGAGAAATTCAAAATTTGGGGCGTTTTTATTTTGAATATCATCGCGTGTAGTTTTGTTGTTATTAACCTGCATTTGATTTTAGCTAGGGAGTCTCATTTTTGGATAAATATGACTGTTTTCGTACTTATTGCGCTTGTTATTGGGGCTGTTTCAGCGGGACTAATGAGCAACATGATTAAATCAAAGCAACTTTTCCAAAAATATGAGCAGGACTCCACGCTAGATTATTTGACTAAATTATCGAATGTAAGACAATTTGATGAAAAAATAAATCATGTGATGGATGCTGGGAGCAGACAAGTTACGCTCATGTTGATTGATATTGATTACTTTAAAAATATTAATGATACATATGGTCATGACGCTGGTGATGCTATTTTGAAACAATTAGCTATTATTTTAAAGCGAAATACATCAGACGGTTCTGAGGCATTTAGAAACGGCGGGGAAGAATTTTCCATTGTCTTATTAGATTGCCCGATTGAAAAAGGGAATTTTTTTGCTGAACAAGTTCGTAGAGAAACAGAAGAATACGATTTTATGATACCAAGTGGACAAGTGGTGAAAATTACGATTTCCGTGGGGGTTAGCAGCAGTAAGGATGGCGCTAATACAAGTGAAGGATTATTTAAATCTGCGGATGAGGCTTTATATAAAGCAAAATTAACTGGGCGAAATCAAGTATGTATTGCAGACGGAAATTAGTCTGTCGCAAAAAAACGAGTACTTCTGGCAGATTTCTTATGTTATAATATATTGTGTAATGATGAGCAAATAACTAGGAAACTAGTCCAAAAGGATGAGCTTTTAATGTTTGACTTAATGGATAACTTGCTGGGAGTACAGTCATTTGGCGAATTAAATAAGGATATGCCGACAACGCTTTTTGTCACGGATGCAGATGGGAATATTCTAATTTCTAATAAATTCACTGCGCTTACAGTTGGAATGTCGCTCGAAGAATTGCTTCGTTGTAATGTAAGAGACTTAGTGGAAGACGGTGTGTACAATGATTCTGTCACACTAGAAGCAATCCGCACAAAACAAAAGAAAACAAAAGTGATCAATACGAAGAAAGGTTTTAGTATTCGTTCGACTTCTACACCAATTCTCTATCCAGATGGCACGGTGCATTTAGTTGTTACGATGTCAGATGAAACGCAACCAGATAGTTTTAAAACATGGCGTGGTGAGGCAATTTCGGGCAATAAAGAGTCACTTCTTCTTGAAGATTATAAAGAAAATGATGGAACTGTGATAGTAGCAGAGAGCGTCGCGATGAAGCAGATAGTTCGAGTGTGCAACCAGATAGCTCCGTTTGACAGTAAAGTCTTATTATACGGGGAGTCTGGTACTGGTAAAGAAGTCTTGTCGCGCTATATTCATGAAAAAAGTAAACAAGCTGCTGGGCCTTTTATCTCGATTAACTGTGCCGCAATCCCAAAAGCACTATTTGAATCTGAGCTTTTCGGACATGAAAAAGGCTCATTTACCGGTGCGGATATTGAAAAACCCGGGATGCTTGAGCTAGCTGATGGCGGTACATTGTTTTTAGATGAAATTTCTGAAATGCCGTTAGAACTTCAAGCGAAAATGCTCCGAGTGCTTGAAACTGGCGAGGTAAGAAGACTGGGCTCAACAACCGAGACGAAACGCCGCTTTAGACTTATTTCAGCGACAAATCGAAACCTTGGAGAAATGGTTGAAAAAGGAACATTTAGGCGTGATTTATATTATCGTATTAATGTTGTGCCGGTTCACATTCCAGCACTAAGAGAGCGACCGCAAGATATTATTGGTCTTGCACGTCAATTCATACAAAAATTTAATCAAAAGTACCAAAAAGATTTTCAGTTAAGTGGCGATAAAACGAAAGAATTACTTTCTCATAATTGGCCAGGAAATGTCCGCGAACTTAGAAACAAGATTGAGCGATTAGTTGTTATGTCTGGAAATAAAGAAGTAACAGTTGCAGAAACAGATGATTTCGCACTAGACTTACATTTTAAAGAACAAACAAAAAAAGACTCACTTTATTTGAAAGATTATTTGCAAGGTGTAGAAAAACACTTTATACTGCGAGTGCTCGAAGAAAGTAATGGAAATGTGACAAAAGCTGCTAGTACACTTGGAATTCATCGTTCTGTTTTATATCGAAAACTAAAAACACTTCATTAAATAGAAGGCCTAATCGGATGTTGCGATTAGACCTTTTTTGTTGCGTTTTCGCGACTCCTGTTTGTAAAAACAACCATTTTGACGTCTCTTTTTTGCGACAATAAATAATGTTTTATATTATAAAGTGTGTTATAGAGCCATTTTTCATGTTGGCACGGAAGTTGCTTTATAAAGAACTGCGTATCATTACAAATATATGTGAATAATTGAACAATAAGGAGTGAGGAATTTGTCAAAAGTAATAAAAGCTAGTGAAGCAGCAAAATTATTAAAGGATGGCGATACTGTTGCTTTTAGTGGTTTCGGTTTAGCTTGTGTTAATGAAGAAATGGCTATTGCGGTTGAAAAGCGTTTTTTAGAAGAAGGGGCTCCGCGTAATCTTACAGTTATGCATGCTAGTGCGCTTGGTGATCGTCGGGAAAAAGGAATGAGCCACTGGGGACATGAAGGATTGATTAAACGCTGGATTGGTGGAATTGCAATCGCTTCTCCCAAAATGGCGAAATTAATTGAAGAAGACAAATGTGAAGCATACAATCTGCCACAAGGTGTTATTACACAACTGTATCGTGAAATTGCTGCTAAGAGGCCAGGAGTGATTACAAAAATTGGCATGGGAACATTTGTAGATCCACGCATTGAAGGGGCAAAAATGTCTGCAAGTTCCAAAGATAACTTAGTAGAGCTATTGACGATCCACAACGAAGAATGGCTATTCTATCCAAGTTTTCCAATTCAAGTAGCACTTATTCGGGGAACTGTAGCGGATGAATTCGGTAACTTAACTTTAGAAAAAGAAGGCTTACATATGGAAGTATTACCAATTGCACAGGCAGTTCGAAATTCAGGCGGAATTGTTATCGCACAAGTAGAATCTGTTGCGAAAAAAGGATCGCTTAATCCTAAAGATGTAAGAGTTCCAGGAATTTTAGTTGATCATATTATTATTTCAGAACCAGAAAATCATTTCCAAACTGAAAATACGCAGTACAATCCAGCTTTTTCTGGGCACATTCAAGTTCCGCTTGGAGATATTGAGCCACTTCCGTTAGATGACCGTAAAGTAATTGCGCGTCGTTCAGCAGCAGAACTAGAACCACAAACAATTTTAAATTTAGGTGTAGGAATTCCGGTGAATGTATCAACTGTAGCAGCGGAAGAGGGCGTGAGTGATCAATTAATACTAACAACGGAAGCTGGTTCTGTTGGCGGTGTTCCAGCAGGTTTAGCAGATTTCGGTCATGCTTATAACAGTGAAGCTATTGTCGATCATCATTCGCAGTTCGATTTTTACGATGGTGGCGGACTCGATTTATCCGTACTTGGTTTGGCACAAACAGACGAATCGGGTAATGTGAATGTCAGCAAGTTTGGATCAAGAGTTGCTGGCTGTGGTGGATTTATTAATATTTCTCAATCAGCGAAGAAATTAATCTTTGCCGGAACATTTACAGCAGGTGGATTAAAAACGCGTGTAGCTGCCGGGAAATTAGAAATTTTACAAGAAGGAAAAGCTAAAAAGTTTATCAAACAAGTTCAACAAATCACATTTAGTGGCGAATATGCTTCTACGACCAATCAAACAATCCTCTATGTGACAGAACGTGCTGTATTTCGCTTAGAAAATGGCAAAATGGTTCTAACAGAAATCGCACCAGGGATTGATTTAGAAAAAGATATTCTTGGACAAATGGAATTCGAACCCATTATTGCGAGCGATTTAAAAGTAATGGATGGCGGTATGTTTAGCGAAGAATGGGGCGGCTTAAAAGCTATTATTGAAAAACAAACGCGAGAGGGAGTATCTATATGACAAAAGAAATAAACCGTTGGGGAGTCTTAATTGGTTCTGTTGGTGTTCTACTTTGTACGGGGGCAGTATATGCATTTAGTGTATTTGCTGGACCGTTAAGTGCCGCTCATGGCTGGACAATCCCGCAAGTTGTGATGGCATTTACAATTAATGCGGCGATTGGACCGATTCCAACTATTTTAGGTGGGATTTTAACGGATAAAGGGAAAGCAAAATGGGCTATTTTAATTGGAGGTATACTATTCGGGCTTGGTTTTGCGTTAACAGGATTTGCTACCTCCACTACAATGCTTTACTTATCTTATGGTGTCCTTGCTGGGCTTGGACAAGGTTTTGCATATTCAGGGTGTCTTAGCAACACAATTCGACTTTTCCCAGATAAACGTGGACTTGCTTCAGGACTTATTACAGCTGGAATGGGCGGAGCGACAATTATTGCTGCACCGATTGCTAACTACTTAATTGAAACGTATAACGTAATGACAGCATTTAAAATTATGGGGGCCGTTTATATCGCAGTTGTTATTGGATGTAGTTTTCTTATTCGTGTCGCACCAGCAGGTTATACACCAAAAGGTTGGACGCCACCTGCTAACAATGTAGCTGGTATGGTAAATGTACCTTGGACTGGAATGGTTCGAACAGTTACTTTTTATCTGATTCTTTTAATGCTAGGTATTGGCGCATTCTCCGGTCTGATGATTGCTTCTAATGCATCCTTAATTGGCCAAAATATGTTTGGCTTGACGGCTGCATCAGCTGCTGCTTATGTTAGTATTTATTCACTAAGCAACTGTTTAGGTCGAGTAGTTTGGGGCGCGGTATCTGACCGTCTAGGTAGATCTAATACATTAATGATTATTTATACAGTGATTGCTCTGTCTTTACTAGCACTTACAACGCTTCAATCTGTTGTTGGGTTTGTTATCGGAATCATTGGACTTGGACTTTGCTTTGGCGGAACAATGGGCGTTTTCCCATCCATCGTTATGGAAAATTACGGTCCGAAAAACCAAGGAGTCAACTACGGAATCGTTTTTATTGGTTATTCTACGGCTGCCTTCTTTGCTCCAAAAATGGCAGCGCAAATTGCTGGTCAAAATGGCGGGGACTTCACACAAGCTTTTTATATAGCTATCGCGCTTGCGGCTGTAGGACTTTGTATTAATATTGTTTATAAATTACGTGAGAAAAAACAACCAACTAAAGAATTGGCGTAAAAATAGAGAGGAGAAAAGAAAATGAGTTTAACTGAAATGCTACAAATTAAATATCCAATTTTACAAGGGGCAATGGCACAAATTGCCACATATGAATTAGCTTCAGCAGTATCAAATGCAGGTGGTCTAGGGATTATCGCATCTGGAGGAATGTCAGCAGACGCGTTACGAGAACAAATTCGTCTTTGTAAAGAAAAGACAACGAAACCTTTCGCTGTAAATATTATGCTGATGATGCCAAATTGTCCTGAACTTGTCGATGTCATTATTGAAGAAGATGTGCGAGTTGTTACAACTGGGGCAGGAACGCCTAAACCATTCATGGAAAAGTTTAAAGCAGCTGGAATTAAAGTGATTGCTGTTATCCCATCTGTAAAAATAGCTCAAAAAATGGAAGAAATCGGTGTCGATGCTGTTGTTGCAGAAGGTACAGAAGCGGGTGGTCATGTCGGTGAAACAACCACTATGGCACTCGTTCGTCAAGTTGTTTCAGCAGTGAACATTCCTGTCATTGCAGCAGGGGGAATTGCCGATGGTCACGGAATGGCAGCTGTTTATGCATTAGGCGCAAGTGGTGTCCAAATCGGCACACTTTTCCTTGTTGCTGAGGAATGTCCGGTTCCAGCTAGCTTTAAACAAGCGGTACTTGACGCAACGGATACAAGCACGACTGTAACAGGTCGTCGCAATGGTGCGCCAGTTAGAAGTATTAAAAACCCAATGATTCAAAAATATGTAGAACTAGAAAACGAAAATGCCTCCAGAGACAAATTAGAGGAATTAACACTTGGCTCTCTTAGAAAAGCAGTCCATGAAGGTGACGTTGAGAATGGTTCTGTTATGGCTGGACAAATTTGTGGTATGTTAACTGAAATTCGTTCCACTAGTGATATTATCGAAAACCTTATGAAAGAATCTAAACAAGTTGCAAGCAATTTAGTGATTCAATAATAAAAAAGAGTCAGCAAAATCCACAGGATTCTGCTGACTCTTTTTCTATTTACGTCGATACATTTTTGTTAAGTCCACCATCAAATAAATAAGTAGTACAGCTGTAATGATGACAGCGATAAGGCTTGCTATATCATTATGGAATAAAATACTGATTCCATTAATTGCTAGTGCGATCAAAATTATAACAAAATATTTTCCCATTAAGCTTCTCCAGTCCTTCTTCTACTTATAAAGCGCCATCTTGAATGATTTCTGTTTTATAACCATCTGGATCTGTTAAGAAATAATAGAATGGGTCTTCGCCAGGTAGTCCTTTTAAATCTGTCACAGTAAAACCAGCTTCTTGGTGTTCTTTTAATAAAGCACGTACGTCCAGAACACCAACCGCTAAGTGACCGTAACCATTTCCTAAATCGTAGGCTTCTTTTTGGTCGTAGTTGTACGTTAATTCTAGTTCAAAACCGCCTTCTTCAAACGCCATATAAACTAACGTAAATTCGAAATCCGGGAAGTCCTTGCGGCGAACTTCTTTAAGTCCTAATGCTTTTTCATAAAAAGTAATTGATTCTGTTAGGTTTTTTACGCGGATACATGTATGTAACATTTTTGCAGTCATTTTTATTCCTCCTTTTAAACTTCTTTCTTCATTGTAGTATATCTCGGAAGTGAATACAAACAAGGAATATTGATGGAAGTAAGGTAGTATTTTAGGTATAATGGTGAATGTGAAGAAAGGCGGAAGTGAAATGACAAAAATCAAACGAATCATGACAGGAATAATCCAAGAAAATTGTTATATCATTTATCAAGATAATGTAGCATTAATTGTTGACCCAGGCGATGAAGCAAGTAAAATTGAAGCGGAAATTGCAAAACTCGAAGTAAAACCAGTGGCAGTTTTATTAACTCATTGTCACTATGATCATATTGGTGCTTTAGAAGAGATCCGCAAAACATATAATATTCCAGTATATGTTAGCCCATTAGAGCAAGAATGGCTATCCAATCCAGAATTAAATTTATCTGCGCACATAGCTGGTAAAGCAATCATAGCGCAACCTGCAGAAAATGAATTTACGTTAGGTGAATATAATATAGAAGGTTTTCGTTTTAAAGTAGTACCGACACCAGGGCATTCTATCGGAAGCGTTAGTTTTATTTTCGACGAATTTGTCGTAGTTGGAGACGCTTTGTTTAAAGGTAGTATCGGCCGTACAGATTTATATACAGGAGATTTTGATATGTTAATAAACAGTATTAAAACACAACTGTTTGTACTTCCAGATGATTTCCCAGCCTATTCAGGTCATGGTGATGTAACTACCATCGGTCATGAAAAGAAGACAAACCCATACTTTAACTAAAAAAGAACTTGCAGAAGCATTTATTCTGCAGTTTTTTTGTAATCAAATGGAAAGGATGTTGGAAAATGCATTCAGATGAGGAAATTTTTAAAGAAACAACGCCAAAAGCACTACTACAATTACTAAAAAAAGATTACACCTTTCATGATTATTGTTATCAAGAAATTATTCCTAGAGGTAAAGAAATTAAAATGAATAATTCGAAAGGTTTCAAGATCTATTTAGTAGAAAGTGGATACTTCTCTTATTGCCTTCAAAATGAATACGGAGATTCAGGGATTATTAGCTTTGTAGGTGGCGAAATAGCAATTAATTTAATTCCTATTATTAAGGAAGAACCAGAAGAGTCTGTACTGCGCAGCCTGACAGAAGTTCATTGTTGGGTACTTGATCCTGATTTTGTGGAACGTGTTTTGGACGAATCAGGTCAAAAAGCGAAATATCTATTATCTAACTTACTTTATACAAGAAAAGTTTATTTTAAAGCTAGTAAACGTAATTTTATGAAGAAAGAACTTCGTATTAGAGCATGCTTAAAAGAGATTGGGCTTTATATGGGAAGAGTAACGAAGGATAAAGAATTCATTTTGCCTGATGAAATCAATAATTCTATTTTAGCCCAATATGCGAATACTACTCGAGAATATACGAATATTATTGTACTGAAACTACGAAAAGAAGGAATTCTCGACGATAGTCACAAACCGTGGGTCATTAAGAAAATAGACACACTTTAAAGAACAAAACTTAATATATATTGATTTTTACGTTAAAAAAGGTGGAAAAGTTAAAATATTATCTAAAAAAAGCAGAGAAAAAATGTCACAAAAAGTACTTATTTAGATGTTTTTGGCATAAAAAAAGTTAGTTTTAATGAACAAATAGTGAAAAATTTCTTTTTTAATGATTGTAACGTTATTTTATTCAGCGTATTCCTTCTCTGGGGTGTTTTCATTGTGTGATATTATACTTTAGAGGAGGAGTTCGCAATGAACACATTAGAAAAACGACAACATGAAATTTTGACCAATCCACTTCATTTTTGTAAGAAGTCTGGAGATTTTGCTAAACATAGTATGAGTATTAAACTTTCTAAAAATGAACTTTTTGATGTAGATTTTGTAACAGGTATCTATTTTGTTGAAAAAGGTATTGTTATGAAAGGAACACAAATAGATGACTATATTGGGTACGACCAATTGCTAAAACATGGGGATGTATGTAATTTTTCATCTTTTATGTCTTCAGATTTAAAACGCAATATCGGTGCTCAATTACTCTCGCCAAGTTCTAGTGTCATCACGGCAGTAGATAGAGATTTTTTCATTTTTATGGTTGAAAAACATGTTAGTATAGAAGAATTTATGCTTTATCAAGCGAAAAAAGAAATTATGATACTGCAACGTCGATGTCTGCTTAATACGCTTAAGGTGAAAGACCGCGTAAAACATTTAATTGCTGCAATTGGTTATGAATACGGTATTTCCAATGGAGATAACATTCAAATCCCGCAAGAATTATCTACTACATTTTTATCTAAATTCATGGGTATTACAAGAGAGTATCTTAGCTTAACTCTTAGTGAACTAAAAAAAGAAGGTTACTTACTAAATACTAAAATACCTGTTGTTATAAATGTAGAAAAACTTTTTAATGAAATTCCCTATGAATCATTAATTTTATAATCTTATGAAGATAGTTTAACGGCTGTCTTCTTTTTTATGCTAAAATGAAAGAAAAAAAGGAGTTCCGCTATGAGTGAATACTTGGAAATTCCAGAATTAAATAAAGCTTTCCCTTTTCGTTCGTTTGTTAATGAAGGAGAAGTTCTTGTTTATCCACATTGGCATAAAGAGATTGAAATTATTTATGCGCTAAAAGGCAGCCTTAATCTTGGCATTAATGATATGCCAATTCAATTAAAAGAAGGAGAGATTCAAGTAATAAATGGCGGAGATGTGCATTATTTTTTAGCTTCGCCGAGTAGTGAACGTATCGTTATCCAATTTGATTTAAGTTTATTTCAAGAAGAAATGCAAATGGATGACAAAATGCAAACATTACGCGAAATGCTTACAGAAATGGCACATTTGAGCAGGGAATGGCCAGAAGAAACGGTTGCTAAAATGCAATCTTTAATTATGAATATCCATTCTGAGTCAAGCGGGGAAAAACCTGGAAAGCATTATATTCTAAAAGCAGACCTACTGGCGATTATCGGCTTGATATACCGGGAAATCCCTCAAATAAAAACTCAACCTGATAGTGTGATTTCAGAAGATGCAGTCTTAAAATCTCAAGAAACACTACATAAATTAGATCAAATTTTTTCCTATGTCGAGAAACATTATCAAGAACCTGTCAGCTTACAAGAAGTCGCGAACTACACTGGTTTTAGCACATACTATTTCACGAAATTTTTCAAGCGAAATACCGGAATGACGTTTGTGACTTTTTTAAATGATTACCGGCTGAACAAAGCAAAATGGATGTTGTTAAATGAGGCGTTCCCTGTAACAGAAGTGGCTGAACTAGCTGGCTTTAGTAGTGTAAAAACTTTTCATCATGCCTTCAAACGAGCAATGGGAGTCGCGCCATTAAAATACAGAAAGACAATATACGGGAATAATTAAGCAATAAAATAGGAAGATTTACCTCGAGTAGTTTTGTATGATGTAACTATCAAAACTATTGGAGGTTTTTTATTATGACATTAAAAGTTGGAATTATTGGTTGTGGAGGCATTGCAAACGGGAAGCATATGCCAAGTTTATTAAAAGCTGAGAAAGCAGAAATGGTTGCTTTTTGCGATATCGTTTTAGAAAAAGCCGAAGCCGCAGCAAAAGAATTTGGTAGTGAAAATGCAAGCGTATACACAAACTATGTAGAATTACTCCAAGATAAATCCATCGATGTCATCCATGTGTGTACACCAAATATTTCTCATGCGGAGATTTCTATTGCAGCAATGGAAGCCGGAAAACATGTTATGTGTGAAAAACCAATGGCAAAAACAACCGAAGAAGCGAAAAGTATGATTGAAGCTGCAGAACGTACGGGCAAAAAATTAACAATCGGTTACCAAAATAGATTCCGCAAAGACTCGGATTATTTGCACCAAGTTTGCGAGAACGGCGAATTAGGTGATATCTATTATGCAAAAGCAAAAGCGATTCGTCGTCGTGCAGTCCCAACTTGGGGTGTGTTTTTAGATGAAGAAGCGCAGGGCGGCGGACCTCTTATTGATATTGGAACACATGCGCTTGATTTAACGCTTTGGATGATGGACAATTATAAACCGAAATATGTAGTAGGAAACAGTTATCATAAACTTGCTAAAAAAGAAAATGCAGCAAATGCATGGGGCTCATGGGACCCAAATAAATTTACTGTAGAAGATTCCGCATTTGGTTTTATCACAATGGAAAACGGCGCGACGATAGTATTAGAAGCAAGTTGGACGCTTAACACACTTGATGTCGGTGAAGCAAGGACGTCTCTATCGGGAACAGAAGGCGGCGCGGATATGGAAGACGGTTTACGAATTAACGGCGAAGCGCACAGCCAAATGTATGAAAAGAAAATTCAATTAGAAGCAGGTGGCGTTGATTTTTACGACGGAACAGGTGATGATCCAGCATTAATCGAAGCAGAACAATGGTTAGAAGCAATTGAAAAAAATACAGATCCTGTTGTTAAACCAGAACAAGCACTTGTTGTAACACAAATCTTAGAAGCTATTTATGAATCATCGAAAACAGGACAGCCAGTTTATTTTAATTAAGGAGGAAGTGCCTTTATGAAAGCAAAAATTGCGTTACAGTTGTGGAGTGTTAAGGAAGCTTGTGAAGATGATTTCTTTGGAACGTTAGAAAAAGTGGCGGAAATGGGTTATGACGGCGTGGAGTTTGCTGGTTATTACGGCAAATCTGCCAGTGAAATTAAAGCGAAATTGGCTGAACTCGGACTAGAAGTAGCCGGATCGCATATTAGTAAAGAACAGCTTGAGGTAGATTTAGAAAATGTCATTCTGTTTGAACGCGAATTGGGAAATGAATACATTATTTGCCCATATGCAGACTTTAAAACAAAGCAAGAATGGCTTGCATTTAGTGAAAAACTTCTTGAAATCACAAAAACGGTTCAACAAGCTGGGATGCATTTTGGCTATCATAATCATGCCCATGAATTAGATAAATTAGATGACGAAATTATTTTGGACAGTTTACTCAAAAATGTACCAGAAATGGTTGCGGAATTAGACACTTACTGGATTGAGTATGCGGGAATTGGAGTTATTCCTTTTATCGAAAAATATCGTAACCGGGTACCACTTATTCATATTAAGGATAAATCGAGAGCAAACAAGGAAAGCACTATTATCGGTGAAGGTGTTTTGGATGTGCCAGGTTTCGTTAAAACGGCGCTTCATTCTGGAACAAAATGGCTGATTATTGAACAAGAAGCATTTACGCAAGATCCGCTAACGAGCGTGGCCAAAGGTTATACGTATTTAGCGAATGTATTGGAGGAGAACTAATATGACACGTGTAACAGTGTGGAACGAATTTTTACATGAAAAAGAAGATGATGCTGTGTTGGCAATTTATCCAGACGGAATTCATGGGCAAATCGCTAGCTTTCTAGAAAAAGCAGGAATTGAGGCGGGAACGGCTACTTTAGAAGAGCCTGAACACGGACTTACCGAAGAAGTATTGGCGAATACGGATGTACTGATTTGGTGGGGACATATGGGTCATGACCGCGTGGAAGATAAAATTGTCGATCGTGTACAAAAACGTGTGTTAGAAGGCATGGGACTTGTCGTACTACATTCTGGTCATATGTCGAAAATCTTTATGCGTCTAATGGGAACAAGCTGTGATTTAAAATGGCGCGAAGCAAATGAAAGAGAACGCCTTTGGGTAGTTGACCCGACGCATCCAATTGCAAAAGGCATCGGCGAATTTATTGAGTTGGACGAGGAAGAAATGTACGGCGAGCATTTTGATATCCCGACCCCTGATGAACTAATTTTCTTAGGTTGGTTTGAAGGCGGCGAAGTTTTCCGCAGTGGGATTACGTACAAACGAGGAAATGGTCGGATTTTCTATTTCCAACCAGGCCACGAATCTTATCCAACCTATCACCATCCGGATATTCAGCAAGTAATTATTAACGGCGTACATTGGTGCGCGGAAGGTCGGAAGAATTATCCGGCATACGGAAATCACCAACCACTTGAAAAAATAGGGAGGAAATAAAAATGAAATTAGGCGTTTTTACACCATTATTTGCTAATTTATCATTAGAAGAAATGTTAGATAAAGTGAAAGCAGCGGGTCTTGATGCTGTAGAAATTGGCACAGGAGGAAACCCTGGGAATCATCACTGCCCAACGGACGAACTTTTGGCAAGCGAAGCAGCACGCAAAGAATACTTAGAAAAATTTACTAGCCGGGGATTAACGATTAGCGCATTTAGTTGTCATGATAATCCAATCTCTCCAAATAAAGAAGAAGCGGCAGCGTCCGATGAAATTTTACGTAAATCAATTAAACTAGCTTCATTAATGAATGTTCCGGTAGTTAATACATTTTCTGGAACAGCTGGTGATAGTGATGATGCCAAAGCGCCAAACTGGCCGGTTATTCCATGGCCAACTGTTTATAGCGATATTAAAACGTGGCAGTGGGAAACAAAATTAATTCCTTACTGGAAAGAAATTGGTGAACTTGCAGCAGCCAGTGGCGTTAAAATTGGTATCGAATTGCACGGCGGTTTCTTATGCCATACCCCATATACTATTTTAAAATTGCGGGAAGAAACAAATGATTCTATTGGAGTCAATTTAGACCCAAGTCATTTATGGTGGCAAGGAATCGACCCAGTTGGCGCTATCAAAATCTTAGGAAAAGCTGGAGCAATCCATCATTTCCATGCCAAAGATACGTATTTAGATCAAGATAATATCAATATGTACGGTCTAACGGATATGCAACCATATGGCGATGTACAAACGAGAAGTTGGACATTCCGTTCGGTAGCTTGTGGTCATAGTTTAACCGAGTGGTCGGATATTATGAGCGCGCTTAGAACATACGGTTATGATTATGTAGTCAGCATTGAACACGAAGATCCATTAATGTCGATTGATGAAGGCTTCGACCGTGCTGTTACAAACTTACAATCGATTTTAATTAAAGATAAACCACTGGATATGTGGTGGGCTTAACGATAAGAAAGGGTGTCTTAGGATGAAAAAATATCAATTAGTAATTGTTGGTTACGGAGGGATGGGAAGCTATCATGTAACGCTTGCATCGGCTGCTGATAATTTAGAAGTTCATGGCGTATTCGACATTCTAGAAGAAAAACGCGAAGCCGCTGCTGAAAAAGGTTTGAAAATTTATGAAAGCTTTGAAGCGGTTTTAGCGGATGAAAAAGTAGATGCCGTTCTTATCGCGACACCGAATGATAGCCATAAAGAACTGGCAATTACTGCACTTGAAGCAGGTAAGCATGTTGTTTGCGAGAAACCAGTGACGATGACAAGCGAAGATTTACTAGCAATTATGGATGTTGCTAAAAAAGTAAATAAACATTTCATGGTTCATCAAAATAGGCGTTGGGACGAAGATTTCCTAATTATAAAAGAAATTTTTGAACAAAAAACGATTGGCGAAATGTTCCACCTGGAATCACGTGTCCACGGAGCAAATGGTATTCCAGGAGATTGGCGTCATTTGAAAGCACATGGCGGCGGGATGGTACTTGATTGGGGTGTGCATCTACTTGACCAATTGTTATTCCTAGTCGATAGTAACGTGAAATCTGTATCTGCTAATCTAAGCTTTGCGCTTGGAGATGAAGTAGATGATGGCTTTGTAACATTCATTACTTTTGAGAATGGCATTACTGCTCAAATCGAAGTTGGAACAACCAATTTCATTAAATTACCTCGCTGGTACGTCAAAGGCACAGAAGGAACTGGAATTATCCACGATTGGGATTTAAGCGGAGAAATCGTCCAACCAACTGCGCTTGCTAAAACGTCTGAGCCAACACCAATCAAAGCTGGTCAAGGTCTAACAAAAACAATGGCACCACCAAGCGAAGAAGCAACCAATACATTATCACTTCCAGCGCCCGCCAAATTAGCTCCTTCTTTCTATAACAATTTTATCGATGTTTTAAATAATACGAGTGAACCCATCGTTCAAAATGAAGAAGTTTACCAAGTTTTAAAATTGATTGAAGCCATATTTGAAGCGGCTGAGACAAATCGAACTATCCATTCTATTTAAAAAAGATGTTTTAGCTTTCTATATTGTGGAAAACACTACTATGGAGATAAAGAATTCTTCATTAGAAAATATTCTAATTAGGAGGCAATATCAATGAGCGAAGATAAAGGTATGAAGGACAAAGCAAAAGGATTGAAAGATAAAGTAGTAGGTGACGCAAAAGACAAATTCGGGAAAGCAACAGATGACAAAGGCAAACAAGTTGAAGGTAAAGCTCAAAAAGCTAAAGGCGAAGTAGAAGATAAAACCGGTGACGCTAAAAAGAAATTATCCGAATAAGTTAAAAAAGAGGCTTGGATTTTTCAAGCCTCTTTTTTTGGTCTAATAATAGCAAAAGGTTTTGAATAATTTTATGGAGGTATAAAAAGAAAGTATGTGAAAATAAACGTGCAGGAGGAAACCGATAATGACAAAAAAAGTCTTACCAAAAGAAGCGTCCGAATTTACAAAGAAAGTGAATGAGAAAGTAAAAAAATCTTTACCATTTGAGAACACGAAAGATTTTGATGATGCTAAAAAAGGTTTTATTGGAACTTGGGATCATGTAAAAGTAGATACTGAAGATGGCCATGCAGTTTGGGATTTGGAGGATTATAAGTTTATTGAAGGAGAAGCACCTGATTCTGTTAACCCAAGTTTGTGGCGTATCGCTCAGCTTAATATGACAAATGGTTTATTCAAAGTAACGGACCGCGTTTATCAAGTACGTGGGTTTGATATGTCGAATACTACGATTATGGAAGGCGATACTGGTCTTGTAATTACGGATACATTAATGTCGGTTGAAACTGCTCGTGCGGCGCTTGATCTATACTATGAGCATCGTCCAAAAAAACCTATTAAGGCGATTATTTATACCCATTCCCATGCCGATCATTACGGCGGTGTAGCGGGTCTTATTAGCAAAGAAGATGTAGCCTCTGGAAAAGTGGCACTTATTGGGCCAGAAGGATTTATGGAAGCTGCGGTCAGTGAAAATATTTTTGCTGGAAACGCGATGATTCGTCGTGCAGAATATATGTATGGTAGCCGCTTGTCACGCGGGGAATTAGGTCAAGTAGATGCTGGTCTTGGTAAAACAGCTTCTAAAGGTCATATGTCCTTGCTTGCTCCAAATGATACTATCACGTTTGATCACGAAAAACGTGTTGTTGATGGGATTGAAGTGGAATTCTTGATGGCTCCAAATACAGAAGCTCCTTCAGAACATATGATGTATTTCCCACAATTTAAACTACTTAATATCGCAGAAGATGCCGTTCATAACTTGCATAACATTTTAACATTACGTGGTGCGCAAATTCGTGACGCTTATGAGTGGTGGAAAGATATTGACAAAGCAATTCGTGCCTTTGGCGATAAATATGAAGTTTGTATCGGTCAACATCACTGGCCAACGTGGGGGAATGAAGAAATTAATGATATGCTTATTCACCAACGTGACGCTTATAAATATATGCATGACCAAACGCTTCATTTTATTAATAAAGGATTAACTGCTATTGAAGTAGCTGAAGCTGTGAAATTCCCTCCTGCACTAGAAGAAAAATGGTATTTACGAGGCTACTACGGTACGCTTAACCATGATGTTAAAGCGATTTATCAATTTTATCTTGGGTGGTATGACGGAAATCCTGCTGACCTTTATCCGCTACCTCCAGAAGATGTTGCGAAAAAATACGTTGAGTTTATGGGTGGCGTTGATGAAGTATTGAAAAAAGCGCGTGTATCCTATGAAGCGGGTGAATATCGCTGGGTTGCGGAAGTTGTCAAACATGCGGTTTTCGCAGATGGAGAAAACGGAGAAGCAAGAGCTCTTCTTGCAGATGCGTTAGAACAACTTGGCTATCAATCTGAGTCTGGACCATGGCGTAATGTATTTTTAGCTGGTGCGGATGAACTGAGAAATTCTGTCCCAGATGAAGTTATTTCTGGTGTTACACTGGATATTGTGGAGGGTATGCCGTTTAACTTGATTTTAGATTACATGGGTATTCGTTTAAATGGGGAAAGATCCATTGGTAAACGTATCTCCATGAACTGGAAATTAACAGATGTTGATGAGAATTATCATTTACTTGTAAATAATTCAGTACTTATTTATCGTGAAGGTGAAGTAGACGATAAAGCTGATTTAACTTTAACTACTACTCGTGATACATTTAATCATATCTTCGGTGGTGTGAAAAGCTTTGAAGCAGCATTTGCTGACCAAACAGCTAAACTAGAAGGAGACGTGAAGAAATTTGGGGAGTTTGCTTCCTTGTTAGATGAATTTAATCCTGTCTTCAATATTGTTACACCTTAATAAAAAACAGAAACGCTTTGTTTAGCCTTTTATCAGGCTATAACAAAGCGTTTTTTATTTTTCAGCTAAATATTTAATTTTATCTGGTACGTTTTTTATTTTTTTATAATTAACAACCATTTTGTTCTCGCCGACAAGTACTTTGAATTGCTCGTTCTTAGTTAATTCTTTTTCTGAGTAGAAAGTTAGTTGCTTTTGTTTTCCTTTGTCATCATAAACATTTGATACATATTTGAACCCTTTGAATTGATTTTTTTGAACGGGTTTCCCTGCGTCTTCTACTTTTACGTAATAGGATTTTACTGCGGCGTCAGTTGGCATCGCATACTCCCAAATCGCGCAAACAGTTAGAAGAACTGCGGCTAATAACATTAAACCTCTTTTTTTAGTAAACATTTCTCCCTCATCCTTTCTTGATTTGTTTTATTACATTAAGTTTACAATGGAATGACAAAATTATCCCGTTTGTTAACTAACAAAATCCAGCGTTAATCTTACATTTTTGTCAGAAAGGTGACAAAAGTGAGTTTAAAAGATTGTGAAGTTACAAAACATCCTTTTTTTAACTACTAAATATAGAAACTAGCGAAAAAATAGGCACTAGAAGTAGTAGCATTTTTATACTTGAAATATGCTCGAAAACACACAAGTGTCGGAAAAAATTTTTTTATTTGCCGAAAACCTAGTTGTAATCATTGTTTGGACACTTTTCGTAATAAAACCAGAGTACTATATCTTGCATTCACAATGAAAAAGTTATACTATATATAGTATCGAAAGCGAAATATTGCTTCATCGCCTTTTAACTTTTATCAGGGGAATTTGCTCCTTTAAAAGTTAATTTTTTTGCTCCATGGAACGACCACAAATAGTTCAGCGGACGAATGAAAAGCGCAAAATGAATCAGATATTTTTACAACGAGGAAAAAAGGATGAAATGGGGATTGCAAATGACAACTTACATAGTAAAAGACGGGGGAAACAGAAAGCTACCTTTTGACAAAAGCCGATTGGATGGATATTTAGAGAAAATCCATGAAGAATTTCCGAAACTTGATTTAGAGGATTACAAACGTAAGGTTTTTAATTTTGTAGAGAAGAAGGAAGATTACGCGGCTGACGAATTAGTCGATTATTTAATTAGGGAAGCAGAAGCTCGTACAGATATTCATATTCCTGAATGGGAACATTTCGCAGCACGCCTTTATTTAAATAAATTATATAAAAAAGCAAGTAAAAATCGTTTCTATAATGATGATGATAAATATGGTTCGTACGTTGGACTACAAGAGAGCCTAGGCGAACGTGGTATTTATTCTGGCAATATTCTAAAAAATTATTCTAAAGAAGATTTGATTGCAGCAGGGAAATTAATTGACCCTGAGAAAGATAAATTATTTACGTATAATGGTTTGTATTTACTTGCGACGCGTTACTTAGCGACTGACTCTGAACGTAATGTGTATGAGTTGCCACAAGAACGTTGGTTAACTATCGCACTTTATTTAATGCAAAATGAACCAAAAGAAAAACGGATGAAACTAGTAGAAGAAGCTTACTGGGCTTTAAGTAATTTATATATGACCGTTGCAACACCGACACTTGCAAATGCTGGAAAAGTTGGCGGTCAATTGTCTAGCTGTTTCATTGATACAGTAGATGATAGCTTACAAGGTATTTATGACAGCAATACAGACGTCGCTAGAGTTTCTAAGCACGGTGGCGGTGTTGGTGCATATCTTGGTTACGTTCGTTCAACAGGAGCTGCTATCCGTGGCGTAAAAGGTGCAAGTGGTGGTGTTATTCCTTGGATTAAACAATTAAACAATACGGCAGTGAGCGTGGACCAACTAGGTCAACGTAAAGGCGCAATTGCAGTTTATTTAGATGTTTTCCATAAAGATATCGAGTCTTTCCTTGATTTACGTTTAAACAATGGAGATCAACGTTTACGCGCACATGATGTATTTACGGCTGTTTGTATTCCTGATATTTTCATGGAAGCTGTAGAGCGTCGTGGCGAGTGGTATTTATTCGATCCACATGAAGTAAAAGCGAAAAAAGGCTGGTACCTACAAGATTTCTACGATGAATCAAAAGGCGAAGGTACTTTCCGTGAAAAATATGAAGAATTAGTTGCAGATGAAACAATTAGCAAAAAAATTGTTAAAGCTATTGATATCATGAAACGTATTATGATGAGTCAATTAGAAACAGGGAATCCATTCATGTTTTACCGTGATGAAGTAAACAGAATGAACCCTAATAAACATGAAGGCATGGTATATTCTAGTAACTTATGTACAGAAATCATGCAAAATATGAGCCCAACAAAAATGATCCAAGAAATTATTTCTGGAGATCAAATCGTCATTACAAAACAAGCGGGAGATTTTGTTGTATGTAACTTATCTTCTGTAAACTTAGGTCGTGCGGTTGTTGCGGAAGAAGGTACTTTAGAACGTTTAATCGAAGTAGAAGTACGTATGTTAGATAACGTTATCGACTTAAACGAACTCCCAGTACCACAAGCAACTATTACAAACCAAAAATACCGTTCTATCGGTCTTGGAACATTTGGTTGGCATCACCTGCTTGCTCTTAAAAATATCGCTTGGGACTCAGAAGAAGCGGAGAAATATGCCGATGAATTATATGAACAAATTAACTATTTAGCTATTCGCGCTAGTAACAAATTAGCGCAAGAAAAAGGTGCTTACAAAGTCTTCAAAGGCAGTGACTGGAATACAGGAGAATATTTCGCGCGTCGCAACTATAATTCACCTGAATGGCAAGAATTAGCGAAAGAAGTAGCAGAAAAAGGCTTACGTAATGCGTACCTTGTTGCTGTAGCGCCAAATATGAGTACAGCTCAAATTGCTGGATCCACTGCTTCAATCGACCCAATTTACAGTGCTTTCTACTATGAAGAGAAAAAAGACTATCGTCGTCCAGTAATTGCACCAGACTTAAACTTAAGCACATACCCGTACTACGAAAAAGGTGCTTACAAAGTAGACCAATTCGCAAGCGTTCGTCAAAACGGTCGTCGTCAACGTCACGTAGACCAATCACTAAGCTTTAACTTCTATGTGCCAAGTGGTATCAAAGCAAGTAAATTACTTGAACTACACATGACTGCTTGGAATGAAGGACTAAAAACAACTTACTATGTCCGCTCCAACGATATCGATGTAGAAGAGTGCGAATGGTGCTCAAGCTGATAAATCTCTAAAACATTTTATCAATAACACAATAAGAAAGGGAGGGCTTGCCTAGATGGCTAACCAAAAAGAACAACTGACACGTATTAAAATTTTAGAACCTTTATTTCCTAATCGTTCTACTTCAATCATAAACGGAGAAACTAGTGGGATTTTAAATTGGAACGACATCCCGTATCCTTCTTTCTACCGTGCGTATAAAGAACTTTCTACTAACTACTGGATTCCAGATGAAGTAGACATGAAAAGCGATGCAAAACAATATCCCGCTCTTTCTGAACAAGAAAAATATGCTTTTGATGCGATTATTGGCTTACTTGCAACACTGGATTCTCCGCAAACACGCTTTATTTATAACATTGCGGAATATATTACCGATCCAGCAGTCCATGCAAACGCAGCAATTATCGCACAACAAGAAGTAATTCATAATGAGAGTTACTCGTATGTACTTGCTTCTATTACAAATTTACAAGAACAAAATCGTGTCTTTGAACTTGCAAGAACGCATCCGACAATTATCAAGCGTAATGAGCCAATCATGGACGCATATGATGATTTCATGAATAATAAAACGGGTGAAACACTTGTAAAAGCATTAATTCAATCTTCTATTTTAGAAGGAATTAATTTCTACAGTGGCTTTGCTTACTTCTACAACCTGGTTCGTCAAAATAAAATGACTGGAACAGGAAAAATCATCAGCTTTATCAATCGCGATGAATTAGCTCACTCAAAATTTATCTCTGAAGTAATCCGAGCAATCCTTGGGGAAAACCCAGAATTACAAACAGAAGAGCTAGTGGAATATACACATGAAGCTTTCCGTCACGCTGTTGAACTTGAAACAGAATGGTCCGAAGAAGTTTTACAAGGTATTGAAGGTATAGATGTGGAAGAAATGGTTGACTACGTGAAATATCGTGCCAACAAAATGCTAGGAATGCTTGGTATTCCAGAACTTTATCCAGGACATAGTGACAACACAATGACATGGATTAAAGCCTATGCAGATAACTTTACAGAAACAAAAACCGACTTTTTCGAAATGCGCAATTCAAGCTATAAAAAAACGAACATGGATAACGGATTCGACGATTTATGAGAATCTTGTTAGCCTATGATTCTCTAAGCGGCAACACAAAAATGGTAGCTGATGAAATTGAAGAGATACTAATAAGCGAAGGGCATGAAGTTGTGTCCTTTCGCGTATCTCCTTTAGCCGAGTATCCGCTTGATGAGGATTTTGACTTGTACGTGTTGGGGGCATGGACAGTCGACTACGGAAGAACACCGCCAGATATGAAAGATTTTATCGCGGAACTAGCCGTAAAGCCCAAGAATGTAGCCATTTTTGGCACTGGGGAAACACAATGGGGTATGGATTTTTATTGCGGAGCTGTCGACCGAATGGCAAAATATTTCGGAACAAGCTACCCAACCTTAAAAATAGAACAAATGCCACACACCGAGCAAGATGTGGCTGACATAGACAATTGGGTCAGGAAAATTTTAGCGCTAAGGAGTGGAATCAAATGACAAGTATTGAAATTAAATCACCTGAAGAGTTCCAAGCTCATATTAATGGGGAAGAATTAGTATATGTAGACTATTGGAAAGATAATTGTCCTAATTGTAAAATGCTTGATCTTTCTTTTGCTGAATTCAAAAACTCTGAAATCGCAAGCAAAGTGAAAGTATTAAAAGTAAAATTAGAAGAAATGGGCGAAAACTTCTTTTTTGACCGTGATGTACAACAAACGCCAACACTTGTACTTTACAAAGGCGGCGAAGAGATCCACCGTTTAAATGGATTTATTCCACCAAACAAAATTGAAGAAGCAGTTTCATTAAACGCGTAATTTAATGAGTAGCAGGCCTCCTTGTAAATAGGCGGCTTGGTGCTCATTTTTTTTACGAGTCCTTGCGATATTTTTCACAAATAAATTCTTCTAAAGGAGTTAAAACAGTGAAACAACTACAAGCTGAAATTACTGCTTTTCTAAAAGAGCGTGATTGGCTAGATCAATACAATCATCCAAAAGATTTGGCAATTTCATTGTCACTTGAAGCAGCAGAATTACTTGAATGCTTTCAGTGGAAAACAGATGAAATAGCGTTAAAAGAAAATCGTGAAGAACTTTTAAAAGAAGTAGCTGATGTGCTTATCTATGCGCTTCAAATTGCAGAGAGTATGGGGGCGGACGGCGAGGAACTTGTTCGAATGAAATTAGCAGAAAATCGTAGGAGAACTTGGCCAAAAAAATAAAAAAAGCTGCTTTACCAAATGATGATAAAGCAGCTTTTATTTTAATAAGAATAAGAACGTTTACGGCGTTTTTTTGAACGAATCATTGTAAAAATTCCTGCTATAACTAAAATAATAGAAATGATACATACACCAAAACCGATAAGTCCGGTAATGCTAAATGAAAAGCCAAAACCAATCAAACCAATCAGAAGTAACACTAAGCCAGCTAGTTTCATTTGAAAACTCCTTTCAGAAATCTTATCTCTATTATATAGGAATTATCTGAAAAAAATAAGACTTTAAAGATAAAAAATTTTTAAAGATGAAATGCATTGATAGAGCATCAGTTCGCATAAGTTGGAAATAGTCAAGACTGCAAAGGAAAAAAATTATCTGTTATAGTAAGAAAGTGAGAGAAGCAAGGAGGAAAACATATGGATTTTAAAGAGTATCAAATTTTAGCGAATAGAACTGCTGCAACACACGAACAGGCACTAACAAATTACGGACTTGGTATTACTGGAGAGGCCGGTGAAGTTGCCGATTTGATTAAGAAATATGCTTTTCATGGACATGATTTAGATAAGGAGTCTCTAACAAAAGAGCTAGGAGATGTACTTTGGTACGTATCACAAATTGCTAAATGGGCAGATATAAGCATGGAAACAGTAGCAGAATTAAATATCGAGAAATTAAAGCGTCGTTATCCTCAAGGTTTTTCAACAGAGCGAAGTAAGCTCCATATCGATTAAAAAAACGTTTGTATTTAAGAAAATAAATTTTCCTAAAATACAAACGTTTTTAGTTTTTTAGTGAGCTAGAAAACCTGCTAAATAGCGTATAAATTACATATTGGATAATCGAAAAGTAAAACACAAAATTCCAAAATGGCCAGTGAAAAACACTAAACATAATTTGCAATGAATCAATTGGCTGCGTAAGTAAATGGATGGAATGTAAGCGAGAGAACCGTCCAATGTATATCGCATAACTAGATAATAATATTAAGCCAATCAAAAGTAATTGATAACTTAGTAAACTAGTCCAATTAAATCGTCTTCTTATTTCAGCAAGCATTTTTGCGAAAGACCAGAATCCAATAAATAATCCAAAGAACACACCGACGATAATATAAGTGAAATGTCGCCATAACCAAGGTGCTGTTGAAAGTACTCCTTCTGCTCCGTAAATTTCTAAACGTTGTAAATGAAGTAAATCAGTTAAAAGATACGGTGCATTTGGGAAAAATACTAGCCAAACAATCCCTAGTGGCCAAAAAATCCACCAGACGCGAGGCTTTTTTGTGAGAAATACTGCTATTTCGAAAGGTATATAAGCAAGCCCGACATTTAAAATTAGAAAAGTGTAAGTATCTGCAGTGAAATGCAGCACAAGAAAGTATCCGAGTAAGAACGCTCGGCAAGTCCAAATTGCTTTCGTCATGAAATAGTCACCTCGTGTTTGCTATTGTATCATAAATCGAGGTGACGAGGACATCTTAACCTGCTAAATGAAACAAAAGTACTAAAGCAAGACCAAATACTGAGAGGAAAACAGAACCGATTAACGCCGCAGCAAAAGGTTTTCCACCCATTTTTCCGAACGATGGCAAGTGGACATTTAAACCGAGTCCGCCCATTGACATAGCAATGAGAAAATATGCGCAGATGACAAGAAAATCAGTTACAGATGTTGGAATAATTCCAAAGCTATTAATTGCACTAGTTGCTAAAAAGCCGAAAATAAACCATGGTACAGGAAGTTCAGCCCATGAAAAGCGATTTTTAGTCCCAGCATTAACCATTTTTGCGACAACAAAGCAGACTGGAACAAGTAAGGCTACACGTGTTAATTTAACGATAACCGCCATATCAACAGCTGATGAGCCGCCTGGATCTGCAGCTGCAATAACGTGGGCAATTTCATGAAGTGTAGCCCCTGCAAAAATACCATAACCATCTGGTCCAAGTGGTAGAATTGGATAAATCAACGTATAGATAACAGTGAAAATAGTTCCAAGTAGTGCAATAATCGTAGCAGCCACAGCCGTTTGGTTGTTATCAGCTTTTACTTGTGGAGAAATCGCAACTACTGCAGCAGCACCACAAATCCCCGTACCGCAAGCGACCAAAATAGCTAGTTTCTTATCCACTCCAAAAAGTTTGGCTAAGAAATAAACAATAGTAATACCAAAGCTAAGGCATAAGGCAGCAATTAGAAATACGCGCCATCCAGCATGATAAATATCAACTAAGTTCAAGCGGAAACCAAGTAAAATAATCCCGGCACGAAGAATTACCTTGTTGGAAAATTGAATACCAGTAAACCATTTATCCGGAACTGGGAAAAGTGCACGAATGATAATACCAATTAAAATAGCAGTTACAAGTTGTCCGAGAATCATTAAAAATGGTAACTTCGCTAAAAAATAAGATAAGGTAGCAATACAGAAAGTAAGCGCAATACCATACCAAAATGTCTTCGTTTTAAATAAAATTTGACTCATGTTCATCCCCCTTTCTTTTATACTTTTACTTTACCATTCCTGATTTTATTAGTAAAATTTATATTAATTATATTATTGATAAGTTATTTTTATGGAGGTGTTACGATGGATGAGGCATTAAGAACATATATCCGAGTAGTAGAATTGCAAAGTTTTACAAAAGCAGCTGAAGAATTACACATTTCGCAACCCGCTGTATCGTTGCAATTAAAGAAATTAGAAGAGCTTTACGAAACAGAGCTTATTTACAGACAAGCTAAGAAGTTTATTTTAACAGCAACAGGAGAAATTTTATACCACCGTGCCAAGCAATTAGAAGGACTATATAAACAAGTGGAAGATGAAATAAGTTTATATCACCATCATTTAAAAGGTCGACTTCGAATTGGTGCTAGTTTTACGATAGGAGAGTATTATCTGCCAGAAGTGATTGCGAAATTTCATGCCCTTTATCCGGATATTACAATAGAACTTATCATTGAAAATACCGCGAAAATTGCTGACAAAGTTGAACTTCTTCAAGTGGACACAGGGCTAATTGAAGGCCAGGTGAGTAAGAAAGATTTAGAGATAAGTGCTTTTTCGGATGATGAAATGTGTATCGTTGGTCGAGCAGACGGTTCGCTTACAGAAATTGAGCAAGGAGCGACTTGGATTGCGCGAGAAGAAGGTTCGGGAACGCGTGAATATTTGGATCATGTATTAAGTACTAATGGCTGGAATGTTGCTGAAAAAGTTGTTGCCTGGAGTAATATGGCGGTCAAACAAATGGTTCTTGAAGGGATGGGCTACACTGTTATTTCTAAGTGTGTTGTTCAAACAGAAATTACAGCGGGGAAAATGCAGACCTTTAATGAGTCTGGGAGCTTAATGCGGAAGTTTTCGGTACTGAAAAACAGACAAAGGCTTGAGAATCGAATTGCTGAAACTTTTTTAACATTTTTAAAGGAAAATCAGTAAATAAAACTAGCTTTTTAATTAACTAGTGCTTACAATGAGAAAGAATACATTTTAGAAAGGGAGAAGCAATGAAAGAATATTTTATAGATCGTTCCTATAAGGCTTCTATGGGAATTGCGAATGCGGTTCTTGTAACGCTTGGAATTGGACTTCTTTTGCAAACAATTGGGCAGATGACAGGGATTTCATTTCTTGCAACGGTTGGCGCAATTGGTAAAACGATGTTAATTCCGGGAATTGGTGTTGGTATTGCGATGTGCTTGCACGCAAACACGCTTGTGACGATAAGTGCGGCAGCCTCTGCTGTTATTGGAGGCGGGGCAGTGGCGACGTTAGCTGGTGGCGGAGTTGCTATTACTAGCGGAGAACCAGTCGGAGCTATTTTGGCTGTTATTGTGGCGGTTTGGACTGGGAAGCGAGTCACTGGAAAGACGAAATTTGATATGATTTTGATTCCCGGTGTTTCACTTTTAGCTGGTGGACTTAGTGGTATTTTATTTGCAAAGATAATGGCACCGATTTTAGCTTCTGTAAGCCTTGGAATTAGTTCATTAATTGGTGGTTCACCGCTGATTTCATCGATGATTATTGCTTTTGTGTTTGGGTTACTGATACTTAGTCCAGCTTCATCTGCTGCGCTCGCGATTGCGCTTCAACTTGATCCAACAGCAAGTGCTGCCGCATTGATTGGCTGCTCGGTACAATTTGTGTCATTTGCGGTATTAAGTTATCGGGATAATAACTGGGGTGCATTTTTTGCCCAACTTATCTGTACACCAAAATTACAAACACCTAATATTATTAGAAAGCCTAGCCTTATGTTAGTACCACTACTAACAACACTGATTGCTGGACCTCTTGGCGTGATGGTGTTCCATATCCAAGCCGCGAGTGAAGTCGCTGGTCTCGGGTTATGTGCCTTTGTTGCACCACTTTATTTAATAGCAAATTATGGATTCAGCACACTTGCTGCTTTTATTTTGGTAGCAGTTGTCTTGCCAGGTGTTATTGCACTTGTTGTCAGACCGTTTCTTATTAAAAAGGAACGCTTGAAAACTGGTGATTTAACTATTGAGCTACAGTAGAATAGTATAAAAAGTAGAGCTTTATCGCTCTACTTTTTATATTGGAATTTTGAATAAGCTTATGCTATGATTTATTGTGATGACAATAATACAATTTGAAAGGGAAGACCTAAAATGGTTAGAAAATTAAATAAGATGAATGATGCGTCGCCACTTTATGCACAAATAGCGGATGACTTACGGGAAAAAATCCAATCAGGAATTTGGAAAACCGGAGATAAAATTCCACCAGAGCTGGATTTATGTGAGTTATACAACGTTAGTAGAATTACCGTTCGGAAAGCAATTGATGAACTCGTTCGTGAGAATCTACTTTATAGAGAGCGTGCGAAAGGTACTTTTGTACGTGACTGGGAAGAAGCAGAGGATGAGCATTTTACTTTGGTGCGCAGTTTTACGAATGAGATGAAAGAACTTGGTAAAAAAGCGGCTACGCTACATGCAGAAGTAGAAGTGATCAATGCTGATAAAAAAATTGCGTTGCAGTTGGGGCTTGCAGTTGGGGATAAGGTTTTACAAGTTAAGCGGCTACGAGGCACGAAAGACTTGGCGTTTGCTCTTTTTATCAGTGCGATTCCTTATCGACAAGCGTATTCCCTTCAAGCAGAAGATTATTACGGTTCTTTTTATGAATATTTGAAAGGATTTGGGATTGTCGTTAATCAAGAAAAGGAATATATTGAAGCTATGCTACCAAATCGTGAAGTTCAGGAAGCTTTAGCAATCGATAAGCAGGAACCAATTTTAAAAAGAGTACGGATGACGAAACAAAAAGAAAGTGATTTTAGAGAATACAGTGAATGCTTTTATGTAGGAAAGCATTATCGATATTATATTGATTTTGAATAAAAGAAAGCCTATCAACAATCTTGATAGGCTTTCTTTTACTATAAGTTACGTACAAATGCTTGAATAACAGCTACTTTTTCACTAGCGTTTGTATTTCTAATTTGATAAGTTCCGACGATTGCAGGGACGATAAATGTTTCTCCGTAATGCACTTCAAATGGTGCGAAAGAGTCGTCAATACTTTCAACGACAGCACTTGTTCCTTCTACCAAATTGAGCATATTGACGCTATCGTTTGTGTGGACGGTAACAGTTTCTTTAAACCAGTGGCGTTGTGTTTCGATAAACTCTAATTCATGTAGCCCGGTGCGCTCTACTTTTGAATCGTTATCTTCGTGTAATGTTTCAAATTGGTTTATTAAGTTGTCATTTACCCATTTGGTATCGCGGTCAAGTTGTAAATTTTCTCTGCCGTGCTCTAAATGAACAGGGCGAGGCATGCCGTCGAGTCCAGTGCGTTCCCAGTCCCATAATTTAAAAGTGAAAATATAAGGGGTGGCACTTATTTCTAGGACGACGGTACTTGGACCACCGCAATGAATCGTCCCAGCTGGAATTAAAATATGATCGTGCTTTTTCACTGGGAAGACGTTAATGTATTTTTCATCGGGAAAACGGTAATTTCCTTCAGCGGCTTTTTCTAGATCTGCCATAATTGCTTCTTTTGTTGTGCCTTCTTTTGTTCCAAGGTAAACGGTAGAGTCACTATCTGCTTCTAAAATATAGTAACTTTCATCTTGGGTATAATGAATGCCAAACTTATCTTGCGCGTACTCTACTAATGGATGGACTTGAAGGCTTAAATTACCACCGCCCACTGTATCGAGATAGTCAAAACGAATCGGGAATTCCGTACCGAAACGGCTATGTACTTTTGGTCCAAGTAATTCATTTGGGAAATGGTTTACTACATTGGTAGACGGGACTTCAATCCGAATATCCCCAAATCGCATGTATAAACTATTTTCTTCAGGAACACCATCAAATGCCCAACCATAATTGTCAGCAGTAGGGTCAAGTCCGAAGTTGTTTTTCATCCACTGGCCACCCCATACACTTGCATCAAAGTAAGGAACTACTCTAAAAGGAGCTTTCGAAACTTGTTTTAAACCATTTCGGTAATCTTCCCCGCGTACCATTTTTGGTTCATTTTTTTTATTTGTATCAAGTAAGAAATCTATTTGTTGATAAAGTTTTTTCTTTTGGCGGTCAGCCATGCGCCATTCAAAAAAGTAACCTCGTTTGAATTTACGAAGCGCATCTTCATTCGCATTGTCTGCTTTCCAGTTAGGTTTATTTTCTCTGCGGTAACGGCACTGAATCTCCCAGCGCGCTAAATCGGCATAAATAAGGATGTCTGGATTTGGTGCTATAACTGTTGCGCCAGTCCCGTAAATTACAACTAACCCCTTACTAGCCGAAATTTCTGCTTGAATTTCAGCAAGTTTTTCTGCTGGATAAAAGTCGCTCACTTCATAGTGGGACATAATGCCGAACACACGGTCATCTGTTAAGTGAGATTGGACTTTATTTGTTACTTCTTCGTTATTTAATGCCCACTCATCCGCGAAAACCGCTTTTTCGACAGGTAGTAATGGAAGTAGTTCGGCAACAATTTCTTCATTTCGCGTTCCAGGGTAACATTCAATAGCAACGATAATATGTTCATTGTTCTTCTTTTGGATGGCTGTTAGTAGCTCTCCGGCAATATCTTTATAACCAGCCCAAGCACCATCAAATTGATGAATTTTCACTTCAGGTGCTAAATCGTACGTACTCAAAACAATCACTCCTTGTTTATATTGTTATTACAATATAAATATAACACTATAATCATTGTTTGTCATTACAATCTATTGTCTATTTTTGTTATAACAATACAATTGTTTTTGTAACGTAATGGACACATTTTTTCGCAAAAAGCCATATCTAAATAGAGATTTTTCGTGTAAAATATAACATTGAAAGCAATAAAAATTAAAGAGGTTCGAATTATGGAAAAAAGTGGATTTGTTGCAGATCCGATTTATGGAGAAATCAAGAATGAGATAATGGCCAATACTTTGGAAAATGGCGAGAAAGTGGACATAGAAGACATCATGAAACGATTTCAGGTCAGCAAACGAGTAGCTTTTAGTGCGCTCCATTGTTTACATAAGAGTGGTATACTATGCAAGAACATCGGAGAGAGCGGTTTTTCAGTCGCAGTGAATAGTGAAGCCGAGCATCGCGAAAAATCACGATTAAAGTTAGCTTTTTTTCATTTAAATTATGCTGTACAAAAACTACAAGAACAAGACGCAGAATTATGCGCAACATGCTTAAGAAAGGAGTTAGTTTATATAAAACTAGCTGCTCGAGAGCATGACACAGAAGTCTTTATTAATCATGTGAAAAACTTTTATGCTTGTATGATTCACTATACAGAAATGCCGGCAATGGAGAAGAACATTGATATACTAAGCCAGACACTGCGAAATATGAAAGAAAAGAATGAAAAGTTATTTTTCGAGGCTTTTACAATAGATGTTTCGCAGGCCTTGGAGGAATTAGTAACGCATTTAGAAGCGAAGGAATTTGAAAAATGTCACACAGTCATTCAACAGTTTTACGATAAAAATATCTCTATCTTGTTTTCAGAATCAAAAAACCCCGAATGACGATTTCGTCACGCGGGGTTTTTCTTTTCGGATGAGCTTGTCTTGCCACTCATCTGATGGGCCGGACTATGTCTGGATGTTTCTGAATAAACATACAACATTCGGAAAACGGTGAGGCATTTTCAAACAAGTAGGCGAATTCTTTGTCTTGCTACTTACTTCTCAAGATATTCTAACTTACGAATAAATGAGCGCCCGTAACTTGCTTAAATAGTGGCCATGAATGATACGATACTTTATTCGCTTATTTACCAATGTAGTGAGGATAAAAAATATTGATAAACGAGCGACGTAACGAAATTCCGTCTTCCTACAACTAAGTTAGCGTAAAGTCCTTGACGCGGCGTATACTCCTCGCCTTCCTCCTGTAAGCTAACTGTAGTTGCTTGACACTAAAATCCTTCACCAGACGTTTGCCGGCATATGACAAAGCTGAGAAAAAATCAGCTTGTACACCAAGTTTGTTTCATTCGCATCACCTTTTATTTGTTCGTTGTACTATATATATAACCATTCTAAATAAATGTAAACGCTTTATTAGTAAAATGATTATAAAGTCATAGTTTGAATTTTAAGCCAGGCCTTTTGTCAGAGGAAATAAGCCATTAGAATATCATCAACAAATTCGCCTTGAATAATGAATTCTTTTTCGAGGAGCCCTTCCTGTTTAAAGCCATTTTTTTCATAAAAACGAATGGCTTTTTGGTTGATGGATAAAACTCGTAAGGCGATTTTAATGTAGCCTTTTTCGCGCGCTACTTCCTTCATTTTGTCCATTAAAAGTTGACCAATGCCCGCGCGTTGATAGTCTGGATGCACAGCGATATCAATTTCTGCGACGTGTTTATTTGATGCGAGTGGGATAGGGGACTTATAACCAAGAATCCCAACTACTTTATCATCCGTCACGACAACAATTTTGGAACCGGGCGGACTTTTAAGTAAAAATTCTGCCTCGCTATCAAAATGGATATCGCCAGGCGTTGTTCCTGGTGTCCAAACTAAATGTTCTAATTCAATCATTGAAGCGGCATCTTCTCGTTTAGATAGTCTGATTTGCATAATGTACCAACTTTCTTTATTTTCTTTTTGCATAAGATAGTGATGTTTTCCAAGTTTTCCATAGACCGTCATTACTGTAAAGTAGCACATTTCCTTGGTAAAGGCGGACAGTGAGGAAAAATGCGCCGACAACACTCACAAGTAAAATGGCGAGTGAACTAAAGATACCGATAGTTGAAACAGAAAGTAAGTCCATTCGTGCTAGCATCATCATTGGTGAGAATGTCGGAATATAAGAACCAATGATAACAAGCATCTTATCTGGGGCATTAGCTGCTGCGATGGAACCCCAGTAACCAATAATAGCAAGAATCGTCATCGGATAAATAAACTGAGCCACAGTTTCCACATTCGGGACCATCGAACCAATCATGGCTGCGAGTAAAATGTATAACAACAAACCTAAAATAACAAATAGTAAATTTAGCACAAGGTAGTAGGCTGGGAAAACAGCAATTTGATCTAAGACGTTTTGTACCATTTCAGTATTTCTACCAGCAATTAGGACGATAGCGCCACAAATGATGTAAAACCCAATTTGTGTTAAAAGCATAAAAATTATCGCAGTCAATTTGGCAAATAAGTGAGTTGTTGCAGAAACGCTGGATAAAATGACTTCCATGATGCGCGTGCCTTTTTCTGTAGCTATTTCAGAAGCAACAATGTTTGCATAACTCATCACGAAAATAAAAATAATTAGTGTTAAAATCAGGACAGCAGCACTCATCACATCTTTTTCGTGGTTTGTTAACTGATTGTTGGATTCTAAATCATTGGTGACCGAAACAGGAGACGTGATAGATTGCAATTGTTCATTGGTGATTTTATAGGCGGCTGCTTTTTCAGCAATTTTGGTAGCTGTAAGGTCTTTGGTTAAACGTGTAATAATATCTTGACCAGCTGTTTCTTGCGTTGTATAAACGGCACTTACTGAATCATCTTTCTGTGTAATCGTGACAAATCCGTCTATCTTACCGTCTTTCAGAGCGGACTGGGCGGATTTTTTGTCTTTAATGTCCGTATTTACTTTGAAATGATTTTTATCAGCAGCCAAGGATTTGGCAAAAACAGGATCTTCTGCAAGTACCGCAAGCTTTGTAATATCGCTACTTGAGTCAAAATAGTCGACCATTTTCGGAATACCAGCAATGAGCGCAGCGATTAAAACGGGAAAAAGTAGTGAAATTAAAAATGATTTTGTTTTCACACGTCTTTTGTAAACTTGCTTCGTTATCACCCAAAATTTACTCATTCAACTCACCAGCCTTCCATTTGAAAATTTCTTCCAGTGTTGGAGCTTGGAGACTGAATGTTTGGATGAAACCATCTTTTGTTACATAGTCAAAAATTTTCTCTGCGTCGCTTTCATGCGCAATTTCAAGCTGTAGAACGCCATCACGGTGGGTTTGGACATTTAATACACCAGGTAAAGTAGCGAGTTCTGCTGCACTGTGGCTGGATTCAATCAAAATACGTTTACGACCAAAAACAGATTTTACAGATTCAGTCGTTCCTTGGAGGACCACATTTCCTTTTTTTAACATTAATAGCGAGTCGCAAAGCTCCTCCACATTTTCCATCCGATGACTGGAAAAAATAATAGCTGCCCCAGAAGCGCGTAAGTCAAATACAAACTTTTTCAAAATTTCTGCATTGACTGGGTCTAAACCGCTGAATGGTTCATCTAAGATAACTAGTTTTGGTTGGTGGATAATTGTACTTAAAAGCTGGATTTTTTGTTGATTTCCTTTGGATAGTGTTTTGATTAAGTCTGTTTTTTTACCGACAATTTCAGCGCGTTCTAGCCAGCTATCAATTTCTGCCTTTATTTTTTGTTTTGGATATCCTTTTAATTCAGCAAAAAATATTAATTGTTCTTCAATTGTGACATTTGGATATAAACCACGTTCTTCGGGTAAATAGCCGATAATATTTGGATCGATTTTGCTTACTTCTTTGCCGTCCCAAGTGATTTTTCCAGAAGTAGCTTCTAAAAAATGCAAAATAAGGCGAAAAGTAGTTGTTTTACCAGCGCCATTTTGACCAATTAATCCGAGTATTTTTCCTGGTTCTACCCGAAACGATAAATCATTGACAGCGACTTTTGTTCCAAATTTCTTCGTAACATTATGTAGTTCAAGCGTCACACGAGCACCCCTTTCTAATTGTTCCCTGTTTTTATTATACGGTTTTATTGGAGGATTGTCTTGCTAAAAGTAAAGAGCTATGATGATTACTTTTTTCACAAACTCAGCCAAAAAATTGTCTAGTGTAGTGGACATAACTTGTTGTAACCGTTTTCTTTTATTTGTGTATAATAGAGCGTAGAGGGAGGTGATGAAATGCTTCTAACCAAATCGGAGCATGCATTAATTAACTTGTTCTTAACGAAAAACGATTTTTTGACAGCAAAGCAATTAGCTGAAATTCTAGACGTTTCCTCTAAAACGATTTATCGCAAGATTAAAAACATCAATGAGACAACTGGAAGAAAGGATATCATCATTTCTGAAAAGGGGCGTGGTTTTAAGTTAGATTACAAAGCTTACATACAAGCGAAATTAGAAACGACAGGTGATATTTTTGGCTATACACCGACAGAAAGACGTGAAAAAATCTTGCTGCAAGTATTGTTTAAATCACCAAAGTACTTGAATGTAACAGAGCTGTATGAAGATTATTATGTTGGGTATAATTCAATCAAAAATGATTTCTCTCTTTTAAATCAAGCCATCGAGAAATATGATTTGGCTCTTGAAAAAAGGCAAAAAGAAATACGGGTTGTTGGCACTGAAGAAAACATCCGGACCGCCATTAATGAAGTGATTAACAACTTGGATTTATCGACCTATGATGATTTGAAAACAGAATACAGTGATCTCAATAAAGCCGACGTTCAGTTTATTGTGCGGCAAATGGAGTTGATTGAGAACAAGCTGATGATTAGCATTCCGTATCCGTATGATATTAATATCTTTTCGCATTTGTATATTTTAATCAACCGTTTCCGTCAAGGGGAGGTAGAAGATTTTAAAGAAAGTGATGATGATTATATCGTCACAAATGAAAAATTGCATACGCTTGCTGTAGAAGCCATTGATGCAATTGAACAATATTTAAAAATGAAGCTACCGAAGCGAGAGACTTTCCATTTTTTACAATACTTGATTTCTTCTCGTTTTAACCATGAAATCGAATTAGTTCCAGGTAAAATTTTACCGATTGTGGAAGAGATGACTGATTTTTATATTGAACAAGTGGCTGCTAAAATTAATATGCCGATTAATAAAAAGCAATTAAAGATCGAGCTATTGAGCCATATGAAACCAATGGTCAACCGAATGAATCATCAAATTAATATAAAAAATAATTTGTTAAGCGACATCAAATTAGAGTATGGCAAACTATTTGAAATCATCAAAGAAACTGCACGTGATGCAGCAAAAACCTTTGAGTTAAATACCATTTCTGATGATGAAGTTGGCTATATCACTATATATTTCGCGAAACATATCGAAGCTTCACCGTTAGTCAAACGAATTATCATTATGTGTTCGAGCGGCATTGGGACGTCAGAACTTTTGAAAGTAAAGGTTCAAAAAGCTTTTCCAGATGTAGAAATAGTAGACGTTTTATCATCTACAAGATTCAAAAATAGCTTACATGACTATCAGAATATTGATTTTATTCTAACAACAATTAATACAGAAAGCACAAAAGAAATCCCGTCGTTACTTGTAAGTGCGATGTTTACCGAGAAAGATAAAATAATGGTAAAAAAATTGATGGAAAGTTTATAGGAGGCGAATCCATGGATATCCAAGAATTAGATATTAGCAAAGTAATAAGCCCAGCACTTGTAAATTTAGACTTACAAGCTACAAGTAAATTAGAAGTCATTGAAGAGTTAACAGATTTACTTGTTGAAACTGGGGCAGTAGCAGACAAAGATGCTTTTATAGCAGATGTATTATATCGCGAAGAAGAAGGTAAAACGGGACTAGGGGAAGGAGTCGCTATTCCACACGGGAAGTCGACAAGTGTTACGAGTACATCCATTGCCGTTGGAAGAACTAAAAACCTCGTTGAGTGGGAGTCGCTTGATGATAAACCTGTAAATATTATTATTCTTTTCGCAGTGAAAAATTCAGATGCTACAACAACTCATATTAAATTACTTCAAAAAGTAGCAATCTTACTGGCAGACGATGAGGTGATTGGTCAATTTCAAACTGTACAGACAAAAGAAGATTTTATTAAGTTGTTAGCCAAAAATCAGGATTAGGAGGAGTTTGGGATGAATATTATCGGAATAGCAGCTTGTACGTCGGGAATCGCACATACGTATATTGCTAAAGAAAAACTAACAAAAGCAGGGTTAGCACTTGGTCACAACGTTCATATTGAAACACAAGGAACAATTGGTATCGAAGACGAACTTTCAGCAGAACAAGTGAAAAATGCCGATGTAGTTATTATTGCTGCCGATATTAAAATTAGTGGGAAGGATCGTTTTAAAGGAAAACGAGTTGTCGAAATTCCAACGGATCTAGCGATTAAAGCACCAAAACAAATTATTAATAAAATAGACAAAGAAATAAATAACTAGGGAGTGAACCGGTATGATGAAAAAACTGCAAATCAAAAAACATGCACTTACAGCGATTTCGTATATGTTACCGTTAGTTGTTGCCTCGGGGTTACTTATTGCCATTGGAAATTTAACAAATGGACAAGTTATTGAAAACTACAAAGCACCGTACTCCATTCCTGATGCTCTTGTCTCTCTCGGTGTGCTTGGTATGGGACTGCTTGCACCAGTTATTGCAGGGGCGATTGCCTATTCGATAGCAGACAGGCCAGGAATTGCGCCGGGATTACTCATGGGGCTTATCGCCAATTCGATTGGCGCTGGGTTCTTAGGCGGAATGCTCGGTGGATACTTAGTCGGTTATTTTGTACTTATTCTTGTGAAATATTTAAAAGTGCCTAAATGGGCGCAAGGTTTAATGCCGATGATGATTATTCCGCTAATTAGTAGTTTAGTCGTCGGGCTTCTGATGTACTTTGTTGTAGGGGTTCCAATCGTTTGGGCCACGGAGGCGATGACAAGCTTCTTACAAGGTATGCAAGGCAGTATGCGCTTTGTTTTCGGAGCTGTACTTGGAGCTATGGCGGCATTTGACTTTGGTGGACCTGTAAATAAAGTGGCTTCCTTATTCGCAGATGGGCTTCTTCTTGAAGGCGTCAAAGAACCAGAAGCAGTAAAAATTCTTGCTTCGATGGTTCCGCCATTTGGGGTGACCCTTTCATGGGTAGTTTCCAAATTAATTAAAAAGAAAAAATACACGAAGTCAGAAGAAGACAATATCAAAATTGCTTTCCCGATGGGGATTTGTATGATTACAGAAGGTGTTATTCCCATTGCGGCGGTCGACCCCATTCGCGTTATTATTTCTTGTACACTTGGTGCGGCAGTCGGCGGAGGTCTTAGTATGACTTGGGGAATTGGCTCACCAGTTCCATCAGGCGGAATGTTTATCGTCCCAGCAATGAATGAACCACTCTTATTCTGTTTAGCATTATTAATTGGTACTTGTGTCACAGCAGCCATGTTACTCATCTTGAAACGAGAACCTACTAAAGAAGAAGAGCTCATTGCTGACCAAGGATTAGAAGAGGAAGATGAAGTTGATCTGTCTGGAATTAAAATTTCATAAGGTGAGGAGATTTTGAAATGTATGTTTCCATGAAAGGTATGTTAGAACGTGCGAACAAGGAGCATTATGCAGTAATGGCAATTAATTGTTTTAATCTGGAAACGGCTCGTGCGGTCATTGATGCTGCTCAAGAACTTCGTGCGCCAATTATCATTGATTTACTTCAAGACCATTTGACAAGTCATCTAGGGAGTCGTTTTTTGACAAAACCCATTATAAAAATGGCAGAAGAAGCGAGTGTCGAGGTAGCGATTAATTTGGATCACGGGCATGATGTAGCGATAGTGAAGCAGTGCTTAGCGGATGGTTTTTCTAGTGTGATGATGGATGCGTCTAGTTTTCCTTATGAAGAAAACGTTGCAATTACGAAAAAAATGGTCGAGTTTGCGGAGGTTTATCATGCGAGTGTCGAGGCGGAAGTTGGTAATATTGGCGCGGTGACAGGAGATAATTACACTAATCAAGAAATGTATACTGATCCCAAAGTGGCCATCGATTTTGCTAAACGAACAGGGATTGACGCTTTAGCAATTTCTTATGGTTCTTCCCATGGTGATTATCCAGAAGGTTTTACACCAGCTTTTCAGTTTGATATTGTCAGAGAAATCAAATCCGCGACAAACATGCCGCTCGTTTTGCACGGAGGTTCTGGTTGCGGGGCGGAAAACATTCGAGAATCCGTTCGACTAGGAATCAATAAAATCAATGTTGGCTCCGACTTCATGAAAGCGCAAGTAAATCAAATAAAAACTAACTTAAAAGAAAGTCCGGCCGTTAACTATGTGGACTTAATTCATGAAACGATAAAAGCCGGCACAAAAGCTGTTAAATATTATATTCACTTATCCGGTTCAACCGGAAAATCACTTTAAAAGGAGAAATGAAAATATGTTAGTAAATATGAAACAATTATTAGAAGTAGCTAAAGAAAACAAATTCGCGGTGGGAGCATTTAATGTAGCAGACAGTAACTTTTTACGGGTGGTAGTAGAAGAAGCTGAAAAAAACAATGCTCCAGCAATTATTGCTGTGCATCCAACAGAATTAGATTTTACGAAAGATGATTTTTTCCAATATGTCCTTGCAAGAATTAAAAATAGTCCTGTTCCATTTGTCCTTCATTTAGATCATGGTGACAATATGGGAGATGTGATGCGAGCGGTGCGTTGTGGTTTTAGTTCAGTGATGATTGATGGCTCTTTACTTCCTTTTGAAGAAAATATTCGAGTTACAAAGGAGGTTGTAGATGTCTGTCATAAACTGGGGGTTTCAGTTGAAGGAGAGCTCGGGACTATCGGGAAAACTGGTAACAGTATTGAAGGCGGCGTCAGTGAGATTATCTATACAAAACCCGAAGAAGCAGAAGAATATATCAGCCGTACGGGGGTAGATACGCTAGCTGTTGCGATTGGGACAGCACACGGGATTTATCCTAAAGATAAAGAGCCAAAATTACGGCTAGATATCTTAAAAGAAATAAAAGCTTTAGTGAATATTCCGCTTGTACTTCACGGTGGTTCTGCAAATCCAGATGCAGAAATTGCTGCGGCTGTCGAAATTGGAATTCAAAAAGTAAATATTTCCAGCGATTACAAATACGCCTTTTATAAGAAATGTCGTGAAATTCTAAGTACAACAGAACTTTGGGATGCAAACGCAATCTACCCAGACTGTATTGATGCGGCGAAAGAAGTGGTGAAGTATAAGATGGGACTTTTTGAGTCTATTGGTCAAGTAGAAAAATACCAACAAGCAAAAACTACAGCTTGGCGAAGTGAACTAATCTAAATAAAAAAACTAAGAGTGCAAGTCGGCTCTTAGTTTTTTTTGTATCTTTACAAGTGGTACATTCATCTCTATTAATTTTTGAAGCTTCTGGACATCGTTAATGCGCCAAGGCTTTTTTTGTGATTCCAAAATGCCATCTTCACGTAAATGGCCTAGAACTTTAGACGTGTAGCTTTTAGAAGTATTAGCATGATCCGCAAGTATTTGATAGGTTAAAAATTCTGGAAGTTCTACTACTTTTTCAGAGATACGTAAGCCAAATTCAATTAGTGTACTTAAAGAGTAATAAATACTTTCACGTGAAGTCAACTTTTCTTGATAAGCGATAGTGTAAAATCTTCTTCTAGTTTCCGCTAATTGATGGAGCATGAGATAATTTCGCGGATCTTCAATCTCCATCATGCTCTTAAAGAAACCAATATCGATTTTCCACCATACAATATCTGTAAGAGCAACCATCATTGTGTGTTCAGGTATATCCTCTATATAAACTGGCAAAAAGGGAAACGCTCCTTTAGACAAAATATAAGAAAAATCACGCGGTTTGTTGTCATCAAATATTAGTTTCATAAAACCTTCTTCTATTATATAGATATGTTTTCGTTGTTTATTGGATGTGATGATTGTTTTTTGTGGGAGCCGCTCTTGAATACAGTGCTTATTAAAACTCGGATTTTTCTTGAGCAGTTTAAGAATATTATCTATCGAAGCAAATTGATCTAACGTTTCTTTTAAATACATACCAATCCCCCCTATGCCATTAGTTTCCCGCAATATAAGCGCATAAAACTTATTCTTCTAGCAGAACATTTCTGCGTAAACATAAGCGAGGAAGAATAAAAGCACGAATTAATAACTTTCACAAATAATACAAAATATAGCGATAATCACTAAAAAATAGAGGTTATTCTTCTAAAAAGGTAGTTAGGAAGGTACTGTTTTTACTAAACTATTATATGAAATTTTTTGGTAGAAAAGTAGATGAAATGTGCTTCGTCTTATAATAGAAGTATCAAAAGAAACTTATACAATAATTTATAAAGTGAATAAAATTCAATTGTGACAAAAAAGTCAAAAATAGTTGGTTAAAGCAGGAAGTTTTGTTTTTTTGTTGGGTTCCTTTTAAAAGTGTTTGGTAGTATCATCACTTGTAAGAAGCCACTCATTGCATTATAAAACTATTTGCTAACAACACAAAATAGAAATGAGATGACAATAAATGCAATCCGTATTTGAAGATTTGTATAGTAAAAAAATTTTGGAAGAAGAATTTGGTTATACATGCTTCTTGCAAACTTTAATTGATAACAGAATCCCTTATAAAAAAACAAGAATACCAAGCAACATGATTTTACTAACAGAAGATACAATAAATACAAAGGTTTATTTTATTGAAAAAGGGATAGTTTCATTAGAGAAGAATAAAAATGTTATAAGTTTTTTAGGATCAAACCAAATTGCTGGATTGAATGATTATTTTATGGCAGAAGCAAACCTATACACTGCTAGAGTTATCGAAACAATTACAGCATACGAATTTGATAAAGAAGATATAATTTGCTCGATTATTGGGATGCAAGAGGGGTGGCTCTATTTATATCTTAATAATCGAAATCACGAAAATGTTTTAATTGAAAAATGTAATTTAATGCGTGGTAATGGAGAAAATCGTTTGAAAGAGTCTCTAGAGCAGCTGGGAAGATATTTTGGAAATGAAAAGGAAGGTGTGCTACGCATTCCAAAATGTTTCACAAAGAAAATTATTGCTAATTATTCTAACCTATCGGTACGTTCAGTCACTCATCTTTGTAGAAAATTGGTTGAAGCAGGTTTTTTAGCAGAAAATTCTAAGTCTTTTGTTTTGTTGGATAAATATGGAAAAATAGAACCAGAAGTAACTACGATTTAATTATACTTGAGTAAAAGATAAACTATTTAATTTATAGTTTATCTTTTTTTATAGGGAAAAAATAATTCACACCATAAAAAAACAAGCAAAGTATTTTCTTCGCTTGTTTCATAAAGGATGAGCCGTGCTGGGTTCGAACCAGCGACCCTCTGATTAAAAGTCAGATGCTCTACCAACTGAGCTAACGGCTCTAAATATGACTGGGCTAGCTGGATTCGAACCAGCGCATGACGGAATCAAAATCCGTTGCCTTACCGCTTGGCTATAGCCCAATAATAGAAAATGGTGGAGGGGAGTGGATTCGAACCACCGAACCCGAAGGAGCGGATTTACAGTCCGCCGCGTTTAGCCACTTCGCTACCCCTCCGCTATAAAATGCCGACTGCAGGAATTGAACCCGCAACCTACTGATTACGATTCAGTTGCTCTACCAGATTGAGCTAAGTCGGCGAAGAATCGCTCTCACTGCTGGCAAATCGAAATCTCTTGCATAATTAATTCTTCAAAACAGATACTAATACATGATATAACATTTTAATCAATTTTACCAGCTTTTTTTCAAAAAAAGTGAAAAATATTTTTGAAGTTATTATTTTTGATTAAAAAGTGACCCGTACGGGATTCGAACCCGTGTTACCGCCGTGAAAGGGCGGTGTCTTAACCGCTTGACCAACGGGCCGTATGATAAAAGTTTTTTACCGCTAGAAACTATTATATAAAAAAAAGATGTCATTTGTAAATACCCAAATTAAATTCTTTTTTTTCTGAAAATATAAGTTTGGAAAACGGGTTATTTATCTTATTAATGGGTATGTATATTGAAAGGCGTGTGAAATAAACTTCCACTTTTTAAAGACATGAAAACAAGCATTATGAACAATTATTCACTTGAAAAGTAATTACTCAGCTAAAATAATACAAATTAGTATTACAATCTAAAATCAGCTGTGCTATAATGTGTCTGGTCAACTTGAAGTTAGTTAAAAATCAAATAAAAAAGGTAGGGAATACAATGGCTTCGCCGCTAAAAAGACTATTAATCGGCCGCCCTCTGAAAACATCAGAAGCTGGAGACCAAAAACTGGGGAAATTAAAAGCTTTAGCAGTTCTGTCATCAGATGCACTTTCTTCTATTGCGTATGGTACAGAACAGATCTTATTGGTACTTGTAACTGTTAGTGCTGCCGCTATGTGGTATTCATTACCAATTGCGCTTTGTGTACTTGTTCTTTTGTTTGCTCTTAATCTATCTTACAAACAAATTATATACTCATATCCGCATGGTGGGGGAGCTTATATTGTTTCAAGAGAGAATTTGGGGAATAATGCCGGTTTAATCGCAGGTGGATCTTTACTAGTAGATTATATGCTTACAGTTGCTGTAAGTGTATCCTCTGGGACAGATGCGATCGTTTCTGCTGTTCCATCATTATATCCGTTTGCAGTGCCTATAGCTGTAGTTCTTGTCATTGGAGTAACGATTATCAATCTGAGAGGAATTACTGAATCAGCTAGTTTACTTGCAATACCAGTATATTTATTTGTTTTTTCTATTATAGCTCTTATATTTACAGGTTTATTTAAAGTATTAACTGGTATGGATGCAAGTCATGAAACAGCTGCAGTAGGGACTCACGTACAGGGTGTAACCATTTTTCTTTTACTAAGAGCATTTGCATCTGGGTCAGCTTCTTTAACTGGTATCGAAGCTATCTCAAATGCTGTTCCTTTATTTAAAGAGCCACGACCAAAAAATGCCGCAAAAACATTAACATTAATGGCAGGCTTGCTTGGTTTCTTCTTTGTAGGAATAACAGTACTTGCTTTTGTTTATGGAACTGTTCCGGAGCTAAAGGTAACGGTGCTTTCTCAAATTGCTGAAAATGTATTTGGCAGAAACTTCATGTTTTATTTTATTCAAGCCACTACGGCACTTATTTTGGTTTTAGCAGCTAATACCGGATTTTCTGCATTCCCGATGTTAGCATTTAACTTGGCAAAAGATAAATTCATGCCAAGAATGTATTTAGCAAGAGGAGATAGACTTGGCTACTCTAATGGAATTATTACTTTAGCGGTGGGTTCTATCCTACTAATTATTTTGTTTAAAGGGAAAACGGAACTACTGATTCCATTATACTCTGTCGGAGTGTTCATACCGTTTACGTTGTCTCAAACGGGGATGATAGTAAAATGGTGGAAACAGCGCCCTAAAGGTTGGAAAAAATCATTATCGGCTAATTTACTTGGAGCATCAATTTCATTTACAGTATTATTAGTATTATTCTTAACTCGAATTGAATCTGTTTGGCCAGTATTTGTCTTTATGCCAATTATGATTTATGTTTTCCATCGTACAAGACATCATTACCGGAAAGTTGGACCACAACTTAGAATTGACGAAACAATGGACTTGCCGGACTTTAAAGGGAATGCCGTCATTATTTGTGTGTCTGATACCACCAAAGTTGTAGAGGGTGCATTACAATATGCTAAGTCTATTGGTGATACAGTCATTGCTGTTCATATTTCTATTGATAAAAAACAGGAAAAAGAATTTGTAGAGAGATGGAATAGGGTGCATCCTGAAGTGCGTATGGCTAATCTGTTTTCTCCGTATCGATCTATCTCAGATCCATTAATGAAATTTATTGATACAGCTAAACAAAAAGCAGATCAAGACAATTATTCGCTCACGGTTTTAATACCGCAATTCATCCCTAGAAAAGGTTGGCAAAATGTCCTTCATAATCAAACAAGTCTATTGATTCGCACAAGACTTCTAATGAAAAGGGATGTAGTAGTTTCCACATATCCTTATCATTTAAAAGAATAACAAGAGAAAAAACGGAAGAGACCTTCGGGGGAAGAGGGGGAGCTCTTCCGTTTTTATAATGGAACGATGTAATCATAACGGTTGTTTATTTATTTGTAAAAAGTGGAAATTTTGATTTCAAAGAAGAATATTCATCGAAAAACTAAATTTCCTTTAGATGAAAAAGGCATTTTAAATGCCAAGTTTTCCTAGAAAATTAAAAAAACTGCTCGAATCAAGTTTTTTACACAATTTTAAAAATAATGTATGGATAGAAAAAAGAGCACACTTTTTTTGTATATGCTATAAAAAGATAGGCAATAAAACTTGAAAAAATGGAAATAAGAATTAATACTTATCTATAAAATTGAATAAATATAAGTATTACATTATATAAGTAAATGGACTTAAGTAATGTTACAAAGTGGTAACAAATTTTTCTTTTTGATGAATTCATAATGAGTGGATTTTGCGTGTCTATAGAAAGCGCTATATAGAGCCATTTAACGTTTTTAAAGAGGAGCATGGAAATCCATCCAAGCCTTGAAAAAAGCCAGTTTTCGCGTTATAATTTCAGTAGTTGATGGGAGTTATTATTTTGGTAAAGGGGCGCTTGGAATGCAGGAGCAGGACATTAGGTATTATGTACTACCTACTATTATTATTTTTATATTAGGAATTGCTGCAATGAATGCATCTAGTTTTCCATTTATTAGTTTTCTGACAACTACGCTTGTTGCTATCGCTATTGGAATTACTATTGGCGGTGCTCATCAGTTAATTAGATTGGTTATCAAAACTTATCAACAAACGAAGGAACGCAGAGTCTCTCAAAAAAAGTGGCAAACACTATAAAATGACTCATTACATAATCATAATAAACAAAGCATTTTCGGACTTTTAGAGAGAATGCTTTTTTTGTGGATTAATTCTTATTTTTTTTTGCGTAAAAGATGGTACAATAAGGAAGATTATGAATGGAGGAGGTTGGAGATGGCGACTTTAGCAGATGTTGCGAAACGGGCAAATGTCTCCAAAATGACAGTTTCACGGGTTATTAATCATCCAGATCAAGTCTCAGATGAACTGAAAATGCTTGTTTATAGTGCAATGGAAGCCTTAGAGTATGTACCAAATTATGCTGCTAGGGCGCTTGTTCAAAATAGGACACAAGTCATAAAGTTTTTGATTTTAGAAGAAATTGATACAGTTGAACCATATTACATGAACTTACTGACCGGGATTAGTCGTGAGTTAGATAAGTATTATTATTCTTTGCAACTCGTTACACAAAGGTCCAGAAATATCGGAGCTTATGACGGGCTTATTGTTACGGGGATACGCGACAAAGATTATGATTTAGGACTTTTAGATATTGATAAACCAGTTATTTTTTATGGTGAAAATAAACGTGGCTATGATTCTATTGATGTAGATAATAAAAAAGGAACTGCGCTCGCAACAGAGCATATGGTAGAGATCGGTTTTTCGCGAATCGTCTTTTTGGGAATTAATTTATTAGATGAACAGTTTATGAAATCGCGCCTAGAAGGTTATGAAGAAGTAGTGAAAGAACATGGTTTGGAACCGGAGAGCTATTTTATTGCGAATAGTTCCAGTATCGCGGAAGAAAAAGCATTTGAATTACTACGTTATAACTCGGAAAAAATTGCGATTGTTTGCGCATCAGATCGAATTGCCATAGGGGTTGTTCGTGCCGCCGCTGCTTTTGGTCGTCGATTTGGCGAAAACATTGCTGTAACAGGGTTTGATGGGGTTTTCTTAGATAGGATTTCATCGCCAAAAATTACAACTGTTCGTTCTCCGGTCGTCGAGATGGGGGAAGAACTCGCGAAGATGTTACTTGCGAAAATTAATGATCATGGAAAACCTCAAGGAAACCTATTATTTACTCCTGAATTACTGATAAGAGCCTCTACAACTGGAAAAGAAGAGTAATAAAAACGCTAGGAATCTGTATTCCTAGCGTTTTTTTATTTGAGTAAAATTGGCAAAAATGCAATGAAATCAAAAATGAAGTGAACGATGAAAGTAACCCAAACCGAGTTTGTTTTCTTAAATAAGTAGTTCAAAATGAGTCTAGCTGGTGCTAATGTAATGATACATTGTAAGAAATTAAAATCATAGGAAGTCAGATGCCACGTCGCAAATAGTAAAGAGCAGAGCAAGGAAGCTTGCCAGAATTTCCAGTTCCATTTTTTCCAAGCGGCGTATAGTAAGCTAATTGATAGCAATTCTTCGCCAAGTAACATAAATGGAATACTGGTAAAAACGTAGGTCCATGTAAGAACACTGTTGATGCCGTTTTCAGTAGTACTGCCTGCGAAGTAAGCCCACGCAATGTTGAAAATAGAGCTGATAATAATTAATGCAGGAGCACCAATAATTATCCATTTGAAACTAAAATGTTTAAACCAATCAAGGAATTCTGCCTTTAGTATGATAAAAGCAATAACCCCCATACATAGGGCATTAAAAAAAGCACCTATAAATTCTAACACTCCAATATTGGAAATGATGTGTGGCAAAAGAAGAAAAAGAACACCAATAATGATTGCGCTGGAAAATAACCAATACCCTTGTTTTTTAAAGCTTAAAGTATTTTCCATTTTATCCTCCTTTTAGACCTTTTTTCGAAAGATTTCATTAGTCCATGAGTTATTATAGCTCTTTACTTTAAATCAGTAAAGTTACTAATTTGTCACTTTAAAGGAGAAGAGAGAATAGGCTTTCTTCTATAATATGTTGAAAGAATGTTAAATAGTTAAAAAATCTTGTTACCGTTAACGAGCGAGAAAAGGTTGCAAACGCTTTAATGGAAATGCTAATTTGAAATAGAACGATAGGTGATATAGGAGGAGAGAAAATGGAAAAAGCAGGGATTTACCATCAACCGGCGAGTAGCTATGCATATAGTTATGACGCTAAAACACTACATATTCGGATTAGAACTAAACGCTTGGATATTAGCAAGGTTACTCTAATTGCTGCCGACCCTTACTTATGGAAAGATGGAAAATGGCAAAGTGAATCGTATACAATGCGCAAAATCGCAGAAACAGAAGAGCATGATTATTGGTTTTTTGCAATTACACCAGAACATAGACGCCTTCAATATGGATTTTTATTAACCGATACTGAAGGAGAAACAACATTTTATGGCGGACGTGGTTTTTTTGAGCCGACCGAGGCGAATTTAGCTACGATGGATTATTACTTTAAATTTCCGTTTATCCATGCAGTAGATACATTTGAGGCACCTGAATGGGTTAGAAATACCATTTGGTACCAAATTTTCCCAGAACGTTTTGCGAATGGTAATCCAGCTATTTCTCCGGAAAATACCTTGCCGTGGGGGAGTAAAGATCCGAATACAACAGACTTTTTTGGTGGAGATATTGAAGGGATTATCGAGCACTTAGATTATTTAGCAGAGCTTGGTATCAATGGGGTTTATTTAACGCCTGTTTTTGAAGCACCGACCAACCACAAATACGACACAATTGATTATAAAAAAATTGATCCGCACTTTGGAGACAAGGAAACTTTTAGAAAATTAGTTAAAGAAGCGCATAAACGTGGTATTCGCATTATGCTAGATGCGGTGTTCAATCATATTGGGGATACTTCTCCAGAGTGGCAAGATGTTGTTGAAAAAGAAGAAAAATCAGCGTATCGCGACTGGTTCCATATTCATAGTTTCCCAGTTCGTCAAAATGAAAATGGCAATATCGAAGGAGAACCAACACTTTCTTATGATACATTTGCTTTCACAACGCATATGCCAAAATTAAATACGGCTAACCCAGAAGTTCAGAAGTATTTACTGGATATTGCGACTTACTGGATTCGTGAGTTTGATATTGACGGTTGGCGTTTAGACGTTGCTAATGAAGTGGATCACGCTTTTTGGAAAGAGTTTAAGAAGGCGGCTCAAGCGGAAAAAGAAGACATTTATATTCTTGGTGAAATTTGGCATGATTCATGGATTTGGCTACTTGGAGATGAATTCCACGCCGTAATGAATTATCCATTTACACAAACGATTATTGAGAACTTTATTGAAGAAAAAATTACCCCAGAGCAAATGGTTTCTGGCATTAATGAACAATATATGCGCTACCCAAATCAAGTGAATGAAGTGATGTTTAACATGCTTGATAGCCATGATACAGCGCGTATTTTAACACGTGCTAATAACGATGAGGATAAAGTGAAACAAGCGCTTGCCTTCATGTTCGCGCACACTGGTTCGCCGTGTATTTATTATGGAACAGAAATCGGCATGGACGGCGGAAATGACCCAGGTTGCCGTAAGTGTATGGAATGGGACGAAGCAAAACAAAATCAAGATATGCTAGCATTTACAAAACAACTAATCGCTCTAAGAAAAGATAATCAAGCTATTATCACATCCGGTGAGTTAACTTGGTTAGAGGCAAGCAGCGAAACGGGCATTACTGCATTTTCTAAAGAATTAAATGGTGAAAAACTACATTTCCTTTTCAATCAAACGAAAAAAGATCAGGATTTCACAATTTCATTTGCTAATACCGCGATAGATATTTGGAATAACCAAGCTGTATCTGATAATCTAACTATCCCGGCAAAAGGATTTCTTGTTATTAAAGAAAACAGCTAAATCAATAGCGCAAAGGAATTTTTCACATGTTTACCGGAAAAATGTTGTTATCGGTAACATGTGAAATCTCCTTGTAAACGCTTTCGAAATCAGCATATAATAAATGCATAGGTTAACCTAATTCACAAACTTTAAAAAAGAATTGAAAAAAGAAAGGGACTTATAAATCAGACAGTAAAGAGCGACTTTTTTCATAAAGAGGAGGAAAAGTAAATGAAGCGTTTCAAAAAAGTGGGAATAGTTTCGGCGGTTTTAGTAATGGCTTTAAGCTTGGCAGCATGTGGTGGCGGAAAAGATACTAGCAAATCGGGCTCATCTGATGAAAAAACATTAACTGTTTCCGTTGACGCAGGCTACAAAGACTACGTGAACAAAATAAAAGGTGATTTTGAAAAAGATAATGACGTAAAAGTAAAAGTTGTCGAAAAAGATATGTTTGAAACATTAGAAGCTCTTCCGCTTGACGGGCCTGCTGGAACTGCTCCAGACGTAATGATGTCCGCATTTGATAGAATCGGAAGCCTAGGTCAGCAAGGGCATTTGGCAGAAGTAAAACTAGGAAATAAAGATGATTACGATGAAAAAGACCAAAAACAAGTAACAATTGACGATAAAATTTATGGTGCTCCAGCTATTATTGAAACTCTAGTACTTTACTATAATAAAGATTTACTCGACAAAGCTCCAGCAACATTTAAAGATTTAGAAACACTTTCCAAAGATTCTCGTTTTGCCTTCACTTCTGAAAAAGGAAAAAATACTGGTTTCTTAGCAAAATGGACTGATTTCTACTTCTCTTACGGACTACTTGCAGGATACGGTGGTTATGTATTCGGCGATGAAGGTACAAATCCAAAAGACATCGGTTTAAACAATAAAGGTTCGGTTGAAGGAATTACTTATGCAACAAAATGGTTCCAAGATGTATGGCCAAAAGGTATGCAAGACAATAAGAGTGCAGATGACTTTATCCAAGATCAATTTGTTAAAGGTAAAGCAGCAGCTATTCTAGGCGGTCCATGGTCAGCAGCAAATTACAAAGAAGCAAAAATTAATTACGGCGTAGCAAAAATCCCGACACTTAACAATGGCAAAGAGTATTCTCCTTTTGCAGGCGGTAAAGGTTGGGTTGTAAGTAACTATTCTAAAAATAAAGATGTAGCTCAAAAATGGTTGGATTATGTAACTAACCAAAAAAACCAAGAAACTTTATATGATATGACAAATGAAGTACCGGCTAACTTAAAAGCTCGTGATACAGCGAAATCGAAAAATGATGAGTTAACTAATGCTGTTATCGAACAATACAAAAATGCGCAACCAATGCCTAATATTCCAGAAATGTCGGAAGTTTGGACAGGTGCCGAAAACTTAATGTTTGATGCAGCTTCTGGTTCGAAAACACCGCAACAATCAGCGGATGATGCAGTAAAAGTAATTGAAGACAATGTAACGCAAAAATATACTAAATAATAGGGAATTGGCGGGGCAAAGGTAGCGCGCCCCGCCATTTTTTTAACTTAGCTAGTGAATCTATATCTAGAATTGAGGGTAACAAAATGAAACTAGAACAAAAACAAATTAAAAATGTTCGTCAAGCGACTTTGTTATCAATCATTCCGGGACTTGGTCAATTTTATAATAAGCAAAATTTTAAAGGGATTGTCTTTTTCGCACTATTTGCTTTGTTTATCATAGAATTTTTTGCAGTTGGGCTGAATGCACTGATTGGCCTTGTAACACTTGGATCTGTGCCAGGTGTAGACCATTCCTTATTTTTAATGATTGAAGGTACTTTACAATTAATTGTGACATTACTATTTATAGGCTTTTGGTTTATAAATATTTTCGATGCAAGACGCGTGGCTATGCAGTGGAACCTAGGTGAAACTGTTAACCGTTCCGCTCTTGCTATTATAAAAAATATGCTCGACAAAGGTTTCCCGTATTTACTTACACTACCCGCTTACCTAGTGATGACTTTTGTGATTATTTTCCCAGTTCTTGTAACGCTTTTCATGGCATTTACGAACTATGATTTTTACCATATTCCGCCAGCGAACTTAATTGACTGGGTTGGGTTTAAGAACTTCTTTAATATTTTCTTCCTAAGTTCGTATCGGGACACGTTCCTCAGCGTATTCTCGTGGACACTGATTTGGACGATCTGTGCGACTTCTTTACAAATTGTCGTTGGGGTATTTACAGCGATTGTTGCCAACCAAAGCTTTATTAAAGGGAAACGTCTTTTTGGAGTAGTTTTCTTACTTCCTTGGGCGGTACCAGCTTTTATTACGATTATGAGTTTTTCTAATATGTTTAACGATAGTATCGGGGCGATTAATTCACAAGTTATCCCGCTATTAAACCATCTTCCGTTCATTGATATCAATGCGATTGCTTGGAAAACAGATCCTTTCTGGACAAAAGTAGCGCTGATTAGTATTCAAGGTTGGCTTGGTTTTCCGTATATTTACGTTATGGTTACTGGGGTGCTTCAAGCGATTCCTGGTGAACTATACGAAGCAGCTAGAATTGATGGAGCAAGTGCGATTCAACGTTTCCGCAAAATTACATTACCGATGATTTTATTTGTAACCGCACCGGTATTTATTACGCAATATACATTTAACTTCAATAACTTTTCGATAATATACTTATTCAATGAAGGTGGTCCCGGAAGTGTCGGAGCAGGCGCAGGATCAACCGATATCTTAATTTCATGGATTTATAAATTAACAACAGGTACTTCGCCACAATACGCTGTAGCCGCTGCTGTGACGCTTCTTATCTCCATTATCGTTATTACAGTTTCGATGATTGCCTTTAAGAAGACAAATGCCTTTGGGAACGAGGAGATGATGTAAATGAGAGACTTTATGAAAGATCAGCGGACAACAAAGTTTTTAACACAGTTTTTCACGTATTTGTTTTTAACCGTGCTAACGATTATTATTTTGTATCCGATTCTAATAACTGCATCTTCTGCCTTCAAACCAGGGAATATCGCGGCGTTTACGCTTGAGTGGTCGGATAGCTGGACGCTGAATAACTTTACAAGATTATTTAATGAAACGTTATATCTTGATTGGTACAAAAATACACTGATTATCGCGGTTGTAACGATGATTATGCAAGTAACGATTGTGACACTTGCCGGTTATACATATAGCCGTTACCGTTTTAAAGGTCGTAAAAATAGCTTAATTTTCTTCCTTATTATTCAAATGGTGCCAACAATGGCAGCCCTAACAGCTTTCTACGTGTTAGCAATGCTACTAGGTGCACTTGATCAATATTGGTTCTTAACATTGATTTACATCGGTGGTGGGATTCCAATGAACACATGGCTGATGAAAGGGTACTTTGATACTGTGCCGCGTGATCTGGATGAATCCGCCAAACTTGATGGCGCAGGACATTTCCGGATTTTCGCTCAAATCATCTTGCCACTTGTTAGACCGATGATTGCGGTTCAAGCTTTATGGGCGTTTATGGGACCGTTTGGGGACTTCCTACTTGCGAAATTCCTACTTAGAACCCCAGAAAACTTAACGATTGCGGTAGGACTTCAAACGTTTATCGCCAACCCACAACAACAAAAAGTAGCCTTATTCGCAGCGGGTGCCATTTTAGCCGCGCTACCAATTTGTTTACTGTTCTTCTTCTTACAAAAGAATTTTGTTTCTGGCTTAACTGCCGGTGGAACAAAAGGATAATTGATTTTTAAAAAGGCTGTGATACCAATGAAAAAAATTCCGTTTATCATTCAATATGTAAAAAGCACGCTTGGACCAACAGCGATTTTCGAAGGTCGGAAAGTACTGAAATTCTGGCAAATGGTCATCGTGTTTATTTTCTTAAATGCGCTCCTATTGCTTCCTGTTTCCGCGCACTTTGCCAATCAGTCAAGCTTTGATTTACCAAGTTTAATGCCAAAAATGGCGACGCTGGGCACGGATCAATTGGCGTCAAAAATTAGTGGGCTGACGCTCGAAAACGGGGCGTTAACCGATAAAAATGCGCACATCGTTGAAAAAACAGTGAATGGTGTTGCTGGTGTGAATTTAACGAAAGCAGAACTTAGTGGAGCGAAGAATGTAATTAATTTCAAAGACCAAGAAATGACGCTTACAGATGCGAGTGGTTACAATTTTGAAGTAAGCTATCCAAAAGATGCTACCTTAAGCGAAATAACGTCAGGCGAGTCGCTCGTTGATTGGGTGTCGGCGCAGTGGTATTTGGAAAACCAAGCATTTGTTTTCCTATCGATGGTGCTGATGATTGGTTCTATTATTTTCGTTAGCTCACTCATGTTAACCGTATTTACGACACTTTTCATTTGGATGACAAAACGGAGCAGTTTTTCAAGCATTGCTTCTTTTAAAGAATCAGTAAATTTAACGCTAAATGCACTGGGAATTCCGGTGATTGCGGCATGTATTATCGGCTTTATCTACTTTGATATTACGATTATTATGGCTGTTCAGTCGCTCGGAATGGTGTTAATGATAGCATGGACATTTTTGAAAACAAGATTTTATAAGACTAGTGAAAAAAGTATGGCTGCTAGTCGCTAATTAGGAGGTTTTAGTATGGCACAGAAGCAATTATTTGAAATCGAACCATGGACATTACGGACAACCAAACTAGATAAAGAAAATAAACGTTTGCAAGAAAGCCTAACTTCACTCGGTAATGGTTACATGGGGATGCGCGGGAATTTTGAAGAAGGATATTCCGGCGACGGCCATATTGGAACTTATTATGCAGGCGTGTGGTTTCCAGATAAAACAAGAGTTGGCTGGTGGAAAAATGGCTACCCAGATTATTTCGGTAAAGTCATTAACGGCCTTAACTTTATCGGAATTGAAGTACGTCTTGATGGTGAAAAACTCGATTTATTTGTAGATGAAGTAAGCGATTTTGAACTAGAATTAGATATGGAAAAAGGCGTTTTAAGACGACAATTCACGGTAGTTAAAAATAATAAAACATTCCGGATTTCTGCGGAACGATTCCTTAGTGTTGCAACGAAAGAACTTGCGGTTATTCACTACCAAGTGGAAGCATTAAGCTCCGCAAAAGTGGAATTAACGTCCTTTTTAGATGGTAATGTGCAAAACGAAGATGCCAACTATGAAGAAATGTTCTGGCAAGAAGTCGAAAAAGCTTCATCAGCAAGTCGTGGTTCACTTGTAACAAAAACTATTCCAAATAACTTCGGAACGCCACGTTTTACTGTTTCTGCGGTGATGGAAAATAAGACCAATGCGGCAAACGAAACAAACCAAACAAAAGCTCTTTATACCGAAAATCATTTTCAATTCGATTTGCAAGAAAATGAAGTAGCTAAAATCGAAAAACGTGTAGTCATTACAACATCTCGTGATTTTGAGGAAGAGGACATTCTTCCGGCTGGAGAAAAAATCTTACAAAGCTTAGAAATAAAAACATACGAAGAACTATTAACAGCGCATGTTGCGGGCTGGCGCGAACGCTGGGACAAAGCAGATGTGGAAGTTTCTGGAGATGATTCCGCTCAACAAGGAATCCGCTTTAACATTTTCCAATTATTTGCGACTTATTACGGCGAAGATGCCAGACTAAATATTGGCCCTAAAGGATTTACTGGTGAAAAATATGGCGGTGCGACATACTGGGATACAGAAGCATTTGCACTACCAATGTATTTATCGCTGACGGACAAATCTGTAAGCCATAATTTACTCAAATATCGCCATGATCAATTGGATGGAGCGAAAATTAACGCGCAGAAAATCGGCCTAGATGGCGCACTGTATCCGATGGTAACTTTTACCGGAGTCGAGTGTCATAATGAATGGGAAATTACATTTGAAGAAATTCACCGTAATGGCGCAATTGCTTATGCGATTTATAATTATACAAACTACACTGGCGATGATTCGTATTTAAAAACAGATGGAATCGAAGTATTAACCGAAATCACTCGTTTTTGGGCCGACCGTGTGCATTTATCTGACCGTTTAGATAAATACATGATTCACGGTGTAACAGGACCAAACGAATACGATAATAACGTCAGCAATAACTGGTATACAAACTATATTGCCGCTTGGACGATTCGTTATACGCTAGAGAATTTAGATGCAGAAGCGAAAAAACGTTTAGGCGTGACCGAGTACGAAATCGCAAAATGGGAAGATATCGAGCATCGCATGTATTATCCTTTTGATGAAAAATGGCAGATTTTTGTGCAACACGATACTTTTTTAGATAAAGAATTGCGTTCCACGGATACATTAAAACCAGAAGATATGCCAATTAACCAAAATTGGTCTTGGGATAAAATTTTACGTTCTTGCTTCATTAAACAAGCCGATGTACTTCAAGGTTTATATTTATTCTATGATGACTTTGACTTTGATACGAAACAACGCAACTTTGAATTTTATGAGCCACTAACAGTACACGAATCTAGCTTATCACCAGCTGTTCACGCGGTGTTAGCTTCAGAACTTGGTAAATATGATAAAGCAGTAGAACTTTACAAGCGAACTGCAAGACTAGATCTTGACAATATTAACAACGATACAGAAGACGGACTGCACATTACCTCTATGGCAGGAAGCTGGTTATCCATCGTTCAAGGCTTTGCTGGTATGCGAGTAACATCTGGTAAGTTAAGCTTTGCACCATTCTTACCAAATGGTTGGGATAATTACCGATTCAAAATTAACTTCCGTGATCGTTTGTTAGAAGTGAAAGTGGAAGTTGGACAAGTAACTGTAAAATTATGCCATGGAGAAGCTATTAATTTAGAAATGTATAAGAAAAATTATTTGCTAGAAACAGCGGTAATAGTAGAAATATAAGGACAATAGTACTTGTTGGAAACGATAACACATGTTTCCAACAAGTTTTTTCTTTAACAAATCTTTCCAATTTTTGGCGTGACGATTGCTTTTTCCACCTGCACTCTTATGCTATAATAAAGAAAGTGAACCATGTGATTATAAATGGTTTTCAAGAGGCACGGAGGTGAAGTGATGGATTTTTCCAATATGTCGATATTGCATTATCTAGCAAATATTGTAGATATTCTTGTCGTATGGTTTGTAATTTATAAAGTGATCATGTTAATCCGAGGTACAAAAGCAGTACAATTACTAAAAGGCATTTTTATTATCATTGCAGTCAAACTATTAAGCGGATTTTTTGGTCTCCAAACAGTAGAATGGATTACGGATCAGATGCTTACTTGGGGATTCCTTGCAATTATAATTATCTTCCAACCGGAATTACGCCGTGCTTTAGAAACGCTTGGACGAGGTAATATTTTTACTCGTTATGGATCAAGAATTGAGCGTGAACAGCATCATTTAATCGAGTCTATCGAAAAATCCACCCAATATATGGCAAAACGTCGAATTGGGGCACTGATTTCAGTGGCACGCGATACAGGCATGGACGATTATATTGAAACAGGTATTCCGTTAAATGCAAAAATTTCTTCTCAATTATTAATTAATATTTTTATTCCGAATACACCGCTTCATGATGGAGCAGTTATTATTAAAGGAAACGAAATTGCATCGGCAGCAAGTTACTTGCCACTTTCAGATAGCCCGTTCTTATCCAAAGAACTTGGAACGCGTCACCGGGCTGCACTTGGGATTAGTGAAGTGACAGATAGTATTACGATTGTAGTTTCTGAAGAGACTGGCGGAATTTCCCTAACTAAAGGTGGAGAACTTTTCCGTGATGTGTCTGAAGAAGAGTTACATAAAATTCTTCTTAAAGAACTAGTCACAGTAACTGCAAAGAAACCTTCTATCTTTTCTAAATGGAAAGGAGGCAAAAGCGAATGATGGATCGAATTTTAAATAATAAATGGTCGATTCGAATTATAGCCTTACTACTCGCAGCCATCCTTTTTACATCAGTTAATGCAAATAATAATAACGCCACGACTTTTTCTACGACGTCTTCTAGTGATTCAGAAGTCATCGAGAATGTCCCAGTCAAAGTATATTATGATAAAACGAATTTATATATTTCGGGTATTCCAGAAACCGTTACTGTAACGCTTTCAGGGCCTCGAAGCATCGTTCAATCTGCTAAAGCTCAACAAGACTTTACCGTATACGCAGATTTGAAAAATGCCTCCATTGGCACGCAAGAAGTAAAACTACAAGTGAAAGATGTATCTGACCGCCTAAAAGTAAAAGTGAATCCAGCAACAGTCAACGTAAATGTACAAGAAAAAGTAACGAAAAAATTCTCTGTTGATGTAGAATTGAGCAAATCAGTCGTTGCAGATGGTTATCAAGCTGGAACACCAATCATTGATCCTAAAAAAGTCTCTATTACTGGTGCAAAAGATACTATCGAACAAATTGCTTATGTAAAAGCAACACTCGAAAGTGATGGCAAACATAAATCCGAATTTACCGATAAGGCCACCGTCTCTGTTTTTGATAGCAATTTGAACAAGCTAGATGTAGAAGTAAATCCGCAAGAAGTGGAAGTGACCGTGCCAGTTGAAAAAGTCGGCAAGTCAGTTCCAGTGAAAATTAAGCAAGAAGGCACGCCGGAAAGTGATATTGAAATTTCTAGCATGACTCCCGATAAGTCAGAAGTGGTAGTTGTCGGTGATGATGCGGTCCTTGAAAAAATTAAAGAAATTGAAATTCCAATTGATGTTTCTAAAATCAAAGCAGATACCGTCAAAGAAGTGACTGTCCCAGTTCCAACTGGAGCCAAATCAGTCCAACCAACGACGATAGAGGTGAAGATTAAGACCGTAAAAAAGTCTGAAGCAAATAACAATCCAACAACCTCAGATAGTAATAACCAAGACACAGATACAACGGATAACAACACTGATGATTCAGGAGATAACAATACAAAAATATCCAAGTCGTTTTCTAATATGCAAGTGTACATGAGTGGGTTGAAAAATACTTTTGATGCACAAATGATAACTCCTGCAAATGGAAAAGTATCTGTGACGATAACTGGAGAGAAGAAAACAGTAGACGGAATTGCGGCGAAAGACTTGAGTGTGATTGCCAATCTGAGTAAAAGCAAAGCAGGAAGTTACAGTATTCCACTAGAATTGAATGGCTTACCGGACAATGTTGCCTATGTTATTAACCCTAGACAAGCTGATTTCATTATTACGGATAAAGAGGCATCCATTGAAGTACCTTCCAAAAGCACATAAAATAAGGAGTGTGGGGCGCTAGTCTCATACTCCTCCTTTTTGGCAAAGAACTTTTTATACATAGAATAGTGAAAAAGCAAGTAATACCAACGTTTTATTGCAGAGAGATGAAATTTTCTCTTAAAAAAGGTATAATAACAAATGTATGGTTGAGATTAGTAAAGATAGAACCAGTATTTGACAAAGTAATGATGAAATGACAAACAAAAATCATTTAGATAATGAATGACTTAGAAGGAGAGTAATGAAATGGGTAAATATTTCGGTACGGATGGAGTTAGAGGTGTTGCAAACTCTGAATTAACACCAGAACTTGCATTCAGATTAGGTAGAATGGGTGGGTATGTTTTAACCCGTCATGTAGGGGAACATCCACGTGTACTTGTAGCTCGGGATACACGTATATCTGGAGAAATGCTTGAATCCGCTTTAATTGCAGGACTTGTTTCTGTAGGGATTGAAGTAATGCGTCTAGGAGTTATCTCCACACCAGGTGTAGCTTATTTAACAAAAGCACAAGGCGCTTCTGCCAGCGTAATGATCTCCGCCAGCCATAATCCAGTAGATGATAACGGTATTAAATTTTTTGGTTCTGATGGCTTTAAATTGTCCGATGATCAGGAAGAAGAAATTGAACAACTTCTTGATACAGCAGAAGATACGCTACCTCGACCAAGTGGTGAAGGGCTTGGGACGGTTAGCGATTATTTTGAAGGTAAACAAAAATATATTCAATACTTAAAACAAACAATCGAAAATGATTTTAATGGCTATCACATTGCACTTGATTGTGCGAATGGTGCAACTTCAGGTCTTGCAACGCATTTATTTGCAGATTTAGATGCGGATATTAGTTCGATGGGAGCTTCTCCAAACGGTTTAAATATCAATGATGGCGTTGGATCTACACATCCAGAAGCACTAGCGGCCTTTGTTTTAGATAAAAAAGCAGATGTTGGTTTAGCTTTTGATGGCGACGGCGACCGTGTTATTGCGATTGACGAAATTGGTCAAATTGTCGATGGAGATAAAATTATGTTTATTTGCGCGAAATATTTACGTGAACAAGGCTTATTAAATAACAACACGATTGTATCCACTGTCATGAGTAATCTAGGTTTCTACAAAGGCTTGAAAGAGCTTGAAATTGAAGATGTACAAACTGCTGTTGGTGACCGTTATGTAGTTGAAGCTATGCGTGAAGGTAATTATAATCTTGGCGGAGAACAATCTGGCCACATTATTTTCTTAGATCATAATACAACTGGTGATGGACTTCTTTCAGGAATCCAATTAATCAACGTGATGAAAGCAACTGGGAAAAAATTATCTGAGCTTGCGGCTGAAATGAAAACATTCCCGCAAAAATTAGAAAATATTCGTGTAAGTGATAAAAACCATGTAACGGATAATCCGAAAGTAAGTAAAGTAATCGATGAAGTAGAAGCTGAAATGGCTGGTAATGGTCGAGTTCTTGTTCGCCCATCTGGTACAGAACCATTAGTGAGAGTGATGGTAGAAGCTGCTACGAAAGAAGAAACAGACGAATATTGTGAACGTATTTCAGCGGTTGTTCGTTCAGAAATGGCACTTAACGATTAAAACAACAAACAAAAAATCCTGATGATAAATTTCATCAGGATTTTATTTCTTTTAATAGAATGATTTGATCTAAGCAAACAATGCCGTTTTCGGTAATTGTTTGATTAGGATAATTTTCAGTAAAATAATTTGGAATAATATGCTGCATCCGAAAACCATTTTTTTGATAAAAGGCAAGTTGGTCAATACTAGAATTTCCAGTTTTAACGATGATTTTTATAAAGTGTTTATGAATTGCATAATCAAAAGCTTTTTCGAGTAGTTTTTTACCAATACCTTGATTTCTGTAATCTGAAGAAACAGCAATATTCATTATTTCGAGTTGGTCATTATTTAGTGGGAATAGACAAATGATGCCGATAACAATATCATCGTGCATTAATTGAAAAACATGGGATTTATCCAAGTATTTTGCAATTTGTTTTTCACTAGGATCGGCCTCTAAAAGCAGAGTGTACGGGACTTTTTGACTTTTATCCCAAATGGTCCAGTTCATTTTTATCACCTCACTCTTAGGGTAACATGGCAAGGCATAAATAGGAAGGAAGTGGGCGAATTGCCTAGTAAATGGAGAGGAATATGCGGTAGTTTGCTAATCGCTCTTGGTATTACGCAATTATATAGTTTTATTAGTGCGGTTATTGGTTATTTTAATGCAGAAGAAAATAGTTTTGTCTTTGTATGGAATTATTGGATGTTATTATTTTTTGGTGTAGGACTTTTTATTATTGGTTTTGCCTTTATGAGAAAAGAAAGTTTTCGCCTTGCAAGTATTATTGGCGTTATGTGTTTCGTTTTATTCCAAGGATTTTCGGTATATTATTATCAGCTCCGAGTTCTTTCAAAATTAGAGTACACACAGCCGTTTGAATGGTCAGGAACTTTATTATGTATTTTGGGACTTTTAGTATTAATTGCATTACTTATTGGACCAATATTTCAAGCAAAAGAAATACAAGCAGATCAAGCGTGGAAAACGAAATGGCGTTATGCTGCAGGTGTTTTCTCGCTTCTTGGTGCAGTGACATCGGTTTTTGCTGCAGTAACTATTTTTAGACAATTACATTCGGACAATATTAAAGAAGGTTATTTATTTACAACAGCATTAGATGGATATTTTGCATGCTTTATGGCTGTCATATTTCTTCTAGTGGTAATCTTTTCTTGGCGTAAAGTTTCGTATCTATTAGTTGGTATTTTAATGGGTGCAGCTTTTATTTTACTGACAAATTATTTATCCGTGACAAATTGGATTGATTTTGCTAAAGAAAATTTATCTATTACATTTGGTAGTAATGAACGAGAAGTGTTTGGTATGCAGTTCCTCATGGGAGCTTCTGCTTTTCTATCTAGTATCTTTGGGTATATTGCGAAAAAATAATAAAAAGAAGCCCTCTAATTAAGGTTAGAGGGCTTCTTTTTATTATTTTTTGCCGAAAACGATATTTGTGTAACTATTTAAGGTAACAAAATAGTAAACAATATACATTAATGTATAAACTCCAGTAGAAATAACAACTGGCAAAGTTAAATCAAGTGCTAACATATGTGAAAGTCCGAGAAGTGCAAAACTACTATGGGCGATACCAATGATTAGCGGAATTAAGAATACAACTAATAGCTGTTTAGCAAGGACTTTACGAATGTCTCTACGTGTAAGACCAATTTTTTTCAAGATATCAAAAGTACCAATATCGTTATACGCTTCTGTTAGCTGCTTGAAGTAGATAATGCTTCCTGTTGCTGCTAAGAACACAAAACCAATGAACATACCGATAAAGAGAAGAACTCCAGTGACAGTAATAATTTCTTGGTACATCTTAGTATAAGAAATGAAATTCGTATCTTTTGGAATAACAGCACGCATCTTCTTATCTAATGCTTGTGCTTGTTTCGCATCTTTAACTGAAATGGATTCGACACTGTGAGCAGCAATTGAAGAATCTGCTGCTATCTTAGCTACTTGGCTGTCTGGAAGTACGAGTAAGCCTGGAATAGTACTTATTGGTGAGTTTTGAACGACAGATTTAATCTTAATATTTGGTTTATTCGGCGAAGCAAGTGTGAATTTTTCACCAACCATTTCTTTTTGAGCATCCTCATCATAAGTAATAGTTAGTACCATTTGTGCTTCGTTTCCTTTGAGGCTAGCTGCTTTTTCAGGTGTTCCTTGTTCTTTTACGAGAGAATTATAATCAGATTCGGAAATAACTGGAAAACCCTCGTTTATATCGTATTCTACAAAGTCTGGACGAGCTCCCTCTGCTTTAACGATATAGTAAGTGCTTTTTTGTTTAAACTCTACTGGATGATCAGGGTCACTTTCTGCAGTTTCGATGATTTTATTGTTTGTTTCACTATCTTTAGGTATTTCATATTCAAAGCTAGATGGAGCGGACGTGCTTGCGGATGTATTTGCTTGATAATACACACTGCTTATTGTACCTATAGCAGAAAGGGTTGTTGCACTTAAAATAGAAATAATGATCAAGGTTTTCGCATTGGATGATATTCTAAAGGCTAATTGCGAGGTCGAGATAATATTACTACCTTTATAGAAAATACGTTTGTTATTTCTAAGTTTTGTTAGTAGGTACGGTAAGAAAAAGGTAATGAAAAGTGCAGTACCAATGATTACCGAAGCTAAAATAACTAGTGCCCCAATAGAAAAGCCAAGTTGTGCCCAAATAGAGCCTTTAGAATCAAGTGGTTGTCCAGCGATAAAATAGCCTAAACCAATTAATAAAATCGAAAGTAACGCTAAGATGAAAGAAGGTTTTGGACTTTTTTCGCGTTTTGATTCTGAGTGGAATAAATCAAGTAAAGTGGTGCGGTAAATAATACGGTAACCAGTAAACGATGTAAATAACGTGATGATAATAAAGACAATACTCGTTTGTATTACTGCTGCCCATGAAAAGGCAAAACCACCAATACTATCAAGATTAATTAAGTTAAGTAAAATGGTTACAAAAAGCTTGGAAAGTAATGTACCGGCAATAATACCGATGATTAATGCGCCAAGTCCCATAATAAAATTTTCATAAAACAACATGCGACCAATTTCTTTTTTACGAAGGCCGAGTAAAGAATAAAGACCAATTTCTTTTTTTCTTTTTCGGGTAAAGAAATTATTGGAATAAAGGATAAAAATCGCTACAAAAATAAGTAGAATGACTGATGAGCTTGAAAATGCAGTAGATAATTTAGCCGATTGGTCAATTCTAGCTACAACAGATGGATCTTTCGAAAGAACAAGGAATGTAAAATAAATCATAATACTGAAAATCATAGATGCAAAATATAAAAAGTAATGGACAAAATTATGTCGAATATTTTTCTTAGCTAAATCAAATAACGTCATCTGAGTCGCCCCCCAGTTTTGCAAGGACGTCTAGAATTTTTTGGAAGAACTCCTTACGCGTTTTAGTTCCACGATAGATTTCTGTGTATAATTCTCCGTCTTTAATAAATAAAATTCGTTTACAGAAACTTGCTGCAAAAGCATCATGTGTTACCATCATGATCGTTGATTTATCTTGTTCATTTAAGTCACGTAGGCTTTCAAGTAAATTGGTAGCTGATTTAGAATCAAGTGCACCGGTTGGCTCATCGGCAAAAATTAAACTTGGGGATGTAATAATTGCTCTGGAAGCTGCAGTACGTTGCTTTTGACCACCTGAAATCTCGCTTGGATATTTATCAAGGATTTCTGTAATACCGAATTTTTCACTGATAATTGCTAATTTCTCTTCCATTTCTTTTACTGGGCGTTTCGCTAGTGCGAGAGGAAGGATAATATTTTCACGGATAGTTAATGTGTCTAGTAAGTTGTAATCTTGGAATATAAAACCTAGTTTGTCACGTCGGAAAGTGGACATTTGTTGTTCATTCATGTTTTCGAGTTCTTGTCCGGAAATCACAATCTGACCAGAAGTCGGTTTATCAATAGTAGATAAGACATTTAGTAACGTGGATTTACCAGCCCCAGATGGTCCCATAATTCCAGTAAATTCACCTTCTTTAATATCGATACTGATATTTTCTAGTGCAGTGTAGACATTTCCCTTGCTACCGTATATTTTTCTCACATTTTTTGCTTGTAAAACTGTCTCCATTATTTTCTCTCCTTATAAAACTAGATTCGGTTAGTATATGTATCATTCTATCGTGTATATAGGACTCGTTCCATCGTATCAAATGACATTTATGGTAGATATCCTTACAAAATTGTTAGTTTAGTGAAATAAAAAAACTGGAATCCAGCTAACAAAATCAGTCATTTGTTAGATTGAATTCCAGTTTTTACTTATATTAAATAGTAAATAATTTAGAAAGTTGCTCGGATAGTAACAGGTTTCCAATAAAGAAAGAGCCAAATTCGGCATAACGAGCACTTGCTTCATCAAAGCGCATTTCCGTTACGATGCGTTTGAACTCCAGTGCATCATCAGAGAACAAAGTGACGCCCCATTCATAATCATCAAATCCAATGGAGCCACCAATGATTTGTTGTACTTTGCCAGCATAGCTTCTGCCAATCAAGCCGTGGTCGCGAATAAGTTGTTGGCGTTCTTCCATTGGAAGCATGTACCAATTATCAGCGCCATCCCTTTTTTTACTCATTGGGTAGAAACAAATATGCTTTTTAGGCGGAAGTGCAGGATAGAGTCTCGCGCGAACACCTTTATTTTGATAAGGATCGTCACCGCCAGCCATGTGAGACGCAAGATAGTTGCTCAGTTCCACCACAGATATATAGGAATAAGTTGGTAATAAGTAATCGGCAATCGCTAATTTATTAAAACGATTTTCGACTTCATTTAGCGCTTCAAGGGAATCACGCAAAGTGAAGAATACTAAATCTGCTTTTTGACCAAGAATGCTGTAAATGGTATGTTCTCCTTCACCGATATTTTTAGTAATTTCCATATCGCTTAAAAAATGGCTTAGTTCATTTAACATAAGTTCCTGATTACCTGGATTTAATTCACGCCATGCAGCCCAATCAATCGAACGAAAATCATGTAAACAAAACCAACCGTCTAACGTTTTTACTGCTTCATTCATTATGTATCACTCCTTGTTTAGAATATCACTAACTAAAGTGTAACATATGGAAAGTAGTTCGTCCGTTTCGCTGTTTGTGAAATTCATGTTTCAAATGGACGGTATTTTTCGCGCAAGCTTTGTTGTTTTTCAAGCCGAAGTTCAATGTCCATTCGGTGGAAAAGAACCATATTTCCTTTTTTCGTAAAGGGAAGTACATCGCGTTTCGCTAAGGAAAGGAGTGCTTGCTTAGATATGCCTAAGTAAGTCGCGGCTTCATTCGCAGTCAGGAAGTTTTCTTCAAGCCATTTAAAATCTATTTGTTGTTGGCGCACATCTTTTCACCTCTTTTTCTTTAAGTGTAGAAAATATCTGGCAGAAATACAAGAGAAAACATTAACAATTGCTTAAAAACAAGCTATACTTTAACTAAATGATAAATCTAGGAGGCATAAAGATGAATGACGTATTAACTTTGCTAAGAAATCATCGCTCTTTTCGTAAATATAAAAAAGGGGTCGAGATTCCGGAAGAAAAACTAGATGCGATTATCCGAGCAGCTCAAGCGGCCCCGTCGTGGATTAACGGTCAACACTATTCCATTATTGCGATTAAAGACCAAGAACGTAAAAATAAAATGGCCGAACTTTGCGGAAATCAACCTTACATAGCAGAATGTTCTGTTTTTCTTTGTTTTGTGGCAGATTTTCACCGTGTAAAAGTTGCGAGTGACATGCACGGTAAAAGTTTCCAAATTGCTGGGGAAGAAGATTTACTAATGGTTGCGGCAACAGACATCGGGCTTTGTATGCAAAATGCTTTAACAGCTGCTGAGTCGCTTGATTACGGGACGATTTGTATTGGCGGCTTGCGTAGAAATATTACGGCAACCGCTGGATTTCTAAATTTACCAGAATTCGTCATGCCGGTTGTCGGACTTTGTATTGGCGTTCCGGATGTCGAAGCGCCTGTAAAACCTCGTTTGCCAAAAGAAGCAGTTTATTTTGAAGAGACGTACCAAACAGATGTCATGCCTTTACTAGAAGCATATGACCAAGAGATTATTCCGTTTTCAGAGCGAGAAGGCTTTGTTTCTTATACCGAACGGTTAGCCAAATTTTATGACAGACCTTATTACCCAAATTTAACCGAACAAATAAAAGAAAGAGGTTTTTTAGGCGGGAAATAACTAGCATCTTCGCCATTATTAGTATATACTTTTAATTGACAAAACCCAGCAAAAACGCTGGAATGGAGGTAATTTTATAATGACAGAAGCATTATTTTTAAACCCTGTTTTTCAAGACCGAATTTGGGGTGGAACGAAATTACATGATTATTTTGGTTACGATATCCCGTCTAATACTACGGGGGAAGACTGGGCGATTTCCGCTCATCCGAATGGTCCTTCCGTAATCAAAAACGGCGAATATAAAGGCAAAACATTAGCTGAATTATGGCAAGAAAATCCTGCACTTTTTGGTAATCCGAAAGAAGCAGTTTTCCCGCTATTAACGAAAATTTTGGATGCGAATACGGACCTTTCTGTACAAGTTCATCCAAATGACGAATATGCGAAAGTACATGAAAACGGCGAACTTGGCAAAACGGAATGCTGGTATATTATTGACTGTGCTCCTGGTGCGGAATTAATATATGGTCACAAAGCAGCTAGCAGAGAAGAGTTCGCTACTTGGGCAAAAAACGGCGAATGGGATAAATTGCTTCGTAAAGTGGCAATTAAACCAGGTGAATTTTATTATGTTCCAAGCGGTACAATTCATGCGTTAGGTACGGGGACGTTAGTGCTTGAAACACAACAAAGCTCTGATACTACTTATCGTGTATATGACTATGATCGTAAAGACGCAGAAGGAAACTTGCGCGAACTTCATTTAGATAAAGCTATTGACGTTACGACTGCCCCGCATGTGGATGCGAAGTTAGATATTCATACTGAAACTCGTGGCGGTTTGACAGAAACGACTTTTGTTTCGAATGACTTCTTTAGCGTTTATAAATGGGATGTGGATGGCAAGGCTGAATTCGTAGCCAAAGCGCCTTACACGTTAGTGAGTATTTTAGATGGGGAAGCGGTTCTTACGATTGATGGCGACGAACAGGCTATTAAAAAAGGGGATCATTTCGTTTTACCAAATGAAGTGAAATCTTGGGAAATAACTGGCCAAATCACAGCGATTGTTTCTACGCCACCTGTAAAATAACAAATAAGCAGAAATCTTTGTATAAAGCCATTTCCAACAATGGCATATACAAGATTGCTGCTTTTTTATTTCTATGGAATTGTAGATTACTTTTTTGAGTTGCTTAGGATGAATGTATTTATATAGGTATCTATTTCGATTTTATGTTTCTCTGCATCAACAGTCTTAGGGGTGAGTTCATAATAACTGGCCTTTTTCATATTACGTGCATAAAATAAACTGTATTCTATCGGGTGAATCACATCATAGTTATTTGCAAGTATAAGTGTGGGAATCGTTAAATTAGTTAATTCGCTTTTGCATTTTATTGGTCTATCTCTAGGAATGTCGATAAATTTTTTATAGTAATTAACAGAGGCGTCATCTTCAAAATATCGCTTAAAAGTATCAATTGCTTTAGGATAGGTATCTTTTATCGATGGAAATATTGGATCTTGCTCAAATAACTGTGAGCCATTTTTTTTAGGTAAATACATACTTACGGTACTAAACCATTCTATCACTTCTTTTTTCATCGGCTCATCTGTCGCAGAACTCCTAAGTAATATAAGTCCCATCACTTTATTTTCCGCATGGACTGCCAAATTCACTGCCACACCAGCCCCCATAGATAATCCTCCGATATAAAAACGCTGTATTCCTAAATAATCCATTAACGCTAATGCATCACTTGCCAATCTTTCGTAGCTAAGTTTTCTGGAATCATGTCCGCTTTTCCCATGACCTCTTTGATCCAATGAAATTAGTTGGATTTTTTCATCATTATTAAATGTTTCAAAAGCAAATTTTAAATTATCACCTAGTCCATGAAGAAACAAAAAGGGGATACCTTCTCCTTGTATTTCATAGTTAAAATCAATTCCTTCGTGTTTGAATAACGGCATAAGTTATAATCCACTCCTTTGATAATATTGATCCAGCCAATTTAGTATTTTTCACCGTTAATCCACGTACTTAGAACCTCGAATTTTTTATCAAGTAAAACCAAGTCAGCGCTATAACCTTTTTCAATTCGGCCCAAATTTTTCATGCCTAAAATATCTGCGGGTGTACTTGTTGCCATTTGTATAGTGTCTTGCAAGTTAATACCAAATTCATTACTTAATCTTAAAGATTTATTCATCGTCACGGTACTTGAAGCTAATGTCCCGTCTTGTAAGCGTGCCACTCCTTCTGTAACCGTTACTTGGTGACCGCCAAAAATATACTCGCCGTCGCCAACTCCCATAGCTTGAAGGGCATCGGTTGTGAGAACCATTTTATCGGGTCCTTTAATTTTATGAATGAGACGCACAATCCCAGGATGAAGGTGGACCCCGTCTACGATGGCTTGGACACTTATCGAATCATTTTCTAAAGCCGCTGCTACAAGCCCTGGTGCCCTATGATGGATTGCCGGCATAGCATTAAAGCAATGAGTTATATGCGATGCGCCTTTTTCAAAGGCATCTTGCGCCTCTTCATAAGTTGCATTGGAGTGGGCAATTGCAACAACTACGCCTCTTTTTTTCAAGAAGTCAATGAGTTCGATACCTCCGGGCAACTCTGGAGCAATGGTTACCATTTTAATAAGACCATCTGCTTCATCGAAAATCTTTTTCATTTCTTTTAGGTCAGGGTGTCTTAAATGGGCTGGGTTTTGCATGCCCTTTTTTTCGATATTAAGGTAGGGGCCTTCTAAGTGAATTCCTGCAATTTTGGCACCTTTCTCTTTTCCTATCACTTTTTTTGTTTGTCTAATCATTTGAATTAAGTCTTCCAAAGAAGAACTAACCGAGGTGACTAAAAAACTAGTACATCCTGTTTCCGCACAAGCCATAGATACAGCTTGAATGCTTTCTGTTGAACCATCCATCATATCATAATTTTTTGCCCCATGAATATGAACGTCAATCATTCCGGGAATTAGCAATCGTCCATTTCCATCAAAAGTTGGCTCATCTGAATACTTTTCAGGAGTAGTTGAACAAACTTCTTTTATCAAATTTCCTTCTGTAATAACTACTGCATCGATTAATTCATTTTCTTTGTAAATTTTCACATTTTTGATAACGGCCATTATTTTCACAATCCTTTCAAAGATATAACTTCTACTTCTTTAGAAATAAGGTGCTGCATTAAATCTTTTGGCAAGGGTTCATCTGTTATTACGGCATCAATTCCAGAAAAATCAATTTTGAATGCTGTCTTTTTATTCACTTTCGTACTATCAACTAATAGGTATACTTTTTCAGAATTTCTGATAATCTCTTGTTTCATATAGACATCTGTAAGTTCTGAATAAAAGACACCTTCTTCTGTTAGCCCAGCTCCTCCAATAAAAGCAACATCGAAGTTGAATTGTTGAAGTTGGCCTAAAACGGGTTCGCCTGATAATACGCGCGATTGGAAGTTGAAGAAACCACCGAGCAAGTATACTTTGTTATCTTCTTTCTGAGATGCCGCTATGGCATTGTCCATAGAATTAGTTACTACTACTAAATCATTTTGCTCAAGGCCTGAAGCCAAAAAATGAACAGTGGTCGAAACATCTAAATAGATAGTCATATGATCTTTTATCACTTTACCAGCCACATAAGCAATTTTCTGTTTCTGTTCACTTTGTTTCACTAATCTGCTTGTATAGCTTTCTATTTGAGGTTTTAAAACTGGTAGTGACACTCCGCCTGGATAGCGTTCTGCGAGTCCGCTTTCGACTAATTTTAAAATGTCGCGCCTTGCTGTATCTTTTGAAATGGAAAAAATCTGCATGAGTTCTTCCTGAGAGATAGTTTTCATGTTTTCTAGCAGCTTCAGTTCCTCCACTATTCTTTCTTTTTGGTTCATAATATTCGCCACCTTAGATAATTTATTTTAAGTTTATTTTATATTTTAATAAGTTTTTATAAGTTAATTATATACCTTATCAAGTTTATGTCAACCCGATGTTTTTTCCGTTTTCTTCTTTTATTAGACTTGGGGTGATTTTTTCGTGCATTTTGAGTCAGCGCTTAATCTAGGTTATAATGATAGGGATAACGTTTAAAGGATGACAAAATATTGATAATAAATGGGAACAGCAACATAGAGGTGAAAAAATGTCTTTAAAGATGAAGTGGATTATAGCGATCAGTATTATCATTGTACTTTTAGTCGTGGGGTGGTTTCTTGGGACTAGGTTGACGGTGAAAAAATATGAAGTCAGTTCTACTAAAATTGAAAAAGAAATTAAACTTGTGCAATTATCGGATTTGCATTTTAGTGAATTTGGCGATAAGAATGAAAAATTGTTACATAAAGTGGAAAATTTAAATCCAGATGTGATTGCGATTACTGGAGATCTTTTTGATAGGCAAGGGGATAGTGTTCCTAAAGAGCTTATTAAAAAGCTTACGAAGATTGCGCCGGTTTATTTTTCGCCTGGGAACCATGAATATGATGTTAAAAATGCCTATGAAGACGACTACAAGCCTTTTTTAGAAAAAATGGGTGTGGTTAACTTAGAAGATAAAACGGCTACTATCGACGTGGGAGGGCAGAAATTTCAGATGTCTGGATTGCGGAGTAGTGCGAACTTAGATTATGACTATTCCTATTATAAGAAAGGTTTAGCGGAGATACAAACGCAGCAAGACTCGCAGTATTATCAAGTTCTATTGTCGCATATGCCGGATTATTTTAAGCTTTATGTGGAGAATGATTTTGATTTAACCTTAAGTGGACATACGCATGGTGGGATTGTGCGTATACCATATACAAATATTGGCGCGATTGCTCCAGGGCCGCAGCGGACCATTTTGCCGGAGTATGTATACGGAGAGCATTCGAAAAATGGGAAGACAATGATAATTTCAGCGGGACTTGGTGCGGGAAGCCTTCATCAAAAAGCATTTCCGAGGTTAGGAAATCCATATGAAATTGTTGCGGTAACGATAAAACCGGAGTTGAAATAAAAAAGAGCCTTGGAAAGGGCTCTTTTTTGCTATTTATATATATGATCCAAATTCGTATGTTCGTCTGACTCGCAATTACAGGCTTTTTCAAGTTCGCAACCACCGCATTTTCCCTGTTTACTACGTTTGACAAATTTGATAATAGCATAGATGGTGTAGCCAAAAATTGCACCGCCAAGTAATAAATTAACGATAATACTCACGAAAAACATCCTTTCTTAAACGAATAGACTTCCGATTTGATAAACGAGAAATACTAATACGTAGGCTGTAATGAGTGGATAGGCGACGGCAAATGCGGTCCATTTCCAAGAACTAGTTTCTTTACGAATGGCGGCAACTGTCGCTAAACATGGGATGTAAAGCAAGATGAACAACATAAAGCAATAAGCCGAAAGTGGTGTATAAAAGGTGCTAACGATACTTCCCATGGAGCTTTCTCCAACAGCATAAATAATTGCCATCGTAGAAACTACCACTTCTTTTGCTAGAAAACCAGGAATAAGTGTCGCTCCCGCTTGCCAAGTTCCAAAACCTAGCGGAACGAGTAGTGGAGCGAGCATGCCACCGATAATTGCTAAGAAACTTTCACCCATTGGTACGTCGAGTCCTGATGGACCAGCGTAGTTTAGTAACCAAATGATCACAGAACCTGCGAAAATGAATGTTCCCGCTTTACGCAAGAATCCTTTTCCTTTTTCCCATGTGCTACGCCATAAAGTTTTAAGCGATGGCAAGCGGTAGGGCGGTAGTTCGACGACAAATACGGAATTATCTTTTTTAAGTAAAGTTTTTGATAAAATTTTAGTGACGATAAGTGCCATTAAAATACCAATCACGTATAGTGATAGAACGACAAGCGCTTGATATTTTTCAAAAAATACCCCAACGAAAAGAGCGTATACGGGAAGGCGCGCAGAACAAGACATGAATGGTGATACGAGAATGGTTAATGTACGTTCTTTGGATTCTTCAATCGACCGAGCTGCCATAATTCCAGGAACATTACAACCAAAACCGATAATCATGGGAATAAATGCTTTTCCATTTAAGCCGAAAATTTCCATTACGCGGTCCATAACAACCGCAATTCTAGCCATGTATCCGGAATCTTCTAAGACAGAAATGAAGAAGAAAATAACCAAGATTTGAGGAACAAAGACGAGCACGCCACCAACACCAGCGATGATACCATCTGCAACCAAATCAGTAATAAATCCAGATGCGCCGATGGTTGTTAAGAAGGAAGTCACCCAATCTGTCAGCGAGCCACCGATAAAACCATCGAGCAAATCGGACAGCGGTGCGCCAACCCAAGTAAAGGTTATTTGGAAAATTAACCACATAATACCAAGGAAAATCGGAATCCCGAAAAACTTATGCGTGAAAATTTTATCGAGTTTATCGGATAGTGGAATATCCGAATTGCGCGTGTATTCGACTGAAGTCAAACAAATATCATGAATGTAATTCACGCGAACTTGGTGAAAGTGATTTTCTAATTTGCCGGCAAGCGCAATTTCTAAATCTGAGCGTATATCTTTCAATTGTTCAAACATAGGGCTAGTCGTTAAAAATTCTTCTGTGACTTCATTTTTAGAAAGAAATTGAACTGCGAGCCACCGAGATTGCTTAGTAGGGATAATATCTTTAGTTAAAGCTTGGATTTCTGCGATAGCTTTCTCCGCGGGTTCTCCGTATGGTAAAACAAGCGGAATCGCCGGTGCCACATGTTTTTCCGATAAAGTAGTTAATATATCATCGGTACCTTTCCCAGAACGAGCGACGACTGGCAAAATCGGAATGCGCAGTTTTTTTGCTAAGTTTTGGATGTTTAAATGAATGCCACGACCAGCGGCAACGTCAATCATATTAAGACCCATCACAACAGGTGCGCCGAACTCAAGGAGCTGAATCGTTAAATTTAAATTTCGTTCAATTTGCGATGAATCGACAATATTTAACATACAATCAAATTTTTCTTCTAATAAAAATCTAGTGACAACTGTTTCATCACGAGAAATCGGGTTTAAGTCATAAATTCCAGGTAAATCAATTAATTTTCCTGTTTTAGAGCGCAACGTACCGACTTTCTTTTCAACGGTAACTCCGCTCCAGTTTCCTACATATTCATAAGAGCCTGTTAATGCATTAAATAAGGAAGTTTTCCCGGTATTTGGGTTTCCGAGTAAGCAATATGTATTTTGACTCATCTGCGTTCCACCATAATGGCGCAAGCATCACATTGTCTAATGCTGATATATTGCCCTTTTGTTTCAAAAGTACAGGGACCACCAAATAGTCCTTTTTGTTTGATACAAATATCACAACCTTCGTCGCAACCAAGTGCAAGTAAGCGACGTTTAAGCATGGCGTTCTCAATTTTTAATTCTGAGATGCGAACTTTTTCACCGACAGCAGTTTCATTTAATTGCATAAGCTAGCAGGCCTCCTTTTATGTTATGTAATGAACATGATAATCATTATCAACTATGTTCATTTTATCACGAACAGACCTTAATATGAAGTGTTTTTTTGAAATTGCTGTTAGAATAGCAAAATAGTAGGGTATAACAGCAAAAAAATTTCTTAAGAGCATAGCCGTCTTTTGCCTAAGTGGCATGCCTTTTTACCTCTGTATTGATACACGGAAATAAGTGCTGGAGCTGTTTTTAATCACTTTTTTTCTGTCAAGTTGTTCTTTTTTATAGTAAAATGGTAACTATAATATGTATATTAATGGAGGCAATTAACACATGAGTGATTTATTTACTACAATCAAAGGACAAGTTACTGGGAAAAACGTGCGCATCGTACTACCTGAAGGAACAGATGAACGTATTGTTGGAGCAGCTGCACGTCTGCAAAAAGAAAATATCGTAAAACCAATCTTACTTGGAAATAAAGCGGAGATTGAAGCAAAAGCAAAAGAAATTGGTGTTTCTGTTGAAGGAATCGCTATTCATGAACCTGCGACCGATCCACTTTTTGATGAATTAGTGGCTGCATTTGTAGAACGTCGTAAAGGTAAAGCAACAGAAGAAGCTGCGCGTAAAATGCTAGTTGATCCAAACTATTTCGGCACAATGCTTGTATACACAGGAAAAGCAGAAGGTCTTGTAAGTGGCGCGGCTCACTCTACTGGCGACACTGTACGTCCAGCACTACAAATTATTAAAACAAAACCAGGCGTAAGTAAAGTTGCCGGCGCGATGATTATGGTTCGCGGTGAAGAACGCTACTTATTCAGTGATGTAGCTATCAATATTGCACCAGTTGCAGCAGACTTAGCGGAAAATGCGATTGTTAGTGCGGAAACAGCAGAAATCTTCGGCATTGACCCACGTGTTGCAATGCTAAGTTTCTCTACAAAAGGTTCTGCAAAATCCGATGAAACAGAAAAAGTCGTAGAAGCAACTGCTCTTGCAAAAGAAAAAGCACCTGAATTAACGCTTGATGGTGAATTCCAATTTGACGCAGCATTTGTTCCAACTGTTGCGGAGAAAAAAGCACCAGGATCCGTTATCAAAGGGGACGCAAATGTATTTATCTTCCCAAGCTTAGAAGCAGGAAACATTGGCTACAAAATTGCCCAACGTTTAGGTAACTTTGAAGCAGTTGGACCAATTTTACAAGGCTTAAATGCACCAGTTAATGATTTATCTCGTGGTTGTAATACAGATGACGTTTATAACTTAACGTTGATTACAGCAGCGCAAGCAGTGAATAAATAATATGCAAAAGCAGTAGACTAAATTGTCTACTGCTTTTTTTATACCATTTTTTCGAGGAAGTAATTCATCCAGCGATTGTCGTTAGTAAGTTCAGGATGGAATGCGGTAACTAAAATATTAGCTTGTTTAGCTGCTACGATTCGATTTTCAACTGTTGCTAACACAGCTACCTCATTACTCGGTTCAATTAAGTATGGTGCGCGGATAAATATAGCTTCAAACGCAGGTTCACCAAATGCTTCGACGTTTAATTCGGCTTCAAAACTCTCTTTCTGCCTACCAAAACCATTACGGATCGCGGTAGCTTCAATCAAGCCTAGGCTCTCTTCGCCACCTTCAATTTCTTTTGACAAAAGGACAAGCCCAGCACAAGTTCCAAAAATAGCTTTCCCTTTACTTGCAAATGCTTTAACTGGTTCCATTAAATCATAACGTTTCATAATCTTGCGCATCGTTGTGCTTTCCCCACCAGGCAAAACAAGTCCGTCAAGCCCAGCTAAATCATTTGAATGTTTTACTTTAAAAGCAAGAGCACCGGCTGATTCAATCATTTGGATATGTTCATCCACTGCACCTTGAATTGCAAGGACACCAATTTTTTTCATATTAAAAACTCCGATCTTGCATTCTGTCTTCTGGGTTAAGGCGAGACATTTCGATTCCTTTCATCGGGGAACCTAGCTCTTTGGAAAGTTTTCCGATTAATTCATAGTCTGTGTAGTAGGTAGTGGCTTGAACAATCGCACTGGCAAATTTGGCAGGGTTATCGGATTTGAAAATACCTGATCCAACGAAAACACCGTCTGCTCCAAGTTCCATCATTAGTGCAGCATCAGCGGGAGTCGCAACGCCACCAGCGGCAAAATTAACGACCGGAAGTTTGCCAAGTGTTTTAATTTCTTTGATTAATTCATATGGAGCACCGAAGTTTTTAGCAGCAACCATTAATTCATCATCTGTCATGCCTGCGATTTGGCGGATTTGGCCGTTTACTTGGCGCATGTGACGGACTGCTTCGACGATATTGCCTGTTCCAGGTTCTCCTTTTGTACGGAGCATGGCAGCACCTTCACCGATACGGCGGAGCGCTTCACCGATATCTCGGCAACCACATACGAAAGGAACGGTGAAATCTGATTTTAGTAAATGGAATTCATCATCAGCGGGAGTTAATACTTCACTTTCGTCAATATAATCCACGCCCATTGCTTCAAGGACGCGAGCTTCTGTAATATGACCAATACGTGCTTTTGCCATAACAGGGATAGATACAGCTTTCATTACTTCTTCCACAATACGAGGATCAGCCATACGAGCGACACCACCGGCTGCGCGAATATCAGAAGGAACCCGTTCAAGCGCCATAACTGCAACAGCACCAGCTTCTTCCGCAATCTTTGCTTGTTCGGCATTAACTACATCCATAATGACGCCACCTTTTTGCATTTGCGCCATACCACGTTTTACACGATCTGTACCAACTTTTTTCTCCATATTAATAACCTCCATCAAAGTTAATTGAAATTACCTGACTATTATGATAAGCTAAAAGTCATTTCGTAAAAACAGCCAATTGGATGTTGTTTTCTCCATCCAATTTATATAGGAGGAATGAACGGATGTGGCGACTAACTGGAAATTCGAGTTTACCGATTTACTTACAAATTGTTGATTTAATCGAAACGAAAATTATGAATGGTGAACTTTTGCCAGAAGAAAAATTGCCTCCAGAAAGACAGTTGGCGGAGATGTTTGGTGTGAATCGTTCGACGGTTGTGCGAGCGCTCGATGAACTGACGGCGCGGGCTGTTATCATTCGCAAACAAGGTAGTGGAACAACGGTTAATGCGGAAAAATGGGGACTTTTTGCGGGGCAGTCAACCAATTGGCGGCATTATTTAACGCAAGGTGGTTTTACGCCAGCAGTTCCTTATATTCGCCAAGCGGGAGTAATGGAACGTGCCAATTCGGATAACGTGATTGATGCTGCAAGCGGGGAATTACCGCTTGAAATGACGCCGAAAATGGAAACACCGAGTCTTTCCTGGCAGTCTTTTATTGCTGAAGAACAACAGGAGGACGAAGCTGGCTACAAACCACTGCGTGAAACGATTCAAAAGCAGATGAAAGAAGCTTATGGCTTACAAACGCGATCTGAACAAATTTTCATTACATCGGGTGCACAACAAGCGCTCTTTTTAATTACACAATGTTTATTAAAACCGGGGGATGCTGTGGCAATTGAGTCACCGTCATACTTTTATTCGCTATCGTTGTTTCAGTCAGCCGGCTTGCGGATTTTTGCGTTACCAATGGATGAAGACGGCGTGGTTATTTCGGAATTACGTGATTTATATCATAAACATCGCGTAAAAATGGTCTTTGTTAATCCAACATTTCAAAATCCAACTGGACTAGTGATGAGTTTGAAACGACGAAAAGAACTCGTGAAAATTTGTGCTCATTTGCAAATCCCTATTGTAGAGGATGATCCATTTTCAGAACTGGGTGCGCTGGATAACCAAATTCCGGCACCGCTGAAACGATTGGATACAGATAATGTTTTATATATTGGATCGCTCTCAAAGATCATGGGATCTACTACACGAATTGGTTGGCTGATTGGTCCGACAGCAGTTATTGAACGGCTTGCACTTGCCAGACAAGAGATGGATTTTGGTTTAAGCATTTTCCCGCAAGTACTAGCAAATAGTGTTTTAAATACGGCCGGTTACAAGGCACATTTGCTGCAATTGCACCACGTATTGGAACAGCGTCGAGATGATCTAATCGAAGCATTCGAAGCCATTTTACCGAGTGAAGTAACATTTATTAAGCCAAAAGGTGGTTTTCATTTATGGGTGAAATTGCCAGTCGAATTTCGTTCGGTTCGTGATTTCGATATATTTTTAGCGAATGATCTGCTCGTGATGCCGGGATTTTTATTTGGTGTAAAAGAAGCTGTTATTCGCGTAACTTATGCACGTCTTGAAAAGAAGGAAGCGAGACGTGTAGCTGAAATAATAAAACAAATATTAGTATCAAAAAAGTGCGAGGAAGCGTGATTTAACGCTATCTCGCACTTTTTTGATATTCCCCTAAAAATCCTTCTCCTCTATAATAGAAAGTAATCCTAAAATATAACTCATCACAATAACTCTTTCTTCCAAAAGCGAATTTGTGATGAATCATCATTTTTATGTAAGGGTTATCATTTACTATTAATGTAAGGGAGGGGAAAGTAGATGGAACAGAATTGTAAGGAATTAATTACTTATCTGCTCTTGAATCGACAAGTGAATCTTAGAAATGTTTCCAAGAATTTTAAAGTATCAAAAGAAGCAATTGGCGCACAGATTACACAAATAAACCATCTACTAAAGTCAGAACCAATTTTGATTGACCATGACATGATTTTTGTTACAGATGTATGTAGGGAAGCTTGTTACCGGCTTTTAACTGCGGAAGAACAACAGCTGTTTTCGTTTTATGAGGTAAATATTCGTCGCAAACTTATCATGATTAAATTACTGCTACATAATCATTATATGTCACTCGGCGCGCTTGCGGACTATGTTTATGTAAGTAAAAACACCATGCTTACAGATGTTAAAAGTATCAAAGAGAGTCTGCATGAGTTTGAAATTCAGCTCGATTACTCGCGGAAAGATGGCTACGCTGTTTCTGGTTCAGAATTTCTGATTCGTAATTTACTAGCAGAACTCATTCGCGAAGTCGTTCAGACCCCATACGGAAAATTCGTACTTGATGAAAAGAAGCTGATTACTGTGAGCGAAGTATTTTTACTAAAAAAACGGCTTGAAAAGGTTGAAAGTAAGCTTCAAATTACCTTTACAGATGAGCAGATGGAAGAATTGCCCTATATTCTCCACGGCATCATCAAACGATCCAAAGTAACAAACAAGAAATGGACATTTAAAATTGAAATGTATGACATCAAAAATACCCGTGAGTTCCCGATAATGAAAGAAATGTTTTGGGGTTATGATTTTTTAAGTGAAAACGATTTGTTGTACTTATCGTTACAAGTCCTCGCTTCGAACTTAGTCGAGTCGGCGCTTCATTTCTCAGACAGTGAAGAAATCGCCTACGCAGTCGACGAGTTCATTCGTTTACTAGAAATGTATTTTGCGACGGAAATCATGAAGAAAAATGAATTTAAAGAAAAAGTAATTTTACATGTCAGACCAGCAATTTACCGGACGATTCTAGGATTTCAAATCAATAATCCACTTAAAAAACAGTTTATTAAAGAATATACCCCGACATTTAACATTGTAGAAAAAGCCTCCAAACCTTTTGAAAAATTGGTTGGTCACAAGTGGTCAGAAGAGGAAATTGTGTATCTTTCGATGATAGTTCTTGGGTGGATGTATCAAATCGAGGAAACGGAACAGCCGATTTTCCGCGCAGTCGTCCTTTGTAAAAGTGGTACATCCATTTCTAAATTACTGCTAGAAAACTTGAAAATGATGTTTCCGAATATTGATTTTCAAGGTGCTTATGCGGTGCGGCAATTAAATACGGTCGCCCGCGATATTGATTTTATTTTTACGACTGTTCCAGTTCAAAGCGACGCCACCATTTTTGTAATTCCGTCGATTTTAAGTAAAGACAGCCGACAAATCCTTAGAGAACAAGTTGATAAAGCTATTGAAATGGACAGTCATAAGAAAACCAAAGAACTACTCGCTATGCTAAAAGATGAAATCCCCGAAGAAAATATTCGATTAGTGCAAGCCAAAGTAGAGTCATTTTTTAACAAAAAAGAGCAGCCTGTGGAGAAAAAAGAACCAGAACAAATGCGAATTACGGAAGAGCAGGTTCACTTCTTAGAAATGCCACTTGAGTGGGAGCAACTGGTTTCGGCGGCGTTTGCACCAATGTTAGAACGAGGAACGGTGGATGCTAGTTACATTCATACTTGTGAAGAAATATTCTATCAAAATTATGAGCAGATGATGATTGGGCCGAATATTTATTTGCCACATGCCAAACCCGCAAACGGGGTAATTGAGCAAGATATTCAGTTGATGATAATGAAAGCGAACACAAAAACCCCTGAGGATGAAGCGGTCAAAATCATGATTGCCTTAGCACCATCTGAACAAAACAAACATATACCATTATTACTAAAATTGAACGAAATTTTCTTGAAGCCTGAGAAATTAGTGGGAATTCTCGCTTCTACTAACAAAAAGAAAATCGTTGAAATCCTTGAAAGGGGGTGAGCGTCGCGTGGATTACCATGATTTGTTTCAAAAAGAGTTAACCCTGATAAATTCAAGATACGAGAGTCAGGCAGAACTTTTTGAATACACGAGTAAGATATTAGAGAAAGAGCAGTATGTAGAGCCGACTTTTAGAGAAGCGGTAACAAGCCGAGAAGTAGTTTTTCCTACTGGACTCGAGATGAATGGCATCAAAATCGCAATTCCTCATACAGACACGATTTATGTAAAACGTCCTTTTGTACTCGTAAATAAACTTTCTACACCGATTCCTTTTGTTCAAATGGGAACGGTAGATAAGTGGATTGATGTCGAAGTAATTTTCATGTTAGGAATCAAAAATCCCCAAGATCAAGTTCCACTGCTTTCAAGTATCATGGAAAAATTTATGGAAGCAGACTTTGTGGAACAAATAAAAGAAATAAATGATAGCAATACTTTATGTGATTTCCTAAAAAAACAATTTGGAGAGTGATTACAATGAAAAAAGTTATCGTAGCATGTGGATCAGGTGTAGCAACAAGTCAAACAGTGGCATCAAAAGTAGAACGTATTTTAAAAGAAAAAGGGGTTCGCGCAACAGTAGAAGCAGTGGATATTAAGTCTTTAGAGCAACATATTAAGACAAGTGATGTATATGTGGCAATTACAAAAGCAAATAAAGAATTCGATATTCCAACATTGAATGGTATTGCTTTCTTAACAGGCATGGGCATGGACGAAGAAACAGAAAAATTACTTAACGCCTTAAAATAAACCAGATAAAACAGGGAGCGTGAAAAAATGGAGTCATTACAATCAGTTATACAGTTTATTTTGAACCTTGGAGCTGCCGTTTTTGTTCCAGCACTAATGATTATTATTGGTCTAATTGTACGAATGAAAGTAAGAGATGCAGTGAGTGCGGGGATTATTCTAGGGGTAGCTTTCCTTGGAATGAATATCGTTATTGGCTTTATGATTGAAGCATTAACGCCAGCTGCACAAGGACTTGCTGAAAGAACAGGGATTAATTTAAGCATCTTAGATGGAGGATGGACATCAATGGCAACACTTGCTTGGGCATGGCCATTTGCCTTCTTGATGTTCCCGCTACAACTTGGTATTAACGCCATTATGCTCGTTATCAATAAAACGAAAACCTTGAACGTCGATCTATGGAACGTTTGGGGCAAAATTTTAACAGCCGTACTTATTATCGGTGTAACACAAAATGTTTACTTAGCATTTATTGTTGCCGGAATTCAAATTGTTACAGAACTAATTCTATGTGATGCTAACCAACGTCAAATTCAAGAGTTAAATGGAATTCCAGGTGTAACCGTTTCTCACGGCATGATGATTTTCTGTATTTTCTTAATGCCGCTTGACTGGTTACTGAAAAAAATTCCAGCACTTCGGAAAGATATGGATGCCAATGCGTTAAAAGATAAAATTGGTATTTTTGCAGAAAACCATGTGATGGGCTTTATAATCGGTGGACTTCTAGGGGTTGCTGCTGGTTATGATGTAGCTAAAACACTGATGCTAGCCATGCAAGCTGCTGCAGCATTAACCCTTTTCCCGATGGTTGCAAAACTATTTATGCAAGCTCTTTCACCACTATCTGATGGTATTTCTGAGTTCATGAAACGTAAATTTAAAAACCGTGAATTGTTTATTGGCTTAGATTGGCCGATTTTAGCGGGATGTAGTGAAGTGTGGGTAGCGATCGTTCTGATGGTTCCAGTTACACTTATTTTCGCGCTTATTTTACCAGGAAATGGCGTATTACCGTTTGCCGGAATATTAAATATTTCCTTGTGTGCACCGGCGCTAATTGTAACTGGTGGGAACTTAATCCGCATGATTATTCTTGGAACAATTACAACACCAATTTTCTTATATGTATCTACTTTCTTCGCTGGAACTATTACGGATTTAGCGCATTCAACCGGCGCAATTTCGCTAAAAGCTGGGCAACAAATTACATGGAGTACGCTTGAATATCCAGTGTTCCGTTATATCTTTGCTGAAGCAAGTCAGTTCACTATTTTAGGATTTATTTTTGTCGCAATTTGGGTAGTATTACTAGTATTTTACGTGAAAATGATGAAAAAACGAACAATTGAACTAGAAAAAGCTAGCTCTTAAGAAATAGGAGTGATGAGATGATTTACACGATAACATTAAATCCAGCCATTGACCGGTTGCTTTTTATTCAAGGAGAGTTGGAAAAAAGGAAGACTAATCGTGTCAAAAAAACGGAATTTGATTGCGGGGGAAAGGGGCTTCATGTTTCAGGAGTATTATCGAAATTCGGAATTAAAAATGAAGCACTTGGAATTGCGGGATCAGACAATCTCGACAAACTATATGCCATTCTAAAAGAAAAACATATCAACCATGATTTCCTTGTAGAAGCTGGAACTTCCACAAGAGAATGCTTCGTCGTCTTGAGTGATGACACGAATGGCAGCACGATGATACCAGAAGCTGGTTTTACCGTAAGTCAGACCAACAAAGTGAACCTTTTAAAACAAATCGCTAAAAAAGTTAAAAAAGAGGATATGGTGGTGATTGCTGGATCCCCGCCTCCTCATTATACATTATCTGATTTTAAAGAACTACTAAGAACTGTCAAAGCAACAGGCGCGTTTCTCGGATGTGATAATTCTGGTGAATATTTAAACTTAGCGGTCGAAATGGGTGTTGATTTCATTAAACCAAATGAAGATGAAGTCATTGCTATTTTGGATGAGAAGACCAATTCACTAGAAGAAAATGTCCGCAAATTAGCCGAAAAAATCCCCTATCTGGTCGTTTCGCTTGGAGCAAAAGGGTCAATTTGCGCGCATAATGGCAAATTGTATCAAGTTATTCCACCAAAAGTTCAGGAACGAAATGATACCGGGGCTGGCGATGTGTTTGTTGGGGCATTTATTGCAGGACTTGCGATGAATATGCCGATTACAGAAACGTTAAAAGTCGCGACAGGTTGTTCCGCTAGCAAAGTCATGCAACAAGACAGTTCGAGCTTTGATTTAGAAGCTGCTGGAAAACTCAAGAATCAAGTAAGTATTATACAATTGGAGGAGAGATAATATGTTATACCAAAAAGAACGTGAAGATTTAGCGAAAATAGTGAAGACAATGTTTGACCGTTTTGAAACGAATGCAGCTGGAGGAAATGTAAGTGTGCGCATGAATAGTGAGCACATTATTATGACACCTACACTTATGAGTCAAGCAAAACTTTGCGATCTTTCCCCATATGAAATCCTTGTAGTGGATAATAACAATGAAGTAGTGGAAGGAGACGGAAGAGTTACTAGAGAAATTAACTTACACCGTGCTTGTTACGTAGAAAATCCAAATATCGGCTGTGTTCTTCATGCTCATCCGAAAGAATCGATGTTATTTGCAACACTTGGTATGGAGTTACCGAATTTAACAGAAGCAACGCAAAAAATCGGTCAAATTCCAACCCTTGCTTTTGCGCCAGCGACTAGTTCCGAACTTGCGGAAATCGTTCGTAAACACGTTATCGAGCTAGGGGATAAAGCCGTTCCAAGTGCAAGCTTATTAAATAAACATGGTATTGTCGTATTAGATACATCACTTCATAAAGCATACGACATGCTAGAGCGTATTGAATACAATGCCTACATTGCTGAAAAAGCGTTAGTATTCGATGCTTTAGGTATAAAAAAATTAGCTCATGACCGCGAATTAAATTATAATTTGGAGGAGTAACTAATGGAAAAATTCCTTTTTAATGCAACGTTATTTGCCAGTGCTTTACTACTGATGGTCGGTATATTTAAAAGCTCTATTCCAATTACCGCCATTTCTCTCGTGTTAGCAGTTGTTTCGCAACATTTCTTTCGAAAAAAATATCCTAAACAAACTCGTAGCTATCGCGAAATAGTCGCGGCAAAGCAGAAAAAAGGATGAAAAAAGGGATGAAAATCTAGTTGTAGATTTTCATCCCTTTTTATTATAGTTGAGAACGTTGTGATTTTTTCGGTCGAACGTATAATCCTAGCTTTTCTTGTTCCCTCGTTAACGAAACGAATAAGGAAACAATCATTAAGATGATGACGATAGAAAACGGAAAGGCTGCTATAATCGACGCATTTTGAAGCGCTGTCAGTCCGCCTGCATAGAGTAGCACACTTGCTATTCCCGCTTGGAGTAATCCCCATGTTACTTTGACGGAGTTCGGTGGATTTAAAGATCCGCCCGTCGTTTGCATACCGAGAACAAATGTGGCTGAGTCAGCTGAAGTAATAAAGAAGACTGCAATTAAAATCATCGCAACAATCGATAACATCATGCCACCTGGGAATTCATTAAAGACCCCAAAGAGTACCTGTTCTGTCGCTAAACTTGAAAGACCAGAATTACCATGTTGTTCGACAAAAATCGCCGAACCGCCAAATACGGCAAACCAAAACACACTGACTAAAGCGGGAAGCACGATTACACCAAGTAAGAATTGGCGAATCGTTCTACCGCGTGAAATTCTGGCAATGAAAATTCCGACGAACGGTGACCAAGAAAGCCACCAAGCCCAATAAAAAATAGTCCATGAGTCAATCCATTTTCGTGCATCAGGCGCATCAGGTGCTGTCTGAAAACTCATTTGGATGATATTTTGTAAGTAGTCACCAAATGAATTGGTGAAGTTATTCATAATGAATAGAGTAGGTCCAAGAATAAGTGTTAAAACTAATAAAACACCAGCAACATAAATATTTACATTACTTAAAAGCTGAATCCCTTTATCAAGTCCGGACATAGCCGATAACATAAATAAAATAGTGACAATAACAATAATCGTAAATTGGACAGTAAAATTGTTTGGAACGCCAAACAAGTATGTAAGACCACCATTAATTTGTTGAGCGCCAAGACCGAGTGTCGTTGCAACACCGATGACTGTCGCAAAAACAGCAATGATATCAATCAATTGTCCAATAGGACCTTTCGCATGTTTGCCTAAAATGGGGTATAGTGTGGCGCTTATTAAGCCAGGTGCATTTTTCCTGAATTTGAAGTAAGCTAATGCTAAAGCGACAATCGCATAAATCGACCAAGCAGAAATTCCCCAGTGGAAGAATGAATAACGAAGCGCATCTTTCATAGCTGCTTGCGTGCCAACTTCACCTCCGGGAGCTTGGACCGCATAATGAGATAACGGCTCAGCTGCACCCCAGAAAACGAGGCCAATTCCCATTCCAGCACTAAACAACATCGCAAACCAAGATTTATTACTATAACCAGGTTCTTCACCCGGTTTTCCGAGTCGAATCGAGCCAATCGGACTTAAAACTAAAAACAAGCAGAAGATAATAATAATCGCTACAACGATTAAATAATACCAACCAAAATTACTTGTTAGAAATTTTTGGATATGGTTTGTAAAAGTCTCAAATTGCTCTGGCAAAAAAGCCCCAAATAAAACTGCTAATAAAACTAGAAAACCCGATCCCCAAAAGACATTTGTTAATTTTTTCAATACATCACTTCCCTTTATTTTCTCTGTATGTATTTCCCCATGTTAGCAAAAAGGTAACATTCTTTTTAATAGTAACAAAAAAAGTAGTGCTCTGACAAATCAGCTAAGAGGAAAAAGGGGGAGAAATCAGCAAAAAACTGGAACGCCATTCAGCATCCCAGTTAGTTTTACAAAGTTTTTTTCGCGTTTTCGAGAGCGACTTTAATTTGATCAAATCCAGTCCCGCCGTAAGAATTTCTTTTTTGCACGGCAGTTTTAGAGGAAAGCACCACGTAAATATCTTCCTCAATAAGTGGATTTATTTCCTGATAGTGGCTAAGCGCTACATCTTGCAAATAAATCCCATTTTGCGTACATTCAAGCACCAATTTCCCAACAATCTCATGCGCTTCTCTAAATGGAACGCCTTTTTTCGCTAAATAATCTGCTAGTTCCGTCGCATTGGAAAAATCTTTTTGCGTCGATTCTTCCATTATTTCTGTATTGACCTTCATCGTTTCAATCATTCCCGCGAATATATCTAAGCTTGTCTGAACCGTCTCAAGCGTATCAAACATGCCTTCCTTATCTTCTTGTAAATCTTTATTATAAGCGAGCGGCAACCCTTTTAAAACCGTTAGCATGCCGAAAAGGTTTCCGTAAACCCGACCAGTTTTTCCGCGAATTAACTCGGCCATATCTGGGTTTTTCTTTTGCGGCATAATCGAACTTCCTGTCGAAAAAGCGTCCGTTAATTCGACAAATTGAAACTCATGACTCGTCCAAAGTATCAATTCCTCACAAAAACGCGATAAATGCATCATCAAGATAGAACTGTTACTAAGAAACTCAATAATAAAATCACGATCACTCACGCCGTCCAAACTATTTTCATAAACAGCAGAAAAGCCAAGTAATTCGGCGCTATAAGCCCGGTCAATTGGAAATGTCGTCCCAGCAAGCGCTGCAGAACCGAGCGGTGAAATATCAATCCGCTTGACACTTTCTTCCAAACGCTCCAAATCCCGCGTAAACATTCCAAAGTAAGCAAGCAAATGATGGGCAAAAGACAGGGGCTGAGCGTGTTGTAAATGTGTATAGCCAGGCATAATTGTTTCAACATGCAACTCTGCTTTTTGAACAAGCACTACACGTAAATGTTTTAGCGACTGAATAATTTCCGCCACGGCTTGTTTTAAATATAAATGCATGTCTGTCGCAACTTGATCATTTCGACTACGCGCCGTATGAAGTTTTCCAGCAACAGAACCAATTTCCTCGTGCAATAGTTTTTCGATATTTAGATGAATATCTTCGTTAACAGTGCTGAATTCGAGCTCACCAAACGCTAATTTTTCTTGGAGGATTTTTAATCCGGCCGTAATTTCAGCTGCTTCTGAAGCAGGAATGATCCCGCATTTGCCGAGCATGGCGACGTGCGCTAAGCTACCCGCCAAATCTTCTTTTGCCATTTTTTGATCAAAAGAAATCGAAGCTCCAAAATCATCAATCCATGCTTCACTTTTCCCTTGAAAACGTCCGCCCCATAGTTTTTCCATTTTTTACACCTCGGTTGTTATTGTCACTTTTGAATTAACTTCTGCGTTCACTTTTGTTGGTAATCCCCAAAGCTTGATGAAACCAACTGCTGCATCTTGGTCAAATGTATCGGAAGACGTGTAAGTTGCTAAGTTTTCATCATAAAGTGAATTTGGCGATTTTCTTCCCTCTACAATGGCATGACCTTTAAATAATTTGACGCGGATGGTGCCGTTCACGAATTTTTGTGTAGATTTTAAGAAGGCAACTAATGCTTCTGTTAAAGGAGAGAACCATAGGCCATTGTAAATTGTTTCACTGATTTTTTGTTCGATGATAGGTTTGAAATGTGCCACTTCACGAACAAAGGTTAAATCTTCTAATTCCTTATGTGCTGTAATCAAAGTGACTGCGGCCGGACATTCGTATACTTCACGTGATTTAATACCAACTAAACGATTTTCGATATGATCAATTCTACCAACACCATGTTTTCCAGCAATTTCATTTAAAGTAAGAATTAAATTAGCTAGGCTCATATTTTCTCCATTAAGAGAAATAGGAATACCAGCATCAAAGGTGATTTCAACAATATCTGCTGTGTCTGGTGCATCTTCTAAACTCACTGTTAAGTCGTAAGCTGCCTCTGGCGGTGTTGTCCATGGGTTTTCAAGCACACCACATTCATTACTTCTACCCCACAAGTTTTGGTCAATCGAGAAGGGATTATCTAGATCAATTGGGACAGGGATGTCATGTTCTTTGGCGTAATTGATTTCTTCTTCTCTAGACCATTTCCAATCACGGACAGGAGAAACGACTTTTAAATCAGGAGCAAGTGCATGAATCGCTACTTCAAACCGAACTTGGTCATTTCCTTTACCAGTACAACCATGAGCGATAGCAGAAGCGCCTTCTTGACGAGCGACTTCTACTAATTTTTTCGCAATTAACGGACGGCTTAAAGCTGAAATAAGTGGATATTTTCCTTCATAATAAGCATGGGCTTGAAGAGCAATTAACGCAAAATCCTCGGCAAATTCTTCTTTCGCATCAATCGTGTAGGATTCACTTGCTCCGACAGTAATGGCTTTTTCTTTAATAAAATCTAAATTTTTGCCTTCACCAACATCCAAGCAACATGCAATAACTTCATAACCTGATTCTACTAACCACTGAATTGCCACAGAAGTATCTAACCCACCTGAGTAAGCTAATACGATTTTTTCTTTCGCCATTTTAAACATCCCCTATTCATAAATATACAAACATTTGTATTTATATTAACACCGATGCTTTTAGATATCAACCTTTTTATTTTCGTTTATTCATAATTATGCTTAAAAATACATTTCTAAATAAAAATAATCATTTCAAATAGTAATAAATTGGTTCCTGTTCGTAAAACTGCTATACTTGTTAATGAAGTTATATTGAAGGAGTTGAGCGAATGTGAAAAATACAATAAAATGGATCGCTATCGGTTTTGCTGGGATTATTCTACTTCCATTATTAATCGTTTTCTTTATTTACAAAAAAGCGGTTGGGAAAAAAGATTATAATCCTGAGGTTCTTGAGAATTTAGATAAGGCTTCACAGGAATTTGTGAAAAACACGTCACCATTATCCGACGTAGATTCGCGATATAAATATATGAGACTAGCAACAAAAGCATTACCTTCAGCAAAAGATATCGAAATTGGCGATGTTGAAAACAAAAAAATTGATGGTCCAGCTGGCAAAATTCCGATTCGGATTTATACGCCACAAGAAGACGGACCTTTCGAAATTATCGTTTATTATCATGGTGGCGGATTTGTTTTAGGTGGCTTGCAAACGCATGACGCGATTGCTAGAAAACTTGTACAAACTACGGGTGCTCGTGTTGTCACTGTTGATTACCGACTTGCTCCAGAAAATCCTTTCCCAGCGGCAGTGGAGGATGCATATGCGGCGCTACTTTGGGTACAAAATCACCGTACTAGCTTACGAGCTAAATCATCAGACATTATCGTTGCGGGAGATAGCGTAGGCGGAAACTTAGCGACCGTTGTTACACAAATCGCTAAATCCAAAGGAAAACCAAATATTACTGCTCAAATCTTACTTTATCCAGCAACTGATATTTTTAGCCGTGATGCATCTGTTCTATATCCGTCAATGGATGAATTTGCAGAAGGCTACGTGCTTACGAAAGAATCATTAGATAAATTCTTTAAATTATATATTGCGAATGCAAGCGATCGTAAATACGATCCACTCGTTGCACCAATACGTAGCAAAGATTTAGTCGGACTACCGAAAACATTTATTGCGACTGCTGAATTTGATCCACTTAGAGATCAAGGGGAAGCATATGCGAAGAAATTAAAAGATGCCGGCGTGGAAGTATTTGCCAAACGTTTTGAAAAAGTTCCACATGGCTTCATGACAACTAATTCAGAAGCGACCGATGAGACATACGAATTGATTAGCGAATTTTTAGAAGAAAAATAAATCCATGAATCCACTCTTTTAAAAGAGTGGATTTTTTTGTTGACAAAGAATTTTTTTCATGAGAAAATGACTTACGAACGGTCGTCAGTTTTTGTGAGAGGAGTGGAATGATGAGAAAAGAAGAAATCAAACAAGCTGCACTGACACTTTTTGCTAATAATGGTTTTGAAGGAACATCGCTTGCTGATATTGCTGGTGTGGTGGGGCTGAAGAAACAATCCATCTATTCTCATTTTAAAGATAAAGATGATTTGTTTTTATCCATTATGAAGGACGCTAAATCAACAGAAATAGATTACTACCGGGCAAAACTTCGAGATAGTGACTTATCCAGACCAGATCTTGTTTTGTCTAGTTTACTTTTTGGTGTGAAGGAATTATACGATACTGACGAGGCATATCAATTTTGGTTACGTTACGGGTTTTATCCGCCAAAGCATTTGTATGAAGTGGTCCAAGCAGATATTACCGAGAACGTGCTGCAAATGGAACATGAATTTACTGATTTATTTAGCAATTGGATGGAACAAAAGTTAATCCCAATGCAAGATGTGGAAACGATGAAAGAAGCATACATGGGAATTCTTGATGCAGTTATCGTAGACATTGTGTACGTGAATGACCCGGAAAGAACGGAAAAGAAAATCACGGCTTTATGGCAAATATTCTGGAGAGGAATTACGCTAAAAGCTTTGAATTAGAGGTGTAGTATGGCAAAAAATATGGAAATTTTAGAAACAGATTCAGTTAAAAAAATCTATTTTAGATATTTAATTCCTTCCTTAGTGGGAATGTTGTTAATGTCTTTAAATATTGTGATTGATGGAATTTTTGTTGGGCATAAGCTAGGCGGAGTAGCGCTTGCTGGGATAAATATAGCGGTGCCGGTATTTACGATTTTTACAGCGATTTCTATCTGGATTGGAATTGGCGCGGCGACCCAGTTTTCCTTTGCAATTGGAGAGAAAAATGTCGCTAAAGCACAAACGATTTTCACCAATGCGATTCTAGCCGTTGTTTCAATCACTGTTATTATTGGAATTATAGCGTTTATTTTTAAAGTGCCATTAGCTTATTTTTTAGGTGCGAATGATGATACGATTGGTTATGTGCTTGAGTATATGAATATCCTGCTCGTATTTGGATTTGCGCTTACACTAGAAAATATTTTAAGTATTTTTGTACGTAATGATGGCGATCCTAATTTATCGATGATTGCGCTTATTGTAACGGCAATCAGTAATGTTATTTTGAACTATTTATTCCTATTTGTGTTCGAATGGGGTGTGACAGGCTCTGCTCTTGCTACGATGATAGCAATCATTATCGGTGTACTCATTTTAACTACCCATTTCTTCAAAAAATCGAGTCGCTTGAAATTTGTCAAAGTGGACTGGAACAAAGCTTTTTTCAAGAAAACATTGGCGATTGGCTTACCGAGCTTTTTGGCAGAAGTTGGTGTATCTGTATTTACGTTAGGTTATAATATTTCGATTGCGGCTATTGCTGGGACTGCTGGCGTGGCGGCGTTCTCTGTCCTCAATTATACGCATAGTGTGATTTTGATGTTGTTCCTTGGAATGGGTTCTGCGATTCAGCCACTTATTAGCTATTACAGGGGTGCGAAAGCTAGACAAAAAGAATTGGAAACATTGAAAATTGCGATTGTTGTAGCATTTAGCACCGGGGTCGGCTTTTTACTTGTTGGCTTCTTTGGTTCTAATTTGCTCGTTTCAATGTTCGGTAACTTTAGCGTGGAAATTAGAGAGTTAGCAAGCAATGGTATCAAATTATTCTATACTGCTTATCTTTTCATGGGCTTCAACTTTGTTATGATGACTTACTTCCAAACATCAGACAAAGTAAAAATGGCTACATGGATTACGATTTCACGTGAAATTATCTTCATGGTAATTTTCTTATTAGTATTGCCACCAATCATTGGTATCCCGGGCGTTTGGCTAGCAATTCCGATTTCAGAAATGATTGTAGCAGCATCCATTGTATTCTATATGAAGAAAAAACATATTTTATTTAAATAAAAACGAGACGAAGATAGATGATATCTTCGTCTTTTTAGGAAATTAAGACTAAAAATAGACTTAAAAAAGCGGAAGTGGGATAAATTTTCCTTTTTAGAGATTAATTGAATTTGAATGGTAAAATAAAAATCTACGTTTCCGTTTTTGCGTAGACAGGTTTTAAAAGGGAATGTGTAGAGAAAATTTATAGATTCGATAAGGGAAAGAGTCTATAAAACTTGTTGTTTTATTAACGGAATAGTTTGCATGTGGGAGCAAACTAAAAAGTAATAAAATGTCGGTATTAGGTGGAATTTAGGAATTCAAAAGGAAAATTTTTATTTCACCTATGCCGGACAACAAAAAATCCACAGCGATGATTATGACAAATTAGTGAAGCTTTTTTCAAAATAGCTATACAGGAGCAAATATAACAAAACGTTTTAGGTCCAAGAGCAATCATGCTTTTTTTGATCTAAAACGTTTTCTATGTAAGGGCGAACGCTTTAGGTTAGTAGTTTAAACAAGCTTATTTAACAAGCTTTTTTAGAAAATATAAAAAGGAAAGCAAAAAAGTAGCTGGAAAAAGTGGTTGTTTTCCATTTCGAAATGTTTATAATTAAGAGGAAAATATTGAAAAGACGGCGGTGACATCATGAACTTAATCGGTTTGCGAATTAAAAATATTCGTAAAGAGAAACAGCTGACATTAAAAGACGTAGCGCAAGGAATTATCTCTGTTCCTTATTTAGCAAATATAGAAAATGGTATTAAAGTTGCTTCTTTGGAAACGTTGATACACATAGCAAGAAGGTTAGAAATACCGGAAGAAGTGTTATTGATGAGCGAAGATGAAGAGAATAGAGCACTTTTGAAAGAATTGGATGAGATTTTTGAACTATTGGTTTGTTCTAATCCTAAAGAAATAGAAAGTAGATTAAAGAAAATAGATGAAAATGTAGAGCTACAGCACGAATCACCAGCTGTCGAACTTAGCTTTTATTGTTTACAGGTGGCATTTTATTATAAGACTTGGAAATTTTCAAGAGCGGAAGAAGTGGAAGCTAAATATTTAAAGAACGCAGAAAAACGAGTGGAAAATGCTTTCCCGCTCCAATTGCTTTCCTACTATTATTACGGTCAGGCAGTAAAACATTCTCATGCAACGTGTAATTATCAATTAGCAGTGGAGTACTGGGAGAAGTGCGTTGCTCTCACTGATAATAAAAATTTTCTTACTGTTTTTCATGTGTGCATCTGCATTAATTATATTTGCCAAAGTATTTATGAACCCGCACTTGGACATATCCAGCAAGCGTGGGATTTAATAAAGGATGAAGAGCAGGAACGTTTTGTCTCTATTCTCTATTTCTACGGTTACATTTATTTTCAAATTGGCTTTATTGGTGAGGCAAAATACAGATTTAAACAAGCACAAAAGTACTTTTCCAAATATCCAGAAGCTAAAAAAATCTATTATTTCGTCGTTCAGTTAAAAATGGCAGAAATTGAAAATATTGAGGGAAATGAGACGCTATTTTATGAAAAAATAACCTGTTTGTATAAAGAAATAATGGCCTACAAAACGACTAATATAAGCTTTAACAACAACGATTACCTTGTTATAACAGAACTGATGGTTATTTTTGCGGAAAAAGGTTTTGTTGAAGAAGCAACTTCATTAATGGGGCTAATGAATAAAGTAGTTGAGCGAGTGCAAGAACTGAATTACTTCATGGAATACACCGAAATATTGCTTTTATATCAACAGGATGAGCAAGTAAGTTATGAAAAGAAAATGATAAAATTATTGAAAAAGATTGATGCGTCAAATGACCCAGTATTAATTGAACGAGTCAAAAAGCATGCAAGTAAACACTTCGCCAAATCAACAAAATATAAAATGGCATACGATATTTTGTCATAAACAAAAAAGCAGCTGGTTGCAACACTGGCTGTTTTCTTTTGCTGTTTTATGGGTATTTAATGATGTTAGGCCCAGGGAAAAGGGAGGGGAAGGTATGCAAAGAAAATTAATAGGTAGTTTTTTCATTCTAATGGTGTTGCTTATTATTGGAAGTACTTCTGAAAAAGTGCAAGCTTCTCCAACATCTTCAAATGGCTGGCAGTTAAAATGGGCTATTAAAAATAATGATTTTGAAGATGTTGATATCACAGATTACGGTCAAAATGCTGGTACAACAAATGTATGGATGGTTAATCAAGCTGGTGTAGATGCCTGGGGCACAACTAATCCAACTGGAAATATAGAAGTATGGCAAAATGGTAATGGATATAATGTGCCTGCTTTTTCGGGAAATAACTTTATTGAATTAAATTCAGATGGTATTGGACCAGTTTATCAGGATATTCGGACAATCCCAGGTTCGAATTTAACATGGAAGTTTTCGCATCGAGGTCGTACTGGTGTAGACACAGCCGATTTGCTTATTGGTTCACCCGAAAGTCAAACGGAGGTATCGAGAGTTTCTAATGGGGAAACGTGGGGGAGTTTTGAAGGGAATTATACGGTTCCAGCTGGACAAACTATCACAAGACTAACTTTTAACCCAATTTCAACTGCAAATGGTTCACTTACAAGCGGAAATTTTTTAGATGATGTTCAGTTATATATTAATGTAAACGGTGCAAAAATTGGCGATGTTGTTTGGTATGATTTTAATGGGGATGGTATTCAGCAAGATAGCGAAGAACCTGCTCCTGGCGTAAAGGTAGATTTATTAACGAAAGATGGTACGTTTAAAGAAAGTGCGACCACAAATAATATCGGCTCTTATTTATTCACAGATGTTTTGCCAGGGGACTATCAAGTGAAATTTAGCCTACCGAATAATGATTTTATTTTTTCAAAAGCAAATCAAGGTAATGACAAGAGCCTTAATTCTAAACCAGATAAAACTGGTATTGCTTCAGTAAATGTACCTAATTTAAAAAGTGAGAATTTTGATATAGATGCGGGAATAACGACGAATGGTAAAGTGGAAATTCAAAAACTTTCAGGAGATAAGGCACTGAGTGGAGCGGTTTACGCAATTAAAGATAATTCTCAATCAGAAGTAGCAAAAATAACAACTAATCAAAATGGGACAGGAACTGCAGAAGGACTGCCACCAGGGAATTATACAGCAACCGAAGTTACAGCACCCCTTGGATATCAGAAAAACACAACACCCAAGAAATTTACTATCACGTACGGCGATACAAATCCTGTCAAACTCACTTTTCAAAACGCTGAGAAAACAGGATCAATTACTATTTTTAAACAAGATGAAGCGAATAAAAAAGGTCTAGCAAATGCCGTTTTCGACGTAAAGTCAATAGATGGAACGACATTAAAAAAAGTAACTACAAATAGTAAAGGTTATGCACTTGCTGAAAACTTACAACCCGGAACTTATGTCATAACGGAAGTAACAGCACCACCTGGTTATGAAAAATCAGCCAATGAAATTCGCGTAACGATACCATTTAATCCTCAAAAAACTATTAATATTACTTTTAGTGATAATAAAATAATGGTACCTCTAAAACCAACTCCAACAAAGGGGAGTACAGTGGTGAAGGTAAGTGGAGAAACGACAAAAATTACCGCTCTACCGCAAACGGGCGATAGTTCAAGTAGCTCAACGATTTTTACAGGATTGCTTATTGTCGTAGCTAGCGGGTTATTTGTTTATAGAAGATATTAAAGATACAAAAAAATTCCAAGGTTAGCTTCTAACCTTGGAATTTTTTAATTGATGCGGCCGAGAGGACTTGAACCTCCACGGGTTTTACCCCACTAGGCCCTCAACCTAGCGCGTCTGCCGATTCCGCCACGACCGCGTATGCGTAGCAAAACTAATTATAATATTGATTCCAGTATTTTGTCAACAAATTCTACGTAGATAATTGGAAAAAAGTAAGCGTATTCTTGTATAATGGAGAATAGCGAATTTATAGGAGGGAGAGCTAATTATGGATGTGACACAATTAAAAATGTTGCATAATGCGAAAGTAATTTCGGAAATAAAAAAAGGTTTTTCTGTTGATAGGAAATACCAGGTGGATGAAACTTACCTTGTTCGTGTTTTTCCCATAGACTTACTTCAAGAACGGAAGCAAGAATTTAAAATAATCCAAGCATTAGATTCTCAAACTCCATTTGTTCCAAAAGCATATGATTTCGGTTTTATCGAAAGAGAAGGCTATATGATTATTAGTTATTTGCGAGGAGAAGACGCAGAAAGTGGCATGACTCATTTATCTCATTCAGAACAGTTTAAAGCTGGTTTTTCGGCAGGGGAAATTTTACGAGAAGTTCATAAAATACCGCTAGATATACCAAAAATGAACTGGTTGGATTTTCAAACAGCTAAATTTAAACGAAAAGTGGAGGAATTAAAAGAATTAGAAATAACAGCTTCTTTTTTAACAGACACTGAAAAGTTTGTTTATAAGAATATAGCTAGATTAAAAAATAGACCGATTTGTTTACAGCATGGAGATTTTCATCCAGCGAATATTATTTTAAACAACAAAAAGTTTGTGGGGCTAATAGATTTTAATCGGCTAGAGTTCGGTGATCCTTTATTTGATTTAGCTAAAATCGGCTTTTTTACAACAGAGGTCAGTATACCTTTTGCACGAGGAAATATTTTAGGCTATATTGATAAAGAAGAAGTTACGGATTTTTGGAATCTTTATGCGCTTTACACGGCGATGCATATTACTTCGGCTGTTAGTTGGGCGGCAAAAAATGAATCTCGTAATTTTAAAAAGTTGATGGATTATGCAGTAAAGACGGCAGCTAGTCACGATAATTTTCAAAAGATAGTGCCGAATTGGATGAACGAGGAGGAATTCAAATGACTGAAAAGAAAATTGATTTTAAAAAAGAAGAGAAGAAATTCTACGCGCCTAAAAGGAAGCCAGAGCGTATTTTTGTTCCGGAAATGAATTTTTTGATGGTGGATGGTAAAGGTGATCCGGACGGTGAGGAGTATCAAAAGGCAGTGCAGTCTCTTTATGCGATTGCGTACACGATTAAAATGAGCAAGATGGGCGAGACGCGTCTGAATGGTTACGCGGATTTTGTTGTACCGCCGCTGGAAGGGTTTTGGTGGTCTGAAGAGAAGTTTGATTTAAAGGACAGAGATGCGTGGCTTTGGACATCCATTCTTAGACAACCAGATTTTGTCACAGAAGAAGTGTTGGAATGGGCTAAAGAGGTTGCTCAGAAGAAAAAGCCGGATGTCGATACGAGTCGTGTGAAATTGGTTCGTTTTGAAGAAGGGGAATGTGTGCAAATGATGCATATTGGTCCTTTTAGTGAAGAAGTGAAAACGGTCGCGGAATTACACCAATTCATGGAAACAGAGGGGCTTCATAATGATACAGGAGCAGTTCGTAAACACCACGAAATTTATTTGAGTGATCCGCGCAAGGCGGATCCAGAAAAAATGAAGACCATCCTTCGACTTCCGGTGAGTTGAATAATTGGAATGTTTTGCGTTATAGTATAGTAGAAATAGGACAAAGGCGACTGCCCGGAATGCAAATATTTCAGGGTAGTTTTTTTGTGAAGTGGGGTCTTGGAGATGTATTTTTTATATGTAGGAGTTTTTGGTGCATTAGGTGGTATGTGCCGATATGCAATGAATTTGTGGCTTGGTGGCGGGGATTTTCCTTCTGCGACATTAGCAGTTAATTTAATAGGTTGTTTTTTATTGGCTTTTCTTATGCGATTTTTGGCGGAAAAATCACGTGTTTCATTGGTGCTTTTGAACGGGATTGGGACGGGGTTTATTGGCGCCTTTACGACTTTCTCGGCTTTTAGTGTAGATACAATTCAACTAGTGCAAAGTGGCGCATGGTTATTTGCAGTTAGCTATGTGCTAGCTAGTTTCATTGGAGGGCTTATTATGGTGAAGTTTGGCCGGATGCTTAGCAATAAGCTTTTGAATCGAGGTGAGCATCGTGTTGGTTAATTTCTTACTTGTAGGTTTTGGAGCGGCTCTTGGTGCGATGCTACGATATGGAATTTCTGTATTGGTCAAAAGCAAATGGAAAACAAACTTTCCTTCTGCGACTTTTTTTATTAATATTACTGGTTCATTTTTATTAGGTTTTCTTGTTTCCTCTGCTCTTGGACCGGTTTGGCAACTTTTTTTAGGTACGGGATTTATGGGAGGATATACGACTTTTTCTACGTTTAAAGTGGAAAGTATGGAATTAAAATGGAAGACGAATTATCGTGTGTTATTTTCTTATCTAGGTTTTACGTATGTGTTTGGCTTAATAGCGGCTTTTCTCGGTATGATGCTTGGTGTATAAGAATTGTTTAAGAAACAAGAAAACAATTGCCTGTATTTCTGCTAAATGCTATGCTAGAAAGAACGATAAGCTTCAGAGAGGACGAGAGAGTGATGACAGGTTTTAAAAAGGTAATATTGCCGGTTTTACTAGTGGTACTATTTTTAGCAGGTTGTAATCAAGCAGAAGTGCCTGCTTTAGTCCTTGACGGAACAATAACGGATACTAGTTTGTTAGAGAATAATAATGAGTTGACAGTCAATGGGACATTAACGTGGAATGGTGAAAAAAACGATTACGCAAGTGAAGTCATGATTACAGTGAGTAGCAATACAGCCGTAACAAATGCGACCACTGGAAAAGCAATGAAACTTGCTGACATCAAAGAGGAAGATACTGTTAGAGCTGTATTCCCACAAGGTTCAAATATTACTTCACCCGCCCCTGGAAAAGTATCTGAAAATGCTACATCTTTAAAAGTGACTCCAAAATAAAAGCGTGCCTTTCTAAAAGGAACGCTTTTTTTATAGGAATTTGTGTCAGACTGATGAACTATTGTAAATTCTCTTGTTTTCAGACCTTAAAGTGTGTTAGTTTTAATGTATTAATCACCTAGGAGGAGAATGATGAAAAAAGGGATTTTATTATCAATTTTGTTAGCTTTAGTATTAGTAATTAGTGCTTGTGGGGAAAGTGCGGAAGAAAAAGCAGCAAAAACACCACAAGGTAAATTTGTTCAAACAATGAAAAATGGGATGAATGTGCCTGATCAATATACATATACAACTTCTTTTGCTGTAAACGATATAAATGTTTCTAGCACTGACCCAAGTGCTCAAACGATGGGGATTTTAAAAGACATTAAGCTTTCTGTAACAACGTCCACTGACAAAAAAGCAAACAAATCAGAAGCAAAATTCAATGTAACATCGACGAATAACTTACTGCCAATTTCAATGGATTTAGATTTTTTAGTAGATAGTAAAACAGGGAATGCCTATATTCCACTTAAAACTATTGTAGAGCCTGATGCTTCTTTACTTAGTTATTTAGACCAAGCGACTGGTGGCATGTGGTCTAAAATTAACACCGATTACCCAGATTTAAAAAATAAATATCTTAGTACTGAAGAATTGACAAGTTCATTAACAGACCAACCTGAGGCAAAAACAGCTGTAAATACAAAAGAAATCGAGGCAGCCTCGAAAGATCTAAATAAAAAAGCAATAAAATTAATCGATACTTATTTCACTGGCTTAGAAAAAGATCGTTTTAAAGAAGCGGATGATGGCACTGTTAGCGTTACAATTAAAAACGCCGATATTGCTAACTTAATGAACCAAGTAGCTAAACTAATGGATGATGAAAAAGTAAAAGCAGATTTTAAAGTTATTGCAGAAAGCCAAGGTTCAGATGCAGTAACAGATTTTGATTCCACGTATGCAGAAATGAAATCGAGTTTAACAGATGCTGCGAAAGAATTAAAAGAAAATAAAACGTACTTGATTAGTAATAAACTTACTGTGAAATCAGGAAAAGAGAATAGCTTAGATACACTTACTCTTCAAACAAAAATAGAAGATAAATCCGATGCGAGTGCTCCTGAGTCTATTAGCTTTACGGTGAAAACAAAAGCAGAAGAATTTGTTCCAATTGAAGATTTCCCTACAAAAGATGAAGTTATTTCTAGCGAAGAGCTAAATAAAATAATTACTGATATTACAAGAAAAATGTATGGCGATATGGATATAAGTGGAACTAATTATTAATCAATCGAAAGACGCAGCGACTTAGGTCGTTGCGTTTTTTTGATTTTTATTTTGGCGCGTCTTTGTGGTATGATATGTAGAGAAAATGATGGACGGGTGAGGTAATGGAATTCGAATTGATAATGACAAGTGAAAGAGAGACAAGACTTCTCGCAAAACAACTTGGAGAAAATTTAACTGCTGGGGATGTGATTTTACTTGAGGGTGATCTTGGTGCGGGTAAAACTACTTTTACAAAAGGTCTAGGTGAAGGCCTTTTGATTCCGCAAATGATTAAAAGCCCGACCTTCACTATTATTCGCGAGTATAAGAAAGGGCGCTTGCCGCTTTACCATATGGATGTGTACCGTTTGGAAGATACTTCGGCTGATGAACTTGGTCTGGAGGAATATTTTTACGGAGCGGGTGTGAGCGTGGTTGAATGGGCGCAGTTTGTTCGTGAGGATTTACCAGAAGAATACTTGGAAATCAAGCTTTTTCATATAGATGAGAATACGCGTAAGATAGTTGTGAAGCCAGTTGGACAAAGGTACGAGCAACTTGCGATGGAGGTTTTTGGAAAATGATACTTGGGATGGATACGTCTTCTGATACGATGACGATAGCGCTTTTTAATGAGGGTGTCGTTATCGGCGAATATACAACGAATTTAAGAAAAAATCATAGTGTACGGTTGCTTCCAGCGATTGCTGTTTTAATGGAAGAATGTGGAGTAAAACCTACTGACTTAGAAAAAATTGCTGTAGCAAAAGGTCCAGGGTCTTACACGGGACTTCGTATTGGTGTAACGGTAGCGAAGACAATGGCTTGGGATGCGGGGATTCCGATTGTCGGGATTTCTTCTTTGGCACTTTTAGCAGAGAACGGTTTGTACTTTCCTGGAAAAGTTGTCGCTTTAATGGATGCGCGCCGTGGAAATGTGTACGCGGGTGTTTATCAAGTGACCGAGGGCAAAATGCAGAGTGTTATCGCGGACGGGCATATTGCGTTAACTGAATTACTAGAACAATTCGCGCCTAGCGAGGAGCTCATTTTATTCGTAGGAACCTTAACAGAACAAATTTGTGTGACTGTGACGGAAGTCCTTGGTGAGCGGGCGGTTTTTGCGCAGGCAGATTATACTTACTCACGAGCTAGTTCTCTCGTAAAACTGGCAGAGAATTTAGATGGAGAACCAGCAGACAATTTTGTTCCTGATTATTTAAAACTGGCAGAAGCGGAGAGTAAATGGTTGGAATCGAGGGGTTCCGAGTGAGTTTGGAAGAAGCCTTATTATTTCGGGAAGCAACCGTGACTGACTTGAAAAGTATTATGAATGTCGAAAATGCAGCATTTACAGTACCTTGGACGGAAGCAGCTTTTCGGAATGAATTTATTATTAACCAATACGCCTATTATTTACTTGCGATATATAAGGAACAAGTGGTAGGCTATGCAGGTGTTTGGCTCGTTTTAGATGAAGGGCATATTACGAATATTGCGATTCATCCAGATTATCAAGGGAATCATTACGGTGAGGCACTTTTGCGAGAAATGATTCGAGTTGCGAAAGAGCGTGGAGTTGTTCGGATGACATTAGAAGTTCGCGTATCCAATGATGTTGCTCAAGGACTTTATAAAAAATTAGGATTTCAAGACGGCGCCATTCGGAAAAACTATTATCCGGATACGAAAGAAGATGCGCTAGTGATGTGGGTGGACTTATGAAAAAAAATACATTAATTCTTGGGATAGAATCTAGCTGCGATGAAACAGCTGCTTCTGTTGTAAAAAATGGCAATGAAATTATATCGAGTGTCGTGGCTTCGCAAATTGAGAGCCATAAACGATTTGGCGGGGTAGTTCCCGAAATCGCCTCGAGACACCACGTGGAGCAAATTACACTTGTGATTGAAGAGGCCTTAAAACAAGCGAATGTGACAATGGATGATTTAGACGGGGTAGCTGTGACAGAAGGGCCAGGTCTAGTTGGAGCTCTACTTATCGGAGTGAATGCGGCTAAAACGCTAGCTTTTATGCACAATTTACCTTTAGTCGGTGTACACCATATTGCAGGCCATATTTATGCAAATCGTTTTGAAACTGAATTTAAATTTCCGCTACTCTCATTAGTTGTCAGCGGCGGTCATACGGAACTAGTTTTAATGAAAGCGGACAATGAGTTTGAAATTATCGGGGAGACAAGGGACGATGCAGCTGGTGAAGCTTATGATAAAGTAGCGCGCACACTTGGTCTCGCTTATCCGGGCGGCGTGCAAATTGATAAACTTGCCAAAGACGGCGAAGACACTTTTCATTTTCCAAGGGCGATGATGGATGAGGGTTCGTTTGATTTTAGTTTTAGTGGATTGAAGTCTTCCTTTATTAACACGCTTCATAATTTAAGACAGCGTGGTGAGGAGCCGAATCCAAACGATATGGCGGCGAGTTTTCAAGCAAGCGTTGTGGATGTTTTAGTAAGTAAAACGATTCGCGCAGCTAAACAATATGATGTGAAACAACTGCTTCTTGCTGGAGGCGTGGCGGCGAATCAAGGTTTACGAGAACGACTTATTCAAGAAGTAAAACTAGAACTTCCGGAGACCGAATTGATTATTCCGCCGTTAGCCTTATGCGGAGACAATGCCGCAATGATTGCTGCTGCAGGGACAGTGAGTTTCTTACAAGGAAAACGTAGTGGTTTTGATATGAATGCGAATCCGGGATTATTGCTGGAAGATATATAAAAAGCGTGCGATTTTTCGTTCCGCACGCTTCGGACTGCAGTGAAAGTGGACCATTACTTTCACTGCAGTCTATTTATATTAGGCCAATTTTCCGATTATGCCTCTAAAATACAACTTTCGCGCCAACTCTTTTTCTAAAGATACTTGCATGCTATAATTGTGATGCAAATAAGTTTATGGTGGTGCACCGGCCTTTTTCATCCAGAAAGTTGGTGGTGCTTATGTTATTTTTTAGGCGTTACCTGGAAAGGATAAACGTGTGACTGTTTTCGAGAGTCTTACGCTGATGATTGCTTTTGCAGTCTTAATCGTAACAATCATGAACAGCAAAAATGACAAAAAATAAAAACCACTCATAAGCCTGACAGCTAGTGGTTTTTAAATAAATCATATAAAAGGCTGTCACCATCTTAAATGGTGTTTGCGAGAGAGTCATGTTGACGCATGGCTCTCTTTTCATTTATATAGTAACACATTTACTTATTATTTGCCAATTTTTTCCTTCCTACTGATAGCATCTAGTTCTTAGAGAATAGCTGTTTTTTACATTGTTTTATTTAAAAATTGGCGTACTTTTTCTTCATATGTTTTTGGATCTACCGTGAATGCTTGGCCGTGTTCTGCACCTTTGACAATCCATTTTTCTTTATAGCTATTTGTAGCGTCATAAAGTTCGTCTACCATATAAGTAGGGACGAATGCATCAGCATCACCGTGGATGTAGAAAATGGGTAAGTCTGTTTTAGCGACCGCATCAACCGCACTTGCTTCGCTAAAAAAGAAACCTTCTTTGAATTTATTAATCAGACTAGCTGTTGGGATTATCGGAAATTTTGGTAAGTGGAACATGGCTTTTAATTGATAAGAAAGTTCGGCATCCATCGAGGTATAGCCACAATCCGCGATAATACTTTTTACTTGTTTTGGTAGTTTTTCGCCGCTGGTCATAAGAACGGTGGAGCTACCCATGGAAACGCCATGCAGTGCGATTTGAGTGTCAGTACCATTTTTGTCGATTACTTGGTCAATCCACTGCACATAATCTTTGCGTTCAGGCCAACCAAATCCAATATTATCTCCTTCACTTTCACCGTGCGCTCTAGCATCAGGCATTAAGACATTATAGCCGAATTTTTCATGATACATTCTAGCGAGACCAGCCATCTCGACTTTTCCACTTTTCCCACGATAGCCGTGAGCTAAAATAATGGTCGTGTTAGAAGGGATATCTGCTGGTAAATAATTAGCAACGAGTTTCAAATTATCTGCTGAAGTTTCTGTCCATTTTATGAGGTTTTGCTTTTCCATCCATGCGACATTTGCTTCACGATTTTTCTTTGCAAGTTTGGCTGTGTCAGTTGTTTCGTCTGTTGTTGCTGTGTCGTTCATACTTGAATTGTCGCGCGCTAAAGCATAGCTATATAAGTAAAAACTAGCACAAATGGTAATAATAACAAGTAAACCAACGATAATCGAACTAGAAATAATTAAAATCTTTTTCATTGTTTGCTCCTTTTTTATGTAGATTATATGGATTCCAGTTCTTCGCTTATTTGTTCCCATTCTTCCATTAATTTCTCTCCGTCAGCTTTTACGGCGTCTAGCTCTTGAGTGATTTCAAGGGCTTTTTCATGGTCTTGGAAAACTTCTGGATTCGTTAATTGAAGTTCGAGTTCGGCAATCTTTTCGTCCGTTTCTTCCATGGATTTTTCTATTTCTTCTAGTTTTCGTTTTCTTTGGCGAAGTAGTTTTTGTTGTTCTTTTTCTTCTTGGTAGTTTAATTTTCTGACGGAGGCGGTTGCTTCAACTTGTTCGCCTTTTTTGCGTCGGTCCTCGGCATCAAGTCGTGCCAGTTCTTTTTCTTCTGCTAATTTTTCTTGATAATAATCGTAATCTCCAAGGAAAACGGTTGCTTTTTCGGGCGCTAGTTCGACGATTTTAGAAGCAATCCTGTTAATAAAATAGCGGTCATGGGAAACGAAGAGAATCGTGCCTTCAAAATCAATTAAAGCTGCTTCTAAAACTTCTTTACTTTCAATATCTAAATGGTTGGTTGGCTCATCAAGGATAAGTACATTGGCTTCAAGTAAAGTGAGCTTAGCAAGAGCAAGGCGCGCTTTTTCGCCACCGCTTAAAGATTGGACATTTTTTAGTACATCATCATCTGAAAAAAGGAAATTACCTAGTGTTGTACGGACGTTCACTTCATTCAGCTCTGGATAATCGTCCCATAGTTCCATTAATACGGTTTTGTTGGATGTCAGTTTGGCTTGTTCTTGATCATAGTAACCAATTTTCACGCCAGCGCCGAAGTGGAATTCGCCACTTAGAGCTGGAATATCGCGAATAAGTGTTTTAAGCAGAGTAGACTTGCCGATTCCGTTTGGACCAACAAGGGCAAGGCTATCTTGGCGTTTCATTTCGAACGTTAGGTTGGAAGCAATGCGTTTATCTTTCGCGTAACCAATGCTTAGTTGATCTACCATTAAAACATCTTTACCCGTTTGTTTTTCAAATTGGAAACCAAAATGCGCTGCTTTTTCATCACCTTGCGGGCGACCAAGCACATCCATTTTTTCTAATTGTTTTCTTCTACTCTGAGCGCGCTTCGTTGTCGATGCGCGGACGATATTTCTAGCAACAAAATCTTCTAGTTTGGCAATCTGTTTTTGTTGTTTATCGAACTCTTTCCACATTTGTTCTAGTTTCGCTTGTTTTTGATTCACGAAGGAACTGTAATTTCCTTTGTAGTAATCGATTTTGGTTCGGCTAATTTCGTATACTTGATTCACGACTTTATCAAGGAAGTAGCGGTCATGGGATACGATGAGTAACGAACCATGATAATTTTGTAAATAGGTTTCGAGCCACGCTAGTGTTTCGATATCTAAATGGTTAGTTGGTTCATCAAGAACAAGAATATCTTGTTTAGCAAGTAGTAATTTGGCTAAAGCAAGCCGCGTTTTTTGGCCACCACTTAGAGAAGCGATTTCTACTTCATAATCTTCTGGATAAAAACGCAATCCATTTAAAACAGAACGGATTTCTGCTTCATAAGTATAGCCGCCACTTTCTTTAAAAGTATGTTGTAACGTATCATAATCCGTCATCAGTGCTTGGTATTTTTCTGGATCATTATAGAGTTCCGGTTCGCCGAGACGAAGCTCCATTTTGCGCAAATCAGCTTCCATTTTTCGCAGTGAATCAAACACACTTAGCATTTCATCCCAAATGGTTTTGGAAGATTCTAGACCGGTATTTTGAGCCAAATAGCCAATTTCCACACTTTTTGGTTTGGAAATAGTTCCGCCATCATAACTCATTTTGCCGGCAATGATTTTAAGTAAAGTAGATTTTCCTGCACCATTTCGCCCAACTAGAGCGATTCGATCACCTGTTTTTACTTCTAATTTAATATTATCTAAAATAACTTCTGCACCGAAGAATTTAGAAATTTGCTGAACTTGTAATAATATCATAATCTCTCTCCTCGAACGTTCTCCCTACTAGTTTATCTTAAAAGCTAAGTAATCGCAATGAGATAGCCAAGACAGCTTGAATAAAAAAGATTGTGAATACACTCGCATTATTTGTGATTTTAGCGTAGAATATAAAAAGAGGACTGCACCGGATATTTTGCGGGACAAAACCTTACTTGAAAGTTATGAGCAAAAAGTTTGTGCATTCCTTGTGAAATGTTTATAGTATATAAGCAAGCATGTGAAAGGAAGTACAGTTCACAATAGCTTCAACTTCAGAAAAAATTTAAAAGAAGAAGGGACAGAAGGCATGATGGAGGAAACAACTAAAATTCCACAAGCGACAGCAAAACGCTTACCATTATATCATCGTTACTTGAAATACCTAGATGAGTCAGGTAAGGAACGAGTATCATCTGCGGAATTAAGTGAAGCGGTGAAAGTTGATTCAGCGACTATTCGACGAGATTTTTCGTACTTTGGCGCATTAGGTAAGAAAGGATACGGGTATAACGTTTCTTACATACTCGACTTTTTCAGCAAAACACTTAGCCAGGACAAACAGACAAATGTTGCACTAATCGGTGTAGGTAACCTTGGTACAGCATTATTACATTATAATTTCATGAAAAATAATAATATCAAAATCGTTGCTGCATTTGATGTGGATCCAGCGAAAGTAGGTAGTGTTCAACAAGACATTCCAATTTATCACTTGAATGATATGGAAGAAATTGTTCGTGAAAACGGTGTGGAAGTAGTTATTCTGACAGTTCCAGCTGATGAAGCACAAGTAACGGTAGATCGTTTAATTGAAGCGGATGTTAAAGGTATTTTAAATTTTACCCCAGCTCGTATCAGTGTTCCAAAACAAGTTCGTGTGCACCATATCGACCTTACAACGGAATTACAAACGTTAATCTATTTCCTGGAAAATTATCCAGCGAAAACAGAATAAAAAAACCTGTAGAAGGTAAGCTAAACTTACTTTCTACAGGTTTTTTTACGCCTTTTAAATCCAGTGATAATCAGACCGATGCCAATGCCAAAATCCATTAATGTCATGATAATTAGTATATATGCAAGCACATCATAACCATAATCAGCCACACGAACAACAACAAAATATACAAATACAAGACCCAGCGCAAAATATAAAAAACTTTGCTTCATTAATGAATTTTTCATATTATCCCCCAATAATTCCTAGACTCAACAGCAAAACAATCGTATTCATTAAAATATGCGCGCCCATCGAAACGACAATCCGTTTTGTTTTCGTATAAAGGAAACAAAGAATTAGTCCGATGACAAAATAAGTAAGTAAGAAAGAAATATCTCCGTGAAGTAATCCAAAGAAAAGCGAACTAATAACCGCAGCCACATGAATATTCATCACATTACTTAGCCCACCAAAAACCACTTTTCGAAATACAAGTTCTTCTAAAATTGGACCTAAAATGGAAATGAAAATTAAGAAAATAGGTGCAGCTTTAGTCAAATCAACTAGTAACTCCGTATTTGCAGAGTTACTTAAATCTCCAGAAATCAGCGTAATGATAATACTACAAACAATTTGTGCCGCATATAACCCAATGACGCCTCCGACAATCCAAACAATACTTAGAAGCGGTTTCGTTTTTTCACCGAGTTCGATTTTATTTTCTTTCGGTTTTCTATAAAGCATTGGAATAATAATCGCAAGTGATAAAAGATTAGAGAATATCGACCAAATAACCATTCCATAAGATGCAGCATCCTCTATTGAAAGGGATGTTGTACTAAGTAGAACATGTTGAATAATAGGAATCCCAGCAGATGCAGAAAAAAGTAATAACAAATAAACTAAAACAATCGTAATATAACGCTTAGCCAAAAAATACGCATCCTTTCTATAAACAAACATTGGCTAAATTGCTTCAAACAAGCGGAAATAGCTCTTCTTATTGTACTCGTTATGAAGCTTTACCGCAAATAAGAATTCTTCTATTTTTTTAAACGTTTTTGCTTGCATTTTTTATTCAGTTTGGTATCATAATAACTGTATTAGCACTCTGATGTGTCGAGTGCTAAAATGAAAAAAGTAATTATATCAGAGGAGGTCATTTACATTGTTAAAACCATTAGGAGATCGTGTTGTAATTGAAGTACTTGAAGCAGAGGAAAAAACAGCGAGTGGGATTGTATTACCAGACTCTGCCAAAGAAAAACCGCAATCAGGGAAAATTGTTGCAGTCGGTTCAGGTCGTGTGCTAGATAACGGAACAAAAGAACCACTTGAAGTTGCAGAAGGTGACACAGTTATCTTTGCAAAATACTCTGGAACAGAAGTGACGTATGAAGGAACTGACTATCTGATTTTACGTGAAAGTGACATTTTAGCAATTACTAAATAATTTTAAAAAAAGAAATAATCGGAGGGAAATATAAAATGGCAAAAGATATTAAATTTAGTGAAGATGCTCGTCGTGCCATGTTACGTGGTGTCGACCAACTAGCAAACGCAGTAAAAGTAACGCTTGGCCCAAAAGGTCGTAATGTTGTTTTAGAGAAGAAATTCGGTTCTCCGTTAATTACAAATGATGGGGTAACAATTGCAAAAGAAATTGAATTAGAAGACCCATTTGAAAATATGGGAGCAAAACTTGTATCTGAAGTTGCTTCTAAAACCAATGATGTTGCTGGGGACGGAACTACAACAGCTACCGTTTTAGCGCAAGCAATGATTCAAGAAGGCTTAAAAAATGTAACAGCTGGAGCAAACCCAGTAGGCGTTCGCCGCGGTATCGAAAAAGCCGTAGCAACAGCTATCGAAGAATTAAAAGCTATTTCTAAACCAATTGAAAGCAAAGAGTCTATCGCTCAAGTTGCTGCTATTTCTTCTGGTGATGAAGAAGTTGGTAAATTAATCGCAGAAGCAATGGAACGCGTTGGTAACGACGGCGTTATCACTATTGAAGAATCCAAAGGTTTTGCAACAGAATTAGACGTAGTAGAAGGTATGCAATTCGACCGCGGCTACACTAGCCCTTACATGGTAACTGATTCCGATAAAATGGAAGCTGTTCTTGAAAAACCATACATTTTAATTACAGACAAAAAAATCAACAATATTCAAGAAATCTTACCAGTTTTAGAACAAGTCGTTCAACAAGGTCGTCCAATGTTAATCATTGCGGAAGATGTTGAAGGGGAAGCTCAAGCAACTCTTGTACTAAACAAACTTCGCGGAACATTTAACGTAGTAGCCGTGAAAGCTCCTGGTTTCGGTGATCGTCGTAAAGCAATGCTAGAAGATATTGCTATTTTAACAGGCGGACAAGTCATTACAGAAGACCTAGGATTAGAACTAAAAACAGCTACTGTTGATCAACTTGGAACAGCTAACAAAGTAGTCGTAACAAAAGATGATACAACAATCGTAGAAGGAGCAGGCGATTCCACACAAATTAGCGCTCGCGTAAACCAAATCCGTGCGCAAATGGAAGAAACTACTTCTGAATTTGATAGAGAAAAATTACAAGAACGGTTAGCAAAACTTGCAGGTGGAGTAGCTGTTGTTAAAGTCGGCGCTGCAACTGAAACAGAGCTAAAAGAACGTAAATTACGTATTGAAGATGCACTTAACTCTACTCGCGCAGCTGTAGAAGAAGGTATCGTAGCTGGTGGTGGTACTGCCCTTGTAAGTATTTACAATAAAGTAGCAGCACTTGAAGCAGAAGGCGACGTAGAAACAGGTATCAACATTGTGCTTCGTTCTCTAGAAGAACCAGTTCGCCAAATCGCACATAACGCTGGACTTGAAGGTTCGGTTATCGTTGAACGCTTGAAACACGAAGCAGTTGGTGTTGGTTTCAATGCAGCAAACGGCGAATGGGTAAACATGATTGATGCAGGTATTGTGGATCCAACTAAAGTAACACGTTCCGCTCTACAAAATGCATCATCTGTTGCAGCGCTTCTATTAACTACAGAAGCAGTCGTAGCAGACAAACCAGACGAAAACGGCCCAGCAGCTGTTCCTGATATGGGAATGGGTGGCATGGGCGGCATGATGTAAGAGTAACATCAGCGGACATTTTTAAAAGATCTCTGGATTTTTCCAGGGATCTTTTTTATTGTGATTTAATAACAGAATTTTTTTCAAGAGGTTAATAGACGAGTGTACATTTAAAAATTTTTAAAGGAGCCAAATCATATTGTATGAGGTAATAAACTGCCCATTTTTTTGTGAAAAAAACCACAAATTATGTTTTACTCCAAACTCCGAGGGTACTGGTATACATGTAAGGTGAAAAATTTGAGGAGGGATTTTTAATGTGTACGTCAATAACTTATACAACGAAGGATCACTATTTTGGAAGGAATTTCGATTATGAACTTTCTTACAAAGAAGTTGTGGTTGTTACGCCGAAAAATTACCCGTTCCATTTTCGCAAGGTAGAGGATATAGAGAAGCATTATGCACTTATTGGTATTGCTGCTGTGATGGAAAACTACCCGTTGTATTACGATGCTACCAATGAAAAAGGCCTTAGTATGGCAGGACTCAATTTCTCAGGAAATGCGGATTACAAGGATTTTGCAGAAGGTAAGGACAATGTGACCCCCTTTGAATTTATTCCGTGGATTCTTGGTCAATGCGCTACTGTAAAAGAAGCAAGAAGATTACTTCAGAGAATCAATCTCGTGAATATTAGTTTTAGTGAAAATTTACCGCTGTCTCCATTACATTGGTTGATGGCTGATCAAACAGAATCTATTGTAGTGGAATGTGTGAAAGATGGACTTCACATTTATGATAATCCTGTTGGCGTGTTAACAAATAATCCAACATTTGATTACCAACTATTTAATTTAAACAATTATCGCGTTCTTTCGAGTGAAACCCCAGAAAATAATTTTTCCAAAGAGATTGATTTGGATGCTTATAGTCGTGGGATGGGCGGAATTGGCTTACCTGGTGATTTATCTTCTATGTCTCGTTTTGTGAAAGCAACTTTTACCAAATTGAATTCTGTTTCAGGTGATTCTGAATCAGAAAGTATTAGCCAATTTTTCCATATTTTAGGCTCGGTGGAACAACAAAAAGGTCTTTGTGATGTTGGTGGGGGAAAATACGAGCATACTATTTATTCCTCGTGTTGCAATATCGATAAAGGAATTTATTATTATAGAACATACGGAAACAGTCAAATTACTGGTGTGGATATGCACCAAGAGGATTTAGAGAGCAAAGAACTAGCTATTTATCCACTCGTCAATGAGCAACGACTAAACATTGTTAACAAATAACTGTGAGGCTGTGACAGGGAATTCCCTTGTCATAGTTTTTTTGTGAGGAAAAACCAAAACTTGTTAGATGAAAAACAATTTTGGGACCGAAAAGCTAAGTTATCATTTCCTATTCCTTGTTATAATAAAAGAAAAGGAGATGCACTTGCTATGAGAGAAAATTCCATTATTGGTCGAATTATTGCATTTTGTGCAATTTGCTTTGCATTTTTCAACCCGAAAACAGTGACTTATTGGTTAGGAGTTCGCGCAGAATCTGGTCCAGCTTGGTATCTCACTACAGTTGTCGCATGCGGCATTGCGGTTTTCGTACTGATCGATTTAATCAAAAAAATAAAACGAAGAAAAGCGGCAGAATGAAAGTTTTCGTGGTATACTACTAGAAAAACGACTAGGAGAACGCCATGAACTGGACACGTATAAGTAGTATTATAATAGTTGGTTTTACAGCAATAGGAGCAATTTATGGTGGCTTATCCATGGTTTTCATGCCAAGTGGTGGATTGCTGTCACTTTCAACCGGATTACTTGATGGTTCACCGTTTGTGGATTATTTAGTACCAGGCATATTTTTATTCGTATTTGTTGGATTATTCCATTTAGCAGCTCTAATTTATTTACTAAAAAAATTACCAAGAACCAAAGAAGTTATGTTCGCAGCGGCGGCCGTATTAGCTGTTTGGATGATTGTACAATTACTGATTATCGGCTACGTATTTATTTTACAAATTATCTTTTTAGTTGTCGCGGCAGTGGAAATGTTTTTAGCGATACAATTAAAAAAACAGCAACGGTGAAATAGAATTTAGTTAGGTTATTTTCCCCCCCTGAAATTAAGGGAGATAGATAGCCTAACTTTTTAGCTTTAGAAAACATAATTTATAAGCACGAATGTAAATAAAAAATCCTTCTATAAAAAGAAGGATTTTTTTCGGTTATTTCTGTTGTTCTTTTAATAAATCACGAATTTCTTTTAAGTATTCCTCAGTTGGAGGTACTGGAGTTTCTTCCACCGTTTGCTCTTTTTTCTTAATAAAACTAGTAAGTACTTTGACGAAAATAAAAATGGCAAAAGCGATGATGATAAAGTCAACGATGGACTGGATGAAAGCACCGTATTGAATAACGGATTTACCAACTTTGAAACTTAAATCTGTAAAATCAAGACCACCAAGAAGTACACCGACAAGTGGCATAATGATGTTATCTACTAAAGATGAAACAATTTTACCGAAAGCAGCCCCGATAACTACCGCTACAGCAAGGTCTAGGACATTCCCTTTTAATGCGAAATCTCTAAATTCTACTAACATTTTTTTCATGAAAATTCACCTCCCACTATCCAGTATAAAACATCTAACTGCGATGTGAAAGCAACTGAACTTATTTTAGCAATAAACTGCCTATGTATAGCGTTGGCGCCATTAATGCGTAGCCAATAATAATAAATGTGAGTGTTCGAAGCCAGAAAGAACGAAGAATAGTAGGTTGCCATTTTGCCAAGAGTGCTTGAATCCACATCGTGATGAGCGTAACAAAGGCAAACATGAAAAACAATTCGATATAACGAAGCATAGATAAAACCTCCTTTTCTATCACTATGCCATAATCTTAGCATCATTTGCAATAGGAAATGAGCCGATTATTTCCATTCAATTGTTGCACATGATAAGTTAAAAAGAGTAAAACCGTTCGTTCGAAAAAGGAGTAGCAAATGAAATTATTGAAAAGGGTCAGTTTTTTTCTCATTATACTATATCTACTAATCGTGCCAGTTCAGCATGTTTCAGCGCATGCTTATTTGGAAAATTCGAATCCGGCCGATCAATCACATATTCAAACCGCGCCCGAAAAAGTAACGCTTGTTTTTAATGAAGAAATTGAAGCGGATTTCCCTTTAATAGAAGTCAAAGATTCAAGTGGGAAGCAAGTGGAAACCGGCAAAACCTCTGTTTCTAAAAAGAATAATCATATGGTTGAAGCGTCTTTACCAGCTGATTTGAAAGCAGATGTCTATTCTGTTTCATGGCGTGTTGTGTCAGCGGATGGACATGCGGTTACGGGGATCATTTCTTTTAAGTTAGGCGATACGAAAGCGACGTTCCAAGCATCGGAAGTTCCCTCAAGTGGAGCGGACTTGCAAATTAGTTCGATTCAAAAAGCCATTTTATACATAGGTTTTTCGTTGTTTATCGGTGTGCTTGTTTTTGGGTTAGGACTTTATCCACGAAAAGAACAGATATCAGAAAAAATTTCTGGACATTTGAAAAAAGTAACTTGGATAGCGCTCGCCCTTTTAGGTGTGGCTCTCTTAATACAACTTTTCGTACAAACAAGTATCACAACAGGCGTCTCCATCAGTGAAAGTTTTGGACCTAGTAAGTTAGCTGCTTTCTTGACTACGAAAACAGGTTATATTTGGATCAGTGAATTTGTCGTATGGCTTCTACTTGCCATTTTTACCGTCATGATGTTCTTTAAAAAGAAACAATGGGGCTGGTTCGCGCTTCTGACCGAGAGTGCATTAATCGGATATTTGATTTTTGCAAAGGCTCAGAATGGACACGCCGCAGCAAGTGCCGATAAAATAGTAAGTATCACCGCTGATATGCTCCATATGATTGCGGCAAGCGTTTGGGTTGGCGGAATTTTAGTACTCTTATTCGTATTACCGCGAACCGGAAAAGCGCGCAAAGTATGGATTCGCTTTGCCATCGTAGCAATCATTGCGGTCGCTTCGATATTAGTCAGCGGCTTATTAATGGCAGTCATGAACATCGGGCAAATGGCCAATTTATTTACAACCAACTACGGCAAAATTCTTCTTTTCAAAATCGGCTTATTTATACTAATGGCACTATTAGGGCTAGGACATTACATTTATATCAAACTTAAAAATCAACAATTGCCATTCAAAACCATTTTAATTGAGCTTATCATTGGAACCATTATCCTTGTCGTTGCAAGTGTTTTAACCAATGTACAAACACCGCCACCGTCTGCTCCGAAAGCATTTGACGAAACAATTGCAGCGGAAGGCGAAAAAGCAAAAATTAATTTGCGAGTGGAACCAGCAACCGTTGGACAAAACCAGTTTATCATCACTTTTACTTCAGCAGATGGTTCTGCTAAAACAGATTTTGAACAAGTGACGATTACAACAAAATCTACTAAAACAGATGAAAAATCAACTTTCCAAGCCAAACTTGCAAATGATACGCAATATTTTGCAGAGGGGCTATATTTTAATCAAACCGGCAAGTGGGAAATCACGGTCCATGGTTTAACAAAAGATTTTACCGATATAAATCAAACATTTACGACCAATATTACACAGTAAAGGAGAAAACAATGAAAAAAATTATGAGCTCCATCGTCGTATTATTAGCTGTCTTTATCATTCCATTTCAAGCGAGCGCGCATGTCTCAGTATTACCAAGCGAATCGACCGTAGACTCCTGGGAAACCTACACGATGAAAGTTCCATCAGAAAAAGATGCAGCATCTAAAAAAATCGTTTTAAAAGTGACAAAGGGTGTATCGTTCGAATCGTATGAACCAGTTCCAGGCTGGACAACGACGATAGATAAGAAGAACGGAACAGTAACATGGCAAACAGAAGGCAGCGGAATTGAAAAAGGTCAATTTCAGCGATTTAGTTTTATTGCTAAAAATCCAAGTGAAGAAGGAGAAGTCCCTTGGAATGCCTATCAATATTATGAAGATGGTTCCATCGTCGAATGGGTTGGGGCAGAAGATTCTGAAACACCACATGCTACAACAAAAATCGTCAAAGAGTCTTCTAAATCAGCAACTGGCTCGCACGGAGAGGTAGTGGCAGGAGCAGAGAACACAGCAGGGGATACAAGCAGCAGTGGTGATAATACGATTTTATTATGGACCGCAGTAGCTATCAGCGTTATTGCGCTTATCACGGGTATTCTTGCTATTTTAAGCCGAAAAAAATAACTTCAAAGGAGTAAGCAGATGGAACGGAAAATCATGCATTTAGCAGTTGGCAAGCCGAAAGAACTTAACCTTTCAAATAACAAACGGATGATGACGGGGATCGAAAAAAAGCTTGTACAATCTGCCTATCTAACCACTACCGGTTTTGAAAATGACGCACCGCATAATTTGAAATATCACGGTGGGCCGGATCGTACGGTTTGTATTTATCCATACGAACATTACGCGAAATGGACAGAAATGTTTGGCGAAGAGCTACAAGTAACTGCTTTTGGTGAAAATCTCATCACTACGAATATGTTGGAAAGCTCTGTTCAAATTGGTGATAAATTTCAGATTGGCGAAACCGTTATCCAAATAACGGAAGCTCGAAATCCATGTAGTACAATTGAAAAGTTCAATGGAATCCCCAATCTCTATAAAGCAATCCACAAAACCGGACTTACTGGATATCTGTGCCGAACGATTACTCCTGGCATTATACATGCAACGGATGAAATCAAACAAATTCACCAAGAATCACACGGCGTAACAGTAGCCTTTTGTCATGAAAAAGTATTGCATAAAAAAGGAACAAAAGAAGACTTGGAGCGGATTTTGGCAGTCGAAGCCTTATCCGAACGTTACCGTGACCAAGTCGAAAAACAAATAAAAAAGTGATAGCATCATTCGCTATCACTTTTTGTGTTTTCATCAGCTAATTCTTTTTTCCTTAGTGTCAAAAATTGCTCTACTACAGCAATTTCTTCTTTGGTTAAGTCTGGTGTTTCTGAAATTAATTGGGTAATCTTATTCGCTCTTTGCGTACTAGAATTAGTAGGCTTTTTGGCGCGGAAAAAGTTTGTTATCGTACTAGTAATCATCCCGATAAATGCTATCCCGAACAGCATCATAATCGATGCCAAAATCCGTCCAATTGGCGTGACAGGAACAATATCCCCGTACCCAACTGTTGTCGCAGTCACAATCGCCCACCAAAGCGCATCAGGATAATTGTTTATTTCGGGTTCGATAAATACCATCGGAACAGGAATTATAATCACAAGTAAAACAAAAATCATTAAAAATCGATTTAAACCATTAGAACGGAAAAAGCTATAAATCGGTACAATATAGCGTCTTCCCATCGCGGTAATACTTAAAAGATGAACAAAACTAACAATCCGAGCCGCTCTAAATCCACCATAAAATGGAATAATCGCAATGAGTTGAAACGGATGCGTTTTTACATAATGCCATTTATTATCAGCCCGGTAAAGTCGAACCAGATAATCAAGCGTAAAAATCACCCAAATAATCCAATTTAAAATAAATGTAAAGTTGTTTCTGTACGGTAATAGGGCAAGGGAAAGTAATATGAGAATAAGCATAAAAGTCTCATAAATCATTTTTCTCTTTGTTTTATCCAATTTATCCACCTCGTTTGACTTATACTCTCACTTATTTTAGCACAAAACCGCACAAAAGCTGTAAACAAATAAAAAAGCTGACAACAAAAAGTTGCCAGCCGTGTTCGTTATTTAATTCGTAGTCGATTACTTTTACTTCTCGATGCCAGTAAGCATAAGTAGCAAAGTAGTGCGAACAACATCGTAATGATTAAGCTATGGGCAAGCGCGATATACAAGTTCACTCCTGTATAAACAGAAAGCGCCCCAGTAACGGCTTGAAGAGCAATAAACACAAGTGACAACACCATGCTAAAAGTAAGTACGCGATATCTTCTATAATCTCTGAACACAAGCCAAGTAACATATAATAACCAAACAATTAAAATAAATGCGGCTAACCGGTGGAAGTACTGCACATAATCTTGTACAGAAGTAGGCATTATAAAGTGCCCATTTTCAAAAGGCCAAACCGGAACAGCCATACTTGCTTTTTCATGTCGTACAAGTGCGCCAGTATAAACAGCTAAGTACGTGTAAATCGTGAGCGCATAAATATTAACGCGTAATTTCGTCCCCATCACGAGGTTTCTAGCATCGAATTTTCGGTCTACCTCAAAAATCATCAAGGCAAGCAATACAATCGAAGCATAACAAATGATCGAAATCCCAAAGTGCAGCGCCATGATGTACGGATTTTGTCCCCAAACAACAGCCGCCATTCCCATTAACGCTTGAATAATTAGAAACAGAACAGCAATAATTGCAAGTGGTTTTGTTTCGCGACGGTTTTTCATATAAATCCAAGCACAAATCGCTAAAACAATAACAAAAATCGAACTGATTCCCGTCGTCATTCGGTGCATGAATTCAATTAATTTTTCCGGAGTAACATCTGTTAAACGAACTAGCTGTCCATTACAAAGGGGCCAACTATTACCACAACCATCAGCTGAACCAGTTTTCGTTACGAGCGCTCCGCCAAACACAACGACCGTCATACAAATAATCGTTAGTACAGACCAAACTTTCAAGAATTTTTTCATTATCTACCAATCTCTCCTTTAGATGCGTGTGAGATTTTTACTATAATTTGTTTATATGTATAAGTTCATGAGTACACATCAAACTAATTGTAGCGTGTTTATTTGAAGAAGTAAAGCGTACAAGACTAAAGCCGATTTATTGACAAAAGGTGCGTATTTTTCACATAATAAGGGTATAGGATATCTATCAGTTCGCAATCACTGGTTTATATCAGCAAGTGTTAGGGGGAGAAAAAGTGAATCAGATAGAAAAGACTGGGGAGTTATCGGCGAGTAGATTTACTGTCCGTGATTTTACCGAGCTTGTGAAAATTGGTATCGTGAATTCCAATACGATTACTGCTTTTACAGGAATGTGGTTAGCCTTTCAGTTAAATGGAATTTCTTTTATTCAAAATGTAGACGTGATATTTTTTACTATCGTCGGTTCAGCACTTATTGTCGCTGCTTCGGGCGCTTTTAACAATGTCATCGACCGTGATATTGACGGAATTATGGAAAGAACAAAAAACAGACCAACAATGACCGGGAAAATTTCTGGTAAGCGAGCGCTAATGGTCGCGCTTGTGCTAGGTGTTGTCGGTACAATTATGTTATTTATGACAACTTGGCAAGCAGGAGTTCTTGGCGTTATTGGGGTCTTTTTGTATGTAGTCGTTTATTCGCTTTATGCAAAAAGAAAACTAGTTAGTAACACAGTAATTGGTAGTTTTTCAGGTGCTGTACCGCCATTAATTGGTTGGTTTGCAGTCGAACCAACATTTAGTATTGTGCCAATTATGCTGTTTCTCGTGATGTTTTGTTGGCAACCACCTCATTTTTATGCCATCGCGATTAAACGGAAAGAGGAATACGCCGCTGCTGGAATTCCAATGTTGCCAGTAGTAAAAGGCATTGAACGCACAAAGAAAAGCATGTTTTTCTGGGTGATTTTATTAACTATCCTGCCATTCTTTATGTTTGATTTAGGTATTGTATATGTTATTTTAGCAACATTACTTAATATCGGGTGGTTAGCACTTAGTATTTACGGCTTTAAGATGGAAGATAGTATCAAATGGGCTAAATGGATGTTCGTATACTCATTAAACTACATGACAATTTTATTCGTAGCAATGGTAGTTATTTCGATTTTCCTATAAAAAGAAAAAACAATTATGAAGAAGCGTGCAATACGCGTTTCCTTATAATTGTTTTTTTATGATTTTTAAAGCTTTTCAAATGATAATAGTATTGGTAAAATGAATGTTACATCAAGAAAACAAAATAATGCCGAGGAGGGCAAAATGTGAAGTTTATAATGCGAGTAGCTGTGCTATTAATCATTTGCCTGTTCATTGGATACAACACAGATCTTTTTTTTAGTAAATCAGTAGAGAAAAATACAGCCGAAGATACAGCGACAAAATCTAATTTTCCTGATAATAAAAAAACAACGAATGAAAATCCGAAACAAGTGCAAGATAGTTCCAGCTTGGCAAGATTTATTAATAAAAACGTAAGCGAATTAAAGAAAGAGTTTGGTGACCCGGTGCGTGTAGACAAAACAGCGTACGGTTACGATAATTACATTTACAGTCAACCAGGAACAAGCTACATGCAAGTCGGCGTAGCAAAAAATATCGTGCAAACCATTTATGCGCTAGGACAAGACTTAAATGTCATGCCATATACAATTGGGATGTCCACTGAGAAAGTATTTACCGATGCCAACTTACAATCGGAAATATCCTTTAATTACAAAGACAGCTATTATAAATTCGAACTTTCTGAAGAAGACTTAAATGCCCGTCCAATCGTTAATATTGGAAGTGGCGTTTATGCGCAACTAAATTTCGATAAATTTAAATCAAAACTGATTAGTGTTCGTTACCTCAATAAATTATCCTTCGTCAAAATGCGTCCGTATGAATTATCTTACCAAGGTGAAATTTATGAAGAAAAGTTGTCGCCAGCAGATTGGAATGCGATTGATGATGCTTCTAGTAAACAAGTACTAGAAATCACTAATGTTATTCGTGATCGATACGGAATAGAAGAAGTGGCTTGGGATGAATCTGTTGCGCGAGTTGCATATGGACACAGTGTTGATATGAAGAAAAATGATTATTTTGACCACACTTCACCCACGCAAGGAGATCTAAGCAAACGACTTAGTAAAGGGGACGTCAAATATACTAAAGCTGGTGAAAATATCGCCTATAACTATGTCGATAGCGCAGCGGCAGTGGAAGGTTGGCTCAACTCTAAAGGGCATAGAGAAAATCTACTAGATGGTTCATATACGTATATGGGTGCAGGAACATATCGAAAATACTATACGCAAAATTTTATTATTAAATAATAGTTCTATGGTATAATAAAAAAGTAAGTTATATGGAGGTGGCTAGATTGCTCGCTACAATGGAAAATATGGCGCTACTCGATTTATCAGATGAGCTTGCTAGCATGATTCTAAACTCCGAGGAAGCGCAAAATTACAAACTTGCTAAAGAAGCGTTGCTAAATGACGCTACTTCACAAAAAAATATTCGTCAATTCATACGAATAAAAGAACAATACGAGGAAGTACAGCGGTTCGGCCGGTATCATCCTGACTATAAAGAAGTAACCAGAAAGACTCGTGCCTATAAACGCGAAGTTGACATGGACCAAAATGTGGCAGCTTTTCGCCGTGCAGAGATGGATTTACAATCTCTCTTGGATGAAATCAGTCTGCTTCTCGCAAGTGCAGTTTCAGAGAATATCAAAGTACCAACTGGTAATCCGTTTTTTGAAACAAAATCTGCTTGTTCTACAGGTGGATGTGGCAGCGGGGGAGGCTGCGGTTGTTCAGCGTAAAGCTTATCCTAAAAAGAAGGGGCTTAAACAATGGAAAATGATAGACAAGCTATCGTCGTTTGGATGAATCATCTCAAACAAGTTAGATCTTTGAAGCGATTTGGAAACGTGCATTATGTATCGCGTAAGTTAAAATATGCGGTGTTATATTGTGATATGGCCGAAGTAGAAGATATCTCTAACAAAGTTTCTCGTTTTCATTATGTGAAACGCGTGGAAATGTCTTTCCGTCCGTTCTTAAAAACAGAATACGAATCCAAAAAAGAAATGATGTACGAACACAAAAACGAAGATGTGCAAATCAGTATCTAACCAAAACGGCAAGACTATTTCAACTAGTCTTGCTGTTTTTTTGCTTCTATTTGTGATAAAGTAAAAAAGACATTGAAGTAAAGGTTGTGCAAAAACATGAGAGTCATTGCAGGAGAACGAAAAGGACACGCTTTAAAAGCTGTTCCAGGAAACAATACGAGACCAACTACAGATAAAGTAAAAGAATCCTTATTTTCGATTATCGGTCCCTTTTTTGACGGGGATATGGTGCTTGATTTATTTGCTGGCAGTGGTGGGCTTGGAATCGAAGCGTTGAGCAGAGGAGCAGAACGAGCTGTTTTTATTGACCAAGCAGCGCTCGCAATTAAAACAATCCGACAAAACTTAGAAGGATGCCATTTTACAGAGCGCGCGGAAGTATATAGAAATGATGCCGAACGAGCACTCAAATTACTCCATAAAAATGAGTGGAAATTCGACCTTATCTTCTTAGATCCACCATATAAAAAGCAACAATTAGAAAAATTAATAGGAACTTTAGAAAAATTAGAATTAGTTAACGAAAATGGAAGAATTATTTGCGAGCATGACAAAGAAGCAATCATGCCAGATACAATCGGTAAATTCGAGAAAATCAAATCAGTTTCTTATGGAATTACTGTTTTATCTATATTTGAATTTCAGGAGGCGTAGAAATGGGTGACAAAATTGCCGTTATTCCCGGGACATTTGATCCGATTACGAATGGTCACTTAGATATTATTGAACGTGCAGCGAAGATTTTTGATGTGTTATATGTTTCTGTTTTAAACAATTCATCCAAAAAACCACTTTTCACGATAGAGGAGCGAATGGAAATGATTAGACAAGTAACCGCTCATTTGCCAAATGTACAAGTGGAAAGTGCGAGTGGATTGACTGTTGATTATGCTGCTACGCGCGGGGCTACGGCAATTGTCAGGGGACTTCGAGCGGTGAGTGATTTTGAATACGAGATGCAAATTGCTTCGATGAACCGAACGCTAAATGCGGATATCGAAACTTTTTTTGTCATGACTAATACGAAATATTCTTTTTTAAGTTCCAGTATGGTAAAAGAAGTGGCGCAGTATCAAGGCGATATCAGCGAACTTGTGCCAGAAATCGTGAACAAAGCAGTACAAGCAAAATTCAAGTAAGTAGGAGATGGACAAAAAATGCGTAAAGAGTGGAAAAAAATAACGGCGATAGTGCTGTTAATTATTATTATAGCGGGCTTTTTTATTCCAGTTCCGTATTATATTTCAAAACCTGGTGGGACCGAAGAACTTGCACCACTCGTTACGGTTGATAACCATCCAAATAAAAAAGACGGTTCGCTCAGTCTAGTGACGATTGCAATGGGAAAAGCAAATATTTATACATATATGACCGCTAAATTTTTGCCATACCATGAGCTAGAAAAAGATAGCGAGATCAAATACGAGAATGAAAGCGACGAAGAATACAATGTTCGCCAAATGCAAATGATGAACGAATCCAAAAATAATGCCATTCAAGTGGCTTATAAAGCAGCCGGACAAGAAGTCAAAGTCACTTATGATGGCGTATACGTATTAAGCGTAAAAGATGATGTTCCAGCAGCCGATGTCCTTCACGCTGGCGACCTAATCACAGAAATTGATGGGAATGCGTTTAAATCAAGCCAAGAATTTATTGATTATATCCACAGTAAAAAAGTGGGAGACACAGTCAAAATCAACTATAAACATGGCGACAAAAATGAACAAGCCGATATCAAATTAACAGCAATTGACAAAAAAGGTACTCCAGGAATCGGTATCACGCTTGTGGATGATGAAAAAATCACCGCAGATCCAACCGTGAAAATCGACTCTGAAAAAATCGGCGGACCTTCTGCTGGTTTAATGTTTAGTTTAGAAATTTACAGTCGTTTCCAAAAAAATGATCTTACAGATGGCAAAAAAATCGCCGGAACTGGTACGATTGATCCGGATGGAACCGTGGGTAGAATCGGCGGAATTGATCAAAAGGTTGTTGCAGCAGATAAAAGTGGCGCGAAGATTTTCTTTGCTCCAAATGATCCAATCACTGAAGAAATGAAAAAAAGCGATCCAAGTATCGAAAGTAATTACGATACAGCAGTCAAAACAGCGAAAGACATTGACACCAACATGAAAATCGTTCCAGTTAAAACTTTCCAAGATGCTGTGGATTATTTAAAAAAACTACAATAAAAAAAGCCGTTTTGTCTGCTATAGACAAAACGGCTTTTTAGTTTAGAGATATTTCGCAGTCAATGATTGTTGGTTTTCAAGTAAATCAAGTGGGGCACCTTCAAAAATAATTTGTCCACCAGCACTTCCGCCTTCAGGACCAAGGTCAATAATCCAGTCAGCATTTCGAATAATATCGACATTATGTTCTATCACAATAACCGTATTTCCTTTATTTACAAGTGTGTGAATGATCGTCAAAATATGTTCGATGTCTGACATATGTAGACCAGTTGTAGGTTCATCCATGATATAAATCGACCCTTTTTTATGAAGCTCATTGGCGAGTTTTAAACGTTGGCATTCCCCGCCTGATAAGGTGCTAAGTGCTTGGCCAAGCGTGACATAACCAATTCCTACTTCTTCCATTGCCTCAATTTTCTTCAAGATTTTTTTGTCCGTAAAGAAATCGAGTGCTTCTGAGACAGTTAGCTCTAACACATCACTAATGGATTTACCATTCAGTTTATATTGCAAAACAGAATCCTGGAATCGCTTGCCATGGCAGACTTCGCAAGGTGTACGAATCGAATCCATAAAAGCCAAATCCATTGTCGTGAAACCAAGTCCTTTACAGTTTTCGCAAGCGCCTTTGGAATTGTAACTAAAGAGCGATGGACTAACATCATTTTCTTTTCCAAATGCTTTTCGAATTGGGTCCATTATGCCGGTATAGGTGGCGGGATTGGAGCGGATATTGGCATGTGCGGCTGATTGGTCAATCACTATTGCGTCTGGATATTCTTTTAGAAAAACAGAATGAATCAAGGTGCTCTTACCTGAACCAGCCACGCCAGTTATCACGGTAAGGACTTCTTTTGGAATGTTGGCTTGAATGTTTTTTAAATTGAAACGACTACTTTTTTCTGTTGTTAAAAAGCCTTTTGGTTGTCGTGGTTTGCTATTGATCGGTAAATGGCGATTGAGGAACTGACCAGTCAATGTGTCCGATTTCAGCAAATCTGTGTAACTTCCGACGAACTGAATCTCACCGCCATGTTTCCCTGCGTGCGGACCGACATCGACAACATGGTCGGCAATTTTGATCACATCTGGGTCATGTTCCACAACGAGAATCGTATTGCCTTTGTCTCGCAATTTTACAAGTAATTCATTTAGGCGATGAACATCCCGTGGATGAAGACCAATACTCGGTTCATCGAAAATGTAAAGCAGATCAGTCAAGCTACTATTCAAATGACGAATCATCTTGACACGTTGCGATTCACCACCAGAAAGAGAAGCAGTTTGGCGGTCAAGTGTCATATAACCAAGACCAATATCAATCAAATGTTGCAATCGCTCTGTGACACTTTTGACCATTGGAGTAGCGATAGGGTCATCAATACGCGCAATCGTATCTTTTAATTCATCTAATTGCATCGCTGTGAAGTCGGCGATATTTGCGCCATTTATTTTACAAGATAATGCTTGTGCGGAAAGTCTCGTGCCTTCACATGTTGTACAAGGCGCAATATGGGTGAATTTATCCACGCGTTTTTTAGTAGAGGCAGACATTTCGCCTTCTTTTTGAATATACAAACGATTGAATTTTGGAATCAGCCCTTCATATGTAGCGTTCATGCTTCCCATGGGTGTTTCTAGGAAAACTTTAATATCTTTCCCATGTAACAACATATCGTATTCTTCGTCAGTATAATCTTTTATTTTTTTATTCACATCAAAAAAGCCGGAATAAGCATAGGAATTCCAGTACCATGAATCTACCGAAAACGTCGGAAATAAGATGGCGCCTTCTTTGAGCGATTTATTTGGATCAAGTAATTTGACTAAATCAACCGAAACTTTTTGACCAACACCGTGACAATCAGGACACATACCAGCAGGGTCGTTAAAAGAAAATAAATTTGCTGTCCCGATACTAGGCTTGCCGACACGCGAGAAAAGTAATCGCAAAATCGAATTAATATCCGTAATGGTACCAAGGGTGGAGCGGGAATTACCGCCAAGTCGTTTTTGATCAATAATAACAGAGGTGGAGAGGTTTTCAATTGAATCTGCGTCCGGCTGCGTATACTTCGGAAGGAAATTACGAAGATAGGCGCTGTATGTTTCGTTTAACTGTCTTTGCGATTCCGTGGCAATAGTTTCAAATACAATAGAAGATTTACCGGAACCAGATACACCAGTAAAAATAGTGATTTTTCGTTTGGGGATATCTAGCGAAATATTTTGGAGATTGTTTTCACGCGCTCCTCTTAATCGAATATATTCTTGTACCATACACATACCTCCTGTTTTTTGAGTCGGACAAACATCTTAGCAAAATAGCTCCATAAAAGTCAACCAAAAACCTTGTAAAGATTACAAGGTTAAAATTGGTGGAATATGAAAGTCGCCAGCTTGATAATTTTCTAATTTTTTTACGAGCGTATAAATGTTCGTTGCACGTAATTCTTCCTCTAAAAGCCCAGGTGGTGCTTTGGAAACAGTCGTAACAATAGGAAGAGAAATATTCTTCTTATGAAGCGACAAATATTTTTGCCCCGTTTTATTCATGCCAAGTATTCGGATGTAAGGGGAGCTAGCTTTGCTCTTTGCATTCAATAAAATTTGTAAAGCAGTTCGTTGTAATCGTGCATTACTGTATCGCTTTGTTTTGGTTAATTCTATAAAATCAGAGAAGTTTTGCGCTTTAGTCGCTGCTTGCTGCATCCGGTTTTGAATTCCTTCACTAACGCCGCGAATTCCTTCCAGTTCTTCTGTGCTGGCTTGAATTAACCGGTATTGCAGGAATGACCAATAATCTGTCCACGATAAAAATGGCCCCTCATAATTGCGTAAAATATCTATAGAAGAAGCAGGGAGATAGTGGCTAGCTTCTTCTAACTTCCCAGCAAGTATTAATTTTCGAATCGCGGTCGCACTTGCGATTTGGTCATGGCTCGCTTCCTCGTCATGGTATCCTGCATGTTCACGAGGAATGGTTTGAAGGGAAATGGACGGGTTTTGTTTCTGGACGGCAAGGGCGTAGTGGAAACCGAGAATGTTATTAGGTTTCGTGATATCCAGCAAGTTCTGGCCGAACAACTTTTTAAAAGCTTCTGTATAAGCTCTAGCATAAGAAGTTTTCTTATCGACTAATGCCAGCTGAATCGCTTCATCAAAACGGGCTTCGTTTTCGACTACTTTTTTCGCAGCAAATGTAAAATCTTCCGCAACTCCATGTTCACTGCCAAAAAACAGCGTATCTATATGAATGGCATCTAAAATACGAACTGCTTCTTCTGCAAAAATCGTCGCATGTTGTGTCGCGAACGAGACAGGGAGTTCAACAACCATGTCAACACCAGCCGAGAGCGCCATCTTCGCACGTTCCCATTTTGGAATAATTGCTGGTTCGCCGCGCTGTACAAACGAGCCACTCATTACCGCAATCACCACATCTGCTTGAGTTAACTCGCGCGCTTTATTTAAATGTAGTTTGTGCCCATTATGAAAAGGGTTATATTCCACCACAATTCCAGTTGCTTTCATTTCGGTTCCCTCCTTTAGATAATCTATTTTAGCATAAAATTCAACCGGTAGTTTTGGTCCCCGAAAAACCATTGACAAAAGCCTTTAAAAAAGCTATAATATTTTGTGTTGCGCTTGGAGTGATGTAGGATGAAATGGTCTATCAGTCAATTGAAAAAATATCGTGACAGCAACTTCACGATTAATGAAAAAGCTGACCTAAAAAAGTTCTTTCAAGAGAACAATATAGACGTTCGTGATGCAAGCCCCGTACAAATAACTGGGGAACTTATTGTACACCCAGAAGAAGTTACCGCTAACCTGACTATGAGAGGCGAGTGGACACTTCCATGTGCTCGTACGCTTGAGGATGTTATTTATCCTTATGAAGTGCATGCGACGGAAACCTTTGTGAAATCCAAAGAACAAGTTCTAGATGAATCTTGGCATGTGATGGAACAGGATATGGTCGATTTAACCCCTGTAGTAGAAGAACTTTTACTTGTTGAAATTCCGATGCAAGTTTTCAGTGAAGACGCACTCGAAATGAGTAACCTTCCACGAGGCAAAGAATGGGAAATGAAAACAGAAGAAGGCAATCTACTAGAACAAATAGCAAAAGAACCAAAAGTGGATCCTCGTCTTGCGGGATTAGCCAATTTTTTCGATGAGAAAAAAGAAGACTAAACTCCCCGTGAAGCTGGAATATATTAAGGAATTTATTTTTCTTAGATTAACGATACAAGTACTTAGTTATCGTCAAGGAGGTGTAAGGAAATGGCAGTACCTTTTAGAAGAACTTCAAAAGCCAAAAAGCGTAAGCGTCGTACACACGTTAAACTTCAACTTCCGGGCATGAACGAATGCTCGAATTGCGGCGAATACAGACTTTCCCATCACGTATGCCCAGAATGTGGACAATATGATGGCAAAGATGTAGCAAACAGCTAATATTGCTAAAAATAGGTGACGTTTCACCTGTTGAAGACGAACCTCGAAAGACGCCATGGGTCTTTCGAGGTTTTTGTTTGCGTACAGAAGTGCAAAAGAATGCTACTTCTGATAAAATAAAAGCATTAACCAATATGGAGCTGAACTAAATGGCGAACCAACTAAAAGTAGGAATTATTGGAGCAGGAGCGATGGGGCTTTTATACGCAGCAAATTTTGCCAATATATCTGAACTTACTCTTTTTACGCGGAGAAAAGAACAAAGCGATTTATTAAATCAAAAAGGACTTTCTTTAAAAGATAATTCCGAATTAAAAAATATACATATACAAGCCACAGTAATAACAGATGCTGAAAAGTTATCAGAACAAGAATTATTAATTATCGCAGTTAAACAATACTCACTAAAAACCATTTTGCCACTGTTACGGTCGATACCTGAACGAGTGCCGTTATTATTCATCCAAAACGGAGCGGCGCATTTAGATAGCATGCCGCTACTCGGTAATAAACGAACTATTTTACTAGGTATTAGCGAACACGGGGCGGGGCGGGAAGATGATACAACAGTCATTTGGCGTGGTCATGGCCGAACAAAGTATAGTATTTACCAAGGCGAGTTAAATGAGGCTGTAATAAAAATATTAGATTCAAATCCAGATTTTCCAGTTGAAAAGCATGCTAGTTACTTAGACATTATAAATGAAAAATTATTTATTAATGCAGTAATTAATCCACTCACAGCTGTTCTTCAAGTCCAAAATGGAAAGCTTCTTGAAAATAAAGAATGGCACGAATTATTAAAGACGATTGTAAAAGAAATACAAACGGTTTTGCCAGTAGAAAATGCTTTAGAAAAAGTGGAAGTAATCTGCCAAGTGACAGCTACTAATTTTTCTTCGATGGCTCTTGACCGAATGAATAATCGAATGACAGAAATTGATGGAATCGTGCTGCCAATTTTAGAAAAAGGGGAGTCACTTCCTACGCTTCATGCGTTATATCATCTAATTAAAGGGTTGGAAGGAGAAAGTGATGTTTGATTGGTTAACTAATTCAACAGCAATAATTATTATTTTACCAGTTGTGGTATTTATTTTGACGATGTTTTTTTCCAGTTTCAAACTGAAGAAAAGCCAGCGGAGAATTATGTTAGCCGCTGACTTATCTACTATTTTCTTGATTATTGCTGTTCATTTTTTCATGATTGTGCTATTTAATCGCTCGTTCTTATTATATATTTTATTATTTTTATTTATTTTAGGTATTGTAATTGTTGTTACGGCTGCAAAGAAAGAAGGCGAGATTCAATTCCGAAAAATCCTTCGTGGATACTGGCGCCTGTGCTTCTTCATTTTTGCTTTATTGTATGTGGCGCTTTACCTCTATGGGATTGTTTATAGTCTGGTTTTAATGTTTTAAGCGGGCTTGTTTCAATCCACACTTTGCTTAAATCAAAATAACCATAAGGATTTTCTGCAATTCCTTTTATCATTGAATGAAGCGATTGGCTTTTTTCCGGATGATGCAAGTAAATTAAATAATGATTTTCTGTTAGCCAGCTATCAATACTCGTTTGTAAGGCGTCTCTTTTGGAGGCGTCTTTCTCTTTTTTAAATGCAACCAGTTTTTCCGTAAGTTCTTTGATAATTACTTGATTGAAAAGTTGTTGCGGCAACAGATAGGGGTTATTTAAAAAATCTAAATAGGCCATTTCGTCATCTGATGCTGGGATTTCTCCCATCATCATGAAGTCGGTTTCTTCTGCTGGAACATTGGAATAGGAAGCTTCCTGATGCGAAATGATTTTTCTTTCTAGGTTAATTCCGAATTTGACAGCTTGCTCTTGGATCCATTTTGACTCTTTTACAGCGGTAGGGTGTTGGGTAGTTCCAAAAACAACTTTTTCACCTTGGTAGTTTGCTGTTTTTAATAAAGTAGTGATTTTCTCAGGATGTTTTTTAGGTGGAAGGGATTTTTCAGGGTAATAGTTAGATGCGACTGTACCATAGTTTTCGAAATGTTGATCACTTGCTTTTTGACAATCGATGAGATGGTAGATTGCCTCTCGAAATGCCGGATGTTGCGGGGTGCCATTTCGGTGCGTATTGAAACAAATAAAATTAACGCCAACACCAGGTTTACGACGTTCCACATAGGCGGGATTTTCCTCGTAATCAACGGAAGTGAACTGCATTGGAATGGTTTTTAAATTGTTTCCAGTTTGGACGGTCCAAAATTCTACTCGATCAAGAATCGGTCTCTCGAGAAAATATCCATCAAAGGCTTCTAAGATCAAGCGCTCGTCATTCCGCTCTGCAACTCGAAAGGGACCAGTAGAAATCCATTTATATTCATCAAAAATAATATCACGCGGTAAAATAGCCATATTCGCTGTGCATAAATAACGAATGAAAAAAGGGTCAGTTTTTTTTAACTGAATGGAGAGCGTGAATTTATTAGGACAGTAGATGGATTGAATATCCTGTAATTGCCAGAAAGAAACCGATTCTGCTTGCATAGAACGCATCAAGGTGTACTTTACATCCTCACTATCAAGCGTGCGTCCATGATGAAATAAAACACTTTTTCGTAAATAAAATGTCCATTCCGTAAAATCATCAGAAACTTTCCAGTGGTGTGCTATATGAGGTATAATTCTCTTTTTCTTTTCATCATATTTGACGAGAGAGTCACTAATTTGGGTGATGAGAAAAGCTTCCATGGATACAGAAGTTTGAAGTGGATCTAAGGTAGTGAGCTTGCGACGAACGATAGAGCGCAGAACTTCTTGTTGATTCTCTGTTACTTGCAAACCGAACATTTGTTGAATTTCGGTAGAAATACTTGTGAACCAGCTTTTAGGGATAGGCAATTGTAGCAAAAATAAAATATTGCTAAATGCATCTTCAGCCAAACTTTGTTCCAAAACGTCAAGAACCTCTAGTTCTAACTGTTTAGGGAAAATAATCCGTGAAACATTTCCACGGCCTAATCCAGGAAGATAAGTAAGCATTTTTTTCGCCTGATATTGTTGCAATTTACGCTTGGCATTTTTAGTCGTACAAAACCAAATATTTGCCACATCATTTAATTTGAAAGGCACTTCTAAATCGGTAGTTATATTGTATAAATGCGCGCGCATAGTGAAATAATCTTTATCCATAGCACAGCTCCGTTCTAAAAGGGGACAATATATGAAAATGAATACCCTTTTTATATTTATGTATCCCTTTTATACTAGCAGAGAAGTCAGAAAAATTGCAAATGGAGGGAATGTCATGTTTAGAGAGTTACACCCGAATATTCGCGCACGGATATTAATTCAGTTTTTGAGTAAAGTAATTGGTTCAATGATTTTTCCTTTTATGGCAATTTATTTTTCAATGGAGATTAATAGTAGTGTCGCTGGCTTTCTCTTGATGATTAATGTATTAGCGCAATTTCTTGCTGGCATGTACGGTGGACATCTAGCGGATATTATTGGACGTAAGAAATTAATGGTCACCGGAGAACTGCTTAAAGTGTTTGCGTTTCTTGGGATGGTGCTATGCAATTCTCCCATGTTTCATTCTCCGTGGATAACTTTTGTAATGTTACTTATTATTGGGGTAGCTCAGGGGTTGATTAATCCAGCTGGAGAAGCGATGTTGATTGATGTAAGTACCCTAGAGAACCGTTCATTTATGTATTCCGTTAGTTATTGGGCGAATAATTTATCGATCATGATTGGAATTATGGTGGGGGGGTGGTTTTTTGTAGATTATCTGTTTCCGCTATTAGTTGTCCTTTTTATCATGTCATTTGTTACGGCGTGGCTTACTATAAGCTTAATTTCCGAGACGTTGCAGCAAAAAGAAATGCCGCACAAAGGGTCATATGGACTAATGGGAATGCTTAAAAATTATGGACAAGTATTACATGATTATCGTTTTCTTCTATATACTATTGGTGGAATTGCTATCATGTCGATTGAGTTTCAACGGAGCAACTACATTTCGGTTCGTTTAGCAGAAGATGTGAAAGCGTTACTTGTGCATTTGGGGCCACTTGGAAATATTTCGCTCAATGGAGTACAAATAGTGAGTGTGTTAACCGCTGTGAATACTTTATTTATTGTACTTTTTACCGTACCAATTGCGAGATTTGTGACTAAAAGGGCGCAGCAACCTATTATGTATGTAGGGTTTACTTTGTTTGCACTTGGGTTTGCAGTTTGCGCCTTCGCAAATAATCTAGCTGTTTTACTTTTGGCAACGATGGTGCTTTCGATTGGTGAATTACTTTATGTACCAACACGCCAAACTATTTTAGCGGCAATTGTTGATGATGACAAGCGTGGGGCCTACATGGCGTTTAATGGTATTATTTTCCAAATTGGTAAAATGATTGGTTCTGTAAGTTTAGTATTTGCACCATTTATTGGCAAATATGGCATGGGAGCTTTCACGATTATTCTTGGTATTTTAAGTATAGTGTTCTCAGCGGTGGCATTAAAATCTGGTTGGGAAAAAGTGTTAGTAAAATGAATTTTGGTTCAAAGTGGGGAATCCCTCCACCAAGCCCCACATTGTTTTTTTAGAATTGAATTAGGAAAAAATGGCTTTAAATAAGGGTTTAATCATTCTATGCTTTGGCTGGAATGATTTTTTTTTGCACTTTTTTAGGTTTTCGGTGGTGCGAAGTGGGGAGATGTGGTAAAGTGGTATGTATGAAAGTGGGTGAAGTCTAATGTTCATGGGAGAATATCAACACAACATCGATATAAAGGGCAGATTAATTGTGCCAGCTAAATTCCGTGAGCTTTTGGGGGATAATTTTGTTATAACCCGAGGACTTGATAAGTGTTTATTTGCTTATCCACAAGAGGAATGGAAAAAGCTTGAAGAAAAGCTCCAAACCTTACCACTTACTAAGAAAGATGCTCGTTCCTTTACACGTTTCTTCTTTTCCGGTGCGTCTGAATGTGAACTAGACAAACAAGGTCGGATTAATATTCCATCCAACTTACTACAGTATGCGGATTTGGAAAAAGAAACAGTAATTATTGGAGTTTCAAGTCGTATTGAAATTTGGAGTAAATCAGAGTGGGATGATGTCTTTAATGAGGCAGAAGAATCTTTTGCTGATTTAGCCGAAAATATGATTGGCTTTGATATTTAAGGGGGGAAATGCATGTTTAAGCACGAAACCGTACTACTACATGAAACAGTCGATATGCTTGAAGTAAAACCAGACGGAATCTATGTCGATGCAACACTTGGCGGCGCAGGTCACTCCGAGTATTTACTAAATAAGCTTAATGAAAAAGGGCATTTATTTGCATTTGACCAAGATCAAACAGCGATTGATAATGCAAAAATTAAACTAGCAGATTATAGCGATAAAGTGACTTTTATTAAAGCCAATTTTCGCGATATGAAAGAAGCATTAAATGAGCGTGGTATAGAAGCGGTTGATGGGATTTTGTATGATCTAGGCGTTTCTTCCCCTCAACTAGACGAGAGAGAACGTGGTTTTAGTTATCACCAAGATGCTGCACTGGATATGCGAATGGATCAAGAACAAGAATTGACAGCAAAAACAGTTGTCAATGAATGGTCTTACCAAGATTTAATTCGTATCTTTTTCCAATATGGCGAAGAAAAATTTTCGAAACAAATTGCTCGTGAAATCGAACGTCGTCGCGAAGTGAAACCAATTGAAACTACTGGCGAACTAGTAGATATTATTAAAACAGCTATTCCAGCGCCAGCAAGAAGAAAAGGTGGACATCCAGGAAAACGCACTTTTCAAGCCATCCGAATTGCTGTTAATGACGAACTCGGCGCAGTAGAAGATTCGCTTGAAAAAGCCTTAACTTTAATAAAACCAGGCGGCAGAATTAGCGTGATTACGTTTCATTCTTTAGAAGACCGCATAACCAAGCAATTATTCCAAGAAGCGACAAAAGGACCAGATTTACCACCAGGTCTTCCTGTCATTCCAGATGAATATAAACCAGATTTCAAACTTGCGACAAGAAAACCAATCGTACCAAGTGAAGAAGAACTGGAGCAAAACAACCGAGCACGTTCTGCAAAATTACGCGTGATCGAAAAAATTATCAAATAGCAGGAGTTGAAAAAATGTGAGCAATGTCGCCTATAAATCGAATCTCGAGCCAAATAGAGTACATAGAGAAGCGGAACAACCCAAAAAACAAATCCTAAAACGTGGTCAAATGACACTTGGAGAAAAAGTAATCATCACGATTGCGCTTGCGATTGTTTTAGTTGTTGCTTTTCGTATAATTAGCGTACAAGCGCAAATTTACACAGTGAACCAAGAAATTCAAACAAAAGAAACCAAAATTCTCGAACAACAAAAATCAAATGAAGACTTAAAAGTAGAAGTAAAAGATTTAGGGAGATATGAACGTATTTTGAAAATCGCTAAAGAAAAAGGGCTAAAACTTGATGGCGATAATGTGAAAGTGGTAGATGGTCAATGAAACGGCGTATAGGTAACATGAGAAGGGGAGCTCTTGTGCTTTTTATCTTTTTCACAATTCTCTTTCTCTTGGTTTCTGGCCGTTTTCTTTATTTGCAAATTACGGGAGAAGCAAATGGGGTACCTCTTGCAGCAAAAGCATCTAAACAACATTTGAAAAGCAGTGTTCTCGAAGCAAAGCGTGGCTCCATTTTAGATCGTAAAGGAGAAGTGCTAGCGGAGGATACGGCTTCTTACACGGTTGCAGCAGTAGTTAGCGATAAACTTTCCAAAACAACGAAGAATCCAATGCGTGTTGTTGATGAAGAAAAAACAGCTCGAATCCTTGCCAAGTATATTCCTATGGATGAATCTGACATTCTAGATAAGCTCCACGAAAAAGGAAAATACCAAGTCGAATTCGGCGCTGCTGGAAAAAACATTTCTACAGAAACGAAAGCGAAAATTGACAAGGAAAATTTACCAGGTATTGAATTTACTCGTCAATCAGAACGTTTCTATCCTAATGGAACATTTGCAACACAATTAATTGGTTTTGCGCAACAAGAAGAAGAAAAGAATGCTACCGTTCTAGAAGGTAAAATGGGTATTGAATCCCGTTATAATGATATTTTGACAGGCAAAAATGGCAAAATTGATTACAGTACAGACAGAATGGGTTATATTTTGCCTAATTCTAAAAACAAAGTAACGGAAGCAAAAGACGGCAAAGATATTACGCTAACACTAGATAAAAAAATTCAAACCTTTTTAGAAGATACGATGACAACTGTTGATGCAAAGTATAAACCGAAAAACATGATGGCAGTTGTAGCTGATCCGAAAACAGGTGAAATTTTAGCTATTAGTCAACGTCCTTCCTTCAACCCTGCTGATCGATCTACTATTACCGGAAACAGCTCCAGCATTTGGCAAGATTTACCTGTTGAGTATGCTTATGAGCCAGGATCAGTAATGAAAATTATTTCTCTTGCATCTGCAATTGATACGAACGCTTATAATGCCAATGAATATTATCAATCGGGTTCTTATAAAGTAGGAGATATCGCAATCCATGACCATAACAACGGAAACGGTTGGGGCTCTATTACGTATCGTGAAGGAGTAGAACGCTCTAGTAACGTTGCATTTGCCAAACTCTTAAACAAAATGGGAACCGATACTTTTAAAACATATTTAGACAAATTTGGTTTTGGTAAGAAAACAGGTATTGCTTTACCTAATGAAACAAGCGGGAAAATTTTGTATAACTATCCAATTGAGAAAGTAACAACCGTTTTCGGACAAGGGACAACCGTTTCAATGATGCAAATGATTCAAGCTGCTTCGGCTATCGCAAGTGACGGCACGATGAAAGAACCATATGTTGTTTCAAGTGTCAAAGATCCAAACACAGGCGAAGAAACCGACACTAAAACAAAAATTGCTGGAAAACCAATTAGTGCAGAAACAGCGAAGAAGACGCGTGATGAATTAAAAAACGTTATTAGCGGCGAACATGGTACTGGTAAATTATACGCGATTCCTGGATACGATGTAGCTGGTAAAACCGGTACATCACAAATTCCAGATCCCAAAACAGGTAAGTATATGACTGGAGCAGATAATTATATATTCTCTTTCTTAGGAATGGCACCGGCGGATAATCCGGAATTAGTTATCTATGTGACAATGCAACAACCGCAATTGTCCGGCAGTCAGACTGGCGGAGAAGCAGTCTCGGAAGTTTTTAATCCTGTAATGAAAAATAGTCTGCAATATATGAACATCAAACCAGGCGATGCAGAAAAACTAGCTTCTGAAAAAGTACCAGTCCTAGCAGGAAAAAAAGTAGATGAAGCTAAAAAAATAGTGAAGGATAAAGGGTTGGAACCAATTGTAGTTGGTAATGGCAAAAAAATTGTCCAACAACTTCCACAAGCGAACGCCGAAATCATGCAAGGTCAAAAAGTTATTTTAATGACAGATGGTGACATGACTGCCCCTGACATGGTAACTTGGTCGAAAGACGATGCGTTAAAAGTTTCTGAAATAACTGGTATTCCATTTGAGTTTAGTGGAAATGGTTACGTGAAGAGCCAAAGCGTATCTGCGGGTAGCGTTATTAATAGTGAAACGAAAATGAAAATAACCCTCGCGCCACCAGAAGAAATAAGTGCATTTAATCAAAATCACGATCAAGATACAGCGGAAAAAAATAAAAAAGCAACTGACATCCAAGAGAATGCCGGTATCGGTGATTTGCTCAATTAATAATAGGAAGATAGAAGTATGTCAGCTTTATAAAGTGGCATACTTCTAACTTTAAATGCAATCTGTGTCTTTTGTCGTGGTAGATATAGTTTGTTGTTTTTGCTAAGATAGAAAAGAATTCTTTTTGGTTTTAGCAAAAATAACAGAAAGAATAAGTTTGAGGAGATGGCAAGAATGAAGTTAAATGAACTAATGCAAGCTATCCCGGTTTTTACTGGCGAGGTAAGTGAAACAATTGAAATTAGCCATATCGCCCAAGATAGTAGAAAAGTAAAACCAGGGACATTGTTTATTTGTATAGACGGAGAAGTAGTGGATGGACACAAGTTTGCGTCTCGTGCAGTAGAACTAGGAGCAGTAGCAATTATTGCAGAAAAACAAGTGGATGTATCAATTCCTGTCATATATGTAAGAGATTCAAAACGTGCCATGGCGATGTTAGCCGATTACTTTTATGGATCTCCGACCCAAGCGTTAAAACTCGTTGGGATTACTGGGACGAATGGTAAGACGACCGTGAGCCACTTAGTGGAACAAATCGTTCGCGAAAATGGTGAGCAAACAGGTTTGATTGGCACGATGTATCGTAAAATTGGCGACCAAATTTTAGAAACAAAAAATACAACGCCAGACAGCCTAACTTTACAAGAAACATTCCGGGACATGTTACTCAGCGGAGTAAGCACAGCTGTGATGGAAGTCTCCTCGCATGCACTCGTTCAAGGTCGCGTATACGGTTCAGACTATGATGTCGCTGTGTTTATGAATTTGTCTCAAGATCATTTGGATTATCACCATACAATGGAAGAATATGCCAATGCAAAAAGCTTATTGTTTGCCCAACTAGGCAACAGCTACCATACAAGTAATCCAAAAATTGCTGTATTAAACGCGGATGACGCGGAAAGTGTGCGTATGCAAAAAGCAACAGCCGCTCACATTATCACTTTTGGGATAAAACAAGAAGCTGACTTCCAAGCAAGTAATATCAAAATTACTAGCCATGGTTCCACATTTGATTTAGGGACACCAGTTGGTAATTTCACATTAAAAATAAAAATGATTGGGAACTTTAGTGTTTATAACGTATTGGCTGCGATTGCAACAAGTTTTGCGCTACATATCCCTATGGAAAAAGCAATTAAAACAGTGGAAAGCATACCGGGTGTCAAAGGACGTTTTGAACTTGTACATGCAGGACAAGAGTTTCCTGTTATAGTTGATTACGCTCATACTCCAGACGGCTTGCTAAATGTATTAGAAACAATTGATGAATTTGCAGAAAAACGCGTTTTTGTCGTTGTTGGTTGTGGCGGGGATCGTGATAAAGGAAAACGTCCACAAATGGCGAAAATCGCTGTAGATTATGCAACAAATCCTATTTTTACATCAGATAATCCGCGTAGTGAAAATCCACGTGCGATTATTGAAGATATGATTCAAGGTGTTCCAGAAAGTGATGCTTACGTTGTTCATGAAAACCGCCGAGATGCGATTCGTTTTGCAGTAAATCAAGCAGAAGCAGGGGATGTTATTCTGATTGCTGGAAAAGGTCATGAAGATTATCAAGTGGTTGGTGACGAGGTTATTGATTTCGATGATCGAGTAGAAGCTCGAATAGCTATTGAAAAAAAACTCGGACTCGCATAAAATATGAAGTGAAGTGCTTTGACAAACAGATTGGGGAGAATTTATTGTGTCTTTATACATGTTAGTATCAACATTTGCAGTGGCTTTTATCATTACGGTGATAGGTGTCCCACTATTTATACCATTCTTGGTGAAATTAAAATTCGGCCAAAGTATTAGAGATGAAGGCCCGAAAATGCATGAAAAGAAATCAGGAACACCGACAATGGGTGCTGTTGTTTTCATTACCGCTATGCTTATTAGCTTCTTAGTCTTTTCGTTCATCAGTGGTGAAGTTAGTGCGGCAACGTGGCTACTATTTATCGCGCTGGCATTATTTGGCGCATTAGGTTTCCTAGATGACTATATCAAAGTAGTTCAAAAACGTAATCTAGGCCTTACTTCAAAGCAGAAGTTTTTAGGCCAAGTGGTGATTTCGATTTTATTCTATCTTGTGTATCATTTTAATGATTTTGCCGAGACGCTTAATATTCCATTTACGAATATAGAAGTGGATCTTGGTTGGTTCTTTGTTATCTTTATTTTGTTCTGGTTGGTTGGTTTCTCCAATGCAGTTAATTTAACAGATGGTTTAGACGGTCTTGTCTCTGGCCTTTCTGTCATTGCTTTTTCTGCTTTTGGTGTCATTGCATTTTACCAAGAACAAATGGATGTCGCGATTTTCTGTTTTGCGATTGTGGGTGGAATGCTTGGATTTCTACTATTTAATAAAAATCCAGCGAAAATCTTCATGGGAGATACCGGTTCGCTTGCACTCGGTGGAAGTATCGCAGCAATTTCTATTTTAGTACATCAAGAATGGCTGTTACTTTTAATCGGAATTATTTTCGTTATTGAAACAGCATCTGTTATATTGCAAGTATTTTATTTTAAGGCAACTGGAGGGAAACGAATCTTCCGTATGACACCAATTCATCATCACTTTGAACTTGGTGGCTGGTCCGAATGGCGTGTTGTTTTAACGTTCTGGGGAATCGGATTAGTCGGAGCAATTATCTCTGTCTGTGTAGTCATTTTTTAAATAATGCGCCGTAATCTTTTTACGGCAAAAGCGTCTCTAGTTAGCTGTTTTTTACAGAATCTGGTTGGCGCTTTCCGTCGTTTTTGTGAAAATCATAAATTCGACCGCCAATTTTGAGATAAATGGGGGAACCAAAGGAAATGAAAAAAATTGAAATGTACCATCACAAAAAAGTACTTGTCTTGGGTCTTGCAAGAAGTGGTGTTAGCGCGGCAACAATTATGCATAAACTGGGAGCATTTGTAACTGTTAATGATCAAAAACCTTTTAGCGAGAATCCAGAAGCGCAAGGTTTACTTGAGCAAGGTATTAAAGTTATTTGCGGTTCGCACCCAATTGAACTTTTGGATGAGGGATTTGAGCTTGTTATAAAAAACCCCGGAATTCCGTACAATAACCCAATGATTGAAAAAGCGTTAAAACTTAAAATTCCAGTCATTACGGAAGTGGAATTAGCTTACCAAATTTCTGAGGCACCGATTGTTGGAATCACAGGAACAAATGGTAAAACAACGACAACAACGATTATTCACCATATGTTAAATACACATAAAGAAAATAGTTCTTTACTAGCAGGGAACATTGGTTTTCCAGCATCCGCTGTTGCTGAAAATGCAACAAGTGATCAATATATTTCGATGGAACTATCTTCGTTCCAATTAATGGGCGTAGAAACGTTTAAACCACATATTTCCGTTATTACGAATATTTATGAGGCACATTTAGACTACCATACAGACCGTAGCGAATACGTCCAAGCAAAATGGCACATCCAAAAAAATCAAATAGCGGATGATTTCCTAGTAATTAACTGGGATCAAGAAGAGCTTAAAAATTTAACAAAACAAACAAAAGCGCAAGTTATTCCTTTTTCAACAACGCAACGTCTTGGTCAAGGAAGCTACGTGCAAAATGGCAATATTATGTTCAACGACGAAGTGATTGGGGAGCGTGACAATATTTTACTTCCTGGAGAACATAACTTAGAAAACGTACTTGCTTCCGTAGCAGTAGCAAAGACATTAGGTGTTACAAACGAAGAAATCATGCACGTATTAGAAACATTTAAAGGTGTAGAGCACCGGACACAATTTGTTGTAGAATGGCAAGGTCGTAAATTCTATAACGATTCAAAAGCAACGAATATCCTTGCAACTCAAAGTGCATTAAAAGGGTTTAAAAATCCAGTTGTGTTACTCGCTGGTGGTTTGGACCGTGGTAATTCATTTGACGAATTACTACCATTTTTCAAAAATGTAAAAACGTTAATCGTCTTTGGCGAAACAGCAGATAAAATTGGTCGTGTCGGGAAAATCGCTGGCATTGAAGTACATTACGTGGATAATGTCGAAGCGGCAGTTCCTGTTGCTTATCGCGAATCAGCGCCAGGAGATATTATCTTACTTTCACCAGCATGTGCGAGTTGGGATCAATACCGGACATTTGAAGTTCGCGGGAATGCATATATGGACGCAATCGGCGAGCTAATAGAAGAGGTGGAAAAATGAAAGTAGCAATAAGTGGTGGTGGTACTGGCGGACATGTTTATCCAGCGCTTGCCCTCATCAGAGAATTAAAAAAAAGTCATCCTGAAGCGGAATTCTTATATATCGGAACAGAAAAAGGCTTAGAAGCGGGTATCGTTAAACGTGAGGGTATTCCTTTTGAAGCTATTGAAATTACAGGTTTTAAACGTTCATTATCTTTAGAAAATATTAAAACAGTGATGCGCTTTCTAAGTGGTGCAAAAAAAAGCAAACAAATTTTGCGCGATTTTAAACCGGATGTCGTTATCGGAACAGGTGGTTATGTTTGTGGTCCAGTCGTTTATGCAGCCGCAAAACTTAAAATTCCTACTTTAATCCACGAACAAAATAGTGTTGCTGGATTAACGAATAAATTTTTAAGTCGCTACACAGATAAAGTAGCTATTTGTTTTGAAGAAGTAAGTGATTCTTTTGCATCTGAAAAAATCGTTTTCACTGGTAATCCACGTGCTTCTGAAGTTGTAGGTGTGGACTCAGAAGGTGCGCTTGAAGCTTACGGGCTTGTTTCAGGGAAGCCAACTGTGCTTGTTTTTGGAGGCAGTAGAGGAGCTCGCGGCGTGAATGAAGCTGTAGAAGCTGTTTTGCCAGAATGGAATAATCGGGATTTTCAGCTACTTTATGTAACAGGCGATGTACACTATGAAAAAATAAAAGATTCTTTAGCTGAGTTGAATTTGGGTAATCATATTAGTGTTCAACCATTTATTTATGATATGCCGAAAATTTTAAACGCTGTAACGCTAGTTGTTTCAAGAGCAGGAGCGACTACACTTGCAGAACTTACAGCGCTTGGGGTTCCAAGTATTTTGATACCTAGTCCATACGTGACAGCGAACCACCAAGAAAATAACGCTCGCGCTTTAGAAAAAAATAATGCAGCTATCGTAATTACAGAAGCAGAATTAAAAAATACCGATTTAATGGCGACAGTTGATTCGATTTTGAATGACGAGGCGAAATTAAATAGTATGAAGCTAAGTGCTAAACAAATGGGGCGCCCAGATGCAGCAGCGAAATTAGTAGAAGCAGTCCTTAGCATTATGAAATAAATCGCAGAAAGGAGCGAATAAAATGGCTGAAAATAAACGAGTAATTTCCATTGAAAATCGCATACCAGAACTCAAAAAATACCGCAAAAAAAAATTAGTAAGACACCTAGCCATTTTAATCGGAATTTTTGTGATTTTGATCGCCATTACGCTTTATTTCCTCTCCCCACTCAGTAAGTTAGATAAAATTGCTGTAAGTGGCAATAAGCAACTTACTGAGAATGAAGTAAGAAAAGAAAGTGGACTTGAAATTGGTGAGTTTGTCATCGGGATAAGTAATGGGAAAACCGAAGATGCCCTCAAAAAAAATACCCTTATTAAAGATGCTACCGTTTCTAAAGAAGGGTTAAATGATGTTCAAATCAATATCACCGAATTTAAAACGATAGGTTATCAACAACAAGATGGTAAATACTATGATGTGCTAGAAAGCGGCATTATGCTAACAGATCAACCAAGACAATTCCCAATTGGAAATGATTTGCTATTTCAAAATTTTAAAAACGGTAAAACGCTTGAGAAAATGGTAGACCAAATTAATAAGTTACCAAAAGATGTTGTTAGTTCTATCTCGGAAGTGATTTATAGTCCAACAAAAAGTGATAAAAACCATATTAAATTATATATGAACGATGGTAACCAGGTTTCCGCAGATATTAGTACCTTTGCTGAGAAAATGCAACATTATCCAGCAATTGTCGCTCAACTGGCGAAAGGACAAAAAGGGGTTATTGATATTGAAGTAGGTTCTTATTTCCAAAGTTATTATCAACAGAATGCGGAGAAAAAAGCAACCGAAGAAGCAGCTAAAGAGAAGAAAGAAACAAATGAATAATACTTTTTTTCTTCTCGCTAATTTTTTGGCGAATTTATAGATAACAGATGTTTCAAAAAGGTAACAAAATGATGACCTTAAGCTAAGGTATGCCAACACTTGTTCGCTTTTTGAATGAAATGAAAAAAATATCTTAAGAATTTGCCAAAAAATGTTCTTTGTGCTTTTATTACCTTCTTTCTTAGTGTAGACTGTAAATAAGTGATTTTGTATGTTAGGCAGAATGGGCAATCATTCTACACTGACGCCATAAAATAAAGAAATTTCATAGCTTTTTCAAAAAAGTTAAAAAACCGGCTTTTGCTCGGTATAAAAAAATGAAATAAATACATGTTAAATGACTAGAATAAAAGGAGGTGCCGATAAATGGGTGATAGCGAAATTTATGTAAGTTTAGACATTGGAACAGCTTCTGTGAAAGTAATCATCGCAGAAATGGCTGACGATAGACTCAATATTATCGGTGTTGGGAATGTCGAATCTTCCGGAATAAAAAAAGGGATTATTATCGACATAGACAAGACTGTAGAATCCATTAAAAAGGCAATTGAACAAGCAGAAAGAATGGTTGGCGTTGAAATTTCTCAAGTAATAGTTGGGGTAGTATCGAGTCAAGTGCATTTAGAAGCTTGCCGAGGAATTGTGGCAGTAGGTAGCGAAAACCGTGAAATTACAGATGAAGATGTCTGGAATGTAATGGATGCCGCTCAAGTTGTTCCTCTATCTCCTGAAAGAGAAATTATTAACACTATTCCAGATCAATTTGTTGTAGATGGATTAACTGGAATTACAGATCCACGTGGAATGATTGGTGTTCGTCTAGAAATGGAAGGTACATTAATCACTGGTTCAAAAACAATTTTACATAATACGTTACGTTGTGTGGAACGTGCAGGACTTGAAATTTCTGATATTGCTTTACAACCACTTGCGGAGGCATCTATTTCCTTGTCAGAAGATGATAAAGAATTTGGAACAGCACTCGTGAATGTTGGTGCAGGAACTACAACTGTTAGTGTGTTTGAGCAAGGACGACTAACTTATACTGGTGTCATTCCAGTTGGTGGAGATAATATCACCAAAGACTTATCACTTGGACTAAACACTTCTACTGCAAATGCCGATCGCGTTAAATTGGATCATGGCTATGCATTTTATGATGATGCTTCTCCAGATGAAGTTTTTGCTATTGATGTTATCGGTAGTGACCAAAAACAACATTTTACACAAGTAGAAGTAGCAGATATTATCGAAGCGCGTATGGAAGAAATTTTCCAATTAGTAGTGGAAGAACTTACTCGTGTCGGTAAAACGCATCTTCCAGGAGGTTATGTACTAACTGGTGGTTCGATGGCTATTCCAGGGGCAATTGATTTGGCTGGAAAAACCTTAGCAGCGCATGTTAGACTAGCGATTCCTGATTATATTGGTGTTCGGGAACCTTCCTTTACAACCGCAGTAGGCTTAATTAAATATGCTTATCAAATGGCTGAATTAGAAGGACGCGACGTAAGCAGTTCGGCAAACGAACCTCGTTACGACGACGAAGCACCAAAACAAAAACAACCTAAACCAAAACAAAAGAAATCAGATGACGAAAAAGTATCAACGAAAATGAAGAATTTTTTCGGCGCATTTTTTGAATAAAAGTGAATAGCTGATAGGTCAGCAAGAAAATCGTATCGTATAAATCGGCAAATAGGAGGCAATAATATGTTAGAATTTGACACTAGTTCAGAAAGTTTGGCAACAATTAAAGTAATCGGTGTTGGCGGTGGCGGGAACAATGCTGTAAACCGTATGATTGAGCATGGTGTTCAAGGAGTAGAATTTATCTCCGTTAATACAGACGCTCAAGCACTTAACTTAGCAAAAGCAGAAACAAAATTACAAATCGGTACAAAATTAACGCGTGGTTTAGGTGCGGGAGCTGTACCTGAAATTGGTAAAAAAGCTGCAGAAGAAAGCCGCGAACAAATTGAAGAAGCTTTAAAAGGCTCTGATATGGTATTCGTAACTGCTGGAATGGGCGGCGGAACTGGAACTGGGGCTGCACCTGTTATCGCTCAAATCGCAAAAGAAATGGGCGCTTTAACAGTAGGTGTTGTTACTCGACCATTTGGTTTTGAAGGACCAAAACGTACGAAACAAGCCTTAACTGGAACAGAAGCAATGAAAGAAGCGGTGGATACGTTAATTGTTATTCCTAATGACCGTTTACTTCAAATTGTGGATAAAAATACACCGATGCTTGAAGCTTTCCGTGAAGCAGATAATGTTTTACGTCAAGGTGTACAAGGGATTTCTGATTTGATTGCCGTTCCTGGTTTAATTAACTTAGACTTTGCCGATGTGAAAACAATTATGACTAATCGCGGTTCTGCCCTTATGGGAATCGGTATTGCAACTGGTGAAAACCGTGCTGCTGAAGCTGCGAAAAAAGCTATCTCTTCTCCACTTCTTGAAACTTCTGTTGATGGTGCAAAAGGTGTGCTAATGAATATTACAGGCGGATCTAACCTAAGCCTTTATGAAGTACAAGAAGCAGCAGAAATCGTATCAAGCGCATCTGATGAAGATGTAAATATGATTTTCGGTTCTGTTATTAATGACGAATTAAAAGATGAACTGATTGTAACTGTTATTGCAACAGGTTTTGATGAAGCAAAGCAAGCGCAACAACAAGCGCAAGCAAATCGCCGTCCAAATCAATCTATTCAAGTAAATCGTCCTAATTATGCTGTACAGGACGAACAACAAAATGATTATGCGCAAAATGCACCACAACAAGCAAATGCACCAGTTCATGAACAACAAGCTGAACCACAACAAAATAGTTCAGATGTTGATGTACCAGCATTTATCCGTAACCGTAACCGTCGCGGATAATACTTATAAGACAATTTCACCCGGCCACTTTTGAAGCATTGCCAAGTGACCGGGTATCTGATTATAACAAGAAGCGTTTTAAATAAAGCACTTCGGGAATTATATAAGGTGATAAAAAATGACAAAACAAGCTAATTTACAAAAAGTAACTGCACAAATCGAGCATGCCTGTGAAGAAAGTAATCGTCAGTCGGAAGATGTAACATTGGTAGCTGTTACGAAAACGATTGATGTAACTGGAATCACGGAGCTTTATGATTTAGGTATTCGCCACTTTGGTGAAAATCGTGCCGATGTTTTCCTAGAAAAAACAGTCGAACTTGCAGATAAAGACGACATTTGTTGGCATTACATTGGCTCTTTGCAAACGCGCAAAGTAAAAGATGTGTTACCACAAATCGATTATTTGCATTCGCTTGATCGATCATCGCTAGCAAAGGAAATCGAAAAGCGTGCTACTAAACCAGTGAAATGTTTCCTTCAAGTAAATATTTCTGGCGAGGAAAGTAAACATGGTTTTTCCAAAGAAGAAGCGCTATCTTTTTTACAAGAAGCGAATTTTACGTTTATTGAGATTGTTGGCTTAATGACAATGGCACCTATTACAAATAGCGACATAGAGCTGCATCACGTATTTCATGAGTTAAAGCAATTGCAGCAAGAAATTCATGCGCTTCAGTTAAAAAATATTCCATGTACAGAGTTATCTATGGGGATGACAAATGACTACGGAATTGCGATTACAGAAGGTGCAACATTTATACGAATAGGAAGAGCTTTGGTGAATGACGATAATATGGAGGTGTAACAAATGGGACTATCGAATAAATTTAAGTCATTCTTTTTCTTAGATGAAGAAGAGGAATATTATGAAGAGGAAGTAGCGAGGGAACCAGAACCTATGCAAAAGAAAACGAAGAAAGAAAAACCAAATAAAAATCGTTTTTATGCAGTAGAAGAAGATGATGCAAAGGTGGTTAGTATGCAGGGAGCTCAGTTTTCTAGTCGTATGGTACTTGCTGAACCGCGTGTGTATGCTGAAGCACAAGAACTTGCGGATTATTTGAAAGAATATAAATCTGTCGTTGTGAACTTGCAACGTATTAGCCATGATCAAGCGACACGTATTGTCGATTTCTTGAGCGGTACAGTGTATGCATTGGGTGGAGATATTCAACGCGTTGGCAATAATATTTTCTTATGTACTCCAGACAATGTGGAAGTGGATGGCTCTATTTCCGAAATGCTCGATGAACAAAACTTTATGTGATGAAGTAGAGGTGTGAGCTAGATTGCAAAGTATTTTATATCAAGTGGTGGAAATCGTTTTATTTATTATCAGATGGTTGCCAACACTAATGTTTATTTATTTCTTGATGAGCTGGTTTCCCGGTGCAAGAGAATCAAAAATCGGCCAATTTTTAGCACGTATTTTTGAACCTATTTTAGAGCCTTTTAGAAGGATTATTCCGCCGATTGGTATGTTTGATATTTCGTCCCTTGTGGCTTATTTCATTTTCCAATATGCGATGAGAGTTTTGACAGGTTTAATTCAAGTGTACGTCATTCCAATGTTATTTTAAAAAGCGCGCCCGTTTTTAAATGGGTGGCTTTTTTTATTAATAAGCAAGATTAGCCTGGTAGCAGTTGTTTTCATGGTATAATAGGGCTAAAGACTCGGCACGGATTGAAAGGGAGAAATTATGATGGATGGAATTTATCAGCATTTTCGCGCAGAAGAATACGCATTTATTGATAAGATTTTAGGGATTACGATGCAAGTTGAGAATGAATACACGCCACAACTTACGGATTTCTTGGATCCGAGACAGCGTTTTATTACTGAAACTGTTATCGGCGGTTATGATGAGATCAATGTACAGTTTTTTGGTGGAGTGGCGCACGCGGAGCGACGGCGCGCACTGATTTATCCAGATTATTATACGCCAACAGAAGCGGATTTTGAGATTGCTTTATTTCATATACGCTACCCGGTAAAATTCACGACCCTCACACATCAAAAAATCCTTGGAACACTAATGTCGCTTGGAATGAAGCGCGATATTTTTGGAGATATTTTAAATAATGGTACCGAATGGCAGTTATTAGTAGAAAGTACAATGAAGGATTATTTGACATTACAACTTGAAAAAATCGGTAAAGTAAATGTGATGTTAGAGGAAACGGAATTAACTAATGCTGTGTATGCGCCGGTTATTTGGGAAGAGATGGGCTTAACTGTTTCTAGTATGCGACTTGATGTGATTATTAGTAATGCGCATCATATTTCTAGACAGAAGGCGAAACAATTGGTAACTGCGGGACTAGTGAAAGTAAACTGGAAAACAGTGGAAAACCCAGATTTTGAATGTGAGGAAGAAGATGTATTGTCTGCTCGCGGGTATGGTCGAGTAAAAGTACTATCGACTGGCGGCAGAACGAAAAAAGATAAAATTCGGATCGAAATTGGCTATTTAAAATAAAAACGAAAGCAGCTGCTGCTTTCGTTTCAGACTGTAATATCAAATTATAAATAGCGTTTTATTGGAGGCCTTTATAATAATATGAATAATTAGCCATTGCAGAAGAAGATATTTTTTGTTTCAAAATACAAAATTCAAGCACAAAGACCTTCCATCCAATCTAACTCAATAGCATTGAGTTAGATTCGGTGAAAAACCTTTAATGATTTGAAATAAAAAGAAGAGAAGATGATTTTTGTGTCTTCTCTTCTTTTGCGTCTATTTTGTATCTTACTTATCAATATACTAGGATAGGTTATGTAAGATTGAAAAAAGTTAGTTAATGTTCAAATCTGATGTATAAAAAAATACTTGTGGATTTACATGTTATGATTTAATCACTTTAAAAAGAAAGGATTGAATTCATTGAAAAAAATATTAACGGGTTTAAGTACAACATTGTTGTTAACTGTCTTATTATTAACCATAACTGGTGGAGATCTAAAAGCAAAAGCTGCATCCGATTTATATCCACTACCTGCTCCAATTATTGATGTCTTTCCAGATGAAGGATTAGCCAAAGATATGGCTAAAAACTTGAACAAAGACTCTGTGAATGACGTTATTGACCAAGATGATTTGGATGCATTAACTGGCTTAGGATTTGAAACAGAAACAATTACGAATGATTCCATGCAATTACTAGAGCGTGCCATGTTTAACAACGTCAATATTGTTAGCGTTATGGAATTTGGAGAAGATCTAACGGAGTTCCCTGATATTTCTACTATTCCACATCTAAACACATTATTCTTTAATACTCCACCTGAAGGGGTAACTAGAAACTTATCTCTTCCAGACTACCAAAATTATCCTGAAATGGTCACCATTACCATGAGCGGAAGCAACTTAATCGGAGCAATCCCGGATTTCACTGGCATGCCTGACTTAAGCCAGTTATATATGGCCGACATGATGATTACAAGTGATGATGTGCCAGATTTTCATACTATACCCAAGTTATCTACGTTAGATTTAAGTCACAATCAATTAACCAATCTTCCTGATTTTCAAAACTTAACTAACTTAGCTGAATTAAATTTAAGCTTTAACAATTTAACGAATACCATGACCAACTTTACCAATTTATCCAATTTGAATAATTTAAATCTAGATTATAATCACTTAAATGAACTCCCATCCAATGTGTTAAATTCGATTTTTATTGAAAATCAATCTGGGACCGTGCCAGATCAAATAATTAAGCAAGGGGAAACGTGTACAATCCAACTACCTATTTACTTCCAATTGGCAGAGATTAATATGTTGGTTAATCCTACAGTGCTTGGTAGTTATTCAGCAGATATTCCGGTAGAAGTTGTAACTACTACCAATGCGGATACAGAATCTATTACTCTTGACACATCAGAACTTAGTCCGGGTGTATACAATTTCAACGTTCAATTCAATGATGCATACCCTATTACTCAAGAAGGTTGCGTATATGATTGGGTACTTACGGTTAATTAGAACATAGGAGACCCAGGAAACTGGGGTATGTAGGAAAAGTAAATATAGTAAAAAACAGCCAGGAATTAATTTTCTGGCTGTTTTTATGATAAAAACTATAGTCATTAGCGAGGTATATTAAGTGTTTTACGATGTGTGAAAAAAGGACATATCTGAAGCTGACAGGCAATATATGACAAGACACAATAACGACGAAGTAGAGTAATTAATAGTCTGTTTTTAGGATTTTATTTTTTAGGCAAAGAGTATAATTAGAAGTATAAAAATAAAACTAAGGACGTGGCACTACAGTGAAAAAGAAATTTGTATATCTCCTGTTGTTGGTATTGTTCATGACAGTACTTCCTTTCCAAATGTTAGAGGCACAGGCAGCCTCCACTTCATGGATTGAACAGGAGCTAGATGGTAACGAGCCTTTTATTGCCGAAACCGAAAAGATTTTATCCAAAAATAGGCAAGACATTACTCTAGCTGATTTGGAAACCATCCAAAAAATACATGTATTTGGTGCAGATTCAATCCCAAATAAAATATCGGATTATAAGAACTTAACTGCTTTAGAAGCTAACTATGGCACTATTACAGAAGTGCCAGAGAGTGTAGGGAGTTTAAAAGAATTAGTCACTTTAAATGTAGATGAGAATAATTTACAGGAGTTTCCCATGGTGATATTCCAATTACCTAAATTAGAAGTCTTATATATCAGTAGGGGTAATATTACAGAGATACCCACAGAAATTACTACGCTAGCTTCTCATTTAAAGGTTTTGGATGTAAGTAATCAAAAGTTAGTTACTATTCCCGATAGTATTTTAACAACTAACTGGAAAGCAATGCATGATGGGAAATTAGGTATGTCTCTTGCTGGTAATCAAATTGCTTCTGATATTCCAGCTAATTATTTGGACAATTTTAATAGTGGGGGAAACATGTTGGAATTTTATGATAACCCAACAATAGATTATCTCCAAAAACAAGATCAATTGACTTATACAGGAGGAACTATAGAGGTTCCTTTAAATACTGACTTCAAACAATTAACTCCTGATAAAACAAATCTAGGATTGAAATCTAATATACCTCTTTTTAGTCAACATGAATTTATGTATTATGATGATGGGACTTCTGCTAATATACTCACTAACGGCGTAGCGACAGACGTGGGGGATGGTTATATCACGATTAAAAGCACCTTATCGACGAACTCTAATCCTTTTGCAAAAGTGAGAGTTCCAATTAAAGTTACCGCACCACTAAAAGGAGCGGATGTTACCGTGCAATACCTGGATAGTAATGGAGATACGTTAGCCACACCAGATATCCTTTCTGGTAATGAAGGAGATGCTTATGCTTCAACGCCTAAAACGATAGATGGCTATACGTTGACACAAACACCTACGAATGCCCAGGGGACTTTTACAGAGGAGCCTCAAACAGTGATCTATGTATATACAAAAAATAGTGTCGCTGCAGCACCAGTTACCGTGAAATATCTAAATGAAGAGGGAAAAATATTAACAGCTTCCGATAACTTAACTGGTAATGTAGATGATCCATACCAAACGAAAGCGAAAGAATTTGCTGGTTACACATTGGATGAAAGCAAATTGCCGACGAACGCGAGTGGTGTTTTCAAAACCAATGCACAAACAGTAACGTATGTGTACAAAACCATACCAGCTTCGATTAAAGCACATGATTCTACAATGAATGTAGGAGATACATGGAGTGCAAAGGACAATTTTGATAGTGCAGTAGATTCACTCGGTGTCGCGGTTCCCTTCGATGAGGTGAAAGTAGACGGTTCGGTAGACACTACGAAAGCAGGCGTTTATCCGGTAACCTATAGTTTTGCCGGAGATTCTGTTACGATTAAGGTGACTGTAAAAGCAACAGTTGTTCCAGCGCCACCAATAACACCGATTAAACCTGTCGTACCAGCACCAGCTAACCCAAACACACCAAGTACACAGCAAACACCCACGAAACAATCCGGAACTTTAAAAATAAAAGCAACACATCAGGAACAACCGATAGTAGCGGGAAATTTAAAACTACCAACTACTGGGGATAATCTTTGGGATAGTGTGTTGTATAGCATATTTGGTTTCATCACCGTGTGTCTATCTTTTGTTTTATTCTTTCGACTTAAAAAGCAAAAAAATAGCTAAAATATAATAAAACTAGGTTGCCCACTTGAGAAAAAAGATGGGCAACCTAGTTTTTATTTAAGGAGAATTTGTTTATTTAAATCAAGGGCAAGCAAAAATGTAAAAAAAGGGTATACCCAAAATATACCCAAAACCATCATTGTAAATACACTTTTTTCAATGTATAGCTAGGGTGGATATTAATTGGTTGTGAAAAGAGTTGCTTTTTAGTCATGATAGTAGCATATACTCGAGTAAGTTCTACAGATTAAAATTTAGATTGACAAATAGAAGCTTTTATAAATTATAGAGCTGAAACGAAAGCAGTTGTTGCTTTCGTTTTTTTTATTAGCTTAATTGAAGCATTCTTTCTAAGGCTTTTAAGGCAAATTTGGTTGTCTGTTCATCGACTTTGATTTGGTTTCGTTTTTCGCCGTTTTGGATAGCTTCTAGTGTCCAAAGTAAATGTGGTAAATCAATTCGATTCATGGTCATACAAGGGCACATAAACGGATTTAGCGAGACGATTTTTTTATCTGGATTCTCTTGGATAATGCGACCAACTAAATTAGCTTCTGTTCCAACTGCCCATTCTGTACCTGGCGCTGCATTGTTTATTTCAGTTACAATTTTTTTCGTCGAGCCGGAATCATCTGCTAAAGAAACAACTTCATGCGTGCATTCTGGATGAACAATAATCCGCATATTAGGATGATTTTTACGAATGTTCTCGATATTTTTGACTGTGAAATGTTGGTGAACAGAGCAGTAGCCCTTCCAAAGAATGACTTTACAATCATCCAAATTCCCCTCATATTCTAGTTCATTTTTTATCGGGTTCCAAATTGCCATATGTTCGAGGGGAATACCTAGTTCAAAAGCCGTGTTTCGACCTAGATGCTGGTCAGGAAGAAAGAAAATCCGCTCTTTTTGTTCGAGCGCCCATGAGACAATTTTTGTTGCGTTACTAGATGTCACCGTAGTACCACCATGTTCGCCAACGAAGGATTTTATCGCAGCAGTGGAATTAATGTAAGTGACAGGTAAAATCGTATCGCCGAAAAGGGTTTGCAGTTTTGGCCAAGCATTTGTTAGCTGATGAATGTCCGCCATATCTGCCATCGAACAACCAGCGCGCATATCTGGCAAAGTAACAATCTGCTCGCTTGTCGTAAGCATATCCGCTGTTTCTGCCATAAAATGAACACCGCAAAAAACGATATGTTTGGCTTTTTTATTTTGTGCAGCAATTTGCGCTAATTGTAAAGAATCGCCAATCGCATCGGCAAATGGAACGACCTCATCTTTTTGATAATGGTGACAGGGAATAAAGAGATTCTCGCCAAGCTGGGCTTTAATTTCCGTCACACGAGCAATCATTTCGACCTGCGTCATTTGCTTATAATGAGTTGGCATTGTATCTTGTTCGACCGTTTCTAGTAAATTCATGCCTTTATTCCTCCTTTGCTATTAAAACTGATGTCAAACGCACGAACGGAATGCGTTAAGGAGCCTAAAGAAATGTAATTTGCTCCAGAACCCTTATAACGATGAATATTTTCTAAAGTGACATTACCGGAAATTTCTGTAGTAATGTGCGGTGGAACTAGCTTAACGAGTTGCTTGATTTCTTCCGGTGTGCGATTATCAAACATTATGATATCTGCGCCGGCTTGAACGGCTTCTTTTACTTGTTCAGCAGTTTCTGTTTCCACTTCGATTTTTACCATATGGCCAAGTTTTCCCCGTACAGTAGATACAGCACTTGTAATACCTCCAGAGAAGGCGATGTGGTTGTCTTTTAACATAACGCCATCGTATAGACCATTACGGTGATTAAAGCCGCCACCGGTCTGTACGGCGTATTTATCGAAGGCGCGAAGACCGGGTGCTGTTTTCCGCGTGTCACAAATCCGAATAGCGGAATCATCCAGTTGTTTGATAGCAAAATTAGTTTGGCTAGCGATACCACTCATTCGTTGCATTAAATTTAAAATAACTCGCTCACCGGAAAGTAACGTGCGAACTGGAGCCTTAACAGCCGCGATAATATCGCCTTTTTGAACCCAGTCACCATCTTTTTTATAAGCTTCAAATTGTATATTTCCACCGAGCAGTTCATAAACTTTCGGCGGGATGGAAATGCCACAAAGAATACCTGTTTCTTTTGCTAGGAAAACACCTTCTCCCATTGTGTCACGGGGAAAAACAGTTCCTGCACTTAAGTCATACTGACCAATATCTTCTAGTAAAAATGCTTGAATTGCTTGATTCATAAGTATGGAATTCATTTAATTACTCCTTTTAAAATTCGATGTGCACCAAGACTTTCTGTTCGTTTGAGCGCGCTTTCGGCGATTAGTTTTGCGGTGATAAGCATGTGGCTAATTTCCGCTGTTTTTCGAGTGTGATTTGCGTAATCGAAATCAGTAAGCCAGTGAAGAAATTCGGTGATTTTTTCTGGTTTTCTTGTGATGCCAAGCGTTTCCCAGATTTTCTCTTGAAGTAATTGTTTATCTGGTAAATGGGGCGTTTGGATTTGGTTCGAAAGAGGGATTTCTGGATGGTCTATTGGATTTATTTTTTGCGTGCGAATGTATTCAGCCACTTTTTCACCAAAGACGAGCGTTTCAAGAAGGGAATTGCTGGCGAGACGATTAGCGCCGTGCACTCCTGCATTTGCAACCTCACCAATGGCGTACAAACCGGGAATGTTCGTTTTACCAGATAGGTCGGTACGAATACCACCCATTAAAAAATGTGCGCCGGGATGAACTGGGATCCGCTTTGTTTCACGAAATGGGATGTGATGTGCATCCAAATTAGCTGTAATTCCCGGAAAACGTTTTTCAAAATTAGGAATTGCCGTGATATCAAGGAAAACCTCATTCCCATCTTGAATTTCTGCAAATAGCGTCGCAGCAACAATATCGCGCGGCGCAAGATCAGCTCTCGGGTGAACATCAGTCATTATCGCCGAACCATCTGCGCGAATAAGTTTGGCCCCTTCACCGCGGACCGCTTCTGAAATAAGCCCATGACAACGCCCGTTTAGAAAAAGTAAAGTGGGATGAAATTGGATAAATTCCATGTCGGTTAGCTTAGCACCAGCCCGGTAAGCCAGTGCTAAACCATCACCGGAAATTGTCGCCGCATTCGTCGTAACTGGAAAAAGTTGTCCAAGTCCGCCGCTTGCTAAAATAATATGTTCTCCGTAATAAGTATGTAGTCGATTTTCTTTATCTAAACAATGCACGCCGATAGCCGAATCATTCTGTTTTATAATTTCGATAGCCATTTTTTGCTCTTGCCAGTGAATGTCTGTTAATTTTTCTTGTAAAAAAGTAGTAAGAAATTTGCCGGTTTGATCACCGCCAGTATGTAAAATTCGTGGCAATTGGTGGGCGCCTTCTAAACCAAGCGCAAGTTCACCGTCTTGTTCGTCAAAAGCCATCCCTTCTGCGATTAATTTTTGGATAACCATTGGTCCGTGAGTAACGAGTTGATTTACTGCTAGAACTTTATTATGAAAACAACCGGCTTGAAAAGTATCGCTAAAATGTTTTTTCGGGGTATCGTTTTTTGACACTGCCGCTGCCACTCCGCCTTGCGCGAGCATCGAATTACTTTCTTCTTTGTAGCCTTTTGTGATTATTGTCACATCATAGTCCTGCATTAAACGAAGGGCAGCCGTGCAACCAGAAATGCCGCTCCCAACGATAATTACTCGCTCTTTTATCATCCTTTTCACCTCTTGCATAGTAGGTTCGATTAATTGTATACTTCTAAGTGAATATACAGTTGTCTTGTCATCTATAATCACACAAAACGAAATGAAATTCAAGTATAAAATTTTGGGGGAGAGGTAAAAAATGATTTACTTTGATCACGCTGCCACAACGAAAATGAGCGAGGCAGCTTTAGAAGTTTTTATGAGTGCATCCAGAGAATTCTTCGCTAATTCGGAAAGTTTACACGATGCCGGAACGAAATCTGCGGCTCTATTAGAAAAATGTCGGGGAAGTTTTGCGGAAATTTTACATGTGCCAAGTCGTGGAATTATGTTTACAAGCGGTGGCACAGAAAGCAATCAAATCGCAATCCAAACACTACTACATTCGACCAAGAAGAAAGAAGTACTCGTAAGTCCATTGGAGCATGCTTCTGTTTGGCAGCAACTAGAAGCACTTGAAGAAGCAGGAGCATGTTGGCTTAGGCTTTTACCAGTCGATGCATTTGGTAGAGTGGATCCAGCTGTGCTCAGCGATATGATTTCACCAGATACCGGACTAGTCATTATTCAGCATGTGAATTCTGAAATTGGTAGCATTCAGCCAATTAGAGAATTAGCGCATATTGCTAAACAAGCGGGCGTGTATTTTCATACAGATATCGTTCAATCTTTTGGAAAATTAGATCTAACGTTAGATGACGTGACTAGCTTTAGTATTTCCTCGCATAAAATTTATGGTCCAAAAGGAGCGGGACTACTTTTTATAAAGCCAGATGTTCCTATGCAGGTTCCTTTGCCGAATGTGCATCATGAATTCGGCTTTAGACCGGGAACTGTAAATGTTCCAGCAATTGCTGCCTTTACAACAGCTGCCTATGATATAATGGGAAATAGAGAAAAAGAAGCGCGGCGGATTGCAGAATTGAAAAAGGCGATTTGCGAAGCGTTAACAGCGAAAGTCAAGGTGGAAGGCGGATTAAATACATCTCCGTTTATTTTAGGGATCACTTTGCCGAACATGCAAGGGCAGGAAGCATTACTTGCACTTAACGAAGCGGACATTCAAATTTCGACAACGAGCGCATGTAGTTTACGTGACCCAGCGCCGTCCAGAACATTACTCGCTACTGGGAAAACGATAGAAGAAGCAAGTCGCTTTATTCGATTGTCATTTGGGAGAGAAAATGAATTAAGCGATAGTCTGATTTTTAAAAAGGAACTAGATAAATTACTACGAAAAAGGTGAGAAGATGAAAAAAATATTAGGAAATACACGCAGGCAACTTATTTTAAAATGGTTAAAAGAAGCAGAAACGCCTATTTCCGGAAACCAACTTGCGAGCAAAACAAACGTTAGTCGCCAAGTCATTGTTCAAGATATTTCTTTACTAAAAGCCGGAAATGAGCCAATTATGGCTACACCGCAAGGCTATATTTATGCGAAAGAAACAAGTTTTGCAGGGGAACGACGGGTGATTGCCGTGAAGCACACGAAAGAACAAGCGGTGGAAGAATTAAATATTTTAGTCGATCACGGAGTTTCTGTTGTGGATGTGATAGTTGACCATCCGATTTACGGAGAAATTACTGCATCTTTGCATTTGAAGAGCCGGTTTGATGTCGAAAAATTCATTAAAAAAGTACAGACGACTGGTGCCACTATGCTGTCGGGCCTAACAGACGGCACGCATTTGCATACGATTGAAGCAGATACAAAAGAGCAATTAGAACAAGCAATTGAGGCCTTAGAAAAAGCAGGATTTTTAATCTAACCATTTTTAATATAAATTCTAGGAAAAAGCTAGTAACTATGGTAGAATGTATGTTAGGTATTTATAAACAATAGTCGTATGGAGGTGCTAGATATGCCATTATCGCCGCTGGATATACATAACAAAGAGTTTACCCGTGGTTTTAGAGGTTATGACGAAGACGAAGTAAATGACTTCCTCGATCAAATCATTAAAGATTATGAACAAGTTATCAAAGAGAAAAAGCGTATTGAGGACACTTTAAATAATAGTGAAGAACGTTTAGGTCATTTTACAAACATTGAAGAAACATTAAACAAATCATTAATCGTGGCACAAACAGCTGCCGAAGAAGTGAAAGCTTCCGCTGAAAAAGAAGCCAAACTTATTATCCGTGAAGCAGAAAAAAATGCTGACCGAATTCTAAGCGACTCACTTTCTAAAGCGCGCAAAATCGCGATTGAAATTGAAGACCTAAAACGTCAATCCAAAGTATTCCGTGAGCGTTTACGTATGCTAGTGGAAGCACAAATGGATTTAATTAAAAGTGAAGATTGGCAACAAATGATGGCTTACGATGTAGATGCGACAGAACTTGCGTCTATTAAGGAAGTAGAATCAGCTGAATCTGAAGAACGTTAAAAACGATTATTAGAGACAAGTAAGTTTTTTAGATAAAGGATACAAAGCGAGTTGGTGCATGGTGCGAGACCAGCTATCCTCTAGAAAATCGAAATCACTCTTTAGTTCTAACCCGAAAGAGCAACCGCTTGAGTAAGTGTTAGCGCGAGCCAGCGTTATGGCATTAATGAAGTGGGCAAGCAGTTAAAATGCATGTCAACAAGGGTGGTACCGCGAATCTCGTCCCTTTTTTGGGAGAGATTTTTTTGTGTTTAAAAATAAAGTTTTAAAGGAGAAGAAAACATGGAATATAAAGATACGTTATTAATGCCAAAAACAGATTTTCCGATGCGTGGAAATTTGCCAAACAAAGAACCTGAATGGCAAGCAAAATGGGAAGAAGAAAAGCTATATGAGAAAATTCAAGAAAAAAATGCTGGACGTCCGACGTACATTTTGCATGATGGGCCTCCTTATGCTAATGGTGAGCTTCACATGGGTCACGCTCTAAACAAAACAATCAAAGATATTATCGTTCGTTATAAATCAATGGCTGGCTTCAGCTCCCCGTATGTTCCTGGTTGGGACACACACGGACTACCAATTGAGACAGCTATCGCCAAAAAAGGCGTTAAACGGAAAGAGATGTCTATTGCTGAATTCCGCAAACTTTGTGCCGAATATGCGATGAAACAAGTAGACGGTCAACGTACAGGATTCAAACGTCTTGGAATTAATGGTGACTGGGAAAATCCTTATATCACTCTTTTACCAGAATATGAAGCAGAGCAAATCAAAGTCTTCGGTGAAATGGCGAAAAAAGGTTACATCTACAAAGGGAAAAAACCAGTGTATTGGTCTCCTTCAAGTGAATCTGCACTTGCGGAAGCAGAAATCGAATATCAAGATAAAACATCTGCGTCGATTTTTGTGGCTTTCAAAGTAACAGACGGAAAAGGTGTACTAGATGAAGGAACGAATATTGTCATCTGGACAACTACTCCTTGGACAATCCCTGCAAACATGGGTATCACAGTTAACCCTGATTTGGACTATGTTGTGATTGAATCCGCTGGGGAAAAATATGTTGTAGCAGAAGCACTTTTACCAAGCTTACGTGAAAAACTAGGCTTTGAAGATGCGACAGTTGTGAAAACGGTTCGTGGTTCTGAACTTGACCGCGTTGTAACAAAACACCCATTCTATGACCGTGATTCCTTAGTAATGAACGGGGAACATGCTACTGCAGAAGCGGGTACGGGCGCGGTTCATACAGCTCCTGGACACGGGGAAGATGACTTTTTAATCGGGAAAAAATATGATTTAGAAATACTTGCTCCTTTAGATGATCGCGGTGTATTTACAGAGGAAGCACCAGGGTTTGAAGGCGTATTTTATGATACAGCGAATAAAATGGTGACAGAAAAACTAGAAGAAGTGGGCGCATTACTAAAAATGGAATTCATCACTCACTCTTATCCACATGATTGGCGTACGAAAAAACCAGTTATTTTCCGTGCAACAGCACAGTGGTTTGCTTCGATTGACGCATTCCGAGATGATTTACTAGCTGCTGTTAAAGGTGTTAACTGGACTCCAGCATGGGGTGAAACACGTCTATTTAATATGGTTCGCGACCGCGGCGATTGGGTTATTTCTCGTCAACGTGCGTGGGGCGTTCCACTACCAATTTTCTATGCAGAAAATGGAGAAGCGATTATCACAGACGAAACAATCAACCACATTTCGGAACTTTTCCGTGAGCATGGTTCGAATGTTTGGTTTGAGCGAGATGTTAAAGACTTGCTACCTGCTGGGTTTACGCATCCAGGTAGTCCAAATGGCGAATTTACAAAAGAAACGGATATTATGGACGTTTGGTTTGATTCAGGTTCTAGTCATCAAGCTGTGCTGAATGCTCGCCCAGAATTAAGTCGTCCAGCTGATTTGTACATGGAAGGCTCTGACCAATATCGTGGTTGGTTTAACTCCTCTTTAACAACAGCTGTAGCAATCACTGGCGAAGCGCCTTACCGTAATGTGCTAAGTCATGGTTTTGCACTTGATGGTGAAGGTCGTAAAATGAGTAAATCTCTTGGAAATACCCTTCTTCCGGGCAAAGTAATTAAACAACTTGGTGCGGATATTGTTCGTCTTTGGGTTGCTTCAGTAGATTATCAAGCCGACGTTCGCGTTAGTGATGAAATCTTAAAACAAGTATCCGAAGTATACCGTAAAATCCGCAACACAATGCGTTTCTTACTAGGAAATATCAATGACTTTAATCCAACTACTAATACGGTTTCTTATGAAAACCTACGTGAAGTAGACAAATATATGCTAATTAAATTAAATGATTTAGTGAAAAATGTGAAGGATAGCTATGAAGCTTTCGAATTCTCTACTATTTACCACCAAATCAATAATTTCTGTACAGTAGAATTAAGCCAATTTTATATGGACTTTGCCAAAGATGTTGTTTACATCGAAGCGGCTGATAGTCATGATCGTCGTGCTATGCAAACAGTCTTTTATGAAGCGGTTGTTACGTTAACCAAATTACTTGCTCCAATTTTACCGCATACAACAGAAGAAGTTTGGAATAGCTTGATCGGTGAAGGCGCGGAAAGTATTCATTTGCAAGACTTACCAGATGTAAAAGTATTAGCTAATAGCGAAGAAATTACAGCGAAATGGGACGCGTTCATGCAAATCCGTGATAACGTTCAAAAAGCTTTAGAATTCGCTCGTAACGAAAAATTAATTGGTAAATCAATGCTTGCAAAAGTAACTTTATATGTTGATGGCGAAGCGAAAACACTATTTGATTCTTTAGAAGGTGATTTTGCACAACTGTTTATCGTTTCTGACTTTGAACTTGTGGAAGGTTTGGAAAATGCACCAGAATCTGCATTCAAATCAAATCAAGTAGCTGTTCAAATTACTGTAGCTGAAGGTGAAACTTGTGAACGTTGCCGTGTAGTGAAAAAAGATGTAGGCGTAAATCCAAAACATCCAACACTTTGTGGCCGCTGTGCGGATATTGTTGTAAAACACTACGAAGCTTAATGCTCGCTTGGGGAAAATCCTACTCATTTCAAAAGGAGGTTCCCCAAGCTTTTTTAATTTAAGATGTGGTATTATAGACGTAATTCCAAATAAAGGAGGTTGCTTGACGTAATGGCAACAATTCACTTTACAAAAGTACATGGTTCGCAAAATGATTTTTTCTTAGTTGATGAAGAGGGAAATCAAATAATGGATTGGTCGGATGCGAAACGTGCTGATTTTGCAATAAAGCTTTGTGATAGAGAACATTCGCTTGGTGGAGCAGACGGAATTTTATATGTCACAAAAAGCAGTGAAGCTGGACCAATTGGCCAAATGCGTGTCGTTAACTCGGATGGATCGATTGCGTCGATGTGCGGGAATGGCCTAAGAACGGTAGCTCGTTATTTACTTGAAAAGCACGCATTAACAGAAGCAAAAGTCGAAACAATGAAAGCGATACTGGATGTCAAAAAAGCGACTTCGCTTGGTTTTGATATTCCAACGTACCAAGTCGAAATTTCTCCAGTTAAATTTAACGCAGAAAGTTTACCAATGAATGTCGGTGTGGAAAAATTATTTAATCAAGTTGTTCCAGAACTTGATGCAGAACTCGCTTTTTCTGCTGTTTCTGTTCCTAATCCGCATTTGATTACATTTGTGGACCAAACCGTGTTAGACTCGGATAGACAAGAAACTTTAGCGAGTTATTTAAACAGCGAAAATCCTTATTTTCCAGATGGTGTCAATGTTAGTTTTGTGAAACGATTAAGCGATGATGCGATTTATGTGCGGACATTTGAACGCGGTGTAGGTTTTACGAATGCATGCGGGACAGCGATGTCAGCTTGTAGTTTAATTAAAAAAATGTTAGATAAGGATACTTTTGAAACACCACTTAATGTTTATAATGATGGTGGGCGAGTACAAGTGACTGCCAAAAAAGACGAAGCTGGTGATATTTCGCTACAATTAATTGGTAATGCAACGTTTGTTAGCACGGGGTCAGTTAGCTACGAAAGCGACACAGTTACTGAGCTTACAAATGAAGCGACACCAGAACAAGCACAGTATCAAGAGCTTGTAAAAGAAGTAAAAGAATTTCTAAAAACAACCGAATGAAAAGGAGTTAACCATGAATACAAATCGTAAAAAAGCAACACCGCTATTCGTTATCGGCGGATTTTGCCTTATTTTATTTATTACCATCGCTTCCGCTATTGCGACAGAAAGTAACTGGGTAGCACGTTTTGACCTAAGTTGGATTGAAAAAATCCGTAGTGGCATCCAACCGGATAAAACAGCCATCGTTAAATTTCTAACTACCCTAGGAAGCGCAGAAACAACAATCATTTTGACCATTGTAGTCGTTCTTATTTTATTCTTTTTACGAAAATTTGTTGTCGGACTTTGGTTTGGTGGAACGATGCTCGTTTGTGGCGTAGTACTAAATCTTGTTTTGAAAAGTTTGGTTGGTCGGACGCGTCCGGCAAGTGTGAATTGGTTAGTGAGCGAGTCAGGCTTTAGTTTCCCAAGTGGACATGCAACGGCAACGGCGGTTTTTTATGGCCTTGCAGCGATGTTCTTGATTTTCACTGTACCAAAAATGTGGCAAAAAATCGTTATCGGCATTATCGGTTATGGTTTCATCCTGTTTGTCATGTATACACGCGTTTATCTTGGTGTGCATTTCCCGACTGATGTACTTGGCGGATTTTTCCTGGGTACAGCATCGGTGTTTATCTCGCTAGGTGTTTATTTCTTAGTACGAAAACCATTACATAATTTACTTGTGAAATGGCGGATTAAAGATAAAAGTATTACAGAATAATATAAAAACCCTGTTATAAGAATTAGCTTATAGCAGGGTTTTTCAGATAGTAAACTGAATAATCTATTTTGTAACCGTACAGCTTTTTCACTTGATTTATTTGCTCGTTGGCGTTAATATATAAGTGTTGATAGTAGCTAATTTACTTATTATCAAGGATATTGATGTGAAGTGAGTATCTTTGCTAATATGTGAATTTTGTAATTGAAAAAATGATTAGCTTGTTGTTAACATCTTTTTCGTTAGTAAAAGAAACATATTAAGAAAATTTTTGGAGGTTTGTGAAATATGCAAACAGGTACAGTTAAATGGTTTAACAGTGAAAAAGGCTTCGGTTTCATCGAAGTAGAAGGCGGAGACGATGTATTCGTACACTTCAGCGCTATCGAAGGTGAAGGATTCAAAACTTTAGACGAAGGTCAAAGCGTTGAATTTGAAATCGTTGAAGGCCAACGTGGCCCACAAGCAGAAAAAGTTACTAAACTTTAATCTGTTCACGTTAAACTAATAAAAACACGCAGCGGACTTCTTAGGGAGAAGCCTTGCTGCGTGTTTTTTTATGCTAAATGAATTCGGTATGTTTTAATTTCAAATGGAGCTATTGTAAATGTTGGTGTAGGAAGTGATGTTTCGTTTTCCTCGAGTAGATTGCATTCTGTGATGGAAGTAATGGTGTAATCACTATTGAATGTCACTTCACCGTGCGTTCCCGCAAATTCATGCAAGCGCAGAATGAAGCCATTCCCGTCCTCGGCTTGTTTAACGCTATCAATCATCACGTAAGGATTTGTCACTTGGAAAAGAGAAAAAGTTTCAATTTCGCCGTTGGAAGTGAAAATTGGATTATTCAATTCCCAGGCTGCTTGGACTGTTTCCCCGTCTAAGAAATCGCCTTGATGTGGATAGAGCGAATAAGTGAATTGATGGATTCCTAAATCAGCATCTGGATCAGGATAGCCCGCTGCCTTAAGCAAGGTTAGACGGATTGTAGAATCTTTAATATCATAGCCGTATTTGGAATCATTTAACAAACTGACACCGTAATTCTTTTCTGAAAGGTCAGCCCATTGATGGCCAACAGTTTCAAAGCGGGCATAGTCCCAGCTTGTATTCCAGTGCGTTGGCCGTTTGACGTTTCCAAATTGGATATCATAGCTAGCTTCACTTGCATGCACGTCGACAGGAAAGGCGACTTTGAGCAACTGGTTGCGATCTCGCCAGTCCACCTCAGTTTCAAATCGGATTTCAGGACTTTCGTGATAAAAATGAATCCACTGGGTAATTTGTGATTTTTCGGAATGTAGCACTTGTTTCATGGTGAATTGGAGCGGGCCTTTTTCCGTTATTTCAACTGAATCTAGCGCGGTGATTTCATTTTGTTTTTCTTGATAAAATAGGTCGATATCCCAGGCGTCATGCCACATCGGCTTATCTTCAAATAATTGAAATACATTACCTCGCGTATTTTCCGCTAGTACTTGGCGGTTATTTTTTTTGTCAAAAATGGACGTGAATTGTCCGACTTCATTCCATTTTATTTGATAGAATGGTGTTTCTAGTTGTTTATTGTTGTAGTTAAAGGATGACTGTCCTAAAATGTTCGGTGTTTCTTTAACAGAAATAGTTGCGGCACCAAGCACAGGTAAGTTTGGATGCTGGATAAGCCAAGTATTATTTACTAATTTTTGCGCAGGCAGCAGTATATTATTTTCATCATAAAAGGCTAAATGGTCCGCTGGGTTTTCAGGTGAAATTTCGATGTATCGTGGTCTGGTCCATGTGGAACTATTCCAAAGCGTTATTTTTTCTTCAGCTGCTCTTGTTAAACTGGCCAATTGCTTAGAAATTAACACGTTATTTTCCGTCATAGCTTCCGTGTATTCAATTAGAGCATCGTCATAGACTTCTTTTATAGAAGAGCCAGGAATAATGTCATGAAACTGATTTCGAAGTAAAATTTGCCAAATGCCTGCTAATTTTTCAGTTGGGTAAGTTATGCCTTGTTTTAGATTTGCTAAAACGGAAAGCCATTCGCTATTTCGTAAGCCGAGTTCGATTTTTCGATTCATTTTTTTCGTAAAGGCTTGGCTCGTATAAGTTCCACGGTGATATTCGAAGTAAAGTTCGCCGTTCCATGTATGAACATATTGATCGGTCGCATTTATCGTTTCGTGTAAATCGTTGAAATATGTAGTGGCGCTTTTTGGCTTTACTTCGGGAATTCCTGGCATCGCGTCATAACGACGGCGCATCTCTAGCATTTCTCGGTTCACACCGCCACCACCATCACCGTAGCCGTATGCAAGTAATAATTCTTGGTTCACTTCTTTATCTTGGTATTTGTCCCAAAGACCGACAAGTTCGCGCGCTGTCATTTTGCCATTATAGGTTGAAATGCGGCTATTTTTTTCTGGGGCAGTAATGAAATGGGTCAAAATTTCCGTCCCATCCATCCCACGCCACTGGAACGTATCGTGCGGCATGCGGTTATATTGATTCCAGCTAATTTTGGTTGTCATAAAAGTCTTAATACCTGATTTGCGAAGGATTTGCGGTAAAGCCCAGCTATAGCCAAATACATCTGGCAACCATAGAAAACTAGAAGGTTTACCAAACTCTTCGCGTAAAAATTTCTGACCGTAGAGCATTTGCCGAACGAGCGATTCGCCACTAGGAATATTGCAATCAGCTTCAAGCCACATTCCGCCGTCAGCTTCCCAGTTTCCTTCACTGATCTTCGCTTTGATTTTAGCATATATTTCTGGGTAATCTTCTTTGATGTAGGCGTAAAGTTGTGGTTGCGATTGGAGAAATAAGTATTCAGGGTAATCTTCCATTAAATGAAGCACGGTCGAGAATGATCGTGCGGCTTTTTCGCGAGTATGCTTTAAGCGCCATAGCCATGCTACATCTATGTGAGTATGCCCAACAGCCGCCACTTTAATAGGAAAGTTTTTCGGTATTTTTTTCAGAGCAGCTTGTAAATTCTGATTAGCTGTTTCCATCGAAATAAGATTTTGTATGGATCCCGGTGTACTCCAATCAATCGCAAGGTAAGCGCGGTTAATCGCTTGGAGGAGTGGGGCATAGGTTGGATTTTTTTCTTCGAGTTGGTCGAGTGTTTTTAAAGTTGCTTTACTCGTGAAATACAAATCGTCAATCATGAGATTTAAATATCCAATAAAGGCTTCTTTTAACTGGTGTGTCTGGATAGTAGGAGTTCCGCCACCTTCCAGTCCAGACCATAAACGAAAGACCAGTTCTATCGTTTTTCCAGCAAAACTATCTGGGAAAAGAACTTCGCGGTGATTTTGATCGACGCCTTGATATGGTTCCCCGTTAACAAATAATAGTGATTCAAAGCCGGAATTGTGGCCGTCGCCGGTATTTCCAAAATCAAAGTAGCCAATCAAACGCGTGCCAGTTTTGGTGTCTGGAAAAGTAATTGTTGTTTTGAGCCAGACATAACGATCCCTACCTGACCAGTTTTCCCCGATAGTTAATTCGTTATCATACAAGATGTTATCTGGTCGTGCAGCAATTTCTCCATCCATATCCTCGGCTGTTTGGAAATTACGGATAGGATAAGTTTTTTCGTAACGATAAAGCGCAACTTCATCTAGCCTGCCTCGTAGTTTATCTTTAGTGAAAAACATATGTATACTCATATCCCTTCTATTTTTGTCTAGAACGGTTTCAATATATCATAGCGGGAAAGGATGTCAATTTGGCTTTTTTTAGGTATGACAGAAACTTTCCTTAGAGTGGGAAGGATTACGCTTTCTTCTAATGGACAAATCAAGGGAAAATGGATTATTCATAGTAGTTTTTCGGCTAGCATTGCAATTCACTCTAGCCCTTACTATACTTAGCTTGAAAGCGAATACAAAAAGGATATTTGGAGGGGCAAAATGACTAGAAAGAAAGCGCATATTATTTCTCATTCTCACTGGGATAGAGAATGGTTTTTACCACTGGAAAGTTTGAGATTTAGGCTCGTTACACTGATGGACGAAGTAGAAGCATTACTTGATAAGGAAGATGGATTCCATCATTTTCATATGGATGGACAAATGATTATGTTAGAAGATTATTTGGCTGTGAAACCCGCTAAAAAGGAAAAAATGAAGCAGCTGGTTGCGGACGGGAAACTGCGAATTGGACCGTGGTATATGTTGCAGGATGCTTTTTTAACAAGTGGAGAAGCGAATATTCGTAATTTGCAGTATGGTTTAGAAATGGCAGAGGAATTCGGGCAAGCAGAGAAAATTGGTTATTTCCCTGATACGTTTGGTTTATATGGCCAAGTACCACAACTCATGCGCCAAGCTGGTTTTGATACAGTTGTTTTCGGTCGTGGAGTCAATCCAACGGGCTTTAACAATCAAGTTTTTGATAGTGCTTTTGCCTCGAAATATTCGGAAATGTTTTGGGAAAGCCCGGACGGTTCGAAAGTCTTAGGGATTTTACTGGCGAATTGGTATTCCAATGGTAATGAAATTCCGGTGGATAAAGAAGCCGCAAAAGTTTTCTGGGATAAGAAGTTAGCGGATGTGGAACGGTTCGCGTCGACGGATGAATGGCTATTTATGAACGGCTGTGATCATCAGCCAGTGCAAACTGATTTAGCGGAAGCCTTGGAAGTGGCGCGGGAACTTTATCCTGATGTAAAGTTTATCCATAGCCATTTTGAAAAATACCAAGAGGCTGTCAAAGCTGGTCTTGAGCCAGGAAAATTACAAACGGTTCACGGAGAATTAACGAGCCAACAATCAGATGGATGGTCCACGCTCGCTAACACAGCATCGTCACGTATTTACTTGAAACAAGCAAATGCGAAAATAGAGCGTTTATTAGAGCGATTGGCTGAACCGATTTCTGTGATGGGGACAGAAGCTGGTGTTCAATATCCACATGAATACTTAGCTTATGCTTGGAAATTGCTCATGGAAAATCAAATCCACGACAGTATTACTGGATGTAGTTTGGATGAGGTGCACCGCGAAATGGAAGCTCGTTTTGAAAAAGTTGAACAAACGACTATGGCAATTATTCAAAACGCCGCGCGCCGAATAACGGAACAAATCGCAACGAATGAAACGGGTATTCCGCTTACGGTTTTTCATGCGGGTGGTATCGAAGCGACTAGAACAGTAGAGCTTGAAATTGAAACAGACGCAATTCATTTTTCTGAGATGCATTTTGAATTAATACCGGATGAATTAGCGAAACTTCCAGAGCAAAGTTTTCGGCTGGAAACAAGTACCGGCGAGGAAATTCCGGTTGTAGTTGAGTCGCTTGGCATTCGTTTCAATTACGATTTGCCAGAACGGAAATTCCGCGATTCTTATTTTGCGAGAAAGTACAAACTAACCTTCGCCGTAGAAAATTTGCCAGCGGTTGGTTATGAAACAATATACGCGCATTCGGTCGATTTGGTGAATGAATCAGCGAACCAAACACAAGATTTCTCTTTAGAAAACCGCTTTTTAAAAGTGGAAGTTGCGGCAAATGGGACGTATACGATTTTAGATAAAGAGACGTCGGTAGAAGTTTCAGGTGTTGGGGCTTATGAGGACGTGGGCGACATTGGTAATGAATATATGTTTAAAGAAACCGGCGATAACTTACGAATAAATACACTTAATTCCAAACCAGCAATTCGAGTACTACGAGAGGATAAACTCGGCAAGACAATCGAAATAAACCATGAAATTGAAATACCAGAAAGCGCAAGTGCCACCTTTGCCGAAGAAAAACGTCGCCTAGTATGGCATCCGGATCGGCAGTCGGAGCGCTCGGAAAATTTTACTACATTTAAAATCACGACAGAATTAACGCTAAACAAACACGATAAACAATTAACTATCCGCGTGAAACTAAATAACAACGTAGATGACCATCGACTCCGCGTACTTTTCCCGACTGGAAAACAAACAGAAACACATCAAGCGGGAAGCGTTTTTGAAGTAGTAACACGCGCGAATAAACAAGTCAAAGAATGGACGAATCCTGCTAAAGATAACCGAAAACAAGGCTTTGTTGCTAGTGGAAATATCGTTGTCGCAAGTCTTGGTTTACCAGAATATGAAGTAAGCGAACATGGTGACAAATTGGAATTAACGTTGCTTCGCGCAGTATCTGAAATAGGCGATTGGGGTGATTTTCCGGCATATGAAGCGGAATGCCACCGAGAGATTACAGCAGAGTTTCACTTATTTCTGACTGATGATTCTGATGTCGCAAATAGCTCCATCCCAGTACAAGTAAACGCACGCTTGACTCCTATTTTTGCATTCCAACACAAATCAGCAACGAAAGAAAAAATTCTCGCAGAAAACAGAGATTTTGCAGAATGGGAAACAGAGGATGGATTTGTCTTCTCAGCATTTAAAATCGCTAAAGACAACCAACCGATTATCCGTTTCTATCAAACTGCAAGTGAACCAAAACTATTAACAACTGAGCGTCCATGGCAGAAATCAACAATTTTAGAAGAAACAACGGGAGATGCCAAGAAACAATTTACTGCTAGTCCAAACGAAATCATCACCTTAAAAGGAGTGTAATACATGACAAACAAAGTACCAGCAAGCTTTAACAAATGGATAGAGAAAGTGAAAACGACTTTTCCGGAAAACGAAAAACTTCACCGCATGTTTGAAAAATGTTTTACGAATACGTATACAACTACCTTACAAGAAACAGAAGAGGGGCTTCCGTTTGTTATTACAGGAGACATTCCAGCGATGTGGTTACGCGATTCTACAAGCCAAATTAGACCATATTTAATTGTGGCGGAAGAAGACGAAGAAATGGCGACTGTTATTGAAAACCTCGTAAAGTTACAAACTAAATGTATTTTGCATGACCCATACGCGAATGCTTTTAATAAATCGGCGAATGGGGCGGGATTTCAAAACGACAAAACAGCAATGACCAACCTGGTTTGGGAACGAAAATATGAAATTGATTCACTTTGCTATCCGATTCAATTAGCGTACCTATTATGGAAAAGCACCAACCGTACAGGTCATTTTACCGAAGAATTTAGAAAAGCATTGCATCAAATCATCGAAGTCTTTAAAATCGAACAAAAACATACAGAACAAAGTCCGTATCGTTTTGAACGAGAAAATGTGCGTCAATCAGATACCTTAAATAATAACGGAAAAGGAACAGATGTAAGCTATACTGGTATGTCTTGGAGTGGCTTTAGACCGAGTGACGACGCGTGTATGTACGGCTATCTTGTACCGAGTAACATGTTTTTAGTTGTGGTGATGGATTACGTCCAAGAAATCGCAGCGACGTTTTACCCGGAAGATAAAGAATTGCCGAAAGAGAGCTCGGATTTACGAAAAGAAGTTGCCGCAGGGATTGAAACCTATGCCAAACAAGTGCACCCGTATTACGGCGATGTTTACGCGTATGAAGTTGACGGAACGGGACGTAAATTATTTATGGATGATGCTAACGTGCCAAGCTTGCTTGCTGCAACATACCTTGGTTTTTGCGAAAAAACTGACCCCGCATACCAAGCGACCAGAAAACTTATTTTAAGTCGGGAAAATCCTTATTTTGTCGAAGGCAGTGTACTTACAGGAATTGGTAGTCCACATACGCCTGATCATTATGTATGGCCGATTGCGCTTAGCATCGAAGGATTGACTGCAGAAACAGAAGCGGAAAAACAAGCTATTTTAGAGATGCTGATTGCTGGCGATGGTGGAACGGATTATATGCACGAGGGTGTCAATGCCTCGAATCCAGCTGAATTCACGCGCGACTGGTTTGCTTGGTCTAATGCGATGTTTAGTGAATTTGTTTTAAGTTTGTGCGGTGTGTATGTGAAAGGAAGCCCATTAAGTAAATAAAAAAAGAAAAGTCTGAGCGAAAACTCAGGCTTTCTCTTACTATCAAAGGAGAGAAGAAGAATGAAACTTATTGATAAATTCTCAGTTATTAGCGACTGGATTATCCGGCTCGTCTGGACAAACTTAGTATGGCTTTTCCTCGTATTAATTGGTGGGATTGTGTTTGGCTTTATGCCAGCGACGGTTGCTTTGTTTACGATAACAAGAAAATGGGCTCGGGGGGACTTGGATACGCCAGTTTGGAAATCTGCTTGGCAAACCTATAAACAGGTGTTTGTTTCGGCTAATTTAGCGGGTGGGGTTTTTGCGCTAATAGGGATTTTTCTTTATGCAGATTTGCGGATTGTTTTTGAATTGATGCAAGGTTTTTGGTCGACGATTTTATACTTCTTCTTAATGTTCTTGCTTTTTCTCGTGGGGATTGCTTTTTTGCAGTATTTCACGGTGTTTGTCCACTTCCAAATGAAAAATGTGCGAGCTTATGTCGGGCAAGCGTTCTTGCTCGCGATTACTAGTTTTAAAAATACTTTTATGATTGTTATTGGGCTAGTTTTTTGCGCATGGTTAATTTCGAAAATGCCTGCTTTTATTTTGTTTATTTCTGGTGTTTTACCAAGTTATTGGATAATGAAAATCAACTTACACCGCTTCAAGCAAATGGAGCCTAAGTAACCCCTTACATTATTGGTGATAGTATGCAATAATCAGAAAAGAAGAGGGGGCAGTGAATGAGCATGGCACAAGAATTACCACGCAAGCGCGTTTTCAAAAGGATGTTATTAATTTTTTCTTTAACAAGTCTTTTTACGGTCAGCTTATTACTTTTTTTCATTTATAAGTACTATACTAATATTCAACTAGATACCAATCTCCAAAGAGCGGAAACTATTGCGAATAAGCAGCTCGATGCACTTACGGAGAAGCAAAAGGCATTAATTAGTTTAACGCAAGATATTTATCGTAATAGTGATTTGATGCAAGATGTTCAAATAGCGATGACAAACGATTACGGTAGCTACACGGAGCAAAATATCGATAACTATTTTAAAAGTAAAAATTTTTATTCTGTAGATATGCAAACGTATTTACAGTCTTATTTTTCGTATGATGAAGATATTATCGCACTTCAGCTCATTTCGGATGATGGGAGTTACTCTTATACTTTCCCGAGTCGTTATCGTGAATGGAAAGAAACCGTTGATACATATGGGGAGGAAAATATCGCCACCGAAGCATCGAAGCAAGGGACTTTTTATACAATCGAAAATAAAATTGTCGTGAAACAGCCGATTAATGATCCAAGCACATTAAAACAAATGGGTTATCTGCTCCTTTACATTGATCCGACTTTTCTAAGCAAATGGGTTACAAAAGACTATCAAAACTCGATTTTCCAAATAAATAATGCGAAAGGAGCTGAATTATATTCCAACCATCCAACGAAACAAATACAAACACCTGAAAAACAAGGTTGGATTAATGTAGACAACAAAAAAATATATTTTCAAAAAACGGAAGATGAAACAAGTGGCTTGAAAAACAATACGTTTTTATATCGTGTAACAGATGATAGCGCGCCGCTCATCGAACTTACTTTATTTGGTATTGGACTGTTATTAGTTATTTTTTCTATTAGCATTAATTTTGTTATTAGTAGACGTTATTCTAAGCGGATTTTAACGATTATTGGCGGAATGAACCGGGTGGAAAAGGGGACGCTTGATGCAAAGCTTCCAGTCGATAATAACGGGGATGAACTGACGATGATTAGCGAGCGATTTAACCATATGACAGAAAACCTCGATGCATATGTGAAGAAAGTATATAGCCTAGAAATGGAGGAACAAAAAGCACGGCTCAAAGCGCTTCAAGGTCAAATGCAGCCTCATTTTCTTTATAATTCATTAGAGGCAATTAGAATGAATGCACGCGTAGAAGGAGCCAAAGCGACAAGTGATATGATTTATCAGCTTGCAACACTACTACGCTATACGGCCAATCACCGTGAAATCACCACTTTAGGCGAAGAAATCAATTATGTAAAACAATATGTCCGCTTTATGGAAATGCGCCACGAACAGCCCATTAAGCTGGAAATCAATATTGAAAAACGTTTCAATCATACTCAGATTCCAAGGTTTGCTCTGCAGCCGCTCATTGAAAATTTTTTCAAATATGCTTATAAAGAAAATCAAAATCCAATAGTCGTAATTACGGTCACAGCAGAAAATAACAATTTGCAATTTAGAATTGAAGACAATGGTTCGGGAATCGATGCGGAGAAATTAAAAGAGGTGCAAGCAACAATTGAAAGTAAAGATGATACGAGCCACATCGGTCTAGCTAATTTAAACAAACGATTGCAGCTTTTGTATGGAGAAACTTATCGATTAACAATCAAGAGTAAAGCAAATGAAGGTACCATCATTCTGTTTCAAGTACCTCAAAATACGGGAGGAGAAAAGTAATGCTAAAAATTGTACTAGTAGACGACGAGCCCCTTATTCTCAAAGGTTTAGAGAGCATTATTCCAGAATTCGAGCAATCAATTGAAATTATTGGAACGGCTAAAAATGGCGCAGTAGCATTAGATTTATTTGCTAATCAAGAAGTAGATGTCCTTTTGACCGATATAGAGATGCCTGTAATGAACGGTTTAGAATTAATCGACGAATGGAAAAAACGACAACCCGCGACTAAAACTATTGTTCTTTCGGGATTTGAAGATTTTCATTATGTGAAACGCGGGCTTTCAGCGGGAATCGAAAATTATTTATTAAAACCTTTAAACGAACAAGAATTAAAAGAAACACTTATACAAATAGAGAAAAAACAAATGACAGACAGTGTGATACCAAGGGAAGAAGCGTATTACATCTTACGGGACAACACGATTTGGCGTTGGCTAAATTTACGAATTAATAAAGAAGAATGGGAAGAGCGTCTAGCGTTGTATGATATGGCCTTAAATCCAAAAGAAAACGCTGTGCTCATCCAAATTCAAGCAACGAAAGAAATCGATCTGGCCGAATGGAAAAATCTTTCTGAACAGTATCGCAAGGACTTTTCATTTATGCTACTTACACCAGAAAATGAAATAATAGTTGGAATAACCGAACAAACTTCGATATCCGAACAAATTTTAGCAATTCATCAAGATATGAAAAAACGAATTTCAAATGAAGCTTTTTATCTATTTATTAGTGAAAAAGTTCAGGGTGAAATGATGTATCCACAAGCTTTTCGTCAACTTACAAGGCTGCTTCCAGAACGGCTTGTCCAAGAGCCTGGTAGTCTAATCGCCTACCAAAAACGTACGAAACATACTTGGCGTCCGAAGAGAAAACAACATCAACTCGCGAAACTCCTCGTGATGAATAATGAAAAAGAAATTAAAGCTTGGATAAATAACTTTTTTAAAGAATGGAATGACCATAAACTGGAAAGCGACCCGCATCAAATGCTACATATTTTGAATGAGTTACTTGTGATGATGGCGGAATCGGATCCAAAAGAATTAAGTGAATCTATGGGGAGAATTGCCGAAGAAACAAGTATTGAGGGATTGGAAGAGGCGACACTAGCCTATGCTATTCGTTACTATAACCGCAAGAAACAAACCGATGAATCAAAAAGCCCTATTATTCAAAATGTGCTTTCCTACATCACGGAACATTTCGCAGAAGGAATGTCTTTGAAAACGCTCGGAAACGACTTCCATATTAACGCAGTTTATCTCGGTCAACTTTTTCAAAAAGAAATGGGCGAACATTTTACGGATTATCTAAATCGCTACCGGGTCAACTATGCAAAAGAAGAATTGCTTCAAACAAAAGATAACTTAACCATCATCGCAGGGAAATCTGGTTATACCGATATGGCTTATTTTTATCGCCAGTTCAAAAAGCACACAGGCGAAACACCGAATCGTTACCGAAAAATCCATCAATAAGATTATTTCTAATATTTGTCTATAAATCTAAACATCCGCAACTATTTTAACCCTCGTAAAAACGATAAACTAAAGATGTTGAAAGCACTTACAAAAAAGAGGGGTGGATGGATTGAAAAAAGTTTTATCACAAATTCGAGCTAATCGGATTTGGCTATTAATGGTACTTCCAGGCGTCCTTTGGTTCCTGGTTTTCTCATACTTACCAATGTTTGGTACAGTAATTGCGTTCAAAGATTACAAGATTGATGGGAAAGGATTTTTATCCAGTATTATGAGCAGTGACTGGGTGGGACTTGAAAATTTTAAATTTCTATTCCAAACAAACGACGCTTTTATTATTACCCGAAACACTGTTCTTTATAATTTAGTATTTATTATCGTAGGGCTGTTTCTTGGTGTAGCGCTTGCTATTATTTTCAACAGCTTACTAAATAAACGAGGAGCAAAAATTTACCAAACGGGAATGCTTTTCCCCCATTTCTTATCATGGGTTGTTGTGAGTTATTTCTTATTTAGCTTTTTGAGTGAAGATAGTGGACTGATGAACAACATCTTACTCGCATTTGGACAAGATCCAGTTTCATGGTATAACGATCCAAAATACTGGCCGTTTATCCTCATCATGATGAATGTTTGGAAGGGCTTGGGTTATGGAAGCATTGTCTACCTTGCAGCAATTGCTGGAATCGACCGTACATACTACGAGGCGGCGATGATTGATGGTGCTGGTAAATGGCAACAAATCAGACATGTAACAATTCCGGCACTAACGCCACTGATGGTTATTTTAACGATTTTGAATGTCGGGAAGATTTTTAACTCTGATTTTGGTTTGTTTTATCAACTACCGCGAAATTCAGGGCCACTTTATCCTGTGACGGATGTAATTGATACATATGTATACCGTGGTTTAACGTCACTTGGAGATATGAGTATGAGTGCAGCAGCTGGTTTCTATCAGTCGATTGTCGGCTTTATTCTAGTGCTACTCACTAACTACATCGTGAAAAAAATAAACCCAGAATATGGCTTATTTTAGAAAAGGAGGCGAGGTGCTTTGGCAGAACAGCTTGAAGCAGTGAGTGAAATAGAACAAGTCCGAGGTGAAATGGAAAAACCGGCAAAAAATAAACCAGCCAAAGACATTATTGGTTTTGGGAAAAAGATGAACGTAGCGATGAATATTATGCTTGCTTTCCTAGCGCTCATTTGTATTTTTCCGTTTTTATATATTATTGTTATTTCTTTTTCGAGTGAATCATCTCTGGCGGCAAATGGCTTTCAACTAATACCGAAAGAGTGGAGCATGGAAGCATATGAATACTTATGGAAGATGAAAGGACAACTATTACAATCATATGGTATCACCATTTTAGTCACAGTAATTGGTACTGTATGTAGTGTTGCGATGATTGCGCTTTATTCTTACGCGATATCAAGACCACAATTTAAGTATCGTCGTCAATTTACATTTATTGCCTTTTTTACCATGTTATTTAGTGGTGGGATGGTGCCAGCATATATCGTTATGACACAATTTTTGCACTTACGAAATAGCATATGGGCAATGATTTTACCACTAGCAATGAATGCTTTTTACATTATGATTATGCGCACGTTCTTTTTACGGTCTATTCCAGAACCAATACTTGAGGCGGCTCGAATTGAAGGCGCTGGGGAACTAAGAATCTTTTTACAAATGGTCGTTCCGCTTTCTTTACCGGGGCTTGCGACAATCGCGCTTTTCTCTACACTAGGATACTGGAATGACTGGTTCCAAGCGTCACTCTATATTGATAATCCAAATTTAGTTCCATTACAATCGCTACTTATGAAAATTGAAAACAACTTAGAATTCATGCGACAAAACTCAGAAATTGCTTATACTGCCGGCGCGTTTAAGTCCATACCACAAGACGGTGCAAAAATGGCGATGGTTGTTATTTCGACGTTACCAATCGCGATTACCTATCCGTTTTTCCAAAAATACTTTATTAGCGGGCTCACAATTGGCGGCGTAAAAGAATAAAAAAAGATGGAGGGAATTTAATGAAAAAGAAATGGGGAGTAATCATCGCGTCACTATGCTTGTTACTAGGTTTAAGCGCATGCGGAAGCGATGAGAAGGCAGATGCAAATGAAGTTCCGACACTGAAATGGTACATGATTGGTACGCCACAAAAAGACACAGAAGAAGTTATGAAAGAAGTAAATAAATATACCGAAGAAAAAATTGGCGTCAAAGTAGAAATGACACAAATCGACTGGGGCGACTACGGTAAACGGATGCAAACCGTTATTAACTCAGGTGAAAATTTTGATATTGCTTACTCTGCAGCGGGAGAATTCGTTTCTTACTCTCAAAAAGGTGCATTCTTGCCATTAAATAAATATCTAGATAAAGAAGGCAAGAAAATGAAAGCGGAATTAAATGATGTGCTTTGGGAAGGTGCAACCATTGACGGGAACATTTACGGTGTTCCTTCCAACAAAGAAGTCGGCGAGCAACAAGTATACGTTTTTAACAAAAATCTTGTCGATAAATATAAAATGGACGTAACGAAAGTAAAAAATTTCAGCGATTTAGAACCAATGTTAAAAACAATTAAAGAAAACGAACCAAGCATCACACCAATCGGCGGAAATAAAGACTTTAAGCCAGCATTCCCATATGATTATTTAATCGATAATGCAGTACCTCTTCCTTTTGCAGTAAATCAATATGAAGATACAGGCAAAATCGTTAACTTCTATGAACAACCCGAAACATTAGATATCCTAAAGTCTCTTCATAGCTTCTACCAAAAAGGGTATGTCACAAAAGATATTGCAACCTCAACAGATCCATGGTCATACGATAAAGAAAACTGGTTTGTGCGGATTGAAAAATACCAACCATATGCAGAAAATATTTGGGATAAAAATACAGGCGGCAAATATAAAGTAGTCACACAACCAATTGCTGAAACACCTATCATCAAAAATAATTCTGTAACTGGTGCGATTCAAGCTGTATCTGTTACGAGCCAACACCCAGAAGAAGCAGTGAAATTCCTTGATTTACTAAACACAGATGAGTATTTACGTAATTTAGTCGATAAAGGAATTGAAGGAACCCATTATAAAGAGTTAGATGACGGTAAAATTCAAGATCTACCAGCACGTGTGGAGCGTTACAGCATGCCAACTTATGCGCTTGGAAATCACTTCATTCTAAAATTATATGAAGATGAGCCAGCGGATAAATGGGATCAATTTAAAGAATTCAATAAAAAATCAGTCGCATCACCGGGCTTAGGTTTCTATTTTGACTCCTCTAAAGTTCGAACTGAAATAGCTTCGATTACCAATGTGTGTAATGAATTTGCACCGGCGCTTCTTACAGGAACAGTGGATCCTGTTGAATATACAGAAAAATTCAAAGCGAAGTTAAATGATGCAGGTATGAAAAAAGTAATGAAAGAAATGCAAAAACAATACGATGAATACCGTGCTTCACAAGAATAAATGCGAGAAAAGACTTAGTTTATCTAAGTCTTTTCTTTTTTTATATATAACAGTTTTTATATAATTATATAACAGTTTTTGAGTCAAGAACCTTGCAATAATTCTTTTAAGTAGTATAATAATTCTTGTAAATGAAGAGTTTTTGAAAACTGTACTATTGAAATTTTGATAATTTATATAACAAAAGGATGATGAAGATGGCGAAACTAGAAAAAGACCAAGAAAAAGTAATAACACAAGGGAAATCAGGAGCGGATTTAGTTGTAGACAGCTTAATTAATCAAGGTGTTACGCATGTATTCGGGATTCCGGGAGCGAAAATTGATAAAGTTTTTGATGTGATGGAAGAACGTGGACCAGAATTAATTGTCAGTCGTCATGAACAAAATGCGGCGTTTATGGCTGCTGCTATCGGTCGTCTAACCGGGAAACCTGGTGTTGTACTTGTAACTAGTGGACCTGGCGCATCGAATCTTGCAACAGGGCTTGTAACCGCAACTGCAGAAGGAGATCCAGTCGTTGCGATTGCTGGTAACGTAACAAGGCAAGACCGCTTAAAAAGAACCCACCAATCAATGGATAATGCAGCACTTTTCCGTCCGATTACAAAATACAGCGAAGAAGTAGTTCACGCCGAAAGTATTCCAGAAGCAATCACTAACGCTTTTCGCTCGGCAACAGAACCAAACCAAGGCGCTGCTTTTGTCAGTTTGCCACAAGATATCGTGAACGAACCAAACGTACCAGTAAAAGCGATTCGCCCACTTGCTAAACCAGAAAATGGTCCTGCTTCCAAAGAACAAGTTGCAAAACTTGTTACACGTTTGAAAAAAGCGAAATTACCGGTATTGCTATTGGGTATGCGAGCATCTAGTCCAGAAGTAACTGGTGCAATTCGTCGCTTACTCCAAAAAACAAGTATCCCAGTAGTAGAAACTTTCCAAGCAGCTGGCGTCATTTCACGCGACTTAGAAGATAACTTCTTTGGACGTGTTGGTCTGTTCCGCAACCAACCAGGGGATATTTTGTTAAATAAAGCTGATTTAGTTATTACAGTGGGTTATGATCCAATTGAATACGATCCAAAAGCTTGGAATGCCTCTGGTGATAGAACGATTGTCCATTTAGACGACATTCGCGCTGATATTGATCATTATTACCAACCAGTGACAGAGCTAGTCGGAAACATCGCGCTTACTTTAGACCGAGTGAATGCGAAATTCAGCGGTTTAGAATTAGCGGAAAAAGAACTTGAAACATTAAAAGAACTTCATGCTCAATTAGAAGAGCGAGATGTTCCGCCAGAAAGTGATGAAACTAACCGAGTACATCCATTGTCGGTCATTCAAACACTACGTTCGGCAATTGATGACAACGTAACTGTGACAGTCGACGTTGGTTCACATTATATTTGGATGGCACGTCATTTCCGCTCCTATGAACCACGCCGTCTGCTTTTCAGTAACGGTATGCAAACGCTTGGTGTTGCGCTTCCTTGGGGAATTGCTGCAACACTTGTACATCCGGGTGAAAAAGTGGTTTCGATTTCTGGTGACGGTGGTTTCTTATTTTCCGCGATGGAATTAGAAACAGCTGTCCGCTTGCGTGCGCCACTTGTACACCTAGTATGGAATGACGGAAGCTATGACATGGTTGCTTTCCAACAAAAAATGAAATACGGCAAAGAAGCAGCTGTTCGTTTTGGCGATGTTGATATCGTAAAATTTGCAGAAAGTTTCGGAGCAAAAGGTCTTCGCGTAACAAATCCAGCAGAACTTTCTGATGTGTTAAAAGAAGCGCTTGAAACAGAAGGACCCGTCGTTGTAGATATTCCAATTGATTACCGTGATAACATCAAACTTGGCGAAACTTTACTACCTGACCAATTTTATTAAAACATTAAAAATCTCTCGGATATTCCGGGAGATTTTTTTAATAGTTAAAGGTTGACTTGGAGTGAACTTCAAGGTTTATGCTGTAGTAGTACTAGAAATTAACTAGGAGGGTTTTAGATGAAATATGTTAAATTTGGTAACACTGGCATGGATGTTTCGAAAATCTGTTTAGGAACAATGGGCTTCGGTGATAAAGACAAATGGATTCATAAATGGGTTTTGGACGAAGCAAACAGTCGCCCTATCATAAAAAAAGCACTCGATTTAGGCATAAATTTCTTTGATACGGCGAATATTTATTCCTACGGAGAAAGTGAAAAAATCGTCGGCCGCGCACTGAAAGACTACGCCAACCGTGATGATATTGTTCTAGCAACCAAAGTGCAACAAACAATGCGCCCAGATCGTCCGAATAGTGGCGGTTTATCAAGAAAAACCATTTTAAGTGAAATTGACCATAGTTTAAAACGACTAGAAACGGATTATGTAGATTTATATATCATTCACCGTTTTGATGAAAATACGCCAATCGAAGAAACAATGGAAGCATTACATGATGTCGTTAAGTCCGGAAAAGCACGCTACATCGGTGCGAGCGCGATGTATGCCTGGCAGTTCCAAAAAGCACAACGCGTCGCAGAAAGAAATGGTTGGACAAAATTCGTCTCCATGCAAAATCATTACAACATGATATACCGGGAAGAAGAACGAGAAATGATTCCGTTTTGTCGCGATGAAAAAATAGCGATTACGCCATATAGTCCACTAGCATCAGGTCGGTTAACACGTGATTTGAATGAAACAACAGATCGTTCCGAAACGGACCCAGTTCAAAAATCTAAATACGATGACATGATGAATGCGGATAAAGGCATTATTGAACGTGTAGCTGAACTTGCAGAAACACATCAAGTATCTCGAGATAAAATTGCCTTAGCATGGTTATTAAACAAAGATGAAATTACTTCACCAATCATCGGTGCGCAAAAAGAAAGTCACCTAGAAAGCGCGGTAGAGGCGCTAAATATTAAACTAACCACTTCGGAAGTTAACTATCTAGAAGAACTATACATCCCGCACCCAGTAGTTGGAGCACTGCCTACAACTAAATAATCAAACAGAGCATGAGTTGGATTGGAAAATCTACCTTATGCTTTTTTTTATGTAAAAAGACTATTGACAAACAAAATGCAACCGTTTACAATGAAGTGGTATTAAAAATGTTTAAAGCTGTATCTTTTGAAAAAGTGAAATAGATAGATGATTTGAAAAAAGAGGTGGAAATATGGAATATAAAGACTTGTCGCCAGCAGTGCAAAGTGAAGAACAACTAAGACAGCTTATCCAAGAAAAAGTAGCAGCCGGAGAAACAAGTTTCCCATCAGAACGTGCGCTTGAAAACGAACTAGGTGTCAGCCGGACCACACTCAGAAGGTCACTTGATACACTTGAAAAAGAAGCTGTCATCCAAAAAAGAAACCGAAAAGGAATCGAAATCAACCAAAAGCAAACAATCAATATACTGCAAATGAATTCCATGAGTAGTCAATTGCCGGGAGAACAAAAAGTAGAAGTAATGTCACAAGAAATAGTAGCTGGCAAAGACGAGGTGAATCACTTTTTAAACTTAAGTGAAGAAAAGCCGGTGTTTAAATTAGTTCGTCGAAGAATAGTTGATAATAAGCCGTTTTCTTATGAAATATCTTTTATTGATAGCACGAGGTTTGCTGGTATTGAGAAAATCGATTTAAATAATTCCTTGCTATACAATGTGTTAGAAAAGCAGTTTGCTATTAAACCTACCTACGGGCGCGAAGAATTGCGCTATGTATCAGCGAATGAAAAGCTAGCAGAAGCATTAAAGGTACCATTAAACACGCCACTTTTTGAAGTAGTGAGTAAAGCATTCGATCAAAATGATGAACCGTTTGAGTACAGCAAACAATATCTAATTGGTAATCAAATCAAATACAAAATCAATGCGAAAAACATATTTGATTACTTGGAGGATGAGTGAAATGGGAGCTAAAAAGCCACTTTTTGAAGTAATTGCTTCAGAAATAAAAGATAGTATTAATCGCGATGAGTATAAGACGGGAATGCTAATGCCGAACGAAACTGCCTTGCAAGAAATTTTTTCTAGCAGTCGGACAACTATTCGACGCGCGGTAGATTTATTAGTCGAAGAAGGTTTGGTCGTTCGCAAAAACGGTGTTGGGCTATACGTCCAACCAAAACTTACATCCCAGAATATCCTAGAAATGACAGGTGTTATGAAAACTGATACCAATGAAAATTTGAAAAAAGACATTAAAGACTTTTACATCCGCAAAGCTGGCAAGTTTTACGCAGAGAAGTTTGGTATAAAAGAGAATGAACTTGTGTATTCTATCAAGTTTGTCCAAAAAAGTGAGAACGGTGTCACGTTAGATCGTTTAATTTTACCGTTGAGTTTATACCCTGATTTACAAGCGAAGGATTTTCAAATTATTAATATTATTGAGCTTGTTAATTCAGGTAAATATAAATTATTTGAGCTTGAGCAGGAACTTCAACTTATTTTAGCTGGGAATGAGCAAATCAAAAATATGCATATAAACGAAAATGATCCTGTATTTAAATTGAGCAGTGTCTTTTATGCAGAAAACGAGATGCCAATTGCCATCCAATATCATTATGAAGATGCTGAGTCGACCAAATATGTAGTTGATTTTAACTAATACTAAGGAGGAAGAAAAAATGATTCAATTTCTAAGAGTAGACCATCGTTTACTACATGGACAAGTAGCTGTATCTTGGTTTAATGCTTTAGATGTAAATACAATTTTAGTGGCAAATGATGGGGTAGCAGCGGACGATTTTCGTAAGTCAGCAATACGGCTTGCTAAGCCAGAGGCGGCAAAACTAGTCATGAAAAGTATCGATGAAAGTATCGAAGCGATTAATTCAGGTGTCACTGATAAATACAACATGCTTATTGTTGTCGAATCGGTTGAAGACGCTTACAAATTAATCCATGGTACGAATGGTAAAATCCCGATGTTAAATCTAGGCGGAACGAAGCAAAGAGAAGGAACAGCCAATTTTTCCAAAGCAGTTAATTTAACACCTGAAGAAGTAGAGAAATTAAAAGAGCTTCAAAAAGAAAAAGTAGATGTGTTTATGCAGCAAGTGCCTAACGAAAAAAAAGTAACCTTTGAAGCATAAAAGACGAAAGAAGGGATAAATTATGGAACAGTTTGGAACAGCGATTTTGCTTGCACTTGCAGCAATGCTAGCAAATGGAGAATATTTATTTGGTTCATCGATGCTATCAAGACCACTTGTAACATGTACACTCGCCGGGCTTATCATGGGGGATGTACAAATGGGGATTATTATGGGGGCAACTTTAGAATTAGCTTTTGTGGGATCATTTTCTATTGGAGCATCTATCCCTCCAGAAATTATTTCAGGAAGTATATTAGGAACTGCCTTCGCGATTTCGACTGGTGAAAGCACAGCCGTAGCGTTAGCGCTTGGGATTCCAATTGCCTCCCTTGTACTTGTTGTTAAAAATCTATGCTTTATTTTCGTATTACCTTACTTTGTTCATAAAGCAGATAAATACGCACTCGAGGGAAATTCACGAGGGATTAGTCGAATGCAGTTACTAGGTGGATTTTTATCGATCAACTTGCCAATTGGTATTATTGTCGCGACATCCTATTTAGTAGGAAGCCCAGTTATTCAAAACGTACTTGATGCCATCCCAGCATTCGTTATAACGGGACTTGGAATCGCGACTGGTTTACTGCCAGCATATGGTTTTGCTTTGCTTCTCAAATTGATGGTCAACAAGAAGAATGCGGTATTTTTCGTATTTGGCTTCGCGTTAGCTGTTTACTTAAAAGTTCCTGTAACAGGCGTAGCGATTTTCGCTGCATGTTTAGCGCTAATTTTAACAGGTTATGCAACACTTAAAAATGACAATGGCCCAAAAAATACTAATACAGAGCCAGCACTTGCGAATGATGGAGGTATAAATTATGAAGATGAAGAGTTCTGACGTATTAACGAAAAAAGACTTAATGAAAGTTTTTTGGCGCTCGTTCACGATGGAATGGTCATGGAACTACGAACGACAATCCAATCTCGGGTATGGATTTTCCATGCTACCAGCTCTGAACAAAATTTTTAAAAATGATAAAGACAAACGAATTTCTTCTTATCAAAGACATTTAGAATTTTATAACGTAACACCGTGGCTTTCCACTTTTCCGCTCGGGATATCCATTGCGATGGAAGAGCAATCTGCGAAAGATAAAGATTTTGACACAGATTCTATCAATAATATAAAAGTAGCATTAATGGGTCCTCTTAGTGGGATTGGAGATTCGTTCTTCTGGGGAACTTTACGAGTTATCGCTACAGGTATTGGAACTTCCTTAGCGCTACAAGGAAATATGTTAGGGCCGATTTTATTCCTCCTTATTTTCAATATTCCAGCTATTCTGACTCGATATTATGGGTTATTCATTGGTTATAACATTGGAGCTAACTTTATCGAAAAAATTCAAAAAACTGGATTAATGGATAAACTGTCTTATGGTGCTTCGGTTATCGGTCTGGCTGTTGTTGGTGCGATGGTCGCCACGATGGTAAACATTAATATGCCAATGAAATTTGGTTCTGGTGATGATGCAGTAACGATTCAAAGTGTTTTTGACGGTATCGTCCCAGGAATTCTAGCACTTGGCTTCACCTTCTTTATTTTCTGGTTAGATAAAAAAGGACTAAAAGCACATTGGATTCTTTTATTAATCGCAGGAATTGGGATTTTAGGAGCGTTCACAGGTTTATTAAAATAAGTAGGTGAAAAAATGAAAAACATGGATTATTATATCCGGTCGGAACAAAGCGTTTATGAAAATATCATCCGAAGTCGAAAAGACCTTTTACAAAAGGTCATTCAAATGGAGAAAGTGGACTATCAAGCAATTGTTATTTTTGCAACAGGTTCTAGTTCTAATGCGGCATTCGCAGCGCAGTTATATATGTCGGATAAACTTGCTATTCCGGTATATGTGGAAGAACCATCTACTGCAGGAAATTACATGCTGCATTTAAACAAAAACACCTTATACATCGCTATATCACAAGGTGGGCACAGTTACTCCACCATCCATCTCGTAAAAGAAATTGAGCGTCAAGGAGGTATTGTTTTCACTTTAACGAGCGATTTAAGAAGCCCGATTGCGAAAGAAAGTACGCGGGCAATTGATCTCGGGATGGGCTTAGAAGAGATGCCATATGTCACGCTTGGCTATAGCGCAACCATTCTCATGTTGAATTTAATGGCGCTTGAGCTAGCCCTTTTACAAGAGAAAATATTGGAGGAAGAGTATCAGGCGGAAATTGCAGAATTGAAAAAAATTACCGCTCATTTACCACAAGTGATAGAGAAATCAGCTGCTTGGGTGGACGAGCATACACAGGAATTGATGGAAGCGGAACGAGTTTTCTTCATAGGATACGGCGCTGCTTATGGTGTAGCGCGCGAAGGAGAAACAAAAGTAACAGAAACCATCCGGATTACTTCATTTGGTAAAGAGCTAGAAGAATATATGCATGGACCATATATAGGTTTGTCCGAACGAGACTATATTATCTTCCTTGAACCTCAAGGATTACTAGAAGATCGCGCGGAAAAATTAAAACAATTTTTACAAGGCCATGTAAAGAAAATCCGGACAATTTATGCGGATGCAGGCGGGGAAAACGCGGATGATTTATTACTTGGTATGCGGACAGCAGAACTTCTGACGCCGCTATTTATGACTATCCCGGTTCATTTATTATCCTTTGAAATTTCTAAGAAAAAAGGAATTAATTTAGAAGTATCCGCTTTTCCGGAATTTGATAAAATAACAAAATCCAAAATTTAATCAAAGAAAGTAGGAATGAAGAGTGTTAAAATTTGATGAACAAAAAGTGAGAGAAAACATGGAAGGGGCGCTTAAATTACGTCCGCAAATTAATGAAGTAGTTGACCAAATACACCACCGTGGTTTTAGTAATATTTGCTGGCTAGGAATTGGCGGGACATACGCATCCGCCATGCAAGCTGTGGTGCATATGAAAGAAAAAACGGCGCTAGAAACTTTTTATGAAAATGCGGCTGTGTTTCTAACTACAGGCAATAAACGTGTCACCAAAGATACACTTGTAGTTATTTCATCGGTGACCGGAAGTACGCAAGAAGTAGTAGATGCTGTGAAAAAATGTAATGAAATTGGTGCGACTATATTTGGGTTTATTGATAAAGCGGAAACCGAACTTGCTAATTTAGTAGATCACTTAATCTCCTATCCGTTAAATGAACAATTAAAATTCTTTATGGTGGCAGATCGTTTTATGTATTTAGCAGGTGAATTTGAAGATTATGGTGCGTTTTATCAAGAAATGGATCAACATTTTGCTAAAGGGATTGTAGAAGTAGAAAAAGCGGCAGATAAATTTGGTCAAGAATTTGCGCTAAAACATCATCAAGACGACATTCATTATTTCGTTGGTGCTGGGAATCAGTGGGGTGCGACCTATTCATACGCAATGTGTTACTGGGAAGAACAGCACTGGATTAAAACGAAATCGATTGAGTCACATGAGTTTTTCCATGGCATGTTTGAAATTGTAGAACGCGATACCCCGATTACCATTTATGTGACAGAAGATAGCCAGCGTTCTTTAAGCGAGAGAGTAGTTAATTTCATTCCGCAAATCTGCGCCAATTATACAGTCATTGATGCAAAAGATTACGATATGCCGGGTATTTCCGCTAAATTCAGAGGGGCGTTGTCACCATTTATTATCCACGCAGTTAATAATCGTATTGACGTACACGTGGAAAAAATTAACTGTCACCCAATGGAAATCAGAAGATACTATCGTCAGTTAGACTATTAAAAAGGCGGTTTAGAAAATGAAAGCAATTTTTGTTTGTACTCATGGAAACGCCGCAAAAGAACTCATTCAATCTGCGGAAATGATTTGCGGTAAACAAGAAAATACAAGTTTTGTTCCTTTTGAAGTGAATGAATCCGCGGAAAACTTACAGGTGAAAATTGCCAGTGAGGTAGCTAAACTCGATTTAACAGAAGGCGTATTATTTCTAACCGATTTAAAAGGTGGCACTCCGTTTAATGTGCTCGTTCGCTTGCTCGGGAATTTTGATGCAGTAGAACTTGTTGCAGGCGTGAATATTCCGCTTTTATTAGAAGCGTTCCTCAGTCGTGAAACGCTATCCTTAAAACAACTTGCGAATCAAGTTGCCGAAACTGGGCGGTTAGGGATTTATGAATATGCCGCGCCGCTTGAAGAAATAGAAGAAGATTTTTAATAGGAAAAAGACAGCTGCGGCTGTCTTTTTTTATCTTCCCTCTCGAACTATCCCCGTTCTTACGTTATACTAAAAAGAAAACGATGGAGGGATGAAATGGATAAACAAAAAGAACAACTCAGCGTTGAGGTGGCGAGACTTTATTATCAGGCGGATCTCGGCCAGCAAGAAATCGCCACACGTCTAGGTGTTTCCAGACCGACCGTTTCCAGATTGCTCCAAAACGCGAAAACAAAAGGATACGTCAAAATCGAAGTCCAAGATCCATTTTCTAACCTCACAGAACTGGCTGTCGCTTTAAAAGAAAAGTACCAACTAAAAAACGTCACCGTTGCTTTCAGTCAAACAAATGATTATAGCGAAATAACCAAGCAAATCAGCCAAAGTGCTGCAGAATATTTAGAAGAGATTATCCATGATGGCGATATTCTTGGTGTGAGTTGGGGAACAACGATGTATAAAATCGCCCAAAAACTATCCCCACTAAAAGCAGAAATAAAAGTCGTCCAACTTAAAGGCGGCGTGAGTCATTCTGATGTCAATACGTATGCTGCTGAAACGTTAGCATTATTCGGGGCTGCCTATGATACGGCCCCAGTTTCACTGCCACTTCCCGTGGTCCTTGATAATCCACTCGCTAAACAAATGGTAGAAGCAGATCGCCATATAAAAAACATCATCGAACTTGGTAAAAAAGCCAATATCGCTATTTTTACTGTAGGAACTGTGCGTGATGAAGCCCTGCTTTTCCGTCTAGGCTATTTTTCTGATCAAGAAAAGGCTCGCCTAAAAGAAAAAGCAGTGGGCGATATTTGTTCGCGATTTTTCACAATTGACGGCGAAATTGCTGACGAAAAAATGGATGAACGGACCATTGGCATCAATTTGCAAGAGTTAAAACAAAAAGAAACAGCCATCCTTGTTGCGGGCGGTGAACGAAAAATAAAAGCGATTCATGGCGCGCTTCGTGGCGGTTATGCCAATCATTTTATTACCGACCAATTTACCGCAAAACAACTACTTGAACAAAATTTCATCAATTAGTTTACAAATGTTCTGGAGTGCGATATGATAAAACCAAATACAATTTAAAGGAGTTTTTAAAATGACAATTGCTAAAATGATCGATCATACTGCTTTAAAACCAGACACAACGAAAGAACAAATTTTAACCCTAACAAAAGAAGCAAGAGAATACGGCTTTGCATCCGTATGTGTGAACCCAACTTGGGTAAAACTATCCGCTGAACAACTTGCTGGAGCAGAATCCGTAGTATGTACTGTTATCGGTTTCCCACTAGGAGCGAATACCCCTGAAGTAAAAGCATTTGAAGTGAAAGATGCCATCCAAAACGGCGCGAAAGAAGTCGATATGGTTATCAATATCGGTGCACTTAAAGACAAGGACGACGAATTAGTAGAACGCGATATTCGCGCTGTTGTCGATGTTGCTAAAGGCAAAGCATTAGTAAAAGTAATTATCGAAACTTGCCTATTAACAGACGAAGAAAAAGTGCGCGCATGCGAAATCGCTGTAAAAGCAGGAACAGACTTCGTTAAAACATCTACAGGATTTTCAACAGGTGGCGCAACTGCCGAAGATATCGCCTTGATGCGTAAAACAGTTGGACCGAACATCGGTGTAAAAGCATCTGGTGGGGTTCGTACGAAAGAAGACGTAGAAAAAATGATCGAAGCAGGCGCAACTCGTATCGGCGCAAGTGCAGGCGTTGCAATTGTTTCCGGCGAAAAACCAGCTAAACCTGATAATTACTAATTTTGAATGAAACCCCTTTATTATTATTCTCAAATGTGGCAAAATAAGGAGAATAGATAATCTGACTGGGGGAGTTTAAATGGCTGCAACCATCCGCGAAATAGCTGAAAAGACAGGCGTTTCAATTACGACGATTTCTCAAATTTTGAATGGTAAAGGGGAACGATTTAGCGACTTAACTCGTGAAAAAGTCCTGAAAACAGCAAAAGAGATGTCTTACAAACCAAACTTTTTCGCCAAAAATATGATTGTTAGTCACACAAACACCATCGGAATGATTGTTCCGGAAGTAACGGATCCTTTTTTCTCACAAATGGTAAAAGGGGCAGAAGATTACTTAAATAAAGAAGGTTACATGATTATGCTCTGTAACTCTTCCAATGATAAAGAACGAGAAGATTTATATGTAGAAGAATTATTACATCGGGCTGTCGATGGCTTAATTATCGCCAGCCCTAATATTCTGCTTTCGGGAGTTATCAAACGTATGGAAGAGAAGCGTTCTCCGTATATTTTACTTGATCGTCAGCGGAATCCAAGGCAAGAAGGAAATATCGCAATTGATGATTTCAAAGGCGGCTATATGGCGACGGAGCATTTAATTGAACTAGGCCATACGCGCATCGGAATCATTATTTCGGATACATCTTTTTATAACGTACATGAGCGTTACGAGGGTTACTTGGCGTGTATGAAAGATTATCAACTTCCGGTAAAAGATAGCTGGATTGTCAGCGGGGACCAAACGATGAATGGCGGTTATATCGCCACACAAAAATTACTCCAAGAAAACTTGAGCGCCATTTTTGCAACCAATGATTTAATGGCAATGGGAACGTATCGCGCGGCCCTAGAAAAAAATCTGCGCATCCCTCATGATCTCAGCGTCATCGGGTTTGATGATATTGAACTTTCCGAATACATGACTCCGCCACTTACGACAATTCGGCAACCAATCTATGGGATCGGCGAAATTGCTGCCGAACTTTTACTGAAAAATCTCCAAAATCCAACCGAGAAATTAGAGAATCGTTTACTCGATATTTCCCTAATCAAGCGTAGTAGTACAAAAAGTATTGACAACCAGTAAGGGAGTAAGTTATAGTGAGCATGTTAAGCACATGTTCTTGTTTAGTAAAACGGTTTACTTAAAAAGTGTAACCGTTCTCAATAAAGGTACATAAAATGCTAAAGTGGACAAAAAGAAAGGGTGAAGAGAAATGAGAATGGTGGATATTATTTCCAAGAAAAGGGACGGCAAAGCTTTATCAACAGAAGAAATTCAGTTTTTCATTGATGGCTATACAAATGGAGAAATTCCGGATTATCAAGCAAGTGCTCTAGCCATGGCAATCTTTTTCCAAGATATGAATGATCAAGAACGCGCGGATTTAACAATGGCAATGGTTGGCTCTGGCGATACGATTGACCTATCTGAAATCGAAGGAATCAAAGTCGACAAACATAGTACTGGCGGTGTCGGCGATACAACGACACTTGTTCTTGCTCCACTCGTAGCAGCAGTTGGCGTACCAGTTGCAAAAATGTCTGGTCGTGGCTTAGGACATACAGGCGGAACGATTGATAAACTAGAATCTATCGAAGGCTTCCACATCGAACTAGATAAGAAAGATTTCATTGACCTAGTAAATCGCGACAAAGTAGCAGTTATTGGACAATCAGGAAACCTTACACCAGCAGATAAAAAAATGTACGCGCTTCGTGATGTAACAGGAACCGTAAACTCAATTCCGCTTATTGCAAGTTCAATTATGAGTAAAAAAATCGCAGCAGGCGCAGATGCAATCGTACTTGATGTAAAAACAGGTGCTGGTGCATTTATGAAAACCGATGAAGATGCTGAAAACCTAGCACATGCAATGGTCCGTATCGGAAATAACGTAGGTAGAAATACAATGGCAGTCATTTCTGATATGTCCCAACCACTTGGCGAAGCAATCGGAAACGCTTTAGAAGTAAAAGAGGCCATCGATACACTTAAAGGCCAAGGGCCAGAAGATTTAACAGAATTAGTCCTTGTACTTGGAAGTCAAATGGTCGTACTAGCCAAACAAGCGGAGACACTAGATGAAGCCCGCGCCAAACTAATCGAAGTAATCGAAAACGGTGCAGCACTAGAGAAATTCAAAACGTTCCTTTCTAATCAAGGTGGCGATGCAAGCATTGTTGATCACCCTGAAAAACTGCCACAAGCAAAATACCAAATCGAAGTACCCGCTAAAACATCCGGTTTCGTAAGCCAAATCGTCGCTGATGAAATTGGAATCGCTGCAATGATTCTAGGCGCCGGTCGCGCAACAAAAGAAGATGAAATCAATCTAGCAGTAGGTTTAATGCTACGTAAAAAAGTGGGCGATGCTGTTAAGGAAGGCGAATCACTCGTAACGATTTTCGCTGACCAAGAAGATGTCGAAAATGTAAAAGCGAAAATCTACGAAAACATTCAAATTTCCGACCATGCAATAGCGCCAACCCTTGTTCATAAAGTTATTACAGAATAAAAGAAAGCTCCCAATTTAATTTGGGAGCTTTCTTTTTTTAATTTTCCGCAGCTTCAATCTGTTCCAACATATCCGGCGTACTTAAATCACTTCTTAAGAATTCCGTCGTTTGAGGTAATTGAAGTTCGAATTCCGTTTGTTGCGCCACTTCTACCGTTCCTTCAAGCATTTCATAATCAAATACATGACCGCCAATTTTACGCATATCATCAATAAAATGCACATGATAACCAGAAACGCCAATACCGCTAATATAAGCGGGTGTCCAAAAACCAACAATCGTACCCGTAATATATTCAAAATGGTACGTTGGTTGTTCTTTTACGGCTTCAATGAGTGGCGGATAAGGTCTTTGTTGTTTTGGTACAACGCGCGTATCCACATAACGGAAATTCCCGGTCATTTTCACTGCATAAAAAACATTCGGTCCTTGTACTAATTCTGCGATTTTTTCTTCCACCGCTTGTTTTGATGTCGGTTCGGAGACAGAAAAAGAAGTATCGGCATCGAAAAAAGTAGTGCTCGCATAAGGTGTCGTATCTTCCGGTTTTACTTTATAAGCTTGCCCATCTGACCGAATTTGAAAAGCTTCCCCGTCTAAAATAATTAATTCACCATCAAATTGGTCAAGTGTTCCTATACCAAGGTCACCGTGCTGTAATAATTCTTTGAAACTCGTTGTTCCGCTGAAAAGCCCACCAACAAGTGCTGCCATTGTAGAATGCTGAAATAATCGATTTTTTCTAACTGCGTCCATCTTTGCCACTCCTTGAATTGTTATATATGAAAAATTATTTTTAAATAATACAGTTTAATTTCTATATGTTTATTATACTACTTTATATCCGTAAACAAAAGATTTTAAACCGAATTACAAAATAAACTGTTACTATAACAGATGTATAAACTGTAATATAAAAAAGTTCTCGCATCATACGAGAACTCTTTTTATACAAGCAAAGTGTATAGGGTTTGATTATCATTAATCGGAATATAGCTCGGGTCAAAAGCAGCAACCCGGTCAAGCAATCCTTCATAATCATTTTTATCTTGCAACAAAACACCGATAATTACAGGTCCATTACCTCGATTCACTTTTTTCGTATATTCGAATTTGGTGATATCGTCATGTGGACCGAGCACATCGTTAACAAATTCTTTCAAAGCCCCAGGACGCTGCGAGAAATTGACGATAAAATAATGCTTTAATCCTTCATGTAGGAGGGAACGTTCTTCAATTTCTTGCATCCGGTTAATATCATTGTTTCCGCCACTTACAATACAAACAACCGTCTTGTCTTTAATTTCCTCGCGGTAGGTTTCAAGTGCAGCAACGGAAAGTGCTCCAGCAGGTTCTGCAACAATCGCTTGCTTCGTATACATATCCAAAATCGTAGAACAAACAGCACCTTCAGAAACAGTTGTCACTTCATCGACTAACACTTTGGCATGTTGGAACGTTAAGCTACCAACTTCTTTTACCGCAGCACCATCGACAAATTTATCGATTTTATCTAGTGTTACGACTTGATTTTGTTTTAAAGCTGCTGTCATTGAAGGCGCGCCATCAGGTTCTACCCCGATGATTTTTGTAATCGGGCTCTTCGCTTTGAGATACGTTGCAACACCGCTAATCAAGCCACCACCCCCAATTCCAGCAAAAACATAATCTGCTTGCTCGTGTGCTTTATTTAAATCTTTGACCATCTCCACAGCAAGCGAGCCTTGGCCTGCAATAATATCAGGATCATCAAACGGTGGGATAAAAGTTTGGCCATGTGCTGCAGCAAATTCTTTCGCGGCAGTTGCAGAAGCATCAAACGTATCGCCAACTAAAACCACTTCGACATTACTACCACCAAAAAATTTTACTTGTGATACTTTTTGTTGCGGGGTAGTCGTTGGCATAAAAATCGTAGCTGGAACTGTCATTCGTTTGCACGTATATGCAACTCCTTGCGCATGATTTCCAGCACTTGCGCACACCACTCCTTTTTCCAATTGTTCCGCTGATAATCTAGAAATAGCATAAAAAGCACCACGTAATTTAAAAGAACGCACTCTTTGCAAATCTTCGCGTTTCAGATAGACATTGCAATGATATTTTTCCGAAAGATAAAAATCATATTCTAGTGGCGTATGTTTGACGACCGACTTTAAGACTTCATAGGCCTTTTCGACATCTTCTTCTGTTACTAATAAGTCAACTAATTCCATCATCCTCACTACCTTTTCTTATATTGAATCCACTTTTTGTTCATAGGCTTTAATCGCATCAATATGTTCAAATGTAATGGCGATATCATCCAGTCCATTAATAAATTTATTTTTCCACGTAGCATCAATCTCAAAAGGATAGGTGCCAACTGAACTGATAACTTGTTGGTTTGGCAAGTCAATGGTCACATTCTCTTCGGCTGCAATTTTCGCTAATTTTTCACGTGCCTCTCTGGGAAGAACGATAGGGAGCACGCCGTTTTTCGTACAATTCATATAAAAAATATCACTATAACTACCAGCAATAATTACACGAAAACGGTAGTCAAGTAGCGCCCATGCGGCATGTTCCCGTGAAGAACCACAACCAAAATTTTCGCCTGTAATTAAAATAGTCGCTTCTTGGCGGTCTAGAGCATTTAGCGGGAAATCCGGGTTTGGTTTACGATTCGGTAGATAACGCCAACTATCAAAGAGAAATTCACCAAAACCAGTCCGCTCAATCCGTTTTAGGAAACTTTTGGGAATGATTTGGTCGGTATCGATATTGTCGTTCATTAGCGCCACTGTTTTTCCAATGTGTACTTTAATTTCCTCCACTGATAACCGCCACCTTTCGAATATCGATAAAGTGTCCATTGATTGCCGCGGCCGCAGCCATTGCTGGTGAAACGAGATGAGTACGGGCGCCTTTACCTTGCCGTCCTTCAAAATTACGATTCGAAGTAGAGGCACAGTGAACGCCGTCCGGTACTTGGTCAGGATTCATTCCTAGACACATCGAACAACCAGGTTCACGCCATTCAAAACCAGCTTCTATAAAAATTTTATCTAGTCCAATAGATTCTGCCGCATTACGAACTTGGCGGGAACCAGGGACAACGAGTGCGCGAATATTATTTTTCACTTTATTTCCTTTGACGATACGAGCGGCTTCTTCTAAGTCAGAAAGCCTGGCATTCGTACAAGAACCAATAAACACATAGCCAAGCTCGATTTGTTCCGCCGTTTGTCCAGGTTTTAGCCCCATATATTCATAAGCACGCTCATAGTTCATATCTTTAATTTCCGGAAATGCTTTCGAAAAAGGAACACCCATTTCGGGATTTGTTCCCCAAGTGACATATGGTTCCAAAATACTCGCATCCATTTTGATATGAAGATCGTATTCTGCATCGGAGTCAGTTTGGAGCGTTTTCCAGTCGCTAATTGCTTTATCCATATCAGTAGGAGCGTATTCACGACCGCGCACATATTCAAAAGTAGTTTCATCTGGCGCCATCATGCCCATTTTTGCGCCGCCTTCAATTGCCATATTGCAAATTGTCATCCGTTCTTCCATCGACATATTACGAATAGTTTCACCATAATACTCGACGGCATAACCAGTTCCAAAAGCAACACCATACGTGGCAATCAAATGCAAAATAATATCTTTCGCATATACACCTTTTGGAAGTTTGCCGTTAATTTCAATGCCCATTGATTTTGGCTTTTGTTGCCAAATTGTTTGAGTCGCAAAAACATGCTCTACTTCACTAGAACCAATCCCAAAGCCAATCGCTCCAAAAGCACCATGTGTCGCCGTATGAGAATCCCCACAAACAATCACTTTGCCAGGTTGCGTTAGTCCAGTTTCTGGTCCAACCATATGCACGATTCCTTGACGGTCACTGCCCATGTCAGCTAGCGTTACGCCGAATTCCGCGCAGTTGGTTTGCAGTGCTTCAATTTGTTTTTTAGCAACAAGGTCTTGGATGTTGAAAATATCTTCGGTTGGAACGTTATGATCCATTGTCGCGAACGTTTTATCTGGTCTGCGCAGTGGCCGATTTTCCAGTCTTAGTCCTTCAAACGCTTGAGGAGAAGTAACTTCATGAATCAAATGAAGATCAACGTATAATAATTGCGGTTCACCTTCTTTGCCATAAATGACATGACGGTTCCAAAGTTTATCAAAAAGTGTTTTCCCCATTTTATTCTCCTCCTTCAATTTGTTTTAGAACTTCATTTGTAAAGTCGGTCGTAGTAGTGTTTCCACCAAGGTCAGCGGTTAAAAATCCAGCTTGCATTGTTCTTGTAGCTGCCGCATCAATCGCATCCGCTTCTTTAAAAAGAGAGAAAGATTGGCGGAGCATCATCGACACCGAAGAAATCATCGACATTGGATTGGCAATATTTTGATTAGCGATATCTGGTGCAGATCCATGAATTGGTTCGTATAAAGATGGTCCGTTTTCCGCATGGCTAGCAGAAGGGAGCATTCCAAGTGAGCCAGTAATGACAGACGCTTCATCGCTTAAAATATCGCCAAATAAGTTTTCCGTCACGATAACATCAAATGTCGTTGGTCGTTGAATCATAAGCATTGCCGCAGCATCAATGTATAGATGTTCTAGTGTGATATCTGGGTGACGACTTGCCACTTCTTCAGCAATTTTTCGCCATAGTTTACTAGAAGCTAGCACATTCGCTTTATCCACAGAAGTAACTTTTTTATTTCTCGTCGCAGCTATTTCGAAAGCTTTCTCAATAATTCGCTCGATTTCTGCACGGGTATATGTTAAAGAATCAACTGCCGCTGACTCATCCCAATGTTTTGGTTCCCCAAAGTAAAGTCCACCAGTCAACTCACGAACAACGACAAAATCAGTGTTCTCAACAATTTCCTTTTTTAAAGGAGAAAGGTGCGTGATGGAGCTTGGGACTTGGATAGGGCGAATGTTGGCGAAAAGACCAAGCGCTTTTCGAAGTGCAAGTAGGCCATCTTCGGGACGTTTCGGCGCATTATCCCATTTTGGACCACCAATTGCTCCGAGTAAAATGGCGTCGGCGTCTTGGCATGCTTTTAAGGTGGAAGAAGGGATTGGGTCTTGTGCTACGTCAATTCCTGCGCCGCCAAAGGGATGAGATTCAATTTCAAACGTATGGTTGTATTTTTTTGCGACTGCCTCTAATACTTGAAGTCCAGAAGTCATAATTTCTGGACCAATTCCGTCGCCAGCTAAGGAAGTAATTTTATAGGTCACGTTATTTTACCTCCTCGAAATCAGCTTGCTTACTGGCGGTTTTGCTTTTGCCTGATGCTTGCAAATAAGCTTTAGCACTAGCGGTTAAAACGTCAAAATCAATACCGATACCATGGAACTCAGCGCCTTTGTCATTTTTAATGACGACATGGACTTCTGCTTGGGCATCTTGGCCGGCTGTAATTGCTTGGATACGATAATCGGTTAATTCGATGTCTTGTTTCATTAGGCGATTAATTGTGTTGTAAATCGCTTCAATGCTACCTGAACCAGTTGCTGCATCTTCTACTAGAGCGCCATCACGTTCTTCAATGCGAACAATCGCACCTTGGACGCCGCCAGTAACATATTGAACTTGCAAATGTTTTAGTTCGAAATCATCGGCTGACTCGGAAGATTGGCCGAGAATTAACGCGTGCAAGTCTTCTTCAGTTACTTCTTTTTTCGCATCTGCTAGTTGTTTGAAACGTTTAAAGGCATCTTTTTGTTCTTGTTCGGTTAGTGTGTAGCCCATTTCTTCCATGCGCGTATTGAAGGCATGTTTGCCAGAAAGTTTACCAAGAGGAAGCGAGTTTTTATCCACGCCGACAAGGGCAGGGGTGATGATTTCATACGTATCTGGGTTTTTCAGCACGCCATCTTGATGAATACCGGACTCGTGCGCGTAAGCATTACCACCAATTACGGCTTTATTACGCGGAACAGGCATACCCGACAAACGACTAATCAGATCACTAGAATTTTTAAATTGGTTCAAAACGATATTTGTTTCTGCTTGATAAAAATCTTTGCGAATATGCAGCGCGACAGCAACTTCTTCAAGAGCCGTATTCCCAGCTCGTTCGCCAATCCCATTAATTGTACCTTCGACGCGTCTTGCGCCATTTTCGATTGCAGCAAGTGCATTTGCAGTCGCCATACCAAGGTCATCATGACAATGGGAAGCGAAAGTAATATCATCAAATTGTTTAATTTCCCTACGCAAATCTTGGAATAGCTGTCCGAATTCGGTTGGGTTAGTATATCCGACCGTGTCCGGAATGTTGATGACAGTTGCCCCGGCATCAATTGCTGTTTGAACGGCCTCAATTAGAAAAGCACGATCTGACCGAGTTGCATCTTCTGGTGAAAACTGTACTACTTCGAATTTTTGTCTTGCATAACTAATGTGGTGTTTAATGGAAGCAAGAACTTCCGCCCGACTCATTTTTAATTTGTATTCCATGTGCACATCGCTCGTTGCTAAGAAGATATGTATTTGCGGAGAAACAGCGTCTTTAAGCGCTTCTTCCGCGCGGTCGATATCTCCTTCAACACAGCGCGCTAGCCCTGTTACAGAACAATGTTTAATCGCTTTTGCAATGGCCTTGACGCATTCAAAATCTCCAGGAGAAGAAATCGGAAAGCCGGCTTCAATCACATCAATTCCAAGTTTTTCGAGTTGTAAGGCAATCTGGATTTTCTCCTTTACGTCAAAATTAACTCCAGGGGTTTGTTCGCCATCTCTAAGTGTAGTATCAAAAAACTGGATTTTCTTCATTCGATTTCACCTCTTGTTTTATATTAGATAGGGAAGCTTGGATTTTTCCTGCTTTCAGTATCAGTTTAAGAAAGAAACGCGTTCTACCTTAAACTCATATTGAAAAAGGATAAACGGTTGCTAGGCGAAAAACTCGCCTAGCAATCCGAATTAAGTATTAATGTTGTGGTTTGACAAATGGCATCATTTCGCGAAGTTCTGCACCAACTTTTTCGATTTGATGACCTTGTTGTTCTTTACGCATTCTATGGAATTCTTTAAAACCATTTTTGTTGTCATTGATGAAAGATTTAGCAAAGTTACCATTTTGAATGTCGGTAAGTACTTCTTTCATTGCTTTTTTCGTATCGGCTGTAACAACTCGAGGACCGGAAACATAATCACCATATTCTGCTGTATTGGAGATCGAGTGGCGCATTTTTTCCATACCACCTTCATACATCAAATCAACAATTAGTTTCATTTCATGTAATACTTCAAAATAAGCAAGTTCTGGTTGGTAGCCAGCCTCTACAAGTGTTTCGAAACCAGCTTGGATAAGGTGAGTCGCACCCCCACAAAGAACTGCTTGTTCGCCAAATAGATCGGTTTCGGTTTCTTCTTTGAAAGTGGTTTCGATAACGCCAGCACGAGTTGCGCCAATACCTTTTGCATAGGAAAGGGCTGTGTCGCGTGCGTTTCCAGTGGCATCTTGATAGATAGCGAATAGGGAAGGAACAGCGCCACCTTCAACAAATGTGCGGCGAACTAAGTGACCAGGACCTTTTGGAGCTACTAGAAAAACATCTACATCGCTTGGAGGATTAATTACGTCAAAATGAATGTTAAAACCGTGAGCGAAAACAAGTGAATTACCAGCTTTTAGGTTAGGTTTAATTTCATTTTCGTATGTTTCGCCTTGTGTTTCATCTGGCAAAAGAATCATGATGACATCAGCTTTATCAGCGGCTTCGCTAACAGAATAAACATCAAAGCCATCGTTTCTAGCAGATTCGGCAGATTTTCCTTCGCGAATGCCGATAATAACGTTATTGCCATTGTCACGTAGATTTTGAGAATGTGCGTGACCTTGCGAACCGTACCCGATTACTGCTACTGTTTTACCTTCTAGTGCGTTGTTTTTTACTGCATCTTCATAATAAACTTTTGTCATTTTTCCTAACCTCCAACTAATTTCTTTTTATATTTCAGAATAGCGATGTGCTGTTCTGATGCTAGCAAAGCAAGAGACTGCTCTGTAGTAAATGATTTTAACCCATTTTTTTAGGGCTTCTTGTAAAGCCAGTTACACCAGTTCTTGCCATTTGTTTAATGCCGTAGGGACGAACCGTGTCAACGAAAGCATCAATTTTTTCGCTTGTGCCAGTTACTTGAATGACGACATTTTTTGTGCCGACATCAATGACGGTTGCGCGAAATGGTTCGATGACTGCGTTTAACTCAGATCGTAAGGCGGCGGGGGAGTTGATTTTAAGTAAAGCTAGTTCGCGTTCGATATGCGCATCGTCAGTAATATCGCTCACTTTGAGCACGTCAATTTGTTTGTTGAGCTGTTTTGTTACTTGTTCGATTTCGTATAAGGAATCGACATGGACGACGATGGTAATCCGGGAAACATTTGGGATTTCGGTCCAGCCGACAGAGATGCTATCAATATTGTATTGGCGTCTGGAGATAACCCCAGTGATACGATTTAATACGCCAGAAGAGTTGTTTACTGTAGCGGTAATGATTCGGCGCATTTATTCCACCCCTTCCATTTGGTGATTTGGTTTGCCGCTTGGAACCATTGGAAGTACTAGTTCGTCTTTTGCTACATGGACATCAATTACGATTGGCCCTGGGTGAGCGAACGCTTTTCTTAAATCTTTTTCTAGTGTTTCCGGATTTGTTAGGCGAACACCTTTGACACCGTAAGCTTCAGATAGTTTGACAAAATCTGGTTGGCTCGTGAAAATCGAATGGGAATATCTTTCACCGTGGAATTTTTCTTGCCACTGACGAACCATCCCAAGCGAACCATTATTGATAATGACCGTTTTTACATTGATTTGATAATCGTTTAAAATCGCGAGTTCTTGGTTGGTCATTTGGAAACCGCCATCGCCAACAATTGCGACTACCGTTTTATCTGGGAAAGCGAGTTGTGCCCCAACGGCTGCGGGGAATCCAAAGCCCATTGTGCCAAGACCACCACTTGTAATAATTTGATGATCGAATTGGAATGGATAAAACTGCGCCGCCCACATTTGATGCTGTCCAACATCGGTAGAAACAAGCGCTTCACCTTGCGTAATTTCACCAATTAGCTCAATGACACGCTGTGGTTTAATTTCCGCTTTTTTCGTTCTATCAAAATTAAAAGGATGACGGTTTTTGCGCGTCATATTTAATTTGTACCAATGGGATGTATCCGGATGAACCGGAAGTTCCATTTGTAGTAGTTGCGTGAGCGTTTCGTTGATATCCGCCACGATTGGAATTTGCGTTTCGATAATTTTGCCGATTTCCGCGGGATCAATATCGATATGAGCAATGGTTGCTTTCGTGGCAAATTCTTTCGGCGCGCTTGCAAGCCGGTCGTCGAATCTGGAGCCAAAATTAATCAGCAAGTCGCAATCCGTTAGCGCCATATTTGCTGCATAAGAACCGTGCATACCACCCATACCAAGGAATAAATCATGGCTTTGCGGGAAACTTCCTAGACCAAGCAGTGTATTCACGATAGGAATTTGATAGCGTTCAGCGAATTCTAGTAATTCAGCTGTAGCTCTCGCATGATTGACGCCAGCTCCGGCAAGTATTAGTGGCTTACTTGCGGCGGAAAGAGATTGCATTAGTTTTTCAAGTTGAAGTGGGTTCGGTGAATAAGTCGGTTGATAACCCGGCAGATCAATCGTATCTGGCCGGACAGACTCTGTTTGGATAATCCCCATGTCTTTTGGAATATCCACGACAACAGGGCCTTTACGACCAGTACTTGCAATATGAAAAGCTTCATTGACGATTTTTGGTAAGTCACGAACATCACGCACTTGGTAATTGTATTTAGTAATTGGAATCGTTAGCCCAATCATATCGGCTTCTTGGAAAGCATCTTTTCCGATACCAGGCGTATGAACTTGTCCGGTAAAAATTACTAATGGAATCGAGTCACTCATTGCATCCGCGATACCAGTTAGTACGTTGGTTGCACCAGGGCCACTCGTTACAACCACAACACCAGGTTTCCCAGTAACGCGAGCATAACCTTCCGCAGCATGAATCGCTCCTTGCTCGTGTCGTGTTAGAATATGCGGGATATCGCAGTCATAAAAAGCATCATAGAGAGGTAACACAGCGCCACCTGGATAACCAAAAATCATGTCAACTTGTTGTTTTTTCAAGGCGTCAATTAAAAGTTCCGCTCCACTTTTATTTTGCTTTTTTGTCGCTTTTTCATTTGTCTTCGTCGTATCAATCACGCTTATCACCTCATTTTTTAGTCGATTAAATCTTCTGGAATTTGCAAAATACCACCAGTGTGGGCGCTAGTTACAAGCGCAGTATATCTTGCAAGGTAACCAGTTTTTACTTTAGCTTTAAATTTCGGTAATTCTTTTCTTCGTTCTTCCAAAACCTCATCAGGAACATCCACGTTTAACGTCCGGTTTGGCAAATCAATCGTGATGATATCACCATCATGAACGAGTGCAATCGGACCACCAGCCGCAGCTTCTGGAGAAATATGCCCAACTGCGATACCGCGAGTAGCTCCAGAAAAGCGACCATCTGTAATCAAAGCAACATCTTTTCCTAATCCACGTCCAACAATACTAGAAGTTGGCGCCAGCATCTCCGGCATTCCGGGTCCGCCTTTTGGACCTTCGTAGCGAATAACAACTACATGGCCCTCACGAACCGTATGATTATCAATTGCTTCCACCGCCTCATCATGAGAACTAAAGCAAATCGCTTCTCCTTTGAAAACTTGTACGGAAGGATCTACGCCACCAACTTTGATAGCAGCTCCTTTTGGTGCGATGTTACCAAACAACATCGAAAGTCCGCCAACTGGGCTATACGGATTTTCTTTTGGATGAATAACATCGGTATTATTAATTTTGGCATCAGCTACGTTTTCACGAATCGTTTTTCCAGTAACGGTAATTCGGTCTGGATGAATTGCGCCGCCAAGATCAACCAATTCTTTAACGATGGCAGAAACGCCGCCAGCCTCATGAACATCATGCATTGAGTAAGAAGAGGATGGTGCAATTTTGGAAAGGTAGGGGACACGTTTGGCGATATCATTAATGCGTTCCAAATCGTAGTCTTCAATACCAGCTTCATTTGCAAGGGCAAGAGTATGTAATACGGTATTTGTAGAGCCGCCCATTGCCATATCAAGCGCGAAAGCATCATCAATCGCATCTTTTGTAATAATGTCACGAGGACGAATATCTTTTTTGACTAAATCCATTAAATGAAAAGCAGATTCTCTAATAAGATCACGGCGTGCGTCAGAAACGGCAAGTGTTGTACCATTTCCCGGAACAGCCATACCTAGAATTTCCATTAAACAGTTCATTGAGTTTGCTGTAAACATTCCTGCACAAGATCCACAAGTTGGACACGCATTAGCTTCCATATCAAGGAAATCTTCCTGCGACATGCTGCCATCTTTAAAGGCACCAACCGCTTCAAAAACAGAAGAAAGAGTGAGCGCTTTTCCGTGAGCTGACAATCCAGCTTTCATTGGACCACCTGAACAGAAGATAGCAGGGACGTTGGTACGAACCGACGCAAGTAGCATACCTGGTGTAATTTTGTCACAGTTTGGGATGTAGAAAACCCCGTCAAACCAGTGCGCGTTGATTACTGTTTCCGCTGCATCCGCGATAACTTCACGAGAGGGAAGGGAATAACGCATACCAATATGTCCCATGGCAATGCCGTCATCTACACCAATCGTATTAAATTCAAATGGGATACCGCCAGCTTCTCTAATTGCTTCTTTGGCTACATCCGCAAGTTCTCGCAAATGAACGTGACCGGGAACAATATCAATGTAAGAGTTACAAATAGCGATAAATGGTTTGTCCATATCACCTGGACTTTTAATTTGACCTGTAGCATGCAGCAAACTTCTTGCTGGAGCTTGTTCGACACCTTTTTTTATTTTGTCACTACGCATATGACTTTACCCCATTTCTAATTAAGAATTGTTTGCCGACACTGAATTTTTAGAATTCACTAAATAGCGTGGCATTAATTTATATGATTAAGTATCTGCTCGCTTGATAATGGCTTTTCGATGCTTGAAAACTCGAAATCTAGCTAAATAAAAAGCACCCCAATGATGAAAACAATGGGATGCTTTGCTAGAATCCCATTTAACGTAAACAGGACTCAAACTACTGTAAATTTCTACAGTGCTCAAAGTCCTTCTAGAGTAATAAAATTGTAATGACTGATTTGGTCGTTTTCATAAGTCATTATCTCCTTCGTTAAATGGTTTTATTTTTTTCGATTAGTCGCACATTTTTGAAAAAAATTAATATCAAGAAATGTTATGTTAGTATTTAATATATATGGTTGCCATGCGATTGTCAATTGTTATTTTGAAAGTTTTCCGTCAGTTTGCACAATTCAAGCAACTTACACTTTTAGCAGGAATTAGTACCAGGTCTTATATTTGAAGTATAACTTAAATGGAAGCGCATTCAAAAACGAAAGGTCAAGTATATAGTCAGAATAGTTTTATTTTTATAGTTTTTGACTATTTAATTAATTATTCGGATAAAAAATCACACTTTAGTTGCGTTCTTCTATCCAATTCTGCTAAATTGAAAGTAATAAATTAGTAGGAAAGCCGGGTTTTTGTTGTGGATAATTTAGAGACAGATCGATTAATATTAATTAATTACACACTAGAAATGATTCAGGCAACGATTAATGGGACAGAAGCTTTGGAAAAAGCAAGTGGTTACCATGTGTCACCTGACTGGCCAGGAATTGATTTCTTTTTTTATTTACCATATGTGTTAGAAAACGTGAAAAAAGACGATAGAATGATTAAATGGACACGCCTAGTCGTTTTAAAAGAAGAAAATAAAATTATCGGCGAAATTGGTGGACAAGGAAATCCGGACGAAACGGGCGAAATCGAAATTGGCTACAGCATCGTACCGGATTATCAAAATAAAGGATATATGTCAGAGGCGCTTATAGGCATGGTTGCTTGGCTGGAGGAACAATCGGTCATTCGTCGCATATTTGCCAGAAGCTACGAGCAGAACATAGCCTCCATCCAAGTACTAAAACATAACCATTTCGTACATATAAAAGAAAAAGATACAGAAGAGAAACAAGGAAGAGTGATGATGTGGGAATATCCAATAAAACGAACCTGATTATTATTGCATCAGGAAAACCAAAAATATGGGATAAGTTGCCTGATATAGGTCCAGTAAAAGCAAGCGAGGTGTATACTGGAACATTTCATCGTTTAAGTAGAGCCTATGCGGAACAATTTGCAAATGAATATTTAATTTTATCCCCCAAATATGGTTTTTTACGACCGGACGATATTGTTTTAAAAACATACGATGTTCGTTTCACCATGAAAGGAACTGGCGCGGATACGATTCAGCTAGGGGAATTAAAGGAGCAGTGGCAGAAATTACAAATAAACCCTACCGAACCAATTCCGATGTTAGGCGGCAAAAAGTTCAGAGGGTTATTAACGAGCATTACGGCTGGTAAGCAATTATTTAGTTTCCCACTCGACGGGGCATCTGGAATTGGTGTTATGCAGCAAAATTTAAAGCAAGCTGTCGAAACAGGAATTCCATTAAATCGTACTGAGTAAAAGAAGTGCAGCTGTTATGAGTAAAAACATAACGCCCATATTGACATTTTTACGAATGAAGAAATAGATTGTTTGTAACGCCATCAAAATAGCGAGTGACAGAGTGATGATGTGTAGCATAAATCGACCTCCTAAATAGTAAGCGGAAAACTTAATTAAACAGTTTACGAACCTTCTCAAGTAACGAGATAGGTTCTTCTTCTTGTTCTACTTCTGCTTCTTTATATAAATGAATGTCTTCCTTGTTTACCGCTTTTTGACAGGCGAGGACGAGGTAAATATCTGTTTCACCTTCTAAACGAGTAACAATCGAAAATTCATGTTTACATTTTTCTGCTAATTTGATATAAGGGCGTAAAGAATTATAATGGAGTAATCCGTTTAAGAGAAGCTTGGAGTCACTATTTTCTAGTATTGCTTTTTCTAGTTCTGGAAGATATTCTTGAGTCAAAACTTCTTCTTTTGTGAGTGCGACTAAGACACGTTCGCGGTATGTTCCTAGATATTTCTTCTTCTCAGCGGGATTAATCTCTTTTGCCCCATACATGCCTTTTTCTAAGTAGTCATCAATATTTTCAGCCATTATATGAGCTCCTTTAACTAGTTAGTTTTCCTCTCTATTCTAACATGCATAGGGGTTTTTGCAAGTAAACAAAGAAAACCAGAAATAGGCTAGAGTAGCCATATTTCTGGTTTTTTGATTAATCGATCGGGAACCACTGGAATCCGTCACGTTGAATGAGGTCGTCTGCTTCTTTTGGCCCCATTGAACCGGATTTGTAGTTCGGGAAATGATCTTTCGTATTTGTCCAAACATCTGCTATATGGTCGATAAAGTTCCATGATAGCGATACTTCATCCCAGTGAGAGAAGTAAGTCGCGTCACCGCGAAGACAGTCTAGAATCAATTTTTCGTAAGCCTCAGGTGTGTTCATGCCGTCTGGAGAGGAATGAATATAATTCAAGTTGACTGGCATCGTAACCATACCTTGACCAGGTTCTTTTACGTTCAAATGAAGTGTAATACCTTCGTCCGGTTGGATATGAATAACAAGCACATTACCACCAAGTGATTGTTGTTGCCCGAATAAGTTTAGTGGGACATCTTTAAACTGAATCGCAATTTGCGTTGTTTTCTTCGCAAGACGTTTACCAGTGCGAATGTAAAATGGTACGCCAGCCCAGCGGAAATTATCGATTTCAAGTTTGGCTGCAACAAATGTTTCCGTATTGGAATGGGGATCCACATTATCTTCTTGACGATAACCTTTTAACTCTTTACCATCCACTTCACCGGGACCATATTGACCACGGATAAAGCTTTGATGCACTTCTTTTCCTTCAAAAACGCGTAAAGAACGAAGCGCGCGAACTTTTTCATGACGAATCTCGCGAGTAGATAAGTTAATCGGTGGCTCCATTGCAAGTAAAGAAACGATTTGTAAGATATGATTTTGAACCATGTCTCGAAGTGCGCCACTTTCATCGTAATAGCGTCCACGATCTTCGACTCCAAGTACCTCTGTTAAAGTAACTTGAATATTATCGATGTAACGATTATTCCAAAGCGATTCAATAATAGAATTTGCAAAACGAATAACCGAAATATTTTGGATCATTTCTTTTCCTAAATAATGGTCAATACGATAAATTTCATCTTCCTTGAAAGCTTGACGAAGTGAATTGTTTAATTCTTCCGCACTAGCTAAATCATGGCCGAATGGTTTTTCGATAATTAAACGATGGAAACCGTCTGTATCAACAAAGCCTTCAGATTTAATGCGACTTGCGATAGTTCCAAAGAAATTTGGCGCCATTGCAAGATAGAAAAGGCGATTGCCATCTAATTCGTATTTTGCATCTAATTCATCAGACAAATCTTTTAAAGTTAGATAAGATTCTTTATTTGTCACATCATGAGATTGATAGTAGAAGTGAGAAGCAAATGCATCTGCGTCTTTTTCAGAACCGTCAATGTCTTTGATAGACTCTTTTACTTTATCACGGAAGAAATCGTTACTCCATTCACGACGAGCCGTTCCAATAACAGCAAAATTGTCGCCAAGAGATCCCTTACTGTACAAATGATATAGCGAAGGGTAAAGTTTGCGATTTGCCAAATCTCCCGTACCGCCAAAAATAGTAATCAGTGCTTTTTGTTCTAACTCATCTGTCATACGTCATTTACCCTCTTTCTTATTCTCTTAATGGCAAAAATTAACTGCTAAGAAAAAGATTTCTTAGTTTGAAAAGAACCCCACAAAAAAAGGCCTTATTAAATGAGCTATTAATTTTCCTCATTAGTCCATACTATTTTATCCATAAAGAAGCATTTGTGCAACTGTTTGATTCGAATATTTTTTTAATTTGACAGTTATTTCTGAATTATAAGGGTTTTTTCGTAGAAATGTTTATTTCCTGTTCGTTTAAGAATATGATAAAATAAGACACGAACTGGGAAGGGAATGAAACAGAAATGGAACTTGTTTTTCTAGGAACTGGAGCAGGCGTACCGTCGCGAGGCCGTAATGTCACATCCATCGCACTTTCAATGTTAAATGAACGAAATACAATTTGGCTATTTGATTGCGGAGAAGCAACACAGCACCAAATCATGCGAAGCCAAATTAAACTAAGTAAACTAGAAAAAATCTTTATTACTCACATGCATGGAGATCATATTTTTGGACTGCCAGGCTTATTAAGTAGTCGTTCTTTTCAAGGAGGAGACTCTAATTTGACTATTTACGGTCCTGCCGGAATAGCAGAATATGTCGAAACTTCCTTAAGACTCAGTGGAACAAGACTTACATATAAAATCAATTTTGAAGAAATAGAGCCAGGTGTGATTTTTGAAGATAAGATGTTTATAGTTACAGCTGACGATCTTGATCACGGGGTACGTAGCTTTGGTTACCGTATTGTCGAAAAAGATAAACAAGGTGCACTCAATGCTGAAAAATTAAAAGCGGACGGCGTCGAAGCGGGACCAGTTTTTCAAAAGCTGAAAAACGGCGAAATCGTAACATTAGCTGATGGACGCGTCATTGATGGTAAAAATTATATTGGTGAGCCGCAAAAAGGGAAAATTATTAGTATTTTTGGTGATACAAGAGAAACCAGTAGTGAACTAGAATTAGCATTGAATGCCGATATTTTGGTTCACGAAGCAACATTTGAAGGCGATAAGGCAAAAATGGCAGGAGAATATATGCATTCGACAACGCTTCAAGCAGCCAAGCTTGCTAAAACCGCCAATGTCAAAAAATTAATTTTAACCCATATCAGCTCAAGATATGATCGAGATGCAAGTAAAGAACTATTAATAGAAGCAAAAACTATTTTTGAAAATACTGAAATAGCTTATGATTTAGCTGTTTTTCAAGTAGGAGAGTGACAAAATGAACCCTTTTTTGAAGAATAAAACGGTTTTAATTACCGGAGCTTCTAACGGTCTTGGAGCTGAAATCGCAAGACAAGTTGCTATGTCCGGTGGTAATGTTATTATAACAGCCAGAAGTACGAAAAAATTAATAGAATTACAAAAAGATATACATGATAAATTTTCAGTAGAAGCAACTTATTTTACTTTAGATATGACGGATTTCGAGCAAGTGAAACAAGTCAGCGCAGAGATAAATGCATCGTATCAAATTGATGTATTAGTCAACTGTGCAGGTTTTGGTTTATTTGAAAACGCGATAGATATTCCATTTGAGACAATTGAAAAAATGTTTGATACGAATGTACTTGGCTTAATTCAACTCACACAACTGATTTTACCGCAAATGCAAGCGCGCAAAGCTGGACATATTATTAATATTGCCTCTCAAGCTGCTAAAATCGCTACACCAAAATCAACCGTTTACTCAGCCACGAAATATGCGGTTTTAGGTTTTTCAAATGCACTTCGTTTGGAACTAATGCCAGATAAAATCAATGTTACAACGATCAATCCTGGTCCAATTGCCACGAACTTTTTCGATGTAGCGGATAAATCAAGCAACTATTTAGAAACAGTTGGCAAATTAGTGTTAAAGCCAGAAAAAGTTGCGCATAAAACAGTGCAAATTATGGGAACTAAGCGCCGCGAAATCAATTTACCTTTTGTGATGAACATTGCAACACGACTTTATCAAGTAATGCCACAAGTTATCGAATTCTTCGGTAAAGGTGCGTTTTTAAAGAAATAAAACGGAAGAAAATACCTTATGAAAATAGGGTATTTTTTTCTTGTAATTAATGAGGATAACCTTTATAATTGAATAAGAACGCTTGTTCGTTTTGAGGGAGATGCAGTTATGGATACGAGTAGAAAAATTATTCATATTGATATGGACGCTTTTTATGCATCTGTGGAACAACGCGACCATCCTGAGTTCCGAGGGAAGCCACTTATTATTGGTGGAGACCCTAATAAACGCGGAGTTGTTGCGACTTGTTCTTATGAAGCGCGCAAATTCGGTGTGCATTCAGCTATGCCCACCAGGCAAGCTGCTAAACTTTGTCCGAATGGCATTTTTATTCACGGCAATATGGCTCATTATGTAGAGGTTTCTAATCAAATCCGCGAGATCTTTTCCAGATATACGGATATTATCGAACCGCTCTCTTTAGATGAAGCTTATCTGGATGTAACTGAAAATAAAAAAGGAATGAAATCCGCCACAATGGTTGCACGCGAGATCCAGCAAACGATTTACCAAGAGCTTGGTCTGACTGCTTCTGCCGGCGTATCATTCAATAAATTTATCGCAAAAATCGCTTCTGATTTTAAGAAACCTGCAGGGATTACGGTAGTTACACCCGAAGAAGCAGAAGCCTTTTTAGAACAAATACCAGTTACTAAATTTTATGGGGTAGGAAAAGTAACCGCAGAAAAATTGCATCGTTTAGGAATTGAAACAGGGGCGGATTTGAAGAAGTGGAGCGAGTGGGACCTTATTCGCGAATTACACAAACATGGATATCATTTATATCGACATGTTCGAGGTCGTTCTAACAACATTGTGAATCCGCATCGTGATCGCAAATCCGTCGGTAAAGAAACTACTTTTGAATTTAATGTCTTAGATAGCCGAGTTCTCGAACAAAGCCTCATGCAATTCGCCAAAAAAGTAGAAGAACGGCTCATTAAACTACAAAAACACGGTAAGACGGTAGTACTAAAACTACGCTACAGTGACTTTACAACAATTACTAAGCGCCTTACTTTAAACGAATATACTAATGATGCAAGTCAAATTTATCAAGCGGCAGCCCTTCTTTTAATAGAAAGCTATACTGGTCAGGATAGTATTCGGTTGATTGGGCTTACTGTAACCAATTTAAAACCCGTTTATTTTGAAAATTTACGTTTAGAAGGACTTTAAAAAAGAAAAGGACACCCAGCCTTTTCTTTTTTTTACGCTTATAGATTATAACCTTTAAAAAAATCTTGACTAATTCATTATGATGTTATACACTGAAAATGACGAAAGGTTATAATGTTTCTTGATTATATTATTGCAAATGTTATAATGAATCAAAAGATAACTTTTCGGGAGGAATGGAACTAATATGAAAAAATTAAATAAATCATCTTCTACACCACTTTATATGCAACTGAAAAATCAACTACAAGAGAAAATTGAACAAGATATGTCTGTTGGAGATTTACTTTTGACAGAAACAGAAATTGAAAAGATGTATGATGTTAGCAGGATGACAGTTCGAAAAGCGATAGAAGAGCTGGTAAATGAGGGAATTGTAAGTAAACAACAAGGAAAAGGAACGTTTGTGAGTCAAACAAAGACTACACAAGGACTTGGACGGATTTTTAGTTGGTCAGAGGAAATGAAACTACAACATAAAGAATCTAAGACTATCAGTGTAGAAATTTCTGCAGCAATCCCGTCAAAAAAAATTCGTACAGCACTCCAATTAGGCAAGCATGAAGAAGTAACTTGTATTAGACGCGTGAGAGAAATTGATGGTGAACCTGTTGCAATTATGATTAATTATTTACGCGCCAAATATGTTCCTGGTTTACTAGAGAATGGTTTGAAATCAGATTCCCTTTACCATGATTTGGAAGAAATTTATCATATTAGTTTAGTACATGCAGATGAAATTATTACAGCAAGATTATCTACCCCGATTGAATCTGCCTTGCTTGCAGTTCCAGAAGACTCTGCGGTGCTTCATGTGCGACGTACTTCCTATATGAAAGGCAATACCCCAGTGGAAGTGGTGGATATGGTAGCTCGCGGAGATAGGTACCAATATTTGGCTGAATTAGAAGGTAGAACTAAAAAACATATCATATAGAAAAGGAGGAAGTCATATTGTTACCAATTACTTTAGAACAAATTGAATTGGATGTGGAGGTAGAAAGTCCGGTAGATGCTATCAGAGCTGCCGGAAATCTCTTAGTAAAAACTGAAAGCGCTTCATCTGATTATGTAGATGCAATGGTAGCTAGTTATGAAAAATTAGGTCCTTATATAGTCCTAGCACCACATATTGCAATTCCACATGCGCGGCCCGAACACGGGGTGAAAAAACAATGCATGTCAATTGTTCGTTTGAAAAAACCGATTAAATTTGGGCACCCAGCCAATGACGATGTGAGTCTGGTTATCGCAATTGGAGGTGTAGATACCAATTTCCACATCAAAATGCTCCAAGCGCTTAGTGAATTATTAACCGATGAAGATAAATTAAAAAGATTAAAAACAAGTACCGATAAAGCGGAAATCTTATGCACCATTAATAAGGAGGAAAAATAGTGGAAATTTTAACGGTTTGCGGAATGGGATTTGGAACTAGCTTGATGTTACTCATGGAAATTCAAGATATGGCAAAAAAACATGGCTTTACAGTTGGAGGGGAGGCAACGGATTTAAGTAGTGCGAAGGGGAGAAAGTGCGACATGATTGTTGCTTCCAGTGAAATAGCCAAAGAATTAGCAGAGGAAGAAGTCAAAGTTGTCCCAATCATTAATATTCTCGATAAAAAAGAAATAGAAGAAAAAGTTTTGCCAGCTATCAAACAATACTTTGCTTCATAAAAAAGGAGGATGAAGATGCTTACTTTCATCACAGAAATTTTTTCTACGCCAGCTTTTATTTTAGGAATTATAGCCGCTATTGGGTTAATTGCCTTAAGGAAAACCGGTTCTGATATTGTAAAAGGAACATTAAAAACGATTTTTGGTTTTATTATGCTACAACAGGGATCCGCGATTATTGTTGGAAGTTTAATTCCATTTAGCACAATGTTTGAAAATGCTTTTCAACTTAAAGGGGTGGTTGCAGAAGATAATGCTATTGCAGCTGCTGTCCAGCAAATTTTAGGAACGGAAACGTCTTTAATTCTTGTATTTGGTTTTATTATTAATGTTATTCTTGCTAGAACAACCAGATGGAAATATATTTTCTTAACAGGGCATATGATGTTTTCCTTCGCAGCTACAATGGCCATAGTATTCGATCAAATGGGCTTTAATAGCTGGCAAATTATTTTGTTTGGTTCTATCGCACAGGGTATTTCGAGTATTGTTTTTCCAGCACTCGCACAACCTTTTGTACGCAAAGTGACAGGAAATGATCAAGTCGGTTTTGGCTTTTGGGGCAGTTCCCTTGTCTGGGCGACCGGTTGGCTTGGAGGGAAATTAGGAAATAAAGCTAATTCTACAGAAGACTTAAAAGTACCTAAAAAACTAGATTTTTTGAAAGAAATGTCTGTTTTAATGGGGATTGTTATGGCAGTGATTTATATATTTACTTCTTTCTTTGTGGATGAACCGGTGATGAAAGAATTAGCTGGCACACAAAGTAATGTATTATTCGCAATATTGCAATCATTCACTTTTGTTGTCGGAATATTGATACTACTTCAAGGGGTCCGGATGTTTTTAGGTGAATTAGTTCCAGCGTTTAAAGGTATTAGCGAGAAAATTGTTCCCGGCGCAATTCCAGCTCTTGATGTTCCCGTTTTCTATTCATTCGCACCTACTGCAACGACCATTGGTTTTTTATGCGCAGTAGTTGGAGGGCTTGGAGCGACACTAGTTTCTACCATGCTTCCCGTTGTCGTACTTCCGTCTGTTATCGGATTGTTTTTTATGGGCGGAGCGGCTGGTGTATTTGGAAATGCAATGGGTGGTAGACGAGGAGCCATTATTGCTGGTTTATTATTAGGATTTATTTTTCAAATGATTGTAGCAATTGCTTATCCAATTTTAGGATTAGATGGTTATGGCATTCAAGGATTATGGTTTGCTTCGACGGATGCAATCATTGTTATCGTCATTATTCGATTAATTGGAGCATTATTTGGAATAGCACTTTAAAAAAATATAGGAGATGGTTTTAAATGGAAAAGAAAATAAGAACGGTTCTTGGTGACATCTCGAAAGAAAGCCTTGGTTTCACATACTCACATGAACATTTGTGGTGTTGTCCACCTTCAGTACAGAAAGACCGTGATTTTGAATTAACAGATTATGAGTCCTCCTTAGAAGAATTAAAAACATTTCAATCTATTGGAGGTCAAACACTCGTAGATGCTTCGACGCTGGATTATGGTCGTGATGGAAATAAACTAAAAACTATGTCTGAAGAATCTGGCGTGAATGTTCTTGGTGTTACAGGATTTAATAAACATATTTATTTCCCGGATTGGGTACAGGAGGAAAGCATCGAACAAATTACAGATCGATTAATTTATGATATTGAAAAAGGAATGGATGGTTCCGATGCTCGTGCAGGGATTTTGAAGTCAGGTTCATGGTACAACCTCATTCATCCATTAGAGAACAAAGTAACACGAGCTGTTGCATGGGCTCAAAAAGAGACTGGTGCACCAATTTGGTTGCATACAGAAGCTGGCACAATGGGGCAGGAAATGCTTGCTATCTTAGAAGAAGAAGGCGTGAATATGGAGCTGGTAGCTGTTGGACATAGCGATCGCAATGCAGATCCGTACTATCATCTGAAATTAGCTGAAAAAGGGGCTTATGTTCAGTTTGATGGTTGTGGAAAAGTAAAATACTATCCTGATAGTACAAGAGTTGAACTAGTGAAAAATATGCTTGAAAATGGTTTTGGGGATAAATTACTCATCTCGGGAGATATGGGAAGAAAAAGTTATCTGCACGCATATGGTGGCGGTCCAGGATTTCGTTTTATAAAAACAAAATTTATTCCAAGGCTTTTAGAAGAAGGCGTAACGGAGCAACAAATACAAACTATATTTTATGATAATCCAGCCAACTGGCTAGCCAAATTTTAGTAAAGGAGTGCGTGTGATTTGTTAACTATGGAGAAAGACCAATTGATGGCAATTATTCGGGATGTAGCAAAAGAAGATTTTATTCCGATTGTAGAATTACTTTTAGAAGAAGGAATTACAATGCTGGAAGTCTCATTAAGTAATGAAACAAAAGGATTAGCTTGTTTAGAAGCCGTAAGTCAGCATTTTTCAGCTAAGCAATTGACAATTGGGGCCGGTACAGTTGTAGAAAAAAACCAAATTCAAAAGGTGAAACAAGCAGGAGCAACGTTTATTATGACTCCAGGCTTTGAAAAAAGTATTGTAGAAGAATGCATAAAACAAGACATAGCTGTTTTTCCAGGAGTATTTTCCCCAGGCGAAATTATGGAAGGAATACAATTAGGCATAGAAATTTTTAAAGTTTTTCCGGCTGGAACACTTGGACCGACTTACATTAAAAGTTTAAGAGGTCCATTCCCTAATATCCATCTAATGGCAGTTGGCGGGGTGGATTCAGGAAATATCGCAGAATTTAAAGCGGCGGGGTGTGATTCTTACGCTATTGGAAGTGAGCTTGTTCCACGTGGTGCCACAAAGGCTATGCTCAATCAAATAAGAGAAAATGTAAAAGCTTTTCAAAGATAGGATGGATGTAAAATGGTGCAATCAGCCAACAAAATAATAAACATGACACGAGATGAAGTGGAAAAAGCGATAACTGATTTTCCAGTCGCAATTTTACCACTCGGAGCAACAGAGCAACATGGACATCATTTACCACTTGGAGTTGATATATTTTTAGCAGACCATTTAGCAGAATTAGTATCGGAAAAAACAGGAGCAGTAGTCATTCCACCAATGCCATTTGGCTATTCTTGGGTATGGCGTGATATTCCAGGAACGATCTCTATTCAACAACATCATGTCGAAGCAATTATTAAAGATGTCGCACACAGTGTTTCTCGCTATGGTGTCAAAATGCTTGTCTTAATAAATGGACATGATTCTAACAATAACTCGATGAAATATGCTGTTAGAGAATTAGCAGATGAGTTAGAAATGCCTGTTATGTATCTATTCTATCCATCTCTTTCTGAAGTAATGGAAAAGAATTGTGAGTCTGGTACATGGCACGGAATGATTCATGCCTGTGAATTTGAAACCTCTTTAATGCTTGCGACTAAAAAAGAATTAGTGCAAATGAAAAAGGCAGTTAGAGAATATCCCGAAAAACCAACTCTTTATGGGAAAACAACTATTTCGCTAGGTGATTTAAGCAAAAGTGGTGTATATGGTGATGCTAGTCTTGCCACAGAGGAGAAAGGGGAACAGATGATAGAACTGTTTGCAGAAAAGATGACAGCACTTCTTTTAGAAGGTTATGGTTATTTAACTAAATAAAAGGGATGAAAAAACCCCACTCTTTTTCGTAAGAGTGGGGTTTTGTTTATTTCATTTCCAGTAAACGTTCTTTAAGTTCTTGTTCCATTGTTACAAGTTCTTTCTCAGCTACGGCACGTTTAGCACGGCCTTCTTGTTGGATTTTAAGCGTTTCTTGCAAGGTTTCGATTAAGCTAGATTGGGTTTCTTTAAGTGTCTCGATGTCCACGATACCTCTTTCATTTTCACGCGCTGTTTCGATAGCGTTTGTTTTTAGCATATCGGCGTTTCGTTTGAGAAGTTCGTTGGTTGTTTCAGAAACTTGGCGTTGTGCTGCCACAGCTTGTTGTTGACGGAGCAAGGTAAGCGCAATGGCCACTTGGTTTTTCCAAAGTGGAATCGCAGTCATAATAGAAGACTGAATTTTTTCAGCGAGTGCTTGGTTTGTATTTTGGATTAAGCGAATTTGCGGTGCTTGTTGGATAGTGATTTGACGGCTTAGACGTAAATCATATACTCGTTTATCTAGACGATCAGCAAATTGTGTTAAGTCATTCACTTCTTGGTAATCCATTTGGTCGCCCGTTTGTTCCGCTTTTTTGCGAAGTTCTGGGAGCATTTTTGTATTAATTTCTTCTAATTTTAGTTCTCCAGCAGCAATGTAAATATTAAGTGCTTGGAAGTAATCTTTATTTTTATCATAAAGCTGTTCTAGGAAAGAGTTATCTTCCATTAAACGCTTTTTGGAATGTTCCAGTTTTAACGCGATGCGGTCAATTTGGGTACCAATTTTTTGATATTTAGAAGTAATTTCGTTGATGGATTGTTTTACTCGGTGGAACATTTTAGTGAAGACATTTTTATTGCGAGCGGCAAGTTCATCAGGATCCGCTTCTTGCAAACGATACATTAAATCGCTAATAATATCGCCAATTGGTCCAACATCTTGCTTTTGTACATGTGCTAACATCGAATGAGAAAAATCATGGAGTTTGGCTTGCGCTGGAGCTCCGTAGCCAAGAATGGCTGCTTGATTTCCAGGTTCGATTTGTTTGGATAACTCTAATGCTTGTTTTTTATTTGTTTCAGTAAGCATATCGACAAGGCGGGGAGCTGCATCTGTTTCATTATTTACGATGCTTGCAGCTGATTCACCATCTGATCCAAACGGGTTAGCAAGGAGATCATCTAACGTTTGGTTGAATTCTTTCTCAACTACTAAATCTTTTAATTCATTTGTTTGTTCACTTGGCTTGTTCTCGGTCATCTTTTGTACCCCTTTCAAATTTCTTTTTCTGTTTAGAAATGGAGTTTTTCGCTACTTCTAGTTCGAAGTCAAGGTTGTTCACATCTTGATTCAAAAGTGTAAATAAATCCTTTTCAATAACACGACTTAAATCATTTAAAAGTGTACGCGTATCAGAAAGTGTTTGATAGATTTTTTTGTCTTTTACGGGTTGTTTTTCTAAGAAAGCATATTTTTCAGTTAGCTCCACTAAAGAGTCAAGATGGGAGAAAAAGAAATCTTCTGCTTCATAAAAACGCTTTGGTTCATCTTTTACGATACCATAAATTCTTTTTGTAAGTAAAAGCGTTTTGTTACGCTCTTGGAAAGAATATAACGCTTTGTTTTGTGTCATGATTTTTTGAAGGCGGATAATTTTCACACGTGCCTCTTCTAAGTTAGTACGAATATATTTATATTCTTTCTTGGTTAATCCAGTTGCAATCATTTGCGCACGGTCCCCAGCTTTAGATGAAAAGAAAAATAGGATAGCTGCAACAGCGATAACAATTGTTGCAATTACCAAGCCACTATGGATAAGTGAAGTAAGAATACCACCTAAAATAATGACAAGTAAAATAGAACCTGTGAATGCTAATATCTTTTTAAAAACGGTCATTATACATCTTCTCCTTTAAGTACCTGTTTAAAAGGTCCGCTTTTCTTATAGTAAATTTTTCTAAAAATAAAGATTGATGGAAAGTAACCTACCATTTAAGTATATTTTGTAAGCGAATGCTAGGCAAGTTGAATGGTTTTTATATTTTAGAAATTGTCCTTTATTTGTTCTTATCATACCATATTTAGAAAATAGATGTTATCAGTCGTGCGATGTAAATTAAACTCGGACTTAGTTATGTTATAATGAAAAAAAACGAGGAGTAGGTGGCAGAAATGGACTCACTAGAAGAAAAAACACTTCATACAGAACAGATTTTTAGCGGCAATATTATCGAACTACAAGTAGATGATGTAGAGTTGCCAAACGGAGAAAAGAGCAAGCGTGAAATTGTTAAGCATCCTGGTGCTGTAGCAATTATACCTTTTTCAGAAGATGGAGGAATGTATTTAGTAGAACAATATCGAAAACCACTTGAGAAAACAATTATTGAAATTCCCGCTGGTAAAATGGAGCCAGGGGAAGATCCGCTCGTGACTGCAAGACGAGAGCTAGAAGAAGAAACTGGTTTTCAGTCCGATGATTTAACATATCTCACTTCTTTTTACACATCTCCTGGATTTGCCAATGAACTTTTACATATATATGTAGCCCGTGACCTCCGGAAAATGGAGCAACCATTGGCGCAAGATGCAGATGAATTTATTAATTTAGTCAAAGTAACTCCAGAAGAAGCAGAACAATTAATAGAACAACAATTCATTCATGACGCAAAAACAATGTACGCGATGCAGTACTGGAAATTACAACTATTAATAGAAGAAAATGAATAAACCGGTTGAAAAAACTTCTTTGGGAACACTTGGCATAAAGAATGGAAATGTGGTATCATAAACATGAAAAGAGAGCCATGCAAGAACATGACCCTCAAACGTAAGCCCATTTAAGATGGCAGCTAGTTTAATATGTTATAAAAATAACCACTAAACCGTCCAAAGTTTATGAGTGGTTATTTTTTTGTGTTATTTTGACTGTTTAGTAACAACATTAAAGTTGTAAAAGCGACTGCAAAAGAGAGTGCTTCATAAACGGTCATGGGTTATCCTTTCCAGGAGTTCCTAACAAAAAAGCCATAGGCATCCCCCTTTCATGTTGAAAGAGTTAGCCACCACCATAAACTTTCTTACATACTGTATTATATCACCTGGAATATAGTTATTCTATCCGGAATAACGCAATTATTGAAATTAGCATTATCAAGCTAAAAGTGATTTTTTAAAGACTTGAGCTGGCATGAAAACAGTAATTTGGATACTTTTACTGGATACAGTCTTACAGATTTTTATTGTGTTATAGTTCGTAATTGACTACCTGGTCAAAAGAGATTATACTCTAGTTGACTAAGTGGTCAATTTGAGTGTGGAGGAGAGAACATGGAAGCAATTAAAGTGGAGTCGCTCACAAAAAATTACCATAAAAAGCGAGCAATTGAAAATGTAGATTTGTCAGTAAATGAAGGCGAACTATATGGTTTTATCGGTCCGAATGGTGCGGGGAAATCAACGACAATTAAAGTCTTACTGAATTTTATTTATGCGACGAGTGGTGGTGCGACGATCCTCGGAAAAGATGTGGTGAAAGACTCCGCTGAAATCAAAAAAATGGTCGGTTATGTGCCGAGTGAAGTTCGCTATTATCCACAAATGACAGCAAATGATATTATCCACTACGCTGCCAAATTCCACCATATTGAAAATGCAACACAAAAAATGAATAAATATTATGAAATGTTTTCGATTGATCCAAAAAAACGCTTTGGAGAAATGTCGCTTGGAAATAAGAAAAAAGTAGCAATTGTTGCTGGACTTATTACTGAGCCGCAATTATTTATTCTGGATGAACCGACGAATGGCCTTGATCCGTTAATGCAACATTATTTATTTAAAGAAATGACTGAGCGAAATAAAGAGGGAATGACGATTTTCCTTTCTAGTCATAATTTACGTGAGGTGCAGGAATATTGTACAAGAGCTGCTTTTATTCGAAATGGGAATATTATCGCGGTGGAAGATATCGCTAATCAACAAATGACTGGTAAAGTGATTGCGCTGAAAGGAACAAATTTGCCACTGGAAAAATTGACGAATGCGGGCGCAAGAATTATCGAAAAGGAAATGGGGAAAGCGCGGCTTATTTTTGATGACGATATTAAGACGATTTTGCCATTATTACAAGAAAAAGAAATTACGGATTTAACCATTACGAATCAAGAGCTGGAAGATAAATTTATGACATTATACGAAGGGGGAGAAATCAAGTGAACATCCTACACATTGAATGGAAAACGCGAATAAAGAGTCTGGTTGTTTGGGCAGTTGTGGTGATTGTGATTTTAGGTGTGTTTATGGCTTTCTTCCCAAGTATGCAAAGTAGCGGGATGCAAGATTTAGTGAATACGAAAATGAATGCACTTCCGCAAGATATGATGAAAATTTTGCATATGGATTCGATGGCGGATTTAACGAATATTGATGCGTATTTTGCTTATGTTTTTCAGTATATTTTTATTGCAGCTTGTGTGTACGCAGCACTAATTGGTGCGCAGGCCTTGATAAAAGAAGAAACAGATGGAACAATTGAATTTTTATATGCGCAGCCAATTACGCGGTCTAGCCTTGTTTTTTGGAAAATGATTGGGAATTTATTATCATTTGTGGCTTTTTGGGTGATTACTTTTTTAGCATCGGTGGCGCTAGTTCTTTTCTTGAAGCCGAGTGGGGTTGACGGTGGTAATTTAGTGATGGAGCTTGTACGAGTGTTTTCTAGTGAGTTGCTGGTGGCTGCTGTATTTATGAGTGCTGGTTTTATGGTTTCATCGGTGCTTCGTTCCGCTAAGCAAGCTTCTCCAGTTGCACTTGCGCTTGTGTTCTTAACATATATTTTAGGAATTATGGCTGGCTTAAATGATAAGGTCGATTTCTTCAAATATTTTTCACCAATTAACTATGCAATTCCGTCTGAGATTATGGATAAAGGGATTACAGGAACCAATGCACTGATTTCTTGTGGGGTGATTGTTGTGATGGTTGCTATGACATTTGTTCTTTATAAGAAAAAGGATTTGAAAGTATAATGGATGAAAAACGATTAAAAATTTTAGAAGCAGCAATGGGAGAATTTACGGAAAAAGGATATCAGGCAGCTAGTACGAATAAAATTTGCGAAAAAGCTGGTGTTTCCAAAGGGTTGATCTTTCACTATTTTGGTTCTAAAGAAAAGCTTTATATTGCGGCGGTTAGTTATGCGGTTGATTTTGCGACCAATGAGGTTCGTTTGGAAGGGGAACATTGGGGAGACTTTGTCGAAATGGCGATTTGGTCAACGAAGATGAAACTGGATTTTAATCGCAAGTTTCCGGCGGTATTTGGCTTAATTATGCAAGCTTATGGAAACCCGCCAGTAGAATTAAAAGGTAAGCTAGATGGCTTTTTTGATAAGGCAATTGAGCGGTCAGAGGCGCAAATGAATCAAGTTTTAAGTGAGATGAAGTTGAAAAAAGATGTGAATATGGATGCAGCGCGTAAAGTGATGGCAGCTCTTTTTAAACATATTACGGAGATTAGTACAGTTTATTTGCAGATCCATCCGAATGCGACGATGGAAGAATTTGTTCCGCTTGCGAATGACTTTACGGAAATGATGCGAATTGTCGAATTTGGGATATGCGAAGAAAAAAAGGATTTGGGCGAGTGAGCCCAAATCCTTTTTTTAACCAATAAAGCTTTCGTGATGCGTGCTAATCATCGCTTCATCTGCGGCAGTTGGTTCTAAATATTTTTTCGCACTATTAATCGCGATGGGCCCTTCATGCAGTCCTGCTGCGATAATGCGTATTTTTCGAGGGTAGGTGGCACTATCTCCACAAGCAAAAATACCAGGAACCGTCGTCTTCATTTCATCATCCACGACAATGCCAAAATCGGCTTGTTTAAAGCCCCATTCCGCCATTGTTCCAAGGTCTACTTTTACCCCGTGATTAATGAAAAGTGCCTCGGTTTCAATTGTTTTCGTAGTCTGCGTTTGATTACAGCAAACGGTAATCTCAGTTAGTTGGTTGTTCGTTCCGATTAGTTCGCTGATTTCATGATGGATATGGATTTCGACGCGAGAATTTTTCAGTTCACGAACACTTTCCTCGTGGGCTTTAAAATCTTCGCCGCGATAAATAAGGTGTACTTTTTTGGCAATCGGTTCAAGCGTCTGCGCCCAGTCGATAGCAGAATTTCCTCCACCAGAAACCACTACTACTTTATCGCGGAATTGCTCGATATTTTTGACATCATAATGGATTGCAAATGGAAAATCTTCGGCATGTAGAGCTTCAAGCTTATTGACCTCAAACGTACCACTACCTGTAGCAATGACAATTGTTTTTGAAAAATGAATCGAACCGTTATGCGAAGTTAATTGAAAGGTGCCATCTGCTAGTTTGGTCACATCTACAACTCGCTCACTGCAAACAATAGTTGGATGAAACGTTTCTGCTTGTTGTTTTAAATTTGCGACAAGATTTTCGCCGGTAATGGCGGGAATACCACCGATATCGCGAATGATTTTTTCTGGGAAAAAGTAGCGAACTTTCCCGCCGACAGCAGGTTCAGCATCGATAATTTTTGTTTTCATGGAACGAAGCCCACTATAAAATGCGGAGAATAGGCCAATGGGACCGCCGCCGATAATGGTTACATCATAAACCTCATTTGGCAATGGAATCAAGCTCCTTTACAATTTCGCATCCGTTGCAAGTTTCGTATGGAAGGCAAAGAGGGACACCGCTGCGGGGGTCAATTAAAATATCTGCTTTGATATTAAAGACATCCTCTAAAGTTTGTTCGGTCATGACGCTTGTTGGTGTTCCTTCTGCAATGACTTTTCCTTCTTTAATAGCAATCATATGGTGAGCGTAACGAGATGCGTGATTTAAATCATGGACAACCATCACGATTGTGCGGTTCTCTGATTGATTTAATTGTTTCAATAAATTAAGTACATCTAGTTGGTGTGTCATATCTAAAAAGGTAGTCGGCTCATCAAGAAATAGGACATCTGTTTCTTGGGCAAGCGCCATGGCAATCCAAGCACGCTGTCGTTGTCCGCCTGATAAACTATCGATAGGTCGATCCGCGAACTCCGTTAAATTCGTCACGCGCAATGACCAAAAAATAATTTCGCGATCTTTTGCGGTAATCGATTTAAAGCTACTTTGATGCGGAGAACGTCCATAAGAAATTAATTCAAACACCGTCAAACCATCAGGTGCAGAAGGGTTTTGTGGTAAAATAGCTAATTGTTTGGCAACGTCTCTAGTTGGCTGACTATGAATCGTTTTGCCGTCTAAATAAACAGCGCCTTTACTAGGTTTCATTAAGCGGGACATCGTTTTTAAAATAGTCGATTTCCCTGAACCATTTGCACCTACTAAAGCGGTTATTTTATTCGCTGGAATGGCTATGTCTAAACCATCAACAATGATTCGTTTGTCGTATGAAATTTGTAAGTTATCTGTATGAAGGTCTTTCATTTTCATCGCTCCAATTTAAAGTTAAGGTGATAATCATTCTCAATGGTTAAGTATAGAGTTTTTATGGTGAAGATGCAAGCGTTACTTTGCTGGAATGATTTGCACTTTGTGAATAAAGTTGCTATACTAACTGAGAATTATTATCAGTTACAGGAGGGGTTCAATTGAAAAAGGGTATCATTTTGCTCGTATCAATGCTTTTTATTGCAGTGGTTTTAACTGCTTGTGGAGATAACAAATCGGCTGGAAGTGAGCAGGTCGAGATGCGTACATATACAATGGCAAATGGTAAGAAAGTAGAAATTCCGGCTCATCCAAAACGGATTGTGGCTTCGGAATATCTAGGGAATATTGTTTTGCTTGGAATGAAGCCTGTGGGGGCCAGAGCGAAACAAATGGAAAATCCGTTTTTGAAAGGAAAAGTGGACGGGATTGCAGATATTGGTGACCCAGTTTCAGCGGAAAAAGTGGCGGAATTAAAGCCTGATTTAATCATTGTTTCAAACGATGATGAATTTGAAGCAATGTCGAAAATTGCGCCAACTGTGTTAATTCCTTACGCAACTTCTAAAAATGTAGAGGAAGACGTACGCCAAATCGCTGACTTAGTTGGTGAAAAAAAGGCTGGAGAGGCATGGCTAGATAAGTTTCATCAAAAAGCCAAAGAAAGTAGAGCGAAGTTGGCTGGCAAGTTAGATCCGAATGAAACAGTGGGGATTTATGAAGTACAAGATAAAGATTTTTATGTGATGGGACAAAATATGGGGCGCGGTGGTCAAGCGATTTATAATGCTTTACAACTAAAAGCACCAGCAAAAATTCAGAAAGATGTTTTAGATGGGCAAGATTGGCAAAAGATTTCACTGGAAGTTTTACCTGAATTTGCAGCAGACAGAATGTTCGTGACGACTACTTCTTCTGGGAATGCTAAGGACGGCGAGGAGACATTAAAAGATTTAACCAACTCGCCAATTTGGAAAGATCTGCCAACGTTTAAAGCTGGAAATGTTTACCAAATGGATTTTGATACGATGTTTTATTATGATCCTTTAGCAGTAGAAGGGCAGTTGGATATTATTGTAGAGAAGTTACTTGCGTCCAACTAATGATTGCGCTTAGTGAATGATATTGATATAATTTTCTTTGCGATTGATAATTATTATCACTTAAAACGAGCGGATAATTTAGATGGAAGGAACATGTGCAGATGGATAAGTCAAAACAGATAAAAATGAATACAAGACCAACTGTTGCTAAATTCATACTTTCGGGTGGGCTTTTGTTGCTTCTGATTCTAGCGTTATTCGGGATTGCAGTTGGTGCAGCTGATATTAATTTAAGTACAGTTTGGGATGCACTTTTTCATTATAATAGTTCGGATACACAGCACCAGATTATACGGAGTTTGCGTGTTCCTAGAGTTGTTGCTGATATGGCGGTTGGTGCTGCTTTTGCAGTTGCTGGAGCGATTATGCAAGGAATCACTCGAAATCCACTTGCTGACTCAGGTCTGCTTGGTTTGAATGCTGGATCAACATTTATGGTAGCAGTTTGTTTTGCGTTTATGCCTTGGCTTAGTTATAATTCGTTGATTTTATTTTCTTTTGTGGGTGCGGCAATTGGTGCCTTTTTAGTATTTGGCGTTAGTTCGCTTGCTGGAAGTGCGATGTCGCCAACTCGGTTAGTTCTTGCCGGAGCAGCGGTTAGTTCATTGCTTACCGCGCTTAGTGAAGGGCTTGCAATTTATTTTCAGTTAAGTCAAGATTTGGCCTTTTGGTACGCGGGCGGGGTTGCTGGTGTAAAATGGAGTCAGCTTGCGGCTATTTGGCCTTGGTTACTTGGAGCGCTTATTGCGGCGATTTTGCTAAGTAAATCGATTACAATTTTAAGCTTAGGCGATGATATTGCTGTTGGTCTAGGTGAAAAAACTACTTTTGTTAAAATTGCTTCGATGGTTGTGGTGTTAATTTTGGCGGGGCTGGCTGTGTCGGTTGTTGGTCCGGTTGGGTTTATCGGCTTGATTGTACCGCATCTGGTACGATTTTTAGTCGGAGTGGATTATCGCTGGATTATTCCTTGCTCAGCTGTTGTAGGTGCGTTTCTGACTTTAGCGGCGGATATTTTGGCGAGAACAATTAATCCACCATATGAAACGCCAATCAGTGTTATTTTTGCACTAATCGGGGTTCCTTTCTTCCTATATGTAGCACGTAAAGAAAGGAGGAACTTATAATGTATATGACGATTGCAGAAAAGCGAAAAAAATCGCGGCGGATTTGGACGTTAATTATTTTAAGTGTGTTGATTTTTTGTACATTTACATATAGTGTCAATGCTGGTTATTCGAAATTGCCATTTTTGGAAGTGATTAAGTCGTTTTTTGGGATGGCGGATGCTGGGACACAACTTATTGTGACGGAGTTTCGATTGCCGCGTATAGTTATTGCGCTGTTAGTTGGTGCGGGACTTGCGGTTTCGGGAACGATTTTACAAGGGATCTCTGGTAATGGACTAGCTGATCCGGGAATTCTTGGGATTAATAATGGAGCAGGACTTGCAGTTATGCTTTATATTTCCTTTTTTCCTTCCACTATGGACGTTCCAGTGTTATTTATGCCTTTTATCGGATTTATCGGAGCCATTTTAACCGCGTTTGTTGTGTATGGACTTTCTTATAGTAGAAGCGAGGGGTTACTTCCTAATCGATTGCTACTTACTGGTATTGCTGTTGCGGCGGCAATTGCGGCACTTATAACGTTATTAACGGTTCGGCTTGATCCACAAAATTATCAACGCTATGCTGAATGGATGGCAGGAAATATTTGGGCTTCAAGCTGGCAGTATGTTTTTGCCCTTTTGCCGTGGCTTATTGTTTTAGGGGCAATTGCTTTCATGAAAGTAAAAACGTTAGATGTGCTCTCTTTTGGAGACCAAGTAGCAACTGGTCTCGGGGTTCGGGTTGAGCGAGAAAAATTTGTGCTTTTAATAGTAGCAGTTGGTTTGGCAGCTGCCTGTGTATCCGTTAGTGGTGGTATTGCATTTATTGGACTGATTGGTCCGCATATTGCCAGAAAGTTAGTTGGCTCAGCACATCGCTGGGTGATGGTAACAGCAGCGCTTTCTGGAGGGCTATTATTACTACTTGCGGATACAATTGGTCGATTGATTATTCAACCTTCTGAAATCTTTGCTGGTATCGTTGTGGCAATTATCGGTGCACCTTATTTCTTGTTCCTTCTTGCAAAAGCTAAATAATAATAATTATTGATAACGAGAAATTAATTAGTAATTGATAATCATTGTAGACAGCCTATTGCTTTTGTGATATCTTAGTAAACATAAGCAATAGGAATTGACTACGTGCCATTTTTACTGTAAAAAGTGAATTCCTAACTTGCATTTTATTTATAATTATTATAAACTGTATTTATTGTTAAATGATAATGATGATAATTTAGAAAGACAACTTGTTGTAGCAACCAAGGGAGGAACTATAATGGAAGGTCGTATTGGACGCATTAAAGCACAACTTCATGATGCTAGTTATAAATTAACACCACAGCGAGAAGCTACTGTTCGCGTTTTACTGGAAAATGAAAAAGATCATTTAAGTGCCGAGGAAGTTTTCTTGCGTGTGAAAGATATTGCACCTGACACTGGCCTTGCAACCGTTTATAGAACATTGGAGCTTTTAACCGAATTGCGCGTGGTTGATAAAATTAATTTTGGTGACGGTGTCTCTCGGTATGACTTGAGACAAGAAGGCGCTAAACATTTTCATCATCATTTAGTATGCTTAGAGTGCGGGTCTGTAGAGGAAATTCAAGAAGACTTATTAGAAGATGTGGAGAAAATCGTCGAATCGAAGTGGAACTTTCTTGTTAAAGATCATCGTCTGACTTTCCAAGGGATTTGCGCGAATTGCAGACAAAAATCTAAAAAAGAATAATGCGAGAGTTTGGGATAATTTATCTCAAACTTTTTTTATGGTCAAAAAGATGGACTGAATTGCGCGAAAAGTATTACAAGTCTTTTTCTATTAATTAAACGTTTTCAGTGGGGGTGTAACATGGTAGAATAGGATTTGTGGAGGAAACGCTTATGAATGATTTAATTGAAGATTTTTTACATTTTTTAATTGTAGAGAGAGGTTTATCCGCGAATACAATCAAAGCTTATGAACGAGATTTACACTATTTTGTTTCTTATATGGATGTAACGAAGGAGTTAACTGATCCGAATACACTTGAACGAAGCGATATAGTTGGTTTTATGGCATTTGCAAGGCAAGAAGGAAAATCACCAAGAAGTGTAGCGCGATATATTGCTTCACTGCGATCCTTCTTTCATTATTTAATGCATGATGGGAAAATGTCACATGACCCAATGATTCAAATTGAAACGCCAAAGCAAGCCCAGGGATTACCAAAAGTTTTGAACCTTGATGATGTCGAGAAGTTACTTAGCTCTTCTGATACAAGTACACCTCTCGGACTGCGTGATCAAGCAATGATGGAAATTTTATACGCGACGGGGCTTCGTGTAACCGAACTTGTCAGCTTGAAAATGGACGATTTGCACCTTCATATGGGTTTTATCCAAACGATTGGTAAGGGGGATAAAGAGAGAATTATCCCACTGGGAAAAACGGCAACAACTGTGTTAGAAAAGTATTTAGAGGAAGCGAGACCGAAACTTCGTAGACCGAAATACCGAAATGATTTTGTCTTTTTAAATCATCACGGTCAAGGACTTACAAGACAGGGTTTCTGGAAGATTTTAAAAGGTATTGCAAAAGAATCGGGCATTGAAAAGCCGATTACACCGCATACTTTGCGTCATTCATTTGCCACTCATTTGCTTGAAAATGGGGCTGATTTAAGGTCGGTTCAAGAACTCCTTGGTCACGCCGATATCTCCACTACACAAATTTATACACACGTAACAAAGCTGCGTTTGAAAGATGTCTACAAACAATTTCACCCACGCGCTTAAAAAATATAGTTGAAAAGGATGAGTAAATATGCCAGATAAATTTAAACGAGTACATGTAGTTGTAATGGATTCAGTTGGTATTGGAGAAGCACCAGATGCCGCTAAATTTGGTGATTTTGATGTAGATACATTTGGACATATTGCCAAACACGTCGGCGGACTAAAAATGCCTGAAATGGGCAAATTAGGTTTATCGAATATTCGTGAAATCGAAGGAATTAAAAAAGCGGAAAAACCACTTGCTTACTATACAAAAATGCAAGAAGCTTCGAACGGTAAAGATACAATGACTGGTCACTGGGAAATCATGGGCCTATACATTGACACACCTTTCCGCGTATTCCCAGATGGATTTCCTGACGATTTAATCAACCAAATTGAAGAAAAAACAGGACGTAAAGTAATTGGAAATAAACCAGCGAGCGGAACAGAAATTATGGCTGAACTTGGAGAAGAGCATGTCAAAACAGGTGCTCTCATTGTTTACACATCAGCTGACTCAGTTTTACAAATTGCTGCGCATGAAGATGTAGTACCTCTTGAAGAACTATATGAAATCTGTGAATTTTGTCGTAAAATTACGCTAGATGATCCGTACATGCTTGGTCGTATTATCGCTCGTCCATTTGTCGGTGAACCAGGTGCGTTTGTTAGAACGCCAAATCGTCATGATTATGCGCTAAAACCATTTAAACCCACTGTAATGGATGCTTTAAAAGACGGTGGCAAAGATGTGATTGCCATTGGTAAGATTTCCGATATTTTTGACGGTGAAGGTGTTACAGAATCTATCCGTACAAAATCCAATATGGACGGGATGGACCAATTTATCGCTGTGTTAGATAAAGATTTTAATGGTATGAGTTTCTTGAATTTAGTAGACTTTGATGCGCTTTTTGGACATCGTCGTGATCCTCAAGGTTATGCGGATGCGCTTGTTGATTTTGATGGTCGTTTAGTAGAAGTAATGGAAAAACTGACAGATGATGACCTTTTAATTATTACAGCTGATCACGGAAACGACCCAACGTACACTGGGACAGACCATACACGCGAATTCGTTCCTTTACTTGTTTATTCACCACGCTTCAAAAATGGTGGTTCAGAATTAGAATTACGCAAAACGTTTGCTGATCTTGGTGCAACAGTTGCTGATAATTTTGATGTGAAAATGCCTGAATATGGAACAAGTTTTTTAAGAGACTTGAAATAGGAAAAGGGAGGAACAAAAATGAGTTTAGAAAAAGTAAACGAAGCAGTTGCGAAAATTAGAGAAAGTTACACTGGGACACCAAAAATCGGTTTGATTCTTGGTTCTGGTTTAGGTGTGCTTGCGGATGAAGTAAACCAACCGATAAAACTTTCTTATAGCGAAATCCCACATTTTCCTGTTTCCACAGTAGAAGGACATGCTGGACAATTTGTTTTTGGTGAGTTAGAAAATAAAGAAGTTGTGGCAATGCAAGGACGTTTTCACTTTTATGAAGGCTATTCAATGCAAGATGTTACTTTCCCAGTTCGTGTTATGAAAGAGCTAGGCGTAGAAGTTCTTATTGTGACGAATGCTGCTGGTGGTGTGAACGAATTGTATTCTGCTGGAGATTTAATGTTGATTTCTGATCATATTAACTTCACAGGGACTAGCCCACTTATCGGACCAAATGATGAGCATTTTGGTCCTCGTTTCCCAGATATGTCAGAAGCGTATAATTTAGCTCTACGTGTGGATGCTAGACTTATTGCTCAAGAACTTAATTTGACTATCCGTGAAGGTGTTTATGCTGGATTTAGCGGTCCAACTTATGAAACACCTGCTGAAATTCAAATGATGCGCACGCTTGGAGCAGACGCAGTTGGTATGTCCACTGTACCGGAAGTAATCATTGCGAACCATGCTGGATTACGAGTGCTTGGTATTTCTTGTATTACGAATATGGCGGCCGGAATTTTGGACCAACCACTTTCTCATACAGAAGTTATTGAAACTACAGACCAAGTTCGTAGCACGTTTTTACAATACGTAAAAGCAATTGTTGCTAAAATTTCTTAAAATAATTGGTAGCTAATCTCAGCCCCAATTTGTTATTTTCTGAAGCAAGGAGATAACAGATTTGGGCTGAGTTTTTTACGTATTTGATAATATTTTCAGATAGTTATTGTCGCTCGGCTTCTTAGTATGCTACTATATAAAAGAACTTTTAAAAATCTATAATGTAAAGGTGGGATTGGCGTGACGTTTGAACGGCTTGGAACAATGAATGTAAATGCAGAAGGACATCTCGAAATTGGAGGGGTGGACACTTTAAAGCTTGCTGACAAATATGGTACGCCACTTTACGTTTATGATGTAGCGCTAATCCGTGACCGAGCAAGAGGATTTAAGAAAACATTCGAAGAGCTAGGGGTAAAAGCGCAAGTGGCTTATGCGAGTAAAGCATTCTCTGCAGTTGCTATTTATCAGCTTATGGCCGAAGAAGGTTTATCGCTAGATGTTGTTTCAGGCGGAGAACTTTTTACGGCAATAAAAGCAAATTTCCCTCCTGAAAGAATTCATTTTCACGGAAATAATAAAAGTGCAGAAGAAATACATATGGCGCTTGACTATGGCATCGGTTGTTTTGTTATCGATAATTATTATGAAATTAGTTTATTAGAAGATATATTAATAGAACGAAATGAAAAGGCTTCGGTTTTAATTCGCGTGACCCCGGGGATAGAAGCTCATACACATGACTATATTTTAACAGGCCAAGATGATTCGAAATTTGGATTTGGACTTACAAATGGACAAGCTGAAAAAGCGATTAAACAAGTACTTCATGCAAGTGCGTCCTTTGATTTAATTGGCCTTCACTGTCATATTGGTTCGCAAATTTTTGAAACAACTGGTTTTAAATTAGCCGCTCGTCGTATTATGGATAAATTAGTTGAATGGCACCAAACTCTGGGATTTGATTCTAAAGTACTTAATCTTGGTGGCGGTTTCGGTGTGCGTTATACGGCAGAAGACGAACCTCTTGAACCTAGCGAATATGTGCGACAAATTATGGATGAAGTGCGAGATGTGGCTGAGAGCAATGATATTGATATTCCAGAAATTTGGATTGAACCAGGTCGTTCCCTTGTTGGTGAAGCAGGAACAACACTTTACAAAGTTGGATCGCGTAAAGAAGTTCCGGGAATTAGAAATTATATCGCAGTGGATGGCGGCATGTCTGACAATATTCGTCCAGCGTTATATGATGCGCATTATGATGCTGTTTTAGCGGCAAACCCTGAAAAAGTAGCAGAAGAAACAGTGGCTATCGCAGGAAAATGCTGTGAGTCTGGTGATATGTTAATATGGGATTTGCCACTACCAAAATCAAACGCTGGTGAAGTTTTGGCGGTATTTTGTACTGGGGCCTATGGTTATGCGATGGCAAGTAATTATAACCGTATCCCAAGACCACCAGTTGTTTTTGTGGAAAACGGAGTCGATAAATTAATCGTTGCTCGCGAAACATATGAAAATTTAGTGCAAAATGATCTTTCATTATAGTAGGGCGGGACAGATATGGTAGAAATGAATTTTAAAGTGGACGCGTTTGAAGGACCGCTTGACTTACTTCTTCATTTAATTGGACAACTAGAAGTCGATATTTATGACATCCCTATGGCTGAAATTACGGACCAATACATGGAATTTGTTCATACAATGCAAGAAATGGAATTGGATGTCGCGAGTGAATATTTAGTGATGGCAGCAACTTTACTAGCAATTAAAAGTAAGATGCTACTTCCAAAGCAAGAACTGGAAATCGATTATGATACACTAGAAGAGGAAGAAGATCCTCGTGATGCTTTAGTTGAAAAACTAATGGAATACAAACGATTCAAAGAAGCCGCAAAAGAACTAAAAGAAAAAGAAGCGGAACGGAGCTTTTATTTTAGTAAACCACCGATGGATTTAGCAGAGTATGATGATGGTACCAAAGTGGCAGAACTAGATGTTTCATTAAACGATATGCTAAGTGCATTTAACAAAATGCTACGTCGGAAAAAGTTAAATAAACCGCTCCATACAAGAATTACAACACAAGAAATCTCTATTGATCAAAGAATGGATTCTGTTTTAGAGAAATTAAATCTACAAGTAAATCATCGCTTACGATTTGACGAGTTATTTGAAGAACAAACGAAAGAGCAACTTGTCGTTACATTTTTAGCTTTGTTAGAATTAATGAAACGAAAATTAGTCGAAGTAGAACAAGCGGAAAGTTTTGCGGATTTATATGTGCAAGGTAAAGGGGAAGAAATATCGTGAACAGAGAAGAACAATTAGGCGTATTAGAGAGTTTGCTTTTTGCTGCGGGAGATGCGGGACTTTCAACGGAACAATTAACTGAAGTCATGGAAATCACGCACATTGAAGCACTCAATTTATTAGAGCTTTTAAGTGAACGATATAACGAAAGTGCTGACAGAGGTCTAATATTACTAGAGCTTGCCGGAACATTTCAATTAGCTACGAAAAAAGCGCATGCAGAATTTTTACGTAAATTAGTCGAAGTTCCAAGCAATACCGTTTTATCGCAAGCATCATTAGAGACATTAGCAATTATTGCTTACCGCCAACCAGTTACAAGAATGGAAGTGGACGAGGTTCGCGGTGTTCAAACTGATGGTCCGATTAGAACCTTGGTCGCCAAAGGGCTTGTAACAGATAAAGGTCGTGTTGACGGTGCAGGCCGAGCAAAACTTTACGTTACTACAAGTGAGTTTTTAGATGCTTTTGGACTTAATTCTCTAGAGGATTTACCAAAGCTTGCTGATCCAGCGACAGATGAACCAGATCAGAATGAAATGGACCTGTTTTTTGACCGGTTTAACCAAAGTAAAGAACAGGAGGAGGAATAAGAATGGAACGTTTACAAAAAGTGATTGCAAATGCAGGTATTACTTCAAGAAGAAAAGCAGAAAAGCTTATTCAAGAAGGTAAAGTAACAGTGAACGGGAAAGTAGTCACAGAATTAGGTGTGAAGGTTAGCGGTACGGAGCGAATTGAAGTTGAGGGAATTCAACTAACAAAAGAAGAACATCGCTATTTCCTTTTTTATAAGCCAAGAGGAACGGTTTCGGCTGTAACAGATGATAAAGGTCGTACAACCGTAGCGGATTATTTTGCGGATATTCCAGAAAGACTTTACCCAGTAGGACGACTTGACTATGATACTTCTGGATTGTTATTAATGACCAATGATGGGGATTTCGCTAATTTACTAATGCATCCGAAAAATGAAGTTTCCAAAACATATATCGCGCGTATCAAAGGTATTCCTGAACGAGAAGTGATTCGTCAGCTAGAACGCGGTGTTGTGATAGATGGTCGCAAAACAGCACCAGCAAAAGTAAAAGTACGTTCGTCTGACAAAACGAAAGATAAAGCCATTGTAGAAATTACTATTCATGAAGGCAGAAATCGCCAAGTGCGTAAAATGTTCGAGGCAGTTGGCTTTGAAGTACAAAAATTATCAAGAGAAGAGTACTCGTTCTTGAATTTACGTGGTTTAAACGCAGGTGAACGTCGGGAATTATCCCATCATGAAGTAAAACAATTAAAAACGGAAGCAAGATTTGGTAAAAATAAAAAGTAACTTTTCTTACAAAATATACTTTCTAATAGCGTGTTTTGTGAAAAACATGTATAATTTAAATCGTAGGAAATTTGGTATAGGCAATTATATGGTTTTTTCGTATGTGGGTACGGAAGATTCCATTTATCTGAATGAATGTAAATGATCGTTTTATGTAAATGAGAGTTAGGGGATGAGTACTTATGAGTGAACAAGTTAGAGTGCTTGTTGTGGATGATGAGGACCGGATACGACGCCTTCTTAAGATGTATCTTGAAAGAGAAAACTATCGTATTGAAGAAGCTAGTGATGGTGATCAAGCATTAAGCATGGCGCTGAACAATAATTATGAAGTAATCCTACTTGATTTGATGATGCCTGGTAAAGATGGCATCGAAGTTTGTCGTGAACTGAGGGAGTTTAAATCCACACCCGTTGTCATGTTGACTGCAAAAGGAGAAGAAGCTAACCGAGTACAAGGCTTTGAAGTTGGTGCAGATGATTACATCGTAAAACCATTTAGCCCAAGAGAAGTTGTGCTTCGCGTGAAGGCTGTTCTTCGTCGCGCCAAACAATCCTCAGAAGAATCAGCAGGAGGCACACCGGGAGACATTATTACCTTCCCACATTTAAAAATTGATAACGAAGCTCACCGTGTTATTGTCGATGGAAAAGAAATCGGTTTGACACCGAAAGAATATGACTTGCTTTATTATTTAGCTAAATCTCCGGATAAAGTATTCGACCGCGAGTCACTTTTAAAAGAAGTGTGGCGTTATGAATTCTTTGGCGATTTGCGAACGATTGATACACACGTTAAAAGACTGCGCGAAAAACTGCATGATGTATCAGAAGACGCTGCGAGAATGATTGTAACAGTTTGGGGTCTTGGATATAAATTTGAAGTTCCAGAAGATTAATAAAACAGACTAAGATAACGGGCAAAGACGTTTAATCGGCAAGTGTTATGCCGCACGTGCTTTGTTCGTTATTTTTTTGCGAGGACCGAGGTGAGAATAGATGAAGATTTGGAATAGTATTGTTGGGAAAATTTGGAGTACCATTATTCTTTTACTAATAGGGATTTTAGTTATTTCCGGATTTTTAGTGGCAATGATTTATGAAAAAAATAATATTACGCGAATAACAAATGAATTAGAAGACAAAACAGCCAGTATCATCACTGTAATGCAAGAAAATAATGAAGTAATCTCTGCTGAAAATAATAATGATTCTGCACTTATACTACTTGATGATACGATGGGCGTCATTATCGAACAAAACGGAAAAAGCGTCTATCAATCACAGTCACCAGATACTATTTCTAGTGCATCTGCCAATAAATTAATTCAAGACAAGACATTAGATAAAGCTTTAGAAAAAGATAACAGTGTAACGATGAAATATAATTTTAAAACAGAAAAAAGTTCCTTACCGGTTGAAATCTCTGCACAGAAATTCAAATTAGCGAACGGTGAAACTGGTGTTGTTTACGTCTATCAGTCTTATCATGACATCCTAAAAGTGAACGAAAAAACGATGAGTACTTTGATTATTTCGGGAATTATTGCGATAGTCATTACGTCTATCTTATCTTTCGTCTTTTCTTCTCGCATGGCTTTCCCGCTTCGAGAAATGAAAAAAATTGCGATTGCTGTTTCTAAAGGGAACTTTGATAATCGTGTACCAACTTATACGCATGATGAAATTGGTGAACTTGGGGTAGCTTTTAACGATATGGCAAAGCAATTGAAGTATAATGTTAGTGCCCTTAGGCAAGAAAAGGAACAGCTATCCAATATTTTAGTTGGGATGGCTGATGGTGTTATTAAATTTAGTGTGGATAAAACGATTATTCTTAGTAATCCGCCAGCAGAAGAATTTTTACATAATTGGTTCTTCTCACCTGAAAATACCGAAAAAGTGCTCATTCCAGTGGCTTTAAATGAATTATTGAATGATACGTTAGAAAAGAAAGAATCTCAAGTTGGCGAAATCACGTTTGCTGATCATACGTATGTTGCCATTTTAACGTTACTCTATACAGGAGAACATGTGCGTAGTATCGTTGCGGTTATTCGCGATATGACAGAAGAGAAACAACTTGAAAAAATGAAAAGCGATTTTGTTAATAACGTCTCGCATGAACTAAGAACCCCGATTTCGATGCTACAAGGTTATAGTGAAGCGATTATTGATGGGGTTGCTCAGTCGGATGAAGAAGTGCGGGAGTTTGCGCAAATTATTTATGATGAATCCCTTCGTATTGGACGCTTGGTGAACGATATGCTGGATCTTGCGAGAATGGAAGCTGGTTTTAATCAAATGGATAATCAAAAATTACCGCTCGCGCCGTTACTGCGAAAAGTGATTTCTAATTTTGACGTTCTTGCGAAAGAGAACTTTGTGGAACTCGGTTTAGAACTTGAAACACCCGATTTAGAGTATTCCTATGACCCGGACCGGATGGAGCAAGTATTAATTAATTTAATTATGAACGCTATTCGTCATACTGGAAAAGAAGGCTATGATGGAAAAGTAATTTTAAAACAAACCATCGATGTAGCTAGGAGCAATCTTGTAATCACAGTATCTGACAATGGTAGCGGGATTGCGGAAGAAGATATCCCCTACCTATTTGAGCGTTTTTATAAAGTGGACAAAGCAAGAAAACGTGGAAAAGCGGTTGGAACTGGAATTGGCCTTGCGATAGTTAAAAATATTGTGGAAGCACACAATGGAAAAATATCAGTTGAAAGCGAATTAGGTAAAGGATCTGATTTTATTATCACTTTGCCTCTCTATAAATAGATTGGAGCGAAAAACATGGAAAAAAGACAAACAAAATTTTGTAAAGAATCACTAGTAATTAAAACGAGCCGGGTTTTCCCCTCGGACACGAATAATCATAATACCCTTTTTGGTGGGAGATTGATGACCTATATTGATGATACGGCTTCCATTAGCGCCTCGCGTCATTGCCGTACGGAAATTGTCACTGCATCGACAGACTCAGTGGATTTCCTAAAACCGATTAAAAATGATCATTCTGTTTGCTTAGAGTCTTATGTAGCTTCAACTGGTAGAAGTTCAATGGAAATCTTCGTTAAAATTATTGCGGAGAATTTGAAAACAGGAGAACGTTATTTGGCTGCAACTTCCTTTTTAACGTTTGTGGCATTGGGTGCGGATGGTAAAACTGTAGAAGTTCCGCTCGTTGAACCAGAAACAGAAGAACAAAAAAGAATCCACGCGGGTGCTGAGGCAAGGAGCATTGCTCGTAAAATTCGTTTAAAAGAAAACCAATCATTAGCGGAATCATTATCAACAGATATTCCGTGGTGAATAAATAAAACCAGCTAATTGGCTGGTTTTTATTTACTTTGAATAGAAAGCGCTTACGTGAAAAAATATACAAAAGGACTTGCCAAAAAATTTTTTCATGGTAAAATGAAAATTGTAAGAAAATATTCGTTCATCTTCGGGGCAGGGTGCAATTCCCGACCGGTGGTTAAAGTCCACGATCTGCTTTTTTAGCAGTTGACTCTGGTGTAATTCCAGGACCGACAGTATAGTCTGGATGGGAGAAGATGTTGGCAGACCTTTTCGTTTGTCTTCACGAGCATGTGTTGGCAAGTTGTGATGCTTATTTGAGTATCTAGCGCTTGTTTATTAATGCACAAACTCTCCCTCAACTTTTTTTAGTTGAGGTTTTTTATTTGCTTGGGTTGCATTCGTTAAGCGACGTCACTCGCTTCTTGGTGAACATCAAGGGAGAAATGACAATGAAGAATTATTCAATGAAAGTTTTTGTAAGTGTGGCGGTTCTTGGCACATTAGCATTTATTTTAATGATGCTACAATTTCCGTTACTACCCAGTGCACCATTTTTAAAGCTTGATTTCAGTGATATTCCAGCTTTGATTGGTGGATTATTATTCGGACCACTCGCAGTGATTTTAGTAGAATTAATCAAAAATGTTCTGCTTTACATCGTGTCAGGTAGTCCGGTTGGAGTTCCAGTCGGAGAGCTGGCCAATTTTATATCGGGGCTTTTTTACGTACTACCTATTTATTATTTATTCCACTGGTTACGCTCAACAAAAGGCATGGTTCTTTCCACGGCTGTCGGAACAGTTTTAATGACAGGTGCAATGGCTGTATTTAATTATTTTGTATTATTACCATTTTACATCAAACTTGGTGGACTTCCGGCAAATACAGATGTTGCTTGGTTAATCACGTATGCGATTGTACCTTTCAACCTGTTAAAAGGAGTCATCGTTAGCGCAGTATTCTTATTACTATACTCCAGATTGAAAAAATGGATTGCTAAAAATCAAACGATGAAAGAACGGCGCAAATTTGAAAAAAGACAACAAGAAATAAGCCATTAAATATAAAAATCCGGAAGCCTATAAGTAGGCTTCCGGATTTTTTAATGAAACGAACTATCAGAAACTTTGATAGAAAGAGAAGGACAAGCAAATTCAGCATCAATCACCATTTCGACCAAATCTTCGGGAATCTCTTTTGTTCCAGTGTTATTATCTAATATATTAAAGGCAAGACCTTCTGTATCATAATCAAAAACATCAGGTGCGTGAATGGAACAAGCGCCACAAGCAATACAAGTGTCTTTTTCGACAAGACAATACTTCAATTTTCTACGCTTCCTTTCTAAAATAACTATTTGCAGCCAGATTTTTTCTTTTTCTATTGTACCATATTTTGAAAAAGTTTTTTTCGGAAAAATTAATGTAGAACAAGTGTTTCTGTGTTATGATTATGGTACAAAAAAAGGTGGTGGGCAGGTCTTGGATAAGCTGGATAACTATATTGTGACAATTTTAGAAAAAAGTATTACACCTAGAAAATTACCATTTTTACATACTGTTTTAGCTGGAAGAAGAACCGGACAAGCTGTTCAAGATATCCATCTTTTTCAAATGCAACATTTATTTGGACTAGTGCCAAATTTAAAAGCAAACTATTTAGAAAAACGACTTTTGGAATTAGTGCACCAAGGTAGCATTATTTCTACTGAAAATGGTTATGTGACACAAGGACAACTAGTAGCGACGTTTGAAAATGACTACCCAAACTTTCAAGGTTTTACATTTCAACGGCAAGCTTTTGCTTTTTTTTCCCATTTGCGACTCGCAGTTCAAGTTGTTAGTAACATTCATCATCATGAAAGCTATTATTTACCAGTTATTCGTGATAAGAAAGCCCAACAATTTATTAAGCATTGGTTGAAGTACCAAGATAAAACTAATTTAGCGGATAAGTTATACGGTGAACTCTTTGCATGGATGAACAAATTAGCAGTTGCTCGGCCAGCGTTTTTAGTGGAACGTTTTTCTGGGGGCGAATTAATGGGCTATACAACAGAACAAATTGCCTCAAAATACCAAGTGGAGAAGTGGGACGTTTATTTTGAGGTGCTCCATGAGGTTCACCGTTTGCTTACTGAGATGAAAAAGAAGCCCGAAGAATGGCCGATTCTAGCTAGTCTTGTACCGGATGAGCTCAATGGATTAACTAGTTCTGCCATGCAAACCTATGTATTATGGCAAAATGGAGCTGATTTAGAAGCAATCGAGCGAATTCGGAATTTGAAAAAGAGTACCATCCATGATCACTTTGTAGAAATCCGAGCTACTTTGAAAGAAGCGAATGTTCCTTATTTACCAGAAGAGGCAATCATCCAAACGATTATTACAAAGAAATGGAATTTACTGCGTGAAATAAAAGCGGAATTTCCGGATTTGGATTACTATCAAATTCGGTTAGCAGTTGTTAGTAGGGAGGGCGAGCAGTGAACTTAGAAAAGGAATTAAAAGAATATCTTGGTTTTGATGAGTTCCGTCCTGGCCAAAAAGAAGTAATTGAAACGGCTTTAGCAAAGCAAAATTGTTTTGCTATGTTACCTACTGGAACAGGAAAAACCATTTGTTATCAATTAGCGGGTCATTTGATGGATGGATTAGTATTGATTGTTTCTCCGCTTCTCTCCCTTATGCAGGATCAAATGGAGCGAATGCGCGCTCACGGAGAAAAGCGAGTAGCGGCGCTTAATAGCTTTTTAAAACGAGAAGAAAAAGGTCAAATCCTTGCGAGCATCCATTCATATAAATTTATTTTTTTATCGCCAGAAATGCTAAATAATGAAACGGTGAAAAACTTACTATTAAAACAAAAGATCAGCTTATTTGTCATAGATGAAGCGCATTGTATTTCTCAGTGGGGACATGATTTTCGCCCTGATTATTTGATGTTAGGTAGGTTCATTCAAGAAGCCAAATTTCCTGTCACTATGGTGCTTACGGCTACGGCAACGAAGAAAGTTAGAGCAGATATTTTAACGCAACTACATCTAACGGATTGTGCGCAAATCGTTTATTCTGTTAATCGACCGAATATTTCTTTACAAGTGGAGAAATTTTCTAACCAGCATGTGAAAAAAGACCGTTTATATGAGCTTGTTCGCAAACTACAAACACCGGGAATTATTTATTTTTCTAGTAAAAAATTAGCGGAAAGCACTGCGCATGAATTAAGCGAAATTGCTGAATTAAGAGTAGCCTATTATCACGGGGATATGGATACAGAAGATAGAATTATTATTCAACAACAATTTGTTTATGGGCAACTGGATGTAATTTGCGCCACTAGCGCGTTTGGAATGGGGATAGATAAAGCCGACATTCGCTATGTAATTCATTATCATATGCCTGCTGATTTGGAAGCATATTTACAAGAAATTGGTCGAGCCGGTCGTGATGGCGAAGACAGTGTGGCGATTCTCTTATATGCGAATGGAGATGAATTCATTCAAATGCAATTAGCAGATCAAGATATCCCAGATGCCAACTTAATGAATCTGACGACTGAACAACGCAAAACTTTACCTGAAACAGAGCAACGTTTTATCGATTACTACCAAAGAAGCGGTTTAAGTACGAAAGAATTAACCGATAAAATGGATTATCGAAAAAAATGGAAGCGAGCTAATTTACAACAATTTATTGGGTATCTGCATACAACGGATTGTCGCCGTAATTATATTTTACGGTATTTTGAAGAAGCCCCGTTAGAAGTCACCCCAGAAAACTGTTGTGATTTGGATGGAGCGGAAATAATCAATTTTGAAAAAAGAGCAAAAATAAAACAAAAAGAAATTCCAACATGGGAAGCTTATTTAGCTTATTTACTGCAATAGTTTTGCTGTTACGAAATTTGACAAAAACTATGTAGTTTCACATTTTTTGTGAAAAAAAGACTTGTTTAAAAGTAAAAAAATTGTTATTATTTTGTTCAGTAATCTGTATAAAATCAAGATAGATTCTATGCCAGAAGTACTAAATTATAATAATTCTTGCTTTTTTTTCTAAAAAAGTGGTTTAAGTGTTGTTGTATGTTGTGTTTATGGGTATAATTATTTCAAAGGTATTTCATTTATTAACATCATATGTAACACTTCTCTGTGCCAATAATAGTGCATAGGATAAGTTTAGAAAGCACTAAAGGAGGAACTTTGAGTGGTAAAAACAAGAAAAGAAAAACGGGAATACGAAGAACCGGCTGATTATGACATGAGTTCTGAAGGCCAAGATGAATTCAACAATGAACCGCCAATGTTATCCCGTTCTGATAGCAGAAGAGGAAAAAAGAAAACCATTTTTAGATACCCATTACTTAATTTATTGATTGTGTTTTTTCTATTAATACCAATCGTTATCGTGATTGTATTTGTAACAGTACAAAATATGGGTTCATCAAATGAAGTGAAAACAGAAACAGAATCAACCGTAAATGTATCTGACAACACGCAATCTAAAGAAGAAAAAGAAAAAGCGAAAAAAGCTGCAGAAGAAAAAGCTGCGGCTGAAAAGGCAGCTGAAGAGAAGAAAGCTGCGGCAGAAAAAGCGGAAGCAGATAAGAAAAAACAAGAAGAAGATGCAGTGAAAGCTGCAAATGCAAAAAAAGAACAAGAAGCTGCAGAAGAAAAAGCAGCTGCTGACAAAGCTGCTGCCGAGAAAGCAGCCGCTGAAAAAGCTGAGCAACAAAAAGCGAATGAAGCTTCACAGCAAAAAGCTGGAGGATCTCATACAGTTAAAGCTGGGGACACCCTTTATAGTATTGCGCGTTCAACATATGGACAAGCGGGGGCAGCTGCTGGAGTAGAAAAAATTAAACAAGCCAATGGACTAGGAAGTGACAATGTTCCAGTTGGTACAGTTCTAACAATTCCACAGTAATAAACAACACTGAATGGGTCTGGGAAACGCTTCCGAGACTCATTTGTTTGTTTAAATGGAAAATGTAGGGGGAAATAATCATGGCAAAAGTAGCACTAATTACAACAGGCGGTACGATTGCAAGTAAGAAAACAGCATCAGGAAAACTTGCATCAGGTGAATTATCTGGAGAAGAATTAGCTGCATTATGCCAATTACCAACAGAAATTCAAATTGATATCTATTCTACTTTTCAATTGCCATCTATGCATATTACGCTACCTGATTTAATCAGTCTGAAGCAACTTATCGAATCTATCTTCATGGATGAAACATATGATGGAATAGTAGTGACGCACGGAACAGATTCATTAGAAGAAACAGCATATTTTCTTGATCTCGCAGTAACCGATGCACGACCAATTGTAGTAACTGGATCTCAGCGAGCACCTGAGGAGCCGGGAACAGATGCCTATGTTAATATTCGTCATGCAATTTATACAGCATGTGAAATAAATTTACGTCAAGCTGGAACAGTCGTTGTTTTCAATGAACGAATTTTCGCAGCGAGATATGTCAAAAAAGTCCATGCATCTAACATACAAGGTTTTAGTGCTTTTGGGTTTGGTTATCTTGGTATCATTGATAATGATCAAGTTTTCCTGTATCAAAAACCACTGGAGCATGAGTGTTTTGATATTCGCCTTGATTTACCAGAAGTTGTTGTGATTAAATGTTATATTGGCGCAGACGGTTTGTTTATTGATGCAGCGATTGATAGTGGCGTTTCAGGAATTGTTTTAGAAGGTGTTGGACGCGGGCAAGTGGCGCCAAAAATGATGCCAGCTATTATCAGAGCATTAGATGCGGGAATTCCAGTTGTCATCACAACAAGTGCGGAAGAAGGAAATGTATATACTACATATGATTATGAAGGCAGCACGTTTGACTTATATAATCGTGGCGTTATTTTAGGAAAAGATTACGATAGTAAAAAAGCGCGGATGAAATTAATGGTACTTTTAGCATCCCAAGAAGAAATTAATCAAACCAATTTCAGATAAAAGGAGTTTTATTTTATGACTAAAAAGATATGTATCGCGATTGATGGGCCGGCTGCAGCTGGAAAAAGTACGGTGGCAAAAATCGTTGCAAAAAAATTGCGCTTTGTCTATATTGATACGGGTGCTATGTATCGTGCAGTAACCTATATCGCTTTAAAAAATAACATCGCATATGAAGACGAAAAAGCTATAGCAGCTTTACTCCAAAAAACAGTTATTCGTTTTGAACCTGGCGAAGTACAACAAGTATTTGTAGGTTCAGAAAATGTCACAGAAGTGATTCGCTCTATAGAAGTGACCAATCATGTATCTATCGTTGCCGCACACCCATCTATCCGTGAAGCACTTCAAGAACGCCAACAAGTTTTTGCTACAGAAGGCGGAATTGTAATGGATGGTCGTGATATCGGTACAGCAGTTCTTCCTAACGCTGAACTAAAAATATTTTTACTTGCAAGTGTAGAAGAACGAGCAGAACGTCGCTATAAAGAGAACATGGCAAAAGGTTTTACTGGAGATCTAGACCAACTCAAAAAAGAAATTGAAGAGCGAGATCATTTAGATTATACAAGAACACACTCACCGTTAAAAAAAGCGGACGATGCAATTGAAGTGGATACAACATCAATGTCGATTGATCAAGTAGCCAATAAAATTCTTTCACTAGCAGAACTAAAAATTAATAATTAGCAAAAAAGTGCTACATTTTCTTAACTAAATGGAAATGTAGTACTTTTTTAATTTAACCGTGAAAGGCTAAACAAACGAAGCGATTTCACGCTCTGTAGGCATTTCCGCCCTCTTAAAAGAGCTTGACAAATGTCTGGATTTGTAGGATGTTATAAGAGAGATTTTTTACTTTGTGAAAAGTATCTTGAAAGGATTTTCTAGCTGGAAGATCAGTTTTACAGAAGGTGTATTTGATATTTTTCTTTATTTAATCGGAATTTGCCTATCTAGGAAAACTAGTCAAGCAGATGAAGCAAGAGTGAAGGTTGCTTCTGAATTAGAAATTCCTAAAATTCGACTAACGAATGGAGGGCTACACATGTCTGAAGATTTATTTGATGTGGAAGTTAGAAATTTTGAAGAAGGAGACAAAGTCACTGGCACAGTTACAAGCGTGGAAGATAAACAAGTTTATGTTGGTATTCCAGGTAGCAAACTTGATGGTGTCGTTCCAATAAGTGAACTTTCCAATATACATGTGGAGACAGCTTCTGACGTTGTGAGCGTTGGCGACACACTTGATTTGATTGTCACAAAAGTAGAAGACGATATACTTGTTTTATCTAAACGAAAAGTGGATGCAGAAAAAGCATCTGATGATATTAAAGCTAAATTCGAATCTGGTGAAGTTTTTGAAGCGGTAGTCAGTGATGTTGTTAAAGGTGGATTAGTTGTTGACCTTGGTGTTCGTGCGTTTGTTCCAGCTTCTTTAGTAGAAGACCATTTTGTGGAAGATTTCGCAGATTACAAAGGAACTACTCTTACTTTCAAAGTAGTAGAATTTGAACCGGAAAATAACCGAGTAATTTTAAGCCATCGTGCAGTTGTGGAAACAGAAAAAGCTAGTCAAAAGCAAGCGCTACTAAGCGAAATCAAAGAAGGTGACGTGATTGAAGGTACAGTTCAACGCTTAGCCAACTTTGGTGCATTCGTTGATATTGGTGGCGTGGACGGATTAGTTCACATTTCGCAAATTTCTTATAAACATATTGCAACACCACAAGAAGTCTTAGAGGAAGGTCAAAAAGTAACAGTTAAAGTTATTGGAATTGACCCTGAAAATGAACGTATTTCTCTTTCTATTAAAGCGACTTTACCTGGACCATGGGACGGTATTACTGAGAAAGCGCAAGTTGGTTCTGTTTTAGAAGGAAAAGTAGTACGTCTAGTTACTTTTGGTGCATTTGTGGAAATATTCCCTGGAGTGGAAGGTTTGGTTCATATTTCTCAAATATCCCATGAACATATTGGGACACCACAAGAAGTGCTTTCAGAAGGCCAAACTGTGGAAGTAAAAGTACTTGAAGTAAACGAAGCAGACAAACGTTTATCATTAAGCATCAAAGAATTACAAGATGCTCCAGTAGAAGAGGCTGATTATGAACTTCCAGAAGAAAATACTGGATTCCAAATGAGCGATTTAATTGGTGATAAATTAAAAGGTCTTCAAAACGACGATAAATAATAGTACGCAAAAGAGCCTAGGGAGATTGTTCCTATAGGCTCTTTTTCTTTTTCAAATCGAACTTTTCATTGCCAGTAAGCTGTTTTACTGATAAACTAAAGAAAGTTTGATAAATAGGATTCGAGAAAAAAGAAGGTGAAATAATGGCAAAACCAGTTGTAGCGATTGTCGGACGTCCAAACGTTGGCAAATCGACTATTTTTAACAGAATCGTTGGTGAACGTGTTTCCATAGTGGAAGATGTTCCCGGTGTGACACGTGACCGCATATATAATTCAGCGGAATGGCTTGGAAAAGAATTTAACATTATTGATACAGGTGGTATTGATCTTTCCGATGAACCATTTTTAGAGCAAATTCGCGCACAAGCGGAAATCGCAATTGATGAAGCAGACGTAATTATTTTTATTACCAATGGTCGTGAAGGAGTTACCGATGCAGACGAACAAGTAGCAAAAATTCTTTACCGGTCTAATAAACCAATTGTTTTAGCGATTAATAAAGTAGATAACCCAGAAATGCGAGATCAAATTTATGACTTTTATTCTCTTGGGTTTGGTGAGCCGTATCCAATTTCTGGTTCACATGGACTAGGGCTTGGCGACATGCTTGATGCTGTTCGCGCTCATTTTCCAAAAGAAGAAGAGGAAGAATATCCAGATGACACAGTGAAATTCAGTTTAATCGGTCGACCAAATGTTGGTAAATCTTCTATTCTAAATGCACTGCTTGGAGAAGATCGTGTTATTGTTTCAGATATTGCGGGTACAACTCGTGATGCAATTGATACAACTTATACTTTCGATGGCCAAGATTATGTCATGATTGATACAGCCGGAATGAGAAAACGTGGGAAAGTGTATGAAAGCACAGAGAAATATAGTGTTTTACGTGCAATGAGAGCAATTGAACGCTCGGACGTTGTTCTTGTGGTTATCAACGCAGAAGAAGGTATTCGTGAGCAAGATAAACGAATTGCTGGATATGCGCATGATGCCGGACGTGCAATTATTATTGTTGTGAACAAATGGGATGCAATTAACAAAGATGAAAAAACAATTAATGTATGGACAGAAGATATTCGTGAGCAATTCCAATTCTTAAGCTATGCACCAATTGTTTTCGTATCTGCTAAAACAAAACAACGCTTAAATAATCTATTCCCACTTATTAACCAAGTAAGCGATAACCATTCATTACGTGTACAATCAAGTATGCTGAATGATGTTATTAGTGATGCTGTTGCAATGAACCCATCACCTATGGATAAAGGTAAACGACTGAAGATTTTCTATACAACACAAGTGGCGGTAAAACCACCAACGTTTGTTGTATTTGTTAATGATCCAGAACTCATGCATTTTTCGTATGAACGTTTCTTAGAAAACCGGATTAGAGAAGCATTTCCATTTGAGGGTACGCCAATTCGAGTAATTGCTCGTAAGCGTAAGTAAAGTTTTCGGGAGGAAAAATATAATGACACAGAAAAAAGTAGCTATTCTTGGCGCTGGAAGTTGGGGAACAGGTCTTGCACTTGTCCTAGCTGATAATAATCATAAACCAGTTATTTGGGGAAACTTAGATAAAATTGTGAATGAAATTAACGAATCGCACACGAATAGTCACTATTTGCCAGATATTATTTTACCAACTGAGGTAAAAGCGACATTGTCACTTGATGAAGCTATTGATGGTGCAGAAATTGTCGTAATTGCTATTCCAACAAATGCGATGCGTATCGTTTGTAAGCAGTTAAATGAAGCGCTAAAAGAACCCACAATTTTAGTTCATGTGAGTAAAGGTATTGAACCAGAAACAAACCTTCGAATGTCTGAAGTGATTGAGGAAGAAATTGATGCAGCTAAACGTAAAGCACTTGTGGTTCTTTCTGGACCAAGTCATGCGGAAGAAGTTGCCCTTCGTCATCCAACAACACTTTGTGCGAGCTGTAAAGATTTATCAGCTGCTGAGATTGTTCAAGATCGTTTCATCAATAATAACTTGCGTATTTATACGAATGATGATGTGATTGGTGCAGAAATTGGTGGCGCGCTTAAAAACATTATCGCACTTGGCGCAGGAATCTCTGACGGCCTTGGTTACGGCGATAATGCCAAAGCGGCACTAATGACTCGCGGAATGGCAGAAATCACTCGTCTCGGTGTTGCTGTTGGCTCTAATCCACAAACCTTTTACGGGCTGACTGGTATTGGTGACTTAATCGTTACTTGCACTAGTGTGCATTCACGTAATTGGCGAGCTGGAAATATGCTAGGTAAAGGCGAGAATTTAGATGAAGTATTAGAAAAAATGGGTATGGTCGTTGAAGGTGTACGAACAGCCAAAGCAGTACATGGCTGGGCGAAAAAACTAGATATTGATATGCCAATTACTGAATCGATTTACGCGATTTTATTCGAAAATAAAGATGCTCGCGAAGCAGTTGATTTATTAATGGGTCGCGAAAAGAAAATCGAAAAAGAATCATTTTAATAGAAAGAGTCAAGATAGGCTATTCGCTTATTTTGGCTCTTTTTTTGTGAAATATGCTAAAATGAAGCAGAAAAGCCAAATAATACAAAGTAGGTGGAAAATATGGAAGTTACTCGTACAGATAAAGCCGTAACATTAACATGGAACAAAGAAGAAGTCAGCGAAGGTACAGTGGTTTTTGTAAGTAGTAGTCCTAAACTAGAAGCAAATAGTGAACCCGTTTTCAAAGTAACAAATGATGTTGATCACTATTCATATGACACAAAGGATATTCCTATTTATTTCTTTTTAGAGACACCAAACGGAGATAAAGCTATTGTTTCTGAACGCATTTTGCCACTTGAAAGTGTATTCAATTTTCGAGATATGGGCGGTTATGCATCCAAAAACGGTAAGCATGTGAAATGGGGGAAGTTGTATCGCTCTTCTAATTTAGTGAATATTAATGAGAACGATGCAGCATTGCTTCAAAAACTACATATAAAATGGATTTGTGATTTGCGCAGTAGTTCGGAAGTTAAAGCACAACCAACACCAGCAATTGAAGGTATACTGAACAAACATATTCCCATTGGCACTGCCAAAAATGAAGAAACAAAGCTACCGGTAACAAATGATACAACTATTTATGAACCGTTGATGGGAGAAAGTTACCGCGTGTTTGTGCAATCAGTGGAAGGTTTTAGAGAAATCTTTACAGAAGTATTAGAAGATGCAAAAGCAGGCTTGCCGTTCGTTTTCCATTGCACTGCAGGAAAAGACCGTACAGGCGTCCTGGGGGCATTATTACTAACATTGTTAGATGTACCAGAAAAAACGATTTTCGACGATTACGCCATCACTAATCGCTACCAGGACGACATTTTACAAGAAATGGGAGGAATCGTGTCGCTCTTTTCGAGTGGAACCGAAAAAATCGATTTAGAAACGTTCCGGCCGATGGCAGAAGCTCGTCCTGAATATTTGGAAATTGCCTTTGATGAAATGAAAAAACAATATGGATCAGTAGCTAATTATTTAGAAAAAGGAATTGGAATTACTGCGACAGAAAAAGCAGCTTTCCAAAAAGAAATGTTAGAATAAAACTAGGCTCAGAAACCTAGAGTTTTCAGGTAATAGACGCAAATTTACACATATTTTTATGAAAAAAGAACTATTTTAGCTAATTGTGGTGGTATCGCTTGCTATTCTAAGGCTTCCAAGTTAGTATTATGGATAACAGGTTGATACTATCACGTTTTCAAGCATTTAAAGAAAAAAGTTTGTGGTTGAAAATGTTAAGAAACGGTGTCAGTTTGGCATTATTCCTTGCAGTTGTAGGGATTATGTGATAATCTTTTATCAGAATTACTGTTAAGGCTTGTAGTTAAGCCATTTCAGTCATGATTCTCCTTAGATTTCCAAATTCATTTTTGTTTTTGGAAAAAAAGAGAAATACAGGTATATCTTGTACCTGCTTATTTTGTATTATTCTGTGAAGGAGGTGAAAACACAATGGCAAATAAAACTGATTTAGTAAATAGCGTTGCTGAACTAGCTGATCTTTCTAAAAAAGACGCAGCGAAAGCAGTAGAAGCTGTATTCGAAACTATTCAAACTTCTTTATCTAAAGGTGAAAAAGTTCAATTAATCGGATTTGGTAACTTTGAAGTACGTGAACGTGCTGCCCGTAAAGGCCGTAACCCTCGTACTAAAGAAGAAATCGACATCCCTGCAAGTAAAGTACCAGCTTTCAAACCTGGTAAAGCGCTTAAAGAAGCTGTTAAATAAGCTACATAGACTTTTAAGCACTAACTCTAGTCTGGCCTTAATTTTATAATTAAGCTAGGCTAGTTTTTTTATGCCCATTTTTAGTGGTTTTCTGTTTTAGAAATAGGGAATATAATTACGAAAGCAAAAAAACCCTATTATTATCACTTATTCAAGCAAATTAAATTTACCTTGAAGTTCGGCTGTGTTAAGATATACAAGGTATATAATGCTAAAAAGATAGGGGAATTAAGGATGGAGCAAATAGACAAACAAAAGATTGCTGATGCGGTAAAAGTTATTTTAGAAGCAGTAGGAGAAAATCCAGATCGTGAAGGACTGATTGATACACCAATGCGAGTAGCTCGTATGTATGAAGAAGTTTTCGCCGGGCTGAAAAAAGATCCTTCTGTTCATTTCGATACTATTTTTGAAGAACAACATGAAGAATTAGTACTTGTGAAAGACATTCGCTTTTCGTCTATGTGTGAACATCATCTTGTCCCTTTTTTCGGAGTAGCACATGTAGCATACTTACCACAAAATGGAAGAGTTGCTGGTCTTAGTAAACTTGCACGCGTAGTGGATGATGTGAGTCGCCGCCCGCAGTTACAAGAACGGATTACAACGACTGTTGCAGAAATTATGATGGAAAAACTAAAACCGCTAGGTGTAATGGTCATCATGGAAGCAGAGCATATGTGCATGACTATCCGCGGTGTGAACAAACCTGGAACAAAAACAATTACAAGTGCTGTTCGTGGTGCTTTTAAAAATGACGATAAGCTTAGAAGTGAAGTTTTGGCTTTAATTAAGCATAATTAAATATCCTTTATGGTATAATTTATTTTACATAATAAGGAGATTCAAAGGGGATTGTTAAATGACTTATCAGGCAAGAGAGGCTGGGCTAAAGGAAGTGGAGCAGTTGGTACATGAGCAAGCAGTCTATCAATATTTACAAGAGAATAATGAAGGCGGGCAAATGGACAAAGATCAAATGCTCTTTCTTCATGAAGCAATTTCTGGCTCTGATTTGACTGATGCTGCAGCTTATCGCGTCGTTAGTGCAACGCTGTACATGATTTTAGCGCATGATACACATGAAAAAATTGATGAACCAGGCGATGTTGTAAAGCTGACACGTAAGGAACAAGAGTTGACAGTTCTTGCTGGTGATTTTTATAGCGCTCTCTATTACCGCACGCTTGCAGAATTAGAAATGATTCCACTTCTCCGTGCTTTGCAAAGTGGTGTCCAAGAAACAAACACGGCAAAAACAAATATTTACCAATTACATGTAGCGACGGATGAAGAATATTTATCTCAGCTTACTTTGACGAATGCGGCTATTTTTGCCAAATTTGCTAAGTACTTTATGAAAGATGAAACATTTATCGCGCTTGGTTGTCAGTTCTTTTTACTCAAAAGGCTTCAAACGGAACTTGCTACTTATAAGGAAATTGGTGCGTCTAGGTTGAAGCGGGCGTTTGATCATGGCTACTTTGCAAAGGAAGCTGTATCTAATTTTGAAAGCTGGTTAGTAGCGATTATTCGTGATGTGAAAAGTGAAGTGGAACGACTAAAAACAGAAGCTGAACCACTTTCTAATCTACTAGAAAAAAGAATCATCGAAGTTATTAACGACTGATAAATAGAAGGAGATTCGGGATATGACGGAAACTAAAGAAGAAAAAGTACATAAAGTATTTGAAAAAATTTCCCCAAGTTATGACCGAATGAATAGTGTTATTAGTTTTAAACTACATGTGAAATGGCGCAAAGAAACAATGAAGCTAATGCGTGTTCAAAAAGGGACGAATGTTCTTGATGTTTGCTGTGGAACGGCAGATTGGTCGATTATGATGGCGGAAGAAATTGGCCCAGAAGGTCATGTGACAGGGCTTGATTTTAGTGAAAACATGCTGAAAGTTGGCCGCGAGAAAGTGAAGGAAGCGGATTTGCATAATGTGGAACTTATTCACGGGAACGCAATGGAATTACCTTTTCCGGATAATAGTTTTGATTATGTGACGATTGGTTTTGGGCTTCGAAATGTACCGGATTATATGCAAGTGTTGCGTGAAATGTACCGCGTGTTAAAACCGGGTGGACAGCTTGCGTGTATCGATACGTCGCAACCAAATATTCCTGGATGGAAACAAGTATTTAATGCGTATTTCCGTTACGTGATGCCTGTTTTTGGGAAATTTTTTGCGAAAAGTTATAAAGAATATAGCTGGTTACAGGAATCAACGCGTGAGTTTCCAGGAATGGCACGACTTGCGGAAATGTTTCAAGAAGCCGGATTTTCATACGTAAGATATATTTCACACAGTGGCGGCGCAAGTGCAACCCACTTTGGATTTAAAAAGAAGGAACAATAAGGTGGCAAGCATGAAACTTAACTTTTTATATGCAAATATGCAAAAAGACATTGACTCAGTTGAAAAAGAACTTAAAAAGGCTCTTTCTGGCGCAGCTGCTGACACTACTTCCGCTGCGGCACTTCATTTATTAGAGGCTGGTGGAAAACGAATTAGACCGATGTTCGTTTGTTTATCCGCACGTCTTGCTGCTAATGCTGATTTTAACGCAGTGAAAAACGCCAGTGTGGCGATTGAATTAATTCATATGGCATCGATTGTGCATGATGATGTGGTGGATGATGCGGATTTAAGACGCGGACGCGAGACGATTAAATCAAAGTGGGGCAACCATATTGCAATGTATACGGGTGACTTTTTGTTTGCCAAGTCGCTAGAGTATATGACGGAAATTAAAGATGTTGCAGCGCATAAAATGTTATCACATGTTACGGTGGAGCTTTCGACGGGTGAAATCGAACAATTAAAAGATAAATATAATTTTGACCAAAGTGTGCGTAATTATTTACGCCGAATTAAACGGAAAACAGCTTTACTGATAGCAGCTAGTTGCGGACTCGGTGGTGTTGTTTCTGGTCAAAGTGAAGCCGATTATCAGAAGTTATATCGTTTTGGTTATTATGTTGGCATGGCGTTTCAAATTACGGATGATGTACTTGATTTTGTTGGAACAGAAAAAGAACTTGGTAAGCCAGCTGGAGAAGATTTAAGACAAGGGAATGTCACGTTGCCAGTATTTTTTGCAATGGAAGATCCTTTTCTTAAAAAACGCATCAGCCAGATTACAGAGGAAACTCCAGCAGAAGAGATCGCTGTTTTAGTGGAAGAAGTCAAAAAAACAGGAGCAAAACAGGCCGAAGATGTCGCAACAACCTACTTAAAAAAAGCAGTAGAAATATTAGATTCTTTGCCGCAAGTTCCTGAATTAAAACCATTAAAACAAATCGTTCGTGTTTTAGATAAAAGAAATTATTAACGTGAGGGAGGATTCTTTATGGAACAAACTTATGTAATGGTTAAACCGGATGGTGTAGAACGAGGACTTATTGGTGAAATTGTCACAAGAATAGAGAAAAAAGGCTTAAAAATAGTTGCTGGAAAATTAATGCAAATCGACCGCGAACTAGCAGAAAAACATTACGCGGAACATATTGGAAAATCTTTTTTCGAGGATTTAATTGGATTTATTACTTCAGGGCCGGTGTTTGCGATGGTGCTAGAAGGAGACGATGCGATTGCAACGGCACGTCGGATGATGGGGAAAACAAATCCGTTAGAAGCTGACCCCGGAACAATTCGTGCAGATTATGCGATACATACAAATCGAAATGTGATTCATGGATCGGATAGCCCAGAAAGTGCGCAGCGGGAAATTCAGTTGTTTTTTGCACCGGACGAAATTTTAAGCTATCAAAAAGCAGTCGACACTTGGATTTAGCATAGTATAGAGTTTAGGGAAACCTAGGCTCTTTTTTCATAGAGAAATTACCATTTAATGCCGTTTTTTGGTAAGATGAAAGAATGAAACGAAAGTATTGTGTTCTAGCTTCTCATATGTTAAGATATTACACATATACTTTAAAGCGCTAAAATATAAACGCTAGAAAATCTAGCTGAAATAGAAAAAGGAGAGATGAGCAGATGAGATACTTAACGGCAGGAGAATCACACGGACCGGGGCTTACAACAATTATTGAGGGGTTACCAGCAGGAATGCCTCTACTAGCAGAAGATGTAAACAAAGAACTAAAAAGAAGACAAGGTGGGCATGGTCGTGGGGCGCGGATGCGTATCGAAAAAGACCAAGTACAAATCACGGCAGGAATTCGTCACGGAAAAACATTAGGCGCACCCGTAGCAATGTTTGTTGAAAATAAAGACTGGAAGCATTGGGAAACGGTTATGAGCATTGAACCAGTTCCAGAAAAAAATGAAAAGTCTCGTCGCGTATCCCGTCCACGTCCTGGACATGCGGATTTGGTTGGCGGCATGAAATATGGTCATAACGATATGCGTAATGTACTAGAACGTTCTAGCGCGCGCGAAACGACTGTTCGCGTGGCAGCAGGAGCAGTAGCGAAAAAACTATTGCACGAACTTGGCATTGAAGTTGCCGGCCATGTACTTGAAATTGGCGGAACGCGTGCGAATTTAACACGTGATTACGCGGTTGCAGAAATCCAAGAAACATCCGAAGCTTCCCCAGTTCGTTGTCTAGACGGCGTGGCTGCAGAAGAAATGATGCAAAAAATTGATGACGCGAAGAAAAATGGCGACACAATTGGTGGAATTGTTGAAGTTGTTGTTGGCGGCGTGCCAGCTGGACTTGGTAGTTACGTACAATGGGACAAAAAATTAGATGCGAAAATTGCTCGCGCGATTGTAAGTATCAATGCATTTAAAGGTGCTGAATTCGGTGTCGGTTTTGAAGCCGCTAGAAAACCTGGTAGCGAAGTGATGGATGAAATTTTATGGAGTAAAGAAGATGGCTACACTAGACGTACAAACAATCTTGGTGGATTCGAAGGCGGAATGACCAATGGTATGCCAATCGTTGTTCGCGGCGTAATGAAGCCAATTCCAACATTATACAAACCACTTCAAAGCGTGGATATTGATTCAAAAGAAACGTTTAATGCAAGTGTAGAACGTTCGGATAGTTGTGCAGTACCTGCTGCAAGCGTAGTAGCTGAAGCTGTTGTCGCTTGGGAAGTTGCAGTAGCTGTTTTAGAAAAATTTGATGGTGATCGTTTTGATACGCTTAAAAAACATGTGGAGGAACACCGAAACTTAACGAAGGAGTTTTAAACATGCCAGAAATTACAGTCCGTGCTAAAAGTAAAACATATCCAGTATATATTAATGAATTCGCATTAGAAGACATCCGCGAAAAATGGACAAAGAGCCTTGCTAAATTTTCTCACGTGTTTGTCTTAACAGACGGACACGTGGCGGAACTTCATAAAGCGAAACTTGATGCGGTTCTCGCTGATTTACCTGTCGTCACTTATTATGTGGCACCAAACGGCGAAGAAGCGAAAACGTTCCGTGTGTATGAAGACGTGATGACAAAAATGATTGAAACAGGTCTTGATCGTAAAGCGGTTTTAATTGCTTTTGGTGGAGGCGTTATTGGTGATTTAGGTGGTTTTGTGGCCGCTACGTACATGAGAGGAATTCCGTTTTATCAAGTACCTACGACGGTTCTTGCGCATGATAGTGCGGTTGGTGGCAAGGTTGCGATCAATCATCCACTTGGCAAAAATATGATTGGTAACTTTTACCAGCCAGAAGCAGTCATTTATGATACGCAGTTTTTTGCTACTTTGCCAGAACGGGAATTGCGCTCTGGTTTTGCGGAAATGATTAAACATGCGCTCATTAGTGACCTGACTTTATTACGTGCTTTAATGGATACCTTTACGGAGCCGAAAGACTTTTATACGAAGGATTTGACGCCATTTTTACAACGCGGAATTGAAATTAAGGCAAATATCGTTGCGCAAGATGAAACCGAGCAAGGCGTCCGTGCGTATTTGAATTTTGGTCACACATTTGGTCATGCGCTAGAAGCTTATGGAAACTTTGGTAAATGGCTACACGGCGAGGCGATTACTTATGGGATGATTTATGCGCTCACGATGAGTGAGACTATTTACGGACTGGATTTCGATTTAGCAGAATTTAAAACTTGGCTAGAACAGTTGGGCTATGATACCACTTTTGACGCTTCAGTTCCATTTAGCAAGATACTGGAAAATATGCGTCATGATAAAAAAACAACTTTTAATGAAATAAGTATGGTTTTACTCGAAGAAATTGGTAAACCAGTTATTTTTAAAGCAGATGATGATTTGATTTTTGAAACATATAAACGTGTGATGCGAAAGGGAGGGAATGTCATTTGAGAGCGATTCGAGGGGCAACGACAATAGAAACTAATATACCTGAAGAAATTTATGCAGCGACGAAAGAATTATTTGAAGAAATTTTAACTCAGAATGAAGTCACGAATAGTGAGCAACTTACATCGGTAATTATTACGGTGACAGAAGATATTTCTGCTGCTTTTCCAGCGAAGGCTGTCCGTGAAACACCTGGATTTGAACTAGTGCCTGTTATGGGGATGCAAGAAATTCCGGTGCCGAATTCGCTTCCTATGTGCATTCGCTTCATGGTATTCACAGATTTACATAAGCCACTTGGAGCGATTAACCATGTTTACTTACGCGGAGCAAAAGTATTGCGCCCAGATTTAGTGAAAGAGGGGGATGCGTAATGAAATGGAAAAAATCTCTTGCAGGTCTATCTTCTTATAAGCCAGGGAAACGCGAAGAAGAAGTGATGGCAGAACTTGGTTTAACGAAAATTACCAAACTGTCATCCAACGAAAACCCACTGGGAACTTCTCCAAAAGTGGCGGCTCTTCAAGCAAATTCTAACGTGGAAACAGAAATTTATCCAGATGGTTGGGCTTCTAGCTTACGCAAAGAAGTGACTAACTTTTATCAATTGGAAGAAGAGGAATTGATTTTTACAGCAGGTGTGGATGAGTTGATTGAGCTATTGACACGGGTTTTGCTTGATACGACGAAAAATACGGTCATGGCAACACCGACGTTTGTGCAGTATCGTCAAAATGCGTTGATTGAAGGCGCGGAAGTAAGAGAAATTCCGCTTCTTACGGACGGTGCGCATGATTTAGAAGGTATGTTAAACGCGATTGATGAAAAAACAACGATTGTTTGGATTTGTAATCCGAATAACCCAACTGGGAATTATATTGATTTAGCGGATATTCAAGCGTTTTTAGACAAAGTACCAAGTGATATACTGGTTGTTTTAGATGAGGCATACATTGAATATGTGACACCACAGCCTAAGAAACACGAAAAACTAATTCGCACTTATAAAAATTTAATTATTACCCGGACTTTTAGTAAAATTTATGGTTTGGCAAGTGCCCGTGTCGGTTATGGCATTGCGGATAAAGAAATCATCAATCAACTTAATATTGTACGTCCGCCGTTTAACACGACGAGCATTGGTCAAAAATTGGCTATTGAAGCAATTAAGGATCAAGCTTTTATTGAGGCATGCAGAATTTCTAATGCAAATGGAATTAAACAATACGAAGCGTTTGCGAAACGTTTTGAACAAGTAAAACTATATCCAGCGAATGGCAACTTTGTTTTAATAGATTTAGGAATCGAAGCAAGAACTATTTTTAGCTACTTGGAAAAAAATGGCTATATTACGCGTTCTGGTGCTGCACTTGGTTTTCCAACAGCTGTTCGAATTACAATCGGAAAAGAAGAAGAAAATAGTGCGGTAATTGCACTTTTAGAAAAATTATTGTAAGTGTTTGGAGGCGTTTTTGAATGAAAGGGACGATAGTTATTGTTGGGCTTGGGTTAATTGGCGGTTCTATTGCCCTTGCGATTAAAGCCAAACACCCAGAAGCACATATCATCGGAATTGACGTTTCCTATCATTCGTTAGAAGTTGGAAAGTCTCTCGGTGTCATTGACGAAATTGGCGAAAGTATTTTAATAGATGGACCAAAAGCGGATTTACTAATTTTCTGTTGTCCGGTAAAAGAAACAGAACAGTTATTAATGCGTTTACCAGGGCTACGTTTAAAGGAAAATGTTATCGTTACGGATACAGGTAGTACAAAAGGAACCATCATGGAAGCATCCACAGCGCTCAGAGAAAGTGGTATTACGTTCATTGGCGGGCACCCAATGGCGGGTTCGCATAAAAGTGGCGTCCGTGCTGCCAAAGAACTTTTGTTTGAAAATGCTTATTATTTGTTAACACCAACAAAAGACGTGACAGAAGACAACGTGACCGACCTAAAAACATGGCTGTCTGGTACGAATGCTAAATTCTTAGTATTATCACCAAATGAACATGATGAAATTACTGGCATGTTGAGCCACTTACCGCATATCGTGGCAGCCGCTTTAGTGAATCAGACGCAAAGTTTTACTGAAGAACATCCTGCCGCATTTCGTCTAGCAGCTGGAGGATTTCGTGATATTACACGGGTTGCTTCGTCTGATCCAAGAATGTGGACGGATATATCTATTAGTAACAAAAAAACGTTAACGAAACAGCTGACGATTTGGCGAGATAGTATGAACCAAGCGCTTGAGATGCTTGAAAGTGAAGATGCGACTTCTATTTACGCCTTTTTTGATGGGGCAAAAGAATTTCGAGATTCACTTCCAGTTCATCAAGGCGGTGCGATTCCATCTTTTTACGATTTATTTGTCGACGTACCAGATTATCCTGGGGTTATCTCTGAGGTGACTAGGTATCTAGGCGAAGAAGAAATTAGTTTAACGAACATCAAGATTTTGGAAACACGTGAAGATATTTTCGGTGTGTTACAAATTACTTTCCAATCGGATGAAGACAGGGACCGGGCGAAGCGTTGCATTGAAACACGAAGTAACTATACATGCCATTACGAATAGGAGCGAAATGACGATGAAATTAATTACAAATAAACAAGGGCTGGTTGGTGCAATCACAGTCCCTGGCGACAAATCAATGTCCCACCGCAGTATTATGTTTGGGGCCATTGCAGAAGGAAAAACGGTCATTCGTCATTTCTTACGTGCAGATGATTGCCTAGGAACGATTAAGGCATTCAAAGCATTAGGTGTGAAAATTGAAGAAACGGATGAAGAAATTATTGTGCATGGCACTGGTTTTGATGGGCTGAAACAAGCGGATGGTCCACTTGATATTGGTAACTCAGGTACGACAATTCGTTTAATGATGGGTATTTTAGCTGGGCGAGATTTTGATACAGTTATTTTAGGGGACGAATCCATCGCGAAACGCCCAATGAACCGCGTCATGTTGCCGCTACAACAAATGGGGGCAAAAATGCATGGTAAAGATGGTTCTGAATTTGCGCCGATTACGATTACAGGGAAGCAATCATTAAAACGAATGGAATACCATATGCCAGTCGCTAGTGCACAAGTGAAAAGTGCAATTATTTTCGCAGCCTTGCAAGCGGAAGGTGAAACGATTATCCATGAAAAAGAAAAAACACGTGATCATACGGAACATATGATTCGCCAATTTGGTGGTGAAATTGAAATGGACGGCTTAACCATTCGCGTCAAAGGCGGTCAAAAATTCACCGGGCAAGAAATGACAGTGCCAGGCGACGTTTCCTCCGCAGCATTCTTTATCGTTGCTGGTTTAATCACGCCAGGCAGTGAGATTGAACTAACTCATGTTGGCTTAAATCCTACTAGAACTGGAATTTTTGATGTGGTTAAGCAAATGGGTGGCAGTTTAGTTGTCAAAGATTCCAGCAGAAGTACTGGGAAATTAGCGGGCACTGTTGTTGTCAAAACGAGTAAGTTAAAAGGAACAGAAATTGATGGCGATATTATTCCTCGTTTAATTGATGAAATTCCAGTTATCGCGCTTTTAGCAACACAAGCAGAAGGAACAACGATTATTAAAGATGCAGCTGAACTAAAAGTAAAAGAAACGAACCGGATTGATGCGGTTGCAACAGAACTAAACAAAATGGGCGCAGATATTACACCAACCGAAGACGGCCTAATTATCCACGGGAAAACACCACTTCATGCGGCCAATGTAACAAGTTACGGTGATCACCGTATTGGCATGATGCTACAAATTGCAGCACTTCTTGTCGAGGAAGGCGATGTGGAATTAGAACGTCCAGAAGCAGTTTCTGTTTCGTATCCAACTTTCTTTGAAGATATTCGTTCACTATTAAAATAACAACTTCTACCAGTGCTGTATGCTAATCACATCAGCGCTGGTATTTTATTTAAGAGAGGCAATCACTTTTTCTTATAAGCGAACTAATGGTATAATAGAAAAACGACTTATTATTAAAGAAGGTGCAGAAATGGAATTAGCTAATAAAATGTTACATGCGTTAGAGCATGAAGATATGGCGCTTGCGAAGAAGTATTTTGATGAAGTAGTGCAAGCGGGAACAGATGAAGAACAATATTATTTAGCAGAAGAATTGTTTACACTCGGCTTTTTAGATGAAACGGAAGATTTGTACGAACTTCTGTTAGCAAAATACAAGGATGAAGGCGAGTTACTTGTCCGTGCAGCTGAGGTCGCACTTGAGAAAGACGATATTGATTCTGCGCAAGACTATTTAGAAAAAGTAAATAAAGAAGACGAAGCATATATTGAAAGTTTGCTCGTGTTAGCTGATTTATATCAGATGCAAGGCTTATTCGAAGTAAGTGAGCAGAAACTACTCGAAGCGAAACAAATCGCGCCAAATGAACCGATTATTGATTTTGCGCTTGGAGAATATTATTTATCGCAGGCAAGATTCGCGTCCGCAGTGCAGTCTTATCAAACGGCTGTAGAGGCAGGATTAACAATTATTTCGAATGGTGCGGTGTCTGTATATGAACGTATCGCCGAAGCTTTTGCAGCTAGTGGGGCATTTGAAGAAGCATTATCTTACTATGAGCGGGCACTTGAAGATAAAGAATCCATTGATACGCTTTTCGGGATGGGATTGACTGCATACCAGGCGAAAGATTACACGAAAGCAATTCATGCACTTGAACATTTGCGCGAACATGACCCTTCCTACACAACGCTCTATTCTTACTTAGCGAAAAGTTACGAAGAGAATGGCGAACCGGAAAAAGCGATTGCGGTACTCAAAGATGGTTTGATGCAAGATGAATTTAATAAAGAAATGTTCCTTGAAGCTGGAAAACTCGCTGTTAAGTTACGTTTGCCAGAAGAAGCAGAAGAATTTTATCGTCAGGCGATTGTGCTAGATGAGGAATATTCGGAAGCGATTATGCAGCTGAATAAATTATTAATTGCGCAGGAAAACTATGAAGGGGTCATCGAATTGGTCGAAGGGCTTGGTGAAGAAGTTATTTCTGAACCACAAATTTTCTGGGACGTAAGTGTTGCATATCAGGAAACAGAACAATATAATAAAGCAAAAGCAAATTATGAACTGGCTTACTCGCACTTTACAAACAATCCTACTTTCTTAAAGGAATATGGTTTATTTTTAAGGGAAGAAGGAGAACACGCGAAATCACAAGAAGTTTTGCGTAACTATTTAGAACTGGAGCCAGAAGACACAGAGATTTTATCTTTATTTGATTAAAATTAAAAAGAATACAGGAAGGGACTGAGGAAAGATGAAGGCATCCATTTCAATAGACGAGAAGAAAGATTTTATTCGCTGGTTTTTAAATAAACACCAGATGAAGACTAGAGAAGCAATGTGGGTTTTAAATTACATTGCGGGCCATGATCAAATTGTAAAATATGTTCATTTTGTTGATAATTTGGAAGGGTGTGCGCGTGGGCTTTCACTTAGTGCTCACGGTGTTGAATCCGAACCGTTCCTATTTTTTAAAGGTAACATTATGACAACTGATCCAGAAAAAGCATTTCATGATATTCGGTTAAATTGGGACGAAGAATTATACGTTGAACTTCATTTTGAAGAGGCAATGTCTTCACCTGAATATGCACTTGTTCGTGAAGACAATCCTTTTGCAGCAGTGAAGCTTGCGGATGAGGAGAAAGAAATGGCGGATGCGCTTATTTATCAATCTGTGCACCAATTTTCAAGAGAAAAAGTATTACAACAAATCGATGAGGCGCTGGATACACGTGATGAAGCCGCTTTTCATAAGTTAGTTCGAATTTTACAGCAAATGGATACGGAAAAAGAATAAGGAATAAATCCTAGTTAGTAGGGAAATGATGTGAAAACTGCATCATTTCATTGCTGTGCTAGGATTTTTTAAGGGAGCTGGGGAATATTGTTATATAGTTTACTTGCAAATCGGGCTTTTCTACGATTACTTTTCTTTGGTAATTTACTCGGAGCGATTTATGGATACATATGGTATTTACCGCAATTACAAATGACAGAGCCGCGTTTTTGGTTATTTGTACCTGATAGTCCAACGGCGATTTTGTTCTTCACTTTGGCGCTTGTTGCTTTTCTTGGGAAAAAGCATTGGCCTTTAATGGAAGCGCTAGGATTTGTATGTTTAGTGAAATATGGTTTGTGGGCAGTCGGCATGAATATTTTTTATATGGTTGATCAAGGAGTGCTAGTTTGGGGCTCTGTGGTATTAATTTTGACGCATGGTTTTATGGCAGTAGAAGGTATTCTTTATGCGCCGTTTTATCGTTTTCGAATAGGGCATTTTATGATTGCAGCGGTATGGGTGTTTCATAATGATGTGATTGATTATGTATTTGGTCAAATGCCGATTTATATGGGGCTAGAAAAATACTTACCGGAAATTGGTTATGCGACATTTTGGTTAACAGTACTCGTTCTATGGTTTGTATATGATAAAACGATAAAAAATAAGCATCTTACATTAGAATTTCCTCATGATGAGTGAAAGAGGTTGAGTCTTGGTGGTAGTTAATTTATACTAAGAGATAAGGATATTCACTGAAAAAAAGTAGTAGGAGGAAGATGATTAGATGTCGTTTAGTCAGTATATTATTTATTTTATTATCGTTGCGGCAATCCCGCTTTGGGCACAGTATCGGGTAAAAACTACCTATGCGCACTATTCCAAAGTAGGCGTGGCAAATGGTTTAACTGGTGCCGAGGTTGCACGTCATATTTTGGATACCAATGGTTTAACGAATGTTCCTGTGCATGAAACAAATGGAATGTTAAGTGACCACTATGATCCTCGAAAAAAAGCGGTTTTTCTTTCTGAAGCTAACTTCCGCGGTCGTTCTATCGCCGGGGCAGCTGTTGCAGCCCACGAAGTAGGACACGCGATTCAAGATCAGCAAGATTATGCATTTATGCGTTTTCGTTCAGCGCTTGTTCCTGTAACAATGTTTAGTTCCAATATTTCTTGGGTGTTCTTAATTATCGGAATGCTTGCAAACGTTGCTAGTTTCATGTTGCTAGGGATTATTTTGATGGCGATAGGTGTACTTTTCCAATTAATTACGTTACCCGTTGAATTTGACGCTAGTAAACGAGCACTTGTTCAATTAGAAAGCGGCGGACTTGTCGCACCCTCAGAGCTTCCACAAGCGAAAAAAGTTTTAAGTGCGGCTGCGATGACTTATGTTGCTGCAATGGCCGTAGCGGTACTGGAACTTCTAAGATTGCTACTTATTTTTACGAATATGAATCGAAATTAGAATATAGAAACTAAACCTGAGAGCTTTCTCAGGTTTTTGTTTGGTGAAAAAAGCTTGGCACTGAGTCGAATGCTTGCTATACTTAAACACGGATAAAGTAAAGGAGCGGGACAATGGATTATGATGTAATTGTTATTGGTGGCGGGCCATCTGGACTTATGGCGGCTATCAGTGCAGCAGAGAAAAATAAACGAGTACTATTAATTGAAAAAGGACCGAAATTGGGACGTAAATTAATTATGTCTGGTGGCGGACGTTGTAATGTAACCAATAGACGACCAGCAGAAGAAATTATTAAACATATTCCTGGCAATGGTCGCTTTTTATATAGTGCGTTTCATGCCTTTGATAATGAAGATATTATTCGTTTTTTTGAAAGACTTGGCGTGGCGTTAAAAGAGGAAGACCACGGCAGAATGTTTCCTGTATCGAATAGCGCACGTTCGGTTGCTGAGGCGATGATTCAGCGGATGGAAAAGCTTGGCGTAAAAATTTACATGCAAACAGCCGTGAAACAAGTGGATTATGAGGATGGACATGTGAAGGGCGTTACGCTGAAAGATGGTCAAGAAATTTCAGCAAGCGCGGTAATTGTTGCAGTTGGTGGTAAATCTGTTCCTCGGACAGGTTCGACCGGAGACGGCTACGCTTGGGCGAAAAAAGCAGGACATACCATCACAGAACTTTATCCGACAGAAGTGCCGATTACGTCCAGTGAGCCTTTTATTAAACAAAAAGTGTTACAAGGAACGTCGCTTCGTGATGTGTCCCTTTCTGTTTTAAATGCAAAAGGGAAGCCGATTATTACGCATCAAATGGATATGATTTTCACGCATTTTGGTGTGTCAGGACCAGCAGCACTTCGTTGTAGTATGTTCGTCCTTCGTGAATTGAAGAAAACGGGCGCAGGTACGGTGAAGATGCGTCTTGATTTATTCCCGAATGTATCCGCTGCGGAACTTTCGAAAGATGTGTATAAATTGTTAGAAGAGAATCCGAAGAAAGCCTTGAAAAATTCGTTAAGTTCGCTTTTACAAGAGAAAATGTTATTGTTTTTACTTGAAAAAGCAGACTTAGAGGAAACGGCTGAATATAAACAAGTAAGTCCGAAAAAAATCGAGCAATTTATTCAGTTATTAAAAGATTTTACTTTCGAAGTGAATGGTACGCTTGATTTTGAAAAAGCGTTTGTGACTGGTGGCGGGGTTTCTGTAAAGGAAATTAAACCAAAAGAGATGCAATCGAAGTTGATGGAAGGATTATTTTTCTGCGGGGAAATACTGGATATCAATGGTTATACGGGTGGATATAATATTACTTGTGCGCTAGTGACTGGACATACGGCAGGAGCTTACGCGGCAGAAGTTTCGAATGCATAAAAAATGACCAAATCTGTTATTCGCAGATTTGGTCATTTTTAATTTTTAACCGATTAATTTTTCGTGGAACATTCTTTGACAAAGTTCCATTTTTTGTTCTTCATTTAGATCTTTCGTATTTAAGCAGTAGCCGCTGATACGTAAGATTACAGGGATACCAGCTTTGATTTTTTCGATTACTTCGTCGTGGTTAAGAACGTTCAAGTTGATATGTTGACCGCCTTTTGTAAAGTAACCGTCAAGAATACCAACTAGGTTATGATGTTGTTCTTCGGTTGTTTTACCGAACATTTTTGGAGCTCCTTGGATGGTTAAGGAGATTCCGTCATTAGCATAGTGGAATGGTAATTTAGAAAGGCTTGCAAGGTTATCTAAGAATCCACCTTTTGCTTTGTTAGAAGGGTTAGCTCCTGGGCTGAAGAATTCTGGTTCTTTAACGATTTTACCGTTTTCATCAAATACAGGTCCTTTATGCACTGGGGAGTTACCACATTGTTTAGAGTAAGCAACATTAGAAGTGATTGTTAGAACAGAAACAGTTGCTTCGCTATCTTTGTAAAGTTTATGGGAATCTAATTTGTCTTTGAACATCTTAAGAACCATTACAGCGATATCATCGGCACGGTCATCATTTTCACCGTAACGAGGGAAGTCGCCTTCTACTTCATAGTCATATACAAAACCGTCTTCGTCGCGGATAGTTTTTACTTTGGCGTGTTTGATGGCACTTAGGCTATCTACTACGTTAGCGAATCCACAAATACCGAATCCCATGTTGGCTGTTACTTTAGATGGTAAGAAGGCCATTTGCATGCTTTCATAGTTATATTTGTCTGTCATAAAGTGAATGATATTCATCGCATCTACATATGTGTCTGTTAACCAGTCCATTGATTTATCGAATTTTTCTAGTACTTCTTCGTATTCAAGGTATTCGGTTGTAATTGGTTCTACTACATCGAATACTTGGTTTTTGTGAAGATCATCTTTACCACCGTTGATAGCACCAAGAAGACATTTAAGTACGTTGACACGAGCACCAAAATATTGCAGGTTATGTGTTTCGCCTTTGTCTTTGTCTGCTTCTGGGTTAAGTGGGCTAACACAACAGCTGATACATTGCATATCGCCATAGCCTTCTTCTTGCATTAATTTATCATTTTCGTATTGAATGGAGGAATGTTTTACGCTCATTTTCATACAATATTCTTTAAAGCTTTCAGGCAAACGAGCATCCCAAAGGACAGTTAAGTTTGGTTCCGCGGAGTTTCCTAGGTTATCTAAGCAGTGTAAGAAACGATAATCTGTTTTAGTCACACGATGACGACCGTCTGCACCCATACCAGCCATAGATGTTGTAACGAAAGTAGGGTTAGAAGCGTAAAGTTCGTTATAACCATCTGTTCTTGCAAAACGAACCATTCTTAATTTAAGGGTTAATTGTTCGATTAATTCTTGCGCATCGAATTCGGTGATAATGCCTTTTTCTAAATCGCGTTGGATGTAGATATCAAGGAAAATCGGAATACGACCGAATGAGCTTGCAGCACCGTTTGCTTGTTTGATAGAAGCAAGGTAGCCCATGTAAGTCCATTGTACAGCTTCTGTTGCATTTTCAGCTGGACGGCCAAGTTCTAGACCATATTCATTACCTAAAACGATTAAGTCTTTAAGTGCTTTGATTTGTAACCAAATTTCTTCACGTAGACGAATATTTTCATCAGAAGAAATGGCAATTTTTTTCAAGTCTTGTTGTTTTTCAGCGATTAAACGATCTACGCCGTATAAAGCTGGTTTTTGGTATAAGCCGATGATTCTTCCGCGTGAGTATGCATCTGGAAGACCACTAACGATATGCGAGTGACGCGCACGTTTGATATCGTCTGTATATGCTCTGAAAATACCATCATTTGCTGTAGAACGATTTTTTACGTAGAAGTCATGTAATTCTTGGTCGATGGAGTAGCCGTTGTCTGTTAAACATTGTTCTGCTGTTCTAAGGCCACCATTTGGCATAAACGCTAATTTGAATGGTTTATCTGTTTGTAGACCAACGATAACTTCATTTTCTTGGTCTACGTAACCAGCTTTGTGAGACGCAACATTGGATACGATAGCGTTATCCATATCAAGTACGCCGCCTTTTGCATCCATTTCTTCTACCAGTTTATTTATTTTTTCATTTAGTTTCGTTGTTCTTGGTGTGCTTTTTTCTAAGAAGCTTTCATCGCCATCGTAAGGAGTGTAGTTGTCTTGAACGAACTGTCCTACACTAATGTTTTCTTGCCATGCGGTTCCTTTAAAACCATCCCATGCTTTTGTCATTATAATTTCCTCCTTCAATTGTGTTCCTTTTCACTTAAAGCCAGAAACAAGTCTTTAGAATCTTTCTTCATTGAACAGCATACTCCTTTGTGAAAACGAAAACAATATAAAATCAGAAAGAAAATAAATTTCTTTTATATAACTAGAAAAGGCTTTCAACAGCTGTGTTAATACAGTTTTTTGTTTGAAATAGGGCGGGAGGCGAACGGCAGAAAAAGAAGCCTAGCTAATATGCTAAACTTCCTTTGTGTTTGAAACTTCTTCTATAAAAGTATCGACAATGCTGTCACGTTTATCAACGAAATTTGGGTTAGCTCGGCTTGGGTGGACGCGGTTAGAAAGGACAATTAAGCTGGCTTGGCGTTTTAAATCAAGCACCATGAAAGTCCCAGTGAACCCGGTGTGATATAAGACGGACTCACCGCGGAGATCCCAGCCTAGCCCGCGACTTCTATTTAGACCAGGGGTATGATTTATTTGCATGAGTTGCCATGTTTTTTCAGAAAGAATTGGAGCACCGAGTTGTAACATGAGCGCATCCCGGAATTTAGAAAGATCACTTAGCGTACTAAAAAGACCAGCATGTCCTGTGCCTGATTTGGCAGTCCAAGCCTTGAAATCATGTACCTCACCTTGAATTAAACCGCGCGTTTGATCAAGTTCGGTTGGGATAACTTGTTTTTTATTTACAGGATGAAAGCTTGTGTTTGTCATAATCAGGGGTTCTAAAATATTATTTTGGATGGCTTTTTCATAATTGCCGTCCAATTTACTAATTAAATAACCAAGTAAAAGAAAATTAGCATCGGCGTATGTGACTACCGTTCCAGGAGTATTAATTTGTGGTGTGGCATAGACATAACGCATAACGTCTTCTCGGTTATTCATTGAAAAGTTAGGGATATTTTGTGCAAGGCCGGAGCTATGTGTTAGTAAATGTAAAATCGTAACATTGTTGTACTGGAAATCTGGTAAATATACTTGAATAGGGTCGTTTAATTGGAATCTTTGTTGTTCGATGAGTTGCAAAATACGAGTAGTCGTAGCAATAACTTTGGTCAAAGAAGCGATATCATAAATGTTTTCTGTTGTTCTTGGCAAAATTTCTGCTTCTGGAAAAACGGATTTTAATCCCATGATGTTATTTTCTTCCAGGTGGTTCGTTTTAATTTGATAACTGATTCCTGGAGTGGAGCCGTTTTGGACGAGTTGATCTAGTGATTGCTTCGTTTTGTAGAACATATCTAAACTCCTTTATAAATAGGTTGCCACATCTCAAGCTCGATAGCTTCGATGACATTCGTTAATTCGACTTGATGGATGTTTTCTTTTATAGCTTGGTTAGCGACAGCAATGGCTACTGCGCGCGATGTTTCTCGAAGGGTGCGCACATGTGGTAAAAGAGCTGCGCCTGCTTTGTTTGGCGAAATCTGCTCAGCGACAGCCATCGAAGCAGCAGCGAGCATATCATCTGTAATATATTTTGCACGAGTGACAAGAGCACCAAGTCCTAGTCCAGGGTAAAGAAGTGCATTGTTCGCTTGACCGATTTCATAAGTGGTATTTTGATATTCGACTGGTTTGGAAGGGCTACCAGTGACGATAAGTGCTTTTCCGTCTGTCCACTGGATTAAATCAGAAGCAGTTGCTTCGGCTAATTTTGTTGGATTAGAAAGTGGCAAAATCGCTGGTCGTTCTGTATACTGGGTCATTTTTTTGACGATACTCTCTTTAAAGGCACCGGTGACACCAGAACAGCCGATTAACATCGTTGGATGAACGGCTTCCACTAAGTTTTCTAATGTATCTGTAGGCACGTTAGACCATTCAGCCGATGGATGCGCATATTTCTTTTGCCCGGTAGTTAAGTCTGTCATATTATCAAGCACTAAACCTTTTCGATCGACTAAATAAAAGTGCTTTTTGGCTTTTTCAAAAGGGAGACCGGTTTCACGCATCAATTGCGCACTAAGTTGATCAGCAATACCGATTCCAGCAGTTCCGGCCCCAAAAATAATAATCTTTTGTTCACTTAATGGAATGCGTGAAACTTGAATCGTCGCAAGAACAGCGGCAACCACCATGGCTCCAGTACCTTGAATATCATCGTTAAATGTACAAATTTTATCGCGGTAATTATGCAGAATACGACTTGCATTCGCGCGTCCAAAGTCTTCCCAGTGAAGGATGGCTTTCGGAAAAACTTCTTTCATAACATTAACAAAAGAAGCAATAAAAGCGTCATATTCACTTTCTGAAAGGCGGGGGCGTTTATTTCCTAGATACAGTGGATCGTTAAGAAGTGTTTCGTTGTTCGTCCCGGCGTCAATAACGACAGGAAGAACACGATCTGGTGCAAGTCCAGCTGCAACCGTATAAACCGCTAATTTTCCAACAGCGATTTTGACACCATTCACACTCCAGTCGCCAATTCCAAGCACGCCTTCACCATCTGTTATGACAATCATATCAATATTCGGATTATTTTTTGCGTAGTTTTTTATTGATGCGCTTAATTTTTCGGGTGCAAAGGCATCAACAAATAATGCTTCATCCGGTGCAGTGTAATCTTTATGGTACTGGATAACAGCGTCGCCGATAGTTGGTGTATAAATAATTGGCAAATAGTCAGTCACGTTTTTTGTTACGACATAATAGTAAAGGGTGCGATTTTCATTATATAAGTTTGTTAAAAGCCGATGTTTATGTAAAGGTGTTTCTAAATTTTCTATTTGCGTCTCGATGCGCACGGCTTGTTGTTCAATTGTTTCGATAATTGGTGGCAGTAATCCGTCCAATTGATAGCTTGCTCTTTCTTCTTTTGAAAAAGCGGTTCCTTTATTTAATAATGGATTATTCATATAGTCAAAACCTGATTTTAAAGTCATTTTTCAGCACTCCTTTTCATTCTATTCTATTTTACATGGGGGAAAGAAGAATAACAACTGATTCCAAACAAAAAGAAAACCTGACAATAAGCAGATTTTCTTTTTAATTCTTAATGAAAATAATAACCTTGCGCATAGGGAATGCCGATTTCTTGAAGGAATTCTAGCTGCTCTTTTGTTTCCACTCCCTCGACAATTAAGGATTTATGATGCTTTTTAACGTAATTATGAAGTTGCTCAAAGAAGATTTTTTTGCCATCGCTCTCAAATAAATCTCGTAGTAGTAAGCGATCGGTTTTGACAAAATCAGAATGGTGCGCAAAAACGCGATGTAAATCCGCATAACCGGAGCCAAAATCATCAATAGCAAATTTAGTCTCGTGTTTTTTCTGGAATAGGAGCAGTTGTTTTTCTAAGTCGTTCATTCGTTCTTGTGGTAACTTGGATGTTTCCAAAAATTCAAAAACTATTTTCCCGTTATCAAGAAGGGTATCGTGCAACTCTTCTTGATTTTCTAAAAATGTATCATACGAAATATTGACAAATAGTGGCGTGTCTCCGCTTTTGTTAAAGCGTTTCACTGCGTTATGAAGCGTGAGCAGCTCAAATGCTTTTTGCAGACCATCCTGTTCCGCTTCTTCAATAAAATCACTAATCGCATTCCAGTGATCTGTTTTCAAGCGGGTGAGTGACTCATAGCCGAAAATTTGTGTATTTTCTACAACAACAATCGGTTCATATATTGTATCAAAGTGATTTTGATCAATAATCTCACGTACGGAGGGCTTTTTCATTTGTCCAACTTCTTTCCGTTATTTCTTAAGAGTTATTTCTTTATTTATATAATCGAAAAAATGGGTCGTTTCAGGATTTGACGTGTCCATTTTCTCTAATAACTCTTTGGTGATTTTACCATTTTTAGCTTGATTTGTCTTGTTAAAATACTGTGTCAAAAAGGCATAAACGGCGGTAGATTCGTTTTCTGAGCTTGGTTTCTTGGTTTCTCGTTGGTAACGTGCATAAATTTTCCCTTTGGAAGCTAGTTCAGTTTGTAAAAAGTTATCGAAATTTGGCTCTATATCGCCGTTTTCATCATAGTAAGCGATTGCGATGAGCATTTGATCAATCATATTAACTTCTTTTTGGTCAGCAAATTTAAACTGTCCGTTTTGAAATACTTCTGTAAAAAATGGATCGGCGTTAATGGTTTGAATTGGTAGATAGGCTTTATCGCGATAATTAATCTGTTGCATTGCTTGGATATTTAGATAGCTTAAATGGAGCGTATCTGCTTTTTTCTTATGAACAAAATCGTAAAAATCTACTGGAACACCTTGTTCTGCGCTATATTTTTTAGTGTTGGTTAGGAATTTATCTGCCATTTTTTTATAGGAAGGAAAACTAAATTTTTCACTTGCTTGATAAAGTGCTTCTGTGATACGAAAATCATCTACAATTGCATTAGTTGTTGTGGAATCAGTTGCTTCCCATTTAATAAAGTTATCTTCAGCTATAAAATACTTTTCTAAATGATTTACTTGTTTTTGGAAAGTTTTACTATCATTCACTTCGACTAAATATTCCATATAAAGTCCAATGCTCTCGGCTAGATAGTGGGGTTCTTCCGTGTTTTTATAATCCATAATTAAGCCGTTTTTTGCGGTATAGTTTTCCTTCACATACGTTTGAACAGAGGTGGAAGTGGGTGTGGTTTCTTTTGGTGCACTCACTGTCTTTTTAGACTCTGGTCGAAGAAAAATGAAAAATCCGGCGCCGATAAAGATAAGTAAAATAAGAATTAGGATGAATCGTTTCATTCGAGTTCCCCCTGATGAACAGCAATTTGGTTACGGCCGTTTTGTTTTGCTTGATAGAGCGCTTGGTCAGCAGCTTCGAAAAGTGATTCGGTTGTTGAAAAGTTGGAACTAGCAGAAGCGACACCGATAGATACAGTAACTTTGCCACTTGCGGGATTATAAGGAAATTTAGCCCGCTCCACTTCTTCCCGGAAAAAATCTGCAATTAAAGCGGCTTGCTCGGTACCAACATTTTGAAGTAATACGGCAAATTCTTCGCCACCAATTCGCGCAAACATAGTCCTTGGCGGAAAGGTTCGATTTTTAAGAATGCTACTAAACTGCGCAAGAACTGTATTGCCAGCTTGATGACCATGAAAATCATTTATTTCTTTAAAATGATCAATATCAATAATGAAAAGAGATAATGACTTTTTTCTTTTCTGTGATTTCGTAAAAATCCAGCCAAACTGCTGGGTGAAAAAGCGCATATTTGGCAAATTAGTTAAACTATCCGTCATTGCTGTTTCAGTCAGATTTTGGATAACAAGATTACTTTTATCGATATAGTTACATGCATAAAACACGAGTAAGGCAGTTACAAAGAACAGCAAGAAATACTCGATAATCTCAAAACCTCGCAAAATGCGCCCTTCGTCAAAATTATTTACGAAATAATAAAGAATCGCCGGGAAGTTTAAAATAATCAACGCAACAAATCTCGAAAAGCGTTGTTTTTTCCAAAAGGTCACTAGTAAGCAAGCAGCAAAAATGAGTGTCATTAAAATAACATACCGACTAGTAGTAGGAGAGGCTATATCGAAACTAATTCGACCAAAAAGCATAACTAAATAGGCGAATATGAGTGGAATCCGGCCACCAAAAACACTTGTTACCATCAAAATCAAAATCCGCATATTCGTGTAAATAACGGGATTATTTTCGTAAGCACCTTCATAAATAAAATAAATACCCGCTAAACCATAATAGACGCCGAGTAGAATGGAAAGAAAAAGCCGTCTACTACCATTTTGGAACCAATTAGGGCGATATTGTCTTATTTTTCGAAAAGACATCCCCTGGATAAAAAGGATAGCAAGAAAGAGCGCTAAACTATCTATGTATGAATTAACTAGTTCGAACAAATGGACTCATCTCCTTTTTACTCTCTTAAATAACTGGTTCTGTTTCGCGAATATGTACTTGGTTTCGTCCATTTCGTTTTGCATTATATAGAGCTTGGTCGGCTGCATTTAATAGCTCGTTCGCGCTTGGATAATTTCTACCATCGTAATTTGCAATGCCAGCAGAAATAGTAATAACGGAGCCGGAAGCGACAATCGGAACATCAATTTTTTCGACTTTTCGTCTAATTTTCTCTGCTAAATGCTCCGTTTCGCTGACATTAATATTCGGTAAAATAATTGCAAATTCCTCACCGCCAATTCTTGATATCACTGTGTTCGGCGGGAAGCTGATTTTTAAGAGCATTTGACTAAAAGTAGATAAAACCCCATTTCCGACTAGATGGCCATATGTATCATTTACCCGTTTAAAATAATCAATATCAATAATAATCACACTTAAATTAGATTTTTTTAACGTAGCATGGTTGAATGCAGCATCAAAGGCATTTTCAAAATGGCGGAAGTTTGTTAAACCTGTTAGTGGATCAAGGATAGTTGATTGTTGTAAATCATAAATCAACTTATTCGATGTATCGATATAATAAGCCGCTGAAACAATAATAAAGGTAATAAAAAAAGAAACCAAAAAGTAGAGAATCCAAACAGGTAAGTCATTCATGGTATACGCTAAATGTATTTTTTGATGTAAATAAAATAGCATAAGGGGAATCGCACTAAGTTTAACTAAAACGACTTTTTGAACGGAACTAAGTCGAAGTTTAGCTACTTCCATGCAAACAAAGTGAAAACCAATAATTAAAAATACATAAATCAAATTGGCAAAAAGTGCATCACCAAGAAAAAGTTTTCCTGAGACGATAAGTAGTAACGCGATAGTTGCTGGACCTGCCGAAGAAAATAAATGCAGGACGATTAAAATATTAAGTAGCATATCTGTATAGATTCCAGAGTCTGTGCCGGGTAATCCGCGGATAATAAAATAAACACCTAGAAGGCCGTAATAAATGCCCAGTGCATAATTAATAAATTCATTTGCAAATTTAATTTGGAACCAAGCAGGCTTTTTTTCTCTAATAGATCGCAGTGCCATTCCGTGAAAAAAAAGCGCTGATAAAAAAAGCGCCATGCTGTTCCATAATGAATCAAGAATATTTGGCATAAAAAAATCTCCCATATCTCAGCATAACTAATCAGCTGAACTGTTAATATAGGCAGAATGAAAAATAAATGAATTTTTAGCTGAGACGCAGTACAAAGAACCAACCGATAGGCGAAAGCATTCTCTAAGAGGATATGTGGTAATGACGACGAGATAAGCCAAAATCTGCCTTTTTGTAATTAAAGCTGGATTTCAGTACAATGGATAGAATGAAGTAGAGGATTTTTAGTAGTTTGTAAACTTAACTATTTTCACATATTATTACAAAGAGTTATAAAAAAGTCAACTTGTGTCACAATTGATATAGAGGGGTGTAACCATGCAAAAAGTAGTAATTATTGGCGGGGGAATTGTTGGCGCTAGTGCCGCCTATTTATTGTCAAAAGAAAATGTACAAGTCACGTTAATTGATTCAGATGAGGCAGGGCAAGCAACGCGTGCCGCAGCAGGAATTATTTGCCCATGGCTTTCCAAACGACGAAATAAATATTGGTATGAGCTGGCAAAAAATAGTGCGGCATTTTATAAGGAATTAGCCGAAACACTCGAAGGAGATACAGGACGGGATTCGGGCTATAAACAAGTCGGTGTACTCGCGCTTCGACAAACAGAAGAGAAACTAGCAGAACTGTTTAACTTAGCAAGGGAACGACGCCTTGATGCAGAAGTAATGGGTGAAGTTGCGAAGTTGTCAGAAGCAGAAACAAAACAAAGATTTCCGCTAGTTAAATCAGGATTCGGCTCGGTTTATGTAAGTGGTGCAGCACGAGTGAATGGTGGTTTATTTTGTGAAACGCTACTTTATGCAGCAAAAGAAAATGGTGTGAAAATCAAAGCAGGTAGAGCGCATTTTTCTTCTGATGGAGAAGTAGTTATTGATGGGGAAAAAGAACATTATGATAAATTAATTCTTGCGACAGGCGCTTGGTTGAAAGATTTATTACAAGATGCAGGGTTTCAAACAGATGTTTTAGCGCAAAAAGGGCAATTGCTAGAACTTAATTTTAGCGAATTTCAAACGGATGATTGGCCAGTGATTCTACCACCAAGCGCAAAATCGATAGTTCCTTTTGATAACGGGAAAATTATCGTCGGTGCAACGCATGAAAAAGCTGCTGGCTTCAATACGGAACCAACAGCAGAAGGTAAAGCAGAAATACTAACAGAAGTTAGTCAGTTTATGGAAGGCGATTTAGCGAGTAAAGTGGCCCATGTGTCGGTTGGAACTAGACCGTACACGCCTGATTTTACGCCGATTATTGGTCAGCTCCCTGGTTTTGAATCAGTCTTTTTAGCTAACGGTTTAGGTGCTTCAGGTTTAACAACAGGACCATATGTTGGGAGGATTTTGGCTGATTTAGCGCTTGGGAACGCCAGCGATTTTGTTTTAGAAAATTATGAGCCAAGTAAATACATTAGTAGATAGGATTTTTATTTTCATCCAGTGTGAAACCTTCACCCATCACGTCATGAACGACACTCACAGAAACAAAGGCATGCGGGTCAATTGCTTGGACAATGTTTTTCAATTGAATAATTTCATTTTTTGCAACGACAATGTAAAGGACATCTTGGTCTTTTTTAGAGAAGCCGCCTCGACCTTCCAGCACTGTCACACCTCGATTCATCGCGAGCATCACATGGGAAGCAATCGCGTCATTATCTTTAGAAATAATGAGCGCACCGCGAGCCGCATAAGCTCCTTCTTGAACAAAGTCAATCACACGAGAACCGATGAATACAGCTACGAGCGTATACATGACTTGACGCACATCTAAATAGGAGAGCGAGGCAACTAGAACAATCGCATCAATAGCAAATAGCGTACGTCCCATACTGATTCCTTTCGTGTGATTTAGCAACTTAGCGATAATATCACTACCGCCAGTTGTCCCACCGTATCGAAACACGAGGCCAAGACCAATACCACTAAAACCACCCGCAAAAAGAGCTACTAAAAGTAAATCACTATGTAAATCTAGCGTATAAGGTATTCGCTGGAAAATCCATAAAAATAGGGACAAACTAACCGTTCCAATGCCTGTGTAAATGAGTGAACGGTTACCAAGAACCCGCCATCCTAAAATAAACAAAGGAATATTTAATATTAAGTTAGAGTATGCAGGATCAATTTGGAAAAAGTGAAGAAGGAATAAAGTTACTCCAGCTAGACCTCCTTCACCGAGATTATTGGCGATATTAAAATTAACTAAGCCAAATGCGTAAATCGCCGTACCAAGCATAATAAAGCAAATGTTTTTCGTGCGTAATGTTTTTAGCATAGCTTTTTCCCTCCTGGAACCTATTTAATATGTAAGTAAAAAATCATGGACTTGTATGTATTTGTTTAGGTATAATGAAATGAAGTTAACAATTAGTCTTAAAATCTATTTTAGTTTACCACATAAAGGGGGAAAACCGATGGCGAAAACAATGGCAGAAATACAAAAAGAAGTGGATGATTTCATTGGTGGATTCGAGGAAGGTTATTTTTCCCCACTAGCAATGATGGCTAGAATTACCGAAGAAACGGGAGAATTAGCCAGAGAAATCAATCATTATTATGGTGAAAAACCGAAGAAAACAAGTGAGCCAACCAAGACCGTGGCAGAGGAATTAGGCGATTGTCTTTTTGTACTGACGTGTATGGCCAACTCACTTGATATTGATATGGAAAAAGCACACGATACGGTCATGGCAAAATTTAAAGATCGCGATAAGGATCGTTGGACAAAAAAGGAGGAAAAAGCAAAATGAGAGTAGCGGTATCAGGATTTAAAGGAAGAATGGGACACGAGGTTGTCAAAACTGTTTTAAGAGAAGCAGATTTAGAGTTAGTAGCTGTACTTGACCATGAACCAAAAGAAAAAAATATAAATGAAATGGTGGAATTTAGCTCGTTAGATGTACCTGTTTTTGGTAATTTAAGCGAGATGTTGGAAGAAATAAAACCAGATTGCGTCGTTGATTTTACGACTCCTAAAGTAGGGTATAGTAACACGAAAACGATTTTAGAGCACGGCGTACGCGCGGTCGTTGGTACAACAGGTTTTACACCAGAACAAATTAGCGAACTAAGAACGATTGCAGAGTCGAAAAAAATCGGGGCTTTAATTGCGCCAAACTTTGCTGTAGGTGCTGTTTTAATGATGCAATTTGCGCAAAAAGCAGCTAAGTATTTTCCAAATGTCGAAATTATTGAGTTACATCATGATAATAAATTAGATGCTCCAAGTGGTACCGGTGTTAAAACTGCGGAAATGATGGCGGAAACGCGTGAATTCGTTAAACAAGGTGCAGCAGATGAAGTAGAACTTATTGAAGGTGCTAGAGGCGCAGAATATGAAGGCATGCGAATTCATAGTGTGCGTTTACCTGGACTCGTAGCACATCAAGAAGTGATTTTTGGAGCAGAGGGACAAGGATTAACAATTCGCCACGACTCGTATGACCGAATTTCCTTTATGTCTGGCGTGGCTCTTTCTGTTCGTAAAACGAAAGAACTAGAAACACTTATTTATGGCTTAGAAAATATTTTAGACTAAGGATAGGTGAATGAGATGCATATCGCATTAATCGCGCACGATGAAAAGAAGGATTTGATGGTTGGATTTGCAACTGCGTATAAACATTTGCTCGAACCACATCAATTGTATGCAACCGGGACTACGGGTTTACGGATTATCGAAGCAACTGGTTTAACGGTGCATCGTTTTAAATCTGGACCGCTTGGTGGCGATCAACAAATTGGTGCGCGCATTTCGGAAAATAAAATGGACTTAGTTATTTTCTTGCGTGACCCGCTGACTGCTCAGCCACATGAACCAGATGTGACGGCGCTTATTCGATTATGCGATGTATACGAAATTCCTTTAGCGACTAATATTGGCACAGCAGAAATTTTAATTCGTGGTTTAGGAGCTGGTTTCTTAGATTGGCGGGATTTAAGAAGGAATGATGAATAAAGGAGCGATGACAGATGAATGACGTTTTCCTAAAAGCGCTTCCTGTATTGCAAAAATTAACTACAGCGGGTTTTGAAGCGTATTTTGTTGGCGGGTCTGTCAGAGATTACTTGCTAAATAGAACGATTTCCGATGTGGATATTGCAACTAGTGCTTTTCCAGAAGAAGTAAAGGAGATTTTTCAATCCACTTATGATACTGGAATTGCGCATGGAACAGTTACAGTTAGAGAAAATAATGAATTTTATGAAGTGACTACATTTCGAACAGAAGGAACGTATGAAGATTTCAGACGCCCGAGCGAAGTGAAATTTATTCGTTCGCTAGAAGAAGATTTACAACGTCGTGACTTCACGATGAATGCGATTGCGATGGACGAACATTTCGCTTTACACGATCCGTTTTCTGGACAAGAAGCAATTAAAAACAAAGCAATCAAAGCAGTTGGCAAAGCTTCCGAGCGTTTTCATGAAGATGCGCTTAGAATGATGCGAGGAGTACGCTTTCTGAGTCAACTGGATTTTCAATTAGATAGTGAAACAGAGAAAGCTTTAGAAAGCCAGATTGGCTTATTACAGCATACTTCTGTTGAGAGAATTACGGTCGAATGGTTAAAAATGATTAAAGGTCCAGCGATAAGAAGAGCGATGGACCTACTTTTAAAAGTGGAAATGGAAACCTATCTGCCAGGTTTAAAAGGAGAAAAAAAAGCTCTAACTGAATTTGGTAGTTGGGATTGGGGAAAACGGACAACTGATGATGCGATTTGGCTCGGGCTTGTCGTTACTGTTCAACCAAATAATGTTAACGCATTTCTAAAAGCATGGAAATTACCCAATAAAACAATTCAACTAGTGAGTAAAGCGTATCAATATGCGCTAAAAATGAAAGAGACATGGCTAGCGGAAGAACTTTATCATGCTGGCAAGGCAGTTTTCTCACTAGTAAATGAACTAAATATTATTCGAGGGAAAGAAAACAACCAACATAAACTAAGTCAAGCTTATGAGGCGTTACCAATTCACTCCAAGAAAGACTTAGCCATTACCGGAGCAGATTTATTAAAATGGTCCGGAGAAAGCGCTGGTCCTTGGGTAAAAGAGACGCTTGATAAATTGGAATGCGGCGTCCTTTGCAATGAAATAAACAATGAAAAAAATCAGATTAAAAGGTGGCTAGGCTATCATGAAGAATAATCGGGAAAAATTGCTTGCTTTATTTACAGAAAGTGATGGCACTTATTTATCGGGGCAAGAAATTGCGGATAGTCTAGGATGCTCACGCACAGCAGTTTGGAAGCAGATGGAAGCCCTCCGTAAAGAAGGATTTGAAATCGAAGCAGTTAGAAACCGTGGTTACCGTTTATCTGCAACTGCGGAACAGTACACGAAAGATGCCCTACTACTCGGTTTAGAAACCAAATTTATCGGCCAGCACTTGGAAGTCCATGAATCAGTTAACTCTACGCAAATCATTGCTCACCAACAGATCGAAACAAGCCCTGAAGGAACTGTTATCGTTGCCGATGAGCAAACAGCTGGAAAAGGTCGCTTACTACGCCCCTGGAGTTCAAAAAAAGGGGAAGGTATTTGGATGAGTGTAATTTTAAAACCACAAATCCCTATTCAAAAAGTACCACAGTTTACGTTTATCGCCTCACTCGCAATCACAGAAGCAATTGAAAATATCACAAAGCTCGAACCAAAAATCAAATGGCCGAATGATATTTACATCGGAAAACGAAAAATCTGTGGTGTATTAACAGAAATGCAAGCGGAGGCAGAAACGATTCATGCAGTGATTATCGGAATGGGAATCAATGTCAATCAACAGGAATTCCCAGAAGAAATCAAGGATAAAGCCAGTTCGCTTAAACTAGAATTAGGCGAGAGCGTCTCAAGAAAAGCTTTACTACAAGAAATCCTCACTTCTTTAGAAAAATATTATGAGCTTTTTCTAGATAAAGGATTCGCACCGATAAAATTGCTATGGGAAACAAAAGCCATACCGTTTGGAGAGAAATTAACTGCCAGCACCACGAAAGGCAAAATTCACGGACAAGTAAAAGGCATTTCTGATGAGGGCGTACTTTTACTCCAAGACACACTTGGTGAAGTGCATTCAATCTATTCTGCAGATATTTTGCTAGATAATGAAAAATAACGAAAAACTATAGAAAAGAACGTTTTAGACCTAATAAAATACCCAAAAACATATCTTTTAACTCGAAAACATAGTGTGAAAATCACTTTTTCGAGTTTTTCTTTTTGGGGGAAAATCAAGTACAATAAGCACGAAGGAGTTGTTTTGATGAAAAAAATAGTATTACTATTAGCGCTAATTACCGTAGTTCTTACCGTAGGGGCATGTAGCGATAATAAAAAAGAAACCGAAGAGAAAGCGAATAAAACGGAAGAAGAAAGCGCAACTTTTTTAACTACCATTTCCACCAAAGATTTTAAGCAAAAAATGGCCGATAAAACAACTGGCTTTGTTTACGTTGGGCGTCCGACCTGTGAAGATTGCCAAGCATTTCAGCCTATTTTAAAAAAAGAACTTAAAAAAAGACAACCAGACCAAAAAATGGCTTATTATAACACAGATAAAGCTTCCGAAAAGAGTCGCGATAATATGATTGCCCTTTTAGAAAAGATGGACATCGATTCTGTCCCAACGATGGTTTATTTGAAAGATGGAAAAGTAGCATCCACCTATGCAGCAACGGATGAGCCTGCAAAATTAACGAATTGGATGAATAAAGTAAGTGGAGAGGTTTCAGAGTAGATCTCTCTTCAATTTACATACTTTAAGTAAGCATCCATTTATGTTATTATACATATGGTAGCAATGAATGGATGATACCTTTACCGGATCATACTAACGCTACTAAAAAAATATGTTTTTTGCCTTGATTAAAGTAATTTAACAGGGACGAAAAGGAGCTAAGAAAATGAAAAGACCAGTAGACTTTTTTGCTATGAAGGAAAACGGAGAGAAAATCACGATGATCACCGCTTATGACTATCCTTCTGCTAAGAATGTAGAACAAGCAGAAGCAGATATGATTTTAGTCGGAGATTCACTCGGAATGGTAGTATTAGGCTACGATTCAACCGTACCAGTTACAATCGATGATATGATTCATCATACAAAAGCCGTTAAGCGAGGTGCCACAGACACATTTATTGTCACTGACATGCCGTTTATGACTTACCATGGTTCAGTGAATGAAACAATCCAAAATGCACGTAAAATTATTCAAGAAAGTGGCGCTCATGCAGTGAAATTAGAAGGAGCAGGAGAAGTCGTTAACAAAATTGCTCGTTTAACCGAAGCAGGTGCTCCAGTTGTCGCTCATCTTGGCTTAACACCCCAAAGTGTTGGTTTAACTGGAAGCTATAAAGTACGCGCTAAATCTGCCCAAGAAGCACAAGAGTTAATGGATAATGCATTAGCTGTAGAAGCAGCTGGAGCTATTGCAATCGTGCTCGAAGCAATACCTCGCCAATTAGCTGAAAAGGTAAGTAAAGCACTTTCAATTCCTACAATTGGTATTGGAGCAGGTTTAGAAACAGATGGACAAGTACTCGTTTACCACGATATTATCGGTTATGGAATCAGCCGCCGTGCAAAATTTGTAAAAGCTTATGCAGATATTGACGAGACAATCGAACCAGCACTCGCAAGCTATGTAAAAGAAGTGAAAGCCGAGACATTTCCAGAAGTGAAACATAGCTTTACAATGGCCGAAGAAGACTTAAAAGGCCTCTATGGAAGGGAATAGCAAATGTTAATCATTCGGAATAAACAAGAGCTTAAAGAAGTTATTTTAAAACAAAAACAAGCGAATAAAACAATTGGTTTCGTACCGACTATGGGCTTTTTACATGAAGGACATATGACTCTTGTCAGCCATGCGAGAAAAGAGTCAGATTTTGTTGTGATGAGTGTTTTCGTCAATCCCACTCAGTTTGGACCAAATGAAGACTTCGATGCCTATCCAAGAGATGAAGCACACGATGCGAAGCTTGCAGAAGAAGGTGGCGTGGATATTTTATTTGTACCCACAGTAGAAGAAATCTATCCAACAGAATTATCAACTAAATTACATGTGGACAAACGGGTATCTGTACTTGATGGTGCTGATCGTGAAGGTCATTTTGATGGAGTAGTAACGGTTTTAACGAAGCTGTTTCACTTAGTTAGCCCCGATAATGCTTACTTTGGTCAAAAAGATGCCCAACAAGTAGCCGTTGTTTCAGGTTTAGTAGAAGACTACTTTTTCCCTGTGAATTTACGAATCATTGCGACTGTTAGAGAAGCAGATGGACTTGCCAAAAGTTCACGAAATGTCTATCTAACAGAAAAAGAGCGAAAAGAAGCGCCAGTGATTCACGAAGCTTTACAACTAGGAAGAAAACTTATTGAATCTGGTGAAACAAATCAGGCGAAAATTGTTCAGATGATGACAGAAAAAATAAATGAGCAAACATCCCATGAGCTTATTGCTTACTTGGCTATCTACTCCTATCCTGAATTTACACCAGTAACTGACTGGTCTAAAGGGATAATTATTGCAGCGGCAGTAAAATATTCGAAAGCTCGTTTAATTGATAATGAATTAATAAATGTGAAGAGGCGGTAAAACATGTTTAGAACAATGATGAATGGCAAAATTCACCGAGCGACTGTAACAGAAGCCAATCTGAATTATGTTGGAAGTATTACGATTGATTCTGCTATTTTAGAAGCGGTGGATATGCTTCCAAACGAAAAAGTTCAAATTGTAAATAATAATAATGGTGCTAGAATTGAAACCTATATTATCCCAGGTGAGCCGGGAAGCGGTGTGATTTGTCTAAACGGAGCTGCAGCTAGACACGTCCAAGTCGGCGATGTAGTAATTATTATGAGTTACGGAATGTTTACTGACGAAGAAGCGAAAACACATGAACCCAAAATAGTCGTTTTAGATGAAAAAAATCATATTGAAATGATTCTTCCAGAAGAAAAAGCACATACGACTTTATAATCAGTTCGGGGAGCTTGAGTGGATTTCTGCTCAAGCTACTCGTTTGTTTGAATCGTTATTTTTGAATAAAAGCAGTGAAGGAAAGAGGTGGAGCAGATGAAACAGAAACGCTATATAGTCGTCGATTTAGAAACAACAGGAAATCAAGCTTCACGAGAGGACCGGATTATCCAGTTCGCTGCTTGCTTTGTTGAATCAGGAAAACGTCTGGAAACATACACGACATTTTTAAATCCAGAAAAACCGATTCCTGCCTTTATTCAAGAATTAACGGGAATTTCTCCAAAAGATGTTAAAAATGCCCCACTGTTTGAAGATGTCGCACCGATTATCGCGAATTTACTAGAAGATACTATTTTTGTAGCACATAATGTATCGTTTGACTGGACGTTTTTAGAACGAGAAATGACACGTGCTGGAATTTCACTTGGCAAAATGAAAAAACTTGATACGGTGGAGTTAGCTAGAATTATGTATCCTGGCATTGATAGTTATAAATTACAAGATTTATCGGATGAATTTAATCTTGGGCATGATAAGCCTCACCGTGCGGATAGTGATGCGGAAGTGACAGCAGATTTACTACTTCTCCTCTTAGAAAAGCTAGAAAATTTACCATTACCTGTCATTCGTCAAATGACAACGATTTCTGGTAGCCTAAAAAGCTATTTACCAGAGCTCTTATTTGAAATTGAAATGCGCAAAGAGCGAGAAAACAAGCCGCTTAATCCTAATTTTGTTGAACATCGCGGGATTGTTATTCGTAAAAAAGAAGTCGAAAAGCCAACTTACAGTAGGGCAGATTTACTTGAATTTCCTGAAACGGACGAAGCCAAAATGGCGCTATTCAAAAAAGCTGGAGCACCACTTTATGCAAGAAGTGGTCAATTTGAAATGATGAATCTGGTTTTCCAAGCGATGAAATCAGGAAAACATGCCTTGATTGAAGCGGGGACAGGGATTGGAAAATCGCTAGGTTACTTTTTGCCAGCTATTTACCAAGCAAAACAAGCCGAATTACCGGTAGTTATTAGTACATATACTAATTTACTTCAAGCTCAATTGTTCGAAAAAGATGTACCACTTTTAACGAAATTAACTGGATTTAAAGTGAAAGCCAGCTTGCTAAAAGGGCGCGATCATTATTTGAATTTGTTTAAATTTGAGCAGTTGCTTCAAGAAGTTGATACACAATACGATGTGGTTGTTACGAAGCTTAAATTGCTCGTATGGCTGACGGAAACAACGACAGGTGATATTGATGAAGTGAACTTATCAAGTGGTGGGGAACTATTTTGGAATCGAATGAAGCACACGGGGTGGTTTTTATCTGAAAAGCATGATCCATGGCTCGCGCACGATTTCTATAAATTCAACATCAAACAAGCAAAAAATGCGGATTTAGTAATTGTCAATCACGCACTACTCTTAAATGATCATTTTTCGGGTAGAGAAACATTGCCCAAATATGCTTTTGCAGTAATTGATGAGGCGCATCATTTTGCGGATAGTGCTCGAATGCAAGGTAGCTTTGTTCTTTCTTATCGAAAATTAAAGTACTTTTTAAATCAGCTAGGCTCTTTAGAAAAATATTCCCTTCTCACAAGGCTTGCAATGGCTTTTCCAGAAGCAGACAGTTTATATGATTTAGATATTGCGGCGATGAAGTTAAGTGATGCGGTGGAAGAGCTTTTCGTCCTCCTGAAAATGCAGTTAAACTTCGCACGTAAAAATTTGCAAGAAGTTGTCTTAGTAGAAAATAGCGAAAAAGATGCTTGGAATGACAAGGTTTATTATGCAGCTGAGAAAGTACTTTATTTGTTAAAAGAGTCAGAGAAAAATATGGAAACATTGCTAGAGCAAGGAAAATTGGAGGAAAATGAACTAGGTGAAGCAGAGAGCGCCTTTTTGGAAGAAATGTATGCTTTTTTACTTGATTGGAAGAATATGGCAAAACAACTGGAGCAAATGCTGCATAAGAAGTCGCCTATTTTGACTATTTATTTACAAGCTGACAAAAACCATTCTATTTCTAGCATTCGTTTAAAAGCTGTGCTGATGGAAGTAGAGCCGACGCTTGGAAAAGAATTTTTTGCTAAAAAAGAGAGCGTCATCATGACTTCAGCAACTTTAACTGTAAAAGGAAAATTCGATTATTTACGAAAAAGTCTCGGTCTGGAAGAAGAACAAATTATGGAAAAATGTATTCCTTCACCGTTTGATTATAAAGAAAATGCACGGGTGATGATTCCAGATGATATGCCACCAATTAAAGATACGCCAATCGAGCGATACACAGCGGAACTAGCAAAATATATTCGGCACATAGCAGTGAAAACAAATGGACGTATGCTCGTTCTTTTCACCGCCTCCGATATGCTACAAAAAACGTATTATCACATGAAAAATGAGAAATCATTAGAAGAATACGTCGTTCTAGCTCAAGGAGTTTCAGCGGGAAGCGCCGCACGACTGACAAAGCAATTTCAAATGTTTGATAAGGCTATTTTGCTTGGTACGACCAGCTTTTGGGAAGGAATTGATATTCCAGGAGAAGACTTGTCTTGTCTAGTTATTGTGAGATTACCATTCGCGCCGATGGATGATCCTTATACAAAAGCACAAATATCCCTTCGCAAAGAACGCGGGGAAAATGCATTCCAAACCTATTCTCTGCCAGAAGCTGTACTGCGATTTAAGCAAGGTTTTGGTCGATTAATTAGAAGAGAATCCGACCGCGGAATCGTATTTGTCTTTGATAATCGAGTAGATACGACAAAATTTGGAAAAGCATTTTTGGAATCAATTCCAAGCGCACCAATTTTGAAAGGCAAACAGGCTGATTTATTAGAAGAAGTGAGTGAATTCTTTAAGGAAGGTTAAATTTTTCCTGATATGACTTCAAATCTTAAGCGGCTATTGCTATAATGTATCTATGCGAAAATGAAAATGCATATCGCCGGAGGAATTCCGGTAATTTAGAAATAGAAATGAGCGAGATTACTTTGCGAAATAGAAAACCTAAGCGTAAGATTGGCAAATGGATAGCGATTATTCTCGGCATAATTATTGTGCTTGTCGTAGCGGCTTTTCTGTACTTTAGATATGCAGAAAAACCAGTAACCAATGCAGAAACAGAAGCCTTAGACCGAATAAGTGGCCAAGTTGATTTAAAAACAACGGATCAATTTTATCTTTATAATGGTCCAAAAGAAGTGTATTACGTATTAACTGGTAAGAACAGTAAGAATAAGAATATCATTGTTTGGGTTCCAAAGAAAAAATCCGACAAAGTATATGTTAAATTCGCATCTGATGGGATTACAGAACAACAAGCACGCGATAAAGTCACAAAAGAAAAGAAACCAAAGAAAATTTTACATGTGAATTTAGGAATGGAAAAAGAAACGCCTATTTGGGAAGTTGCCTACTTAGATAAGAATGACAAGCTAAACTACTTTGACATTAACTTTGAAACAGGTGAATGGTACAGAGAGATTGAAAACTTGTAACTAAATTGGAGGAGGGAATAAAATGGACTTACCGTTATCAAAACGTGTCAAAGGAGTAGCCCCGTCGCCTACACTTGCGATTACGGCTAAAGCAAAACAAATGAAACAAGAAGGAATTGATGTCATCGGTTTAGGTGCTGGGGAACCAGATTTCAATACGCCACAGAATATTATCGATGCAGCAATAGAGTCCATGAATAAAGGATTCACCAAATATACTCCTTCTAGTGGAATCATCGAGCTCAAACAAGCAATTGTCGACAAGCTCAAAAAAGATCAGTTCTTAAACTACGAAACAAACCAAATTTTCGTAGGAACAGGAGCTAAACATGTTCTCTACTCTGCGTTTCAAACGATTTTAGATCCAGGCGATGAAGTCATTATTCCAGTCCCGTATTGGGTAACTTATCCCGAACAAGTCAAATTAGCAGGTGGTATTCCTGTCTTTGTAGAAACTGGTTTTGACGCAGATTTTAAAATTTCAGCAGCAGATTTTGAAAAAGCTATTACGAAAAAAACAAAAGCAATCGTTTTAAATTCACCAAATAATCCTTCTGGTATGTGTTATACAAAAGAGGAGCTTATTGCTATTGGCGAAGTTGCTGAAAAACATCAAATTTATATTTTATCTGATGAAATATATGAAAAATTATACTATGGAAATAAAGCTGATTTAGTTTCTATTGCGAGTTTAAGTGACCGTTTATATGACTTAACCATTGTTATAAACGGTGTGTCTAAAGCATATTCGATGACGGGCTGGCGCATTGGTTACGCAGCCGCAAATAAAGAAATCATTGCTGGAATGAGCAAGCTGGCGGACCATTTAACAAGTAATCCGACAGCTAATGCCCAGTATGCTGCACTTGAAGCGTATGTAGGTAGTCAAGAAGTTCCAGAAAAAATGTACCAAGCTTTTGAAGAACGAATGGAACGCTTTTATCCAGAATTAAACAGTATTCCAGGATTTAAACCGAAAAAACCAGATGGCGCCTTTTATTTCTTTATTGAAGTAAAAGAAGCGGCACATAAAAAAGGTTTTCAGGATGTAGATGCTTTTGTAGCAGCTCTTTTAGAAGAAGCGAAAGTCGCAGTTATTCCAGGCTCAGGATTCGGAATGCCCGATTATATACGCCTTTCTTATGCAACAAATCCAGACTTATTCCAAGAAGCTATAAATCGAATCAAAAGTTTTATGAAATAGGGAGTGTAGACAAGTGAAAATTACAATCAATCAAGCATCCGAATTTGTCGGAAAAGAAGTAACTATTGGAGCATGGCTTGCGAATAAGCGTTCAAGTGGAAAAATTGCTTTCTTGCAATTACGTGATGGAACAGGATTTATGCAAGGAGTTGTCGTAAAAGCAGAAGTTGGCGATGATATTTTCGCAACTGCTAAAGCTTTAACGCAAGAAACAAGTTTGTATGTCACAGGTACAATTAACGAAGATACTCGTTCCCCATTTGGCTATGAAATGGCTGTATCTAGTGTGGAAGTAATTAGTGAATCACATGATTATCCAATTACACCGAAAGAGCATGGCACGGAATTTTTAATGGACCACCGTCATTTATGGCTACGTTCTAACCGTCAACATGCGATTATGAAAATACGTAACGAAATTATTCGCGCTAGCTATGAATTTTTCAATAAAGAAGGGTTCCTAAAAATCGATCCACCAATCTTGACTGGAAGTGCTCCAGAAGGAACAACCGAACTTTTCCATACGAAATATTTTGAAGAAGATGCTTTCCTTTCTCAAAGTGGGCAATTATACATGGAAGCTGCAGCAATGGCTTTCGGTAAAGTATTCTCATTCGGTCCAACTTTCCGTGCTGAGAAATCAAAAACACGCCGTCACTTAATTGAATTCTGGATGATTGAACCAGAAATGGCATTTTACAAATTAGAAGATAGCTTACAAGTACAAGAAAACTACGTGGCTTTCCTAGTAAAAGCAGTACTTGATAACTGTCGTTTAGAACTAGATCGTCTTGGTCGTGATGTGAGTCATTTAGAAAAAATGGTTGCACCGTTCCCACGTATTACTTATACAGAAGCAATTGAACGTTTACACGAATTAGGATTTGATGATATTGTTTGGGGAGACGACTTCGGGGCACCACATGAAACAGCGATTGCAGACAGCTTCGAAAAACCAGTTTTCATTACCCATTATCCAAAAGCAATTAAACCGTTTTATATGCCAGAAGATCCAGAAAACGATCAAGTTGTTTTATGTGCTGATATGATTGCTCCTGAAGGTTACGGAGAAATTATCGGTGGATCCGAACGTATTCATGATTTAGAAACGCTTCAAGCTAGAATGGAAGACTTCGACTTGGATCAAGAGGCTTATAGCTGGTATCTTGACTTAGCTCGTTATGGTTCTGTACCACATTCCGGTTTTGGACTTGGCTTAGAACGTACAGTTGCTTGGATTTCAGGCACAGAACATGTGCGTGAAACTATTCCATTCCCACGTTTACTAAACCGTTTATATCCGTAAGTTACAAAGTGAAGCCAACAAATGGCTTCACTTTTTTTGTGGACTTTAAATTGAAAATAATCTTTTCCAGTGGATTTCATGATTTTAGCAGTACTTTTATATTTTTCCCTCGAAAACCATGTTATAATTTTGTAGTGAGGTGTTAAATATGAATCCAAAAATTCTTGAAAAATGGATGGCTGAAGGGCAAGTAACATTGCCGCAAGTGCTAGTGAAAAACTATGCAACCATTGGCTTAAACGAAATAGAACTAGTGCTATTACTTCAAATTCAATCCTTTGCAGCAGAGGCAGAATTTTTCCCGTCGATGGAAATGTTAACCAATAGAACAACACTTCCACTCGAAGAAACAATTAAAACGATGGACTCACTCTTGAAAAAAGGTGTGATTGCTATCGAACAAAGCCAAGATAATTCACGAATGATTTCTGAACAATATAATTTGGCGCCACTCTGGGGTAAACTAGTCGCTTTATATGAAAACAAGGAAGCAGATAGTAAACATGAAAAAGAGTTAGAAAAACAAACCAATTTATATACTCTATTCGAAGCAGAGTTTGGAAGACCGCTTTCTCCAATGGAGGCAGAAATGTTATCCGCGTGGGTAGAGCAAGATAGAACGAGCCCGGATTTAATCAAAGAAGCATTAAAAGAAGCTGTTATTTCGCAAAAATTAAATTTCCGATATATTGATAGAATTCTGCTTAACTGGTCAAAACAAGGTGTTAAGACAACAGAAGATGCCAAGCGTGTAGCGGAAGAATTTCATCAAAATGGGCGCACAAGCCAAACAATTAACCAAACGGAAGTGAAAAAAAGCGCAGGTTCGATTCCTCTATACGACTGGCTTGAAAAAAGAAAAGGGTGAGGTACAGAAATTGTTATCGAATAAACAAACCGTATTATGCATAGAAGAAATGGCAAAAATGTTTCCAGCAGCACACTGTGAGCTAGTTCATAAAAATACGTTTGAATTACTGGTGGCTGTTGTATTATCCGCGCAATGTACAGATGTGTTAGTAAATCGCGTGACTGCCTCGCTTTTTGAAAAATACCACTCACCAGAAGATTATTTGGCTGTTCCACTGGAAGAATTGATGGAGGATATTCGCTCCATTGGCTTATATCGTAATAAAGCAAAAAATATTCAAGGATTATCCGAGAAAATTCTAACCGAATTTAATGGGGAAGTACCAAAGACGCATGCGGAACTTGAGAGCCTTCCAGGTGTTGGTAGAAAAACGGCCAATGTTGTTTTATCAGTTGGCTTTGGTGTTCCAGCAATCGCAGTAGATACACATGTCGAACGAATTAGTAAACGCTTAGGGATTTGTAGATGGAAAGATTCTGTTGTAGAAGTGGAAGAAACGTTAAAAAGAAAACTACCAAAAGAGCTCTGGTCTGATGCACATCATTATATGATTTTCTTTGGAAGATATCATTGTAAAGCAAGAAACCCAGAATGCCCGACCTGTCCTTTACTTTATTTATGTAGAGAAGGAAAAAAACAAGCGAAAGTGAGGGGATTCGATGGCTGAATTTAAATATGCAGTAGAATTAACACATCCTGATTTCCCAGCACCGGATGTTATTTTAGAAGAATATGATCCAGAATCAATTTATGTTAGTGGCCTACCTTTTTGGCAAGAACAACAGTTTTTTACCAAAGGTGGTGGAGTTATTCCTTGGAAAAATGAAACAGAGCGAGCTTGTCGCAAATTGGCGAAACATATGACCAATTTGGCAGAAAGTATGGAAGCTGATTTGAAAGTGCATAAAAAGCCTTCTCCTGTAACTGTTAGAGATGCGCTAGGTATTTTTTTATCCATTTTATTTTGGAGTAATCACAGACCGGTACAGCTAGATAATTTGATGGACCAAATTAAAACGTTGGAAACAAAACCGCTCAATTTAGACGAGCGGCTAGAATACGTATTAAAGCGAGGTAATACGTATTTAGGTTTTCGACAATTAAATGAATTAATGTTAGAACAACGTAAATTGATTGCGAAAAGATCATAAAAAAGAGCGGAAGATGTTTAAACATCTTCCGCTCTTTTTGTATTAACTATCTGGAATTTTAACAGTGGTAGAGGAAGCTGGGCTTCGCTTACCATCTTTAACGGCGACGACATTAATGGAAACTGTGTCTCCAGGATTACCGCCACTTACAGAAACGGAGGTAGAAGATACTGTAGTAGTGGAACCATTGACTGTTACTTCATAGGTTGCTCCTTCTACTGCAGACCAAGAAACATTAATTTGCTTAGAGCCAGCGTTATAACTTGCTCTCAAGCCGGCAGGGGCAGTAAGATTTTTGGCTTCTTCTTCAGCCTTTTTCTTTGCTTCCTCTTCCGCTTTCTTCTTAGCTTCTTCTTCTTTTTTCTTCTCTTCATCTGTTTTCTTTTTATCTTCTTCCGCTTTTTTCTTCTTCGCAGCTTCTTCTGCTTTTTTCTTCTCGTCTTCTGGAGTAGAAGCAGTTTTTGTTGGAGCGGTTCCGGATAAGAATAATTCGTAACTTACTTTATCGCTTGAAGTGCCTTGTGCAGCACGGGCGATTGGGTTGCTGCCTTTTAGAATTGGGACGGAAACAACATTGCTAGGCATTTTGAAATCTGCAGTAGTTTTACCAGCAGATGCATGAGCCATCAATTTACTAAACATCCGCTGCGCAATTTTTTGTTCACTTGCAGATACATATTTTTTCTTGTCATCATAGCCGGTCCATACAGCAATAGAATAATTGGTTGTATAACCAGCGAACCATGAGTCACGGGCAGCACCACTAGGGTAGTAGTACTTCGAAGTGAATTCAGGTGGAATATTCGTTGTACCTGTTTTACCAGCAGCAGGGACGCCTGGTACGGCTGCTGATGTACCTGTTCCGATAGAAAGAACATCTTTTAGAACATCTGAAACCATATAAGCAGTTGATTCTTTCATAGCAACAGTACTTTGTGGTTCTGTGTCAATTTCTGTTTGTCCATCTGATAAAACGATTTTTGTAACAGTGTGTGGCTTGTTGTAGATTCCTTTGTTACCGAATGCAGCATAGGCACCAGCCATTTGCATTGGGTTGGAACTGTTTGCTCCGATAGCATTGGATTCTACGTTTTGTCCTTCATCATAGGTGATGCCGAGTTTATTAACAAATTCCTCGGATTTATCTAGCCCGACAGCTTGAAGTGTTTTTAGGGCTGGAATATTACGCGATTGATAAAGTGCTTGTCTTACTGAAATTGGCCCTTTGTAACCGAAATCCCAGTTGTTAATAGGGGTTCCACCAGAATACGTATATGGTTCATCCTCTAAAATATGGGCAGTCGACCAATCCAAATATTCAAAAGCAGGACCATAATCGGCAATTGGTTTCATAGTAGACCCAACAGAACGTTTTACTTGGGTTGCATAGTTATAACCCCGAGTTACTTTTTGTTTACGTCCGCCTCCGATTGCTTGAACACGTCCAGTTTTTGTATCTTGCAGAACAATACCTGCTTGCATTTCATCATCAGTGAAGTTAACAATTTCGTTCGTATTGAGCATTTTCTCCGTGTACTCTTGGGCATCACGGTCAAGAGCTGTATGAATGGTTAAGCCATCACGATAAACATCATATTCTTTTGGGATTTCACTTAACACTTGTGTTACGTAAGAATCGTATTTGTAAATTTTATCTTCACGATCTTTTTTCGAGCGAAGTCCTGTAGTGATAGGTGTTTTTTGAGCTTCGGTCATTTCTTCTTTTGTAATTTTATCGTGTGTATACATGTTTGTTAAAACTTGATCACGACGTTTTTTTGCTGCTTCTGGGTGTTCATAAGGATTGTAGTTATTCGGACTTTGTGGCATACCTGCAAGTAAGGCTGTTTGAGCTAACGTAAGGTCTTTCACATTTTTACCGAAATAATGTTCGGAAGCTGTTTGCATGCCGTGAACACGGTCTGACATATAGACTTTATTAACATAAATTTCTAAGATGTCATTCTTGCTATATTTTTCTTCTAACTGAAGAGCTAACCATGCTTCTTGAGCTTTTCTTGCAAGTGTTTTGTTTGTGTAATCAAGGTAGGACATTTTGATGATTTGTTGCGAAAGGGTACTTGCACCTTCTGCACCAAAACCGTCTGTCAAATTGGCAATTACTGCTCCACCAAGTCGAATTGGGTCAATGCCATCATGTTCATAAAAACGCGCATCTTCCGTTGTTAGAATTGCATTTTTTAGTGTTTCAGGTATATCTTTGTATTCAATATATTCCCGCCGTTCGGTTCCAACTTCTGCGAAAACTTTTCCATCTTTATCAAGTAACTTAGATGAAAGCGGATCTCGTAGCTTGGAGTCGGTCAGTTTTGGTGCGTCTTTTGCGTAATCGTAAAAGACAGTTGCACCAGCCGCAATACCAAAGAAAGCTAAAAATAATCCCACAAAGAAAATAGTTTTGAAAATATTCGCTGCTACTCGTTTTCCTCGTTTTTGGGATTTCTTTTTAGAACCACCACTTTGTTTATTGCGATACTGAGATCTTGTCTGCGGTTTATCTGCCATTAAAAATCTCTCTCCTTTAAAAAAGGTTTGACTAGAAGTATAATTTGTCTATGGATTGCAAGAAGTCAAGCCTTGGATTTAGACCATAAGGAATTTGGTCTGATACATCTTGTATTTCTGCTATAGTAACTGATTTTCTTCCACCACTTTGCATACGTTCCCAAAACGGATAAAATTTCTCAAAGGGAATGAAATGAGTTTCTCCGAGTTTTTGGAAAGCAATAATGACAAAAACAATACCATCTTGTTTTAAGACGTTTGCCATGTGTGTCATTTGGTGATCGTGAAAATTACTCAACGGAAAAGAAGTTGTATTTTGTGTTTCTTTTGCTTCAAAATCAACGTACTTTCCTTTATACACACCATTATAATCTGTTGTTGATGGTGTTTTGAAGTAGGCTTCCTTAATTTTGGCACTACTTCTTTTTGGGTAGTCCACACTGACAATTTGGACAGGGGTAGGTTTTTTGTGAATGACTGCTATTTCGTGAGTTAAATAATACGCAATCGTATCATTTAGGTCATCTTCCAAAGACATACCACGCTTACCGTAAGTTACAGGAGCTTTCCGTTTTTGTTGAGGAAGAACCTCATGACTCGCTGCATACTTCTTGCCGTTAGGGTAACCAATAGCCATTTTTTTCACCTCTATCAGAAAATTTCTATTCTGAATTTTAGACTATCATCTATTATAACAAATAAAAATGAAAATGATAGTATCAATTAAATGCAAAATAGCTCTTTTCGGCATGAAACTACCTCATAAATAGAACGTACCTTCGTCTATTTTACCATATTTTAGCTAATAATCTAATTTTAGGCAAGATTTTGCGTCCTATGCTATGCTTGAAGTATCTGAAAATGTGAAGAAAAGAGTGATAGAATGGAACTTTTAAACCGTACGGAAAAATTGCTTCTTCAAAACGAAAAAAATTGGGAATTATATTTAAGTAACCGTGAAGAAGCAAAACCGTTTGATTTTTATAAAGATATGAAACCTTTCGTTGATGAAGCAAAAAATAGCGCGGATGCATTTTTAGAATTAGCTATTCCGTGGGTAAACAAAGAGCGTCCTCCTTATTTAGGAGAACTACAATTAAGACAAGCTTGTGATAATGTTCAAATGACAGCAGTAAGTGCATTTAATGGAAAGTCTTTTTATAAACACTTCCTAGACCATTACCAATCTACCAAGTATACACTAACAAGAGTGAGAGATTTCTTAAAAAGAAAAGAGGAATTAATGTGAAATCCATCGCAGTGACGGGGTATAAAAATTTTGAACTTGGAATTTTTAAAAAGGATGCAGATGAAGCGGTTTATATAAAAGAAACAATTAAACGGCATTTGCTTCCACTCGTGGAAGATGGGCTTGAATGGGTGATTATTTCTGGTCAGCTAGGGATTGAACTTTGGGCTGGCGATGTGGTTGCAGAATTAAAAGCAGACTATCCGATTAAACTAGCAATCCTTGAACCATTTGAAAAGCAAAGTGCTAACTGGAATGAAGCGAACCAATTATGGGCGAGCGAAGTACTAGAAAAAGCCGACTACCATGCTTTTATTACGAAGCGTCCTTATGAAAGTCCAGCGCAATTTGCAGCAAGAGATGGCTTTATTATTGATAATACAGACGGCGCGTTACTTGTATATGATTTAGAAAAAGAAGGTTCGCCGAAATTTTTTTATGACCGAGCGACTCAAGCAAAAGAACAGTCTAATTATTATATAGACTGCATTGATTTTTATGCACTCCAAGAAGTTGTAGAGGACATGAATCAAACCTTTTAATATAGAAGTAAACAGTTATTTTCATAAAAAACACTCGAATAGATTGACAAATGGTGTGAGATTTGAAAAAATAAGGGTAAGTATATGATTAGAACAAAAATACGTAAGAATAGAGATAGAGGTGGAGTTATATGACTTCGGAACAATTTGAGTATCACTTAACAGGCAAAGAAATTTTGGAAAAAGAATTTAAAACTGGGCTTCGTGGTTATAGTCCTGAAGATGTTGATGAGTTTTTAGACATGGTTATTAAAGATTACAGTACATTTACTCAAGAAATCGAAGCGCTTCAAGCTGAAAATATTCGACTTGTACAAGAGCTTGATAATGCACCGCTTAGAACTTCAACACAACCAGCTCCAACTTTCCAAGCAGCGGCACAACCTGCTGGAACAACCAACTTTGATATTCTAAAGCGTCTTTCTAATTTAGAAAAACATGTTTTTGGAAATAAGCTGGACGATAACGAATAGGTATGCTAGTATAAGTAAGTTAAGAATAAATGAATAACGTTCGGATAATCGCTGTTTTCTTTTGAAAGCAGAGGAAAGTCCATGCTCGCACGGTGCTGTGATGCCCGTAGTGATCGTGCCTGGTCAAACAATAAGCCAGGGCATTCCGGTTTTCCGGTTTGACGGCAGGTGAATGACCTAAGTCTTCGGATATGGTCTTATAACCTTGAAGGTGCCACAGTGACGAAGTTCCGGCAGAAATGCTCGGAAGTGGAACGAGGTAAACCCCACGAGCGAGAAACTCAAACTTATGGTAGGGGCACTTTTCCCGAGGAATCAAGAACAAGGGACGAGGCGCAAATGTATTTTTGCGCAGATAGATGGTTATCTCTTTACTATTACCCTGTACGTAGTAAAGAACAGAACATGGCTTACAGAGCGTTATTTACAGGATTTAATTTAACATTGAAGGCTGTTTTAGAAGGCCGGAGCGCAAGTTTTAAGGTGGGTGTTCGACCTGGTTGAATGCCTATTTAAAACAAACCTCCCCCTCTTAAAACAGCTTTTTTTCATTAGAAATTTAATTAAAGGATGGGACACAATGAAAACATTTCAGTTGGTGGCAACGGCTGCTTCGGGTTTAGAGGCAATTGTTGGGAAAGAAGTAGCGCGCTTAGGCTATGACCCAAAAGTAGAAAACGGTAAAGTATATTTTGAAGGAGATTTATCTGCAATTGCTAGAGCCAATCTATGGCTTCGTGTAGCTGACCGGGTGAAAATTGTGGTTGGCGTTTTTAAAGCAACCACATTTGATGAACTGTTTGAAAAGACGAAAGCTCTACCTTGGGAAGATTATTTGCCGCTAGATGCACAGTTTCCTGTGGCTGGAAAATCAGTTAAGTCAACACTTTATAGTGTGCCTGACTGTCAAGCAATTGTGAAAAAAGCCATCGTTAATCGTGTCAGTGAAAAATATCGTCGTTCTGGTCGTTTGATGGAAACAGGCGCGTTATTTAAGTTAGAAGTTTCTATTTTAAAAGATGAAGTGACGCTAACAATTGATACTAGTGGCGCGGGATTACATAAACGTGGTTACCGTTTAGCACAAGGTAGTGCGCCAATCAAAGAAACAATGGCGGCGGCACTTGTATTACTTACGAGTTGGCATCCGGATAGACCGTTTTATGACCCTGTATGTGGTTCTGGGACGATTCCAATTGAGGCAGCACTAATTGGACAAAATATTGCGCCAGGTTTCAATCGTGAATTCGTATCAGAAACATGGGACTGGATGCCGAAGCAAATTTGGGCAGATGCGAGACAAGAAGCCGAAGATTTAGCTAACTATGATCAACCGCTAAACATTATTGGTGGCGATATTGATGCTCGTTTAATTGAAATTGCGAAACAAAATGCTGTCGAAGCTGGTCTTGGGGACTTAATTACCTTTAGACAACTACAAGTAGCTGATTTCCAAACAGAAGATGAGTACGGGGTTGTTGTCGCGAATCCACCGTACGGGGAACGTTTAGAAGACGAGGAAGCAGTGCGCCAACTATACCGCGAAATGGGTATTGTTTACAAACGTATGCCGACATGGTCTGTGTATGTGCTGACTTCTTATGAACTTTTTGAAGAAGTTTATGGTAAAAAAGCGACGAAAAAACGGAAATTATATAATGGTTACTTGCGCACAGATTTATATCAATATTGGGGTCCAAGAAAACCACGTCCTAAAAAAGAAGATTGATTGAATGGAGGAGTTAAGTTTGGTAGAAACATTAGAAGAGGAATTTTTAGCGTATATTAAAAAGATGGAAGCTCTAGAAGAAGCACTCGCATTAGTTTACTGGGATCTTCGTACAGGCGCGCCGGCAAAAGGGATGGAAGGCCGTTCGGATGTTATTGGCGTTCTTTCTGAAGAGATTTTCAATATGCAAACGTCAGAAGAAATGGCTGCTTTTATTGCTGGACTTAATCAAGATAAAGAAAATCTATCCGAAATCACTCGTAAAACTTTAGAAGAATCTCAAAAAACATATGATTTAAATAAAAAAATCCCAAGTAAAGAATATGCAGAGTATACAAAGCTGGTAGCGCAAGCGGAAACCGCATGGACAACAGCACGCGAACAAAATGATTTTGCAGCATTTGAACCATTCCTAACAAAAATTCTAGAAATGAAGCGTAAATTCGTTGAGTATTGGGGTTATGAAGAAAATAAATATGACACATTACTTGATCAATATGAGCCTGGCGTAACCGTTTCTGTGCTTGATTCCGTGTTTGAAAAAGTACGTGACGGCATTATGGCGATTCGTGAAAAAATCGAAAACGAAGGTGTGAAGCCAGATGCGACGATATTAAACACGAAAATATCCGAAGCAAAACAAAAAGAATTTAGTATTCGCATTTTGAATAAGATGGGCTTTGATTTTGAAGCAGGACGTTTAGATGAAACGGTTCATCCGTTTGCAACAGGCTTAAATACAGGTGATGTTCGTATTACGACACGCTATAACGAAAATGATTTTAAAATGGCTGTTTTTGGAACGATTCATGAAGGCGGTCATGCGATTTATGAACAAAATTTTGACGCAGCACTTGTAGGTACTCCGCTTGCCAATGGGGCTTCCATGGGGATTCATGAGTCGCAATCATTATTCTATGAAATTATTATCGGCTCTAGTTTAGCATTTTGGAAAAGTAATTATGCTGACTTCCAAGCGATTACAAAACCTGCTTTTGATCAGGTGAAGCTGGAAGATTTCTACCGTGCTGTGAATATCTCTGAAAGTTCGCTGATTCGAATTGAAGCTGATACATTAACTTACCCGCTACATATTATGATTCGTTATGAACTAGAAAAAGCGCTTATTAACGGTGAATTAGAAGTGAAAGATTTACCGAAAGCATGGGGCGACAAGTACGAAGAATATCTAGGTATTCGTCCAGATAATGATACAAATGGTGTTCTGCAAGATATTCACTGGGCTGGTGGCGATTTTGGTTACTTCCCATCCTACGCACTTGGCTTAATGTACGCAGCACAGTTCTTTAACCAAATGCAAAAAGAAATTCCGAATATCGATGCGATTATTGCAAGTGATGATTATTCGGAACTCAAAATATGGTTGACTGAACATGTGCATAAATTTGGTAAAACAAAGAAACCTTTAGAAATTTTAACAGATACAACGGGAGAGGGCTTGAATCCAACGTATTTGCTAGATTTACTAGAAAAAAGATACGCTTATGTTTACCAATTCAATAAGTAAAAAATTAGCTTGACCCTGCTCCTTTAGAAAGCTATAATAAACAACATAACTTAAAACCGAAATACTTGTATAATAGTTGCGATTGGGCGACGAGTTTCTACCTGGTTACCGTAAATAACCGGACTATGAGTAGTTTGTATAAAGAAGTCACTCCGAAAATTGGTGGCTTCTATACTGCTTCTCTATTTTTAGAGAAGCAGTTTTTTTATTTTGAAAGGAGAATCGTTTTGAAATTACTGGAAGAGTTTATTCAAGAAAAAGGTACGGTTTTACCGGGGAATGTTTTAAAAGTAGATGCTTTTTTAAATCACCAAATTGACCCGGTTTTAATGCAAGCGATGGGAAATGAATTTGCTAAACGGTTCCAAGATTTAGGGATTACGAAAATTGTAACGATTGAATCATCGGGTATCGCACCCGCCGTTTTTGCAGGGCTCGCGCTCTCCGTACCAGTCGTGTTTGCACGCAAGAAAAAATCAGTGACATTAACGGACAATTTATTCACAAGCACTGTCTATTCGTACACTAAAAAAGAATCGAATGATATTTCTGTATCAAAACAATTTTTAACAGCAGATGATACGATTTTAGTTATTGATGATTTTCTGGCAAATGGTCAGGCGGCACTCGGCTTACTTGAAATTGCAGAACATGCCGGAGCAAAGGTGGCGGGAATTGGGATTGTGATTGAAAAATCTTTCCAACAAGGTCGCGAATTATTAAATAAAACAGGGATTCCAGTTTATTCACTAGCACGAATTGCCTCACTTGAAAACGAAGAAATCTTATTTTTAGAGGAGGAATAGGAGTAAATGTTAGGTAAAGGGAAAATTGCAGCTTTAGGATTTCAACATGTTCTAGCAATGTATGCTGGAGCGGTGATTGTTCCACTATTAATTGGTGGAGCATTAGGTTTTAACGGAGAAGAAATGACCTACTTAGTTTCGATTGATATTTTTATGTGCGGGATTGCAACATTGCTTCAATTAACGGTAAACCGCTTCTTTGGAATTGGTTTACCGGTTGTACTTGGATGTGCGGTTCAAGCTATTGCGCCGATTATTTTAATTGGACAAGATATGGGCATTGGCGCGATTTACGGTTCGATTATTGTTTCAGGACTTTTTGTATTATTAATAGCACCATTTTTCTCCAAAGTTGTACGATTTTTCCCTCCTGTTGTGACTGGTTCGGTTGTAACAGTGATTGGTTTAACACTTATTCCCGTTGCAATTAATAATCTTGCTGGTGGAGAAGGAGCAAAAGATTTTGGCTCAATGTATAATCTCGGCCTTGGTTTTGGAACATTACTTTTAATTATTTTAGTGTATCGTTTTGGACAAGGGTTTTCGAAGGCGATTGCTGTTTTAATAGGTCTGGTTGGCGGTTCACTTTTTGCAGCGCTTTATAAAGGAATCTCGCTTGGTCCAGTGAGTGAGGCGAGCTGGTTCCATATGCCGAAACCATTTTATTTCGGCACACCGACATTTGAGTGGCCGGCGATTATTACGATGATTTTAATTGCGCTTGTCAGTATGGTGGAATCGACGGGAGTATATTTCGCTTTATCTGATATTACCGAACGCAAATTAACGCAAAAAGATTTAACGCGTGGTTACCGGGCAGAAGGGCTTGCGATTATGCTTGGCGGTGTATTTAATACATTCCCCTATACGGCTTATTCCCAAAACGTTGGACTCGTTCAACTTTCTGGTATTAAAACACGTAAAGTGATTTATGCGGCGGCTGGTTTTCTTATTGTTCTTGGTTTGATTCCAAAAATTGGTGCAGTGACAACGATTATTCCGACACCAGTTCTCGGCGGCGCTATGGTCGCAATGTTCGGCATGGTTGTCGCACAAGGCATTAAGATGCTTGGAAAAGTTAATTTCACTTCTCAAGAAAACTTGTTAATTATTGCATGCGCAGTTGGTGTTGGCTTAGGCGTAACAGTTGTACCAGATTTATTTAATGCTTTTCCATCCTTTGTTCGTTTATTTACGAGTAATGGAATTGTTGCGGGTAGTGTGACAGCAATTACACTGAATATCATTTTCAATATGATTCCACATCGCAAAGATAAAAAAGTAGCAGATCCAGAACCGCAACATGCGAAGTGAAAAATAAAACAGTTTTAATTGGGCTATTTTTTCTCATATACTTATACACATTCCTTTATTTGAAAGCGAAATTGGTCTATATCAATTTCGCTTTTTTGCTGTTTTTCTAGTTTTATTTTCACTATGTTGGGTATTTTCTAGTAGCTCCAAAAAAGTAAGTTTGGGGTAGATAAAGTAAGGGGGAAAAGTAGATGAATGGAAAACAAGTAATGGTTGGTGGTTTGTCTTTACTTTTAGTTGGTGCGGGACTGGGGGCATTTGGCAGTACAGCACAAGCGGCGACGGATGACGCTTCTGTGATGCCAGATATTTCTAACAAACAGGTGCTAGTTGGGTACTGGCATAGTTGGAAATCTTCCGGAAAAGATGGCTATCAACAAGGGACTTCGGCAGATATAGCACTGAAGGATACACCGAAAGCTTATAACGTGGTAGATGTTTCCTTTATGAAGGGAGACGGAGTAAATCGTATTCCAACATTTAAACCTGTGGGAATAAATGATAGCGATTTCAGAGCACAAGTCGGCGCATTAAATAAAGAAGGTCGGGCCGTTCTTTTGGCACTAGGTGGAGCAGATGGACACGTGGAACTAAAAGCTGGGGATGAAGAGGCGTTCGCGAATGAAATTATCCGCCAAGTAGAAACATATGGCTTTGATGGATTAGACATCGACTTAGAACAAAGTGCGATTACCGCGGGAGATAATAAAACGGTTATCCCAGCTGCGCTAAAAATCGTCAAAGATCATTATAAAGCGGAAGGAAAAAATTTCTTAATAACGATGGCACCAGAATTTCCTTATTTAAAACCAGGTAGTGCCTACGAAAGCTACCTAACCTCACTTGCTAATTATTATGACTATATTGCGCCACAACTATACAACCAAGGTGGCGATGGTGTTTGGGTTGATGAAACAAACCAATGGATTGCGCAAAATAATGATACATTAAAAGAATCTTTCTTATATTATATGGCGGACTCCTTTATTAACGGGACTCGCGGTTACTTGAAAATCCCGGCTAATAAATTCGTGTTTGGTTTACCAGCCAATGTGGATGCAGCCGCAACTGGTTATGTAACAGATCCACAAATCGTCAAAAATGTTTTCACTCGTTTACAAGCAAAAGGTACGCCAGTGAAAGGGATTATGACTTGGTCTGTTAACTGGGATGCAGGTAAAAATAAAGCAGGAGTGCCGTACAATAATAGTTTCTCCAATGCATATGGTCCAATCGTTGGAACAAAATAATATGTCAACCGATATCCACTTCAAGGTGGATATCGGTTTTTTTAAACAGAAGACTTGCTTTCATTTTAAAATCGGCGTATGATATAAATCGGAATGATTATTATTTAAAGGAAGGAGAAACTTATGGCTAAAAAATCAAAAGTTGCTAAACATGAACGCCAACAAGCACTTGTAGAACAATATGCGGAGCTACGCCGAACACTAAAAGCAGAAGGCCGTTATGACGAGTTGCGCAAATTACCACGTGATTCATCCCCGTCCCGACTACACAATCGCTGTGAGCTAACTGGACGTCCACATGGCTACATGCGTAAATTTGGTATGTCACGGATTCGTTTTCGTGAACTAGCACATCAAGGACAATTACCCGGCGTAAAAAAAGCAAGCTGGTAAAAAGCCCCTTTTTTTCTGCGAGCCAGTTATAATTATGCTACAATAGATGGCAGTAGAAGGAAAATGGAGGATTATATATGACAGAAAATCGAGAAAATTTGCTCGTTGTTGATGGAATGGCACTACTTTTCCGAGCATTTTATGCAACAGCCGTTTCCAAACAATTTATGTTTAACCAACAGGGGATACCGACGAATGGGGTGCAAGGTTTTATGCGCCACATGTTTGCAGCGATTCGCCAGAGTAACCCAACGCATACACTAATTTGCTGGGATATGGGGTCGCAAACATTTCGAAATGAATTATATGATGGTTATAAAGCTGGTAGAACAGCGCCGCCAGAAGAAATGATTCCGCAGTTTGATTTAGCGAAAGAGGTAGCTGCTGGATTTGGCTTTGTCAATTTAGGTGTGCCGGGTTTTGAAGCAGATGACTGTATTGGGACAATTACCGTTCAAGCGAGTAATACGATCGCCACCACTGTGTTAAGTGGCGACAAGGATTTACTGCAACTAATCGCACCGACGAATGATGTTTGGATTATGCAAAAAGGTTATGGCAATTATAAACGATATGATGAAGCAACATTTTTTGAAGAGATGGGTATTTCCCCAAGACAATTTATTGATGTGAAAGCATTAATGGGCGACACTTCAGATGGTTATCCGGGAGTACGTGGAATCGGTGAAAAAACAGCAATTAAACTTATTCAAGAATATGAGTCGATTGAGGGAGTTCTAAACAACCTTGATAAACTGAAGCCGGCCCAACAAACCAAAATTCAAGAAGACTTAGCGATGCTAGAATTAAGTCAAAAATTAGCTCGGATTCATACAGAAGTTCCGCTAGAGATAGACTTGCCTAGCTTGAAATATGACGGATTCCGCGAAGATGCTTTTGCTGTAGTTGAAAAATACGGTTTAAAAACGTTAACTCGGGATATCGAATAAAAATAGAAGCAATCTGGTTATTTGACTCCAGGTTGCTTCTGTTTTTTTATAGCCTGACGTGCAAGTTGGTCGGCTTGTTTATTTTGACTTACATTACGCCACTCAGCAAAAAACAACTCTAGCGAATCAGCCATTTCTAAAATTGCGTCTAAATGAGGCTTGAATAAAGGATTTTTCGCATGTCGTTTATGGATTGCTTCAATCGCAACTTTCGAATCAGAGTATAAACGAATTAATGTAGCTTGTTTTTTTAAGGCTTCTTCTAGCCCAAGTTTAATTGCGATAAATTCAGCCTCATGATTTGTCATAACTGCGAGTGGGATAGCAAATTGTTCATAGATGCCATCTGCTTTTAGGACGATTCCAGCCCCACTTGGTCCAGGGTTTCCAGCGCTTGCACCATCAACGAAAACTTCCATATTGTGCGCCTCCTATTGTTTGAGTAGATGTGGCTTTATTATAGAAGGAAAGCTCTTTTTTTGCAATAAAAAAACCGGCAAGCTATGCCGGTTTTTAAGTCCGTGTCTAATTGGCAACTGGTTTAGGCTTTTTCTACGTTAGCTGCTTGAGCGCCGCGATTACCTTCAACTACTTCAAATGTTACCGCTTGGCCTTCTTCTAAAGATTTGTAGCCGTCACCTTGGATCGCTGTGAAGTGAACGAAAATATCTTCGCCGCCGTCTGATTCGATAAAACCGTAACCCTTTTCATTGTTAAACCATTTTACTTTCCCATTTTGCATTGAAATAAATCCTCCTAAGTATGGCTAATAATTGCTAGAATCATTTGTTAAAACGCTTTCATTTTAACTTAAAAAATTTCTCGCAAATACTACCTTTTCAGTTCATAGCGTTGCCGCATATGATACTAACACTATAAATCAAAATACCTATAAACGTCAAGCTGATTTTCGATATTTTTTAAATTTTTGGACTTGTAAGGGCATACTTTTGACTAAAATGTCTTAATTTGGTACTATTTACTGTGTTTTTTCGGAGGAACGCTCTAGGAGAAATTTCGTTTTTGAAAGGGTAATTGCTTTTAGAAAGGGCGATATTATAGTACAATTGGCTATGTGAAAGAATTTAAGTTGGAGGGTATAGCTATGCCAACACCTAGTATGGAAGATTATATTGAAAAAATCTATTCCCTTATTGAGACGAAAGGTTATGCCAGGGTTTCGGATATTGCTGATGAGCTATTTGTCCATCCTTCCTCTGTAACAAAAATGGTGCAGAAACTGGATAAGGACGAATATTTAATCTATGAAAAATACCGTGGATTAATTTTGACACCTAAAGGAACACAAATGGGGAAAAGGCTCCTAGAAAGACATGCATTACTAGAGAGTTTTTTAAGTATTATTGGCGTAGATCCGTCCCATATTTATCATGATGTGGAAGGTATTGAACACCACTTGAGTTGGAACTCGATTGACCGAATTGGGGATGTTGTGCAATTTTTTGAAAATCATCCAGATGCGCTTAAGACGCTCAAGGCAATGGAGACGACGAAACCAGAAACAAAGGAATAACGGTAATCCAAGGTTGAGATGTTGATTTTTGCGCAATCAGGCTTTACTTTAGAATCAAAATGGTGTTACATCGCTTGGTGTCGCGCTTTTTTGATGCATTAATAAGCCAAAACATCTTAATTCTTTGTTACAATATACATATTCGGAGGGGATATCATGTCAAATAAAGTGAAATCAGATATTGAAATTGCATCAAAAGCAGAAATTCTACCAGTTACGACTATTGCGGAACATTTAGGACTAGACGCAGATGCACTCGAACTTTACGGAAAGTATAAAGCAAAGTTATCCTATGATACCATTCACTCGCTAAAAGACAAAGAACCTGGAAAACTTGTCCTTGTAACAGCAATTAATCCAACGCCTGCTGGTGAAGGAAAATCGACTGTGACAGTTGGTCTTGGCGACGCACTCTCTAAAAAAGATAAAAAGACTGTTATCGCACTGCGCGAACCATCACTTGGACCTACTATGGGGATTAAAGGCGGGGCAACTGGTGGCGGCTATGCGCAAGTTATTCCAATGGAAGATATTAATTTACACTTTACAGGCGATTTTCATGCAATTACAGCAGCGAACAATGCTTTATCGGCATTTATTGATAACCATATGCAACAAGGGAATGACTTAGAAATTGACGGTAGAAGAATCGTTTGGAAACGTGTGGTTGATTTGAACGACCGTGCGCTTCGAAAAGTAGTGGTTGGTCTAGGTGGTCCTATTCAAGGGGTTCCACGTGAGGATGGTTTTGATATTACAGTTGCTTCTGAAATCATGGCGATCATTTGTTTAGCAAGTGATTTAAAAGATTTAAAGAAACGCTTAAGCGAAATTGTCATCGGTTATAACTATAAAAAAGAACCAATTACGGTTGGTGAAATGGGTTACGAAGGCGCATTAACGTTGTTGTTAAAGGATGCTTTAAAACCTAATTTGGTGCAAACATTAGAACATACTCCTGCCATCGTACACGGCGGACCTTTTGCAAATATTGCTCACGGGTGTAATAGTGTTTCTGCGACAAGTACAGCACTTCGACTAGGTGATTATGTAGTGACAGAAGCTGGATTTGGCGCAGACCTTGGTGCAGAGAAATTTTTAGATATTAAAGTTCCTGCCCTTGGAAAAGCTCCAGATTGCGTTGTTATTGTAGCAACGATTCGCGCACTGAAAATGCACGGTGGCGCTTTAAAAACAGAGCTAAGCGAGGAAAATGTCGATGCGCTAGCTAAAGGCTTTACTAACTTACAAAAACATACGGAATCAATTCAAACATTTGGTATTCCTTATGTGGTAGCAATTAATAAATTTATCACTGATTCTGACGCGGAAGTAGCGAAATTAGAAGCGCTATGCGAAGAACACGGGATTCCTTTCTCCCTGACAGAAGTTTGGGAAAAGGTGGCGATGGCGGCCTGGAACTCGCGGATAAAGTAATTGCGGCAGTGGAAAGCGGCGCAGCGGACTACAAACGTATTTATGATGATGCGTGGTCGATGGAAGAAAAACTAGAAGCGATTGTGACGAAAGTATACGGCGGTATTGGTGTGGAACTTTCTAGCAAGGCGCAAAAACAAATCGTTGAATTCAAAAAATATGGTTGGGATCGTTATCCGATTTGTATGGCAAAAACACAATATTCGTTATCGGATGATCCGACATTGCTTGGTCGTCCAACTGATTTCGTGATTCATATTCGCGAATTTATTCCAAAACTTGGTGCTGGCTTTGTTGTTGCTTTAACAGGTGACGTGATGACAATGCCGGGCTTACCAAAAAAACCAGCGGCATTAAATATGGATGTCGATGAAAATGGTAACGCGCAAGGTTTATTTTAAAACTAGAAGTTCCAAAAGTGGATTCGTCGCTTTTGGAACTTTTTTAATCTAAGGTATTTGATATGTTCTATGTTTTCCGCTAGAATAGATAAGGACGAACAGGAAATGGATGGGAATAAATGAAACAATTAAAAGTGGAAAATTTAACAAAAACATATGGTGAAAAAAGCCTGTTTGAAAATATCTCGCTAACGATAACAGAGGGCGAACGTATTGGTTTAATCGGTGTAAATGGTACCGGGAAATCGACGTTATTGCAAATTATTTCTGGAAGTGAATCTGGGGATAAAGGTACAGTTACAAAAGCAAAAGATTATACGATTGGTTATTTGGCGCAAGATCCTGCGTTTAATGAAGAAGATACAGTTCTCGCGGCTGTTTTTGACGGGGATACTGCGGCGCTTCGGGCAATGCGCAAGTACGAAGAAGTGTTACTCGCGATGTCACTTGATGCGGAAAATACCAAATTACACGATGCTTATACCGCCGCTAGCCAGGAAATGGATGCTAGTGCGGCTTGGGATATGAACACAGAAGCGAAAACAATTTTGGAAAGACTTGGCATTACGGATTTAACAGCAAAAATAAGCGCGCTTTCTGGTGGGCAACGAAAACGGGTTGGTTTGGCACAAGTCTTAATCGAAACGCCTGATTTACTTATTTTGGATGAGCCTACCAACCATTTGGATTTTCAGTCGATTCGTTGGTTAGAAGAATATTTAAATCGCTTTAAAGGAGCCGTATTGCTCGTTACCCATGATCGTTATTTCCTTGACCGTGTGACAAATCACATGGTGGAACTGGACCGAGGTTCGGCTTATCGATACGTTGGGAACTACGAGAAGTTCATGGAATCTAAAGCTATTCGGATGGAAAATGAAGTTCGCGAATCCGAGAAAAATAAAAACCTTTATCGTAAGGAACTGGCTTGGATGCGCCGCGGTCCTCAAGGTCGTGCCACCAAACAAAATGCCAGACAAGACCGTTTCCACGATTTAGAGAAAAAAGTGAAAATAAAAACCGATGACTCAGAACTGGCGATTGACTTTGTTACTAGTCGTCTTGGAAAAGATGTTTTCGAACTGAAAAACTTAGAAAAACGCTTTGATGAAAAACAAGTATTACAGGATTTCAGCTTGATTATCCAACCCGGTGAACGCCTTGGTATTACAGGGAACAACGGAACTGGTAAATCCACTTTACTGAATATGTTAGCTGGAAAACTAGCGCCGGATGCTGGGGAAGTAGTCACCGGACAAACCGTACAAATTGGTTACTATACACAACAAAATGAAGAAATGGATCCGGATATGCGAATGATTGCTTATTTGCAAGAAGCAGGCGAGCAAGTAACGACATCCGGTGGCGAAGTGATTAGTGTGAGCGCGATGTTAGAACGATTTTTATTCCCGCCTAATTCACACGGGAAGAAAATTGGTAGCTTATCGGGTGGAGAAAAACGTCGGTTATTCTTACTACGCATTTTGATGGAACGACCGAATGTCTTATTACTAGATGAGCCAACTAATGACTTAGATACGCAAACATTAACCGTTTTAGAGGACTATTTAGAATCATTCAATGGTACCGTAATTACGGTCAGCCATGATAGATATTTCCTCGATAAAGTCGTGAACAAATTGCTCGTTTTCCGGGCGATTGGTGAAGTAGAAATTTTCTACGGAGAATATAGCGATTATCTGAAAGAGCTGGAGGCTAAAGGAAAACCAGCGAAATCAATGAAAAAAATGGCGAATACTTCGGTCGAAAAGTCATCGCCTGAGAAAAAAGAAAAAGTCAAACTAACCTACCAAGAACAACTCGAGTGGGACGGAATTGAAGATGCGATTAGCAAGTTAGAGAAAGACATTGAATCGCTCAACGAAACATTAGAACAAACCGGAGCCGACTTTACAAAAGCAGCAGAAATTAGTGGATTCATTACAGCAAAAGAAACTGAGCTGGAACAAATGATGGAACGCTGGGAATTTTTATCACAATACGCGGAATAAGGAGTGCGAACGATGAAACAATATTTGGATTTAGAAAAGTACGTTTTAGAGAATGGAACACAAAAAGGAGATCGCACTGGGACTGGAACAATCAGCACATTTGGTTATCAAATGCGTTTTGATTTGCAGGAAGGCTTTCCAATTATGACAACAAAACGGGTACCATTTAAACTTGTAGTAAGTGAACTGCTATGGTTTTTACATGGAGATACGAATATTCGCTACCTTTTACAGCATAATAATAACATTTGGAATGAATGGGCTTTTGAGCGTTTTGTGAAAAGCGATGATTACAAGGGCGAAGATATGACAGACTTTGGACTAAGAGCGGAACGTGATCCGGCTTTCAAAGAAGTATATCAAGCTGAGATGGAGAAGTTTAAAACACGTATTATAGAAGATGAAGCGTTCGCGACTAAATACGGTGAGCTAGGTAATATTTACGGTAAACAATGGCGCGAATGGAAAACTTCGCAAGGGGAAACAATTGATCAGTTAGCTGACTTGATTGAAATGATTAAAACAAACCCGAACTCACGTCGTTTGATTGTGTCTGCTTGGAATCCAGAAGATATTCCGAATATGGCTTTACCGCCATGTCATTCGCTATTCCAATTTTATGTAGCGGACGGAAAATTATCATGTCAGCTGTATCAACGTAGTGCCGATATTTTCCTAGGTGTACCATTTAATATTGCGAGTTATGCACTTCTCACACATCTGATTGCACGTGAAGTAGGACTGGATGTTGGCGAGTTTATCCATACTATGGGAGACGCGCATCTTTATAACAATCATATTGAACAAGTGAAAGAACAGTTATCTAGAACACCGCACGCGCTTCCAAAATTAGTACTTTCAGATAAACCAGCAACGATTTTTGATTTTGAAGTAGCAGATATTTCACTTGATGGCTATAATCCAGATCCATCGATTAAAGCACCAATTTCAGTATAAGGGAGGTTTTCTTGGATGATTATTTTTGTTTGGGCACAAGACCGCGCTGGAAATATTGGAAAAGATAACAAAATGCCGTGGCACTTACCAGGAGATTTGCAGTTTTTCAAAAAAACGACGACTGGGAAAACACTTGTCATGGGGCGGAAAACCTATGAATCGTTAGGAAAAGCTTTACCAAATAGAAAGACAATCGTATTGACACGAGATCAAGGTCTCAAGTTAGATGATGCAGAGATACTTCATTCAAAAGAAGCTGTTTTAGCCCTTGCTGAGACAGGGGAACCAATCTATATAGTTGGCGGTGCAGAAATCTATCGTTTATTTATGGATGTGGCGGATCAGCTGATTGTGACAAAAATTGATGCAGAGTTTGAGGCTGATACTGCGTTTCCTGAAGTGGATTGGGAGAATTTTTCCGAAGTGGCGAAAGAATTCCATGAAAAAGATGAAAAAAATAAGTACAATTACACTTTTTATACGTATGAAAGAAATTAGTAGAAACGTTGCCTGCTTGCGGGCAACGTTTTTCGAGTGGAGTGAGTATTAATTGTTATCAAAAATGGAGATAAATAAACGCGCTTTGAAAGAAAATATGGCGCTTCTTGCTTGTCCAATTTGTGGCGCAGCATTCGAGTTTAGAGAGCCGCAGTCATTTGTATGCCTAGAAGGTCATGGGTTTGATATCGCCAAACCAGGTTACGTACATTTACTAAAACAAGCGCATAAAACAAAATACGATCAAGCATTATTCGAATCCCGTAAAAAAGTGATTGCGAGTGGCTTTTTTGAAAAATTAATCGAACGAGTGACAGAAATTATTACGGAGAAGAAAAAAGAACAACTTGTTTTATATGATGCAGGTTGCGGGGAAGGAAGTCATTTAGCGCGAGTCGTATCGAATTTACAAGCGACTGGTGTTAATGTCAAAGCAGTTGGCTTAGATATCGCCAAAGAGGGAGTGAAACAAGCGGCACGCGACTATCCTGGTACTTCTTGGACGGTAGCTGATTTAGCCAATTGCCCGAATCAAGCAGAGACGGCGGATGTCATTTTAAATATTTTATCGCCATCGAATTACGTGGAGTTCAAACGGCTTTTAAAGAAGGATGGATTTTTGTTAAAAGTAGTGCCAGAAGCGAATTATTTACGCGAATTACGCGAATTTATTTATGTTGATGAGAAAAGTAGTTATTCGAATGAGTCGGTTACATCACGGTTAGCAGAAAAGTTAAGCGTAGAACATGTCGAACGAGTCACCTACAAAGCGCCGATTGCCAAAGAATTATTTGCAGATTTTCTTGAAATGACGCCACTTGGTTGGCATATTGAAGCGGATAAAAAAAACGAATTACTGGAAAACCCACCAGAAGAATTAACCGTTGACTTGCAAATTATTATCGCGAATAGAGCACATCTTTTGTAAAAGCTATGTGAAAATTTCGCAATATAAGCTATAATGAAGGGGAAAAATACAGAAGCTGGAGGAATGACATGAATCAATCAGAAACGAAAGCGTTAGAAGCACTGCAAAACGGATCAGACATACGTGGAATAGCTATTGCTACGGAAAAATATCAGATTACGCTAACAGACGAACGTGTAGAAAAGATTGCTTATGGCTTTGCGAAATGGCTAAAAGAGGAGAAGAAAGTGGAAGGTCAAGCGAAAGTGGCAATTGGTCATGATAGCAGACTTTCAGCTGAACGATTAAAAGCGGCACTTGTCAAAGGGTTAACTTTTGCTGGTATAGATGTCGTGGATGTTGGGCTTGCAACAACGCCAGCTATGTTTATGGCAACTCAGTACGAGGACTATGACTGCGATGCCGGCATTATGATTACAGCGAGCCACTTACCTTTTATGTATAATGGACTAAAATTATTTACGAAATCTGGTGGAGCTGAACACGAAGATATTGATTATATTGTGGCTCACGCAGATAAATCATTCATAGAAAATGGACTAAATCTTGGTAAGGTAACAAAACAAGATTTACTTTCTACATATGCAGCAGACTTAACGGATAAGATTAGAGCAGGGATCACAGATGCAGCTGATAAAATGAAGCCGCTCCAAGGTAGCCATATTATAGTCGATGCAGGGAACGGCGCTGGCGGCTTTTTTGCTGAGAAAGTATTGGCAGAACTTGGCGCAGACATTTCTGAAAGCCAGTTTTTAGATCCGGATGGAAATTTTCCTAATCATATTCCGAACCCTGACAATGAGGAAGCTATGGCTAGTTTGAAAAAAGCGGTCCTTGCTAGTGGGGCGGATTTAGGCGTGATTTTTGACACGGATGTAGACCGTGCTGCGATTATGGATAAAAATGGCGAAAGTTTAAACCGCAACCCATTAATTGCTGTTATCTCTAGTATTATTTTAGAAGAAAAACCAGGAACAACGATCGTGACTGACTCCACAACATCGGGGCATTTGCAAGCCTTTATCGAAGCAAAAGGCGGGAAACAACACCGATTTAAACGTGGTTATCGTAATGTTATCAATGAAGCACTGCGCCTAAATGCAAACGGAACACCATCTGAAATTGCTATCGAAGTAAGTGGACATGCCGCATTAAAAGAAAATTATTTCTTGGATGATGGCGCTTATCTCATTGCCAAAATTTTAATGACTTACGCAACATTACGAAAAAATGGGCAAGACTTACCAGATTTAATAGCGGATTTAAAAGAACCGGCTGAAAGTGAAGAAATTCGTTTGAGCATTACAGCAAACGATTTTAAAGCATATGGAAAAGAAGCTTTAGCTGATTTTCTGACGTTCGTAGAAGCTGATCCGGATATGGAATTAGAACCTGTGAACCAAGAAGGAATTCGTGTGAATACGAAAGGTGCGCTTGGTGAAGGTTGGTTCTTACTACGAATGAGCTTACATGAACCGGTGATGCCAATGAATTTAGAAAGTGATGAAGCTGGCGGCATCCGAAAAGTGAAAGATCGTTTAGCAGGATTTTTCGCAACGAAAGCTGATTTAAAAATGTAAATAAAAAAGAACTTGGTATGGAAAACGTATCAAGTTCTTTTTCTTTTTACCAAATCGATTGAAAAAGTAGGACGAGTGTAGTACACTTAAAAAGCAAGCACTTACTTTAAAAGGGAAATAAAGTACAGGAGTGTGTTTTTTGGAAACTTGGATTACAAGTATTATGGCTGATTTTGGCTATATAGGTATTTTTGTTTTGATTATGGTTGAAAACTTGTTTCCGCCTATTCCCTCTGAGATTATCTTAACTTTTGGTGGATTTATGACGACAGTTACATCACTGAATGTCGTGATGGTGATTATTGTAGCAACACTAGGTTCTGTAGTGGGCGCTATTTTGCTGTATAAAGTCGCTTCTTATTTTGGTAAAGAACGACTCACGAAAATTGTCTTAAAATACGGCCGGATTTTGCGGCTGAAGGAATCTGATATTGAACGCGCAGAGAATTTCTTTTTGAAATATGGAAGTTGGGCCGTATTTTTATGTCGAATGATTCCACTAATACGAAGCCTGATTTCGATTCCAGCAGGGATGACCAAGATGAAAATGTCGAAGTTTTTAATTTTGACAACTGCAGGAAGCTTACTTTGGAATACAGTTTTAATTGGACTTGGCGCTATGCTTGGTGAATCATGGAGTGAAATTGTTGTTTTCATGGATAGCTTTTCAACAATTATTTATAGCATCATTGCGATACTTGTAGTGGTCGGCTTAGGATTCTTTTTCCGAGCGCGTTTCAAAAAAACATTAGATGAAGAATAATGTAGGACCTTGAGGAGTGATCTTCAAGGTTTTTCTTTTGTGATTTTCGCTTTCATGCTATGATAAGTTGGACATAGAAAGGGGACGGGACATATGCGGATTGGAATGCGAACGGTGAAAACCGCGATTGCAGCGACACTGGCGATAATTTTGGCGGAATGGCTACACTTGGAATATGCAGTTTCGGCAGGGATTATCGCAATTTTAAGTGTTCAAAATACGAAAAAGGGGTCTTTACAATTAGCGATTCAGCGGGTTTATTCGACCGTTTTGGCGCTATCTATTGCTGCTGTATTTTTCATGCTTATTGGTTATAATGCGGTGAGTTTTGGACTTTATTTATTGATTTTTATTCCGCTTGCTGTAAGACTTCATGTTGCTGACGGAATTGTTGTGAGCTCTGTACTTGTATCGCATATTTTACTTGAACAATCATTATCCTTTTTCTGGTTTAAAAATGAACTGTTACTTATGGCAGTTGGCGCTGGCATAGCGATTATTTTAAATTTATATATGCCAAAAATGGAAGACGAATTAAAACGCAGCCAACAAAAAATAGAAGCAATTATGCGGCAAATTTTAACGGAAATGACGCAAGGGCTTCGGAATCAGTCGGAGTATCATGATGAGTTTGGCTTATTAAATCAATTAAAGGGTACATTAGACTATGCACAGGAAAAAGCAGCGAGAAATTTAGACAATCAGTTTTTTGCTTCTTCCCATTATTATTCCCAGTACGTTGATATGCGGCTTGTACAATATCGAATTTTAACACAAATGAAACGGCATTTAGTCGCGTTTGATCATTCTTCTGAGCAAAGTATGGCGCTGGCAGAAATTACAGAAAAAACGGCACAGACGCTAGATGAGCATAATACAGCAGAAGATTTAGTGGCGGAAATTACTAAGATGGTGCATGAGTTTCGAAGCAGTAAACTCCCAGAAACACGAGCGGAATTTGAAAATAGAGCGATTTTATTCCAATTTATGAATGATTTGCGTTATTTGTTAGAAATGAAGCGTGACTTTTATGCGGAGTTTGGATTGAAAGAAAAAGAAATGACGAGGGGACGATGAACGATGATTGAAAAAATTGGTCAAGTGATGTTATATGTAGAAAATCAAGCTGCAGTGAGAGATTTTTGGGTAGAAAAATTAGATTTTGTCGTCGTTTCAGAAGAAGTTGTAAATGGCGAAATTCAGTGGATTGAAATAGCGCCAACAAAAGGTGTGGAGACTACTTTTGTTCTTCAAAACAAAAAGAAAGTGGCGGAAATGAACCCAGAGATGAATCTTGGGACACCATCTATTTTACTATTTGGAAGTAATGTTGCAGAACTTTATGAAGAATATAAAAATAAAGGCATTACGGTTGGTGATTTGGTCGATTTACCAATGGGCCGGGTGTTCAATTTTTCGGATAACGAAGGAAATTACTTTGCGATTTGCGAAAAATAATAAGAGAAAAAGCCAGCTGATAATCACTAAGATTATCAGCTGGCTTTTTTAGATAGTTGGAATTAAATGTTTTTCCGCTAATGCTGCTTGAGCTGCTGCAAGGCGGGCAATCGGAACGCGGTACGGGGAACAAGAGACATAGGTAAGTCCTAATTGATGGAAGAATTGGATAGATTCAGGATCGCCACCATGTTCGCCACAAACACCCATTTTTAAATGTTCCGAAGTCATTCGTCCACGTGTAACCGCCATTTCAACCAGAGCTCCGACACCATTTTTGTCAATTGAAACAAATGGATCTTTTGATAAAATATCTTTTTCATAATAATCTGCTAGGAACTTGGTAGCATCATCACGTGAAAAACCATAAGTGAGTTGTGTTAAATCATTGGTTCCAAAGCTAAAGAACTCTGCTTCCTCGGCGATTTCATCTGCTGTTACACATGCTCGCGGAATTTCGATCATCGTACCAATATCATATGGTAGCATCACTCGCTCTCTATCAAAAATAGTATGAATCGCGTGTTTCATCTCTTTTTTTATATAGCTTAGTTCACTTTTCGTAGCGATGAGCGGAATCATGATTTCTGGGTGAACGTCAATTCCTTCATCATGAAGAGTGACGGCGCTTTCGATAATCGCTTCCGTCTGCATCCGATAAATTTCTGGAAATGTGATAGCAAGACGACAACCGCGGTGTCCAAGCATGGGATTTGCTTCGCTTAGTTCGTTAATTCGTTTTGTGATTTGAGGAACTGTTCGATTCATTGCGCTAGCTAATTGCTCAATTTCTTGCTTCGTTTTTGGTAAAAATTCATGTAATGGCGGATCAAGCAAGCGAATGTTTACCGCGCGGCCGTCAGCGATACGGAATAACTCACTAAAATCGGCTTTTTGCATTTCTTTTAAAGTGGTTAAAACGGATTCGCGCTCGCTTAATGACTCTGCTAAAATCATTTGGCGTACATAATGGATTCGTTTTTCATCAAAAAACATATGCTCGGTGCGACACAGGCCAATACCTTCCGCCCCAAACAAAAGCGCCTTTTTAAAGTCCGGCGGGGTATCTGCATTGACACGGATCATCAGTCTTTTCTCCGTATCTGCCCAGGCCATCAACTCGTCAAAATGTCCACCAATTTGCGCTTCTCTGAGGGCGATTTCTCCAAGGTAAACTTTGCCGGAACTACCATCGAGGGAGAGCGCATCACCTTCATGCAGTGTGTCGCCTGTAGGAAGAATAATCGTTTTTTCTTTTTCATTGATCGTAAGTTCGGCGCAACCCGCTATACAGCATTTTCCCATTCCGCGAGCAACGACGGCAGCATGAGAAGTCATACCACCATGAGCCGTTAAAATAGCATTACTACGCGCCATGCCTTCTATATCCTCAGGAGAAGTCTCATTACGCACTAAAATGACAGGAATACCGCGTTCGGTTGCTTGGACTGCTTCTTTTGCTGCAAAGAAAATTTGACCAGTTGCAGCGCCAGGACTTGCAGGTAAACCAGTTGCGATGACTTGACCATTTTTTAGAGCGCTTTCATCGAAGGTTGGATGAAGTAATTGATGTAATTGCTTAGTTTCCACGCGCATGATGGCTTCTTGGCGAGTGATTTTTCCTTCTTGCACAAAATCCACGGCTGTTTGAATAGCTGCTTTAGCTGTTCGCTTGCCACTTCTAGTTTGTAAGACATAGAGTTTTCCTTTTTCGATGGTAAATTCAATATCTTGCATGTCTAAATAATGATTTTCGAGAAGTTCACAAGTATGGAGGAGCTCCTTGTAAACAGTGGGCATCCTCTCTTCCAGTGCACTTATCGGCTCAGGGGTACGAATTCCTGCAACCACATCTTCACCTTGCGCATTTAGTAAAAATTCCCCGAACACTTTCTTTTCACCAGTGGAAGGATTGCGAGTAAAGGTAATTCCAGTTCCACTCGTTTCTCCAGTATTTCCAAAAACCATTGCTTGAATATTAACGGCTGTGCCAAAACTTGCATCAATATCATGTAATCTGCGGTAAATAACAGCGCGAGGATTCATCCAGGAATCAAAAACAGCGATAATCGCAAGCCGTAGTTGCTCTAGAGGATCTTGCGGGAAATCTGTGCCAGTTGCTTGGCTAAAAATTAGTTTATAAGCATCAATGAGTTCGCTTAAATCAGTCGCAGTTAATTCTGTGTCTAAACGGTAGTCATTTGCTTTTTTGATGCGACTAAGAGCCTGTTCAAAATGGTAGCTCGGTATTTCAAAAACAACGTCACCGAACATTTGAATAAAACGGCGGTAAGAATCATAGGCCGAACGAGCATCACCAGTTAAGTTGGCAAGCCCTTCTGCGGCTTGGTCATTTAACCCAAGATTGAGCACGGTATCCATCATGCCAGGCATCGAAAAGGGTGCGCCAGAACGTACGGAAACGAGCAGAGGATTTTCTGCGAATCCAAAAATTTTCCCGGTTTGCTTTTCGAGTTCCGCCAAATGAATTTTCACTTCATCAAAAATGGCTTCGGAAAGGTGTTTATTGTTAGCTGTGTAATCGTTACAAGCATCGGTTGAGATAATAAAACCAGGAGGGACGGGTAAACCGATATTCGTCATTTCGGCCAAATTAGCACCTTTTCCTCCTAAAAGATTTTTCATTTCCTTAGAACCTTCACTGAACTGATAGACAAATTTTCTCACATTATTCACCTCTTCTAATTAGTGGTAACTCGTGATAATTTCCGTGATTAGGGCAGCGGTTTCCTCAATGGCTTTATCTTCTACATGAATGACTTGGCAACCAAGTTTTTTGAATGTATCATAACCATATTCTAGTTCCTCTAAAATACGTTTTTCACTGGAATAACTACTTGCTTCATCTAAACCAATAGATCTCAAACGGACTTTGCGGATTTGCGCTAGCTTTTCTGGGGTGGTTGTAAGACCGATAATACGTTCCGCTGGGATTTGGAAAAGTTCTGCTGGAATCGGGATTTCGGGGACAAGTGGGACATTAGCAACTTTCCAATTTTGATTGGCGAGAAAACTACTCAGTGGCGTTTTGCTCGTTCTTGATACCCCGACGAGAACGATATCTGCATCTAACAGGCCACGAGGATCTTTGCAGTCATCGTACTTTACAGCAAACTCAATGGCAGCAATACGATCAAAATAATTGCTATCAAGACGGCGCATATTTCCGGGATCTTGTTTTGATTTTAAGCCAGTTTTTGCTTCAACAGCAGCAGTTAGCGTATGTAATAAATCTACGTTCGGAATATTGTTTTGAACGCAAAAATTAGTTGCGTACTCAGCTAACTTAGCTTGTACGAGTGTTTGAACCACGATACCATCAGTAGCTTTAGCTTCTTCTAACGTTTCAAGTAAAGCGCTCTCATCGCGAATAAAAGCGTGGCGCCGAATGTCCGCAGGCTTATTAAGTGAAAACTGAGCTGTTACCGCGCGAATAATATGTTGAGCAGTTTCTCCGATAGCATCTGAAATAACGTATATAATAACCGGATTTTCCATATTCTCCTCCTATTAAACCTTTTTTATCGTATCTACAAATAATGCAGTAATGCGAGTTTTTGAAATTTTTCCGACGACTTTTGCGTTTTCTAGAACGGGAAGTGAATCAATTTGGTGGAAAACGAGTTGTTCCGCGGCATGTAACACAGTGTCGTTTTTCGTAACAGTAACGAGGTTGGGCATCCGTGTCATAATTGTCGCAATGGGAGTCGCTTTCGTGTCCGCATCAGCAAGCGCACCTTTTAGTAAATCTTTTCTGGAGACAAGTCCAACTAAAAGCTCTTCATTAATGACGTATAAACTACCAATATCTTCCATAAAGAGCATAACGATGGCATCATAAACGCTTGTTTCTTTTTTTGCGAAAAATGGTTGGGTCATAATGTCAGCAACTTTCAACTGCCGAATTTCATCAAAGTGAATCGGATTAGTTTCTAAGCCAGAGTAAAAGTAACCAACTTTTGGACGAGCATCTAAAATGCCAGTCATGGTTAAAATTGACAAGTCAGCTCGAATGGTGGCACGTGTTAATTTCAAATGAGCAGCGATAGAGTCACCAGTAGCAGGCTCATTCGCGCGAACATAGGCAACAATTTGATGTTGTCTAGGAGAAAGTTCGATGGGAATCACATCCTTTTATTATGTTATGCTAATCATTATATAGTATGACATAATTAAAAACAAGTCTCAATTGTGACATACTATATAAAAAAAACTTCTCCAACGGGAGAAGGTTTTTTTAAGTGCGTTATTTAAACATAAAATAAAATACAGAAATACATAAAAGCGGTTCCCGCGATAACAAATAAATGCCAAATCGCGTGCATGTACGGGACGCGAGGAATACTGTAAAAAACGGCACCTACAGTAAACATAATTCCGCCAGTTGCAAGTAACCAAAATCCAGTTGGAGTAAGCCCGGCATAAAGCGGTTTAATGGCAAACATAACCATCCATCCCATAAGTAAGTAGACACTTGTCGACAAAAGTTTTAATTTGCCGGTCATAAATATCTTATAAATTATCCCAGCAATTGCGAGGCCCCATATGACACCAAATAGCGTCCAGCCGAGTGTCCCTTGAATTGTAATCAAAACAAATGGCGTATAACTGCCAGCAATTAATACATAAATCGCAGCGTGGTCCATAATGTTAAAAATCGTCCGCGCCTTGCAAGGTTTAAAACTATGAAGCAGGGTGGAACAAATATAAAGCAACATGAGGGAAATTCCATAAATTAAAAAACTTGTTAAATAGAGAGGATTATCTTTTCCGGCGGCGAATATTATAAGTAAGACGAGCGCGGGAATACTAAGAATAAACCCAATACCATGCGTTATAGCATTGGCTACTTCTTCTTTCCAATTGTAAGAAGTGACATTCATTTTATCACCATACTTTTCTACAAATTTTTAAGTGTATTGTATATCTATCATACGCTAAAAAATCCAGAATAGAAAGACAAATACCATTTCTTTCTCTTTTCTTAAAACTAGTTTATAGGTTGTGTATACTGCCGGGAATGTTATAATAAGATAAAATAAGCAAAACTGGATGTGGCTATATGAGAAAAATAAAAATTATCACAGATTCAACTGCTGGACTAACATTAGAAGAAGCAGCAAAATGGAATATTGACGTTTTGTATTTAACTGTAGAGATTGATGGAAAAGTATACAACCCTAAAACAGACATTACACCAGAAGAATTTATGGTGCGAATGGCTGAAACAAAAGAATTACCAAAATCTTCTCAACCTGCTATTGGTTCTTTTGTAGAAGCATACGAAAAATATACGGCAGAAGGCTACGAAATTCTTTCTATCCACTTAACTGAAAAACTAAGTGGTACTGTCAATGCGGCTCGCCAAGCAGCTGATATGGTAGAAGGAAATATTACGGTTGTAGACTGCGATTATACAGCTCGTGGGCAAGCATTCCAAGTACTAAAAGCTGCTGAAATGGCTCAATCGGGTGATTATTCTGTAGAGGAAATTCACGCAAAAATTAATGATATTCGTGACAAAACAAAACTTTATATCGTTGTCGTAACACTCGATAACTTAATTAAAGGTGGACGTGTTGGCCGGATGCAAGGCTTCTTAGGTAGCCTTTTAAATATCAAATTAATTGCCAAATTAACAGACGGACAATTGGAAGAAGAAACCAAAGTCCGCAGCAACAAAAAAGTATTACAATATTGCCTAAATCTAATTAAAGATGAACCGAAAAAAATTCAGCATCTAGATGTTGTTCATGCAAATGGACTTAATTTGGCGGATGATTTCATCGCTGAATCAAAAGAAATAACCGGTTTAACAGAAATTCCACTATTTTTTGCAGACCCAGTTATCTCTACGCATGCTGGAACTGGTGCGTTTGCATTTATGTACTATACTGACTAAGCGAGTGATTGCATATGACAAAGAAAAAATGGCTGTGGCTTACAGGGAGCGTGCTTGTTATCGCGCTTCTTGTTGGCGCAGTTTTTGGTATCAAGTATTATAAAGAATCAAAAGAAATTCCGATTAACCTCGTTGCCATGGGTGATTCATTAACAGAAGGCGTCGGTGATGAAAACAAAGATGGTGGTTATGTAGGTATTATTCCAAAAAAACTAGAAGAAGAACCAAATGTCCCAAGTGTAAAAACGAGTAATTACGGGGTATCTGGAAACAAAATAACCCAACTCGAAAAACGTTTAAAAACAAACAAAGACTTCCAAGAAGATGTCAAAAATGCGAATGTAATAACAATCACCATTGGCGGAAATGATGTCATGGCTATTTTGCAATCGCGTCTGTTAAATGTAAATGTAGATGATTTTACAAAAGCAAACAAAGAATTCCAACAAGAGTTAGAGACACTTCTAAAAGACATTCGTTCCTATAACAAAGATGCCGCGATATTTTTAATGGGTATTTACAATCCATATACAACTTATTTCAGCGATATCAAACAATTTGACGAGATTATCTCTGATTGGAATAAAGCTTCCAAGAAAACTATCCAGCAAGATAGCAATGCTTATTTTGTACCTATCGCAAAAGTTTTAGAAGATCGAAATGCAGATAATAAAGATAAACCTAATTCGCTGCTGTCAGATGATTATTTCCATCCTAATCATAAAGGATATGAGAAGATGACATCGGAATTAGACAAAGCCATCGTAAAACAATTAAACGAAGGCAATATTCCCAAATAGAAAGGTGTTAAAATCGTGCAGAGAGAAACACGATCGGCTCCAAAAAAACCAAAACGTAATTATTGGAAATGGGTATGTATCACATTAATTAGTGTACTTCTAATTTCTGCTGGCTGGATTTATGTAGCAGTATTCAAACTCAGCCCGCAAGATGAACCCACGCCATCCCTTATTAGCAATAAATCAATGGTTGAATTTCAAACGAGCACAACGAAAGCTGACTTAAATCAATTGATTAGTTCTTATATAGAAGATTTTAGCAAAGATCAAGATATCGGTTATAAAGTTTTCGTCGCAAATAATGTTAATTTTACTGCCGAAGCTGAAATTTTTGGTGAACCAGTCGAACTACGCTTGAAATTCTCACCGGAAGTTGTAGATAATGGCAATGTTGAATTGACGCTCAAAGACATGTCAGTTGGCGCTTTGCCACTGCCCGTGTCTTACGTAATGAATTATGTAAGCAAAAACTATAAATTCCCTGATTGGGTGACAATTATGCCTAAAAAGGAAAAAATCTATCTTTCCCTAGATAAACTAAAACTCCAAGGCGACACAAAAGTTCGTGCTGATACGCTAAATTTGAAGAAAGACGATATTTCGTTTACACTTTTAGTACCAGTTAAGTAATTTGGCTGGCTGAATCCTAGTTAGGGGGCATTTTTATGACAAAAGAATCACTTGAAAAAGCAACATTTGCTGGAGGATGCTTTTGGTGTATGGTAAAACCTTTTGACACGCAACCAGGAATTGAAAAAGTTGTTTCAGGTTATACAGGTGGTCATACGGTTAATCCAACCTATAAAGAAGTTTGCAGCGGGACAACAGGACATACAGAAGCAATCCAAATCACATTTGATCCGGCGGTTTTTCCATATGAAAAATTAGTCGAAGTATATTGGCAACAAACTGATCCGACTGATGCGGCAGGCCAATTTGTTGACCGCGGCGATTCGTATCGTCCAGTTATTTTTTACCACAATGAAGAGCAAAAAGAAATTGCTGAAAAATCAAAAGCAGCCCTTGATGCGAGTGGTAGATTTAAAAAGCCGATTGTCACAGAAATTGCCAAAGCAGAAACATTTTATCCTGCTGAAGAATATCATCAAGATTTTTACAAGAAAGAAAAAGCGCACTATGAGGGATATCAAGTTGCTTCAGGTCGTGCTGCATTCATAGATGCCAACTGGAAAGGGTGAAATCAAATGGATGAAAGTAAAAAGAACGAGCGCCTTCAACAACTAACAGATATACAATATAATGTGACCCAAAAAGCGGGTACCGAACGCCCATTTCAAAATGAATTTTATGACAATGAAGTAAAGGGCATTTATGTAGATATCGTTTCAGGAAAGCCACTTTTTTCATCCAATGACCAGTACGATGCTGGCTGTGGTTGGCCGAGCTTTACTAAGCCAATTGACGAAGCAGAAGTTATCGAACATCGAGATTTGACCCATGGTATGATTCGGACGGAAGTGAAATCTGCTGATGCTGATTCCCATTTAGGGCATGTTTTTCCAGATGGACCACAAGATAAAGGTGGACTTCGCTACTGCATTAACTCCGCAGCGCTCAGATTCATACCTGTGGATAAGTTAGAAGAAGAAGGCTACCAAGCATATAAGAAAATCTTTGAATAAACACATGATGCCAGAAAATGAAATGCGTAGAATAATATCGCGAAATCATTCTCTGGCATTGTTGTGATAAGGAGCGATACACATGTTAAAAATAGCGGTAGTAGGGCTTGGCGGCATTGCACAAAAAGCATATTTGCCAGTTTTTGCTGAAATGGAAAATATCGAGGTACATCTTTACACGAGGGATGCGCAGAAATTAAAGCACTTAAGTGAGAAATATCGTTTTGATCATTATCATCAAAGTATTCATTCTATGATTGAGTCTGGCGTGAATGCAGCGTTTGTTCATTCATCTACAGCAAGCCACCCAGAAGTAATCCGGACTTTTCTAGCAAATCATATTCCAGTTTATGTGGATAAACCAATTGCCGACAATTTAGCCGAAGTAGAAGAATTAACACGCCTAGCTGAAGAACAAAATACGTTACTTATGACTGGCTTTAATCGCCGTTACGCGCCAAAATATCAAGAATTAAAAGCCTTAACAGATACCAACATGATTATTATGCAAAAAAATCGCGCGGCGCAACCGGGTGAGGCTCGTACATTTATTTATGACGATTTTATTCATGTCATTGATACCGTGCGTTTTTTACTAGATGCCAAAATAGAACAGTTACATGTCGTTCCGGTATGGCAAGAGAATCTTCTAGCAAGTATAACGGTACAAATTACAGCGGGAGGTAAAGTGGCAACGGCGATTATGAACCGAGATAGCGGCGTGAACGAAGAACGATTAGCAGTGATGACCCCGAGCGCCAAATATGAAGTAGAAAATGTTACGGAAACGCATATTTATGAAGGGACAACAGAACGGTTTGAGCGTTTTGGAGATTGGGAAACGACGCTTTACAAAAGAGGTTTTGTATCTATCATCCAAGCCTTCTTAACGGCCGTGCGAAATGGGGAGAAAGCACCAATTTCCAAAGAAGATGCTCTAGAGACACATCGACTTGCAGAAGAAATTCTACGTAAAATCGAAAATTAACTTTATTTTTTTCAAGAAATCAACTATAGTTAAAGCATAAAAAGAGCGGAGTGTGTTGTACGTTGGGAAGATCATTTTATCATTTTTTAATGACATATCGGGACCCGAAGCTAACAGATCAGAAAACGGAATTTGCCAACAATGCATACCGAGATCATAGTTTTCCAAAGCAAACGAGAAATTACCATATTCTTTGTGACTATCTGGAGTTTAATGCGCCGTATTTACCGGGAATGTCTATTTTCGATGAACTTTGGGATGCTTATTTGCTAGATGAAGAGAAAAACAAACACTAGGAGGAAAAAAGATGAGCGTACATATCGAAGCGAAACAAGGCGAAATTGCAGAAACGATTTTATTACCAGGGGATCCGTTAAGAGCAAAATACATTGCGGAAACATTTTTGGAAGATGTCGTTTTATTCAACCAAGTGCGAGGAATGCTAGGATTTACTGGTACATATAAGGGCGAAAAAGTTTCTGTTATGGGAACAGGGATGGGTATTCCATCTATTTCGATTTATGTAAATGAATTAATCCAAAGCTATGATGTGAAAAATTTGATTCGTGTTGGTACTATGGGTGGAATTCAAGCGGACGTAAAAGTACGTGATGTTGTCATTGCACAAGCGGCTTCAACGGATTCGCAAATTAATCGCAATACTTTTGCAGGAGTGGATTTTGCGCCAGTAGCAGATTTTTCTCTTCTAAAAAAAGCCTATGACGCTGGTATCGAAAAAGGATTATCTCTTAAAGTAGGGAATGTTTTTTCTGCGGACCGTTTTTATAATGATCAGCTGGACAAACAACAATTAGCTGATTATGGTGTACTCGGGATCGAAATGGAAGCAGCGGCACTTTATACATTAGCGCAAAAATATGGCCGTCGCGCTTTGGCAATCTTAACTGTGAGTGATCATATTTTTACGGGGGAAGAAACATCTGCTGAAGAGCGTCAAACCACTTTTAATGATATGATTGTTGTAGCACTTGAAGCTGCAATAAAATAATTTTAATTACTAACTTAGAATCAGACTTAATGTATACAGGAAGGTTGATAAACAGATATGAGTTCTTTATTAACAATTGCTTTAGCTGTTAGCATCAGTTGTGTCCACACAGTGGAAGATCAATATTTTGGTGGCACAAATGCTGATTCAATCGCTAAAGTGGAACAAAAATCGTCAGGCAATCAAACACTTGCGGAATTAGAAAAAGACCCACTTTATCCATATATTGATAAACAAAATAAATTAACTGAAAAAAATGGTATAAAGTATATTGAAAATGAGGAAAACATGTTGGTTTTAGCTAACAAAGATTATTCATTGCAACCAACATATACCCCCCCTGACTTGGTTCGTCCGAATGTAACATTCTCTTTTGGCAGCCAACAAGTCGAAAAAGCACAATTAAGAAAAGAAGCAGCAACTGCATTAGAAGAAATGTTCGTAGCTGCGAACAAAGATGGTAAGAAACTATTCGCCGTATCGGGTTATCGATCGTACAAACGCCAACAAGAAGTATTCCAAGCTGAAGTAAATGCTAAAGGGGACCAAAAAGCGAGAGAAGCAGTAGCGTATCCAGGGACTAGCGAACATCAAACTGGTTTAGCGATGGATATCTCCTCAGAAAACCAATCATATGAACTGACAGAAGCATTCGGAACAACTCCTGAAGGCAAATGGTTGCAAGAAAATGCCCACAATTATGGTTTTATCTTGCGTTATATGAAAGGGCGAGAAGCTATCACGAAGTACCAATATGAATCTTGGCATTATCGTTATGTTGGTAAAGATGCGGCAACGATTATTTACGAAAACAACTGGACTTTAGAAGAATTTTTTGAACATGTTAAGGCACTTCAAAAGAAAGTAGATGCCGCAAAATAACAAGATTTTGAGCCATAAACAAGCATTTGTTTATGGCTTTTTTTGTTCTCAGAAATTAAATGGTTGCATAAAATACCTATAGGGGGTATACTGTTAATTGTAGAAACAAAGGAGGAGAAAAAATGAAACACGACCAACCAATTGTTCCACGCAAAGAAGATGAAACGAAATTACTTCAAAATCGTTTGCGACGTATCGAAGGCCAAATCCGCGGTATTGCTCAAATGGTCGAGGATGATAGATATTGTACAGACATTTTAGTTCAAATTTCAGCAGCTAATAAAGCACTCAAAAATGTTGGTTTACAAGTACTAGAACATCATACAGCACACTGTGTTGTAGATGCAGCAAAAAATGGGGAAGATGACGTAATGGAGGATTTACTTAAAGCAATACGTCAATTTTCGAAAACCTGAGGGGGGTATATACAATGAGTGATAAATATGTAAGACAAGATTTAAACGTTTTTGGAATGACTTGTGCGGCCTGTTCCACGAGAATTGAAAAATCGTTAAATAAAGCAGATGGTGTAGAAAAAGCGAATGTCAACTTAGTAACGGAAAACGCTGCTGTTTATTACGACCCGGAAGTTACATCGACAGAAGATCTAATTAAAGTTGTTAAACATGCGGGTTATGACGCTGCGGAAAAAATGTCCAAAGAAGAAAAAGATGCTGTATTAGAAAAGAATTTCAAAAAAGAAGTGAGACGTTTTATTCTTTCGGCGCTTCTTTCCTTGCCATTACTTCTTACCATGGTGACACATATTCCGTATATCCATGAAATGGCGTTTGCGGAAACGATAGGTAACTGGATTAATCCAACGATTCAATTAGTTCTTGCAACTATTGTTCAGTTTTATATTGGTTGGCGGTTTTACGATGGGGCTTATAAAGCGCTGCGAGGTAAAAGTGCGAATATGGATGTATTAGTCGCACTTGGGACATCTGCTGCATACTTCTATAGTGTGGTAGAGTATGTCCGCCATATAATTGACCCAAGCGTGATGCCACATTACTACTTTGAAACAAGTGCCGTGCTAATCACATTAATCTTATTAGGTAAACTGCTTGAATCATACGCAACTTCCAGAACAACGGAATCTATTGCTGGTTTACTTGAACTACAAGCAAAAGAAGCGACCGTTATTCGCGAAGGAAAAGAATGGTTAGTACCAGTAGATTCGTTGAAAATTGGCGACGTTATCCTTGTTCGTCCGGGTGAAAAAGTTCCGATGGATGCAGAAATTATTTCTGGTGAAACGAGTATTGATGAAGCCATGATTACTGGTGAACCTGTGCCTGTAGAGAAGAAACCAGGTGATTCTGTCATCGGCGCAACGATTAACTTTGACGGGGCTTTCCAAGCAAAAATTACGAAACGAATGGAAGAAACAGTTTTAGAATCCATTATTCGTTTGGTCGAGGAAGCGCAAGGTATTAAAGCACCAATTCAACGTTTAGCAGATAGAATTTCCGGCATATTTGTACCAATTGTACTTGGTATTGCTGCTGTAACATTTATTATTTGGTATCTTGTGACTGGAACAGTAGATGGTTCACTAGAAGCGGCTATTGCGGTATTAGTTATCGCCTGTCCCTGTGCACTTGGTCTTGCAACTCCAACTGCTATCATGGCTGGAACTGGTAAAGGCGCCGAAAGTGGGATATTATTTAAAGGTGGCGAACATTTAGAACGTACTTCCAAAGTAGATACTATCGTTTTTGATAAAACTGGTACTTTAACAGAAGGTAAACTGGAAGTGAGTGATAAAAAAGCAGCCAATGATCAGTTTTTCCCTTATTTATTCTTAATGGAACAACAATCAGAACATCCGATTGCTAAAGCGATTATTAAGATGTTAGAGCCTGAGAATATGGATGTATCCGCAATTAAACAAGGAAAAATCCGCGCGAAAGCAGGGCATGGGATGACTGGTAATTTGGATGATAGTAAGGTAGAACTGGGTGCTTACCGCTATGTTTCTTCCCTTACAACAATCCCAAAAGAAGACGATGAATTAATCGAAAGTTGGATGCATGCAGGAAAAACTGTCGTAGCAATGGCAATTGATGGCGTTTATGCAGGTGCTCTAGCTTTATCCGATACACCACGACCTGAAGCAAAAGAAGCAATCCAAAAACTAAAAGCTCAAGGTATTAAAACAGCGATTTGTTCTGGTGATCAATCTGTTGTCGTAGAAAATATGGCCAAAGATTTAGGCATAGATATGTTCTTTGCCGAACAACTACCGAACGATAAGAGTGCATTAGTCGAGAAACTGCAACAAGACGGTCATATTGTTGCATTCGTTGGTGATGGTATTAATGATGCTCCGGCTCTTGCAGCAAGTGATATTGGTATTAGTATTGGAACTGGAACAGACATTGCGATTGAAACAGGGGATGTAACACTTGTAAGTCACCGTTTAACGCTCATTCCAGAAACAATAGAACTTTCCAAAGCAACCATGCGAAATATCCGTCAAAACTTTTTCTGGGCACTTGCTTATAATTGTGCGGGTATTCCAATTGCTGCGTTAGGCTTACTTGCCCCATGGGTAGCAGGACTTGCGATGGCATTTAGTTCCGTCTCTGTTGTCACAAACGCACTTCGCTTAAAAAGATATAAATTTAAATCATAGGAGGAATATAACATGGAAAAATTAACGTTAAATGTAGAAGGTATGACTTGTTCTCACTGTGAGGCTCGAGTAACGAAAGCTTTATCAGAAGTTAATGGTGTGAAAAGTGCAGTAGTGTCACTTGATGAAGGAACAGCTACTGTCGAGTTTGAAAAAGGACAAGTAATGGAAGATGCACTAATTGATGCTGTGGAAGAAGCAGGTTATGAAGTAGCTTAATTTAAAAGCGAAAAGGGGATTCTGTCAAGAATCCTCCTTTTTTTTATATCATGAAAAAAAGATACCAAAATGAATGGAAAACTGGTAAAATAAATGAGTTAAATAAAATGTGCTACTACTAGCCACATTTTACATAGAAAGTGGTGAAGAAAGATGGAAGAATCCCCACAAAACGAACCAAATAAAGTGGAGAAAGACGAAGAACAAAAATCAAAACCCGGCAATGGTTATATAAAAATGAAGTTATTCCCATTTATAATGCTATTATTCGCTTTTGTATTTGTGACGGCATTAGTGACTACAATCGTAATGTCTTTAGGGGATGACAAGCAAGTAAAAGTGAGCATTCCAGAACGAAAAGAATTTACAAAGCTCTACGATGTATACGACGAAATTACAAGTAAATATTATAAAGACACAAATTCTACTACGATGATAGATGGGGCAATAAGTGGTATGGTGAATTCATTAGATGATCCTTATTCCACATTTATGTCGAAAAAAGAATCTTCAGAGTTTAACGATACTATTTCTGCTAGTTTTGAAGGTATTGGCGCTGAGATTCAAGAAAAAGATGGGGCTATCGTAATTGTTTCGCCAATCAAAAACTCTCCGGCCGAAAAAGCTGGTTTGCGGCCACAAGATATTATTACGCAAGTAGATGGGAAGTCTGTTAAGGGCGACACAGCAACAGAAGCAACACAAAAAATCCGTGGTGAAAAAGGCACCAAAGTAACTCTGACAATTCAACGTTCCAACGAAGATAAACCATTTGATGTCACGATTACTCGTGATGAAATTCCAATCGAAACGGTGTACAAAGAAATGGGCAGTGACAAAATTGCGCACGTAACCATTAGTACATTTTCAGAAACAACCTATGATGAGCTTGAAAAGGCATTGAAATCCCTTGAAAAAGATGGCATGAAGGGCCTTGTTCTTGACTTGCGAGGAAATCCTGGTGGGTTACTTGATCAAGCAGTTTCTATTTCTAGCCTCTTTGTTCCCGATGGCAAAATTGTTGTACAAGAGCAGGACAAAGATGGTGATAAATCGGCCATTAAAGCTGATAGTAGCTCACATGGTGATTATAAAGTAAAAGTACCAACTACTATGTTAATTGATGGTGGGAGTGCGAGTGCTTCAGAAATTCTTGCTGCTGCTGCAAAAGAATCTGGTGGCATTAAACTTGTCGGTACGAAATCATTTGGTAAAGGTACGGTCCAAACGGCAACAACTTTATCTGATGACTCTACTCTTAAATTAACTGTCGCAAAATGGTTAACACCTAATAGCGAATGGATTCATGAAAAAGGTATTACGCCAGATGTGGTTGTGAACATGCCAGATTATGCAACTATGACTATCCCTTCCTCCACCAAAGTCTACAAAAATGGCGATTTCGGTGATGATGTTAAAACCATTGAAACTTTGCTAAAAGCACTAGATTACAATGTTGGAAAAGTAGATGGCTTATACGATACAGACACAGAATACGCTGTTCAAAGATTCCAAACAGCAAACAAATTAGATGTGACAGGAATCATGACAGGTGTAACAACTGATAAATTAGTCGAATTAACACAAAAACATCTAAAAGAAACAGATCCACAACTACAAAAAGCAAAAGCCTTGGTGAAGTAAACGTACAACTTTTTTGAAAAACTGGAGGTAGCAAAAATGGAAACATACTTAGAAATTGAAACATTGATTAAGCGAATTTTTAATAGTTTTCGTCATGAAGTAGAGGCAGTACTCGACAAAAGGTTAAGTGGTAGCGAGTATCGGGTCTTGAGCTTGATTTCAAGTGGACTTACGAAAACATCGGAATTAGCTAAAACGCTTGATGTTTCAGCCAGTCACATCACAGCCATTACGGATACTTTAGTCGAAGAAGAGCTTATTACACGACATCGTTCGGAAGTAGACCGCCGAATTATTGAACTGAAATTAACCCCAAACGCCGAGGAATTTGTCAAAGAAATTGATAAAAAGAAAAAAGAAATGATTGTAAAACGTTTTGCCGTTTTTTCTGAGTATGAACAAGCAGAGTTCCGCAAACTGCTCAAAAAATTAGCAGACGGATCAATTAAATAATAATAGTGAAAATCCTGTAGTTTAATCGACTACGGGATTTTTTTGAACATTTTACTTTACAAGAAAAAGATTCTCCGTTATACTTTGAACTAAAGTTGCTCTAAGGAAACATTTTTAGTTACGTGTAAAATTTAGTCTTGTGGGAAAAGGGTGGTTTAGATGGAAATTCAAGGTTTAACAATAGCGTATAAACAAAAGGTGGCAATTGATAATGTCACACTTCAAATAGCATCAGGAAAACTAACTGGTATTGTCGGTCCAAATGGGGCAGGTAAATCAACCTTATTAAAAGGAATGATGGGATTAATTCCGCGTGAACAAGGTCAAGTCACTTTAGCAGACAAACCACTTACTTATTGGAGAAAGAAAATCGCATATGTGCCGCAACGGAGTGAAGTAGATTTAACTTTCCCAATTACCGTTTTTGATATGGTTTTGCTGGGCACATATCCAGCGCTCGGATTAATTAAGCGTCCTGGAAAAAAAGAAAAGCAACTCGCGCTAGATGCGTTAGAGCAAGTGGAAATGACAGGCTTTATGAAAAGACAAATAGGAGAGCTATCCGGTGGTCAATTGCAACGTGTTTTTATCGCACGCGCACTTGCCCAACATGCGGAAATTTTCTTTTTAGATGAGCCATTTGCAGGTATTGATATGACGAGTGAAGCGCTGATTATGCGACTGTTAAAAAAGCTAAGAGATAATGGGAAAACGATTGTCGTGGTCCATCATGATTTTCATAAAGTGGCTGCTTACTTCGACGATATCATTTTACTCAATAAGAAATTAGTCGCGCACGGTCCAGTGGAGCAAACATTTACAGAAGAAAAAATTCAATTTGCTTACGGTGACGCGCCGGTAGCATTTGCAGCGGGGGTGTAAGAGTTGTTGTTTTTAGAAGGTTTAATGCAATATAGTTTTTTACAAAAAGCCCTTATTACTTCTGTGACGGTTGGTATTGTTTCAGGTGTTATTGGTAGTTTTATTATTTTACGAGGTATGTCGCTTATGGGGGATGCGATTTCTCATGCAGTGCTTCCAGGAGTGGCGATTTCTTATATGATGGGGATGAACTTCTTTATTGGTGCAGCTACATTCGGCATCGCGGCGGCACTTGGAATCGGTTTTGTTAATCAAAAAAGTCGGATAAAAAATGATACAGCGATTGGAATTGTTTTTAGTGCATTTTTTGCACTTGGAATTATTTTAATATCCTTTGCGAAAAGTAGTACGGATTTGTATCATATTTTATTTGGAAATGTGCTTGCGGTGCGGAGTTCGGATATGTGGATGACAATTATTATTGCCATTATCGTGATTTCATTAGTAGCCCTATTTTACAAAGAGTTTCTAGTTAGTTCGTTTGATCCAGTGATGGCAGAAGCATATGGTCTCAATGTGAAATTCTTGCATTACTTCTTGATGTTACTTTTAACACTTGTAACGGTTTCCGCTTTGCAAACGGTTGGAATTATTTTAGTTGTGGCGATGTTAATTACGCCAGCTGCAACAGCTTATCTGCTTACGAATAAATTATCCAAAATGATTGTTCTTGCTTCTACTTTTGGAGCAGTGAGTGCGATTATCGGACTTTACTTTAGTTACATTTTCAACTTAGCATCTGGTGCGGCTATGGTTTTAGTTGCGACAATTATTTTCTTTATTGCCTTTTTATTCGCACCGAAACAAGGCTTGCTATTTTCTAAAAAAAGGGAGGTTATCGAATGAAAAAAATAATAGTTGTATCCCTTTTCGCATTAGTAGTTGTGCTTGCGGGGTGTTCCAGTCAAAATAGCGATTCGAAAAAAACAGACGGCAAATTAAATGTGGTAGCAACCTATTCGATATTAGCAGATATTGTAAAAAATGTAGGCGGGAACAAAATTGAACTTCATAGTATTGTACCTGTTGGCGTGGATCCGCATGAATATGATCCCTTACCAGCCAACATTCAAAGTGCTGCGGATGCTGATTTAATTTTTTACAATGGATTGAATTTAGAAACAGGGAACGGTTGGTTTGATCGTATGTTAGAAACGGCGGATAAATCAAGAGAAGACAAGAATCAAGTGGTGGAGTTAAGTAAAGGTGTAAAACCCAAATACTTAACGGAAAAAGGCAAGACATCTGAAACAGATCCACATGCATGGCTTGATCTTCATAACGGAATTATCTATACCGAAAATGTGCGTGATGCACTTGTAAAAGCGGATCCAGACAATGCGGATTTTTATAAAGAGAATGCGAAAAAATATATCGACAAATTAGCTACTCTGGATAAAGAAGCAAAACAAAAATTTGCAGATTTGCCAGAAAATCAAAAAACATTAGTAACTAGCGAAGGCGCCTTTAAATATTTTGCAGCTCGCTACGGATTAAAAGCAGCATATATTTGGGAGATAAATACAGAAAGCCAAGGTACTCCAGACCAAATGAAACAAATTGTCGGTATCGTGGAAAAAGAAAAAGTGCCTAATCTATTTGTCGAAACAAGCGTAGATCCACGTAGTATGGAAAGTGTATCTAAAGAAACAGGAGTACCAATTTTCGCGAAAATCTTCACGGACTCCACTGCAAAAAAAGGCGAAGTGGGCGACACGTATTTAGAAATGATGCGGTACAATTTAGATAAAATCCATGATGGTTTAGCCAAATAAAAAAAGACGCAGAGATTAATTCGAAATCTCTGCGTCTTTTGTGTTGAAAGAAAGTTTTTGCTCCGTTTTACGAACCCGGATGGATAAAATAAATGCGGCGACAAATAGGCCAGTACTTAAACCAATCCAGTAACCGAATGGGCCAAGATTCGTAAACGATAAACCGTAGCCTACTGGAAGCCCAATCAACCAATAAGAGATAAAGGCAACAATCGAGGTGACTGTGACATCTTTATATCCTCTAAGCGCCCCAAGAACTGGCGACAGGACGGCATCCGCAAATTGAAATAATATCGCATAAACTAAGAAATGCATGATTAAATTGCTCAAAGCGGGATCGTTCGTATAAAAACCAGCAATAATATCGCGGAAGAAAAATAGGATTGCGCCATTAACACAGCCAATTAAAATTGCCGCAGCCATACCAATATGTCGATACTGTTTGGCATCTTTTAAGCGTTTCGCGCCGGTTTCGTAACCACCAAGAATGGTTAGCGTGGAAGCGACACTAAGCGGGAAAGCATAGAGCAGTGTGCAGACGCTATTTGCGGATTGGTGTGCCGCAATTGTCTCCGTCCCAAAGGCCCCCATTAAAATGGTTACCGCTGAGAAAATACTCGTTTCAAATAAAATTGTCAAACCATTTGGAACGCCAATGCCGATGATCTCTTTTATCTTGGAAAAACGCAGTGCCGTAAGCCCTTTGAAAACACCAAATTTTCGCAATCTAGTTTGTGTTTGAATCAAAATCACACTAACTAAAACAACGAGCCAATACGTAATCCCAGTCGCGTAACCACTACCAGCACCACCCATTTCTGGAAAGCCGAAGTTCCCAAAAATAAAGCAGTAATTTAAAAAGATATTAAATGGCACGGTACAAAGCGTAATCAGCATCGTCACCCGAGTCAGACCAAGCGAATCAATAAAAGAACGCAGAATCGCGGAAATAAAGAACGCGGGAATCCCGATACAAATGCCGTTCAAGAAATGACGGGCGATATCCGCGACTTCTGCCGTAACTGGCATGTGTGTCAAAATCATTGGAACGACCAAAAAATTAATAAGAATTAAAATAAATGCTAAAAATAAAGCAATATATAGGCCGTTATGCACCGTGTTTTTGACTTGTTTTTCTTTCTTTGCACCGATTAATTGGGCGATGATTGGCGTAATAGCCATCAGTAACCCAGAAAAAGCAGCATTCACCGGAGCCCAAAACGAGCTACCAATCGCTACACCAGCCAGTGCTTGATTCGAATAATTACCACTCATCGTCGTATCGAAAAACGTCATCGAGAAAAGCGTGAGTTGCGTAATGACTATCGGTGTGAAAATCGTTAGAAATTGTTTCCATTTTGCCCCATATGTGACTGTTTGTTGCAAGTAATCATCTCCTTTTTCCATCCATTCAGATTATAGCACAAATAAGGCGAACTGGCGGCGTAACAAAAAACTTTTCCTTTCGTATATGTACTATCTTTGTTATAATAAAGTTCTGTGGCAGGGGCAATACTCTGCGGGTTGGGAGAGGGACAATTTCATAATGAGGAAAAAGTATGCAGAAATTTTTCAACAAAGTATTTCGGCTGAACGAGCATAAAACCAATATCCGGACCGAATTTTTGGCTGGTATGATTGGCTTTTTTACGGTGGCATATATTATTGTCGTCAATAGCTCGATTTTAGCGGAGGCTGGAGTTCCTTATCAAGGAGCAGTCCTTGCGACGATTTTTATTTCGGCGTTTGGTTGTTTGATTATGGGATTTTGGGCAAATGCACCACTTATTCTAATGCCTGGGATGGGGATTAATGCGCTCTTTGCGTATACCCTTGTTCAAGGAATGGGACTAAGTTGGCAGGTTGCACTCGCTGCTGTCACGATGAGTGGCTTACTATTTATGATTCTTGCGTTTACACCACTTGCAGGAAAACTAAATGAAGCTATTCCGCTGATTTTAAAACAAGCGATTACGGTTGGGTTAGGTTTATTCTTAATCTTCCTAGGGCTTGAGAAAGGCGGAATCGTAACGCGCGGAAAACATGCCATTATTGCTGTTGGAGATTTAGGTGATCCATTCGTTTTAGCAACACTCGTGACACTTTTATTAACGATGATTTTAGTTATTCGGAAAATTCCAGGCGCTTTCTTATGGAGTTTAATAATCGGAACAATCGTTGGTGTGATGTTTGGTGTTGCCGGGAAAGCTGGAGGTGCTTCGATAAGCGTTGCGCCGTGGAGTGATGTGCTCTTTAAAGCTGATTTTTCCGGAATAGCGAGTGTTGGTTTCTGGAGCGCTGTCTTTACAATGACGATGGTGATTGTGTTTGAAACGGTTGGACTTACAAATGGACAAGTAAGACAGCTCAAGCAAACGGAAAAATTACCACGGATTTTAAAAGCTAGCTCACTGACAGCCTTTTTATCTGGCTTATTTGGTACAAGTCCAACGATATCTGCACTTGAAAGTGGCTCGATGTTTGCGAGTGGAGCAAAAACTGGTTTAGCAACAATAACGACTGGCCTGTTCTTTATCGCATCCCTTTTCTTAATGCCAGTATTATCTTTTATTCCGAACAGTGCTATTGCGCCGATTTTAATTATTATCGGCATGTCGATGCTGCAAGAATTTAAAGAAATGGATTTATCGAATGCGGCAGAAACTTTTTCAGCACTACTGATTATTGTATTAATCCCGCTGACGTATAGTATTGCAGACGGAATTGCGGCTGGTTTTATCGCGTATCCCATTCTTCGTGCTTTCACGAAAAACGAGGAACGTACTTCACCAGTCATGTATGTAATTGCAGCTTTATTTTTGCTTCAATTTATCATACAATAACAAAGAAGGAATGCGCTCTTCTTATTTTTACAGAAGAGCGCGTACTTTTTATCTAACTGATGTGAAAAGAGGGTTCGGAAAATGTATTATTATCTAATCACCTTAGCAGTGATTGCGCTAGATCAATTGACTAAATGGATTGTTGTTCAAAATATGGAAATTGGACAGAAAATAGAAGTTATTCCTGGTTTCTTATACTGGACAAGCTACCGTAATGACGGAGCGGCTTGGAGTATTTTAGAAGGGCATATGTGGTTTTTCTATCTTATTACTGTTGTTGTTATTGGAATTATAATTTATATTATGCAAAAATATGCCAAAGGAAAGCGACTATTTTCCATTAGTTTAGCGTTTATTCTAGGTGGTGCGATTGGTAATTTTATCGACCGGGTCTTGCATCAAGAAGTAGTAGATTTTGTACAAACAGTATGGGGAAATTATTACTTCCCAATCTTTAATGTGGCAGATGCCTCGCTTTCAGTTGGTGTCGTACTAATGCTCGTGTATGTTTTTGTAGACGACCGCAAAACGAAAGGAATTAAATAATGCAGAATGAAACATTGATTATAGAAGAAAGCCACGCGCGCGAACGTGTGGACAAAGTGATTGCTGAAATGATGGGAAAAAGTCGTTCAGCAATACAACTCATGCTGAAAAACGGTGATATTACGGTTAATGGAGAACTTGCGAAGCCAAATTACAAAGTACAAGTTGGCGATGAAATTCATTACGAAGTGCGTGAACCAGAAGAACTAGAAGTTTTAGCAGAAGATATTCCACTAGATATATATTTTGAAGATAAAGATATGCTTGTTGTAAATAAGCCTGAAGGAATGGTTGTTCATCCATCTGCGGGACATGCAAGTGGAACGCTCGTGAATGCTTTACTATTCCATTGTGATGATTTATCTGGAATTAACGGTAAAATTCGTCCAGGTATTGTTCACCGAATTGATAAAGATACATCTGGCTTATTAATGGTTGCCAAAAATGACCACGCCCATGAATCACTAGCCAAACAATTAAAAGACAAAACTTCGGATAGAGAATATATCGCACTTGTCCACGGTGATATTGTCCACCAAAAAGGAACAATCGAAGCGCCAATCGGCCGTGCCAAAGAAGATCGTCAAAAAATGGCAGTCGTACGCGATGGGAAAGAAGCGAGAACGCATTTTGAAGTATTAGAGCGCCTACCAGGTTACACATTAATTAATTGCAAACTAGACACTGGACGTACGCACCAAATCCGAGTTCATTTGAAATATATCGGTCATCCTTTAGCAGGAGATCCGAAATACGGACCTAAAAACACAATCAAGGGCAATGGCCAATTTCTCCATGCCGCAAAATTAGGATTTGATCATCCGACAACGAATGAACGAATGACATTTGAAGCGCCACTACCAAGTTCATTTGAAAAAGCTTTAAAATCATTACGTCAAGAAGAATATTAAAAAAAGAAGCAAGAACACCCTATTTATGGGCGTTTCTTGCTTCTTTTTCTTTCATAAGTGTTTTTGTTGCTTGGCGTAAGGTTGCAAATGTTTTAATACCGTGTTGTTCAGTTAGATTAGCTTGAACCATCACTTTGGCAGTTTGAGGTTGCATACCTGTAATAATTGGAGTGACGCCAACTAATTTAAGCGATGAGAAGAAATACTCAATGTACTTACCGATGTTAGGAGACTCTAATTGCACACCAGATAAATCAATAATTAAATAGTTCACCGGTTGCTCACAAACTTCAAAAAGTGCTGTTTCAGTAATCTGTTTTGCTCGCTCATCGGTAATTTTTCCAATTAAAGGTAAAAGAAAAACATTTTCGGCAATCCAAATCAGTTTGGTTGATTCTTTAATAATTTGATTTTCTTTTTGCACAATCATTTGTTCGTTTGCATGGGTGTATCCTTCGATTAAGTTTTGTGTAAAACTACTAAATACCTGATGAAGCTTGATGCTAAATAAATATAATTCACGATAATTAGCAGATTTTGTTTTGATTTCTGATGCATAATCGAGCAAAAACTCTTCCAATAAGCGAATATGGAATAAAATACGAGAAATTCCGAGTGAAGTTATAAACTGAGCTTTCCCTAGCTCACGCGCGAAAGCATTCATTTTTCCTAAATCTTCAGTCATTCCAATAAACAAATTTTCTAAAACAAAGCCCGTTTCATCCATTAAACGATGATCATTTTTTAATGTGAAAATATATGGATCATCCACAGATACATAATATGTTAGCCAATCTTTCACGACCATTTCTTTCTGCTTTAATAAGCTATTCATTATGCCCATTGTATTCACCTCTTAAGTCCATGTTTTTAGCTATTTCAGCATAGCACATAGAGCAGTCAAATTGGACTAATTTCTGGTAAAAGGAAACTATTTCAAGCTGTTAATATGTAGAAAATGTGAAAACTTAAAAAAATACACAAAAAAAGAATCATCTTTTTGGTGATTCTTTCGCTTCTTGCTATAAAGATATCCTTTTTTTGTTTTCGTTTGTTTGGAACTTAAATCGATGAGTGCAAAGGGGCTACGCTTGATTTCAGGATTCAAATGACCTTCGCGTATGAGCTTTTGACGTTTCTTTTTTGCTTTAGATATAGCCATATGTTTGGCCTCCTTTATTTTATTATTAATAGTATAACATGTTTTTCTTTTTTTGATTGACAAGGAGAGTTCTATCAGTTAAGATAAGTCTAATGAAATAAAGTCCTTTAACATAGTCCAGAGAGGCTAAGAAGGTGACGATAATTTGACGGGTTAATTGTATGCTCGTACGCGTTCCCTTGCTTACACTGGCAGAGGGTTATTTTTTTGCACAAAAGGAGAGATTTCGGATGCAAAAACAAGTAGTTGTCATGGACGAGGCGGCAATCAAACGTGCGCTCACTCGAGTAAGTTACGAAATCATCGAGCGGAATAAAGGCACAAAGAATTTAGCGCTTGTCGGTATTAAGACGCGTGGTATCTATCTTGCCGAGCGCTTGCATAAGCGGATACTTGAAATTGAGGGTATTGATGTGCCAGTTGGGGATATTGACATTACACTTTATCGCGATGATTTGTCTTTCAAAGATGATAAAACTCGCGAACCCGCTGTACATGGGACGAACATTCCATTTGATATTAATGGAAAGAAGGTCGTTCTTGTAGATGATGTGCTTTATACAGGTCGAACTGTGCGTGCCGCAATGGACGCATTAATGGATGTAGGTAGACCTGCGCAAATTCACCTTGCAGTGCTTGCTGATCGGGGTCATAGAGAGCTTCCAATCAGAGCAGACTACGTAGGGAAAAACATTCCAACCTCAGGGAACGAGCGAGTAGAAGTTCGCTTAACAGATGTGGATCATGCAGAAGATGCAGTTATTATTAACAAAAATGAATAACAATGTAACACTTTTTTAAAAGCAGTCCTGTGAGGCTGACAAAGAGTGATTAATTTCTATAGGGGATTATTCTATACTCTTTGTCGACACAGACAAGGGGTATTTTTTATGAAGAAAGAGGGAAGAAAATGACAGAAACGACAGAAACAGTGACAAAACCAGTACTAGATATACACGAAAGACCAAGCTTCAATAAATGGATTATTCTTAGCATCCAGCACCTTTTCACCATGTTTGGCTCTACTATCTTTGTGCCAAGTGTGACAGGGTTAAGTCCAGGAGTGGCGCTTGTATCTAGCGGGCTCGGGACACTTGCTTATCTTGGAATTACTCGCGGAAAAATACCCGCATATCTAGGTTCTTCCTTTACCTTTATTGCACCAATTACAGCATTACTTGCAGCCAAATCTGGCGGAGGTCCGGGCGCAGTTATGGTCGGAACTTTCTCCGTCGGTGTAGTATATGCGATTGTTTCTCTGATTGTTTACTACGCAGGTGTTGACTGGATTCAAAAGGTTTTACCACCAATTGTTGTTGGACCAGTAATCATGGTTATCGGTTTGTCACTTGCTCCAAGTGCAGCAGCGATGGCAATGGGAACGAACAATGGTAAATACAGTTTAGAAACTTTGGCAGTGGCAGTAATTACGCTCCTGGCAACCATAATCGCAATGATGTTTTTCAAAGGATTTATGGGCTTGATTCCGATTTTGTTTGGCTTCACAGTAGGTTACTTAACAAGTATGGCTTTCGGTATGGTAGATTACACGTTAATCAAAAATGCGTCTTTCTTCCAAATTCCAGATTTCAGCATTCCATTTGTTAATATCGACCCAGTAATTACCGTGACGGTCATTCTAAGTATGGCGCCACTTGCGTTTGTCACGATGGCGGAACATATGGGGCATCAATTATTGCTGAATCGAATTACGAATAAAAACTTCTTTAAAGACCCAGGACTTCATCGTTCCTTGCTTGCGGATGGTACGGCTTCGATTATCGCATCGTTCATCGGCGGACCACCTGTAACGACTTACGGTGAAAACATTGGAGTTCTGGCAATTACAAAAGTATACAGCGTGTTTGTTATCGGAGGAGCCGCAGTTTTCGCTATCCTCTTTGGATTTATCGGCTACATTAATGCAGTTATCACCTCGGTTCCTACAGCAGTTCTAGGCGGCATTTCCCTGCTACTCTTTGGGGTTATTGCAACAAGCGGACTTCGAATGATGATTGAAAATAAAATTGATCTAAGTGTTAATCGTAATATGATTATTGCTTCGGTTGTGCTAGTAGTCGGAATTGGCGGACTTACTATTAAATCTGGTACATTTGAACTTCCGGGTATGGCAATGGCAGCAATAGTTGGGATTATCTTAAACTTAGTATTACCAGCCGAGCACAGATCAGCATAACACATGACAAAAAACCTCTGCAGACAAAAAATTTACAGAGGTTTTTCTATAAAATGAAGTAGAAAAGGTGGCGCTTTAAATGAAAAATTTGTTGTCAATGGAAGCATTAACCGTCCATGAAATCGAGCATTTATTAGAGCAGGCGGCACAGTTTAAACGCGGGAAAAAAGCGACTTTTAATGAACAGACTTTCGCGGTCAATATGTTTTTTGAACCGAGTACGAGAACACATACGAGTTTTGAAGTAGCGGAGAAAAAGTTAGGCGTGGAGGTTGTTTCTTTTGATGCAGCGAGCTCTAGCATGACAAAAGGAGAAACGCTCTACGATACACTGCTCACGATGCAAGCCGTAGGGGTCAATGTCGCAGTAATTAGACACTCAGAAGAAAATTACTATGCGGGACTCGAAAAATTAGACATTGCTATTGTGAACGGCGGTGATGGATGCGGTGAACACCCTAGTCAATCACTACTTGACTTATTCACGATAAAAGAACAATTTGGTACTTTTCAGGGTTTGAAAGTAGCGATTGCTGGTGATATTCGGCACAGTCGAGTTGCCAATTCCAATATGAAAGTGTTAAAAAGACTTGGCGCGGAACTGTTTTTCTCTGGACCAAGAGAATGGTTTGACGAAAGTTACTTAGCATATGGCACATACTTACCAGTTGATGAAATTGTGGAAAAAGTGGATGTAATGATGCTTTTGCGTGTACAACATGAGCGCCATAGTGGAACAGATGAGTTTACGAAAGAAAGCTACCACGAAAAATTTGGATTGACGGAAGATCGGGCAAAGAAGTTAAAAGAAGATGCAATCATTATGCATCCAAGCCCTGTGAACCGAGATGTGGAAATCGCTGATAGTTTAGTAGAAAGCGAAAAATCACGCATTGTTACGCAAATGACGAATGGCGTTTTTATAAGAATGGCCATTTTGGAAGCCATTTTAAAAGAACAGGAAATGAGGGCGAAATTATGTACGTATTAAAAAATGGACAAGTGCTAAACGCGTCAGGGAAACTAGAAAGTAAAGATGTACTCATTCAAAACGGCAAAGTCAACTTGATTGCCGATTCAATTGAAGTAACAAGTGGTGAGGAATTTGACGCCACAGGTAAGCTAATTACACCAGGCTTTATCGACGTCCATGTACATCTTCGTGAGCCAGGCGGGGAACATAAGGAAACCATTTTGACAGGAACGAAAGCTGCTGCACGCGGTGGCTATACGACAATTTGTTCGATGCCGAATACAAAACCTGTTCCAGATTCTAAAGAAGTAATGGAAAGTATACAAGCAAAAATTAAAGAAACAGCGAAAGTTCGCGTGTTACCATATGCTTCGATTACGACCAGCCTTGGAACGGACGAATTAGTAGATTTTGAAGCTTTAAAAGAAGCTGGCGCATTTGCTTTCACAGATGATGGTGTAGGAGTGCAGTTAGCTGGAACAATGTATGAAGCGATGAAACGAGCGGCAGCACTAGATATGGCAATTGTGGCTCACTGTGAAGATAACTCACTTATATACGGTGGAGTTGTCCATGACGGGATTTTTGCTGAAAAAGAAGGACTTAAAGGCATTCCAAATATTGCTGAATCTGTCCAAATCGCACGTGACGTTTTACTAGCAGAAGCTGCAGGTTGTCATTATCATGTCTGTCATATTTCAACAAAAGAATCTGTTCGTGTTGTGCGAGATGCAAAACGGGCGGGAATTCGTGTCACTGCTGAAGTTTCACCACATCACTTAATTTTAGATGAAGAAGCTATTCCAGGAAATGATGGTAATTGGAAAATGAACCCCCCACTTCGCAGCAAAGAAGATCGGGCGGCACTTTTAGAAGGCTTACTGGATGGTACGATAGATTTTATCGCAACTGATCATGCTCCACACGCAGCGGAAGAAAAAAATGTACCGATGGAGCAAGCTGCTTTCGGAATTGTAGGTCTAGAAACAGCATTCCCATTACTATATACACATTTTGTTAAAACGAACGAATGGACATTAAAACAGCTAATCGACTGGATGACTGTGAAACCAGCGGAATGCTTTAAACTGCCATACGGGAAATTAGAAGAAGGCAGCGTAGCAGATATAGTCGTACTTGATTTAGAAAAAGAAGCGAATATTGACCCAGACACTTTTTATTCAAAAGGAAAAAACACACCATTTGTTGGAGAAACATGTATTGGTTGGCCAGTAGCCACGTTTGCAGAAGGAACGCTTGTATACAATGAGGGGGAAATTAAATGACAAAGCGAATTTTAATGCTAGAAGATGGCAATTATTTTATCGGTGATGCGATTGGTAGTGAAAAAGAAACCATTGGTGAGGTTGTCTTCAATACGGGAATGACAGGCTACCAAGAAACTATCACAGACCCTTCCTATTATGGTCAAATTATTACTTTTACGTATCCTCTCGTTGGAAATTATGGGGTAAACCGTGATGATTTTGAATCTATTAATCCTGCTGTGAAAGGGGTTGTGGTACGTGAAGCTGCAGAATTCGCTTCCAACTGGCGCAACCAAATTACATTAAATGAATTTTTGAAAGAAAAAGGCATTCCAGGTATCGCGGGAATTGATACACGTAAATTAACGAAACTAATTCGTAAAGAAGGCACACTAAAAGGTATTTTAGCAGCAGAAACAGCAGACAAAGAGGAACTGCTACACCACCTCCGTTCTGTTCGTTTGCCGGTCGATCAAGTACACGAAGTTTCCTCCGCTAAAGCATTTGCAAGCCCAGGAGATGGTAAACGGGTTGTACTTGTCGATTATGGTGTGAAAAGTTCGATTTTGCGAGAATTAAATAAACGTAATTGCTATGTGACGGTCGTTCCTTACAACACATCCGCCGAAGAAATTCTTGCAATGCACCCAGATGGCGTGATGTTATCCAATGGACCTGGGGACCCGAAAGATGTTCCAGAAGCATTAGAAATGATTCGCGGCATTCAAGGCAAACTGCCACTATTCGGAATTTGCTTAGGGCACCAATTGTTTGCACTTGCGAACGGAGCAGATACATTTAAACTGAAATTCGGGCATCGTGGCGCGAATCATCCGGTGAAAGAACTAGCCACTGGACGTGTTGATTTCACTGCACAAAACCACGGTTACGCAGTAGAAAAAGATTCACTTATTGGAACAGATTTAAAAGTAACACACATTGAATTAAATGATGAAACGGTAGAAGGGCTGGCACATAAAGAATATCCAGCCTATACAGTACAATATCACCCAGAAGCAAACCCAGGGCCAAGTGACGTCAACTACTTATTTGATGAATTTATGGAAATGATGAATGGGAAAGAGGAGGGTGAACTACATGCCTAAACGCGACGATATAAAAACAATTCTAGTAATCGGTTCTGGCCCAATTGTTATTGGACAGGCGGCAGAGTTTGATTATGCTGGAACACAAGCTTGCCTGAGTTTGAAAGAAGAAGGGTACCGGGTAGTTTTAGTGAACTCGAATCCAGCGACGATTATGACAGATGCAGAAATGGCAGATAAAGTTTACATTGAGCCAATAACCCTCGATTTTGTATCACGCATTATTCGAAAAGAACGCCCGGATGCCATTTTACCAACGCTTGGGGGACAAACGGGGTTGAATATGGCAATGGAACTTTCTGCTGCTGGAATCTTGGATGAATGTAACGTAGAAGTACTTGGGACGGATTTAACGGCGATTAAAAAAGCGGAAGACCGTGAAGCATTCCGAGACTTGATGAATGAGCTAGGAGAACCAGTGCCAGAAAGCGACATTATTCATAATTTGGACGAAGCTTATGCTTTTGTTGAACGTATCGGCTACCCAGTTATCGTTCGCCCAGCATATACGCTTGGTGGCTCGGGTGGCGGGATTTGCCACAATGAACAAGAATTAATTGAAACGGTGACAAGTGGTTTAAAACTGAGTCCAGTAACACAATGTTTACTAGAAAAAAGTATCGCTGGTTTTAAAGAAGTGGAATATGAAGTAATGCGTGATGCGAACAATAACGCAATGGTTGTTTGTAACATGGAAAATATTGACCCAGTCGGCATACATACAGGCGATTCGATTGTTGTCGCACCAAGCCAAACGCTTTCCGACCGCGAATACCAATTGTTGCGAGATGTGTCGTTGAAAATTATCCGCGCACTAGAAATTGAAGGTGGCTGTAACGTTCAGCTGGCACTCGATCCAGATAGTTATAACTATTACGTTATTGAAGTAAACCCACGTGTGAGTCGTTCCTCTGCGCTAGCTTCCAAAGCGACAGGCTACCCGATTGCCAAACTTGCAGCGAAAATCGCAGTTGGCTTAACACTTGATGAAGTGAGAAATCCAGTAACAGGAACAACTTTCGCCCACTTTGAACCAACGCTAGATTATGTTGTTGCGAAAATCCCACGCTTTGCTTTCGACAAATTTGAGCAAGCGGATCGTCGCCTTGGAACACAAATGAAAGCAACTGGTGAAGTCATGGCAATTGGCCGTTCATGGGAAGAAGCACTTCTAAAAGCAGTTCGCTCCCTAGAAATTGGTGCTGACCATTTGTTGCTTGAAGAAGCGGAAAATGCTGACGAAGCAACATTAGAACGCAAGATTTGCTTCCCAGAAGATGATCGTTTATTCTTCCTAGCAGCAGCTTTGCGCCGTGGTCAAACAATCGAACAACTCCACGAGAAAACTAAAATAGATTTATTCTTCTTATATAAATTAAGTAAAACAATCGAACTTGAAAATCGTATCAAAGAAAATCCGCAAAACCAAGAAATTTTGGCAGAAGCGAAACAGGCAGGTTTTTCTGACGCTTTCCTTGCAACTTGTTGGAATGTTGATGAACAAGCGATTTATGACTTAAGAAAAGCGCAAAATCTTTTCCCGGTTTACAAAATGGTTGATACATGTGCCGCAGAATTTGAATCGACAACACCCTATTTTTACAGCACATATGAAGAGGAAAATGAGTCTACACGATCAGCAAAAGAAAGCGTGATTGTACTCGGATCTGGACCGATTCGGATTGGGCAAGGGGTGGAATTCGACTATGCGACAGTGCATTCAGTGTGGGCCATTCAACAAGCGGGCTATGAAGCAATTATCATTAATAATAATCCAGAAACAGTTTCGACTGACTTTAGTATCTCGGACAAACTTTACTTTGAGCCTTTGACATTAGAGGATGTAATGCACGTCATTGAAATCGAACAACCATTAGGAGTTGTCGTGCAATTTGGCGGACAAACAGCGATTAATTTAGCAGACGGTCTAGCAAAACGCGGCGTGAAAATTCTAGGTACAAGTTTAGAAGATACCGACCGCGCGGAAAACCGTGATGCCTTTGAAAAAGCGCTAGAAATCTTACAAATCCCACAACCAGCTGGTAAAACAGCTACATCGGTAGAAGAAGCAATTACAGTAGCGACAGACATTGGCTATCCGGTTCTAGTACGTCCATCTTACGTACTTGGCGGCCGGGCAATGGAAATTGTGGAATCAGAAGAGGCGTTAAAACATTATATGACAAATGCGGTAAAAGTAAATCCAAAACACCCAGTTTTAGTAGACCGTTACGTAAGTGGGCAAGAAGTAGAAGTGGACGCAATCAGTGATGGTGTAAACGTCTTAATTCCAGGAATTATGGAGCACATCGAACGTGCTGGCGTCCATTCAGGAGACTCGATTGCGGTTTATCCAGCGCAACGTTTAAGCATTCAAGTGAAAAACACGATTGTCGATTATACAACGAGATTAGCAACTGGATTAAACATCATCGGGATGCTAAACATTCAATATGTCGTGGACGGCGAAGAAGTTTTTGTTATTGAAGTAAATCCGCGTTCAAGCCGGACGGCGCCATTTTTAAGTAAAATAACGGAAATTCCGATGGCGAATGTGGCGACAAGAGTGATTTTAGGAGAGAATTTAATCGACCTTGGTTACACGCCAGGGCTTGCCCCAGAAAAACAAGAAATTTTTGTTAAAGTGCCAGTGTTCTCTTTCGCGAAATTGCGTAGTGTTGATACATCGCTAGGACCTGAAATGAAATCAACTGGTGAAGTTATGGGTAAAGATGTGACACTTGAAAAAGCACTCTATAAAGGTTTTGTTGCGAGCGGGACAACGATGCATGACTATGGAACCGTACTTTTAACTGTAGCTGACCGCGATAAAGAAGAAGCAGTAGAACTAGCGAAGCGATTTAATCGCATAGGCTTTACCATTATGGCAACCAAAGGAACGGCAAGCACATTAGAAGAAGCAAGCATTCCAGTGTCACAAGTGAAAAAAATTGGTGAGAATCAAGAAACGTTAATTGATTACATCCGAAATGGACAAGTTACGCTCGTAGTAAACACCTTAACAACAGGTAAACGTCCAGAACGTGATGGCTTCCAAATTCGTCGCGAATCTGTCGAAAATGGCATTCCAGTTTGTACATCACTTGATACAGCAGAAGCAATCTTACGTGTACTTGAATCACGCTCTTTTGAACTCGAATCGATGAATGCCAGCGAAGTAAAACAACCGAAATCACGTGTATAAATAGAAGAAACGGGGTGGAACCGTGTTACAGACGGAAATGAAAGTCATTCAGCAAACCGAAATTGCAGATAAAGTATACGAACTAATTTTAACAGGGGAATGTGTAGCAGGCATGTCGCCGGGACAGTTTTTAATGCTGAAACCGAGTCGTTCTGATTTACTTATGAGACGACCGATAAGTATTTGTTCTTACGATAAAACCGCAAAGACATGCATTCTGTTGTACCGGGTAGAGGGTGATGGGACAAGAGATTTCAGTAAACTTTCAGAAGGGGATACTATCGATGTGTTAGGTCCGCTTGGAAAGGGCTTCGATATTGATACTACTCCCGCGCCAAAAACCGCTCTTTTAATCGGCGGCGGAATCGGTGTCCCTCCCATGTACCAGCTCGGCAAAGAGTTAGCTGAAAAAGGCGTACAAGTCATGTTTGTAAATGGGTTCCAATCGGCGAAAGATAGTTTTTATGCACAAGAAATGGCGGAGTATGGCACGGTGCATATTGCGACAGTGGATGGTTCGCTTGGAACACAGGGTTTCGTCACAGATATTACGAAAAATTTCCCAGAAGAACCAGATGTCATCTACAGTTGCGGACCAAAAGCGATGCTCCAAGCAGTGAAAGCTAGTTTTCCAGAAACGAAAACGTATCTTTCATTAGAAGAACGAATGGCTTGTGGCATCGGTGCTTGTTACGCTTGTGTTTGTCCAAAAGCGGATGATACGAACAAGCAATTTAAAGTGTGCGAAGATGGTCCAGTTTTTCGTGCGGATGAGGTGAAGTTATGAACCGATTAGCTGTAGAAATTCCCGGATTATCGCTCAAAAATCCGATTATGCCAGCATCAGGATGTTTTGGCTTCGGACAAGAATATAGCAAATACTATGATTTAAATGAACTTGGAGCGATTATGGCCAAAGCCGTGACGCCAGAACCTAGACTCGGGAATCCCACTCCGCGAGTAGCGGAAACCGCAAGCGGAATGCTGAATGCAATTGGCTTACAAAATCCAGGTCTTGAACATGTTTTAGCGCATGAGCTCCCATTTTTAGAACAATTTGAAACGCCGATTATCGCTAATGTGGCGGGTGCAACGGAGGATGACTATGTCCAAGTCTGCGCCCGAATTGGGGAATCAAAAGCAGTGAAAGCAATCGAACTCAATATTTCCTGCCCCAATGTGAAACACGGGGGTATCGCATTCGGAACAGACCCGGAAGTTGCGCACCGTTTAACGAAAGCCGTGAAAAATGTCGCAAGTGTCCCTGTTTATGTAAAACTATCACCGAATGTAGCGGATATTGTTTCCATCGCGCAAGCAATTGAAGCGGCTGGTGCAGATGGACTGACGATGATTAACACCTTACTTGGCATGCGTATTGATTTAAAAACAAGAAAACCAATCATCGCAAATGGAACAGGTGGTCTTTCTGGTCCAGCGATTAAACCTGTAGCTATCCGGATGATTCACCAAGTCCGCGCGGTAAGTAACATCCCTATCATTGGCATGGGTGGTGTGCAAACAGTAGATGACGTACTAGAATTCTTAATTGCCGGAGCAGATGCAGTCGCAGTAGGCACGATGAATTTTACTGATCCATTTATTTGTCCGAAATTAATTTCCGAATTACCAAAGCGAATGGATGCACTCGGTATTTCTTCCCTACAAGATCTTAAAAAGGAGCGAACAAATCAATGAATAAACCAATTATCGCGCTAGATTTCCAGACTTACGAAGAAGTAGAGACCTTTTTAGCCAAATTTTCAGGAGAAACGCTATCCGTGAAAGTTGGCATGGAACTTTTTTATAGCAACGGTCCAGTCATTGTTGAAAAAATAAAGCAACAAAATCATGAAATCTTCTTAGATTTAAAACTGCATGACATCCCGAACACTGTCAAAAGTGCGATGATTGGCTTGGCAAAACTAGGCGTTGATATGGTTAATGTACACGCGGCTGGTGGGAAGAAAATGATGGAAGCTGCCAAGGAAGGTCTGGAAATAGGTTCTCCAAGTGGCAAACGTCCAAAAATTATCGCCGTAACACAACTGACAAGTACAAGTGAGACAGACATGCAAACGGAACAATTAATAAAAACAAGTCTGCTTGAATCCGTCATGCATTATAGCAATTTATCGAAACAAGCTGGTTTAGACGGTGTCGTTTGCTCCGCGCTAGAAGCAGAAGATATTAAACAACAAAATGGCGCTGATTTTTTACGTGTAACACCAGGCATCCGACTGGCAAGTGACACGGCAGACGATCAAATTCGTGTCGTAACACCAGAAAAAGCACGTTTGATTGGCTCGTCAAACATTGTCGTTGGTCGTTCCATCACGCGCGCAAACGACCCGGTAGCAGCGTATAATCAAGTTTTAAAGGAGTGGAATGCATGAGCATCGAAAAACAAGTAGCTGAGCAATTATTAGAAATTAAAGCTGTATTTTTAAAACCAAATGAGCCTTTCACTTGGGCATCTGGAATTAAATCCCCTATATACTGCGACAATCGCCTAACGCTAGGCTTTCCAAAAGTCCGTCAGTTTATCGCCAAGTCATTAGCCGAAAAAATCAAGCAAACATTTGGTGAAATAGATGTTGTTGCAGGCACCGCGACTGCGGGGATTCCACATGCTGCATGGGTGAGTGATTTACTAGACTTACCAATGGTCTACGTCCGATCAAAAGCTAAAGAACACGGCAAAGGGAATCAAATTGAAGGACCAATTTCTAAAGGGCAAAAAGTAGTGGTAATTGAAGATTTGATTTCGACTGGTGGAAGTTCATTAAAAGCAGTGGAAGCGTTGGAAGAAGCTGGAGCGGAAGTAGTTGGAATCGCGGCCATCTTTACATATGGACTTGCTAAAGGAAAACAATTGCTAGAAGAATCTGGTACAAAACTAGTAACATTAACGAACTACGATGAGCTAATTGAAGTAGCTTTAAATGAAAATTACGTGACTGGTGAAGATATGGAAACATTAAAAGAATGGAAGAAAAACCCAGAAAAATGGGGTAAATAGAAAGAAGCTCACCTTTGTTACGGGTGAGCTTCTTTTTCGATTAATATACTTTATAACTTTCACCAGTTTGTGCACCAAAGACGCTTTTTTCAAACGCACGAGCGACTTTTGCAGCTGGAACGGGAACGAATCCTTGGAAAAATGATTCTAGTTTGTCCCAAGATTCTTCTAATACATTCGGACTCACTGTATTAATCCGAATTCCACGCGGCATTTCAATCGCAGCAGATTTTGCGAAAGCTGTAACCGCGCCATTTGCCATCGCAGCAGAAGCCCCTTGGACGATTGGATCTTCCATCATAATCCCAGTAGTAAGGGTGAAGCTTCCTTTATCATTCAATGAGTCAATGCCCAGTAAAACTAAATTAATTTGACCACCTAATTTACTACTAATTGTTACCGCATTTTTCTCAGGAGTTAATTCTGTTAAAGGAGAAAAAGTGGCGCTTCCAGTGGCTGAAACAATCGCGTCTACTTTTCCGACCTGTTCGTACATTTTTTTGATACTATCAATACTCGTAATATCCACCGTCACATCACCACTATGTCTACCAGCAGTAATCACTTCGGCTTTTTTCTCCAAACGATCTTTCACCGCAGATCCAAGTGTACCAGAAGCCCCAATTAATAAAATTTTCATTCCTCTATCATCCTTCCAATAAAAAAGTAAAGTCAGTACACATCTACCCTAAAATTAGAAAGAAAAAACGGCTCCACGAAGGAACCGTTAATTTTTTAACTCTAAAACGAGCTTTTCATCAGGTGTAACGAAATAAGTCGTTTGGTTATCATAAATGACATAACCAGGCTTGGCACCATTTGGTTTTTTCACGTGTTTTACAAGCGTGCCGTCGACGGGGACTGTTGCTGAAAGGCGCGCTTTCGAATAATAGGCGGCAATCATTGCGGCTTCTGTAATCGATGTCTCATCTGGATTATTCGATTGAATCACCACATGCGAACCAGGCAAATCTTTCACGTGGAACCAGTATTCATTATTCCTAGCTAATTTATTCGTTAAATAATCATTTTGTTTATTATTTTTTCCGACTAAAATCGTTAAGCCGGTCGAAGAAGTATATTTTTCTGGAGCAGGTAAAGTCGCTTTTTTACGGCTGCCTTTTTTCTGTTTGTAACGAAGATAGCCTTGTTCAGCGAGTTCTTGGCGGATTTCTTCCACATCTTGCGGGCCGGACGTTTCTAGTTGGGATTCCACAGATTCTAGGTAAGTGATTTCTTCTTTTGTGAGTGCGATTTGCTCTTTCACTACTTCGACGGCATTACGCAGTTTTTGGTAACGGCTAAAGTAACTTTGGGCATTGGCGGATGGTGTTTTTCTAGTATCAAGCGGAATCGTCATTTTCTTCATATCATCGTAAAAGTTTTCGACGGTAATTTCTTCCATCCCACGTTCCATTAAATGCAGGTTGGCAGTTAGAAGTTCGCCTTGGATACGATAAACATCTGCTTTTTCTGTTTCGAGTAAAGTATTTTCGAGTTTTTCGATTTTCAGTCTACTGCGAGCCAGTTCATTAGATAATAGTTTTTCCAAATCATGCGCGAATTGGTGAACGCGATCACGACGCGCTTTACCGATATAAAAATGGTCTAGAAGAGTACTCAAGTTGGCGAATTCCGTAATCTCCGCATCGACATGACGGAGCGAGAAGAAATAGTAATCTTCTTTATTTTGGATGCGCCACTCGTTTGGAACAGCGGCACTTCCTAGATGGTCGTTCACAAGTCCCATTACTTCAAAAAAGGCGGCGACAAGCGAATCTGCCGTTAAGTTTCCAGCGCGAAACACAATTTCACGAGCAAGCAAAGGGCTGAATCCCGCAAAGTTTTGAACGAGTTGTTTATCAATTCGACCTGCTGAGAAATCCAGTCTATCCAGAATCTGCTCCGAAGTAACCTCGAATGGATTCAGTTTATCCGTTGCTGGTGGTAAAACATACGTCGCTCCCGGCAAAAGTGTTCGGTAGCTATTTTGCGCTGGGGAAACGTGTTTAATACAATCAACAATCACGTTTTTCGCACGGTCAACAAGGGTGATATTACTATGCCGTCCCATAATTTCTACAAATAAATCACAAAAACGGTTTTCGCCGATGTCATCTTTGCCACGAATACTAAATTGTAAAATCCGTTCATTAGGAAGTTGCGTAATCGACTCAATAATTGCACCTTCTAAATATTTCCGCAGTAACATACAAAACATCGGCGGTGTTGCTGGGTTTTCAGGAATATCATCTGTCCACTGAATGCGCGCATAGCTAGGATGCGAGGAAATAAGTAGACGTTTATTTTCACGGTTTTTTCGAATATATAAAACAAGTTCATGCGAAAACGGTTGGTGGATCTTCATAATGCGACCACTTTCTCCGTGCTCGGCAAGTTCTTCGGTCATTGCTTTTAAAAACATTGCATCAAACGCCATTAGTTATTCATTCCTTTGTGAGTTAGTTACTTTCTATTTTAACATACATTCCGAAAATGTATTGTATGCAAGGAGTAGCTTTGGTATAATAAGAAGTCAGAACAAATTTCAAGTAATCTTAGAGGGAACTTTAAGTTATGAAAGGTGTCTTGCCAAATGGTGAAAAGCATGACGGGATTTGGGCGTGCCACAAAAGAATTTGAAGCGTTCAAAGTAACCATTGAATTAAAAGCAGTCAACCACCGCTACTCCGAATTCCTTTTTCGGATGCCAAAGCAACTCGCTTATTTAGAAGGGAAATTAAAAAAAACTATAAGTAAGCAAATCAAACGTGGTAGAATTGAAGTTTTCTTTTCCATCACGGGAGAGCAAATCGCAAAACGTGAACTACATATTGACTGGGACCTCGCAGACAGCTATTACCGTTTTATCAAACAAGCAAGCGCTAGATATGAATTACAAGAATTACCAACTATGGGTGATTTACTGCAAGAACAAGCCTATCTTTCTATTGAGGAAGAAGTGGAAGCAAGTAGCGAACTAGAGCGATTAGTTTTAGAAACACTAGCCCGCGCAACCGAGCGACTGGATGAGATGAGAAGTATGGAAGGAGCAGAACTGCTGCTTTATTTCAAACAACATCTCGCCGCACTTGAGAATAGCTTGGAGATCATCCAAGCTGAAATTCCAAATACAGAAAAACATTATCAAGAAAAAATCGAAACACGTTTACAAAACGTTGTAGGCGACCAATTTGATCCAAGTATCGTTCTTACCGAAGTCGCAATGCTACTTGAAAAGGCAGATATTAACGAAGAAGTCGAACGAACAAAGAGCCATTTAAAGCAATTTTATGGTATTATTTTACTCGAAGAACCAATCGGACGAAAGCTAGATTTTCTGATTCAAGAGATGAACCGCGAAGTCAACACGATTGGCTCCAAAGCTAGTTCTCTAAAAATCACTGAACAAGTGGTAGAAATGAAAACGACGCTTGAAAAAATTCGAGAACAAGTGCAAAATGTGGAATGATATGCAGGAGGGGAAATGATGACAGAAAGAGGACTGTTAATTGTACTTTCAGGTCCATCTGGAGTAGGTAAAGGAACTGTTCGGGAAGCTGTTTTTAAAGATCCGGAAACAAGTTTTGATTATTCTATTTCTATGACAACGCGTCTTCCGCGTGAAGGCGAACAAGACGGGGTCGATTATTATTTTCGTTCAAGAGAAGTTTTTGAACAAGCTATCAAAGACGGAAAAATGTTAGAATATGCAGAGTACGTCGGTAATTATTACGGCACTCCGCTTGAATATGTCGAGGAAAAACTTGCCGCAGGAGTGGATATTTTTCTCGAAATTGAAGTGCAAGGAGCAATGCAAGTTCGAAAAGCGATGCCAGAAGGAATTTTCATTTTCTTAACGCCACCAGATTTATCCGAACTAAAAAACCGGATTATCGGTCGCGGCACAGAATCGATGGAAGTTGTCGAGGAACGCATGGAAACAGCTAAGAAAGAAATCGAAATGATGGCGTCTTATGATTATGCTGTGGTGAATGATGTTGTAGCAAACGCCGTACAAAAAATCAAAGGCATCGTCGAAACAGAACACTTAAAAACTGAGCGAGTAATTCATCGCTACAAAAAAATGTTGGAGGGATTACAATGATGTTATATCCATCAATTGATAATTTATTGTTAAAAATCGACTCAAAATATTCGCTAGTTACAGTGGCTGCTAAACGCGCACGCTACATGCAACTGGAAAATGATAAAGGCGTATTGCCGAGCTACCAATCCGACAAATTTGTTGGGAAAGCGTTAGAAGAAATTCACGCTGGAAAATTAGTTTTACAAAACGATGATAAATAAGCTTAACTGCTCCGCTTTCCTGCGGAGCTTTTTTGTTAGCCACAAGTGCAATAAAAATAAGCTGAAATCTAGTTTCTTCATGGTTTTGTCCTGTCTTAATTTAAGGTATAATAGAATTAATGATTTTTTATATTAAAAATGAGGTGACTTATCAATGCAAGGAAAAAATATCTTACTCGCAGTGTCCGGTGGCATTGCTGTTTATAAAGCAGTCGCACTTACAAGTAAATTAACGCAAGCGGGTGCAAACGTTAAAGTAATGATGACAGCACATGCACAAGAATTTGTTCCACCGCTTTCGTTCCAAGTATTATCTAAAAATGATGTATACACAGATACATTTGACGAAAAAAAATCAAGTGTAGTCGCACATATTGATTTAGCCGATTGGGCCGATTTAGTAATCGTTGCACCTGCAACTGCAAATGTGATTGGTAAAATGGCAAATGGCATCGCGGATGATATGGTAACGACAACCATTCTTGCAACAGAGGCACCAGTTTGGGTAGCACCAGCAATGAATGTCCACATGATTCAGCATCCAGCAGTTATTCGGAATATTAATCGATTATACGCAGACGGTGTCCGTTTTATCGAGCCAGAAGAAGGTTACTTAGCTTGTGGCTACGTTGGTCGCGGTCGTCTTGAAGAACCAGAAAAAATCGTTCTTCGTATTGCTGAATTTTTTCAAGAAGATAAAAACCTCCTTCAAGGGAAAAATGTGCTAGTAACAGCCGGCGCAACTCGCGAAAAATTAGATCCAGTACGCTATTTCACCAACCATTCAACTGGGAAAATGGGCTTTAGCATAGCAGAATCTGCGGCGCGTCACGGTGCGAATGTTACACTAATTACTACAAGTAAGGCACTTCCCGTACCGCATGGAGTAGAAGCAATCTATGTCGAATCGGCAGAGGAAATGCATCAAGCTGTGAATGAACGTAAAGTGTCACAAGATATTTTTGTGATGACCGCAGCAGTTGCCGATTACACGCCAGCGCAAGTCTCAGACCAAAAGATTAAAAAACAACCTGGTGATTTTACAATAGCAATGAAACGAACCAAAGATATTTTACTCGAAATCGGTCAACATAAAACTTCGGAGCAAGTCGTGATTGGCTTTGCCGCTGAAACAGAAAATGTAGAAGCAAACGCACGTAAAAAACTAACCTCCAAAAATGCCGATATGATTGTTGCCAACAATATTAGTGAGGCCGGAGCAGGCTTTTCCGGTGACACGAATATCGTGACATTTTACCGGAAAGATGGTTCCAGTGAAGCGTTACCGATACTAGACAAAAAAGAAGTTGCTGAACATATCATCAAAGAAGCCGCTAACTTTTTAAGGAAGTGAACGAATGATTAATATTGCGAAAGTAATTGTGGACGTTCCAGCCATGCAAGTGGATCGTCCATTTGACTACTATATTCCAGAAGATTTAGAAGAACTTATTCGTCCAGGTATGCGAGTAAGTGTCCCATTTGGAAATCGTAAAATACAAGGATTTGTCATTGCTCTTGGAGAAACAGAAGAAAATCCCAAATTAAAAGGCATTGACGGGGTGATGGATTTAGCCCCCGTTTTAAATGAAGAATTGATGGAGCTAGGCGATTGGTTAGCAGAAGATACGCTGAGTTTCCGGGTGTCTGCTTACCAAGCCATGTTACCAGCCGCGCTACGAGCAAAATATGAAAAATATTTTTTGCGCTTAGATGAGGAAAACGAAGAACTAGAACAGCTATTTGAAGGTTATGAAACGCTTGATTGGAAAGTAGCCGAAGCACGTGGTTTGCTCAAACAAATTGGCAAATGGGTGCGAGAAGGCAGCGTCGAAGTTGTCTACCAAGTGAAAAATAAAATCACCAACAAAAAAGTTCGCGTTGTGAGCTGCCTAAAAGCACCACACCAACTAGCTGAAATAATAGAAGATATGCCGAAAAATGCCAAAGCACAATCACGTGTACTCGCATTTTTTCAAGCTCTTGAAGGCAACGAAATTACAGCAGCCGAGTTAAAAAAACAAGCGGAAACAACTGATGCAACGATTAAAAAATTAGTTGATTTAGGGATGCTTTCCATTCAAGAAAAAATTATTTCGCGGGATCCCTATGAAAACCACCAATTTGAAAAAAGTGAATCGCTTCAGTTATTACCAGATCAACAAACAGCTTGTAAGAAAATCACCGCAGCAACTGGTCAAGAAACATTCCTAATACACGGGGTTACCGGAAGCGGAAAAACCGAAATCTATTTACAAACTATCGAAGCAAAATTAAAAGAAGGCAAAGAAGCCATCGTTTTAGTACCAGAAATTTCCCTTACTCCGCAAATGGTAGAGAGATTCAAAAGTCGTTTTGGAAGCGAGGTAGCGGTACTGCACAGTGCACTTTCTTCCGGTGAAAAATACGACGAATGGCGTAAAATTGAACGTAAAGAAGCGCGCGTTGTCGTTGGGGCTCGCTCCGCCGTATTTGCACCGTTTGAAAATCTCGGCATTATTATTATCGACGAAGAGCACGAAGCGAGTTACAAACAAGAAGATAATCCGCGTTACCACGCAAGAGATGTAGCCATTTGGCGTGCAACAAAATATCAATGTCCAGTAGTTCTCGGAAGCGCCACGCCGTCCCTTGAATCTTTTGCTAGAGCGAAGAAGGGCGTGTATACGTTAATCGAACTTCCTAGCCGGGTTAATGATCGGGCGATGCCAGAAGTGAGCGTTGTCGACATGCGCGAAGAATTACGCAAAGAAAACCGCACCGAATTTTCGACTGAATTGCTAGAAAAAATCAAAGATCGAATTGCCAAAAAAGAACAAACGGTTTTAATGCTAAATCGCCGTGGCTACTCCTCCTTTGTGATGTGCCGTGATTGTGGTTATGTTGTGGAATGTCCGAACTGCGATATTTCGCTCACCTATCACCAATCGAGCAACCAAATGAAATGCCATTACTGCGGACATGAAGAACGTGTTCCGCAAAAATGTCCGAGCTGCGAGGGCGAGCATATTCGTTATTTTGGCACAGGTACACAAAAAGTAGAAGAAAGTCTAACCAAATTAATTCCAGAAGCGCGCGTCATCCGGATGGACGTTGATACAACTAGAACAAAAGGTGCCCATGAAAAATTACTCAAAAGCTTCCGCAATCACGAAGCCGATATTTTACTTGGAACACAAATGATTGCTAAAGGACTAGATTTTCCAGATATTACTTTAGTAGGCGTATTGAATGCTGACACAATGCTTCATTTACCAGACTTTCGCGCTTCGGAACGAACTTTCCAGCTCCTCACTCAAGTAAGCGGGAGAGCAGGTCGACATGAGCGGACAGGGGAAGTCATCGTTCAAAGCTATAACCCAGAACATTACAGTATTGAATTCGCCAAAAAACATGATTTCATCGGTTTTTATAACCACGAAATGCAACTGCGGAAAATGGGTTCATACCCGCCATTTTATTACTTAACAATGATTAATGTCAGCGATGAAAATGAAATGAAAGCGATTCGAACCATTCAAGAAATGGCCCAGTTCTTACGAGGGAAGCTCGGCCCAGACGCCGTGATTCTGGGCCCTGTTCCTAGTACAATCACTAGAATTAAAAATAAATATCGCTACCAGTGCATCATTAAATATAAAATCGAACCAAACTTAAAAAAAGAACTAAAAACATTAATTACCCATTATCAAAAAGACCAACAAAAAGGTCTAACAATAACTATTGACGTACAGCCTTACGTACTAATGTAAAAGGAGCAAACCAATGACTAAAATTATTTTTATGGGAACGCCAGAATTTTCTGTCCCTGTTTTAACGCAATTAGCCAGCACATATGATGTAGTTGCAGTTGTGACACAGCCAGATCGCCCAGTTGGACGCAAACGAGTTTTAACACCACCGCCAGTAAAAAAAGCTGCTTTAGAACTAGCTATTCCAGTCTACCAACCAGAAAAATTACGGACATCTAGCGAATTAGAAGAACTAATTGCCCTAGAAGCCGACCTGCTTGTAACAGCAGCTTACGGACAAATTTTACCAAATAGTTTACTTGAATCACCAAAGCATGGCGCGATTAATGTGCATGCATCTCTTTTGCCGGAGTATCGCGGGGGTGCTCCTGTACACTACGCGCTGCTTGACGGGAAAACGGAGACAGGCGTTACCATTATGTATATGGTAGAGAAATTGGATGCTGGGGATATGATTAGCCAGCGTAAAATCCCCATCACAGATGAAGATAATACTGGCACAATGTTTGATAAATTAAGCATATTAGGCGCAGAATTATTGATGGATACATTACCCGACTTTTTAGCAGGAAAAATAACTGCTACTCCACAAGACCCTGAAAAGGTGACCTTTGCACGCAATATTTCTAGAGAACAAGAAAAAATCGACTGGACAAAACCAGGGCGTACTATCTTTAATCAAATTCGGGGATTATCTCCTTGGCCAGTGGCTTATACAACACTGGAAGAAAAACCATTTAAAATATGGGAAGCTACTTATGAAGATACAAAAGAGGGCGGCGAACCAGGTGCCATTTTAGCAGATAAAACAACGCTTAAAATCGTAGCAGGCGACGGCACGCTCATCGTACCAACAGTAATCCAACCAGCAGGAAAACCGAAGATGGATGTTCACTCATTCATGACCGGAGCTGGCAGAAATTTAAGCAAGACGACAAGGTTTGGTGAATAAATGAAAAAACAAAAAACAGTTCGTGCGATTGCATTAGAACTCATCATTAAAATCGAAAATAATCAATCATACAGCCACTTATTAATTAATGACGCATTAAAAAAACAAAAGCTAAATCCGCTTGATAAAGGCCTTTTGACTGAACTAGTATACGGTACAACGCAACGTAAAATTACACTTGATTACTACTTAGCACCATTTTTAAATAAAGAACCCGACAACTGGGTGAAAAACCTACTAAGAATGTCCGTCTATCAATTAACCTATTTAGATAAAGTTCCTGAACACGCGATTTTAAATGAAGCAGGGGATATTGCGAAAAATATGGGGCACCAAGGTGTAACTAAATTCGTCAACGGGGTGCTGCGTAATGTTATCCGAAAAGGAGTACCAAGTATAGATGCAATCAAAGACCCTGTGCAAAAAATCGCTGTTGAGACAAGTCTGCCAGAATGGTTAGCAAAAAGGTGGGCAGATCAATATGGCATCGAACAACTGCGCGAAATTGGTCTCGCTTTCTTAGTCGCACCGCACCAAAGTATCCGCGTCAACCAAACAGAAATTCCTACTGAACAACTTATTAAAGAGCTAAATGACCAAGGAATTACCGTGACACGTAATGAATTTATTGAGGAAGCATTACTTGTTGAAAAAGGGTCTGTAGCAGAAACCAAAGCATATAAAGACGGTAAATGTAGCATCCAAGACGAAAGCTCAATGCTTGCAGCTTATGCGCTTCAACTAGAAGACAATTTGACCGTATTAGATGCTTGTGCGGCTCCGGGCGGGAAAACAACCCATATCGCGGAGAAAATGCATGGCACGGGTATGGTTCATGCGCTTGATATTCACGAAAAGAAAACCAAACTAATTGATGAGGCCGCCAAACGATTGCAGCTACTCAATATTCGTACGGCACATTTAGATGCAAGAACAGCGAGTACTATGTTTGAGCCAGAAACATTTGACCGTATTTTAGTGGATGCTCCGTGCTCCGGCTTTGGTGTTCTTCGCAGAAAACCAGACATCAAATATGCGAAAACAGAAAAAGATATCCACAAATTAGCAGAAATTCAATTAGCGATTTTAGATGATGTTAGCCAATTAGTAAAAGAAAATGGTATATTAGTTTATAGTACTTGTACCATTGACAAGGAAGAAAATGAAACGGTTCTTCGCGCTTTCTTAGAAAAACATCCAGATTTTACACTAGAACCAGTAGTACTCCCTGAAAAATTGGCGCAAATCAAGAAGGACGATTTTATTCAACTTTTACCAACAGATATTGGAAGCGATGGTTTCTTCGTTTCTAGCCTTAGAAAAGTGAAGTCCTGAAAAATAGTGAGGTGCTTTTAAAATGCATGCAGAATTTAGAACAGATAGAGGCAGAATAAGACATCATAATGAAGACAACGGCGGCGTTTTTGAAAATAAAGATAACCAGCCGATTGTCATTGTTGCAGATGGCATGGGCGGTCACCGGGCAGGAGACGTGGCGAGCGAAATGGCTGTTCGTCTACTAAGCGACGCATGGAAAGAAACGACCGCGCTTTTGACAGCAGAAGAAATTGAAACTTGGTTGCGAAAAACAATCCAAGAAGTCAATAAAGAAATTGTCCTTTATGCGGAAAGTGAAATGGATCTTAATGGTATGGGGACAACACTTGTTGCAGCAATTATGGCGCAGTCACAAGTCGTTATCGCTAACGTAGGAGATAGCCGAGGTTATTTACTTCAAAATCATGTCTTACGTCAGCTAACCGAAGATCATTCACTAGTACATGAACTCCTTAGAACAGGTGAAATCAGCAAAGAAGATGCCATGAATCATCCGCGGAAAAATATCCTTTTACGTGCACTCGGTGTAGAAGGGAAAGTAGAAGTAGACACATTTGTTGTCCCTTTTCAAACGAGCGACACGTTACTACTTTGTTCCGATGGTTTAACGAATATGGTTCCAGAAACAGAAATGGAAGAAATTTTAAAAAGTAAACGAACTCTTTCTGAAAAAGCAGATGTATTTATTACAAAAGCTAATTCTTATGGGGGAGAAGATAATATTACTGTGCTGTTAGTCGAACGAGATCTGACGCAGAAAGGGAGGGATGCTTCATGATGATTGGTAAGCGATTAAGCGATCGATATAAGATTTTACATGCAATAGGCGGCGGCGGAATGGCCAATGTGTACTTGGCGCATGATATTATTCTTGATAGAGATGTTGCAGTGAAAATTTTACGAATCGATTTGGCAGATGAAAGCAACCTTATTCGTCGGTTCCAACGAGAAGCTCAATCAGCAACAAGTCTCGTTCACCCTAATATTGTTAGTGTGTACGATGTTGGTGAAGAAAATGATTTACACTATATTGTAATGGAACATGTAGATGGGATGGATTTAAAACAGTACATTCACGAAAATCATCCAATCAGTTATGAAAAAGCAGTAGATATTATGCTGCAAATCGTTTCTGCGGTAGCAATCGCCCATCAACATCACATTATCCACCGTGACTTAAAACCGCAAAATATTTTAATTGATCATGATGGTGTCGTGAAGATTACAGATTTTGGTATTGCAATGGCACTTTCAGAAACATCTATTACACAAACGAATTCTTTACTAGGTTCGGTGCATTACTTATCCCCAGAACAAGCACGTGGCGGAATGGCAACACAAAAATCAGATATCTATTCACTTGGCATTGTGTTATACGAACTATTAACTGGAAAAGTACCTTTTGACGGGGAGTCAGCAGTTTCTATAGCTATTAAGCATCTGCAAGCAGACATCCCATCCGCAAGAGAACAAAATCCAGAAATTCCACAAAGCTTAGAAAATATTATCATTAAAGCAACGGCGAAAGATCCATTTTTACGTTACCAAAACGCGGAAGAAATGGAAAAAGACTTGCAAACTTGTTTAAATAAAGACCGTTTGAACGAGCCAAAATATGTTTTCCCAACAGATGATGGTGATACAAAAGCAATTCCAATCATCGCAACAAAAGATACGATGCAAAACCTTGATAAAACGATTGTTCCAGAAGGAAAAGTAGCCGCTGCCGAAGTAGTTCCTGAGGAGAAAAAAGATAAGAAAAAGAAAAAAATGAGCAAGAAAAAGAAAATTGCTCTCATTGTTTCTTCTGTCATTATCATTTTTATCATCGGTATTTTACTACTGTGGCTTTTAGGCAAGAGCCCTGATGAAGTCGCTGTGCCGGACGTTTCTGGTAAAACGGAAGACCAAGCAGTGGCGTTACTTCAAAAAGAAGGCTTTGTCATAGGTAAAACAGCAGAAAAAAATAGTGATGAAGTAGATGAGGGGAAAGTAATTAATACCGACCCAGAAGCTGGAGAAATGAAAGAAAAAGGAACAAAAATCAATTTATTCGTAAGCATTGGTTCTAAAAAAATAACCATGGATGACTATACAGGAAGAAGTTACACAGATACAAAAGCTTTACTTGAAGAACAGGGATTTAAAAATATTTCTTCGGAGGAAGCTTATAGTTCAGAAATTGAAAAAGGCTTAATTATTAGCCAAACACCGACACAAGGAACAGAAGTAGTCGCTAAATCAACAGATGTGAAATTCGTCGTAAGTAAAGGTGCAGAGCCAATTACACTGAAAGATTTACGAGGTTATACTAAAACAGCAGTAGAAGATTATGCTTCACCACTTGGGCTAAAAGTTTCAAGTAAAGAAGAGAACTCAAGTACAGTGGAAAAAGGACAAGTTATTTCACAGTCCCCATCAGCTGGAACAGCAATGAACTCTGGTGATACAATCGAGATTGTCATTTCTGCTGGACCAAAAGAAAAACAAGTAAAAGAAGTAACTAAAACATTTAACATCCCTTATACACCAAGTGATGAAGAAAACCCACAACCACAGAAAATTCAAATCTACATTCAAGATAAAGACCATAGCATGACTAGCGCTTACCGAGAAATGAGCATTACACAAAATACCTCGGTAGAAATAACTTTCCAAATTGAAGAAGGTTCTAGCGCAGGCTATAAAATTATCAGTGATGATAAAGTAATCGATGAAGGTACAGTCCCTTATCCAAATTAAAAATAGAACGGAGGAAATGTGCTGGAAGGACAAATTATCAAAGCGTTGAGCGGATTTTACTATGTATTTTCGGAAGGAAAAGTATATCAATGTCGAGCAAGAGGGAATTTTAGAAAACGAAATATTTCTCCACTTGTAGGCGATGATGTAGAATTTCAAATAGAAAATAAAACAGATGGTTATATTTTAGATGTAATGTCCCGGGAGAATGCCCTTGTACGGCCTCCCGTGGCAAACATTGATATTGCGATTTTGGTTTTTTCAGCAGTAGAGCCAGATTTTTCCACGAATCTTGCGGATCGTTTTTTAGTAGCTATTGAGAAGGAAGATATCAAGCCAGTTATTTGCATTAGTAAAATGGACTTGGCATCAGAATCTGAAAAAGAGCAAATTGCTGTTTACAAAGACATTTACGAAGCGATTGGCTATGATGTTTTTGTTACGAATGATGAACCGGATAAAGAAGCAATTAAAGACTATATTAGTGGGAAAACAGCAGTAATCGCCGGGCAATCTGGTGTAGGAAAGTCGACACTCCTAAATAGCCTAAATAGTGACCTAACATTAAAAACAGCAGAGATTTCGAATTCACTTGGTCGCGGAAAACATACAACGAGACACGTCGAACTGATGCCGATTGGCGATGGATTTGTCGCTGATACGCCTGGCTTTAGTTCTATCGAATGGGATGACTTACAACCTGAAACATTACAATTTTGCTTTCCAGAAATAGAAGATCGACGTAGTGGTTGTAAATACCGTGGCTGTATGCACGAAAACGAACCTAGTTGTGCAGTGAAAACAGCTGTTGAAGCAAATGAAATAGCAGAATTTCGTTACAAACACTATATCCAAATTTTACAAGAATTAAAAAACAGAAAGCCGAGGTATTAAGAATGGGAAAAATAGCTCCTTCGATTTTAAGTGCAGACTTTGCAACTCTTGCAAGAGATATTAAAGAAGTAGAAAATTGCGGTGCAGATTACATCCATATTGACGTTATGGATGGACATTTCGTTCCAAATATTACATTTGGACCTGCTGTTGTCCAAGCCATTCGTCCAGAAACGAAACTACCACTTGATGTTCATTTAATGATTGAAAACCCGGATACATACATTCCAGAGTTTGCAAAAGCGGGTGCAGACTACATTACCGTGCATGTCGAAGCTTGTACGCATCTTCATCGCACATTACAATTAATCCGTTCTTATGGTGTGAAAGCCGGAGCAGTACTTAACCCAGCGACACCAATCGATGTTTTACAACATGTTTTAAATGAACTGGATATGGTCTTATTTATGACAGTAAATCCTGGTTTTGGCGGGCAAAAATTCATCCCAGAAGTACTAGAAAAAATTAGTGCTTTCAAGGAAATTGTGGATAAAAAAGGCTTAGATATCGAAATTGAAGTAGATGGCGGCGTGGATCATGAAACGGCAAAATTATGCCGTGATGCCGGAGCAAATGTATTTGTAGCTGGTAGTTACATTTATGGAAATAAAAATCGCCAAACACCAATTGATAAATTACGTGCCATTGTAGGCGAGTAAACAAATAGTAGGGCTGGGACCTCTGTTCCAGCCTTATTTATTAGGGAAGAAGGGGTTACAAGTATGAAAACAATTAATATCATGGTTGGTGGACCTGCGTCCGAAATTCCTGATTTAGCACAATATACGAGCGGAGAGATTAGTTGGATTGGCGTAGACCGCGGAGCTAAACGGTTATTAGACCGAGGCATAATACCTACTATTGCGATGGGGGATTTTGATTCGCTCTCTAAAGAAGAGCTAACTTATTTGAAAACAAAAGTAGCAGATGTACTTGAATTTCCAGCTGAAAAAGATGAAACAGATACAGAAATTGGATTAAGCTGGGCAATGGAGCAAAAACCGGATAAGATACGTATTTTTGGTGCAACAGGAGGCCGCTTAGACCATCTACTTGCAAATCTAATGATGTTGACCAAACCAAAATTTTTAAGCGCTGTGCCAGTTGTAGAAATGATTGACCGCTATAACTACATCAAAATGTATACGCCAGGTAGCTATACCATTGAAAAACTGCCAGATAAAAAGTATGTCGCATTTACAACAATGAGAGACGTTACAGGACTGACACTAAAAGGATTCGCCTACCCACTCGAAAATGCTACTTACCCAGTAGGCTCAGCTCTATCAAGTAATGAGTTTGTGGGACAAATGGGAGAGTTTTCCTTTAAAAGTGGAATGATTTTATTAACACAAAGCAATGATTAAAATGAAATGCAGGTGCACGTGGCCTGTATTTTTTTATTTTAAGGCAAAGAAAAAATGCACCGACATAATTGTCGCTGCACTTGATTTCTCCTTCAATTAAACGCGTTCCACTTTACCAGATTTAAGCGCACGAGCAGATACCCAAACTTTTTTAGGTTTGCCGTTAACCAGAATCCGTACTTTTTGCAAGTTAGCTTTCCAAGTACGTTTGCTGGAGTTCATTGCGTGGGAACGTTTGTTACCGGAACGTGATTTGCGGCCTGTAATAACACATTCTTTAGCCATAGTTTACCCCTCCTTACAGAGCTCTTCGGATAATTTATTTAAAATAACCTATCCATTTGTTTTTCATACACTAGAATAATTTATCATAAACAAGTATACTTTGCAAGAGGATATGCGAAAATAGTGCAAAGAATTTTTACTTGACAGCATAAAAGTAGCTTTAATCAGGCAAATTTAGGATATGCTTTCCAAAGGGCCGTGATTATAGTAAAATAGGTAGGGACAACTTTACTATCAAATAAAATCAAAATAAAAAAATAATCGAACGAGAATATAATCCGTAGGGAGGAATATAGAATGGCAATTGAAATCGACACAAAGCTAGGCAAAATTGACATTACTAGTGACGTTATTGCAACAATCGCTGGTGGAGCTGCCGAAGAAAATTTTGGCATCGTTGGAATGGCAAGTAGACATCAAATCCGTGATGGTTTAACAGATATTCTTAGAAGAGAAAATTATACTAAAGGTGTAATCGTTAGACAAGAAGAAGAAGGTATACATATTGACATGTATATCATTGTTAGTTTTGGAACTAAAATATCCGAAGTTGCACATAACGTTCAAGAACGCGTCAAATACACACTAGAAAAAACACTCGGTATTACAGTGGAATCAGTGAATATTTATGTTCAAGGTGTCCGAGTAATCAAGGAATCTTAAGGAGGATTATGTAAGTGAGTATATATCAGTTAGACTCAGAGAAATTTGCAGCAATGATAGCGCTTGGAGCAGAGAATTTAGCAAAAAATGCTGATTTTGTAGATTCATTGAATGTCTTCCCGGTTCCAGATGGCGACACGGGAACGAATATGAACCTATCGATGACAAGTGGAGCAGAAGAAGTTGCGAAAAATGACAAAGAAACAATTAGTGCCGTTGGAGCCAACTTGGCTAAAGGCTTACTAATGGGTGCCCGTTGGAACTCTGGTGTTATTTTATCCCAACTTTTCCGAGGATTTTCTAAAGCGATTGAAAACAAAGAAACCTTAAATGCGGAAGAATTTGCTGGTGCTTTTGTTAAAGGCGTGGAAACTGCCTACAAAGCTGTTATGAAACCTGTGGAAGGAACAATCTTAACCGTAGCTCGTGAAGCCGCAAAAGCCGGAGTTGCAGCAGCAAATGAACATCAGGATATCGAATTAGTGATGGAAGCTATTTTAAAACAAGGAAAAGTAGCTTTAGAAAAAACACCAGATTTACTTCCAGTTTTAAAAGAAGTTGGTGTTGTAGATAGTGGTGGTCAAGGTCTTATCATTATTTATGAAGGATTTTATGGCGCACTAACTGGCAAAATGGCCGAAGCTCCTGATTATATGGCATCTATGGGTGAACTAATCAATGCCGAACATCATCGTCATGTGCAAGACTTTATGTCAACTGAAGATATTCATTTTGGTTACTGTACTGAAATTATCGTAAAAATCAATGAAAACAAACCAGGTCAAAAACCTTTTGATGAAGAACAGTTCCGTCAAGATTTAAGTAAACTTGGTGATTCTTTACTTGTAGCTGCGGATGATGAAGTAGTAAAAGTACATGTCCATGTGGAACATCCAGGTGAAGTGCTAAACTACGGCCAACAATACGGTAGTCTACTTAAAATGAAAGTGGAAAATATGCGTGAACAGCATAATGAAATTGTTGGTGATGACAAAGCACCAGCGAAAGAAAAAGCGGCTTACGGTATTGTTACTGTTTCAGCTGGAGAAGGATTGAAGAAACTATTTGAGAGCATGGGTGTATCTGTTGTTCTTTCAGGTGGTCAAACAATGAATCCAAGTACAGAAGATATTGTAAAAGCAATTGAATCAGCCAATGCAGAACAAGTTTTTGTTCTTCCAAATAATAAAAATATCCAAATGGCTGCGGAACAAGCAGCGCAAATTCTAGGAGATGATAAAGTGCAAATCATCCCTACAAAAACAATTCCACAAGGACTTACTGCTGTTCTTTCATTCCAAGCAGATCAAGATTTCTTAGCTAATGCAGAAGCAATGAAAGCAGCAATTGAAGACGTAGCAAGTGGCCAAGTAACGACAGCCGTTCGTGATACAACGGTAGAAGGTGTAGAAATCAAAAAAGACAGCTTCATCGGTATGGTCGAAGGTAAAATCAAAGTTAGCTGTGCAACATTAGAAGAAGCCGCTTACGAAACACTAGAAAAACTACTTGATGACGATAGCGAAATCGTTACAATCATTGTTGGTGAAGATTCAGATACTACAAAAGCAGAAACACTTGCTGATAAAGTAACAGAAGCATTCCCAGATGTCGAAGTAGAAATTCACGAAGGTGACCAACCAGTTTATCCGTATATATTTGCTGTAGAATAAAGACGCCTAATTAAATGGATAGAAGAAAGGATGATTTTAGTGAAATTTAATAGCGTATTTGATATTATTGGTCCAGTAATGATTGGTCCGTCAAGTTCTCATACTGCCGGTGCTAGTCGTATTGGTGCCATTGCACGAGCTGTTTTTAATGAACAACCATCCCAAGTAGATATTCATTTATATGGTTCTTTTGCCAAAACCTATAAAGGTCACGGTACAGATGTAGCACTGATTGGTGGATTGCTCGGTTTTGAGCCAGATGATCCGCGTATGAAAGAATCACCGAAGCTTGCTGAAGAGTGGGGCATGCGTATCCAGTTTATTGAAGAAGTGGAAGAGCCGCCTCATCCAAATACTGTAAAGTTAGTATTAAAACATGGCATGCAACAAATGACATTAATTGGTGCATCCATTGGTGGAGGCAAAGTAGAGATTATTCGCTTAAACGAATTCGAACTAGAATTCACTGGAACTGCTCCAGCTATTCTTATTTTACATCAAGACAAATTTGGCGCGATTGCTGCAGTATCTTCCGTGATTGCCGACCATAAAATCAATATCGGTCAAATGAAAGTGTCCCGTAAAGTAAAAGGCGACGAAGCGTTAATGGTCATTGAAGTAGACCAACAAGTTGAACAAGCTTTAATTAGCAAAATCGCTGAATTATCAGGGATTTATCAAGTAGCAAGTGTCATGATTTAGTAGTTTTCTAGTAAATCGGTGGCTTTCGCTCGATTTGTGTAAAGCCAAATGTGCGTAAACAAAACGTGCATTTGGCTTTATTTTGAGTTGTAAATCAGGTATGTTGGTAAAGAGTAAAGAAAGTGAGTGTGGACAATGTTTAGAACTGTAGCAGAATTAGTAGATATCGCGGAACGCGAGAACCTAACTATTGCTGAAATTATGATTAAGCGTGAAATGAATATTTCTGGTTTACCGCGGGAAGAAATAACGGCTGCGATGGAACGGAATTTAGATATTATGGAAGAAGCTATTCGTGAAGGTGAGGCAGGAGTTACTTCTACAACTGGATTAACAGGCGGAGATGCTGTCCTCATGCAAGACTATATCAAAAAAGGAAACTTCTTATCAGGTGAAGTGTTACTGGATTCTGTAGCAAAAGCAATCGCGACGAATGAAGTTAATGCTTCAATGGGCGTCATTTGCGCCACCCCAACTGCAGGGAGTGCCGGAGTTGTACCAGGTGTACTTTTTTCTTTAAAAGATCGTCTGGAAATGACTCGTGAGGATATGGTTAACTTTTTATTCACAGCAGGTGCCTTTGGTTATGTTGTTGCGAATAATGCTTTTATAAGTGGGGCAGCAGGTGGTTGTCAGGCGGAAATTGGTTCTGCAAGTGCGATGGCTTCAGCAGCGATTGTAGCAGCAGCCGGCGGAACTCCCGAACAATCAGCACATGCTATGGCAATGACGATGAAAAATATGCTTGGACTTGTTTGTGATCCAGTAGCGGGACTTGTGGAAGTACCATGTGTTAAACGTAATGCACTTGGTTCCTCGCAAGCAATTATTTCAGCAGATATGGCGCTCGCAGGTATTAAGAGCCGCATTCCATGTGATGAAGTAATTGAAGCAATGCACCGCGTAGGCTTACAAATGCCAAGCTCTTTAAGAGAAACGGCAGAAGGAGGATTGGCGGCTACACCGACTGGACGTGCAATTCAGCGGAAGATTTTTGGACTGTCGCCAGAAGATAAGCGTGAGTGAACTTAAACGAATCCCGACAACTGAAATCAAAGGAATTGGCGAAGAAACAGCGAAAACTTTAAAAGAGTTAGGTTTATCCACCGTGCATGATTTGCTATGGAACTTTCCGTATCGCTATGAGGATTATCGGTTGCGGGATTTATCAGAAGTGGCGCATGAAGAACGGATTACGATTCAAGGCGAAGTCCTAACAGAAGCAACCGTTGCTTTCTACGGTCGCAAAAAATCCAAGCTCTCTTTCCGCGTCTCAACTGAAGGTCAAGTCATCAAAATCGATTTTTTCAACCAACCCTATTTAAAAAGTAAAATAAGCGTTGGCGAAACAGTGACAATTTCTGGCAAATGGGACAAGAGCCGCGCCCAAGTTACAGCGAGCAAAATTAAAATAGGCGCTGTCGAAAGCGAAGAAGAACTAGAAGGCGTTTACCGTCTAAAAGGAACGCTACGCAATAAAACAATGCAAAAATATACGAGACTTGCTTTTGATAGTTATAGTCAAGATATTGAAGAAGTTATTCCAGGCAATCTATTAGAAAAATACCAATTAATGGATCGCCTAGAAGCAGTGCGCATTCTGCATTTTCCTAAAAATAATGAGGAATTGAAACAAGCTAGGCGCCGAATGGTCTACGAAGAATTCTTGTTATTCCAATTGAAAATGCAGTTTTTCCGTAAAATTGAACGCGAGAAATCAGGCGGAATTTCGATTAATTATGATGTGGAAGATTTGCGCCATTACATTGATTCCTTACCTTTCCCACTAACAAAAGCGCAAAAGCGTGTAGTTAATGAAATTTGCGGCGATATGTTATCACATTTTCATATGAACCGGTTACTACAAGGAGACGTTGGCTCGGGGAAAACAGTTGTAGCGTCTATTGCCATGTATGCAGCGGCCAAAAGTGGCTTCCAAAGTGCGCTTATGGTTCCAACTGAAATTTTAGCCGAGCAACATGCCAATTCTTTAGTAGAACTGTTGCAACCATTTGATATTACAGTTGGTTTGCTTACAAGTAGCGTGAAAGGAAAGCAACGCAGAGAATTACTAGCAATGCTTGAAAATGGCTCAATTGATGTTTTAATCGGAACACATGCACTAATTCAGGACGAAGTGATTTATCATCGCCTAGGTTTAGTTATTACTGACGAGCAGCATCGATTTGGCGTAGCGCAGCGTCGTGTTCTACGTGAAAAAGGCGAATATCCGGATGTTTTATTTATGACAGCTACACCGATACCAAGAACGCTTGCAATTACAGCATTTGGTGAAATGGACGTATCGATTATCGATGAACTTCCTGCTGGTCGAAAAGAAATTGAAACCTACTGGGTCAAACATCAAATGCTTGATCGGGTCATTGGTTTTATGGAAAAAGAAATTGACAAAGGTCATCAAGTTTATATCATTTGTCCTTTGATTGAAGAATCTGAAAAACTCGATGTGCAAAATGCGATAGACGTTTTCAACATTTTACAAAATAAATGGGGGACGAAATATATCCCTGGACTGATGCATGGTAAACTATTACCAGCAGATAAAGAGCAAATTATGCGCGACTTTAATGATAAAAAAATTGATTGCCTTGTCTCCACAACTGTAGTTGAAGTTGGAGTAAACGTGCCAAATGCTACCATGATGGTCATTTACGATGCCGACCGTTTTGGTTTAGCACAATTGCATCAACTTCGAGGCCGTGTTGGGCGCGGAGTAGATCAGTCTTACTGTATTTTAATTGCTGACCCAAAAACAGAAGTCGGTAAAGAACGTATGATGATTATGTCAGAAACAAACGATGGTTTCGTTGTTAGCGAACGCGACCTAGAACTTCGTGGCCCAGGAGATTTCTTCGGCAGAAAACAAAGTGGTGTTCCAGAATTCAAAGTAGCAGATATGGTTCACGATTACCGCGTACTGGAGATTGCCCGCCAAGATGCCGTTCATATGATTTTTGAAGAAGATATGTTAGAGAACAAAAACTACGAAAAATTAGTAGCACTTCTGGAGGAAGAAGGCGTCTTCACGGAGCAAAAACTAGATTAAACCTATGTAACAATCTTTAAAAAAACTTGCAACTTGGCTTGATTTTTAATAACATATTAAAGTACCAACAAATACAAGGGAAGTTCTGAATGTTATCCTACAGAGGTAACTTCCTTTTTTTACCTACTGTTTAGTAGCTGGTATTAATACCTTTCACAAAAAAGAGATGAGGATACGTGCATGAAAAAATATTCTAAAAAGGATCGTCAAATGAAACTTCAAGTTGCTATTGAAGAAAATCCTTTCATAACAGATGAGCAGCTTGCAGAAAAATTTGGGGTCAGTGTGCAAACTATCCGTTTAGATAGGGTAGCACTTTCTATCCCCGAACTCAGAGAGCGAATCAAACATGTTGCGAGTGTCAATTATGCTGATGCAGTAAAAAGCCTTCCCATCGATGAAGTGATTGGTGAAATTATTGATATTCAACTTAGCAAGAGCGCTATTTCGATTTTTGATGTGCGTAGTGAGCACGTTTTTAAAAGAAATAAAATCGCTCGTGGGCATCATTTGTTTGCCCAAGCTAATTCCTTAGCAACCGCCGTCATCCCAAATGAAATAGCTCTAACAACACAAGCAACCGTTCGCTTTGTTCGTTCTGTAAACGAAGGAGAACGCATCATCGCAAAAGCAAAAGTACGTCCGGCAACAGACAACAGAGCTATTACAATCGTAGATGTGAAAAGCTATGTTGGAGATGAAATTGTACTTAAAGGCAAATTTGAAATGTATCACGCAACGCAAAAATGAAAATAAAGGACTGACGTATAATGAAAATTGCTGTAGATGCGATGGGTGGAGATCACGCACCAAAAGAAATTGTTTTAGGTGTGATGAAAGCTGTGGCCCAATATAAAGATGTTGAAATTCTTCTTTTTGGAGACGAAACAAAAATAAATGAATATTTAACTGATAAAACCCGCGTAAAAATTATACATACCGATGAAAAAATTGAAAGTGATGATGAACCAGTTCGCGCTGTAAAACGGAAGAAAAAAGCTTCCATGGTACTTGCTGCCCAAGCGGTAAAAGACGGAGAAGCAGATGCCTGTATTTCAGCTGGAAACACTGGTGCACTAATGTCTACCGGATTGTTCGTCATTGGCCGTATTAAAGGAATTGACCGTCCAGCACTTGCACCTACACTACCAACCGTGACAGGAAAAGGCTTTGTTATGCTTGATTTAGGAGCAAATGCGGAAGCAAAACCAGAACATTTACTACAATTTGGTTTAATGGGCTCGGTTTACGCAGAAAAAGTGCGTAAAATTGATCGTCCGCGCGTAGCACTTTTAAACATTGGAACAGAAGAAACAAAAGGAAATGATTTAACAAAAAAATCATTCGAACTCATGAAAAATCAAGATGCTTATGAATTTATCGGCAACATCGAAGCGCGTGATTTATTAATGGATGTAGCAGATGTTGTTGTAACCGACGGATTTACTGGTAATATGGTACTTAAGTCCATCGAGGGAACAGGTGCCGCTTTCCTAAGTATGCTAAAAATGAGTTTACTGAATGGCTTTAAAAACAAAGTCGCTGCAAGCTTCTTGAAAAAAGATTTAATGGCTTTAAAAGCAAAAATGGATTATAGCGAATATGGCGGTGCTTGTTTGTTCGGTGTTCAAGCTCCAGTTGTAAAAGCCCACGGTTCATCCAATGCTAATGGTATTTTTACCACTATCCGTCAAGTACGTGAAATGGTTGAAAAACAAGTGGTCGAAACAATTAAAGCAGAAGTAGACAAAGTAAAAGTAGGAGGAACAGAATCTAATGACTAAAATTGCATTTGTATTTCCCGGTCAAGGAGCACAAAAAGTTGGCATGGGACAAGATGTAGCAGCGGAATATCCTGAAGCAAAAAAAATCTATGATGATGCTGACGAAAGACTAGGGTTTTCAATCACAGAAATTATTACAGAAGGTCCAATTGAATTATTAACGAAATCCGAAAACGCACAACCAGCATTAGTTTCCACAAGTGTCGCTATTTTACGTGCACTGGAAACGTATGGTGTGAAAGCTGATTACGTAGCGGGACATAGTCTTGGTGAATATAGTGCACTTGTTGCAGGCGGATTTTTAGAAGCAAGTGATGCGATTTATCTTGTACGTAAACGCGGTGAATTAATGGAAGCAGCTGTACCAAATGGTGCTGGCGCAATGGCTGCAGTTCTTGGTGTAGACCGGGAAACATTAAAAACAATCACCGAAGAAGTAACTAAAGAAGGCGATGCAGTACAACTTGCTAACCTTAACTGCCCAGGACAAATCGTTATTTCCGGAACAACAGCTGGCGTTGAAAAAGCAGGCGAAAAAGCAAAAGAAAGTGGCGCAAAACGCGTATTACCACTTGCTGTTAGCGGACCTTTCCACTCTAGCTTAATGGAACCAGCCGCACTTGCTTTCCGTGATGTTTTAGCAGAGGTTAAAATTTCTGATGGTCAGATTCCAGTGGTTAATAACGTGGATGCTAAAGAAACTACGGATAAATCCGAAATTAGCGATAAACTAATCAAGCAAATCTATTCTCCAGTATTATGGGAAGATATCGTCGAAGAATTAATTAAAAACGGCGTAGATACGTTTGTCGAAATTGGTTCTGGAAAAGTCTTAGCAGGTTTAATTAAGAAAATCAATCGTGATGTAACTGTACTGTCAGCAGGTGACGCTGAATCAGTGAAAAGCGTTGCAGCAACTTTGAAAGGAGAATAATTAATGACTTTACAAGGAAAAGTAGCAGTAGTAACAGGTGGATCACGCGGAATTGGACGTGACATTGCCATTAACTTAGCCAAAGAAGGCGCGAATATTTTCTTCAATTACAATGGTAGCCCAGAAGCTGCGGAAGAAACAGCAAAACTCGTTGCTGAACATGGTGTTGAAGTAGAAGCAATGAAAGCAAACGTAGCCATTGCCGAAGATGTAGATGCCTTTTTCAAACAAGCAATTGAACGCTTTGGTCGTGTGGATATTCTCGTGAATAATGCGGGAATTACACGGGATAATTTATTAATGCGTATGAAAGAAGACGAATGGGATGACGTTATTAACATCAACCTAAAAGGAACTTTCCTTTGTACAAAAGCAGTAAGTCGTACAATGATGAAACAACGCGCAGGTAAAATTATCAACATGGCATCTGTTGTTGGTTTGATTGGTAATGCAGGTCAAGCAAATTACGTAGCAAGTAAAGCGGGCGTTATCGGTTTAACAAAAACAACTGCTCGAGAACTTGCGCCCCGTGGTATTAACGTAAATGCTGTTGCTCCTGGTTTCATTACAACAGATATGACAGACAAATTAGACGAAAAAACAAAAGAAGCAATGTTAGCACAAATTCCGCTTGGTGCTTACGGAACAACCGAAGATATTGCGAATGCAGTTCTTTTCTTAGCAAGTGATGCTTCGAAGTATATTACTGGTCAAACACTATCCGTTGATGGCGGAATGGTGATGTAAAATTGGTTAATGAATGCGAATTTTCTTGGCTCGCATTACTTTAAATATTTTTGTTTACGTAGGAGAAATAATCCTATATAATACTTGGAGGGAGGTGAAGTGAAAAATGGCAGAAGTATTAGAAAAAGTTACAAAAATCATCGTAGACCGTCTAGGTGTCGAGGAATCCAAAGTAACTTTAGAAGCTTCCTTCAAAGAAGATCTAGGTGCAGATTCCCTAGATGTTGTTGAATTAGTAATGGAACTTGAAGACGAGTTCGGAGTTGAAATCTCTGATGGCGACGCTGAAAACATTAACACAGTTGGTGATGCAGTGAAGTACATAGAGGCGAACGCATAAAACTTTATGTGACCGGATAAATGAGGGTGCCCGTGTTACTTATCTTTGCTGTGGTAACTTCCGCACGCGAGACAAGTAGCGCAGGTGGCCTCTTTTTCAAGGTTACGAGATTTGTTGGTTCATTTTCTAAGCAGCTTTTCGCTAGTGGCTGTTTAGAAAATGAACTTGCTTATTAAAGAGAGGAGCAAGTGAAATGAATCAATGGGAAGAATTACAAGAAAGCGTTGGATTCGATTTTAAAAATGTAGAATTATTAAAACAAGCATTTACACATTCCTCGTACGTCAACGAACACCGCCGGGAAAATGTGAAAGATAATGAACGCCTAGAGTTTTTGGGTGATGCAGTACTTGAATTAACGGTATCAGACTATCTATTTAACAAATATCCAGATATGGCAGAAGGGCACATGACAAAAATGCGTGCAGCAATTGTTTGTGAGCCTTCTTTAGTTGAGTTTGCAGAAGCAGTACATTTTTCTAAATACGTACGACTTGGTAAAGGGGAAGAGAAAGCTGGTGGAAGAACTCGTCCAGCACTTCTTGCGGATGTATTCGAATCTTTTATCGGCGCGCTTTATTTAGATAATGGGATTGATAAAGTTGTTACATTTTTAGAACGCGTCATTTTTCCGAAGATTGATGCAGGGGCATATCTACAAACAGTTGATTATAAAACGCAACTGCAAGAAATTGTTCAACGGGACCGTGATGTCCTGATCGAATATGATATCCTTGGTGAAACAGGACCAGCACACAATAAAGCATTCGATGCCCAAGTAATTGTTAATGGACAAGTACTCGGAAAAGGCAGCGGCAGAACAAAAAAACAAGCAGAACAAAGTGCGGCACAATTTGCTATAAACAAACTAATACACAGATAAACAAAAATGGAGGTGTCCGGACATGTTATTAAAACGATTAGAAATGAATGGCTTTAAATCCTTTGCTGACAAAGTTGCGATAGATTTCGTGCCCGGCATGACTGCAGTTGTAGGACCAAATGGCAGCGGGAAAAGTAATATTACAGAAGCAATCCGCTGGGTACTTGGTGAGCAGTCCGCTAAATCGCTCCGTGGTGGCCGAATGGGTGATGTTATTTTTGCTGGAAGTGATACACGTAAACCAATTAATTTTGCGGAAGTATCGCTTATCCTCGAAAATGAAGACCATTTTTTACCACTTGATTATAGCGAAGTAGCTGTTACTAGACGGATTTACCGTAATGGTGATAGTGAATTTTTAATTAATAAAGAGAATTGTCGACTGAAAGATATTGTCGATTTATTTATGGATTCTGGACTTGGGAGAGAGTCTTTTTCGATTATTTCGCAAGGGAAAATCGATGAAATTCTGAACAGTAAACCAGAAGAACGTCGCTCCATTTTTGAAGAAGCAGCCGGCGTATTAAAATATAAACACCGTAAAAAACAAGCAGAAAATAAATTATTTGAAACCGAAGAAAATTTAAACCGTGTACAAGATATTTTGTATGAATTAGAAGGACAATTAGAACCACTTGAAATGCAAGCTTCTATTGCCAAGGATTACTTATTCCAACAAGAAGAACTAGAAAAATACGAAGTGACGCTACTTGCGAGTGAAATCAGTTCCTTAACAGAAAAACTAGCCGAAGTACGTAAAGAATTTGGCGAAAACCAAACTGTTTTAATCAAGTTGCGCGAAGAATTACACGCCGAAGAAGCAGTTATTTCACGTGAAAAACAAGCACTGAATGAAACAGATATCGCGCTAGATAAATTACAAGAACGCCTTTTAGTCGAAACGGAAAAGCTCGAACAACTAGAAGGAGAGCGAAATCTTCAATTAGAACGTAAAAAGCACAGTAGCGAAAATGAACAAGTTTATGCAGAAACACTGGCGGTAATTACGGAAAAAATTACTGCATTGGAAGAGCAAAAAGAAGTTCTAAGCAGCTCAAAACTCGAAAAAGAAACGGCACTTGAAATTGCTATCAAATCGAAAAAAGTGCTAGAAGCGACACTTGCCAAATACGATGATTTATCCGAAGAAGCAATCGAAAACCGCAAAAGTGATTATATTGATCTGCGCCATACGCAAACGACAATCAATAATGATTTAGGTTATATTGAGCGCCAAATCGGTCAAATCACGAGCCGAATTGACAAATTAGATTTAGAAAATAGTCATCATGTCGATGATAGAAAAGATATGCTCGCTCAAATCGAAACAACCAAAACACATTTAACAAAAATCCAAAGTGAGCTTACGGAACAAATGGAAATTTACCGTGAAGTACAGCAAACTTTAGCAAAACAAGAAGCTGTTTTTGGAACGCAAGAACGTGCGCTTTATAAACATTATGAAACAGTGCAACAAATGAAATCGCGAAAGGAAACTTTAGAGGAGTTGGCGGACGATTATGCTGGCTTTTTCCAAGGAGTCCGGGAAGTTTTAAAAGCAAAAAAGGAAATTCCAGGAATTTTAGGTGCGCTAGTAGAACTTGTTGAAATTCCCGCGAAATACCAACAAGCCATGGAAACAGCGCTCGGGGCCAGTGCGCAGAACGTTGTTGTAGAAGATGACCGCGTTGCTCGTGAAGCCATCAGTTTCTTGAAAAAAACGAAAAGTGGTCGTGCAACCTTCTTGCCACTTTCGACAATTCAACCACGCGAACTACCGGCAGCAACGAAAAATGCTTTAAGTAACCAACCTGCTTTTATCGCACTTGCTAGTGAGGTCATTTCTTTTGATGAAAAAGTTTCTCCGGTCATTTTGAATGCACTAGGTACAACGATTTTAGCGAAAGATTTAAAAGGCGCAAATACGCTTGCTCGTTTAGTCAACTTTAGGTATCGTATTGTGACACTGGAAGGTGACGTCGTGAATGCGGGCGGCTCGATGACAGGTGGAGCAACTAAAGGCGGAAAATCATCTATTTTAACGAGAAAACATGAACTTGGTCAATTAGCAGAGAAGATTGCTGAACTAAATGAATCCACTCGTGAAATGGAATCCGCGGTTCAACTGGCTAAAGATAGCATGGCGAAAAAACGTGAAGAACTCGAAGAAACACGAGTTATTGGTGAAAATTTACGTTTACAAGAAAAGGAATTACTTGGAAAACTAGACCGAGAAACCGAGAATCTAGAGCGCTTTAATAAACAATTACAACTATATGATATTGAAAAAGCGGATGGTAGCGAAGAATTAAACAAACTACTAGAGCGAAAAGAAACTTTACTGCAAGAACAAGTTGAAATCGCAAAACAAATTGAAGTAACTGATGAAGAAATCAAAGCAATGACAAGTTCGAGTAAAGCTTTAGAAAGCAAACGTGCAGCAGATCTAGAAAGTCTGTCGTCCTTAAAAGCGCAAATCGCTGCTAAACGAGAGCAACTTCAATCTGCTACAGAAGCAGTCGAGCGAGTAACAACAACGCTACATGAAAATTACGAACAAAAAGAAGCCGCCGAACAAAAACTAGCTTCCTTAAAAACCAACTTAACTAGTGTCCATACAAGCGAAGAAACAGCTAGAAAATCCATTGAAGAACTACGAAAAGATAAGACTGAAACAAGCGAGAAGCTCACGCAAACAAGACAAACTCGCGCAGAACTCCAAGAAAAACTGGAACTACTAGAAGCGGAGCTAACACAAAAAAATAATCAAATCAGTTTTTATATGGAGCAAAAAAATAATGCGGAAATTAGTATCGGTCGTTTAGAAGTAGATATCGCTAACCGAATTGATCGTCTGCAAGAAGCTTATTTACTAACACCAGAGCAAGCCGAAGAAAAAATCTTGTCAGAAGTAAATACCGAACAAGCGCGTTCGAAAGTTCGTTTGCTAAAACGCTCTATTGATGAACTCGGCATTGTTAACATTGGTGCTATCGAAGAATTCGAGCGTATCCAAGAACGTTTTGATTTCTTAACAGGACAACAAGCGGATTTACTTGCCGCAAAAGAAACTCTCTTTAAAGTCATGGACGAAATGGACGAAGAAATGAAAATTCGTTTTAGTGAAAGTTTTGAAGCCATTAAAACCGAATTTGCGATTGTTTTCCCAGAGCTATTTGGTGGCGGAAGCGCAGAACTGGTTCTACTCGATCCAGAAAATCTCTTAACAACCGGAATTGATATCGTCGTTCAACCTCCAGGCAAAAAACTGCAAAACTTATCGCTTCGTTCTGGTGGCGAACGTGCTTTAACGGCGATTGCTTTACTATTCGCTATCATTCGCGTTCGTCCAGTACCATTCTGTATTTTGGATGAAGTAGAGGCAGCACTAGATGAAGCCAACGTTACGCGATTCAGCCGTTACTTGAAGCAATTTGAATCAGGCACCCAGTTCATCGTTATCACACACCGTAAAGGAACAATGGAAGAAGCCGACGTATTATACGGTGTTACTATGCAAGAGTCCGGCGTTTCCAAACTAGTTTCGGTTCGCTTAGAAGAAACAGCCGAACTCATTAAATAAAAGGAGTAAATAAAATGACCTTTTTTAAAAAACTAAAAGATAAAATAACCCAGCAAACCGATTCCGTTTCTGGAAAATTTAAAGATGGCTTATCCAAAACACGCGGCAACTTTTCCGGAAAAATCAACGAAATGGTTGCTCGCTATCGTAAAGTCGACGAAGATTTCTTTGAAGAACTAGAAGAAATCCTTATCGGAGCAGATGTTGGTTTTGAAACTGTCATGGAGCTAGTTGATACGCTGCGTCGCGAAGTGCAACTTAGAAATATTAGCGATCCAAAAGATGTCCAAGAAGTGATTGTCGAAAAATTAGTCGAGATTTACCAAGGGGACGAAAAAGAAGATGAAGCACTGCATATCGAAGAAGACGGACTAACCGTTATCTTATTTGTAGGTGTGAACGGGGTTGGTAAAACAACTTCCATCGGAAAAATGGCCCATCGCTTTAAACAAGAAGGCAAAAAAGTCATGCTTGCTGCTGGTGATACTTTCCGAGCTGGCGCAATTGATCAACTTGAAGTCTGGGGCGAGCGCACCGGCGTGGATGTCATTAAACAAGCCGAGGGAAGTGACCCTGCCGCTGTTATGTTTGATGCCGTTCAAGCCGCAAAAGCACGTAAAGCAGACATTTTACTTTGCGACACAGCCGGCCGTTTACAAAACAAAGTCAATCTAATGAACGAATTAGAAAAAGTAAAACGTGTCATTACGCGCGAAATTCCTAATGCGCCACACGAAGTTTTACTAGTACTTGATGCAACCACTGGTCAAAACGCCTTCGTTCAAGCGAAACAATTTAAAGAAACAACGGACGTAACAGGCATTATCCTTACAAAACTAGACGGTACTGCTAAAGGTGGTATTGTCATCGCCATCCGTAACGAACTGGACATTCCAGTGAAATTCGTCGGTCTTGGGGAACAAATGGATGACCTACAAGCCTTTGATGCAAATGAATATGTGTATGGCTTATTTGCTGATATGGTTGATAACGAAAAATAATCAGAGAAAGCCGAATGATACTCGTCATTCTGGCTTTTTTCTCTTTTGTCTAACCTTCCTTGACATTCCCGCGATTTCCCCGTATCCTTTAAAAGGAGAGAGGTGAAATGCCTTGTTTGAGAAGACAAACCGTATGAATTTATTATTTGATTTTTACCAGGAATTACTGACAACAAAACAAAAAGCGTATGTTTCGTTTTATTACTTAGATGATTACTCACTGGGCGAAATTGCCGAAGAATTTGAAGTGAGTAGACAAGCCATTTATGATAATATTAAAAGAACCGAGGAAAGCCTAGAAAAATACGAAGAAAAACTAGGGATGCTAAAAAAATATCAACAACGAGAAAAACTCTTTACTCAATTAGAAGCACAATTAACCAAGAAGAATTTTCTGGACGAGCAAGTGAAAGATACGCTCGAACAGCTTAAAAATATCGATTAGGAGGCCAGAATCATGGCATTTGAAGGACTAGCTGGAAGACTCCAAGAAACAATGAACAAAATTCGCGGTAAAGGGAAAGTAAACGAAGCTGACGTAAAAGAAATGATGCGTGAAGTTCGCCTTGCTCTACTAGAAGCCGATGTTAACTTTAAAGTCGTTAAACAATTTATTAAAACAGTAAGCGAACGTGCTGTCGGCGCGGACGTTATGAAAAGCCTAACACCCGGCCAACAAGTTATCAAAATCGTTCAAGAAGAACTAACAAGCTTAATGGGCGGAGAAGAAAGCAAAATCGGAACAGCGGACCGCCCGCCAACCGTGATTATGATGGTAGGTTTACAAGGGGCTGGTAAAACAACGACTTCCGGCAAACTTGCTAATTTATTACGCAAAAAATATAACCGTAAACCATTACTTGTCGCAGCAGATATTTATCGACCTGCCGCAATCAAACAATTAGAAACCCTTGGCAAGCAATTAGATATGCCGGTATTTTCCCTAGGAGACCAAGTAAGCCCGGTCGAAATCGCCAAACAAGCTATTGCTAAAGCAAAAGAAGAACATTTAGATTATGTCATTATCGATACAGCCGGTCGTCTTCATATTGACGAAACGCTAATGGATGAGTTAAAACAAGTGAAAGAAATTGCAACGCCAACCGAAATCTTACTTGTAGTCGATTCCATGACCGGGCAAGATGCTGTCAACGTGGCGCAAAGCTTCAACGAACAATTAGAAATTACAGGTGTCGTATTAACGAAACTAGATGGTGATACACGTGGTGGTGCCGCGCTTTCGATTCGTTCCGTCACTGGTAAACCAATTAAATTTATCGCGACTGGCGAAAAAATGGAAGCCCTTGAAACCTTCCATCCAGATCGTATGGCTTCCAGAATTCTCGGCATGGGGGATGTGCTTTCCCTGATTGAAAAAGCGCAAACCGATGTAGATACAGAAAAAATGAAAGCTATGGAACAAAAAATGAAAGACAACAGCATGACGCTAGATGACTTCTTAGAACAATTACAACAAGTAAAACAAATGGGACCACTAGACGAACTACTTAAAATGATGCCAGGGGCAAACAAAATGAAAGGCCTCGACAACATGAACGTCGATGATAAACAACTAGGTCATATTGAAGCAATTATCAAATCAATGACCAAAAATGAAAAAGACAACCCAGATATCATCAATGCAAGTAGAAGAAAACGGATTGCACGTGGTAGCGGACGTCCGGTTCAAGAAATTAACCGTCTCCTAAAACAATTTGCTGAAATGAAAAAAATGATGAAGCAAATGACTGGTGGCGGCAAAGGCAAAAAAGGCAAAAACCCATTCGGCAATTTCAAGATGCCATTTTAATTCAGAAAGCCAAAACCCATTCCGGGTTTTGGCTTTTTTTCATACCTTAACATCCCTAAAATGATTTCTTTACAAACCCTTCATTCAACCAACAAATTGCGTTGCTATAATGTACACGAAGCAATCAAAAAGGAGGAGAAAGAATGAAAAATTGGGTAAAAGTAACAGGAGCAGGGGTACTAAGCGCGACTTTACTATTAGGTGGATGCGGGGCGCAGTCAGAAGAAAAAGCAGAAGCAAATGTTAAAACCGAGCAAACACTCAAACCAGGAAGCCAAATTAAATTAGAAGGCGCTGTAAATGTCCGGGACTTAGGCGGATACAAAACAACGGATGGACTAACCATTAAGCCACATAAACTCATTAGAAGTGCCGAACTCGCTAACTTAAGTGATTCGGATAAAAAGAAACTCGTAAATACATATGATTTGTCTCATATAGTTGATTTCCGAACAAGTTCAGAAGTCGCAACGAAACCAGATCCGAAACTCACAGATGTAGACTATACGCACGATTCTGTGATGAAAGATAATGGAACATCTACAAGCACACAAGATTTAACTGCTAGCCTAGCCAAAATGGATAATCCAGAGACATTTCTCATTAATGCTAATAAGAGCTTTATTACAGATGAAACTTCGATACAAGCCTATAAAGATTTTTTTGATATACTACTAGCAAACCAAGATGGTTCTGTTCTTTGGCACTGTACAGCTGGAAAAGACCGAGCTGGATTTGGAACCGCCCTCGTTCTTTCAGCGTTAGGTGTGGATAAAAACACGGTCATTGACGATTATATGCTGTCCAATAAATATCGTGCTGACGAAAATAAAAAAGCAATTGAAGCCGTTGCAGCAAAAACAGATAATAAAAAAGTGATTGATGGAATGACAGCCGTAATGGAAGTTCGTGAATCTTATATCAATGCAGCCTTCGATGAAATTAATGCAAAATATGGTTCGATGGACAACTTTTTAAAAGAAAAACTCGGACTAACCGATGCTAAAAAAGAACAACTAAAAAAAGCATATCTTTATTAAAAAAGTAAGCCCTTGAAAAAGGGCTATTTTTTTTGCGTACAAATAGAATCTGAAGTGAAGAACCATTTTAAAAAGATTTGTATACAATTGAAAGACAATTCATGTAAAGTTAATCTTTGTAGGTCTTAATACCCTTACAGGAACAGTCCTAAAGTTTAAATATAGGCTATAAATACGTATATTTGTGTAACTTTTAGACTAAAAGAATCGAATTGAAGTATTTTTTGGTTCTAGTACTTTTTACTTTAAATTTTAAAAATATACTATATAGTAAAGTTATCTAACGGGTTATAACAACTAGTGTTAGGTTCGAAAACGAGGGGAGGGGCATTTGGCTGAAATGGTTGGTATCTGATATTGGATAAAGGTTCAGGGGATACTTAATAGTTAGCTTATTAGGAAAACATAATTAAATACCTTTATTCTGTTTTCAGTTATTTTTCAAAATCAAGAACAATTGATTTTTAAGGGGGAAAAATGATGAAAAAACAGCGTGTAGATTACAAACGGAGATTAGACCAAAAGCGAGCGCAAAAAGCAAAATTAATTGCGGCGCTTATTACGACAACAACGATGATGGTAGCGCCTGTCACTGTGAATTACGATTCTTTTAATCACCAATTTGCCCTAAGTGGTATTCAAGCGGATGCGGCAACAATTGATTTGCTAGGGAATTCTAATTTGAATACACAGTATTCTAATGGGAAATTAGTGATTACTCTTTCTGGGAATCAGTTAGTTAGTGCTAGTGCGGTATCCACATACTATCCATATTTTGAATTGCCAAGTGAACTTTCTTCTATTTTGAGTAATCCAAATATAAGAGCAAATATGAAAATTGACTATAAAATTGCTTATTTAGGAATTGGCGGTATTGGATTATTTAATCAAGGGACAGTAAATGGAAGTAGCTCAAGCAATTTCTTTATTGATTCTAGTAGAAATGCAATTGGTGCGAAAGTAAATCACTTACTGGGAGTCGGAGTTGGTAGTGTATCTACTTTCACTTTGACAATTGATTTGCTAGCGCTTGGCGTAACTGCGCTACCTAGTGCCAATGATGGGAAATTAGACTTTGCTGCTAGAACTGGTGATGGGCTTTTAGATGTTGATTTGTTGAATAGTAATGCGGCTCGTGGGTTTATTACTACGGATGTTGGGGATGCGGATGCTGACGCCGACGCGGATGCTGATGCGGATGCTGACGCCGATGCGGATGCTGACGCCGATGCTGACGCTGATGCCGACGCTGACGCTGATGCGGATGCGGATGCTGACGCCGATGCGGATGCTGACGCGGATGCTGACGCCGATGCGGATGCTGACGCCGATGCGGATGCTGACGCCGATGCCGACGCTGATGCGGATGCTGACGCGGATGCCGACGCGGATGCCGACGCGGATGCTGATGCTGATGCGGATGCCGATGCTGATGCTGACGCGGATGCTGACGCTGATGCTGACGCGGATGCTGACGCGGATGCGGATGCCGACGCTGATGCCGACGCTGATGCCGATGCTGATGCTGATGCTGATGCTGATGCCGACGCGGATGCTGATGCCGACGCGGATGCTGATGCCGACGCTGATGCGGATGCCGACGCGGATGCGGATGCTGATGCGGATGCGGATGCTGACGCTGACGCGGATGCGGATGCCGACGCGGATGCCGATGCTGATGCGGATGCGGATGCCGACGCTGATGCTGATGCTGATGCGGATGCGGATGCTGACGCCGATGCTGACGCGGATGCCGACGCGGATGCTGATGCGGATGCGGATGCCGATGCTGATGCTGACGCTGATGCTGACGCTGATGCTGACGCGGATGCTGATGCCGACGCGGATGCTGATGCGGATGCCGACGCGGATGCTGATGCGGATGCGGATGCGGATGCGGATGCTGACGCTGATGCCGACGCTGATGCGGATGCCGACGCTGATGCTGACGCGGATGCCGACGCTGATGCGGATGCCGACGCGGATGCTGATGCGGATGCGGATGCTGACGCTGATGCTGACGCGGATGCTGACGCTGATGCTGACGCGGATGCTGACGCGGATGCGGATGCCGACGCTGATGCCGACGCGGATGCCGATGCTGATGCGGATGCGGATGCCGATGCTGACGCGGATGCTGACGCGGATGCTGACGCGGATGCGGATGCCGACGCGGATGCTGATGCGGATGCGGATGCGGATGCGGATGCTGATGCGGATGCCGACGCGGATGCCGACGCGGATGCTGATGCGGATGCGGATGCCGACGCTGATGCTGATGCGGATGCGGATGCTGACGCGGATGCTGACGCTGATGCGGATGCTGACGCGGATGCCGACGCTGATGCGGATGCCGACGCTGATGCTGACGCGGATGCCGACGCGGATGCGGATGCCGACGCGGATGCTGATGCGGATGCGGATGCTGACGCTGATGCTGACGCCGACGCGGATGCTGACGCGGATGCCGATGCGGATGCGGATGCTGACGCTGATGCTGACGCCGACGCGGATGCCGATGTAGACATTGACTGGAGAGATTTCCTAGTTGAAAAACCAACTGTAAATCCAATATATGAAGGAACTAAAACAATTTCAGGTTCCTCAATTTATAAAAACATGAACATCAATGCCCTTCTGAAATCATTGCAATCAGATGCACCTGTTGGAACAACTTTCTATATTAATTTGACTCTTCCAGATGGTACTGTAATTGGAAATGTCTTAATCCATGCAGATGGAACCTATACAATCAATATTCCTAATTATAATTTGAAAGCTGGAGATGTTATTCATCTTCAAGTAACAGCTAAATACGGCGATGAAGTAAAAACAAGTGATGATGTATCCGTAACAGTTCTGCCTTTAGTAGACTCAGACGCTGATGCGGATGCCGATGCTGACGCCGATGCTGACGCGGATGCTGACGCTGATGCGGATGGTGGACCAAATCCTTCTACCAATGGAGGAACTACTGGAACTTCTAACGGAGGAACTGGCGTAACCGTTACAAACATGAGCTCAAATGGTTCAGGAACAATGCTTTCCTCAGGTTATAGCGCGGATGGAACTACTTCTATCTCAGCAAGTGATCTCCCATCAACTGGAGATACAAACAGTAGTCTTCCGTGGGTTGGGCTTGGATTATTCTCACTAGCAGGCGCGTTTTTACTACGTCTTTTCCGTAAATAGAGCCACAATACAACGATTCCCTGTCGCTAAGAAAATTTAGCGGCAGGGAAATTATAAAAGGAGTGGTACATATGCCTTGGAGAGGTATATTAGATGAACTTGAAAATAAAATTATTGATCAATTGACAGAAGCAGAAGAGCACGCCACTTATAACGGGAAATGGCACGGTTTTCTAACCATCGGATATAAAAATAAACGAGCTACAGTAATAAACTTTAGCTATCTTTGCCTAGCAAATTTAATCAATGAAATGAAAAAAAGTGCAATAAAAAACCAAACCGAAGAGGCGATTTCTTTTAAAATAGATGTAGCCGTGGATTATCAACTTGAAAATTTAGGAGAATGGAATAAAAAAGCTTTAAAAACGAAGAAAAATTATTATAGAAGAGGCATTGCCTTAAATGAAAATTTTAAAATAGCTTTAATGGAACAAGAAATTAATGCGAACGCTATCCTTCTACCAGGTGATGAAGGTTTAGCTATCAACGTTGAAAATATGAATAGATATTTAATCCAAACAAATAAAAATCAAGCTCAATTAAACTTAACCGTAGATTCCACCATTGTCACATTTAATACAGTAGGATGGTTTTTTGATGGAAAGAAAATTTATGATTTAGAAACAAGCGAGCTTGAGCATGGTCGTAGAAATACCAAACAAGTAACCCCAGATGCAGTTTTTGAACTAGTTGGAAACGCTGGGAATTATTTAGCGAGTCAAGTAAATCAAACGGGCGAATTCAACTACGGCTGGTTTGCTTGCTTTGATAAAAAAATTAAACACTATAATAGTTTACGCCACGCAAGTACAACTTATTCGATGTTAGAAGCATACGAATTAACAGGCGATAAAACAATTTTAGAAGCAGCTACAAGCGCTTTAACTTATTTAGAGCAAAATTTTATTTATGAAAAAGACGATTTAGCTTTTCTAATTGAACCAGAGTTGCGTGAAGTTAAATTAGGCGGTTCAGCGGCGACATTGCTTGCTTTAACTAAATATATGAAAATCACTGGAACTAAAACCTATTTGCCACTATCCCGGAAAATTGCGAATACGATTCTTTCCCTACAAGAAGAAGACGGGAAGTTCACGCATGTGTTGGAATACCCCTCTTTAGAAGTAAAAGATATTTTCCGGATTATTTATTACGACGGAGAAGCTGTGTTTGGCTTGCTGCGCTTATATGAAATCGACCGTGATTCCAAATGGCTGGAGGCAGCGGCAAAATCCTTTGATCATTTTATTCGCGATGACTATTGGCAAAATCATGATCACTGGCTGAGCTACTGCGCCAATGAAATCACAAAATACATTCCGGATGAGGCATACTACGAATTCGGATTGAAAAATGCTTTCGACAATCTACTATTTATTTACGAACGCGAAACGACTTTTCCAACTTTTTTAGAGCTTACTGTCGCTACAAAAGAGATGTCGCTGCGGATGAAAGCAGAAGGCCTAGAAGGGTTACTTCGCGACTATCCACTAGATGAACTGGAAAAGACTATTACCAAGCGCGCATTATATCAGTTAAATGGTTATTTTTATCCAGAGCTAGCAATCTACTACAAAAATCCAGCGCGAATAGACGGCAGTTTCTTCATTCGTCACCAGTCTTTCCGCGTCAGAATTGACGATGTAGAGCATAATATTTCTGGATATGTGCGCTATTACCATCTTCTAAAACAAGGAAAACTAAGCAATGAAGCCGAAACCGTCAAATAAAAAGAAAAAAATATCCTCTGTAAAGAAAAAACACTTTACAAACAAATCCTTTACTGGTAATATATATACTTGTGTAAGACTTTATGGAGGTGTAATTAAACTATGGCAGTTAAAATTCGTTTAAAACGTATTGGTTCTAAAAAGAAACCTTTCTACCGTATTGTAGTCGCTGATTCTCGTTTCCCACGTGATGGCCGTTCAATCGAAACTATTGGTACTTATAATCCATTACTTGATCCGGTTGAAGTGAAAATCGACGAAGAAGCAACTTTGAAATGGATGCATAATGGTGCAAAACCATCTGATACAGTTCGCAATCTTCTTAGCCGCGAAGGTATCATGGAAAAATTCCATAACCAAAAATTAGGTAAATAAGGAGGTCTCGGCGCGAATGGAAGAACTCATTCTCTCAATCGTGAAACCCCTTGTTGACCACCCGGAAGACGTTGTTATCACGCCGGAAGAAACGGATACATCGTTAACCTACAAATTGTCTGTCAGTAAAGAAGACATGGGACGCGTGATTGGTAAGCAAGGTCGTATTGCGAAAGCGATTCGTACTCTTGTCTACGCAGTTGGCTCCAAAAACGATAAGAAGATTCGTCTTGAAATTATCGAATAACAAAAACTCGTCAATTTGGCGAGTTTTTTTATAACTTTTTTTAACAATCATCAGAGAAGCAATTACCTCACTAAATGTTGTAAAATAGAATAGAAATGGAGGAATTGTGATGAAGCCAGTTATTGGAATTACAGGAAACAGATTAGTAAAAGGAGTGGACGTTTTTTACGGACACCGTGTAACCTATACGCAACAGCGATATGTAGATGCGATTCAAAAAGTTGGCGGATTTCCTATCGCTTTACCAATAGATGACCCGTCTGTTGCCGTTCAAGCAATTTCTCTCGTGGATGGTTTGCTGTTAACCGGTGGACAAGACATTACGCCACAATTTTATTTAGAAGAGCCGTCCCAAGAAATCGGCGCCTATTTCCCGCCGCGGGACAGCTATGAGATCGCCTTGGTTCGAGCAGCATTAGACGCTGGAAAACCGATTTTTGCTATTTGCCGTGGGATGCAACTAGTTAATGTGGCGTTAGGCGGTTCACTGTATCAAGATATTAGCCAAGTCGAAACGAAAGCATTACAACATTTACAGCGCGTCGATGAACAACTCGGCTCCCATACAATTGATATCGAACCAACAAGCGAACTCGCAAAACACCATCCAAATAAAAAATTAGTCAATTCGCTGCATCACCAATTTATCAAAAAATTAGCACCTAGTTTCAAAGTAACAGCACGAACTGCCGATGGAATGATTGAAGCAGTCGAAGGGGACAATTTGCCAAGTTGGTACTTAGGGGTTCAGTGGCATCCCGAATTAATGTTCCAAACAGATCCAGAAAGTGAACAATTATTCCAGGCATTAGTAGATGAATCCAAAAAAACTATGGTAAAATAAGGAGATAATCGCTAGTGGAGGTGTCCAGTGGAAATCATCCAAAAAGTTGTCGTCAAACAAATTTTGACCGAAGCAAGTAAACAAGAATTAATCGAGTATTATACCGAACAAAAACGACAAATTGAGCAAGAATGCGATCAGTTACATTTCGAACAAAAGAAAATGGAACGAAAAAGCAAATTTCAACCAGAGCGTGTGGCAGATTACTTTACCCACGAACTCGACATCCGCCGAGAAAAGAAAAAACTAATCCAGTTTCAAATGGAACAATTAGAAGTCCTTGAACTTGGCAGTGAAATTCGCGAGCGAGAAATGGAAACAATTATTGATGTACAAGTAGGAGACAAGTGGGATAAATCCATTTTTGATAAAACCATTGTTGTGAAAGATGGAATCATAGTAGAAATACGCTAGAGGTGACTTATGGAGAAAATGTATAATGTAGGAAAAATTGTTAATACCCATGGCTTAATCGGTGAAATTCGCGTTATCGCAACGACCGATTTTCCAGAAGAACGATTCCAAGTAGGGAATACCGTGTACTTATTCGAAAAAAACAGCAAAAAGCCTGAAAAACTAATCATTCGCTCACACCGCAAACATAAGAACTTTGATTTGCTGATGTTTGAAGGATTCACTGGAATTCATCAAGTGGAACGTATGAAAGAAGGCGTACTTAAAATCAAAGAAACGCAACTAACTAATTTAGAGGAAAACGAATTTTACTTTCATGAAATCATTGGTTGTACGGTTGTGACGACTGACGGCGAAGAGCTTGGCGAAATCACAGAAATTCTAACACCAGGCGCCAATGACGTTTGGGTCGTAAAAGGCGCAGACAAAAAAGAAAAACTGATTCCATATATTGCTGATGTAGTCAAAGAAATCAATATCGACGACCAAAAAATTACCATCGAAGTAATGGAAGGGCTGCTAGATTAATGAAAATTGACATTCTATCCATTTTCCCAGATATGTTTTCGGGAGTGACCGGGAATTCCATTATAAAAAAAGCCATCGAAAACGAGCGTGTCGCGGTTGAAGTGACTGATTTCAGGGAATATGCAGAAGGAAAGCATCATATTGTCGATGACTATCCTTACGGTGGCGGAGCAGGTATGCTACTCAAAGCGCAACCGATATTTGATGCCGTTCAAGCTGTCAAAGAAAAACAGCCAGAAACAAAGCCAAGAGTTATTTTAATGGACCCAGCTGGCAAACGCTTCAACCAAAAAATGGCAGAAGAATTTGCCGAAGAAGAGCATCTTGTTTTTATTTGTGGACACTATGAAGGTTACGATGAACGAATTCGCGAACACCTTGTTACTGATGAAGTTTCGATAGGAGATTACATTTTAACTGGTGGCGAAATTGGTGCAATGATTGTAATGGATAGCGTTATTCGCCTTTTACCAGGTGTACTTGGTAATAAAGATTCTGCGGTAACGGATTCGTTCTCAACTGGATTGCTCGAACATCCACACTACACGCGACCAGCCGATTTTAGAGGTATGAAAGTGCCAGATATTTTACTCAGCGGAAATCATGCATGGATAGAAGAATGGCGCGACAAAGAATCACTCAAAAGAACCTACGAACGCCGCCCAGATTTACTAAAAAACTATCCCTTGACAGACAAGCAAAAAACTTGGCTCAAAGAATGGTCTGACAGTAAATAATAAAAGGACGTGATTTTACATGGCAATTTTTGGAACACCTGATGAAAAAGAAACCAAAAAATCCGAGCGTCAAAAAGAACGAGAAGCCTATGTGCAGGAAGAAAATGACCAAAAACGAATTGGTCAAAGATGGCAAGATATTCAAGTTTCTACTGGACCGATTAATGTAAACCATGATATCCTAACGGTTGTTTTTGCCAAAAGCGTTCGCCCAAGAATCAAAAGCGATCCAGAAGCATACTTAGAAACAGTAGGCTTTGAAAATTTACTACAGGAATTACAAAAGAAAGCTTTAGATGCAGGCGGTAATGGCTTAATTCACTGTTCGTTTACCGAGCAATTCGTCGATGGCCTCGTATACCAATTGGCATATGGGACAGCCGTAAACATCAAAATTACCCGATTCTAAAAAAAGACTAGAAAGCCAGCACCTGGTTTTCTAGTCTTTTTCATTTGTTACTTGTTCCTTTGCTCGCTTTAGTACATTTGTTAAGTCAAAATCAGCCATCGCTTTCACTGGCCCGTGTCCACAAGCAATCTCCGTCACATCGAAAAGCTGTAAATTTTCAGCCGATGCAATACTCGTTGGAAGATCCCAAGAGCCCATCGCTGGAAAAGGGAACAACCATCGCTTCTCCCCACAAATAGCCGCTCCTCCACGTGTTTGAAATAAATCTCCTACAAACAAATGGCCATTACGCTCATCAAAAAAGGAAATTGAGCCAGGTGTATGTCCCGGTGTATCGATAATTAGCAGGGAGCCAACCATATCACCATCTTTTAAAATCTGATCAATTCTCACTGGAAGCCTGTCTGAATAACTACCTTTTAATGGCTTCTGTGCTTCAAAAGCATAAATTTCTTTCGTTTCCACAAGCAATTTTTCTCTACTTCCAATCATCACAAGCGCTTCTGGAAAAGCGGCTTTCACTGCAATTAAACCACCAATATGGTCACCATGCGCATGCGTTAATAAAATCCGTTTTAACGGTGATTTTAATTTATGGATAAGTGAAATGATTCCTTTCGCATGCGCTAAAATCCCAGTATCAATCAACGTTAAGCCATCTCTTTCTAAAACCAAGTAACAATTCACAGGAAAAAGGTGCGGAAAGGTCGTTATTTGCCAATATGAATGCTTGGTAGTAATTTTCATACAATAACCTTCTTTCTAAATTACTTTTTTAGCAAGAATTGAATATCTTTTTTTGCTGCATGAGTAACTTTTTTATTATAGTAGTTATCGGTTCTTCTAATAGAAAGATCTAGTCGATCAATCGAAGTGACCTTCACTGAAAACACGCCGCTCATCCATAAAGGATAGCGTAAGGCAGTAAGTGCTGGACGACCGAAAAGACGATGCTGTATTTCCATTCCGCCAATCGTATAAATCAACCGCGCTCGTTTTTTTCGCCAAGGTCCAGTAAGGAAATATTTTTTATCTTTAAAACTATAGCTCTCCCCACGCCAAAATAAATGATCAATGACACCTTTCAAGACAGCTGGGACGTTAAACCACCAAACTGGATAAGAAAATAGAAGTAAATCAGCGGAATGAACATCATTTTTAAGCGCAATTATTTCAGGTGTCTGCTCAGTACGATAGCCTTCAGGTAAATTAGGGTCAAAAGCTAATTCGCGAATATCATAGATTTTCACTTCGATTGTTGGGTGTTCTTGAAAAAATGACAAATACTTCTGAAATAAATCCCTTGATGTACCTTTTTCTCGTGGATCACCAATAATTGCCACAACCTTAGCCATTAGAACCCATCCTTTCTGATGTCAGTGAAAATATGTTCGACAAAAGTGTTAACATCTTTTTGGACAGTGCTGTAATCTTGGACCTCGTCAATTTGCGGCAATTCTTCTAAAAGAGCAGCGATTTTCGTATAATGCGCAATCGTCTGTTTGATTTCCGCGGCTTTAAGCGCAAGTAACTCTTTTGATGCCGTATTACAAGCAACAGAAGGCTCGCTTCTCAACCATTCCATCATCAATTTTATTTCAGAAAGAGAAAATCGGGCATATTTCATTACTAAAATAAACTTTAATTCTAATAGATGTTCCGTGTTATACACACGATACCCGTTTTCCAGCCGATTAGGTACAATTATTTTATTTTTTTCATAATATCGTAATGTATCCGCTGAAATCCCCACATAAGCAGCCATTTCTTTTACCGTCCATTGTTCCATATCTGACACCTCCATTTGATATACTAAAGGTAACATTAAACCATACTCCAAGGTCAAGCTTTTTTATCAAAGAAAAAGTAAGAAAAAAACTTTACAGCGAAACTAGTTTATGGTAACCTAAATAAGGTGACTGGAGAGACCAGTCTGATAACGATATTCCGCTTCATTATTAATATGAATGAATGTTTGTTGGAAGGAGAGAAAAACATGAACAAACTGATTGATGAAATCACAAAAAGTCAACTAAACCCAGATGTTCCAAATTTCCGTCCGGGTGATACTGTACGTGTACATGCGAAAGTAGTCGAAGGTACTCGCGAACGTATCCAATTATTCGAAGGCGTTGTAATCAAACGTCGCGGAGCTGGAATCAGCGAAACTTTCACTGTTCGTAAAATTTCTAACAGTGTTGGCGTGGAACGTACTTTCCCAGTACATACTCCACGTATCGCAAAATTAGAAGTTATCCGTCGTGGTAAAGTACGTCGTGCGAAACTTTACTATCTACGTAACCTACGTGGTAAAGCGGCTCGTATTAAAGAAATTCGTTAATCATTTAACGGCTGAAACCCTTGATTTCTCAAGGGTTTTTGTTTTATTTGGGATTAGAATGCTAAATTGTGAAATTTTTACCTTTCGTTTTTACTTACAAAAGTGGAAATGTTCCAATCGGGGAAATAGTTTTGTCAAACCATTATACAATTAATAATAATGGGCTAGCTATGCGTTACACTTCGAAGCCGGGGACTTGGGGTACTGCGGCATAGAAAGTAGATTCCGCTAAAACTAAAACGACAGATAAATATGCGCAGAAAGTTGGGTATGACTTAAATGGCGCGGGATGGTATACTATACAAGCGTATGGTTCAAAAAGATACTTTGAATTAAGAAGTACAATAAAGTTAACTTCATTAGACAAAAAGAAAAAACAAGGAAGAATAGTACATAGTTATAAATACTTGGAGAGTGAGGTGTAATATGGGGGCAGCTGATTTTTGGGGTTTCATATATGTAGTTTCAAGATTAGCCATTGTTGCGGCAGTAGTTTACTTCTTATACTTATTGAGAAAAATTGCAAATAAATAGAAAAAAAGCCTTGTCAAACGAGGCTTTTTTTATGCAAAAAATACGACGAATGAAGCCATGTGAGACAATTTGGAATAGCAGACAACAAGGAAGGTAGAACATGTTTTGAAAAATTTACTGATTTTCGATTATTATTAACGCTTGTTAATTTAAACATCTCTTATTTTTGCTAACATATAAGTATACAAAGGGACATAAAAAGGTTAACAGCGTTTGTTAAATAGGAAGTATATGAAAATCCTCTTTTGTGTTTCTAAATTTATTTTTAAGGAGTGGAGAATGTTGAAAAAAAATAATTGGTTACAAAATGCAGTAATAGCAATGCTAGTGTTAATTGTAGGTCTGTGCATTAATATGGGTTCTGGAACAAAAGTACAAGCTGAGAGTATTCAACGACCAACGCCTATTAACCAAGTTTTTCCAGATCCCGGCCTAGCGAATGCAGTGAAACAAAATTTAGGGAAGCAAAGTGTTACAGACCTTGTATCACAAAAGGAACTATCTGGAGTACAAAATTTCAATGGAGATAATAGCAACATTCAATCTCTTGCGGGAATGCAATTTTTCACTAATTTAAAAGAACTTCATCTATCCCATAATCAAATAAGTGACCTTAGTCCTTTAAAGGATCTAACTAAGTTAGAAGAGCTATCTGTGAATAGAAACAGACTGAAAAATTTAAACGGAATTCCAAGTGCTTGTTTATCTCGCTTGTTTTTAGATAACAACGAACTCAGAGATACTGACTCGCTTATTCATTTGAAAAATCTAGAAATCTTATCTATTCGTAATAATAAGTTAAAAAGTATTGTGATGCTTGGTTTTTTATCAAAACTAGAGGTATTAGATTTGCATGGTAATGAAATAACAAATACAGGTGGACTAACTAGATTGAAGAAAGTTAACTGGATAGATTTAACTGGTCAGAAATGTGTGAATGAACCAGTAAAATACCAACCAGAATTGTATATAACAAATACTGTCAAAGACCCAGATGGAAGATGGATATCTCCATATTACATCAGTAATGGTGGGAGTTATGTAGATGGTTGTGTCCTGTGGGAATTGCCAGTTTATACAGATGAAGTAAGCTATAAGTTTAGCGAATATATAAACGTTGGGGAGACTGAGGCTATATTTGATGGAACAGTTACACAACCTATCAAGAATTAGGACTTGTGCACACCTGTATACTTTGAGCTCTCGTATAATCACGAGAGCTTTTTAAATATGTAAGTCTTAATTATCTCTTGACAAAAAGAACGTTTATTCGTATAAGGTTACCAAGAGATGAAGAAACTATTTTATTTACAATTCACCTTGACACCAAAAACTCCATATGATATAGTAAATAAGGTTATTAAACAAGAAAGAAGAAGCAACCCGCTTCTCGCCTCGTTAACACGAACGTTTTCAGGCAAAAAATTCAAACTTTCGTCGCGTAGCTTACGCGATTTTGAATGTGCGGGATTGCTGAAAAGCAGCCCGTTTTTTTATGGCCTCCGAACGAATGAGTTAGCAGGCCGCAGATTTGAACAGCTATTTTCTATCTTGTTGTAACAAAATTAAGTGGAGGTGGCTCACCATTAGCAAAGACATGTTGGTAAACGATGGGATTCGTGCACGTGAAGTAAGATTGATCGACCAAGACGGTGAACAATTAGGCGTGAAGAGTAAAATCGATGCGCTTCAAATTGCTGAAAAGGCTAATCTTGATCTAGTGCTTGTTGCTCCAACAGCGAAACCGCCAGTAGCTCGTATCATGGACTACGGTAAATTCCGTTTTGAACAACAGAAGAAAGATAAAGAAGCCCGTAAGAACCAAAAAGTCATCGTGATGAAAGAAGTTCGTTTAAGTCCAACGATTGACGAACATGACTTCGATACGAAGCTACGTAATGCACGTAAATTCCTTGAAAAAGGCGATAAAGTAAAATGCTCTATCCGTTTTAAAGGCCGTGCCATTACACACAAAGAAATCGGTCAGAAGGTGCTTGACCGTTTTGCAAAAGCGTGCGAAGACCTTTGTACAATTGAGCAAAGACCAAAAATGGACGGACGTTCGATGTTCTTAGTCCTAGCACCACTTCATGAAAAGTAAAGTTTTGAGGAGGAAAAATTCATGCCAAAAATGAAAACCCACCGCGGTTCCGCTAAACGTTTCAAGAGAACAGGATCTGGAAAATTAAAACGCAGACACGGCTTCACTAGCCATATGTTCGCTAACAAATCCCAAAAACAAAAACGTAAATTGCGTAAATCAGCAATGGTATCAGCTGGCGACTTCAAACGTATTCGTCAAATGGTCGCTAAAATGAAATAAGAGAAACAACATTTTTGTAAATTCTAGGAGGTAGACAATATGCCACGCGTAAAAGGCGGAACAGTAACACGCAAACGTCGTAAAAAGATAGTTAAATTAGCCAAAGGGTATTACGGCTCTAAACATTTATTATTCAAAGTAGCTAACCAAGCGGTAATGAAATCTTACCAATATGCTTATAGAGATCGTCGTCAAAAGAAACGTGATTTCCGTAGATTATGGATCGCACGTATCAATGCGGCAGCTCGTATGCAAGATCTTTCTTACAGCAAATTAATGCACGGCTTAAAATTAGCTGGTATTGATATTAACCGTAAAATGCTTGCAGACTTAGCAGTTAATGATATCGCATCATTCAACACACTTGCTGATTCAGCAAAAAAAGCATTAGCTAAATAATTCAAAAATCCTCACTCTTTGGAGTGAGGATTTTTTATGTTATAAATTAAGTTCTAGCTCAACTGGACAATGATCCGAACCAAGCACATCCGCATGAATTTTTGCATCCACTAACTTATCTTTCAAACGTTCCGATACAACAAAATAATCAATCCGCCAACCAGTATTCCTAGCACGCGCGTTCATTCGGTAAGACCACCAAGAATAAGCATCGGTCAAATCTGGATAAAAATAACGGAAACTATCAATAAATCCAGCGTCTAAAAATGCAGAAAATTTCGCGCGTTCCTCATCTGAGAAGCCAGCATTTTTACGATTTGTCTTCGGATTTTTCAAATCAATTTCTTCGTGCGCAACATTCAAATCACCACAAAGGACAACAGGTTTTGTGTTATCTAGGTTCTTTACATATTCCAAAATCGCATCCTCAAACGTCATTCGGTAATCTAGTCGTTTCAACTCCGCTTGCGAATTCGGGGTATAAACCGTTACCATAAAGAATTCCTCAAATTCAAGTGTGATAACCCGGCCTTCTGTATCATGCTCTGGAATACCTAAACCATATTGAACCGATAACGGCTCCACTTTTGTAAAAATCGCAGTACCTGAATAACCTTTTTTCACCGCATAATTCCAGTAATCTTTATATGCAGGTAAATCCAGTTCAATTTGTCCTTCTTGTAATTTCGTCTCTTGCAAACAGAATATATCTGCATCTACTTCTTCAAAATACTCCAAAAAGCCTTTTTTTACAGCTGCTCGAAGTCCGTTTACATTCCAAGAAATTAATTTCACCTAAAAAACCTCCCATCACTAATAGTCCTATTATAACGTAATTCACATGCTATAATGTAGTTAAACGATTGGGAGGGAAATAGATGGGAAATTACGTCGCTTTACTAAGAGCGGTAAACGTTGCTGGAAAAAATAAAGTGAACATGAAAAACTTAAAAGGGGCTTTAGAAGAAGAGGGATTCCAAAACGTAGTAACTTATATCCAAAGTGGGAACCTCGTACTAAGTTCTATTTTACAAACAGAAACAGAAGTAGCGGCGAAGATAACGAAAGTAATCAAAGCGATATGTGAACTAACTATTGATGTATTCGTATTTTCAGAACAAAATTATAAGCAAATCATCGCAAACAATCCATTTCCGCCAGAAACAATTGGCGAAGAAGAACGCTGGATGGCTGCTTTTTATAATGAAAATATTGATATCCCAAGACAAAAAAACGACCAAGCCGAAGTAATCGCAATTGGCCGCGTCCTTTATGTCCATGTTTTCTCCAACCAAATCCACACCTTAAAATTACCAGTTTTCCTTGGTCAATATAAAATGGCTCTAACGACAACGCGGAATTGGCGAACGACGCTTCAATTAAAAACACTACTCGACAGTCAGGAATAGAATTTTTCGAAAATCAAGTTTATAATGAAAAAGAATCAATTTAAGGGAGTGGTCGGAATGAAAGAAGAACTATTAAAACGATTTACAAAATATGTAAAAGTAGATACTCAATCGAATGAAGAAAGCACAGTTTGTCCAACAACCCCAGGTCAAATGGAACTGGCAAACATTCTCGTTACAGAACTAAAAGAAATCGGAATGCAAGAAGTCACTGTTGACGAATTTGGTTATGTCATGGCAACACTTCCATCTAATTCAACGAAAGAAGTCCCAGTAATCGGATTTTTAGCCCATTTAGATACAGCAACAGATTTAACAGGTAAAAACGTCCAACCACAAGTTCACGAAAATTATGATGGTAAAGATATCATTCTAAACAAAGACTTAAATGTAGTGCTTTCACCAAAACAATTTCCAGAACTAGCTGGGTACAAAGGGAAAACACTAATCACAACTGACGGAACAACGCTACTTGGCGCAGACGACAAAGCTGGCATTACCGAAATTATGGTGGCAATGAACCATTTAATTAACCATCCCGAAATCAAACACGGAAAAATTCGTATTGCTTTTACACCAGATGAAGAAATCGGCCGAGGCCCAGAACGTTTTGATGTAGAAGCATTTGGCGCAAAATATGCTTATACAATGGATGGTGGCCCACTTGGCGAACTCGAATATGAAAGTTTTAACGCGGCTTCTGCCAAAATCACTTTTAAAGGTAATAGTGTTCACCCTGGTACAGCCAAAAACAAAATGGTTAATGCTGTTAAAATGGCGATGGAATTCGATGCGCGTATTCCAAAAGACGAAGCACCAGAGTACACAGAAGGTTACGAAGGCTTTTATCATTTAATCTCCCTAAACGGCGACGTAGAACAAGCCAGATCCTACTATATTATCCGCGACTTCGATCACTTGAAATTTGTGGAAAGAAAAACACATATTGCTAGTATCGCTAAAGAGTTAGAAGAAAAATACGGCGAAGGATCGGTAGAATTAAAACTGAACGATCAATATTACAATATGCGCGAAAAAATCGAACCAGTAAAAGAAATTGTGGATATCGTCAGTGCGGCGATGAGAAATCTAGACATTGAACCGAAAATCAGTCCAATTCGCGGCGGGACAGATGGTGCTCAACTTTCATACAAAGGACTACCAACGCCGAATATTTTTGGTGGAGGAGAGAACTTCCACGGTAAATTTGAATATGTTGCATTAGAAAGTATGGTTAAAGCAACAGAAGTAATCATTGAAGTGGCTCGTTTGTTTGAAGAAAAAGAATAATAAAAAAGTGAGTCTAGTTCATCCTAGACTCACTTTTTCTATGCGCTCATTTACCCTAGCAGCAAATAGTTTAGCTTCACCGTTTGCTACTAGTAATGTATAGCTTTCTTTATTATTAAGATGTAAAATCAATTTTTTCGTCATGGAAATGATACTCACTTTTTGTTCTAAACTGTCTATCATTTCATAAGCGAATTTCTTCAGTAAATAGACATCTTCATTTTCTAAGTAAAAAATCAGTGCATTCTCATTCGAAATCCAAAGCCCTGTTAAATCCATCCATTCGTCTTCCATTTCATAAGCAAATGAACCATAAATCAGACTAGTATCCATCCCGAGAAGCTCACGGACACCTGCTTTTGCAATCATCGTTTCATACAAAATTTTTCGCCCCTCTACATACGCATTTTTCGTATTCTAACTATACCACTTACTTCGGATAGACTGCAATGGAGCCATCTTTTATCCGAATTAATTCGACCGGCTTTTGATAAAAATCTTGAAGGACTTCCTCTGTTAAAAGTTTTTCTGTTTTTCCGTGATGAGTTATTTCCCCGTCACGCAGTAAAATGATATTATCGAAGCAGGGAAGAATTTCTTCCGTATGATGCGTAACAAAGAGCATCGTTGGTGATTCAGGAAGTTCTGCAATTTTCTTAATTCTTTCTAACAAACGATTCTTTGCAAATAAATCAAGCCCGTTACAAGGCTCATCTAAAATAAGTAACTTAGGACTGGCCATTAAAGCACGTGCAATTAAAACAATTTGACGCTCACCTTGCGATAAAATTTTATACGGCTTTCCAATAAGTGTGATACCGCCACAATCAGTAAGCAGCTTTTTCGCTTGGTCAATCTCCGCAGTAGTGACTTTTTCATAAATACCAATACTTGCAAATTTTCCACTAAGTACAATTTGCTCGCTTAACTCATACTCTTTCAGCTGATGGTCAAGCGCATTACTAACCCAACCAATCGATTTACGTAACTCCGGCAAAGAGGTCTTCCCAAAAATATGCCCAAGTACTTGAAGATTTCCACTGCTAGGCCAAAGATACCCATTTAAAAGTTGCAACAAAGTTGTTTTTCCAGAACCGTTAAGTCCGAGTATTGCCCAGTTTTCCTTATCATTAACCACCCAATTAATATCCGACAAAATCATTTTATTATCGCGCTTTAAATAAACGTTCTTAAAAGCAAACATCGAATACCTCATTTCCATTTTCTACTATTGTACATGAAAATAACGTAAAAAAGGAGCAAATACTAATGAAGCAAGAAGAAATAATAATTGCCGCGCAAAAATGGATGCAGTCCCATTTTGAAAAGGAAACTACTGGACACGACTGGGAACATATTAAACGAGTCTGGCATTTAAGTAAACAAATCCAAGTAACAGAAGGTGGGGACAAATTTGCAATCGAATTAGCAGCATTGTTTCACGACTATAATGATAGCAAACTAACAGAAGACCCATTACAAGCAACTGAAATAATCACAACTTGGCTGAGAGAAAAAGAAATACCTGAAGATGTAATCAGTAAAATCATCCGAATTATCCAAGCAGTTTCTTTTAAAAATGGAAAAAATCCTATCCAAGCTTCTACAATAGAAGAAAAAATAGTTCAAGATGCAGACCGTTTGGATGCAATTGGTGCAATCGGTATAGCTCGAACATTTACTTATGGAGGAGCACACAATAGAGAAATCGCTAATCGAGATCACCCAGAAAATACCACTTTACAACACTTTTACGATAAATTACTCTTAATTCAAACGCAACTAAAAACAAAGACTGGTCGGGAACTTGCAGGAGAAAAACAAATAATTATGCAGGATTTTATACATGCACTAGAGAAAGAATTAAAAATATAACTTAAAAGGCTTGTATTTAGTATAAAGCTGTTATATAATGATAAAGCTGAATTGATACAAATTGATTCATCAAAAAACATTTTAAAAATAGTTGTTGACGTGATTTAAACTTTATGGTAAGATTTAAAAGTTGCGTTAACAAAGCAACTGACCTTTGAAAACTGAACAAAGAAGAAGACGAAAAGCAATGAGACGTAAAGTCTCACTGGTAATCGCAGGGCAGAAAACAGAAAGCTGTTTTCAACAAAACAAACTAGTAATTTAATTGCTAGCGAAGTCAATTTGACGCAAGGAATCTTATTCACGGTGTTGAATAAGTATTCAAATTCAATTTATATTTTAAAGAGAGTTTGATCCTGGCTCAGGACGAACGCTGGCGGCGTGCCTAATACATGCAAGT